>OBYF01000001.1_pt1 | contig 540384 bp, 439 predicted proteins | sample 1495471 | NCBI WGS metagenome assembly OBYF01 (sample SAMEA2580185, study PRJEB22360) | human gut metagenome | biome: human gut; feature: human-associated habitat; material: faeces | place: Denmark | collected 2008/2010
CAACTAACTCGCAATGAATTAGTTGCCTTAAATTTTATTATTTTAGGAATATCCCGAACTAAATTATAACAATGTGGCACATATTTTCCGTAAGTTCTCCAAATGCGCTATAACATTCTTATCTTTTCGGGCAATCTGCATATTATATCTTGTCTGCATATTCATCAGCATTTCCGCATTTATATTGGTAGCAGCTTCAATCAATAAGGCAAAATCCGTAGATACAGGACGACGCCCATTCAATATATCATTCAACATCGTATAAGACACGCCTACCACTTCCGCAAATCGTTTCTGCGATATACCACGAGATTGTAATTCTTCTTTTATAATCTCTCCCGGATGCACCGGAATAAAAGAATACCCTAAGTTAGACATACTATTCTTATTTATAATGATTTGTTATGTCAATAATAGAACAAATAGTTATGATTGGTTCAGAGTCCGTAGTCGATATTTTAAATTCCAGTCGATATTGTTTATCAATCCGAATAGAGGAAATATCTTTTTTACTCCCTGTCAATACTTCATAATTCAACGAATTTAAAGGATAAAGCGCTTCTACATTCAATGCTTCAGCCAAAGTGACAATTCGCTTCACATAATTCCTTATTACTTGAGGTTGAAAACGATGCTTCTTATCGTTACATTTACCTTCATAATAAAGTTCTGAAAGATACTCCTTTTCAAACTCAATAACCATTTCTCTAATTATTACGACAGTACAAAGATAGTAGTTTTTCCAAGAATACACTAAAAAAGTGGATATAATGATAGCAGTTCTATCAAACTTAGTTAAAACCAAGAAGTATTAGATAAAAACTGCTATCACCTTATTAAAATAACTGTATCCAAGCAGCACAGTATACATGTGCTTTCTTTATACTATCTGTGACAAAATCCATATCCGTGGAGTTAGATTAAAATCTTTTTCAGAATTTGAATCCTTTCACTGCTTTTTCCAATCTTTCCAAAGGTAATTCGCCGGATTGCCGCCAAAGCTGTTGCCCTTTTCTAAAAAGAATAAAGGTAGGAGTCGACTCCACCGTATAAAAATCAGTAAGGGCAGGCTCCTGGTCGATGTCCACTTCCACCACTTCCAATGTTCCTACCATCAGTTTCTTGAACTCTTCAACAACCGGTTTCATGCGCTGGCAGTGAGGACACCACGTTGCGTAAAACTCTGCCATTACCCAATCACCGTTAGCTAGCTTCTCCTGGTTTCTTTCTTCACGAGCTATTTTCTTTTCTTTCATAATGAATATCTCCTTTTAATTAATAACTATCAACCTAACAATATCAGGAGAAAGATGGTTTAGAAAAGAAGCAAGGTTACACACAAATTAAAGAATCAAACCCGTTTGCATTTACCCGACCAGCTATTAATATCCAAGCAAATCATCTCCGTACGATGAAAAGACTTCTCCGCATCATACTTTGCTCCTATCACTTTATCTTCCGGACTAAGGACAAGCATTGCACAAAATTGAAACTTTCGTGCAAAAAAGGAACATCCTATTCAATATTTATTTATCTTTGCCCCCCGAAATGGTTCAGAATCCGTATCCAACGGACGATGATTAATAGGGAACCGGGTGTAAATCCCGGACAGTCCCGCTGCTGTGAAACTCTGTTCAATGTCTTATAATTGAACTAATTTAACGCCACTGATGTTATTCGGGAAGGCAAATAAGACAAGAGTCAGTCAGAAGACCTGCCATTTTGTGTAAGACGCCCCTCTCCTCGTGGATTAGGAGAAAGAGTATCACTTGTTAAGCCCCAAATCAAAAAAATACTGTTTTTCGTCGGGTGGAGTATGTCCATTAGACGGGAAGACATTAATAAGTATGTACTTAATTGAAAAAAGTATGATAAAAAAAATCTTAGTAGCCAATCGCGGTGAAATTGCCGTAAGGGTGATGCGTTCCTGCCGGGAAATGGAGATAACGAGTATCGCTATCTTCTCCGAAGCAGACCGGACCGCGAAGCACGTGCTTTATGCAGACGAAGCTTATTGCGTAGGGCCGGCAGCATCCAAAGAGAGTTATCTGAATATAGAAAAAATCATCGAAGTGGCAAAAGCAGCTCATGCAGACGCCATCCATCCGGGTTACGGCTTCTTGTCCGAGAATGCCACATTCGCCCGTCGATGTCAGGAAGAAGGAATCATCTTTATCGGACCCAATCCGGAAACAATGGAAGCTATGGGAGATAAAATTGCTGCCCGTATCAAAATGATTGAGGCGGGAGTACCCGTAGTTCCCGGCACACAAGACAACCTGAAAAGCGTAGAAGAAGCCGTAGAGCTTTGCAATAAAATTGGCTATCCGGTGATGCTGAAGGCCTCTATGGGCGGTGGTGGAAAGGGTATGCGCCTCATCCACAGTGCCGAAGAAGTGGAAGAAGCATATACCACTGCCAAGAGCGAATCATTGTCTTCCTTTGGCGACGACACGGTTTACCTGGAGAAGTTCGTTGAAGAGCCTCATCACATCGAGTTCCAGATTCTTGGTGACAAGCATGGAAACGTCATTCATCTGTGCGAACGCGAATGTTCCGTGCAACGCCGTAACCAGAAAATCGTGGAAGAGACTCCTTCGGTTTTCGTCACTCCCGAACTGCGAAAAGACATGGGTGAAAAAGCGGTAGCGGCAGCTAAAGCTGTGAACTACATCGGTGCGGGTACTATCGAATTCCTTGTTGATAAACACCGCAACTATTATTTCCTTGAGATGAACACCCGCTTGCAGGTGGAACATCCAATTACGGAAGAAGTGATCGGAGTAGATTTGGTGAAAGAGCAAATTAAAGTTGCCGACGGACAAGTGCTTCAACTGAAACAAGAGAATATCCAGCAACGCGGGCACGCTATCGAATGTCGTATCTGTGCCGAAGACACTGAAATGAATTTCATGCCAAGTCCGGGTATCATCAAACAGATTACAGAGCCGAACAGTATCGGTGTGCGTATTGACAGTTATGTATACGAAGGATATGAAATTCCGATCTACTATGACCCGATGATCGGTAAACTGATTGTATGGGCTACCAATCGCGAATATGCGATTGAGCGGATGCGTCGTGTTCTCCACGAATATAAATTGACCGGAGTGAAAAACAACATCAGTTATCTGCGTGCCATCATGGATACTCCTGATTTTGTAGAAGGTCATTATGACACAGGATTCATCGCCAAGAACAGCGAGTTTCTGCAACAACGGATTACGCGCACCAGCGAATATTCCGAAAATATTGCCCTGATCGCTGCTTATATAGACTATTTGATGAATCTCGAAGAGAACAACAGCGGTATGGCTGCCGACAACCGCCCTATCAGCAAGTGGAAAGAGTTCGGATTGCATAAGGGTGTGTTGAGAATCTAAATTTTAACAAAGAGAATTCAATTATGGAAATTCATATAGGAAACCGTGTGGCCGAAGTAGAACTGGTCAGCAAGGAAGATAACAAGGTAGTGCTCACCATTGATGGAAAAACGTTTGAAGCAGACGTAGTGATGGCAGAAAACGGTACTTGCAACATATTGATGGACGGACGCAGTTCGAACGCACAGCTGATTCGCCGTGATAACGGAAAAAGCTATAAAGTGAATACGCATTATAGCAGTTTCAATGTAGAAATAGTGGACAGCCAAGCAAAATATCTGCGTATGCGCAAGAAAGGGGAAGAAGAACAGAATGACTGTATCATTTCTCCGATGCCGGGCAAAGTAGTGAAAATACCTGTTGCAGTCGGCCAGGAAATGAAGGCGGGAGACACCGCTATCGTTATCGAAGCCATGAAGATGCAGAGTAACTACAAAGTGACTTCAGACTGCCGCATTAAAGAAATTCTGGTTCAGGAAGGTGATAACATTACCGGCGACCAGACATTAATAACATTAGAACCGATTGCATAATATAAGAACGGATTGCATTATGGAAGAAATGAATAAAGCATACGCCACGTTCGAAGAACGTGACCGCATCGCTTCTCTTGGTGGAGGCGTTGATAAAATAGAGAAGCAACACGAAAGCGGCAAAATGACTGCTCGCGAGCGTATTGAGATGTTGCTCGACAAAGGTACTTTCGTTGAATTGGATAAGCTAATGGTTCACCGTTGTACGAACTATGGCATGGATAAAAACAAAATTCCGGGAGACGGTATCGTTTCAGGTTACGGAAAGGTAGACGGTCGCCAGGTATTTGTTTACGCTTATGACTTTACCGTATATGGCGGCTCACTGTCTGCTTCCAATGCCAAAAAGATTGTGAAAGTACAACAACTTGCGTTGAAGAACGGTGCCCCGATTATCGCTCTGAATGATTCGGGCGGCGCACGTATTCAGGAAGGTATCGAAAGCCTTTCCGGTTATGCGGATATTTTCTATCAGAACACAATGGCCAGCGGTGTGATTCCACAGATTTCGGCCATCCTGGGTCCTTGTGCCGGAGGCGCTTGCTACTCTCCTGCCCTTACCGATTTCATCTTTATGGTGAAAGAAAAAAGTCACATGTTCGTGACTGGTCCGGATGTAGTAAAAACCGTGATTCATGAAGAAGTAAGCAAAGAAGAGCTGGGTGGCGCAATGACACATAGCAGCAAGAGCGGTGTGACGCATTTTATGTGCAACTCCGAAGAAGAACTGTTGATGAGTATCCGCGAACTGTTGTCTTTCTTACCGCAGAATAATATGGATGAAGCCAGGAAACAACCTTGCGCCGACGAAACCAACCGCGAAGACGCTTCTCTGGATACAATCGTTCCGGCAGATCCGAACGTACCGTATGATATGAAAGACATTATCGAACGCGTGATAGACAACGGTTATTTCTTCGAAGTCATGCCGAACTTTGCAAAGAATATCATCATCGGCTTTGCCCGCATGGCAGGTCGTTCGGTAGGTATCGTAGCCAATCAGCCGGCTTATCTTGCCGGCGTTCTTGACATCGACGCCAGCGACAAAGCAAGTCGTTTTATCCGTTTCTGCGACTGTTTCAATATTCCGTTGATTACATTCGAAGATGTTCCGGGATTCCTTCCGGGATATACGCAGGAAAACAACGGTATCATCCGTCACGGCGCAAAAATAGTTTATGCGTTCGCAGAAGCTACTGTTCCCAAACTGACTGTTATTACCCGCAAAGCTTACGGCGGCGCTTATATCGTAATGAACTCCAAGCAGACAGGAGCTGATGTGAACTTCGCATATCCCAGCGCAGAAATTGCAGTGATGGGTGCAGACGGTGCAATCAATATCCTGTTCCGCAAAGCTGACGAAGCAACAAAGGCTAAGGAACTGGAAGCCTACAAAGAAAAGTTTGCTACTCCGTATCAAGCTGCCGAACTGGGATATATTGACGAAATCATTTATCCGAGACAGACTCGCAAACGTCTGATTCAGGCACTAGAAATGACGGAAAACAAGATGCAGACAAATCCGCCCAAGAAGCACGGTAATATGCCTTTATAACAACTAGATAAGGTGTGCATAAAGCACCCTCCCATCAAAACGGGCTTACATAGATTCTACGATATACTTTAGAATCTTTGTAAGCCCTCTTTTTATGAGTAAGTCTTTTTATATACATAAAAAACGGCACCTCGATTCACATCGCAGCACCGTCACAACACAAACACAAAATAAAACACGACAAAACTACTATGCAATCTTCCTGTCATGCCGGGGAGGCATACCTTGCTTGACTTATCTATATTCGCATACACACAAGAAGCTTTATCAGGCGATTTGCACAATAAATAACATACACTTCCGGATTTTGTTCACAGGATTGATAAGATTTTATTCAATAATATGATAAGAAAATGAAATAATGTGCTCTTTAACGAATTCAAGAGAAACGAAAAAAAAACGGCACCCCGATTCACATCGCAGCACCGTCACAACACAAACACAAAATAAAACACGACAAAACTACTATGCAATCTTCCTGTTATGCCGGGGAGGCATATTCACTAGCCTATATATATTCGCATACCTACAAGTAGCCATCAGGCGATTTGCATATATAAAACATTCAGATTTTTATTTTGTTCACGAAAGGAGAAGCAAAAATGTTATTTCTTCTCCTTGTAATCTTTCAGGAAGCCTTCCATCAGCCATTTTGCGAGTGCCTGACGATTGGAATTTATCACCAACCGACGCTGATCGAACGTATTCTGGATATTGCCCAACTCCACAAAAACGGAAGCGGGAGTGGTATGGGAAAGCACGTATAAGTTACGCCCGCTCACTGTGCCGGAAAAACCCCGATTAGGCTGATGCTTATCATATTTTGACTCAAACGTATCTTTCATATTATTCGCCAATCGTTTGCTGTCTCCTTTTTTATTCGAATAATAGAAAAATACATCCGTTTGTTTTCCCTTACTACGGCTATCGATATGAATAAAAATCGCCCTGCAATAAGAGTGATTCTTACGATCTTTCCGGTAAAGGGCGTTTATTTTATCACAACGTTGCTGAAGGCGTTGCACTTGATTTAAAGGAATTGCATCCCCCATACAAGTCTCACGTTTACTGTTCGACAAATACGAATCATCCCGAATACCATCTTTGGCATCTTGAATGATGATATGCACTTCGGCTCCTTCCTGCATCAGGTTACGTGCCAGACGGAGTGCAATATCATAAGCGTATTCATCTTCATGCAGTTCGTATCTACCCACTTTTCCAATAGCTCCCGGATCGGGACCTCCGTGTCCGCTGACCACATAGAAACAAGCACCGGCAAGACGGTTGGAAGTGACTTTCACATTAGCCAGTTGCTTTCCAAACAGAGGTTCGTTGATGGTGGTTCCTATTTTTGTCGATTTAGCTTTTGAAGATGCTTGCTTTGTCCCGGCGCCTTTGGAAGTTGTGTTCTTGGCACCCGTGTTTTTGGCAGGAGTAGTCTTGGCAGAAGTAGTTGTCGATTTCTTTACCGGAGGAATAACATAAGTCACGCCTACTTTAAGCACATTATTCTTTCCCAGCTTCTGCTTATTCAACTCTATAAAATCGTCGTAATACTTCTTCGGAGAACGGTTGTGCCTCAACAGAAAAGAAGAGATGCCTTCACCCGCCTTCGGAGTTGCCTTCTGCTGCGCCCAAAGAGTTGTGCCCGAAAAAAGAAAAGCTAAGAATAAAAGAATATAGAGTTTATTTTTCATAACTACATTAACTATCTCCTTCGCAAGAGTTATCATTTCACTCATAAACAGGGCAAAAATACAATTATTTTCCCTACTTTTGCAGCATTAAAACATTTTTTGAAATAAAACATTAAAACCCGATAACATTATGGCAAAACAATTCAAACCGGAAACCCTGTGTGTACAGGCTGGATGGACGCCTAAAAAAGGCGAACCACGCGTATTGCCCATCTATCAAAGTACAACTTTCAAATACGATACCAGCGAGCAAATGGCCCGCCTGTTCGATTTGGAAGACAGTGGTTACTTTTATACCCGCCTGCAAAATCCAACGAATGACGCCGTTGCCGCCAAAATCGCCGCTCTTGAAGGTGGTGTAGCCGCTATGCTGACTTCCAGCGGTCAGGCAGCCAACTTCTATGCCATTTTTAATATCTGCCAGGCAGGAGATCACTTCGTTTGTTCTTCCGCTATTTATGGAGGTACGTTCAACCTGTTCGGAGTGACGATGAAGAAACTAGGCATCGATGTGACTTTCGTAAATCCGGATGCCAGCGAAGAAGAAATTTCTGCAGCATTCAAACCGAACACAAAGGCTTTATTTGGCGAAACAATTTCCAATCCTTCTCTGGAAGTGCTGGATATTGAAAAGTTCGCACGTATCGCACACAGTCACGGGGTCCCCTTGATTGTTGACAATACCTTCCCTACTCCTATCAACTGTCGCCCGTTTGAATGGGGAGCTGACATCGTAGTTCATTCTACTACCAAATATATGGACGGACACGCTACAAGCGTAGGTGGCTGTATTGTAGATAGCGGTAATTTTGACTGGGATGCTCACGCAGAAAAATTCCCGGGACTTTGTACTCCGGACGAGTCTTACCACGGGCTGACTTACACGAAAGCATTCGGCAAAGGTGCCTACATCACCAAAGCAACTGCGCAACTGATGCGTGACCTCGGCAGCATCCAAAGCCCGCAAAACTCTTTCTTATTGAATCTGGGACTTGAGACACTGCACTTACGTATGCCTCAACACTGCCGTAACGCACAGAAAGTGGCCGAATATCTTTCTAAAAATGAGAAAGTAGCTTGGGTAAACTACTGTGGTCTGCCGGACAACAAATATTACAGCCTGGCACAGAAATATATGCCGAACGGTTCTTGCGGAGTCATCTCCTTCGGACTGAAAGGCGGACGTGATGTGTCTATCAAGTTTATGGATTCACTGGAATTCATCGCTATCGTTACTCACGTAGCCGATGCACGCAGTTGCGTGCTCCATCCGGCAAGCCATACTCACCGCCAGTTGACGGATGAGCAACTGATGGAAGCCGGTGTACGTCCGGACCTGATCCGCCTATCGGTAGGTATCGAAAATGCGGATGATATCATTGCTGATATCGAACAGGCTTTGAACGCATAACAATACCGTAAAGGTATCAAATACTAAGTAAGAGAAGGCACGGGAAATCTTTCATTCCCGTGCCTTTTTATTTGCCACAAAAAGAAAATTAATTTCGAAGAGAATCATTTCAAATGTGAACCGATAAATCCTTCCAGATGATTATAAATCCTCGGCAGACAAACTGGAAATCACTGTATCCACCCAATATACAACTGTTCTATCCGCCGGCAAAACACCTTCCAGATAAGACGAATCAGATACCTCCTCCAACCATGCCGTAGTAATCGGTCCTCTTTCTCTTGTAGAACTTTGAGTTCCTAAATACGGACTAAAATTAAAAAACGTGTGTTGTTGCTCTACATTATTTTTATCTATATATGTAAAGACAAAAGCCTTTTTCTGTTTTCCACCCAATGAAGCCCACTCTATCTGGTATGTTCCTTCAACAAGAATTTGCTCATCCTCTGTCTTATAAATGAATTTCCCTCCTGTTCCTTCTTCAGATAAATGATATACATCATCCGGCCGCAAAATACAGATATCTCCTTTATTTATAAAAGAATAAGGAGCCATTGCCACATTTACTTTTTCCTGCAACTCGCTTTCCGAATCCAATGACAACATATCTTCACTGGGTCTGGAAACCTGAAATTCAGGTTGATCGACGCACATAAATGTCAATACGCCATAAGAAACAGTCACAGGCAGGGTGACATAATTACCATCCTTATCAGTAACGGTAACCGTTACTTTCCCTTTTTTACCATGCGAACTAAGCCATAATCGGTTGTCGATGACTGTTGCTGTCACAATTGTTTCATCGGAGCTTTGTGCAGAGTAGCCACCTTTTCCATTGGCTATCCCGATATTCTCCGCTTCCCATCCGTTAAGATACAAGACTGTAGAAGAAACAGTGTTTGTACAAGTTCCTGTTTCGTCAACCAGTTCGGAACCACTAAATAAGATAATCTCTGCATCATCTTGACAGGCTGATACACAAAAAGCCATAACAGAAAGAAGAAAGAAGCCTAATAAAGTTTTTGTTTTCATATTTTCAGTGGTATGGTTAAATCCCGGCATATGCCATTGTTTTGCAAAGATATAAAGTATTTGTAAAAAACACTATCTTTGTATGAAAAGTTACCAATAGTACAGATCCACTAGATTCTTCCATACAGTGTAAGTTATATGAAATATACAACAGAAGGTCATTGAAAAGGACGTTCCCGGGGGAAAAAGGGAATGGGAAATACGGGAACGTCCTCAAAACATAACAATACAGAAATATGGACTTTCACAAGGGCGCATTTCTGTCTCTCTTATGCAACATTCCCTTCTATAAAAATATGGAGGAAATATCTGGAGAGGATATTATTATGTGGGAAATTTAGTTTATAGTCTTAAAAGCAATCTGATTGCATCAAAGTGATGAACGATAGGCAGTCCGAATATATTCTCCTACTGCATTGTCATCATTGATTTCTATGTATTTTTTCAATAAATCCGCAAATCCGGATTTTATCTGTTCCGTTTGCTTGTTCTCACAGGCTGTAGAATATTCATCAACAGCCATGAGAAAATCCTGCATTCGTTCATTCAGCATTGTTCCTCCTGTGCAAACCACATCGGAAATATAGGCTTGGATACTACCATTTTCTATGACAACAGGGAGGCGGTATTCCAGTCCCGATTTGTTGGCACGAATAGAAAGCACTTTTACTACGGGCGACACAATAGTCACCGTATCGGAAAAATCAAACTTTCCGTGTATTATTTCTGCACTATCTACCGGCTGCCCGCTCGAAACATCTTTCATATAAACCATTTTTCCTTCGAATTCGGGCAAAGGTGCACTGCCGTTAATCTCGTAACCTTTTATCTGATGCCCGGTGCAAGCCACTATCAGACATATTCCCGGAAGAAAAGATAAAAGTTTCACATATCTGTTCATTAAGCTCTTCATTCTTCTTTAAAAAAGAAAAGCCGTCCGCACTATCAGCTGAACGGCTTTCTCTTTTCATTCATACATTTGTATAATCATTCATCCTTAGAATCTGAATCCCAGTTTCACCACAGGCATTTCAAATATTTTGATATTGTGGTGACTGACGTTATATTTATCAAATCCTTTCGGGCAAATCTGTATCAAGTCATAGCGGTAAGCCAGAGGGTGCATTTCGAAACCGAAAACAAAACCTTTGGCAATGCTATACTCAATACCTGCTACGGCAGCTACTTTGAAACCGTACATCTGACCGGCTTTACTTCCGGAAACATAGACCTGTGACGGAAGTTCTTCCGAGTCGTCACTATCCTTGTAGGTGTCTCCGGTGTATGGTTCGGTCGTTTCAATGCGTGCCATCTGGAAGCCGAGTGCGCCTCCGAGATATGGATGAATACGTTCGTTGCGAGTCTTGAAATAGTAGTTGGAACCGACAGATACATACCAGTTGTTGGTCATCTGCGCATTGATATAACTTTGCGCAGGGATAATCATGTCAGGTACACTGTTGTCTCCTTCTACATAGTCTTTCTTAGGAGTGAGGCTAACGTTCATGCTGAACTGGAAATTTACATCCCAATTGTCAGACACGAAATACTTACCTTCAATTCCGGCTATATTGACCAGACTATTATTATTCAGACTCCCGATGTTCAGATAGCGGTTCAGATCGCCGGAGTTATCCTTCCCTCCATTGGGAAGTCCGACTACTCCTCCGTCATTGGAGAACTTAGGAAGCAGATAAGAGGTGTTCTCGTTAAAGAACTTTCCGCTACCAAGCAGGACTGAAACCTGCCACTGTCCTTTTTTCGGGGCAAACGACGCATCATCACTGCTGCTGTAACGCTGCGCCATTGAAGGCGCAGCTGTCATACAGGTCAGCAAAAGTAATGTGCATAGTTTTTTTATCATCTTGTTACTTTTACGTAGTTAGGGAATTATTTCAAGAAGATAGCAAGAAGTGCTTTCAATTGAGCGCTTGCAGCATCATAGTCTGCCTTGGCAGCATCATATTCAGCCTGTTTTACTTTGATCTTTTCCTGGATATTTGCAAATGTATCCTTGATATAATCATTATCAGTATAAGTACCTTCGGCCAACTTTTCTAAATTTCTTTCAGCAGTAGCCAAAGCTGCTTTTTTATCAAGAAGGCCAGTAACAGCTTTTAAATATTCAGCATTAATAGCTTCTTTGATTTCCTCCAAAGTCATATCTTTATAATCATCGCCCAACTCATCAAGGCTAGCAATATATTCAGAAATTGTAGACTCAATCTTATCTTTTATAGCATCTTTATAGTCATAATCCTCACTAACTTTCTTAATATTTGCCTCTACTTCCTTAAATACTTTATCATAAGCAGTTTTAGCATCAGCCAAAGCAGTCTCTGCTTTCGTTACATTTGCAGCCAATTCTGTTTTTTTCTTATCCAGCGTAGTTTGTTCTTTAGCTTTTTGAGCAGTAAACTCTGCTTTCAAAGCTTTATAAGTATCAGCCTGATTTATCACAGCTGTCAGACGTGCAGCTTCTGCCGTAGCATAAATAGAGATACCAAGAGTTCCATAGTCACCATTTTGCAATTCTGTTGCCAGTCTATTGCCATCAACTTCCTTAAGAACCATATCAGCTGACACAGCAACCCTTCTAGGTTCATTATCACGATTAAAGTTATCACCAAACACTTTTGTTGAAGCTTTTTTCCATGAGTCATATGGAACATCACCAGCAGATGCTCCAAGTTCAAGAAGCTTGTTTGCATTAGCTTGTTCTATTTTATTAGCTTTTGTCACAGCACCGGCTGTCCATTCTATTAAATTTAATTCTAGCCCTACAATTGACTTGAAGTTTGCCAAAGGATTAGCTATTATCCAAGCAGAAATTGCTTTTTTAGTATTGGTAGAAGCCTCTGTTGCTTCTGCTTTTGTACTTTTAAGCTCTTTATCCAAAGCATCCTGATAGTATTCAGCCAAGGCAGTAGCTAATTTACTGATATTAGCATCCTGTGTTCTAGCAGCATCGCCCAGTTTATTATAAGCAGCTATTGCAGTTTCGGCAGCTTTTTTTGAAGCATTTATATCAATAGCTTCAACTTCAATATATTTATCGCGAGCTTTCTCCCATGCCTTATAGTCAGCATCGTAAGTTTCATTCGCTTTTGTTGCTTCAGCATCTGCTTTCACGACTTCAAGTTTAGACCATGCAAGATCTTCTAAATCAATTCCTTGAGTAGCTGCATCAATAAGTTTATTCCAGCCATCAATCTGTTCTTGCGCCTTAGTAACTAGTACAGTTTTTGCATAGCTGAATTCACCTGTTGATTTATTATAGCCAGCTACTCCACCAGAAATACCATCAAAAGCATCATTCAGGCCTTTAAGAATGCTCTGATCTGCTTTCTTAGAATAAGCAGAAGCTACATTAGTAGTAGCATTAACTTTAGCAAGAGCATCCTTAGCATCGGCTAATTTTTTCTCTGCAGTAGTTTTGTTCTTTTCTAAGTTAGGATTAGCAACTTTTAATTCTTCTTTTTTAAGTTCATATTGTCGTTTCTGAACATCCAATGTTGCCATTTCATCCTTCAGCTTTTTAACCTCTGTTTCCCAATCAGCTAATGTAGTATATTCATTATCCAAAATAGCCTTATACCCATCAGCTGTTTTTTGTGCTATATTCAAATTGGATTCAGCGATTTCCACAGCATTCTTCAATTCAGCCTCGATGTTTCCATCAGCTACCCAATTAGGATAGTCCGCCAACTGTTCCTGAAGTTTCTTCAAGCTGCCTTCTGCATATCCGTTATTTGCATTATCCGGATTTTGTGTAATTACATAATATGTAATATACTTTTCATCAGTACCAGTAGTAGTTGTTGTTCCAGCTCCTTCGCCAACACTTGTCTGTGAACTTGTTGATTTAGATACAAGTCTTTGTTCAGTCTCAACTTCTGTCGTTGAATATCCATACATAGCCTTATCCATAGCTATCTTAGCATAAGCAACTTTTGCCTCTACAACATTTAAACGTAATTGTTCTTCATCTGTCAGCAACAACTTGGAAGCTTCAATCTGTTCCATAGCTTGCTTGTAAGCTTCCTGTGCTTTAGCAGTGGCAGTTTCGGCAAGAAGCATTTTTTCCTTATACTGCTCAACAATCAATGCCTTTTCATTTTCCCACTTAGTTTTGTCAGCTTCCGCTTTTGCAATGGCAGCTTCCGCTTCTGCTTTTGCTTGTGCAGTAGCAGCTTCTTCCTTTTCAATCAGGAGTTGCTTCAACTGAATATCCAGTTCATGCAACTGCAAATCAATTTCTGCAGATTTATTCTGAAGTGCCAAACCTGCATTAACTAACTCTTGCTCTGCAACCTGTGCTTTTCTCAATTCAGCCTCTACAAGCTCAACTGCAGCTTGAGCTTTGATAAAATCAGACTTTGCTCCCCTAAGTTCTGCAATGCCTTCCGGTTCATCGGTATCAATACATCCCGTGAATGTCGCCGTCGTACCTGCCATGAGCAAGGTTGCGACTAAATACGTCCATTTTCTCATAAAAGTAAATTAAATGTTATACAATTAATAAATAAAAAATTTGTTTGTACTAATTCATGATTTATTTCGCTTCACTCCCCCTCTTCCCGTTACTTTGTAGGTAACGGGAAAACCCTTGTGCCTGCTCTTTTAGAGTAGTCTATACTAGAAAATAATACGATATATGACGAATCTTCTTACCCCTGCTTATGAGAAAAAGTAGAGGGGCGGGAAATCTATTGCAAAATTTAGACGTTAACAAAGCTCTAAGACAAAGAATCCACGTGTTCTTCTGTGTTTATTCCTATTTTGAGTAGTTTATTAGAAAAAATGTACGATTTTGTTTGGATGTTTTAAGAAATATGCTCATATTTGCAGCGTCTTTTCTTCCCGTTACCTACAAAGTAACAGTACTATTAATCAATCACTTGCCACAAACATAGCTCCTCTTCAGCGAAGATAGAATCGTCACATTCGCTTCATCTATTTTCTTATTCTTAAAAGGTTTTAGATAAGTCTCTGTGACGATAATGGATGAATGTCCCATCGCCTCTGAAATAATGCCTGGATGTATCTCGCAATAATATGCCATTGTAGCCCAAGTATGCCGAGCCGTATACGAGCTTAAATCAGAAGTCAATGCAAGTACTTGTTTCAGCAACAGAAGCTGATAGTTAAAATTACGCAAAGCTATCTGATATTCCCTGTAGGTAGCTTCGGTACTCTCTCCGCCAGTCAGTATGGGAAAAAGATAAGGAGAAGCAGAATCGGTGTTCATATACTTTTTTATTAGTTTCATAGTTTCCGGCAGAAGCGTCACAGTTAGAAGCCGCCCGGTTTTTCTACGACGATAAGTAAGCACATTCCCCACCATATCCTGCTTTTTAAGATAGGCAAGATCTACAAACGGCATACCACGAAGCATGAACATTAAGAAAAAATACGCGCGCGTACGTTGTAATTCTTCCCTTCCCTGATGAATTTGTTTGGGAAGCTCTTTCATCAATCGTTCCATATCCTCCTTTTCCAGTGCACGCTTTCTGTCAGCACGCGTTCCTGTATAAACATACCGGAAATGATGCGGTATATAAGATGCCATACGACGGTCAACCGCGCGGTTGTACACCGCCCTCAATGTACGCATATAGGTTGAAACCGTGTTCCAACTACAATCCTTTTCCCGCAAATACGTTTCAAAACTTTTAAGAAACTCCTGATTCACTTTCTTGAATGACAGATTCCTGCTCCCGTTAAATGCAATGATAGCATTCATGCTACTCCTGTAAACATGAGCAGTTCCATAATTCCCACTTTTTCGAAGCCCTTCAGCTACTTCCTTCATAAATGAAATCAAATTCCCCATTTTTATTAATTTTAGTTATCACTCAAGCACGTCCCTGAAGAAAAGCGCCCTCACCGCAATTCCCCCCAATGCTCTTAATTCAAAATCTCAAAGTATCATCATACAAATATGATGAATTATGTTTTCTTTATATACACCCGATGTGTTCCTCTGCCATCAATCCCGATACCGGAACCGGGCGTATACGCCCATTGGCGCAATTCATTGGTAGCCGCTGTGCGCAGCAGACCTGTCAGCTTCCGGTATTCGTAGACTGTCAAAAAAGGATGTTCCTCCAAATATCTGACAGCCAATGCAAGCCGTTGCTCCGGAGTATACTTCTGTGAAGAACGTTGCGACTTCCACGGAGCTCTTTCCAGCAGACATCTTCCATTGATACGCCTTATCATCTTCCTGTCTACACGAAAGTTCACGTTTCCCACCACAATGCTTCGTGCGTTACGATGGGTTTCGCCTTCTCCGGCCTTTTCACGCTCTTTATCTTTGCATAACGCCAACGAAGGAGAGAATGTTCCAATGCCATCCAGCTTCACAGACTTGCCTTCTGCCATCTGATGTGCCATCTCAATACCTATTTGTGTAATTACGCCTTCCACATCTCCGACATTAAAACCACTGCTGGATGCTATCTGACGTATCAGCTCCTCGGTAGAAACCTGATCCATCATTGCAAACCGCGGATAAAGTACTTGTTCGCCCGTTCCATGAATATCGGGCATTTCTTCCATTACATACATTGCCATAGTACTAAAGTTTATTTGAAATATTGATTACTAATAGAAAACATCCTTGCTATAGGTAGAAAACTTGTTCTCCCCTAGAAGAAAAGTTCTTTTTCCCTTAGGGCAAACTAAAACCGCAAGTTCTGGTTTTATAACTGAAACTTCTGATTACATAATCAAAAGTTCCGGTTTTATAATCAGAACTTGCGGTTATAGTTTTCTTCCCAACAAAGATACATTTTCCTGCCGGAATAAGCAAGTTTAATCCCTATGAAAAGGAAGTTTGATTACGATTCAGTTACTATCACCGTTTCTTTACTTTATATCCTTTCAAGGTAAAACCTACTTCAAACAAATTCAAAAGGGCTATCCGGATGTTATCTTCAATATAGGTTCCCATAGTATCATATTTCGCAAAGTAGACGGGAAGCAGCCTGTTATTCCTCCTATAGCTTTCATCCGGTGTTTTACCGGTAAAACGTTCTTTCTTCTTCACTCCCCAACGAACGGTTTTACTGCAAGGGAGAGGTATACCGATCGTCAACACTTTTTCTTTTGTTGCCGTATCGGTGATTCCATGTTTCCGGATACTGATATGGCTGGCTCCCAAATAAGTGCCGATATAAAGGACAACGGTCAGCGTCCAATCGTCCAAAGCCTCATCGGTTTGAATGCCATTTACCAAATCAGAGAAATAGTTCTCAACCATTTCTTTGTCAAAACTGTTTAGTTCGGGCCATTCACATTTCTCAAACAACTGATGCACATTGACAGGAACCAGTAAAGTGGTTATTTCTAATTGATATTTCATTCATTTCATTTTTATACCATTGCATTTTTAATCGTCTCAAATATCTTACCGACTATAAATATACAATTTTATCAAATCAAATGCTAAAGAACAGAGCTTTTTTATCCAACCACTTTCTAAAAAGAAAAGACTGTTTGATATGCCCTCACTTATATAAATAGGGTTTATCAAACAGTCCTTTCCTTTCGAGTTATCATTCGTTTTTTCCAGTGAAGAACGTTATCGTTTCCAGCCTTTACGGCATTTCAGTCTCCACTTGGAATTTACGGCTTACTTTCATTAAGTTGATGGTGTAAGTGACTACGTTCTGTGCTTCCTGAACCATCGTGAGATATACCATGCTAACCCGGATGCTTCCTGATTGGCTTTGGATACGTTGCAGTTCCTTACGTTTCAATAGCGAAAGCTGTCCGTTGAGGTCGTTGGCACGGCGGATTTCTTCTTCCAGATTGTTGTACTCGTTGTTTTCCATTTTCTTACGGCATTGCTGAATCAGATATGTAATATCTTCGGCAACATCGCTGAATTCACCTTTCTGAATGGCATCCAATGGGTTGAAATTGTTGTCGGTATGTTCCAGGCAAGGTTCGCAGAGACGAGAAATACTGTAAACCAGTTCGCTGGCAAAGTCGTTGCCTTGATAGTAATAAAGTCCCTTTTCGAGTACGGTGTTGTTGTCGAGGCGGCACATGGCTACGGTGCCGGAACGTTTCATCTGTTTGATGAGCTGTTTTTCAAATTTTGTGGAACCCATAGCACGACGCAGTCCTCGAAGATTTTCGTGGAGGAAAGAAGTGACAGTCAGTTCGAAGTTGGTTTCTGCATATTCCAGCACTTTGGAAAGTTCTTCACGAGTGTGCTTACGCATCAGTTGCAGGGCTTCTGTGCTGTCTGTGGCTTGCATAAGTTGCTTCAGAGTTTCGCTACCTTGTTCTTTCGCTTTGCGTTTTTTGTACATCACTTGGCTACGGATCAGGATGAATACAGCTATACCGATGAGTGCGATGATAGAGATATTTCCTCCATAATGAAGTACGAGGGCTACGAAGAAACAGATGGTGAAGGCAGCTCCGGCAGTGATGAACCAGCCACCGATGACGCTTAACACGCCGGTAATACGATAAACGGCAGAATCACGTCCCCAGGCACGGTCGGCCAAGGAGGTACCCATAGCTACCATGAAGGTTACGTAGGTGGTAGAAAGAGGAAGTTTCAGGGAAGTTCCCAAGGCGATGAGCAGACCCGCTAATACTAGGTTGACAGAAGCGCGGACAAGGTCGAAAGCTGCTCCGTCGGCAATGATAGCTTCGTCTTTGCGGAAGCGGGAGTCAAACCATTCTTTGCTGCCACTTGGCATAATGCGGGAGATTCCGTTGGCAAGTGTCATACTGATGCGGACTACTGTACGGGCAATCGGGGTACTTCCGAATGTTTCTTCTCCTTCATCTTGACGGGAAAGGTCGACGGATGTTTTAATTACGGCGTGTGCCTTTTTAGAAGTACAGAGGGCGTAGACCATAACGGCTCCGGCTCCGATAAGGAAATACCACGGGGTTTTGGCGAGCCCCAGCAGGGAGGTCATCAGGAAGCCGTTCGGATTTCCTCCTCCGTTGGCGGTATAGTCCATAAAAGAGGAGAAGCCTGCGAGGGGAACACCGATGAAGTTGACAAGGTCGTTGCCGGCAAAAGCGAGGGCGAGGGCGAAGGTGCCCATCAATACAATTACTTTGAAAACGTTGATTTTCATCCAGTGAAGGATTTGCATCAGTACGGTGAAGAACACGAAGAAGACGGCGATTAACATCAATGTGTTGTCTTGTATCCAGTGTTTGTTTTCGGGGGTCATGAAGGAGCTGTCTTTCAGTCCTTTGATAAGCATGAAATAGATGATGGCGGTAGCGGCTACACCTCCGAAGAGGGCAATGCTGTATTTCATCTTTTTCGTATAGTTGAAGGTGAATATCACACGGGCCAGCCATTGTACGATCATTCCGAAGAAGAAGGCGATGGCGACGGATACGAAAATGGCCATGATGACGGAAAGGGCTTTGTCGGTGTTTATGAGGTCGCCCAAACCGAGAGTGTCGCTATTATGTACTTTGATAAGTGAGAGGGCGAAGGTTCCTCCGAGTAGTTCAAAGACTAGTGAAACGGTGGTGGAGGTGGGCATACCCATGGAGTTGAATACGTCCAGCAGTACTACGTCGGTCAGCATGACGGCTAACAGGATGCACATGATTTCGGCAAAGTAGAAGTGCTCGGGCTGGTAGATGCCGTGCCGGGCTATGTCCATCATGCCATTGGATAGGGAGGCGCCAATAAATATGCCGACGCCGGCTATGAAAAGGATGGTTTTAAACGAAGCGGCTTTGGCACCTACCGCGGAGTTTAAGAAGTTGACTGCGTCATTGCTGACTCCGACTATCAGATCGAAGACGGCAAGGACGAAGAGGAAGATGATAATGCATAAATAAATAGTCTCCATAAATAATATGTGTATGTTGTTTCCAGTTGCAAAGGACGGGATTTGACGTTGCAGGGAGGTGTCATATATGTTACAATTGTATTACAATCATCTTTCTTTTGTCTTGAAACAAAAGAAAGAAGCAAAGAAAAATTCAAGGCTGACTTTTTTCTCCTACTCGCTTCCTTCACTTCGCTAAAGGGCAGAAACTCGCTACGCTCAAACAGTCTGCCCTTCTTAACGCTACGTTACGGGCGCTCGCCTGACGGAGAAAAAAGTAGGCCGAGAAACCATGCGGGGTGCAGGTCATTGTGATCGTATGTATGATGGGGGCTGGGGTATGGTTGTAATGATGTGTTTTGCAATGATGTGTTTTGCAATGATGTGTTTTCCGCAGCATAGTTGCTGCGGAAAGAATTTTATGTTAGTTGTCTTTTTGGTTTAGCCAGTCGTAGAAGGTGTATTGGGCTCGGACGGCAGGGGTGCCGGGTGTTCTTTTTTTGAATATGTTTTGCAGCTTATCATCTACCCAGCAGGCTTTTTGGTTGTCGGCGAGTTGGATGTCGAGCATTTCGATCAGGTTGTCACGCAGGTCGGGGGCAAGAACGGGGGTGATGGCTTCGATGCGGCGGTAGAGGTTACGGCGCATCCAGTCGGGAGAGCCCATGAATACTTTGGGGGTGCCGTCGTTGCCGAAGTACCAGATGCGGGCGTGTTCGAGGAAACTGTCTACAATACGGGTGACACGGATGTTACGACTGTATGACTGTCCGGGGATGAGGCAACAGATACCACGGACGATAAGGTCGATTTGTACACCGTGTTCGGAGGCTTCGTAGAGGCGGTCTATCATGGTAGGGTCTTGGAGGGCGTTCATTTTTAGGATGATGCGTCCTTGCTTGCCTTCGTCTGCAAGGGATATTTCGCGGTCGATCAGGCGGTTCAATTCGGGAATGAGGTTGAAACGGGCTACCAAAAGGGTGGTGAACTTCGGGTCTTCTTTTCCTTGCAGGGTACGGAAGAGGTTATAGAGGTCGGCCACTATTTCTTTGCGACAGGTGAAAAGGCCGCAATCGGCGTAAAGGGTGGCGGTTTTTTCGTTAAAGTTGCCGGTGCTGATGTAGGCGTAGCTGGGGATTTTCTCACCGTTTAATCCGCGACGACGGATCAGGGCTACTTTGGCGTGCACTTTCAAACCAGGGATGCTGTAGATTATCTTAATACCGGCGGCTTGCATCATTTCGGCGGTGGCAAGGTTGTTTTCTTCATCAAAGCGGGCTTTCAGTTCCACAAATACGGTAACTTTCTTGCCGTTTTGGGCGGCGGCTATCAAGGTGTTGATGACGGCGGAGTTTTCCGCTACGCGGTATTGAGTTACCATGATTTCACGGGTTTCCGGGTTGTGCACGGCTTCATATAGGAAGTGGATAAAGTGCTCGAAAGAGTGATAAGGGTAATATAATAACAGGTCCTTTTTGGCGACGTAATTGAAAATGGATTCTTTCTCATCGAGGACGGTCAGCTTCATCGGCTTCGGTTTTTCGAGGCTATGAAGGGATTTGTTCGGGTTGGGAAGATGGCGCAGGTCTTCGAGGTTCAAATGCTTATCACCGGGGACAAGTTCGTCACGCTGAATACGGAAGGCATCCACAAGGAAGTCCAAGAATTCAGAAGGCATAGCACGGTCGTAGACGAAACGGCAGACGTCACCGATCTTGCGTTTCTTCACTTTCTTCTTGAGTTGGGCGACGAGGTCGGCACTGCTGGCGGTGTCGTCAATCAGTATATCAGCATCACGGGAGATTTTGATGCAGTAGCTGGAGTCGACATCGTAGCCGGGGAAGATCAGGTTGAGGTTTGCCTTGATGATGTCTTCGGTAAACATCAAATAATGATTTTTCTCGCGAGACGGAAGTTCGATGAAGCGGGGCACTTTGGCGTAGGGTTGTTTCATCACAAAGTAAAGGGGTTGTCGGAAGTCTGTTACATTTGGCCTTGCTGCTTCCATACCTACTTTTATACCTTCTCCGTCATTTCTTTCATTTATGCACTCTCCGGTATATTTTTCTATATTTTCTTTAGTTTCTTCTCCTTTGTTTTTTTCTTCTTTCTTCGGATAGACTCGTATTGCCAGGTAAAGGCGGTTATCCCGCAGGAAGGAGACAATTTTATCTTTGGATACAGGCACAGGTTGCAGGTAGGGAAAAATTTCCTCCCGGAAAAAGTCTTTGATAAACTGTTGGTGGAACGGTTCTACATGATTGTCCTGATAAAAGATGATATGATTTTTGCGCAGGGCAGGCAGTATTTTTTGTTCATAGATGCGTACACGGTCATCCAGCTGGCGGGTGACTTCTTTATTTATTTCCTCTACCAGTTCGCGGGCTGACTGTACGGTTTCTTCATCGCTTTCCGTAGCGCCGGAAGCAACAGCTTTATGGTCGGCTACACGGATTTTGTAAAACTCTTCGAGGTTGGAAGAGTAGATAGAGATGAAGTTGATACGTTCGTAAAGCGGCAGACGCTCGTCCAGAGCCTCCAACAATACGCGGTAATTGAATGAGAGCCAACTTATATCTCGCTTGAAATAATTATATTTGCTTTCCATGTGCTTTAAGATTTTTCCAAATATAGTATCTTTGTGGGATTAAACAAAGAATTTTATGACAAGAATTGGATTATTATCTGATACTCACGCTTACTGGGATGAGAAATACCTGGAATATTTTGAATCGTGCGACGAAATCTGGCACGCCGGAGACATCGGTTCACTGGAAGTAGCGGAAAAGTTAGCCGCATTCCGTCCATTCCGGGCGGTGTACGGAAACATTGACGGACAGGAAATCAGAAAACTGTATCCTCAAATAAATCGTTTCACGGTGGATGGTGCGGAAGTACTGATAAAACATATCGGCGGTTATCCGGGAAAGTATGATCCTTCCATCATTGGTAGCCTGATGACGCGACCGCCCAAGCTTTTTATCAGCGGACATTCGCATATATTAAAGGTGAAGTATGATAAAACGCTGGATATGTTACATATCAATCCGGGAGCTGCAGGTATGTCTGGTTTCCATAAGGTGCGGACTTTGGTGCGTTTTGTTATCAATCAAGGGGCGTTTCAGGACTTGGAAGTTATCGAATTGGCGGACAAATAAAATAAATGTCCCCGCCTGACTGAAAAATTATTTTAAAATTTTGCCACGTCGGAATTCTTTCCGACCTTTGCACACTGTTAATGAATAACTCAGACGAACATGAAAGGAATTATTCTGGCCGGTGGTAGTGCCACCCGACTTTATCCGCTTTCCAAAGCGATTTCCAAACAAATCATGCCTGTGTATGACAAGCCGATGATTTACTATCCATTGTCGACACTGATGTTGGCAGGAATACGCGAAGTGTTGATTATTTCGACTCCACGTGACTTGCCTATGTTCCGGGATTTGCTGGGAACGGGTGAGGAATTGGGTATGTCTTTCTCCTATAAAATACAGGAACAACCTAACGGACTGGCACAGGCTTTCGTATTGGGAGCCGATTTCCTGAACGGTGAACCGGGCTGTCTGATTCTTGGGGATAATATGTTTTACGGACAAGGCTTTTCTGCCATGCTCCGCCGGGCTGCCAATATAGAAAAAGGTGCCTGCATCTTCGGCTACTATGTAAAAGACCCGCGCGCATACGGTGTAGTGGAATTTAACGAACAAGGGAAAGTTATTTCACTGGAAGAAAAACCGGAAGTGCCGAAAAGTAATTATGCCGTTCCCGGACTCTATTTCTATGATGCCAGTGTGACGGAAAAAGCAGCAGCTCTTCGTCCTTCAGCACGTGGAGAATATGAGATTACAGACCTGAATCGCCTGTATCTGGAAGAAGGCACATTGAAAGTGGAACTCTTCGGCCGCGGATTCGCATGGCTGGATACGGGTAACTGCGACAGTCTGCTGGAAGCATCCAACTTCGTGGCTACTATTCAGAACCGGCAAGGTTTCTACGTCAGCTGTATTGAAGAAATCGCCTGGCGTCAGGGATGGATTCCGACGGAGCAGTTGCTTCTGTTAGGTCAACAACTCGAAAAGACCGAGTATGGAAAGTATCTTATCGAATTGGCAAAACAATCCTAAAATCAACATAATAGAATAAAATATGAAAACTTATCTAGTGACCGGTGCCGCAGGATTTATCGGGGCAAATTACATCAAATACATCTTGGCCAAACATAACGACATCAAAGTCGTGATATTGGATGCTTTGACGTATGCAGGTAACTTAGGAACGATTGCCAAAGACATCGACAACGAACGCTGTGTCTTTATCAAAGGAGACATTTGTAGCCGTGATGTGGTAGACGGTCTTTTTGCTGAGTATCGTTTTGATTATGTGGTGAATTTCGCTGCCGAAAGTCACGTTGACCGCAGCATTGAAAATCCGCAACTGTTTCTGATTACCAACATTCTCGGAACACAGAACTTATTGGATTGTGCACGCCGCGCATGGGTAATGGGAAAAGATGAACAAGGATACCCTACCTGGAGAAAAGGTGTACGCTATCATCAGGTATCCACCGACGAAGTGTATGGTTCACTGGGAGCCGAAGGGTATTTCACAGAAACAACCCCGCTTTGTCCTCATAGCCCGTACAGTGCCTCTAAGACTAGCGCAGACATGGTAGTGATGGCTTACCATGATACTTATAAAATGCCGGTAACAATTACCCGCTGCTCAAACAACTATGGTCCGTATCATTTCCCGGAGAAATTGATTCCGTTGATTATCAAGAATATCCTCGAAGGAAAACATCTCCCCGTCTACGGTGACGGCAGTAATGTACGCGACTGGCTTTATGTAGAAGATCACTGCAAAGCGATTGATCTCGTTGTACGTGAAGGTAAAGACGGAGAAGTGTACAACGTTGGCGGACATAACGAGAAAACAAACCTCGAAATCGTAAAACTGACTATTTCAACTATCCACCGTCTGATGGCAGAGAATCCCGAATATCGTCAGGTTCTCAAAAAGAAGGTGAAAGACGAAAACGGAAATATTTCGATCGACTGGATCAACGAAGATCTGATTACGTTCGTTAAAGACCGTCTGGGGCATGACCAACGTTACGCCATCGATCCTACAAAGATTACAAATGCTTTAGGATGGTATCCCGAAACAAAATTCGAAGTCGGTATCGTAAAGACAATCGAATGGTACTTAACCAACCAGGCTTGGGTGGAAGAAGTTACCAGCGGAGATTATCAGGGTTACTACGAAAAGATGTATGGGAAATGATTCTCAACTTACCAACATTCCTATTGCAATAAGAACACCCATAAACAGCATATTACGCGAAGTCTCGCCTAATATGCTGTTTAATTTTTTACCACTATATATTTTCACCATCCGTTTCCAGGTGAGGAAATGAGGAATCAAATAGAGTTGCGGAAGAAGAGCGGCTAAAAAATGACCTTCACGAAGGAAACACAGACAGAGAAGAGAAGCTGTAACACCCAGCATCAAATAAAAATAGCGGCCGAACTTCTCACCGAAACGAACGATTACCGTTCTTTTTCCACTGCGCGCATCCGCTTCCCGGTCACGGTAGTTATTGACTACCAGTAGCGTATCAATCAATAGTCCACAAATCAGAGAGGCGATAGTGACATCCGGCGTCCATGTTAGCGCTTGCACGTAATATGTTCCGCCAACAGGCACAAATCCAAAGAAGACAATCACCAGTACATCTCCCCAGCCGTTGTAAGAGAGAGGATAAGGGCCGGTGGTATAAAGAAAGGCGAATAATACACAAAGCACTCCTACGACAATCAGTTCCCATCCGGCAAAGAAAAGTAATGTGCAACCGATAAGACAGGCAAGAGCAACCGTAATAATAATCCCGGTTTTCATCGCTTGCGGAGAAATCCATCCCTGTGCACAAGCACGTTCGGGTCCCAGGCGATCTTCCCGGTCTGTCCCTTTGAGGAAGTCGAAAAGGTCATTGATGAAATTAGCGGCTATTTGCATCAGACTTGCGAACAGACAGCAGATCAGTGCCGGCAACCAGTGAAAATGCCCGTCCATCGCAGCGAGAGCTGTACCTATCAGAACAGGGGTAACGGCTCCTGTAAGAGTTTTGGGACGTGCAGCTAATATCCATGCTTGTAGCGAGTTACGCTTTACTTCTTCCATACTTTAATATATTATAAAGAGTTTTGACGGACAAAGATACATGATTTTTCGTATCTTTGCACCCCAGAAAACTTCAAACTAAGAGAAGATGAAGAAAATAAATGCTCCTGTGATGGAGAAAATAAATACCCTATTGATGAAAAGAATAAATACCCCATTGATGAAGAAAACGATTTATCCACTGACGAAGAAAACAATCTACCCTGTTATCCTGTTGGCATTGCTTTTACTTGTTTCCTGCAAATCGAAAAAGAATATGGTGGCTAGCTTGCCGCACCCTGTCTTACATACTGATTCCATTTATCCGGATACGACTAACGCCATTGCCGGACTCTTCGCTCCCGACCACTCGAAACTCAAAGCACTGGCTGTTTCTAAAAACAAAAAGCAACATACAAAGAAAAAGGAGACTGATACCGACGCGGACAAATCCGACCGGATGCTCCGTGGAACCCAAATAACCTCTTCCAGCGTAGATGTGTCATCTGTTTATACAGGAGTGGACCGTGTAGTAAAATACGACTTCACCCACCGCGATGTACCTGAAGCTTTTGAAGGTTTCCGCATCGCTTTCATTTCCGATTTACATTACAAAAGCCTGCTGAAAGAGAAAGGATTGAACGATCTTGTCCGCCTATTGATTGCCCAAAAAGCAGATGTTCTTTTGATGGGCGGTGATTATCAGGAAGGTTGCGAATATGTAGAACCTTTGTTTTCCGCACTTGCACGTGTAAAGACACCAATGGGAACCTATGGAGTGATGGGTAATAATGATTACGAACGTTGCCACGACGATATTGTGAACACAATGAAACATTACGGAATGCGTCCGTTAGAACACGAAGTAGATACACTCCGGAAAGACGGCCAGCAAATCATTATCGCCGGAGTGCGCAATCCTTTCGATCTGGGGCGCAACGGAGTATCACCCACTTTGGCACTCTCTCCCAAAGATTTTGTCATCTTACTAGTTCATACGCCGGATTACATAGAAGATGTTTCAGTAGCCAATACAGACCTCGCTCTCGCAGGACATACACACGGGGGACAAGTCCGTGTATTCGGAGTCGCCCCGGCACTGAACTCACACTACGGCAATCGTTTTATCACCGGACTGGCATATAATACAGCAAAAATACCTTTGATTATAACAAACGGAATAGGGACTTCAAAGTTACCGATCCGTGTCGGTGCTCCGGCAGAAATCATCGTCATTACTCTTCATCGATTGACAGAGTAAGGTATCGTAACTTGGTACAATAAAAAACAGAAATAGCAGCATCATACACTTTTCTGATACGACTTTCTGTAATACACCACACTTTTAGGGTATAACTTTTTGTTAAATACCACACTTTTAGGGTACGACTTTTTGCTATTATCCTTTTTAGTGCTTACATTTGTACCTATAAGTAGCTGACAATAAAAGAAAGAAGTATGAGAAGAAATGCAATGCAACAATTGTACGATTGGAAAGAAAAGTCTACACGAAAGCCTTTGATTATTCGCGGAGCCCGTCAGGTAGGAAAGACATGGCTTATGAAAGAGTTTGCGGCTACTGCTTACAAACAGTTTGCCTACATCAACTTCGAAGACAATGAAGTGATGAAAGAGGTTTTTCAAAAAGATTTTGATATCGAACGTATTTTGATGGCTATCCAGTTAGTAACCGGAAAAGTAGTAGATACAGATACCTTAATTCTTTTTGACGAACTTCAGGAAGCCCCACGCGGCTTGACAGCCATGAAATATTTCCTGGAAAAAGCGCCACAGTATCATGTTATTGCAGCTGGTTCTTTACTGGGCATCGCTATGCATCAAAATGACTCTTTCCCGGTGGGAAAAGTCGATTTTATAGACCTATATCCACTTTCTTTTTCCGAGTTTTTAGAAGCTATCGGACAAGAGTCTTTTGTCAGCTTGCTTGCAAAGCAAGATTGGAACCTCATTTCTACCTTCCGTTCTAAATTCACCGACTTCCTTAAACAGTATTATTTCGTAGGAGGAATGCCCGAAGTAGTCAATGCATTTATTGAGCATAAAGACTATACCGAAGTCCGCCAGTTGCAACAAAACATACTGGATTCTTATGACCGTGATTTTTCCAAACACGCTCCTATTGCCGAAGTCCCTAGGATTCGTATGGTGTGGCGTTCGGTTCCTGCACAACTGGCTAAAGAAAATCGCAAATTCATTTATGGAGTTATAAAAGAAGGAGCAAGAGCCAAGGATTTTGAACTGGCCATAGAATGGCTGATAGATGCCGGTCTTATTTATAAAGTAAACCGGGTAAAGAAAGGTGGAATACCTTTATCGGCCTACGAAGATTTTTCCGCATTCAAACTGTTTATGCTAGACACCGGATTAATGGGAGCAATGAGCGGACTCCCCCCACAAGCATTATTGGAAGGCAATGTTTTATTTACCGATTATAAAGGAGCAATTACCGAACAATATGTGTTACAACAACTGAAATCAGTGAAAGGCTTGAATATCTATTACTGGTCTTCAGATACTTCCAAAGGAGAATTGGATTTCCTTTTGCAAAAAGAAATCTGTATTATTCCGGTCGAAGTGAAAGCTGAAGAAAATTTACAGTCGAAAAGTCTGCGTTCTTTTGTTGAAAAGAATCCAGAACTACATGGCATCCGTTTTTCCATGTCAGATTATCGGGAACAAGAGTGGCTGACAAATTATCCGTTATATTCTGCCGGACACATATTATAATATATTCAAAGGCGTATATTATCTTTCTTAATAGCCTCCCAAGCTCTCGGATGCAGGAAGTAACGAATATCTTTCCCTGCACTCAAGGCTTCCCGAATAAAAGTGGAACTGATTTCAAAAACAGGGGAATGAACGAGACGCACGGTTTCCGGCAATTCCTCTTCTTTTACCGGAAAGCCGGGACGAGGATAAATGAGGAGTTGATTCTCTTTAATGATGCGTTCGGACTGATACCAGCGTCCAAAACGTTCCCAATTATCGGAACCGATAATGAAATAAAATTCCCGGTTAGGATACGTTTCACGAAGTTTTTCCAGTGTATATACGCTATACGAAGGACGGGGCAAATGAAATTCAAAGTCTGAAGCTCGAAAACGAGGATAATCACTGATGGATAACTCCACTAATTGAAGACGAAGCTCGTCGCTCCATAACTCTACCTTCGTTTTCAAAGGATTCTGCGGACTTACCATAAACCATATTTCATCCAACCCTTCATACTCACAAAGGTAATTGGCTAAAGCGAGATGCCCGATATGAATCGGATTGAATGACCCGCTGAAGATTCCGGTTTTTCTTGTTTTAACTTGATTCATTTTCCGCTATTCTTTCTTGCTTTATTTTCTTTCTCCACTTCGGTAAAACAATAGCTTGTCTGATTGTGAGAAGTAGCGCAATGCCGCTTATGAACCATTGTTGAAAATAAAGGCATACAATAAAAGCAAGAAGATTCATCACACCGGTGACGGCACACAGATACATCCATTTTCGGGTGTTACAATTCTTCTTGTACATTCTCAAGTCTTATTCTTCGGCTAAAAACTCTTTGATTACTTTCAACGCTTCTGCCTTCGCTGCTTCCAAATCGTCATTGACAATCACACAATCGAATTGCGGAGCAAAGCCCAATTCATATTCCGCCTTAGCAATACGGCTTTCAATGATTTCCGGGGCATCCGTTCCGCGCCCTTCTAACCGGCAACGTAATTCTTCCACCGAAGGCGGTTGAATGAACACTGACAACGCACGGTCACCATAAAACTTCTTGATATTACATCCACCTACCACATCAACGTCAAACACAACATTCTGACCTGCTTCCAGTTGCTTTTCCACTTGTGCCTTCAACGTTCCGTAATAACGGTCCTTATATACTTCCTCATACTCCAAAAATTCGTTGTTCTCAATGCGACAACGGAATTCCTCCGGCGTAAGAAAGAAATATTCCACTCCGTGCTGCTCCGTCCCACGCGGAGGACGGCTGGTAGCAGAAATAGAAAACGCAAGATTCAAATTCTGCGTCAGCAGATAATTGATAATAGTAGATTTGCCCGAACCTGACGGGGCAGAGAAAATAATTAGTTTACCGGTCATTATTAAAGTTTATTTGACATTAAGTTATTTACGATTAGACGATTTACGATGTACGGTTGATATTACTTTTTGAATTTATAAATACCCAAATGTGTACACTATTATTTCGCAATACAAACTTCAATCGCACATCGTAAATCGTCTAATCGTAAATGAATTATCGTAAATGAATTTATTGTGAGTAAATTACATCACGTTCAACACCTGCTCCTTAATCTGCTCCAACTCATCTTTCATCTGAACAACGATTTTCTGCATTTCGGCATGATTGGACTTGCTACCTAACGTATTGATTTCCCGACCCATTTCCTGGGCGATAAAACCAAGTTTCTTACCTTGTCCGTTACCGCTTTCCATTGTACTGATGAAATATTTCAGATGGTTGCTAAGGCGTTGTTTTTCTTCATTGACATCCAGTTTCTCAATGTAATAGATCAATTCCTGCTCCAAGCGGTTCTTGTCGTAATCCACACTTAATGTCTTTTCGAGAGCATCCGTGATGCGTTCTTTCACTTTTTCCACACGCTCTTTTTCGTAAGGAGCGATCTTTTCGAGCAGGCTTGAGATATTGGCGATCTTTTCACGGAACTTCTTTTCCAGTGCAGCACCTTCCTGTTTGCGGAAATCTACCAGATGACTGATAGCATCGAGCACAGTGGCATGCACCATTTTCCATTCCTCGTCGGTCAGTTCCTGGATTTCCGTTTTAGTCATCACATCCGGCATACGGAGCAATGTCTGAAACCAGTCGGCAGGAACAGGAATACCAAGATTCTGCGAGATTGCCAAAATCTGTTTGTAGTAACCTTCCACCAATACTTGATTGATAGGAGTCGCATTTTCTGCCGTTTCTTTCTTCTCGATCCACAGGCTGAAATCAACCTTTCCACGTTCCAGCACTTTAGAAATCTCATTACGGATTTCAATCTCTTTTTCACGATACGCCGGAGCGATGCGAGTGGATAAATCCATTGCCTTGCTGTTGAGCGACTTGATTTCTACATTTATTTTTTTATCAGGAAGTTCGGCCGTAGCTTTGCCGTATCCTGTCATAGACTGTATCATAACCTTAAAGTTTTGTGCAAAAGTACACGAATATTTTAAGAATTGGAAATAATCATGTAAATTTGCGACAATTTAATAAGCTGATTTTTATGTCGTGTATACTGAATATTGAAACCTCTACCTCTGTTTGCTCGGTAGCGGCCAGTCAAGACGGACAGACGATTTTTGTGAAAGAAGATTTGAAAGGCCCTTCACACGCCGTGTCTTTAGGAGTTTTTGTAGATGAAGCGTTGTCTTTCATAGACAGTCATGCCATCCCTTTGGATGCAGTCGCAGTGAGTTGCGGGCCGGGTTCTTATACCGGACTTCGAATCGGGGTTTCTATGGCGAAAGGAGTTTGTTACGGACGTAACGTCCCATTGATCGGTATTCCGACGCTGGAAGTATTGACTGTTCCGGTGTTGTTGTATCACGACTTGCCCGAGGACGCTTTGCTTTGTCCGATGATCGACGCCCGCCGCATGGAAGTATACGCAGCCGTTTATGACCGCAGACTTCAGGTGAAACGTGCAGTAGCTGCCGATATTGTAGACGAAAACTCTTACTTGGAGTTTCTGAACGAGCAGCCGGTTTATTTCTTTGGAAACGGGGCCGACAAATGCCGCGAACAGATCACGCATCCGAACGCACATTTTATCGACAATATTCACCCGTTGGCTAAAATGATGTTCCCGCTGGCAGAAAAAGCAATAGCCGACGAAGATTATAAAGACGTGGCTTACTTCGAACCTTTCTACCTGAAAGAATTCGTTGCTTCCATGCCAAAAAAACTTCTTTAATTTTTAATTTTAAACTTTCAATTAAATAAATGCAATACAATACTCAACAGAAAAGAATGCCGCTTCCCGAATACGGGCGTAGCATCCAGAACATGGTAGATTATGCGTTGACCATTCAGGATCGTGCAGAACGTCAGCGTTGTGCCAACACCATCATCAACATTATGGGAAATATGTTCCCCCATTTGCGTGATGTGCCCGACTTCAAGCACAAGCTCTGGGATCACCTGGCTATCATGTCCGGTTTTGAGCTGGATATTGACTACCCGTATGAAATCATCCGTAAGGACAACCTGGTGACCCGTCCGGATCCGATCCCCTACTCCACTGCCCGTATGCGTTATCGCCACTACGGACGCACACTGGAAGTGCTGATAAAGAAAGCAATCGAATTCCCCGAAGGAAACGAAAAGAGAAACCTGATTGCCCTCATCTGCAACCACATGAAGAAGGACTACCTGGCATGGAACAAAGATACAGTGGACGACAAAAAGATCGCCGAAGACCTGTACGAACTCTCCAACGGGGAACTCCAAATGACTGACGATATCGTCCGGCTGATGGCAGAACGCCTGAACCAGAACTATCGTCCGAAGACGAACTATACCAACAATCGTCAGAACAACAAGAGAAGATACTAAGAAAATAGGAAATAAGTATTAAGTATTAATCGCAGCCATTTGTTGGCACTGGTTGGATTTCTTTTACTTATTTACTTAGCGTGCGATACCGTACGGTTAATACTTAATACTTAACACTTGATACTTAATACTTTAATCACACTTAATACTTTAATTAATGGCTTCATTTGTAATCGAAGGAGGACATCGGCTTTGCGGAGAGATTCACCCGCAAGGAGCTAAAAACGAAGTTTTGCAGATAATCTGTGCCACATTGCTAACCGCTGAGGAGGTAACAGTGAACAATATACCTGACATTCTTGATGTCAACAACTTGATTCAGCTCTTGCGCGAGATGGGAGTGACGGTTGCAAAGAAAGGCATTGATTCTTATAGTTTTAAAGCAGAGAATGTAGACTTGGCTTATCTGGAAAGCGATGAGTTTTTAAAGAAATGCTCCAGTCTGCGAGGCTCTGTCATGCTAATTGGCCCTATGGTGGCACGTTTCGGCAAAGCGTTGATATCCAAGCCGGGAGGAGATAAAATCGGTCGCCGCCGTTTGGACACCCACTTTGTAGGTATTCAGAATTTAGGAGCGGACTTCCGTTATGATGAAGGACGGGGCATTTATGAAATAACAGCCGACAGACTTCAAGGAAGCTATATGCTGCTGGACGAAGCATCCGTCACCGGAACAGCCAATATCGTAATGGCTGCCGTGCTTGCCAAAGGCACTACTACCATCTACAACGCTGCCTGCGAACCTTACCTGCAACAACTCTGCCGGTTACTCAACCGGATGGGAGCGAAAATCAGCGGAATTGCCTCCAACCTGCTTACTATTGAAGGTGTGGAAGAATTGCATGGCGCGCAACACACCGTATTGCCCGATATGATTGAAGTCGGCAGTTTTATCGGTATGGCAGCCATGACAAAAAGCGAAATTACCATTAAGAACGTTTCTTACGAGAACCTTGGAATCATCCCCGAGAGCTTCCGCCGCCTGGGCATCAAGCTCGAACAGAAAGGAGATGACATTTATGTTCCCGCACAGGAAACCTACCAGATAGAATCATTCATCGACGGCTCCATCATGACGATAGCCGACGCCACCTGGCCGGGACTGACTCCCGACTTGCTTAGTGTGATGCTCGTTGTAGCCACACAAGCCAAAGGCAGCGTACTGATCCATCAGAAGATGTTCGAAAGCCGCCTGTTCTTTGTGGACAAGTTAATCGATATGGGTGCACAGATCATCCTCTGCGACCCTCACCGTGCCGTAGTCATCGGACACAATCATGGCTTCAAGTTGCGCGGTGCCCGCCTGACTTCACCGGATATACGTGCCGGTATCGCCCTTCTGATTGCCGCCATGAGTGCCGAAGGAACCAGTACCATTAGTAACATCGAACAGATAGACCGTGGTTATCAGAACATCGAAGGACGTCTGAACGCTATCGGAGCCAGAATCACCCGAATATGATAAAGAAAGAAGAAGTATATAAGATAGGATTATTCAATAAGCCGCATGGTATTCACGGCGAATTGCAGTTTACGTTTACCGACGACATTTTCGACCGTGTGGACTGCGATTATCTGATATGCCTGCTCGACGGTATTTTCGTGCCCTTCTTCATTGAAGAATACCGTTTCCGTTCCGACTCCACCGCTTTGGTAAAACTGGAAGGAATAGACACCGCCGAACGTGCCCGAATGTTCACCAACATTGAAGTTTACTTCCCCGTAAAGCATGCGGAAGAAGCGGAAGACGGCGAATTGTCCTGGAACTTCTTTATCGGTTTCCAAATGGAAGACATTCATCACGGACCTCTAGGAGAAGTGATAGATGTAGATAACACTACGGTAAACACCCTTTTTGTGGTTGAAAGAGAAGAAGAGGAACTACTCGTTCCCGCCCAAGAGGAATTTATCGTAGGAATAGATCAGAAACAGAAACTCATCACCGTGGAACTTCCCGAAGGGTTACTCAATCTGGAAGAGTTGGAAGATGACCGATGAGAACAAATAAAACGATGAGTCACTCATCAACTGAAAATAGTAAATAGTAAATCGTAAAATAGTAAATATCCGAGATGCCAAAGAGAAGACGAAGTAAAGCTTTCTGGAAAAATTTCAAGTTCAAGTATAAACTAACGATCGTTAATGAAAATACACTTGAAGAAATTGTCGGACTTCGTGTATCCAAGCTCAATGGACTATCCGTTTTACTTTGCGTGCTGGCAGTGCTTTTCCTGATTGCTTCCTGCATCATTACTTTCACCCCGTTGCGCAATTATCTTCCGGGATATATGAACAGTGAAGTCCGTACACAGATTGTAGACAATGCGCTGCGTGTAGACTCTTTGCAACAAGTGCTCAACAAGCAGAACCTCTACATCATGAACATTCAGGACATTTTCAGCGGGAAAGTGCCTATCGACAGCGTGCAAACGCTTGATTCGCTGACTGCTGCCCGTGAAGACACGTTGATGGAACGAACCAAGCGGGAAGAAGAATTCCGCCGCCAATATGAGGAGAATGAAAAATACAATCTGACCTCCATCACTTCCCAACCGGACGTGACCGGATTGATATTATACCGTCCGACACGAGGCATGGTGTCCGACCACTTCAATGCCGAAAAGAAACATTACGGCACTGACATTGCCGCCAATCCCAACGAAAGCGTACTGGCAACCATGGACGGAACCGTCATCCTTAGTACATACACGGCTGAAACCGGTTATCTGATTGGCGTGCAACACAACCAGGATTTAATTTCGATCTACAAACACTGCGGCTCTCTCCTGAAAAAGGAAGGTGAACGGGTGAAAGGAGGCGAAGCCATCGCCCTGGTAGGAAATAGCGGAACACTTAGTACAGGGCCGCACCTGCACTTCGAACTTTGGTATAAAGGTCACCCGGTGAATCCGGAAAAATACATTGTTTTTTAGGTTATCAATGATGAATGATAAGATATGGCGAGTGATGAGATATAAGTGATAATCAGCGATGATATGTTTGTCAACAAAATAGGAAGAAATAGATAAAATGAATATAGAGACTAATAAAAAGAAAAAACAAATAGCTATTCTAGGCTCCACAGGTTCTATCGGGACGCAGGCTTTGCAAGTCATCGAAGAGCATCCCGACCTGTACGAAGCATACGCACTGACAGCCAACAATCGTGTGGAACTACTGATTGCCCAGGCACGGAAGTTTCAGCCGGAAGTGGTAGTGATAGCCAACGAAGAAAAGTATTCCGAACTGAAAGAAGCATTGAGCGACCTGCCTATCAAGGTGTATGCAGGGACCGACGCTATCTGTCAGATTGTGGAAGCGGGTCCTATTGATATGGTATTGACAGCCATGGTCGGTTATGCCGGACTGAAGCCGACAATCAACGCGATCCGTGCCAAGAAAGCGATTGCGTTGGCAAATAAAGAAACATTGGTAGTAGCAGGTGAACTGATTAACCAGCTGGCACAACAATATCGCACTCCAATTCTGCCGGTAGACTCTGAACACTCCGCCGTTTTTCAGTGTTTAGCGGGAGAAGTGGGCAATCCGATTGAGAAAGTGATATTGACTGCCTCCGGAGGTCCGTTCCGCACTTACACTTTGGAACAATTGAAGTCTGTGACTAAGACACAGGCCTTGAAACATCCCAATTGGGAGATGGGAGCGAAAATCACGATTGATTCTGCTTCTATGATGAATAAAGGTTTTGAAGTGATCGAAGCCAAATGGCTGTTCGGTGTTCAACCCAGTCAGATTGAGGTGGTTGTGCATCCGCAATCAGTCATTCACTCAATGGTGCAGTTTGAAGACGGAGCTGTAAAAGCACAGTTGGGCATGCCCGATATGCGCCTGCCCATCCAGTATGCATTCTCCTATCCCGACCGTATCAGTTCTTCTTTTGACAGGCTCGATTTTTCCAAATGCACGAACCTGACGTTTGAGCAACCCGACACGAAACGTTTCCGCAATCTGGCACTCGCCTACGAAGCGATGTATCGCGGAGGGAACATGCCTTGCATCGTTAATGCCGCCAATGAAGTAGTGGTAGCCTCTTTCCTGAAAGACGGCATCAGCTTCCTCGGCATGAGCGACGTGATAGAAAAAACAATGGAACGGGCCACCTTCATTGCCAACCCGACCTACGATGATTATGTGGCTACCGATGCGGAAGCAAGAAAGATAGCAGCAAGTCTGATATAATTCATTTCGTAGAGGAATAAAGAAAATAGAGAAATTGATTAGTATTAATATAAATTGAAAATAGCCTTTATATCTTCTCTTTGACAGAGAATCCAGTGAAGGCTTTAAACTGTAAATAGACTATATGGAAACATTTTTGATTCGTGCCCTGCAATTGATTATGAGCTTATCTTTGCTCGTTATCATTCATGAAGGCGGGCATTTTCTTTTTGCCCGTTTGTTTAAGGTGCGTGTAGAAAAATTCTGCTTATTTTTTGACCCTTGGTTCACCCTGTTTAAATTCAAGCCCAAGAAAAGTGACACAGAATATGCAGTAGGTTGGCTGCCATTGGGCGGTTATGTCAAGATAGCCGGTATGATTGACGAGTCGATGGATACCGAGCAGATGAAACAACCCGAACAACCGTGGGAGTTCCGTTCCAAACCGGCGTGGCAACGTCTGCTAATCATGGTGGGTGGCGTACTGTTCAACTTTCTGTTGGCCCTGTTCATCTACTCGATGATTCTATTTGCGTGGGGCGACCAATATATAAAGGTGCAGGAAGCTCCTCTCGGTATGGATTTCAACGAAACAGCCAAATCCGTAGGTTTTCAGGACGGCGACATCCTTCTTTCTGCTGACGGCGTTCCTTTCGAACGTTATGACGGCGATATGTTGAGCCAGATTGCCGACGCCCGCGAAGTAAGCGTTATCCGCAACGGCGCGAAAGCCTCCGTTTATATCCCTGAAGACTTGATGCAACGCCTTCTGGCAGACAGCATCCGTTTTGCCTCCTACCGTTTCCCGTATGTGATAGACAGTGTGATGGTAAATTCTCCTGCCGCACAAGCAGGCATCCAACCGGGCGACAGCATTATCGCCCTGAACGGAACACCGATTTCTTTCTCCGACTTCAAAGAAGCGATGGCAGAACGTAAGAAAAACGCGGAAACCCTGCTCAAAGACAGCATAGATCCGCGCCTGATTACACTGACCTATGTGCGTGGCGGCGTAACCGACACATTGAATATGCGTGTAGACTCCGCCTACCTGATGGGTGTAACCGCCTGTCTCGTCACAGACCGCCTGCTCCCTATGGTGAAAAAAGAATATACTTTCTTTGAATCCTTCCCGGCAGGTGTCTCCCTCGGCGTAAAAACCCTGAAAGGATATGTAGGAAACATGAAATACCTCTTCTCGAAAGAAGGAGCCAAACAGCTAGGTGGCTTCGGAACGATCGGCAGCATCTTCCCTGCTACATGGGATTGGCACCAGTTCTGGTATATGACAGCCTTCCTTTCCATCATTCTGGCTTTCATGAATATCCTCCCTATCCCCGCATTGGACGGCGGCCACGTACTCTTCCTCTTCTACGAGATGATAGCTCGCCGCAAACCGAGCGACAAATTTATGGAATACGCTCAAATGACCGGTATGATTCTACTCTTCGGTCTGTTGATATGGGCTAACTTCAACGATATTCTAAGGTTCTTCTTCTAACAGACCAAACGACAGAAGAAAGACATAAAAAAACAATCCCGGATAAGAACAGGTATTCACTCCTCTCTCATCCGGGATACTTTTTTATAGTTGCTTGCCTTTAAATCTTCTAAATCTTCAACATCTTTTTTTCCCTTTCCAAATCCGTTTCATCCAACTTGGGTGAAGGCACTGTGCACGTTTTGATATAATCGCCCTCCTGACAGGTATAATTGTAGTACACCTCCAGTTCCGGAGTGAGCTCCGCTTTCGGCACCAGCCTCAGTTTATTTATTTTCAATTCGCCTGACTTTATAAGTTCTTATTTTCTTTTCAGAGTGGAAGGCTGCGATAGTCTCAAGCTGCTGACGATAGCCGCTACAACAGCAAATCCACTTCCTACCATAAGGCAGACAGCTGTACTCCGGTCATGAGCGACAAAGCTGAAAAGTAATGCGACCAATGTTGTCCCGGTGGTCTGTCCCAACAGGCGGGCCATTCCCAACATACCACTGGCTCCGCCCGAACGTTGCGTAGGAGCGGAAGAGATAATCGTACTGTTGTTCGGTGTCTGGAACAATCCGAATCCTGCACCACACAGCATCAAACGCAGAATGATACTAATATCGGACGACTCGGCAGTCAGACTGGAAAGCGAGAAAAGTCCGACGGCAAACAGAGCCATCCCGACACTTCCCAAGATACCGGGGTGGATGCGCTCGACAAGATATCCTGCCAACGGAGCCGTGACAAGCGTAGCCAACGGCCACGGTGTGAGTAGAAGTCCGGTCATGACTTCGCTGTGTCCCAAAGTGTTCTGGAGGAAAAAAGGCAAAGAAACCATCGCTGTCATTTGTGCTATGAAAGAACAGATGGAAGTCAGGATGGACAGCCGGAAAATCGGAATCCGCAGCAGATCAAGAGGGAGCAGCGGAGTGGTCTGCGTCAGTTGCCGGCGCACGTAGTAGGTACCGACCACTGCCAACACAATCAGTTGAATGAAAAGGAAGTCCATTTTCTCATGGTGGGCAAATCCGTCCAGCGTGTAAATGAGCAGACCGAAAGTGACCGCATTCGCGATGGCACTGATATAATCGAATTTACGTTTCGTACGCTCCTCCTGTCGTGGCAGATGTTTGATGCCGAGAAGCAATGCAGTGAGTCCTAACGGCACATTGATGGCAAACAACCAGTGCCAACTGGCAATGGAAAGAATACCGCTCGCCACAGATGGTCCGGCGGCAGCCGATATAGCGACTACCATTGCATTAATCCCCATCCCCCGCCCGATCTGGCTCTTCGGATAGATGTAACGCAGCTGTGCCGTATTCACACTAGTGATGGCGGAAGCGCTGAACCCTTGAAAGATACGGGCAACCGTCAAAGTCCAAAACGAATCGGACAAGGCACAGATCAATGAAGTGACGCAAAACAGTCCGATGCCCGAAAGAAAGACTTTCCGGTAACCGATGATTTCACCCAAAGCGGAAAAAGACAGTAACGATATAACGATGGCCAGCTGATAGCCGTTGATAATCCAGGTGGTTACAGCGGGAGAAGTCCCAAAATCATGCGAAAGTGTAGGTAGTACGATATTGACGATGTTAATATCCAGTACTGACATACAAAGAGCAAAGCCGACAGACACCACCGCCCAAATACGTTTAGGCATTGGCAAGCCATCGGTCTCATCGTTTTTTTGAGTTGGATTTATTGATTGTACCATAAAAACTTATTCTTGTAAGTAGTCGTTTATTTCTTCACCATCAAGCAGACACAAACACAGACGCAAGCCCCACCGGCTACAAAAAAGCGCCGCGTTACTCTGTGATGAAAAATGATTCACTTGGTTTCGTAAAGGTAAACAAAACAACGGTACAGGTGTTTTTGTTTCCTTTGAAAAATAAGTTTTTTTAGTGCTCAACTACTGGATTCAACTTACTCTAAATGTCGAATTACATTTACTTCAGCTTCAAAATCCGCTGATTACTGCTTCCCCTGAACTCCAGATATGGAGAGAAAAGAGCCTGTTCGAAGCGTCCGTCCACCAATACATCAATATAATCAAGAGCGGCACTCAAACGAGGCTGCGCCTTAATTTCTTCGTATGTGTATCCGGTGTAGCACCACACGTTCATCCCTGTTTCCTCTTTCACCCGTTTCAGCAAAAGCAGGAACGCTTCCGGATGAAAAAACGGATCACCGCCGGAAAAAGTAACGCCGTCCAACAAAGGATTCGCTTTGATTTCACGGATGATGGACTGTATTTTCTCCTCCGTCAGTTCTTCCCCTGCTCCCGGATTCCAACTCTCCGGGTTGTGGCAACCGGGACAATGATGGGAGCAGCCGGCAAGATAAATAGAATACCTGATACCTTCACCGTCAACGATCGTTTCAGAATAAGTTCCTAGTAAATTCACTTCTTTAATAGCTAATGAAAAATAAAGATTTGAGAATGGATGATAACCATATAAATGTGGAATAAATACTCGTTACAGAACAGTACAAGATGAGAGTAACGTGCTGCAAGCAATAACCGAATAATGGATAATGAACCGTAACGCTTTCATCAAGCACCGTTCATTATCCATTCATCAATTATCAAACATTTATTCTACAAATGTTTTACACGGTCCTTCTCTTCTGCCCGCTTGGCAGAGTTCCAAGAGCTTAAATCGCCCGTCAGATAACCGGTGATACGGCGCATACGGAGAATACTTTCACTCTGGCATACAGGGCATTTATCGAAGATAACTCCCTTGTAACCACAGTTATGACAAGTGTCTACCGGGTGATTGATAGAGCCGTATCCAATTCCTTCGTCGTGCATCACTTTCACAATCTTGGCAATGGCACGCACATTCTTCTGCGCTTCACCGTCCAGCTCCACATACGTGATGTGTCCGCCGCGTGTAATAGCGTGGAACGGAGCTTCACGCTTGATTTTCTCAACGATGCTGATCGGTTCTTTCACGTCTACGTGGAAAGAGTTGACATAATAGTCGCGATCTGTCACTCCGGGGATTTTTCCATATTTCCGGCGGTCCATTTTCGTGAAACGTCCCGAAAGTCCTTCGGCAGGAGTAGCCAGAACGGAGTAGTTCAGGTTATATTTCTCTTTATATTCGTCTACCACTTTATTCATTTCCATCACCGCTTCATACAGCGTGTCCCATGCTTTCTGGCTGTGTCCGTGACCTTGTCCGTAGAGAGCCACCATCGCGTTATGCCCGCCGATAAATCCGATCCCCAGTGTACCGCTGCGCAAGGCGTCTCCTACCTGTTCATTCGGATTCAGTTCGCCACCGCCTTTCCACACATTATTTCCCATCATGAACGGGAACTGGCGTGCCAGGGCCGTACGCTGATACTGATAACGTTCGTAAAGCTGGTCGGCCACGAGCGCAGACATTTGGTGTACGGATTCGATGAAAATTTCTTTTGCTTTTTGTTCGATGGCGTCCTTGTTGCGTTCATCTTCTACCAGATTTTCCGCTTTGATACGGGCTTCGATAGCCAGTCTTGGCATATTCAGTGTGGTGAACGAAAGATTGCCACGTCCTAAAGAAGATTTTTCTCCGGCCACATTTTCAAAAACACGGGTACGGCAGCCCATTGTTGCCAGTTCGTAAATGTAACGCTGCGGATCGTCGGCTTTCCATTTCTCGTTCTTGTTGAAAGGTGTGTCGAGGAACATGAAGTTCGGGAACAACGCTTTCGCAGTAGTCTGGCAAGCCTTTAATAACAAGTCGAAGTTGGGAGCCTCATAACTGTCGGTCATTGCCTCTTCGATGTTCTCCGCTTTCATTGCTTTCTCAAAGTCTTTCTCCGAGTAAGAAACGCCGTCTTTCACCTTGAATATCTGGATAGGGAATACGGGCACTTCTCCTCTGGTGCCGAGGCCTTCAATGGTAGCTTTCAGCAGTTCTTCGATCACCATGCGGCCTTCGGCAGAAGTGTCTGTTCCGTAGTTGATGGAACTGAATACCACTTGGTTACCGCCACGAGAATGCATCGTATTCAGGTTGTGGATGAATCCTTCCATTGCCTGATGTGTATCTTTACGGGTCTGCTGGTAGGCTTTTTCGACGATGCGGGCAAGGTGTTCCTTATCTATAATGATCTGTAAAGCGACCAGAGCGATGCGCAATGTTTCGCGTTCGGCCTCGGTGGACTTGATAGACGGAAGGTATTCTTTAATCAACGTGCGGATGGATTTTTCATCGGCCTGATTTCCGTTTTCCATAGCCACATAGAAGTTGATGAACGATGCCAGATGCTTGCGGAAAGATTTGGCCACTCCTTTTGCCATGAAGAAGTCGAAAGCCGGAATCGCCTGTCCGCCATGCTGCTCATTTTGGTTGGTCTGAAAGATGATGGTAGCCAGCGTAGCATAGCTTTGGATGCTTTGCGGGGTGCGGATGCTACCGTTCTTTGTGCGGAAACCGCGTTCAAAGAGGTCATCCATATCATATTGGATGCAGGTTGTCGTCTTTGTCGGATAATAATCCAGGTCGTGGATGTGAATGTCTCCCAACTGGTGCGCTTCGGCAAAACGTTTCGGCAACAAGTATTTATAGGTATAATCTTTAGTTACTTCGGAAGCGAACGTCATCATCTGCCCGGCAGGCGTGTGACTGCTCATGTTGGCGTTGCTCAAATTGACATCGTTCTTGTCGATAGCCACAATGCCGTCCATCACCTGTTTCATCTGGGTTTTCTTATCACGCTCCGTATTCCGCCATTCACGATAGATGATGTATTTCTTCGCTACTTCCGGCCGCACTTTCATCAACGACTTTTCTACCAAGTCCTGAATCTCTTCTACGGTGATCGTGGGGGTAGCAAACTGACTGATAACATTCATGGTGATGTCAGCAACCAACTGCTGCTCATCCTGAATTCCACTTGCACTGAATGCTTTACTGATTGCATTCTTAATCTTACTGATAGAGAAATCTTCTCTTTTACCATCACGTTTGATGATACAAATTTCCGCGTAGTTCATAACTTTAACTCCCGAAAGCATTAATAAATTAAAAATAGAAAATCTCTTCGGCAGGTCTTCTGACTTATCCCTCCCCCGCAACACCTTCCCACACCGGCATCGATGCAGTGGCCTATTGTGCGGATTCTTAGAGAATTACAGCAGCGGGTACTGTCGCCGATTTGCACAGCGTTCCCTCATTGACTAAACCTCTTTTTAGTTCCGAAACCGGATACAAAGATAGGAGATTATATCATAGCTTGGTTAGCTTTTAACATTAAATTTCGGGAAACTATTCTTTCTCACTGATACAGAAAGTTTTCCAAAATGGAAAACTTTTTTCTGATTTTAACGTGGATAATATTCCAAATCCGTTTATTTCACCCCAAAGACATATATAGTTTTTAGATACTTTACCCTTAGCGAAAAAAGGATGTGTTAAAAGTCTCCACAACTATCGTTTGCTTCATAAGTTATAGACTATTTTTTCACTTTCGACAAAACCTTTCTTTCCAATAGAATGAAAGAAATTATAATTTTTCTATTTCTTCTTTCGAAAGCCCGGTAGATTTCATAATAATATCGTCAGCCACACCTAATTCTTTCAAATTACGAGCTGTTTCTTCTTTACCTTTTTGCAAGCCTTTCTGTAATCCTTTTTGTAATCCTTTCTGTAAGCCTTTCTGTTCAGCAAAGTCCAACGTATTAAAATAATCGTTATAAACTTTCCATTCTTCTTCATACTGGGCTCTTTCCTCCTGGGTCATATTTGCTTTGGAAGCCAACTTTTCAAGTCGCTCGAAGACGGCCTTGCGAGCCTTGAAAGGCATCCGGTCAAGTGTATCCATATGCTTTAGTATATAAATCCAGCGTTCAAAATCATTTTCACATTCATCCTCTTCTTTGTTGAAGTTCGGCAGTTCGATAAAAATCTGCCGGAACTTGTTGCTGAAGAGCTTCCCCGTATCCCTGTCAGAAAGAACGATGTCCGTTCTGATTTTAGAGGGCATATCCTTATCCATCACGAAATTCATGAAAAATACTCCGTACACGGCATCCAACTGGAAGTTCCAAACTCCCCTTTTCGCTTGCTGCGTAATGGCCCTAGAAAGATAGAAGAGGGCACGATCTTTAAAATAAGGCTGTTCCCGGTTCTGCATTTCTACGATAATACGTTCACCGGTATCGGTTACGCAATAGATGTCGTAGATAAGACCTCGTTCTGTTTTTACTTCCGGCGGCTGTTCGTTGTTAAGGAACCTGATGTCGGTGATTACGTGCTCGCCTACGAGCAAATCGTTCAAGAAGTCGATTAACAACTCCTTTTCTACCTCTCTGCCGAATAAAAACTTAAAGCCAAAATCGGTAAAGGGATTGATAAATCTTCCCATTATATGCTGTGTCTCAATTATAAAACAAAGATAGAGTTTTTTTGTTGAATACGGTCAAGAATAGAAGAAAATAAATGGATACAAAAAAAGCTGCCTCATTCAGAAATATTTCTGTCTTAAAAAAATTATCATCAAAATTCTCATTTCCGCCATGTTTCCAAAAAAGTATTTTCAGAATACGAAAAAAAAGAAAAGCTGCCTCGTCCATTCGAGACAGCTTCTTTACTTGCTCCTTACTTATGTTTACTCTATGAGTTGCTACACGTTTATTTTTACTTGTTCCGCGAGCTACGTGCAGACGGCACGTTCTATGTTTTTACGTCATTCCGTTTCATACCTTTTTTTTCAGGTACGCCAAGCCTTTTCCAGCTAGCTAATCCTTTTCTGCCTTGCCGTTTCTCCGGTGGCGGAAACGCAGAACTGCTTCAAGAATATCCAGCAACTTCTCCAATAATAGTCTCATCCGTTTTCTTTTTAAAAGTTAATAATCCGTTTTATGTCCGTTGGATTCCGTTTTATGTCCGTTGGAATTTGACAGCCAACCGTCAACCGTCGGTCGTATTCGGGCTTTAGTTTGCCCGACAAACTTATCAGTTAGTCCCTGCGGATTCAGCTGCCGGCTGAACTCCCGGTTAAGCTGCCGGGTCCGGCGCTTCTCCGCTTCCACCACCAGGTTTATTATCATCATCCGGTTCTTTGTCAATGACATCGTCGGCCACAAACGAACCCGCTACATCCTTGATGTGCACAAACTCCACCCCGGTGGTCAACGCACGGGTAGCACTTCCGTTGGCGGCACGGGTGTATTCGGGAGTAAACTGGCAACGCAATGAAGTGATCTGCGAACTGCTGACCTTATTTTCCAACTCTACCCCTTTTCCGTTTGCCTTGGCAATCATAGTAAACGTCCCCAAGCCTTCGAGGCGCACCGTGCGGCTATTGAGCAACTGTTCACGCATCACCGACATCAGGTTACGAATGACGTTGTGAACATCACCCGCCGTCAGCGAGGCTTTTTCTGCAATCAATTCCGCCATTTTCTGCGTATTGACCATTTTCCCGAATTTCACCAGACGGGGATAATAAAGTTTCTGTCCTTCCTTGTTGGCAAGCGTTGCCTGATACGGTTTATAAATTAATGGCATACTTTTTTTCCTTTCTTCTTTTTAATGATTAATGAATAAATTCTATCTGTAACCGATTACGAAGGCAAAAGTATAGGAAAGGAAAAAAGCAAAGGAACACGACGTGACAAGTCGTCACAAGAGACAACAAAAAGACACAATTTCTACACGAGCTATGCCAACAGAGGCTTCTGTACAAAGCAGAACCACTTGGCATAAAAAAGCGTATCTTCGCATTCACACAGGATAAACTTTAAAGAAACAGATAAGTTCCTGTCACTGATTAATGGCTATTTTTTTTAGGAGTAATCCGCGCCTAAATTATGATATAAACTAATTATGAACACCTACTAATAATAGAAAGTACCGACAATGAAAACAGAAACAACAGTAACCTCCGTCAGCCCAAAAGAAATGCCGGAGACGGCAAACTCTACCCGCATACAGACTTACAGCAAAAGTCAGCTGGCCACACTTTATCTACCTCACATACAGCCTGCCTCGGCACGCCGCACCCTCCGCAGTTGGATTACCCAAAATACAGCATTACAAGCCGCACTCGCCCAAACCGGCTACAGTGAAAAGGCAATCTTACTTACTCCGGCTCAAGTTGGACTATTCTTCAAGTTTTTGGGAGAACCCTAAAAAACAAATACGGCACGGAAAGGAATGAAAATAGAGTGATTTAAATGGATATTTGCCATCGTAGTGTCCGAGCAGGATTTCCCTTCAGCCTACAAGTCATTTTTTAGACGCGGATGACACGGATTTTTAAAGTTGCACAGCTATTTAAAAATCCGCGTCCGTCATCCGCCTCTAAAAGATAAATTCATAACTGGGCAAGAATATCGCCCGAAGCCGCCTTATTCCGAGGGCTCTTCTCCCGACGGTTTCATAAAATCGGCAGTGACCTCCGACGAAAGCCAATAGCAGCCCGTCATCGGTCCATTCCTTCTATTTTCGTCTTTAATTCTACTTTTTATTGTTCCTCTTTCTCCCTATCTCCTTATCTCCTTCCTTTTCCATAGGATCCTTAACCAGTTTTTTGGAGGTATGAAACCGAATTTCAATGTCTATATGGCAGTCATTATCCACCGTGCAGTCTATATCTGCCGAATCGTCAACAATTAGATTTAAAATTTGACACAACACTTCGGGAAATCCGGGAATAAATTCAGACTCTCCAATGATACAAGCAGAATAATTATGAATAGTTGTCCAATCGGGGATAGGACTCTGACCGTCAAATTTACATTTGCATATACGTCCTATTGAAGAACGCGAACAATTCGAATTGTTCGCCACATAGCCTTCCGGAATATTATTCAACTGTTCTATCTTAAAAATGCGATCCACCACCGCTTTCTTCACATCGTCGTCACTATGACGGACACCGGTTGTTTTACTCTGTTTATCCCTACTTTTTACTTTAAATTTCTTATTTACCATTTTCATAATTTATTTTTATAATATTCCACAAAAGTCCGATATTTCTTTTAACATTTGTGTTCAAGCATGACACATTCGTTCTTATTCCATGAATAAATTCAAATATGGGTCGAATCTTTTAATGCATCGACTCATTCAAGCATGACACATTCGTATCCATTCTTTTTTTATGCGTCAAGCTTGGACAACCTTTACGCAACTCATCTTCTACCTTTGCCACCGTAATCAAAAATAAACCGAATAAAAAAATGACTGAAATCAAAAAGAATCATTCACTTCAACGGATACGGCTTATGAAGCAGGCCGCTGTCATCCGGCAAAGTAATGGCATGAGCCGGCACGATGCACTCGTCACGGCTCACCGGATAGGAAAGCTTATCCGACAAATGCATCACGGAAACGTCTGTTTCCGATATACCAAGCAGGATGGAACCATCCGTCGTGCCACCGGCACACTCATCGGCTACGAACATAGTTTCCGCCGCCCGTACACACCGAAACCGGAGAACACATTTGTCGTCTATTACGACATCGATGCCAAAGGCTGGCGCACCTTTCATGCTGAAAATTTTCTGGATATCGAAGTGGAATGAATCTACAGGAAAAAAGGATGAATCAGCAAGAACGAAAAGAGTGGGAAGCTCTTTGCAGACAGTATAATGTAGACTCCCTGCAAGAAGCGATTCAAGGCTGCCGGGAAAAATTAGAATTTCTCATTCACTGTGCCGAACGGCTCGAACCTCCTACAGAGCAAGATGAAGACAGCAAGAAACGCCGTTTAACACATACAGGAAACGCCGCTTTTCCACACTAGGAAACGCCGTTTAACAGATGCAGGAAACGCCGTTTCTCCTTGCTAAATTCAGAGAAGCGACTATTTTTTAACAGAGTATAATTTTATTAACATTTATCAGTATCAAGTATGGAAAATTGGAGATTTATTGAAGAAAACCCCGACTATATGATTTCAGATCATGGGCGGGTATTGAGTTTCAAGGGCAAATCGAAGTTAATTCTTTGCACTAAAATCATCGGAACCGGTTATGAAACGGTATCACTCCTGAATAAAGGAATTTGTACCGATTACCACGTCCACCGCTTAATTGCCAAAGCATTTATTCCGAACCCGAAACATCTGCCGCAAATAAACCACCTTGACGGAAACACGATGAACAACCACGTGTCAAACCTTGAATGGTGCGATGCATACACCAACACGATGCACGCCATCCGCACAGGATTACGCCCCACCGGAACAGGTTCCCGTAAAGCTCCCTGCGCCGTAACGGATGCGAAAGGAATCATTTTACGTGCCTACCCGTCTATGAAAGAAATGGGCAGAGAGGAACGCCTGAAACCGTCACACCAACACTGGCTCATCCTGCAACTGAAACATCCGGATCGTGTATGGCTACATAACCTACGTGCAAGGCAACATCGGGGAAACGATTTCATGAAGGTTCCCTTTGCCAATTCATCGGCTTTATCACAACTGCCTGTCTTTTTAAACTCATTGGCAATAACGGATACGGCTGTACCACCGATTCACGCTCCCTTCACTCCGGTGCACCACTCGGTGACAAAGCAATATTACCGTCAACTGTCTGCAGAGGAGGCTGCCGCCTTCGGATTCACCTCCCCTACTATACGCAAACAAGAAAGGAGGATTTCACAATGAGAGACACCATCATCATCCACTGTTCCGCCACTCGTGCGGGACAGGATTTTACCGCTGCCGACATCGACCACTGGCATCGTCAACGCGGCTTCCGTTCTATCGGTTATCACTTCGTCGTCCGTCTCGACGGCACGGTTGAACCGGGAAGGGATGTTGCCCTCGACGGAGCACATTGCACGGGATGGAATCATCGGTCTATCGGTATCTGCTACATTGGCGGACTGGACAGGAACGGTCGGCCTGCCGACACACGAACGGAAGCGCAGCGTGAAGCACTTGTCCGGCTGGTAGAAGATTTGCGCCTTGTCTTCCCTTCTCTGCAACAGGTGATAGGACATCGGGACACCAGTCCCGACCTTAATGGAGACGGTATTATCTCACCGAACGAGTATATAAAATCCTGCCCCTGCTTCGATGTAAAAGCGGAGTTTATTCAATAATTATCAGTTATTTATTATCAATTATTTACAATCAGTAATTTATCATCATGGCCCGCATTTCCAAACCCGGATTAGATTATTTTCCCCTCGATGTCAATTTTCTGCAGGACAGAAAAGTACGCCGCATCTCCTGTCGCCACCATGCGGCAGGGATTGCTGCGCTCACTTCACTGCTTTGCCTCATTTATAAAGAGAAAGGTTATTATATTTCGTGGAACAAAGACACGCTCTTCGACATCGCCCAGGAAGCGTGTTGCGGGGAGGAGGAAATGCAGGCCATTATTGATGATTGCCTGGCGGTGGGGCTGTTCGACGATCTTATATATAAGGAGTACGGTGTATTGACCTCACAGGCCATTCAGGAACAATATCATAAAATCATCACCGACAGCCGGAGAAAATACAAATTACCTCTGGAACATTTCTGGCTTATCAAGGAAGATTTTAAAGATGTAACAGAATCCCATGATTTTGCTACAACAATGCCACAAACAAAAGAGGAAACAGATACAGATATCAAAGGTAAACAGGAAATGGATATGGAAAATGAGATCAAATCTGAAATCAAAAAAGACAAAGAGACAGAGAGACAAGGAAAATACCAAAAAGAGAATGAGAGGATAATGCCGCCCGTTCCGTCAAACAGCGTTTTTCAGGCTTCGCCTGTCGTTGTAGAGGGTTTGTCTTTGGATAAATCGATTGGAAGAGAAAAAACGCAATCTACTGCGGAGACGGTTTCTGAAACAATTTCTGAAACAGCTCCGGGAACAGCTCCGAAAACGGTCTTAGAAACAGCTCCGAAAACGATTTCGGAAGGGATGCAAACGGGAGGGGGATCGGAAGCTATACTTCTACTAAATATGCAAACAATCGGTATCCGGAACGAACAGACAGTGAAAGCGATTGCCGCCCTTGCCCGACGTAAAGAACTGGGAGGTCCCGGCGGGATTTTATGGAAAATCCTTAGTTCCCAATACCGCCCTACCCTGCTCAAAAAGAACGAACCGGGTGATTACATTCTTTGGGCGCTCAATCATCCGACGGAATTTGAAAACACATACAACGGGACACTGAAAAAGCTAATCAGGGGAAGATAAACCGGGAAAAAGTCTGAATATAAAAACGAAACATGCCATCATCATTCGTTTATATCATAAATTCAGGCAAAGAAAGATAGAAAACCAAGAACTATCGCATCTTTATCATACAAGGAAAAGGCCTCGACTTGTAGAGCCAGTATTTGTAACTCGAGAAACCAAAGAATAAAGTAAATCATAAAAAGGAAGAAAAAGAACCTATCAATTTGTTATTCTAAAAAAGATTTGTACCTTTGTGGTACAAATTACCCCCCTTAGTTGAGAAATACTAAGGCTGACCCATCAATTAAAGATGGGTTTTTTTATATATAACGCTATGGAAGACAAAAAGAAAGTAATAGTCTATGTAGACGGTTTTAATTTCTATTACGGGCTGAAGTCCAAAAAATGGAAAATGTGTTATTGGCTGGATTTAGTCAGCTTCTTTAATAGTTTTCTAAAGCCCTATCAAGAATTGGTAGAAGTCAATTATTTTTCAGCTCGTCCAACAGATGCAGGCAAACACGATAGGCAAGATAAACTATTTCAAGCAAACAAATGCAACCCTAAATTTAACTTGATATTGGGTAAATACCTCAAAAAAGAGATTAAATGCCGTTATTGTGGTGGTATCATTCATTCTTTTGAAGAAAAAGAGACAGATGTACGAATAGCTACAAAGATTCTGTCGGACGCCTATAAAAAGCGCTGTGACATTGCTATCATTGTATCAGCAGACAGCGATTTAATACCACCTGTAGAGCTGATAAGAGAATTTAACCCGTTACAAAAGGTCTATGTATATTTTCCTCCTAACAGATATTCATCTAATTTATCGAACCTAAGTGATGGCACACGTAAACTTGATGGCGCTTTTAATATATTCAAGAAACATATATTGCCCCAAAAAGTGCAGCTACCAAACGGATATGTAATAGAACGCCCGAATGAGTGGAAATAAGATTTCAGATCGACCTATCTTGCCGTTGAAGGCACGAAAAGCTGTCTTCGAGAAATTGGAAGATATCGCTGATGTGGCTTCCATGTCTCCGGAAGACAGGGAGCGATACGACAATAGCGTCAAGGTGTACCGCGATTATTTGGTGACAATGGATGCAGCTGAACAAAAAGGGATGAAAGAAGGGATGGAGAAAGGGATAAAAGAAGGCGCCCAAAAAGCCCAACTACAAATAGCGCGGAATATGAAAGCCAAAGGGATAGACAACCAATCTATTGCCGAATGTACTGATTTACCTTTAAGCATGATCGAAGAGTTATAGAGTAATTAGACAAAAGAAGTTAAAAGCACTCATCAATCCACAATCAGCCACCCTCTCTTGCAAATATATTTGTTATTTTTGCGGAGTAATAACATTATTACGTTCCAAAACAGATATTTGGGGCATAGCTCTAAAGGAGACATTAATTATGGGAAACAGTTTAAAAAAACAGAAAGAAGCTTCATTGGCTGCTAACAACACCAAAAAGAGCAAAGGTGAGAGACTTGGATGGAAATCAATAAGCGAATATAAAACTGTGTCTCTCAAAGAAATTGTCGGAAACGGGAATCGTGTAAACGAAACAAATATTCCTGTAAATACAAGTATAAGACTTGTACCGTAATGCTGGATAATATAAGGCCTTATAAGATGATATTTATTCAAAAAGCGTCACCAAATGTTGGTGACGCTTTTGATTTTGCATATATTTATAAGTTCTACTCAAACAGAAAAGATATCTGTCAAAGACTAAAATACATTGTCAGGGTTGAAGTTACCAATGATATTTTTGCCATCAAGTTTTATGCTGCCAGAGACAAAAAGCTCGATAATAAATATAACCGAATTCTCAAAATGCACAACTATACAGAAACTCTACGTATATTTATGACTTGTGCCAGCATTGTCCCTCTCATTTTACAAAAATTCCCACTAGCTTCATTTGTGATAAATGGTGCTCAAAGTTTAGATTTAGAATCTAACAAAATAGAAGGAAGAGCCAACGATCAAAGGTTCAGATTATACAAAAACATGGCTACCCAATTATTTGGTAAAGAACGTTTTGAACATTACGAATTTATAGAAATCAGTTCTTACCTGATGGTAAACAAAAAAGAGTGTTCTGATATAGAGAGAAAAAAAGACAGAATTAAAGAAACCCTTCTTAACCTATATGACATAGACAGCTAAAACAAAAGAGGTGAGTTCCCCTTCACAGGGTAGCCCACCTCTTTCTCTTCATACACAAACATTCAAATGATCAGGTACCAGATGTTAGTCAATGTAACGGATGCCATCTATTTTAAACATATCTCCCTACATACGGCCGCCACCCAAAGCCTGATACAACGTAATCACACCCTGAATTTCGGTAAAGCGGTTCGCCACTTGTGACAGTTGCGCGTTGAGCAACGTCTGTTGTGCCGTCAGCACTTCCAGATAAGTGGTGTTGCCATGCTTCATCAACAGGCTTGTGCTCTTGGCGGCTGTTTGCAAAGAGGCTACCTGCTTGTCATAGTAGTCGGCTTTCTCGCGGGCAGTCTGATACTGCACCAGTGCCTCGTTCACTTCCACACCTGCATTCAGCAAGGTTTGCTCAAAGCTAAGGCGGGCTTCCTCCTGTTGGGCTTTCGCTATTTTCAGTTGGGCGATGTTGGCGCCTTTATTAAATAGAGGCTGCGTCAGAGAAGCTACGGCGGAAGCCAGAAACTTACCCGGATTGACAATCATGCTACCCGCACTGTTGGTCCAGCCTGCGCTGCCACTCAACGTGATGGAAGGATAGAAAGCGGCACGGGCGGCATTTGTGGTGTAGAAAGCCTGCGCCAACGAGAATTCTGCGCTACGCACATCGGGACGGTTGGAAAGCATCTGCAAGGGAACACCTACGGAGAAGTTTTCCGGCAACTGCTGGTTTCCCAGTTTGCCACGCTGTATCTCATGGGGAGTTTCTGCCAGCAACAATGCCAGTGAATTTTCCGCCTGATTGATTTGTTCTTTCAGGTCGAGCACGGTGGTACATATATTATAATAAGTGGCCTCCGTCTGCGCTAGTCCCGCCTCGTTCACCATACCGGCTTTTTTCATGGCACGGGTGGCGTTCACGCTTTCCTTCCACGCAGCTTCGGTGGCAACGGCTATCTCATATTGCGAATCGAGCATCAACAAAGTGTAATAGGTGTTGGCAACGGATGCCACCAATTGTGTCTTTACGGCTTGTTCATATTCCTTGCTCTGCTCGTAAGCGGCTTTCGCACGACGTTTTGCGGTGGTCACTTTTCCAAAAATATCCAGCTCCCACGAAGCGGTCACGGGCAGAGAGTAAGTCTGCGTCGCCTTTCCACGGTCGAAGCTGCTGGCAGCTCCTTCCGGCGCAAGGAATAAAAAAGGCAAATAAGACAGTTTGGACGTCAACAAGGTAGCTTCCGCCTCTTTCACACGCAAGTGAGCAGTCTGCATATCGGTGTTGCGCACGAGTGCCGAATCAATCAGGCTTTGCAAAGACGGGTCGGTAAAGACCTCCCGCCACGAGAGGTTGCCGAAGTTTGCCGTATCGGCGGCGGCCACTGACTCGCTGCCGTAAAGTCCTTCGGGAACTTCCGACACCGGTTTGTATTTATTATAGATACCGCAACTGCTCAAAACGAGTGTTGCTGCGGACAGAATTATTATTTTTCTCATTCAACTATAAATTTATGATATAAACTAATGAGGAGGACAGATTCACTGTATCCTAATTAAATGCTTATTTTATCTTTCAGACAGAAGAACAAAAGAACAAATATTGAAGTCATTGTCAACGTTCTATTACATCGATTGTATTCATTATATCAACTAAGTACTCTTGCATACTAATCTTATATTATCAGACACGGATTACGCGGATTACATGGTTCCTCGAATGATGGCTGTTATTAAGCAACTGTCTAATCTGTACCTGAATTTATGATATAAACTAATGATGGTGATATACTTACATTAATTACATCGATTATATGATTACATTAATTATATGACTACATCGACTTTATCTTTTGTACTTATGTTCTTCTGTCTAAAAATCTGAATTACTCTTTTCCAGCCTTGGACTTTTCTTCCTCGCTCACTTTGATTTCCTCTTCAATCTGCCAATCATGCGTAGGGGCACTCTGTACGGGACGGAGACGTTCCTGCAACCATTGGAAAGCAATGAACAAAGTCGGCACGATGAAAAGCAGTGCCAGCGTACCGATAGTCATACCGCCAACTACTCCCGTACCCAATGAACGGTTACCGTTAGCTCCTACTCCACTAGACATCATCAGCGGGAACAGACCGAAAATCATCGTCAAAGCCGTCATCAGAATCGGGCGCAGACGGGCTTTGGCTGCGCTGACAGCAGAAGCAATCAGTCCCATACCAGCCTTACGGCGTTCGGCAGCATATTCCGTCAGCAAGATAGCCGTTTTTGCCAGCAAGCCGATCAACATAATCAGACCCGTTTGCAGGTAAATATTATTCTCCAGTCCGAACATCCGGGCGAAAAGGAAGCTACCCATCAATCCGCAAGGCACACTCAAAAGAACGGCGAACGGAATAATAAAGCTCTCGTAAAGCGCGCTTAGAATGAGGTAAATCATCAGGAAGCAAATACCGAAAATAATCATCGTCGTGCCGCTTTGCTGGTTTTCCTCACGGGTGATGCCTCCGTAGTCATAGCCGTAACCTTTCGGAAGAGACTGTTCCGCCGTTTCCTGCACAGCCTTGATCGCGTCTCCCGTACTGTATCCATCGGCCGGCATCGCGTTCACCGCAATGGAATTATACATATTGAAACGGCTCAACGACTCGGCACCATAGCTGCGGGTCAGCGTAACGAACTGACTTAACGGAGCCATCTCACCATTAGACATACGTACAAAAGCGTTGTCAAGCGAAGTCTCGTCCAGACGGAACATCGGATCGGCCTGAATCATAACGCGGTACACTTTAGAGAAACGGTTGAAGTTGGACACATACTGACCACCGTAGTAGCCGGACAGCGTACTCAACACAGCGTCGGGCGTGATACCTGCACGCTTGCATTTAGCCGCATCCACCTCTACCGTCCATTGCGGATAGCGCACGTCGAACGTCGAATAAGCCATTGCTATTTCAGGCCGTTGGTTCAACGCGCCCAAATATTGCTGGGTAGTGGTGAAGAACTCATTGATATCACCGCCCATCTTGTCCTGCATGTGGAGCTCGAGCGCATTACCCATACCGTAGCCCGGAATCATACCCGGTGAGATGGCGAACACACTGGCATCTTTAATATCGGCCGTAAGGGCATACACCTGTCCGATCACCGACTGCACATTATCTGCGTCATCCGGTCGTTCGTCCCACGGTTTCAGCTTGAGAATCAACATACCGAACGAACTTCCCTGTCCGGCCAGCAAACCGTAACCGGCCACTTTCTGCACGTGCTTCAGTTGGGGGATTTCCATCAGGCGTTTTTCGATGCGTTCCATCACCTCATCCGTCGTAGTGAGCGAACTGCCTGCCGCCGTACTTACATTGACGAAGATCACACCCTGATCCTCATCCGGCACCAGACTGGTCTTTGTGGTATTCATCAGGAACACAAGCAACACTACGGAACAAGCCAGCAGCGACCATGTGAGCCATCTGCGCTTGATAAAGAGCAATACAATCGTCTTATATTTATCCACCATCACATCGAAAGCCGAATTGAAGGACTTACGGAAACGTGCTGCAAAGTTGTTCTTCTGCGTTCCGTCTTCATTGATGTAAGGCTTGAGCAGCAATGCGCACAAAGCCGGACTCAAGGTCAACGCATTGATGGCCGAAATACCTACTGCCACCGCCATCGTCAACCCGAACTGTGTATAGAACGTACCGGAAGTGCCGCCCATAAAGGACACCGGAATAAATACCGCCATAAACACCAGTGAAGAAGTGATAACAGCATTACTGATACCTTTCATCGCGTCGATACTTGCCATATAGGACGACCTGTACCCCACATCGAACCGCGCCTGCACCGCCTCGACAACAATAATGGCATCATCCACCACCGTACCGATCACCAGCACGAGCGCAAACAGTGTCAACAGGTTGATACTGAATCCTGCTATCGCCATGAAAGCGAACGTACCTACCAGCGACACAACGATTCCGACCAAAGGAATCAATGTAGAACGGAAGTCCTGCAAGAAAACGTACACTACAAGGATCACGAGGATAATTGCCTCGATCAACGTCTTCACCACCTCATGAATGGAAGCGAACAGGAAGTCGTTGGAGCTCATCATCTGGGTCAGCTCCACTCCTTTCGGAAGATCCTTGCGTGCCTCATCGAGAAATTTGTCGATGTTCTGGTTTACTTCCGTCGCATTGGAACCTGCCGTCTGGAACACCATACAAGACACCCCCGGATGGCCGTCCATACCGCCGTGGTAAGCGTAGCTGTCCTGTCCCAGTTGTATGTCGGCAATATCTTTCAGTTTCAACACCTCGCCAGTATCGCTAGAACGGATGACGATGTCGCCAAATTCTTCGGGAGTAATCAGACGTCCCTTATACTTCATCGTATATTGGTACGTTTCATTCGAGTTCTCGCCAAACGAACCGGTTGCCGATTCGATATTCTGCTCGGCAAGCACGCCGGTGATGTCGGACGGAATCAGTTTGTACTGTGCCATCACATCCGGCTTCATCCATACACGCATACTATATTCACCACCCATAATCATCATATCGCCCACACCGGAGATACGGAGAATCTGTGGTTTCAGGTTGATACTGATATAGTTGGACAGGAAGTTCTCGTCATAACTCTCGTCCGGACTGGACAAGGAGAACATCTGCAAGATACTCGTCTGCCGCTTGGAAGTGGTTACACCGACTTGGGTTACTTCCGCCGGAAGCTGTCCCGTAGCACGCGACACACGGTTTTGCACGTTGACAGCCGCCATATCAGGATCGGTGCCCTGCTTAAAATAGACGGTGATGCTCACCGAACCGGCATTGGTGGCGGAAGATGTCATGTAGGTCATGTCCTCCACCCCATTGATCGCCTCTTCCAAAGGCGCGATTACACTCTTCTGCAACGTTTCCGCACTGGCGCCATAATAGGTGGTACTCACCATAATGGTAGGCGGAGCAATATCGGGGTACTGCTCAACAGGCAGACTGAACAGCCCGATGATACCCACTACAACAATCGTAATAGAAATGACTGCCGATAATACGGGGCGTTCTATAAAGGTTCTTAAATTCATGAATGATTCCTCCTTGGTTTAATTTTCAGTAGTTGTTGCCGGAGACGTCGTGGCTGTCTCTGCCGACAGCGATTGAGCGGTCGTCTCCGCTAATGAGGATTGGTTGATTGCCTCTGCTGATGAGGATTGATTAGCCTTTGTCACTCCTGCCACTGGAGTTTGAGCAGCTTTCGCCTTGACCGGAGTACCTTCACGAAGCAATCCTACGCCTTCGGCCACAATCACATCTCCCGGTATCAGCCCTTCATCTACAATAAATTCCCGACCGCCGTTGACGCGAGTCACCTGTACCGGGCTTGATTGAGCTTTACCGTCCACAACTTTATACACATATCTCTTATCCTGTATTTCGAAAGTGGCAGCCTGCGGAATGGTTAATGCTCCCGTTTTCTGCACAGGAACAATCACGTTGCCCGCACCACCGCTATGCAACAATCCTTCCTTATTCGGAAAAACAGCACGCAGACTGACCGTACCCGTCGAACGATCGATCACTCCACTAATCGACTCGATCTGTCCTTGTTCGGAATAAGCCGATTTATCGTTCAGTTGCAGATTGATGGCAGGCATATTTTTCAGCGCCTCTTCTTTGGAACCGTATTGGCGGATGAGTCCCAGCAACTGGTTTTCCGTCATGGAGAAGTAAACATACATATCCGAATTGTCGGAAACCGTTGTCAGCGGTTGGGCAAGAGCGGAACTTACCAAAGCACCTACGCGGTAAGGCAATGTACCCACCACACCGTCTGCCGGACTTTTCACAACCGTATAAGAAAGATTGTTGCGGGCACTCACTTCCTGCGCTTTTGCCTGCGCCAACTGTGCCTTGGCAGCCAGTAGGGAGTTTTTCGCGGTACTCAAATCGAAAGAGGAAACTACGTTCGCTTTATACAGTTCCTCTTTACTGTCATACGTCAGTTGTGCCGTAGCCAGAGAGGCTTTTGCCGATTCAACGTTTGCCACTGCCGTTTGCAAAGCAGCTTCATACGGCACCTGATCGATGATGAACAACGTCTGTCCGTTCTTCACGCGTTGACCTTCCGTCACACAGACTTTAGTCAGGGTACCACTCACCTGGGGATAAATATCAATATCCTGGCGTCCGCGGATGGTTGCCGAGTAGGCGCTTGAAATCATCCGGTCGGCCGGAACAACGGTCATCACTTCGTATTCTGTTTCCATTTGTGCCGGGGGAGCCTGTTTACAGCCTGTCGCAGCAACCATACAGCAGAGCAACAATAATCCCTGCTTCATTTTACATACCTTTTTACTCATTTTCTGTTACCTATTAAATATTTTTGAACGCGGCAAAGGTAGACTGTTTTCGTCATAGAAAACTGGACTTAGTATCTCAAGTTTTGTTCATTTTAGGAACATTAAAACCGATATTTAGTGAAAAAGTGCTATTTTTGTACCCAAAATAAGAATAACAATGGAATCAAAAAACTCGAGCCTAGCCATTCTCCGTGAGCCGTTCGTAGCCGGAATGGACGAAAACCTGTCTCCAATTATGCAACGCCTGTGGAAACTGGAAGGGGGCGCCATCTATTTTTGCCGAAGCGGATGGGCACACGTCACGATCGACTTGAAAGACTATGAAATTGTCGAAAATACTCAAATCGTGCTCTTACCGGGAACGATTATCCGCGTCAACGGCAGCAGCAGTGATTTCACAGCTTCTTTTTTCGGATTCCCCAAAGAAATGTTTCGCGAAGCCTGTCTCCGTTTCGAGCCGATCTTCTTCCGGTTTATCAAAGAAAAGCCGTGTTACGTACTTCCGGAAGAAAATACCGGAGCTATTAATGGATTAATACGTGCCACGACCGCCATATATAACGACCGTGCCAACCGTTTCCGCAACCAAATTGCTAAAAATCACCTCCAGTCGTTTATGCTGGATATTTATGATAAGTGTTACCGCTACTTCGACCGGCAAGAAATAGAAGGAGGAAGCCGGCAGGATGAAATCTTCAAGAATTTCATCGCACTGGTGCACGAAAACTGTATCGCTGAAAGGGAAGTAACCTTCTACGCCAACAAGCTCTGTATCTCCACCAAATACCTGACAGGTATCTGTAAAAGCGTGACGGGTGAAGCTGCCAAAAAGATTATTGATGACTTCGCCATCCTGGAGATAAAAGTGCTGCTTCAATCCACCGGACTGACGATTCAGGAAATAGCCGACCGGCTCGGTTTTCCCGATCAGTCGTATTTAGGCAGGTATTTCAAACGGCATGAGGGAATGTCGCCGAAGGAGTATCAGAGCAAATATTCTATCTAATCAAGTAAAATAATCTTTTATTAATTTATATTTATCGCACAACACAATTTGTTAACAGATCTGTAATACTATCTTAATCTGCCTTGTCTTCCTTTGCACCGTGAAACAAAAAACACTGGTGTTAACGACTTTATTGCATTTAATAAATTAAAAGAAGCAAGGTAAAAAGATTATGAAAAGTAACAAATGGCTGCTTTCTCTGGCAGTTGGATTTCTGTGCTGTGGTTCTGCATACGCACAGACAACAGTGAAAGGAACAATAACGAGTGAAAGCGGAGAACCGTTAATCGGGGCTACCATCGCTGTAAAAAACTCGACAGACGGTACGGTGACCGACATTGACGGCAACTACTCCCTGAAAACTAAGAAAACATTAAGTTCCAAAGATTTGCTCCTATTTAGTTATGTAGGATATAAAACGCTACAAAAAAACTATACGGGCAACACGATGAACGTAAAACTGGCGGAAGAGTCGCAACAACTGAATGATGTGGTAGTGACTGCCTTGGGTATCAAACGTGAAGAAAAAGGACTGGGATACGCCACGGAAACCGTGAAAGGAGACAAAATTACCAGCGCTCTCCCTTCCAACTGGTCGACGGCACTCAACGGTAAGGTAGCCGGATTGAGCGTTATCTCTTCCGGCGGTCCGCTCAATTCGAGCCGCATCTCCTTGCGAGGAGATGTCTCGCTGAATCAGAACGGGAACGATGCATTAGTGGTAGTGGACGGTGTACCGATGAGCAGCCCGATGACCAATCCGGGAGTCGCCTACGGTGCAGGTTCCAACAGTGAGCTTTCCGTGGACTACGGTAACGGATTCTCCGACATCAATCCGGATGATATCGAAAGCATACAAGTATTGAAAGGAGCCAGCGCGACGGCTCTGTACGGTACGCGTGCAGCCAACGGTGTGATTATGGTAACTACGAAATCGGGAGCCGGCGCACCCAAAGGTATCGGCGTATCTTATAGCGGTAACTTCAGCATAGACGATGTGATGAGGTGGCCGGATTATCAGTATGAATTCGGACAGGGACTGCCGAGTAACATCGGTCCGGCAGGGTCCATCTATGAGGGCGAACCATACTACTCCTACGGACAAGCGGAAGACGGCAGCTACGCAAGCACCAGCGGAACGAGTAGCGCATACGGGGCACGTTTCGATGCCAACAGGAAATTCTACCAATATGATCCGGCGACACAGGGACGTGCCTCCGAAGCGACTCCCTGGGTAGCGTATAAAAACAACCGCAAGGATTTGTTCCAGACGGGCTACACAATTACCAACTCCGTAGCCCTGACCGGAAAATCCGACCGGGGCAGCGTGCGAGCTTCCATCACCCACACCAAAAACGAATGGATTCTTCCCAATACAGGTTTCCAGCGCATCACTGCCATGATTTCCGCCCAACAACAGATTTCACGGGCGTTGCGCATCAATTTTAAATCGAGCTATACCTACCGCAAGCTCAACAATACGCCTGCCCTGGGGTATAACAGCAACTCCATCTCTTACTTCCTCATCTTCCAGAATCCGAATGTCAACCTTGACTGGCTGCGCCCGATGTGGCGTACCGGACAGGAAAATGTGAAACAGCTCCAGCCTTACAGTTCCTTCATCGGAAACCCGTATGTCATTCTATACGAATCTGAAAATCCGTCAGAGAAACATAGTAACGTTTCCTCCGTTTCCGCCAACCTGCGTATCAACAGCAAGTTCGATTTCATGATCCGGTCCGGTATTCAACTGTCAGCCGACCAGCGCGAACAGCACCGTCCTATCAGCGATGTGGTATTTGGCAACGGATTCTTCAAAAAACAGAATGTGTTCGATTATGAATTAAACAGCGACGCTTTATTTACGTACCATGATTCCTTCGCTAACGGATTGCACGTCAATGCTTCGGCGGGAGGAAACATGATGCAACAGAGCTATGATATGCTCGCCGCCTCGGTGGTGGGACTGATTACACCGGGCGTATACAAACTGGCAAACGGTGTCTCCAACCCGAACGTGCAGACTGTCATCAAAAAGAAAGCATTGAACAGTCTCTATTTCACAGCCAACTTCGCATATAAGGATAAACTGTTTCTCGACGTCACCGGACGTAACGACTGGTCGTCTACCCTACCGAAGAACAACCGTTCCTTCTTCTATCCATCAGTCAGCGTCAGCGCAGTGATGAACGAACTGTTCCTAATGCCGGAACCAATCAATTTGTTGAAAGTAAGAGGTTCTTTCGCCCAGGTGGGTAACGACACAGACCCTTACAAAACATCGCCCTACTACGGCACGAGCGATTTCCCCGGATCGGCTGTCGTTGCTTCCACACTGTACAATCAGGACTTCAAACCGGAAATTTCAACCAACTACGAAGCCGGTTTCGACCTGCGTATGTTCCAAAACCGCATCGGACTCGATTTCACATTCTATTACAACCGCACCAAAAACCAAATTCTGGATGCTCCGATGGACCCGACTACAGGTTACAGCAAAGCGACTATCAATTCGGGATGTGTCCGCAACCGTGGTTATGAAATCCAATTGGACGTTACCCCGGTAGTCAGCAGAGATTTCCGCTGGAACGCCACTTTTACCTGGTCTAAAAACGAAAACAAGATTATCTCGCTGGCGGAAGGAGCAGACGAGAATCAGTTAATCAGCAGTATCGGCAACGTCTCCATCATCGGACGCGTGGGAGGTACGACAGGCGACCTCTGGGGCTACAAACTGGTGCGCGACCCGGAAGGAAACGTTGTCATCAACGACAACGGACTGCCCGAACGTTCGGGAGAGATTGAATACGTAGCCACAGCCTATCCGAAATGGAAAGCCGGACTGTATAACGAATTTTCCTACAAAAACTTTACTCTTAGCGTCCTGCTCGACGGACAAGTGGGAGGAAAAATGTATTCGCACTCTCACCACAAAATGACGGAACAGGGAAAACTGGCACATACCCTGAACGGACGTCTGCCGGGAACGGAATTTTATATGTCGAAAGATGATCCGCGCATTGCCACCGCCGGACTTTCACCACAGGACGGGATGTATATGATTGCCCCGGGTGTAGTGAAAAACGACGACGGTAGCTTCTCGAAAAACACTAAAGTGGTAACCGTGGAAAGCTATTATAAAGAGTACTATCGGATGGCAAACGTGGAGACGAACACTTTCAGCACCGATTTCCTCAAACTGCGTGAAATGAGACTGGAATATAAATTACCGGGCAGCACACTGAAGAAAACTCCTTTCAGCAAAGCATCGATAGCGTTTTATGCACGCAACTTGTTCTGCATCACGGATTATCCTTTATTTGACCCCGAATCTGCCGCCCTCAACGGAAGTTCGATGGTAACGGGTGTAGAAACGGGTTCACTGCCTACGGCACGTACTTTCGGATTGAATATTAACTTATCTTTTTAAACACTGACTCATGAAAACCTATAATTTTTTAAAGAATATAGCAGGAGGAATAATAGTGTGCGGAACACTCTGTACAACCTCCTGTACCAGCTTCGACGAACTGAATACGGACCCCACCCGCATGGACGAGGTGAATCCCGGCACACTGCTCAACCCGATTCTCTACGAAACGTCTGTCTACAACTGGAAACTCTACAACAACTACACCTACGACCTGATGCAATGCGCTGTATCTACTTCCAGCACTAACGGTGTCGGATGGTGGTATATGACGGATAGCCAGGGAGACGGCACATGGACTACCTTTTATAAATGGATCAATAACGCCAAAGAGATGACGCGTCTCACCGAAAAACTCCCGGAGGCTTCCAAACAACCCAATTATGACGCCATCTCACTCACACTGCAAAGTTGGCTGTACCAGATTCTAACCGATGCTTTCGGTGACGTCCCGATGAGCGAAGCCTGCTCTGCCGATGAAGGAATACTCGCACCGAAGTTCGACACCCAACAACAAGTGTACCGACAAATTATCGACAACCTGAAAACGGCAAACGAACTGTTTGACGAAGCTAACGGACTGATCTACAACCAATCGGGCGAAATGTTATACAACACGTCTAAAGGAGATGCAACCGGTATAAAGAAATGGAAGAAGTTCTGCAACTCGCTCCGCCTGCGTGCATTGCTCCGCGTGATCGACGTTCCGGAGTTCAACGCGAAACAGGAATTGCGCACGATGCTAACCGATCCCGCCACCTATCCGGTATTCGAATCGAACGATGACGCCGCCCTGCTTGCCATCAGCGGAACTTATCCGCAGGAAGCTCCGCTCACCCGGCCACAGGATTTCACTTCATACGTTCAGATTTCCGAGTTCTTTGTCGACCTGCTAAAAGGATGGAACGACCCTCGTCTGCAAGTGTATGCAACGCAGGTCACTCTGCCCGACCAGACAAAGGATTATGTAGGCTTGCCCAGCGGTTATCAGACGTTGCCCTCCATCACGGCTTCGGGACTGAATCAAGAAATGGCGAAAGCTCCCATGAAACTTGCCATGATGCCTTATGCCGAAGTTGAATTTATCAAAGCGGAACTACTGAAGAAAGGGGTGATCGACGGAGGAAGCAACGCTGCCAAAGAAGCGTATCAGAAAGGAGTGCAGGCAGCTATCGAACAGTGGGGACAGGTATTGCCCGACAATTACTTTGAGAATCCGGAAGCAGCTTATGACGATACTTTGGAACGTATCATGAACCAGAAATTCGTCGCACTGTTCTTCTGCGACTATCAGCAGTGGTTCGAATATAACCGTACCGGCTTTCCTGTGTTGCCCGTAGGACCCGGCATCGCGAATGCCAACAACCAAATGCCCAAACGTTTCAAATATCCGGCTGCCCTGCAACGTACCAACCTGAAAAACTATCAGGCTGCCAAGCAGAATATGGGAGGTGATGATTTTAATATTCGATTAATATGGCAACAATAACGGAATATGGCAAATAAAGAAATGTATCAACCATAAATTTAAAATTCAATGTGTATGAAGAAAATTATCAGTATGGCTGTCATGTTATATATAACAATGACAGTAATGGCACAGAAAGGAGAACTTGCCATGAACGAAAATATCCGCGGAAAGGAAAATGTTTCAAGAAACGTTGCGGAGAATATGGTAGGAAATACAGCAGAAAATAGAGCAGAGAAAGAAGCTACTCCCGTAGGGAAGAAACCAAAAGCTACATTTATATTCGACGTATATGGAGAGATTCCGACAACTAAACCGGTGTTTGAAACGGAACATTATCTAGGTAGTGACATTACCGGAAAATGGAATACTTTCATCCAGAATTACACGCACGAGTATGATGTAACGATTGGATTCACTGATTCTTCCGTTGAGATTTTGAAGCCTTCCATTTACAAGGCGGTCAACAAAGTGAACAAATATTATAAAAAGGCACTGAAAAAGGAAGAAGTGAGCCGGGAAGTTGCTACATCCAACATGGCACACATTCTGGATTGTGCCAATGTGATGTGTTTCGACGATAACAGCAAGTCTTTCGAAGAGGCTGTAAAGTCGGCAGACGAACCGGAAGAGATTATCGCATTATTCAATCAAGTCACTCTAAGAAAGTTATAAGCAATGAAAAAAGTATGTAATAGAAATATGCTGTTTGCGGCAATCTTATGTCTCCAGCTAAATGTTGTTGCCGCTTTTGGTCAGACTGTTGTGAAAGGCAGTGTGAAAGATAACACAGGTAAGCCTGTCAGCGGTGTAGTAGTAACTGACGGTGCGCATTTTAAAACAACCGACGCACAAGGAAACTATGTTTTGAACACCGATCCGGCACGTTATCCGATGGTTTACATCTCTACTCCGGCAGACTATGAGCTTCCTTCCAAAGAGGGTGTAGCCGACGGCTTCTATCAATATTTGGATGCGAAGAAAAGCGAGAATCAGTGCAACTTCGTTCTGACCAAACGGCAGAAGCCGGCGGATGAATTTGTATATATCGCCATTTCCGATCCGCAAGTGAGGAACGAGAAACAACTGGACCGCTTCCGCACAGAGACAGTGCCCGACCTGAAACAGACTGCCGACTCGCTAAAGAACTTCGAAATCGTTGGTATGGGACTGGGCGACCTTGTGTGGGATGCCATGAACTTATATGCTCCTTACCGGCAAGCCGTCTCTAATTTAGGTATCACAATGTTCCAACTAATGGGAAACCATGATTTCAACCTGCTCTACAAATCCATGACACAGACGGACAATCCGGCAGACGGATATGGGGAACAGAATTATTACCAGTCGTTCGGTCCGGCCAACTATTCATTCAACATTGGAAAAATCCATGTAATCGCAATGAAAGACATCGACTACGATGGTAATAAGAAATACACGGAACGATTCACACCGGAAGATCTGGACTGGTTGAGAAAAGATTTAAGTTATGTGCCCGAAGGAAGCACCGTATTCCTGAACGTACACGCTCCGGTAGCCAACAACACGGTATCGGCCGGTGGAAATGCGCGCAACGCCAACGCGCTTTTCCAACTATTAAGACCGTATCAGGTTCATATTTTTTCGGGACACACACATTTCTATGAGAATCAGCAACCTGCGCCTACTATTTATGAACATAATATCGGAGCTGCCTGCGGTGCATGGTGGGCAGGACACGTGAACCGTTGCGGAGCGCCGAACGGTTACCTGGTGGTAGAAGTGAAAGGTGACGATGTGAAGTGGCGTTACAAAGCGACAGGCTGTTCTCCCGATTATCAGTTCCGGCTCTACAAGCCGGGAGAATTTGAAAGCCAGAAAGACTATGTGGTAGCCAACATCTGGGATTGGGACAGAACATATACAATAAACTGGTACGAAGACGGAGTATTGAAAGGTGCCATGCAGGCTTTTGATGATGAAGACCAGGATTACATCAACATGGTGAAAGGAAAGAAAACCGGTTATCATACACAGCATCTTTTCCGGGCACAGCCTGCGAAAGGTACAAAGTCTGTCAAAGTGGTGGTTAAGAATCGTTTCGGAGAAGTATTCACGAAAGAGGTGAAATTGTAGGTTCTTCCAGTCTATTTATGGTTCCCCGAATCATTTGTGAAATTTCAGTAGTATGAATAGAGTTTATACCGATTCTTTTCGATAGTTGGTTTTCGTAATGAATCGGTATAAACTATCCTTTTCTCAGACCGGTTCTTTATATTTTTATAAAGATCCGCTTTTTGTACAAGATCCACACAACCAAATAATTGAATCCGATAAACAGAAGACCGTAAATCAGAGAGGCCAAATAAGCGTCGGGAAGAATAAGCAGGATGGAGGTATAAACCTTCCCTTGCAGACTAATTCCACTAACTGTGATAACCTCGAGCAGAGTAGCCAACACACCGGCCACCACATAGATGAACAACGGATTCGTGCCAAAAACATGGAAAGGATACGCCCATTTCTGTTTTTTACGAATATCAATAAGCCAGGTGAGAAACACAAGAAATAAAGAAGCAAAACCACAGGTTACCAAAACAAAAGTCGGACTCCATACTTTTTTATTCAACGGGCAACCGTAACTAAGCAACCATCCGGCAAATAAAAGAGCAATACCCAGTATGGATATCTGTAACAACCGGTGATGAATTTCTGTCTTCTCCCGCAAGATATTTCCGCAGAAATAACCTATTATCACTTGCGCAATACACGGCAAGGTACTTAACAGCCCTTCCGGATCGAAAAAGATACGTCCGCCGTCCGGCAACCACTCCCGATACAGATGAGTTTCTCCGAATAATGTTCGGTCTGTAACGGCAATAATATTCTGCTCGGATAGTTCAAAGCCGTTCCCCAAAGCCAACAAGACAATATAGCCTATCAGAATAATCGCGGAGATCCATGCCAGATTTGCCGGACGCCGTACACTCATAATTAACAAGGAACCAAAGAAGTAAGCTAACGCCAGTCGTTGCAACACACCTAGAATACGTATCTGTGAGAAAGGCTGTTCCACCCCCGCACACACCAACGAAAACCAGGAAAGGAAAAGTCCCAACAAGAACAAAATCACTGTGCGCCGCACCAGTTTGGTGATAAAGCTACGGCTGAAGTGATGGTCGAACCTGGATAAGGCAAAGCTCATAGAAACACCCATGATAAACATAAAGAATGGGAAGACCAGGTCTGTCGGTGTCAGTCCGTTCCATTCTGCATGCCGCAAGGGCGCATAAACAGATTCCCACGTCCCGGGGTTGTTCACCAAAATCATTCCGACAATGGTGATTCCCCGAAGCACGTCTAATGAAAGTAAACGTTCTGATTTCATATCGTTCTGATGACACCGGGATTAAATAAATCCCGGTTTGGTGAAGTAAAATCCATTCTCATTCAACCATTTAACATGCCATTTCAGGCGATTGGTGAAATCAATCCAGTTGCGGTCACTTCCCCACGCCAATTCTGAAAAGGCCTGAAGAGAAGGGAAAACATGCTGACCGAACTTCCGTTCATTGGGAATCATTTCCGTCCAGACACAGGCTTGGAAGCCTAATACATTCTGCTTCACAATACTAGGAAACTGGGGTTCGAACTCGAAGTTATACAAAGAGCTTAATCCTTCGTCCGAAGGCGTTGCGCTCAAATAGAAACGAGACCACTCCATAAATACAATCGGATAACCTTTCTGGGTAATCTTTCCCGGCTGGTCGGGCAGCCAGTCACGCCAATAGGTATAGATCAGGTCTTGTGGATCTTTCTCAAGAAAAGCATCGTCCCATCCCATCACTTTCTTACCTTTACCCTTCACATAGTTCGTCATTATCTTCACAAAGCGGTTTTGCAATTCATCCACTTTCTGATAACCTTCCTGTTGCATCAACTGCTGACAGACTTCACACTGCTCCCAGTTATCCTTTTCTACCTCGTCAGCTCCTATATGGAAATATTCCGAAGGAAAGATTTCAACCATTTCATCAATGATAGATTGCACAAACTGATAGTTTTCCGGCCGGGAAGGGCAAATAGGATAAGAAAATTCTTCTCCCCAACCAGCTTCTCCCGTACACGACAGTTCGGGATACACTTTGATAGCCGCCGAGAAATGCCCTGGCATATCTATTTCGGGAACAATATCAATACCTCTTTCCAATGCGTAACTCACCAAGCCTTTCATCTCTTCTTGTGTATAATGACCACCATATTGCGAACCATTTCTCACAAAACGAGGATCTATCTCGTAGTTATAATCTTGTTGGGAAAGCTCTACGCATCTCTTGTCATACTCGTCGAAGTCACGCCAGCTTCCCTCCTGCGTCAGTAAAGGATATTTTTTCACTTCGATGCGCCAGCCCTGATCGTCGGTCAAATGCAAGTGGAGCTTGTTTATCTTGTAGAAAGACAAACAGTCTATCACCTTTTTCAGATAATCAACCGTAAACATGTGCCGTACCACATCGATATGGAATCCGCGCCAGTCGTATTTGGGAGCATCCTTTATATCTACCATCGGAAGATATTTCGAGTTTCCCGAAGTGAAGAAATTAGCTTGTTCGAGTGCTTGCCTCAACGTCTGGATTCCCCAAAGAAGTCCGGTTTCCGTTGAATAATAAATACAGGCTCCCTCTTTAGTTACGGTCAGACGATAGGCTTCTTTGGCCAAATCAGATTCTTGTTGCACCCGGATAAAGGCATGATCGTTGGAAGCGGCACTCGCGGAAAGAGACAGTTTCTCTTCCAGCGTGGATTTCAACAGTTGTGACGTAGAAGCCGGAATATTCTGGCTAACAGTCACATTCTGCGGAAGAGTGACCACCGATTCTTTATAATCAACTCTTTCCGGCAAAGGCATTACCGACAGGCGGGTCGGTACCCGTTCCGGATACCCTCCATTATCATTGTCATTGCACGACAACGATGTGATCGCACCTATTCCCAACAGGAATAATATACCGCTTTTTTTTATCTTATCATAGTTCATAACTTGTCTACTTTTTGTGGATTAATTTATTTTGAGAGTGCTTGTCACACTTTCTTTGTTTAAATAAAACAGTTTAGCTTTCACAACCGAAGCATCACAGGTTATGGGAGCTTCCCAAAGTGCTGAATCACGAGTTGGTTCCGCTCCATCGGTCGTATAGCGTATCTCCCCTCCCCGGATGGGGGTGTTGGCATAGAGCTTGCCTTCTTTGAGGCAAAGTCCGGGATGAGGCAAACGGAAGTTAATGTTTCGGGACGCCCAATGGGGCATTTCCTTCTCACTCGCTTTCGAATAGAACAGAGCCAGCGCTTTGTTGAAAGCCTGCTGTTCTTTCTCTCCTGCCAGCATACTCCAAGCGGGAAAAGCATTCCACCCGCGTTCTACCAGTCCGAGGATTTTAGGAAAGGTATAATATTCCACCCACTTGAAATCACGGATCGTTTCTGCAAACAGTTGCGCTTGTACTCCTTGGATACGCTCCTTGCCGGATGCGGTCAAAACTGTTTTTCCTCTTCCTGCAATGTTTAAATCAACCGGATTGCCAGCCATATCAGTACGCGAAGAGCGATAGATGTGATATGGAAGCATGGAAAAGCCTTTAGATTCATCCACATATCCGGCCCACGAGAGCCCTCTTTCATCGGGGTGAGCATCATAGGCCAAATCCAGATAGAAGTTGTTCACGTTGCAGAGGATCACCGGATACCCTTTGTTGGCTACCTGATAAGGTATTTCGTCCGCTTCCCATTCGGGAACTGTATTCCAGCAATATACTCCTGCCGCAAGCCTGTTCAAATGGCGGTCGGTAGCCTCCGAATGTCCCAACGCTGCTTCCTGCCAGCCACTAAACTGCACATGATATTGTTGCAGATAGTCTGCCATCTTCGTGATGTAGTATTCGGACAGTTCATGCGCACTCGTCATTCCATGTTCATCCATAAACGCCCGGCAGACAGGCGAACCCATCCAAGCTCCATCAGGCACTTCATCGCCTCCCAAGTGAATGGTAGTCAAAGGTACCTCCGCTTCTTCATACATAGCAATCAGCTCACGAATCACTTTTTCCATAAAACGATACGTAGAGGGCAATGCCACATTCATCACGTTATCCGTATAAGACTGTGCGGAAACATAGCGGGAAGTATCTTGTGCGTCACTCAACAAATATTCGACGGCCTTTTCAGGATCGGTGTTTATATATTTATGATAACGTGCTTTCATGGACACTATTGCCGCCCGTGCATGCCCCGGAGACTCTATTTCTGGGATTACACGCACATGTCTTTGAGCTGCATAACGCAATAAATCTATAAACTCTTTACGAGTATAATATCCGTTACCGGAGGTAGGCGCAAACGGATCATAGTTACCATCGTAGCCCGGATACAAACATTCCAGTTCATCCGTGGTGTGTCCCCGACGTGCACCAACCGAAGTCAGTTCTTCCAGACCGGGAATCTGAAGACGCCAGCCTTCATCATCCGAAAAGTGGAAATGCAGCACGTTCAGTTTATAAGAAGAGGTAGCGTCTATCAGCTTCTTTAATTGGTCTGCCGTCGTGAAGTTTCTGGCAATATCCAGCATTTGTCCGCGATACGGCAAGTCGGGATAGTCACGGATAGATACAGCTTCCAAACGGAACGGTTTCTCTTGTCCTTTCAAAAGAGAGAGCAAGGTTTGCGTGCCATTGAAAATGCCGTGTGAAGTAGGAGCTAAAATATTTATCAGACTATTTCCTGCGTCCATCCGGTAGTATTCGTCATTCGCAGCGGTTTCCTGTTGCGGCAAATAATCCAGATGAACCGTTACCGGTGCTTCGGAAATGACTTCCAACCCATAGAGTGTTTCCAACTTTTCTTTCAGCAATCCTGCTTCGTTGGCAAAATCGGAATGAAAAGTCAGTTTCACCTTATTTTCTATGATAACGTTTTCTTTACCGACAGCCGGAAACGCTTCCTTTACTGATGGGAAAATATCAGTTTGCTGCAACTTGGCAGTAGTCTCTAACGCCAAGTTTGAAGCATATATCTTATCAGGTGCGGGATACCAGTCTTCCGTCTCCATTCCTTGTAGCGGCTGTATGGTCAGTTCGACAGGCAAGGGAGTACCTTGCTTGCCGCCTGCCTGACTCACCCAGTAAGTACCTTCGGGAGCATGTGACAGTTTTTTCAGTCCGTTGGTACAACAGAACGTCACAATCAGCGAATCTCCCGGTGCCAATGGCCGGAAGTTTTCCGCCGGATACATCCGGAAGAAGTTCGCATTTACTACCTCTACCTTGACCGATGCAGATTCGTCTTGAAGAATCTCACGAGGCAACTGCGAATAATAGATGCTCCAGTCCTTTCCCAAAGGAGCATCTGATATATTCTTCAAGATAAATGAGTTCTCATAGTAGCCGGGCTGTACTTCGGCAGCTCCCATCTCCCAAGTCAATGACACGGGGGCTTTCGCCCCGTCAGCCGATTTACAGCCGGTCATGAACAGCAGGAGACACAGACTTCCCCCTATCATATATAGTATATTTCTCATAGGCTTTCCTATTTTTCTATATATCACTCTTTCAGACATTAATCACTCAATCGTTCGATGTGCAATGTTTCTTTGCCTACTCCCTGCGAAGTATCGAAAGTCAGACGGTAATAGCCAGGTACGAAGCCGTCGCCACTCGTTATTCCATTGGAAGCCGATAGTTCAATTCCATCCGTATCACCGGACAACGAACCTGCTTGCAACTCCATACCTTTATCTTTATTCCATTGCAAATCGCTGTAAATTTCGATTTCGAAAGACTCCCATTCATGAGTGTTACTCAAATACACAGTAGTTTGATATTTTTGTTCACCAATCGGCACAATATATCCCAACTGTGATATATCTTCCAAATTCCAGCCTCCGCTATTGTAAGCCTCGTTCCAGACAGGAGCACAAGTGAATCCGTGTCCTACCAACCAGAAACAAGTAGGTGCGGTATCACTCATCCGTGCAAGCCAAATATAATTGAATTTAGAAGAATAGTATATTTCCCAAGTTCCCGATTTGCGCAGGAAGGTAAACTTACCATTGTCCGGATTATAACTAAAGAAGTCGCGGTTGTAAGCATGTTCCACATCTTCAAATCCACTCATTTCAAATTCTTCACCTTGAGTAAAACTAATCTGGGCACGGAACAATCCTTCACTGGCTATCAACTCGGTTTCTTTAATTTTCAGGTTCTTCTGGAAACCGACGACACCCAGTTTAAAAGTCATCACGTCGAAAGTGATCTGTTCAACAAACCAATCCCGGTAGTCAAAGGCAAAGCTGGGTCCCGACGCTTCAATAAGGACAGCTGTATTACTCTTTTCAGCAGCTCCCCAAATCAATTCCGCATCGTCCAATGATTCCGTAGTGGAAATTTTTCCGGTTAGCTCCATCGGATAGCCCTCTTCCGAGCCGGAAACTTCCGTCAGATACAGATAAGGATTCTCTGCGCTCCGGGTCATTTCTACCACCTCACCGTTATAGTGAAGATAGAGCACTTCCGGAATCTGTGGACGGACGATATGGAAATCAAACGTTTGAGTGACTTCACTACCTTCCACATTGATGGCAGTCAATACTACTTTAGCCTCCTGATTCTCTTCCAAGTCAGCCTCAAACGGGATATAAATTCCTTTCTCAACAATCGACACATCAGTGCCTTTCGTACGAATCGACTGCGAACTTACCAAGGTTTCACCCACCATCAATTTCACTTCCAGCGTAGACAAAGGAGTCTCCGGATCGTGGATTTTTACAGAGAAATAAAGAGAATCGGCAGCAGGAGTCTGATCGGTAGTCGAGAATTGTAGTCCTGATAGTTCAGGACATGAATATGGATACTTCACCCGACCATCTTCTTCGCTACATGAAGCCAGCCAGCAAACGGTTAGCCCCAGCAACCATAAAAACAGATTATTGTGTTTCATCATTTTTTCTTTTAAAATTTTACGTTCCTCTTTTCATTAATAACCTTCATTTTGAGTCAGATTGGTGTTTTTATCTTTCTCTCCTTGAGGAATCGGCCACAACTGCCGGAAAGCCTGCAAACCTGCAAACAGCAATCTGCCATCTTTGTCTTTATGTTTCTGCATCACCTCCAGCAAACGGTTATTACGTACCAGGTCAAACCAACGCTGACCTTCCATATACAACTCCAATTGACGTTCATTCTCTACCGCCAAGCGGCCCCTAGCCTGTCCCATATTCTCATCCAGAGAAGAGGGAGCAAAGCCCGCACGTTCTCTAATGCCGTTCACGATTCGAATCGCTTCCGGAGTGCGGTCTAACTCTACCAGTGCTTCGGCTTTCAACAGGAGTATATCCGCCAATCGCATCAGAATAATGTTGGAAGTCTTCTCGCGAATCTTATAAGACAACGGATAACTGTCCGCCGGCCAATAGGTGTCATAAGGAACCGATTTCCAAAGGATACTGGATGCATAACGGGTATCTTTCTCCTTGTCGAATTTAGCAACCAAGTCATGAGTAGGCGTACAATAACGTCTCCAGGTCACCGAACCGTCGTCTTCTTTCAGCAACACCCAATAAGCCCAGTTGGGAGCATCGGAGGTGTAATAGACTTCAAAGATACTTTCGGAAGAGAATTTCTTGTCAGGTTGCCACAACTCATCAAAGTTGCCGACCAGCGTATAACCCTCTGCTATCACTTTGTCGCAAGCTTCAACCACTTTGGCATAGTCGCGTGTTGATTTCTCTCCTCTGGTTGCCAACACCTTGGCACGCAAAGCATAAGCGGCGCCTTTGGTGGCCTGGAAAACTCCTTTATTTTTGCTTGCCAGGTAACGAATGGTATTTTCTTCGTTCAGATCATCCAGTATCTGGTCGTATATTTTATCTGCGACAGAACGTTCAGGATACATCACCGGATACCATTTATCCAGATTCTCGGCTGTAATGGTCGGAATCAAATCCAACACCATCGGAGCGTCTCCCCATAAACGAACGATATCGAAATAGGCCCATGCGCGCAAGAATTTTGCTTCTGCGATGACCCGATTACGCTCTTCTGCTACGGTAGAGGCAGGATCCATCATTTTCGTATTTTCAATCACACTGGTTGCAGTGCCAGCCATTGAATAATACTGTGACCAGACCAATTCTACCTTATAATTGGTAGAAGTCAGCTTCAACAAATCAAATTCTTGTTCGGCCACGCCGTCTCCACCAATATAGCAATTATCGGATTGTACATCTCCAATGGTGTAATTTTCCGACTGGAATATATCTGCCTTAAAGCTTTCATACGCACCTTGCAACTCGGCTTGCGCATCTGCCAGACTTCCGTATTTAGACTCCTGATCTTCCGTCCCGGTACCCTCCTGCATAAAATCCGATTGCGGTTTCTCATCCAGAAAATTACTGCATGAAACGACTAAGACGCAGAGTACGACATAAGCTAACTTTATTATGTTTTTCATTTTCGCACCTATTAAAATTCAACATTCAAACCAAAAATTACCGCCCTCGATTGAGGATAAGTACCATAGTCCACTCCTTGGGCAACGGAGTCGCCGCCAAAAGCATTTACTTCAGGATCGTATCCCTTGTATTTTGTCAACGTGAAAAGATTCTGTCCGGTGACGTAAGCCTGCAATCTGGACAGATGTATTTTATTCAACCATTTCTTAGGGAAATTATAGGACAAAGTGACTGTTTTCAAGCGCAAATAAGATCCGTCTTCTACAAAACGGGAGGAGTTGTGATTGTTCTCTGTATTACCAACGCGGGGGACATTGGTAATCATACCCGGTCGTTTCCAACGATCCAATACACGAACCGACTGGTTTCTAAAGTCGGTCATACCTTCCATATCGATGCGTGACGCATTAAAAATCTTATTGCCCTGACTTCCCTGCAAGAAAACAGACAGGTCGAAGCCGGCATACGAGAATGTATTCGTCATACCATATATGAACTTAGGCTGGGCATTTCCCAAGGTAGTGCGATCTTCCGGATCGATAAAGCCGTTACCATTCAGGTCACGATAGATAATATTTCCAGTTTCCGGATCGACGCCTTCTGATATATATCCAAAGAATGTTCCCAATGGAAGACCTTCTTTCAGGATGACAGCTTTCTCCTTGGATTCATACATTTCAGCATAATAATAGACTTTATTCAAGCCGAGCTTCGTCAACTTATTCCGGTTGAAAGAGATATTGAAATCTGTATTCCACTGGAAGTTGCCTTTCAAATTCTGGGAAGAGACAGTGAACTCCATACCTTTATTCACCATTTCACCATCGTTTCTTGTCACACTGCTTGGCACTACATTCTCCGGCAGGCTGACTGTCAGTAGTAAGTCGGTTGTTTTTTTGTAGTAAGCGTCCACCGAGAAGGATAAACGGGAATCAAACATTGTCAGGTCGAGACCCAGATTCCACTGGCTTGTTTTTTCCCAAGTCAGTTCTTTATTGGCTGCCGAACCGGGTCTGATGGCAAGTCCTGGATATAAGTTACCTTCTGAAACCGGCAGTTTACTAGCACTCATGGAAGCCATGTAAGCGTAGTTTCCAAAACCGCCCTGGTTACCGTTCATACCCCATCCGGCACGTAGCTTCAAATCGGTTACGATGTCTTGCAAAGGTTGCATAAACTTTTCGCTTGAAATTCTCCAACCTGCCGAAACAGAAGGAAAAGTACCCCAACGGTGTCCCGGAGCAAAACGGGAAGAACCGTCGGCACGGAAGTTGACCGTCAGCAAATAACGGCTGTCATAATTGTACGCTATACGACCTAAAAAAGAGGCCAGCGTCCATGCGGAGGCGGAAGAACCACAAGCGTCTTTATCCAACTGATTGGCGGCGCTGATGGAATGAATATCGGGATAAGACTCTGCCAGATCGAAACCAGCCATCCAGGATGCGTTATATTGCGCACGCTGTTGGGTGGCTCCTCCCAAGATGGAAAGGTTATGTTTGTTGAAGGAACAATCATAGGTTAGCAAATTCTCAAACAGCCATTCGAAGTTTCGTGAGAAACTCTCTTCCACACGTCCTTTTGTACCGCGTCCGTCCGAAGTTGAGATCGGGTCCAGATAATAATCCCAGTGTTCATTAGTCAGTTCAATGCCAAAAGTTGTTTTGAATTTCAGACCTTTATATATATCAACCGTAAAGCCGAGCGAACCATTAATATGATCTGTATTCGTGTTGCTGTCTGCAGCATTGGCAGCCAGCGGATTCAGAATACGTGCACCATAAGCCTGTTCGTCGTATTCGTTCGGATCATACGGGTTCCACTTCTGCATAAACGGAGGAGTATTCACTACGGACAAGATGGAACCGGCACGCAAAGAACTGCGGCTTTCGTTCACCCATTGTCCTCCTGTATGCGAATACGCAAAGTTGAGCGCCATCTTTAACCATTTTGTCTGCTCACTATCCAAATTCGCACGGAAATTATACCGGTTGAAATGTGCTTTCTCCACAATACCTTGTTCGTCGGAATAACCTCCGGATACAAAATATTGTAATTTCTCGGTTCCATTTGCCACAGATAATTGATAGTTCTGATTAACACCCGTACCGAAGAATAAATCAGTCCAGTCCACATAGCGTGTTTCATTTTCAGGGATATTGGGAGCAACGTCCGAAACAGCTTTCAAGTCTTTCATCAAGTCTTTATATTGCTCTGTATTCAAGGCATCTATCTTCTTCCCTAATTTAGAAAAACCCACATAAGCACTCATTTTCACCTGCGGTGCACCGATCTTTCCTCTCTTGGTCGTAATCAACACCACTCCGTTTGCCGCACGTGCTCCATAAATAGCTGCTGATGAAGCATCTTTCAGGATTTGCATACTTTCAATATCGTTCGGACTGATATTCGAAATATCATCCGACGGCAAACCATCTACCACATACAACGGCTCATTGGATGCCTGCACGGAAGTAGCACCTCTCACCCGGATGGTCACCCCGGAACCCGGCATACCCGATGGCTGCACAACTTGAATACCGGCTGCTTTTCCCTGAATGGCTTGTGCGGCTGTCATGATCGGACGTTCTTCAATATCTGCCGTAGAAACCACAGATACTGCCGTCGTAATATCTTTCCGTTTCATAGAACCGTATCCCACCACGACAACTTCTTCCAGCACTTGCGAATCTTCGCTCAAAGACACATTATAGATGTTCTGTTTATTGACCGTATGAGACTGGGAAACGTAACCGATATAGGAGAAACTGATTTTTGCCCCTATGGGAGCTTCCAAAGAGAAACGTCCGTCGATGTCAGTAGCGGTCCCAATATTCTCTCCTTCCACTCTCACGGTAACACCAATCAAAGGTTCCCCCCTCCGATCGGCTACAACACCGGTTATTGTTTTCTTATCTCCTTTCTGGGAGGCGTTTTGTTCGGTTTTCAGGGTAAGCACTACTTGCTTGCCCGATTCTATCTTATAACTAATAGGTGACCCTTTGAAAACTTTTTCTAAAACCGAATCGATACTTTCATTGTCCACTTTCAATGAAATCTTTTGATCCAATCCGGGAAGCTTATCCGTATAAAAGAAGCTGTAATCAGCCTTCTTCTCAATCACTCGTATCGTCTGGCGTATTGTCTGATTCTTTACAGAGAAAGTGATCTGCGCACTTACCTCTTGAGACACAAACAACAAGATACAACAGAACATAACAAGCCTGAATATGATATGTAATTGTTTTCTCATTAGTAATTAGCTTTAAATTCTTTAAAATATAAGTCTGAAAATCAGACTTTTTATTATCTTTGTGAAATCGTGATGCAAAAAGGATTCCCTTTCCCTTATCCGCATAAGGAAAAATTTCTTTTTTACTATCATGTATAAACCGTATTTAATTTCAGGGTGGAATTATGCTGCTACATAATTCTACCCTCTTTGTTTTATTATGAGGTGTCTTCCATAAATCGTCTTTTTTTAGTTAATACTACTTCCAATTTTCACCGTATCTCCTTCTAACTTATAAGTCAAAGGATAAGTAAGGCTTATAATGTAAAATACATTATGCAAACTGCTGTTCCGGATGGTTCCGGAAAACGGCACATTCTTCAGCTTCTCCGAGTCAAACACGACTTTCACCCCGTACATCCGCTCCAACGTGGTCGCGATCTCTGCTAAAGGCGCTGAATTAAAAATCAACATATTGTTCCGCCAAAAGTCGATTTCACGCAGATCCGAGATGGGCGATTTAGTAAATGTCTGCTTGTTCTTATGATACTCTACCTTTTCACCGGGTTTCAACAATGTGGCATTCGTTTTATTAGAAACCCTGACACTTCCTTCCGCCAGCAGTGTCGTGACGGAAAGATCGTCGCCATATCCCTTCACATCAAAGGTTGTTCCCAACGCTTCTATCTCCAAATCATTACAGCAGACGATAAAGCGCTTGTCTTTGTTCTTTGCCACCTCAAAATAGGCTTCTCCGTCTAAATAAATCTTTCGGTCGGATTTGTTATACTCCGCATCATAAGAAAGATGAGTAGCCGAATTCAACCAGACTTTCGTTCCATCAGGTAAAGTCAGGTTCGCTTTCTGCCCGTAATCTACTGCAACCATGAAAGGATCCTGCGATACCTTATTTATATGTCCTACTCCGAAATAAGTGGCCAGTCCCAAACAAACCGGTAATAATATAGTGGCCGCCACCTTATATATAATAGGTTGCCAACGCCGCTTCTTCGGATACAGAATTTTGGGTTCATCCAAATTCCGCTGCAGATGATTCCACATTTCTTCTTCCACCGTCTTATCTATTTCGACAGCTGCTTCTTTCCACATCTGCTCGCAAAGCGAATTAAACTCATCACGAATCCCCGGTTTGCGAATCCATTCAATAAGTATCCTTCTTTCTTCAGAAGAGGCCTCCTTCTTGAAGAATTTTTCCAATAGTACTATGTAATCGTGTTGCTCCATAATTTTCCTGTTCTATATATACTAGCCTTGAGAGACAGAAAAGGACTACAAGAAAATAAAGATAAGTTAGATATTAACTTTTATTAAAGATTAAGCATTAGATATGGTGCAGGAAGAGAGAGACAGAAAAGGCAATCGTCCCCAGTTTGTCACGCAGGAAATCCAAAGAACGATGTACCTGTGTAGCAACAGTCTTTTCGGATATATCCAACTGTTCAGCTATCTCACGATAGTTCAGCCCGGATTTCCAATAGAGCATAAAAACTTCCCGACGGGCAGGAGGCAGTTCTTCCAAAAGTTTCAGGATATATTCTTCTAAAAATAAATAATCCAACTCTTCATCTATCTCTACGGATTCGTCAGCCGATTCATTGGATAGTTTATCCACATAATTTTGAAGCAGGAGTTCGCGCCTTACGTAATGGTATACCATATTTTGGGATATCTTAAAAAGATAACCGTCAAAATTACCTTCCAAATCAATATTGAGCCGTTTCTCCCAGATTTGGAGAAAGATATCCTGTGTAATATCCTTTGCCACCCCGGCATCGCCTATCATAGAAAGGACAAAACTGTAAATGCGAGCATTGTATGCACGATACAACGCTTCAAAAGCATTTTTATTTCCTTCCTTCAATAATTGAAGTTGTTGGGTGGTAATCATCATCAAATAAGGTTAAATCATATATGGACTCAAAAATAACGAAATAACTAAAGCCGACAACCAAAGCGCTTGTTAAAATTTCAATAAATCAATATCTAAGCTTTTAAAAAAGAATAGGATATAAATGCATATCCTATGTATCTCATATCATAAATTCAGCCATTTTGCTATAAAATTAATAGAAATTACCAATCAACAGCAACAATTTCTAACTTTTATTCCTACATTTGCAGCCAATTGATAACTTATTAACAAATTACATATATACCATGGCTAAAATAACGAAAGAAGCCGCTTTGCTCTATCACTCACAGGGCAAACCCGGCAAGATTGAGGTAGTGCCTACCAAACCTTATAGTACACAAACCGACTTATCACTCGCATATTCCCCCGGTGTAGCAGAACCTTGTCTCGAAATTGAGAAGAACCCGCAGGATGCATACAAGTATACAGCTAAAGGAAATCTTGTAGCTGTTATTTCTAACGGTACAGCCGTACTCGGACTGGGCGATATAGGCGCATTAAGCGGCAAACCTGTAATGGAAGGTAAAGGGCTGCTTTTCAAAATCTATGCCGGTATCGACGTTTTCGACATCGAAGTAGACGAGAAAGATCCGGAGAAGTTCATTGCGGCAGTGAAAGCAATCGCTCCTACCTTTGGAGGTATCAACCTAGAAGACATCAAGGCGCCCGAATGTTTTGAAATCGAACGTCGCCTGAAAGAAGAATTAGACATTCCTGTAATGCACGACGACCAGCACGGTACTGCTATTATCTCCAGCGCCGGTTTGGTAAATGCCTTGCAGGTGGCAGGAAAGAAAATCGAGGATGTGAAAATCGTCGTGAACGGTGCCGGTGCATCCGCAGTATCTTGTACTAAATTATATGTATCTTTGGGCGCTCGCCTCGAAAATATTGTCATGCTGGATAGTAAAGGCGTTATCAGCAAGACACGTACCGATCTGAACGAACAGAAAAGATATTTTGCAACTGACCGCACAGATATCCACACACTGGAAGAAGCAATCAAGGGCGCGGATGTATTCCTCGGCCTGTCAAAAGGAAATGTGTTGAGTCAAGATATGGTACGCAGCATGGCTCCGATGCCCATCGTATTCGCATTGGCCAACCCGACACCGGAAATCTCTTACGAAGATGCCATGGCAGCACGTCCTGACGTACTGATGGCTACCGGACGTTCCGACTATCCGAACCAGATTAATAATGTAATCGGTTTCCCATATATCTTCCGCGGTGCTTTGGACACTCAAGCTAAAGCAATCAACGAAGAAATGAAGATTGCGGCCGTACACGCTATTGCCAACCTGGCAAAACAACCGGTACCTGATGTAGTCAACGCAGCCTACCACGTAAACAACCTTTCTTTCGGTGCGGAATACTTTATCCCGAAACCGGTAGACCCACGCCTCATCACCGAAGTTTCCTGCGCAGTGGCAAAAGCTGCCATGGAAAGCGGAGTGGCTCGCACGGAAATCAAAGACTGGGACGCTTACTGTGTTCACCTGCGCGAATTGATGGGCTACGAATCCAAACTGACCCGCCAACTGTATGATACTGCCCGCCGCTCACCGCAACGTGTCGTATTTGCCGAAGGTATCCACCCGAATATGCTGAAAGCTGCCGTTGAAGCAAAAGCCGAAGGTATCTGTCATCCTATCTTATTAGGAAACGACGAAGCTATCGGAAAACTAGCAGAAGAAATGGAGCTTAGCCTGGAAGGTATTGAAATCGTTAATCTTCGCCACCCGGACGAATCAGATCGTCGCGAGCGTTACTCCCGCATCCTTGCAGAAAAACGTGCACGCGAAGGATTTACCTACGAAGAAGCCAACGACAAGATGTTCGAACGCAACTACTTCGGTATGATGATGGTGGAAACAGGAGATGCAGACGCATTCATCACCGGACTTTATACAAGATATAGCAATACGATCAAAGTGGCAAAAGAAGTGATCGGCATCCAACCGGGCTTCAAACACTTCGGTACCATGCATATCCTGAACTCCAAGAAAGGTACTTACTTCTTGGCAGACACATTGATTAACCGCCACCCCGATACGGAAACATTGATTGATATCGCCAAACTGTCCGATAAAACAGTTCGTTTCTTCAATCACACACCGGTTATCTCTATGTTGTCATACTCTAACTTCGGCGCTGATACTGCAGGTAGCCCAGTGAAAGTGCACGAAGCAGTTGCTCACATGCAGGAAGCATATCCGGAATTGGCTATCGACGGTGAAATGCAGGTAAATTTTGCCATGAACCGCGAATTGCGTGATACCAAATATCCGTTTACCCGCCTGAAAGGTAAAGACGTAAATACATTGATTTTCCCGAATCTAAGTTCAGCAAACGCCGGTTACAAACTGTTGCAGGCAATGGACCCGGATACAGAATTCATCGGCCCTATCCAGATGGGATTGAACAAGCCTATCCACTTCACCGATTTCGAAAGTTCTGTCCGTGACATTGTGAATATCACAGCCGTAGCCGTGATCGATGCCATTGTTGACAAAAAGAAAAGAGGAGTGAAATGAAACGCCCGTTATCCAAATCACAAATAGTTTGCATCAGCCTGCTTTGGTTGGCGCTTTGCTATTTAGTTCTGACAAAAGCCGAACGAATTGACGGGATGACGATAGTAATGCTTGTCATTTCGGCAGCATTAGTATTTATTCCTGTCTATAAGTCGATCAAAAGGAACAAATAAATATCTTTTTTCCTATTTTTAATGCGATAAAATATCAAATTTGATGTTTTATCGCATTTTTCTTTATAAAATGTTTGCTAGTTCAATTTTTATCTTTACTTTTGCAACCGGAAATAAAAATCCGATGTACCCATATACAAGTGTGCAAATTGCTATACGGCAGAAAAGCACATAGTCGAGCGGCACATAAGCAAATTGTCAAATTAGCACATTATTTTTATATCAACCAATTAAAGAAAAAAGATTATGAATGCAGCAAAGGTATTAGACGATCTGAAAAGAAGATTTCCCAATGAACCGGAGTATCATCAAGCAGTAGAAGAAGTACTTTCTACTATTGAAGAAGAATACAACAAACACCCGGAGTTTGATAAAGTAAACTTGATCGAACGTTTGTGTATTCCTGATAGAGTATATCAGTTCCGCGTGACTTGGATGGATGATAAAGGTAATATTCAGACCAACATGGGTTACCGTGTTCAGCACAACAACGCGATCGGTCCTTACAAAGGCGGTATCCGTTTCCATGCATCTGTAAACCTTTCTATCTTGAAGTTCCTTGCCTTTGAACAAACATTCAAAAACTCACTGACTACGCTGCCGATGGGTGGTGGTAAAGGTGGTTCCGACTTCTCTCCTCGTGGAAAGTCAAATGCCGAAGTAATGCGCTTCGTACAAGCATTCATGCTGGAACTGTGGCGTCACATCGGTCCTGAAACTGACGTTCCTGCTGGTGACATCGGTGTTGGTGGCCGTGAAGTAGGTTTCATGTTCGGTATGTATAAAAAACTGGCTCATGAATTTACCGGAACATTCACAGGTAAAGGCCGCGAATTCGGTGGTTCACTGATTCGTCCGGAAGCTACCGGTTATGGTAACATCTACTTCCTGATGGAAATGCTGAAAACAAAAGGCACTGACCTGAAAGGTAAAGTTTGTCTGGTTTCCGGTTCTGGTAACGTTGCTCAATATACAATCGAAAAAGTAATCGAACTGGGTGGTAAGGTAGTTACTTGCTCTGACTCTGACGGTTATATCTACGATCCGGATGGTATCGACCGCGAAAAACTGGATTACATCATGGAACTGAAGAATCTGTACCGTGGCCGTATCCGTGAATACGCAGAAAAATATGGTTGCAAATATGTAGAAGGAGCTAAACCTTGGGGTGAAAAATGTGATATCGCTCTTCCTTCTGCAACTCAAAATGAATTGAATGGTGACCACGCTCGTCAACTGGTAGCAAACGGCTGTATCGCCGTATCTGAAGGAGCTAACATGCCTTCTACTCCGGAAGCTATCAAAGTGTTCCAGGATGCTAAGATCCTTTACGCTCCGGGTAAAGCTGCTAATGCCGGTGGTGTGTCAGTATCAGGTCTTGAAATGACTCAAAACTCTATCAAATTGAGCTGGAGCGCTGAAGAAGTAGACGAAAAACTGAAGAGCATCATGAAGAATATCCACGAAGCTTGCGTTCAGTACGGTACAGAAGCCGACGGATACGTAAACTATGTGAAGGGTGCTAACGTAGCCGGATTCATGAAGGTTGCTAAAGCAATGATGGCACAAGGTATCGTATAATCAGCGAAAGATATATAAGCTATAGTTTATTTAAAGGCTCCCGCCTTCCGAAAGGAAGTGCGGGAGTTTTTATACCCTAAAGGGTGTAGTAAAACAGAAAAATTACATATTATACCCAAAAGGGTATAATATGGATGATAAATCATTATCAGAATACGTCAAGCAAATGCGTAAAGAACATAACTTGCCCCAAGTAGAACTTTCCGAAAAATCAGGAGTTGGATTACGCTTTGTACGCGAACTCGAACAAGGCAAACAGACTTTGCGTCTTGATAAAGTAAATCAAGTGCTTAGCCTCTTTGGAATGAAAGTGGGGGTTGTACCAGTAAATAAATTCAACAAGCTATGAGACAAGCACTCATATACAACCAAGACCAGTTGGCAGGATTGCTTACAGAAGATGAAAATGGCTATACTTTCCAATACGATACAGCCTACATTAAATCCAACGATGCCGAACCTATCAGTCTCACATTGCCAATCTCTGAAAAAGTATATACAAGTCTAATATTATTCCCCATTCTTTGGCGGTCTCATTCCTGAAGGCTGTCTCTTGAATATTGCCGAGAAAAGCTGGAAGATAAATCAACGTGACCGTATGTCAAGTCATATGTTCACAAACCACACTTACAGGAGTGCAAGCTAAATTGTCTCACAGAACCTCGAAGGGTGGTTAGATTTATTATAAAAACAGTGCAGGGATGTAAAAAGGAATAATTCATTTATAACATCAATTTTAAAAAGGCACTAATTTTATTGAATTACTTAAGTGATGAAGTGCTGCATTTCAAAAAAGAAACTTAACTTTGCAACCAAGTTTTATAGAAGATACTAAATTAGTAAACTAAAAAGGAAAATCAAATGAAAATTAAGACTTTAATAGCCTATTTCATCTTTACATGTGCAATATCCTCCTGCATACAGGATGAAGCATTAAATTCAGAAGCAGCCATTGATGTTTGTTCAGGCGATGATGTGCAATTGGCAAATATCGATGCAGATTCTAAAGTAATCAATGTATATGTAAATAAAGGAGCCGACCTTTCCAAACAGAAATTAAAATTTACACTTCCACAAGGAGCTACAATTAAAGTAAATACTCCAATAGCAGGCGATACTGAATCTACCTATGATTTCAGCGAAGAACCGCACTCCCGTAAATTCACCGTTACATCAGAAGACGGTCAATGGCAGCCTGTTTATACCGTAAATGTGATTTTAGCGGAATTACCTACCCTTTTCAGTTTTGAAGAATTACTGACAACCTCCAGTGAATACGATACATTTTACGAATTTACACCAGCAACCTCGCAAGAAATATCTAAAGTACTACAATGGTCAAGCGGTAATCCAGGTTTTAAATTAACAGGTATGGCTAATTCTAGAATAGATTACCCAACAGTACAAGTTACAAATGGCTTTAAAGGTAAGGCTGTAAAGCTAGAAACCCGTAACACTGGAGATTTTGGTGCAATGGTAAAAATGTATATTGCTGCTGGGAATTTATTTATCGGAACATTCGAAGTAGAAAATGCACTGACAAATCCTAGAAAAGCAACGAACTTTGGTTTTCAATTTTATAAACATCCCATAGCACTAAAAGGACATTATAAATTTAAAGCTGGGGAAGTTTATTCTGTAGAAGGACAGCCACAAACCGGAAAAAGGGATAAATGTGATATTTATGCTGTTATGTATGAGGCAGAAAATAATTCTATCATGCTCAATGGTGATGACGTATTCAACTCTGATAAATTAGTATTATTAGCACGAATAAAACCTGAAGATATCATTGAATCAGAAGATGAATGGAATGAGTTTACTTTATATTTCGAATCAGTAAAAGGACGAGAAATTGACGATACGAAACTACAAAACGGTAAATATAAATTAGGTATTGTACTATCATCCAGCGTAGATGGCGCCTATTTTAGAGGAGCTGTTGGTAGCACTCTATACGTTGATGAGCTAGAACTTATTTGTAAAGAATAAAAAAAACTAACACAATGAAAAAATATCAATCAATCAATATCATAGTTGTGCTGCTATTTGTAAGCATATTCACAGTTCAAGCACAGGAAGAAAGAAACCAAGGTATCATCTGGTCTTATTTACATGGATGGGAATATGGAATAAAAGCCGGTTTCAATATTGGTGGAACTTCACCATTACCTCTACCAAAAGAAATCCGTAAAATTGATAGTTATGCACCAGGAATCGCAATTTCAATTGAAGGTAATGCGACGAAGTGGTTCGATCCCAAATGGGGGATGACTGTAGGAGTGCGACTTGAAAATAAGAATATGACCACCGAAGCTACCGTAAAAAATTACGGTATGAAAATTATCAACACCAATGGTGGAGAATTACAAGGATTATGGACAGGAGGAGTAAAGACCAAAGTTAAAAATTCATATCTGACAATTCCGGTGGTTGCTAACTATAAGATAAGCAAGCGTTGGAAATTGTCTGCAGGTCCATACATATCATACCTCATCGAAGGGGGATTCTCCGGACATGTATACGACGGCCATTTACGTACCCCAGACCAAACTGGTTCACGAGTTGTTTTCTCTGGGGAAAGCATAGCTACCTATGATTTCTCCGAAAATCTCCGAAAATTTCAATGGGGACTACAATTAGGCGGTGAATGGAGAGCATTTAAACATCTAAATGTATACGCTGACTTAACGTGGGGGCTGAATGATATTTTCAAAAAAGATTTTGATACAATCTCATTTGCCATGTATCCTATTTATTTGAACGTGGGATTTGGATATGCATTTTAGCATATTGTTTTATACTAAACGATCCAGAATATTGTGTCAATAGAAAACTACGGGAATTCTTCTCGTAGTTTTTTTATTTATGTATGGGCTAAATCAATAAATACAGGGTAGTATCGTAAGCGTCTCCGCGTTTCCACACTACCAAAAAGCGGGTATCTCTCATCAATAAAATAGCCAAATAAGGTTCAAACAGGCGTAAGATGGCTTGTTTTTGTTGCAATGAATCTATATAAATCCAGCTTGTATGGCTTAATAATCCCACTTTGATAGCGATAAGTTTATAGCCCACATCTGTGTGACGAACAGCCTGCATATGTGGGCTATACGGTTTACAGGTGCGGGCTGTACAGCCTGCATACGTGGGATATAAAAAGTTTACCGTTTCCAATGGATTATTTAGCTGCCAAATACAGGTTATCATCCTATAAAGTGGATATTCTTGTGGCTTCATATGGGTGTTTTCCCCCTAATACTACACTAAAACGGATGCAGTATGGGTATGATAGATACCCGTTTTCTTACGACAAAAGTATGATAGATACCTGTTTAAAAAATCATCTATCATACTTACTACATTGACAATTAGCTTAATATAAAAATAAATGATAGTATGATAGATATTTTTTCACTATGTAATATTTGCTGAGTTCAAATTCATTAAAACCTTATATCCGGATATTATTCTATAGTGAACAAATTCTTTTCTGTATCCGTATATTGAATGACATTTTGGGTATGATTGCCATAAACAAACAATAATTCTCCCTCACTACAAAAAAACTCCCCACTGTCCAAAAACAGTAAGGGAAATCTATTTAATATTTATTTGATATATACAGAATTTTACAGAAAAACGAGGATATCCTCATAGACACCCTCGTTTATACCATAAACACACATTAAATGTATGCCAACTTATATTATAACAATCTTAATCACATATTACTTCAAATTCATCCACAATCAAAGTACTACCACCGGCACCTTTAAATGAATCACCATCTTTACTTGAAGAGCAAATTATAGCAAATTTATATTTTGCATTTCGATCATACTCTTGTAAATATTCAAATTCAATGTTAAAAGGAGTATATTCTTTAATATCCTCAACGATAATATTAGCAACAGCAACTCTTAATTCCGAAGTGTTCACATCGTGACCTGTCAATACAATCTCTTTACCATCCTCACCTGTTTGCACTTTATACAATACGGCTTGAATCTGTCCTTTATCTTTAATATCAACCGGTTTTACATCTTCATAATTAGAAGCGTCAAGATAATTAGAACCTGATTCATATTTATAAACACCCTTAAAACGAAGCGGTTTTCCACCTAAACCAACTGTTTCTGCATCAAGACCAAATTTGGTACAACTCAACCTATCACCTGTTGAAGCAGGCCCCATTGTAAATTCACCAATAAAAATAGAACCGGCAGTAATCTTCGGGATTAGCTTATTTGGCTCACTTGGATATTCAAAAGTTATCAGTTTAGCCGCATACGTACCATCCTCTCTAGTTTCTTTTCTCAACAAAGTACCACCTAAAATACCTACTCCAGCAGCACTTCCTGCCCACAAATTTTTGGGTAACAGGTCATCATTCTTACTACCTTCCTTCCATTCTTCAAAAGAATATTTCAATACCTTACGAGTACCTTCCACAAAAGCTGTATAAACTTTCACGGTACCATCTTCCGCCGTCACAGTATAAGTCACTTTCTTATTATTCGAGAAGTCCTGTACTACGCCGGAAGCCGGAGTAATAGTTGCTCCTTCAGATATTTCAATAATAGGAGTAAACTTTAAAGATTCCACTTCCTCATTAACAGCAAAAACAATCGTACCAGCTTCTTCATTTATAACTGGTTGTTCTACTACTGCCTCATCGTCAATAATAAAACTTGTTATTTTAGCCTCCGAACTTTCACTACCTGTCAATTTACGACCAACAAAAGTAGCCTTTACATTTTGATTTAAAGGAGCACCAACCTTTACACCTATTTCAATATTAATATTGCTACCTTTCACAGTACCAGAAATACTAACAGGACAATTACCAAGTGGCTGTACCAAATCTAGATTCTGTTGACCTTCAAAAGCATAACCACCATCTATAGCTTTCACAGTGCAAGGATCAACTTCAATATCACCAACATTTACCAAAAAAGTAAAATTCTTCAATGATAATGCAATTTGGTTAGTTCCCTTATTAGACTGTGAAATTGTGATTTTTTGATTTTCAGTAGTTCCCATTTGATTACCATCCACATTCACAGACAGATTACCAACATAGCCTCCAGCCAATTCTGTATCTATCGGATATTTCACTTCATCGTCATCATCACTACAACTCATGAATATGCTAACAGAACAAACAAGCATAAACAAGTACAATAAACTCTTCTTCATAATTTTCATAATTAATTAATAATCTATTTGATCACAAAAACGAGTACAAAGTAACAGCTTTATAATAATTTACACAAGGTCAATTCTTTGTATTTTATGTCCTATTTTTAAGATCATAAGGCCATATTTCCTGTCTATATAGACTTTTTAAGGTTAATATTCACACTATACGGTACGCTACGGAAGATTTAAGTCATATTTTAATTTAGTTAAAAAGACCAACGGTCAGAAAAAAGAATCTTATCAATTCTAACACATAAAAAACGCCCCTCCTAGTACTTCCAAAATTTGTTTCACATTAAATTATTGCGAGTTCCACTTAAAAAGGCATCAACACTACTCCCAGCTTTTTCTTTCCATCCATCTTGACCACCATCGGTTTCTCAAAGCGGACATGACGAAGATATTTCGTTTCTTCCACCGCAGGTTGCGCATTGAGGAAATCCTGATTATAAACCCCATCATTCATAAAGGCGTTGATAGTGAAATATCCAACCCCGAACGAAGTCAGATTCTGAAAGAAATGTGTTCCTTGACTGGGATCTACCCGATAGTTGGTCAGTCCGGCTTCCACAATCACACGGGCAGCCGAGATATGAGGCCACTTCACAGGAATACCGAGCCATGTATCGCTGCTTCCCCAACGTCCCGGACCGACAAGCACATAATTCTTTCCTTCATTCAAGAACTGTTGGTTGATCTTTTCTATCTCCCAAGCAATTGCCTGATTGTTGGAGGCACTATAATTATCGGTCTTTACATAGACCACATCATAAATATCATTCATGATACCGTGTCCCAACGAATTATATGAGCGGAGAATCACATCTTCATCCGATATCTCGTTCAAATCTTCGTCCAGCATTTCTTTACTGTCTACGATAGGACGTATCTGTAACAGATAGAAGGTTCCGGATTTATCATGTTCGCGACTTAACGTTGCTGCAAATTCAATTTCAACCGGACGGCGCATCTCCTGTTCACCATATTTCAAGACCAACTGCAGAATACGAGCCAACGGGAAAACATCATGTTGCAGGATATTGGCAAAAGTAATCACCTTGCGCCCCCCAGGATACAAACCATCTCGGATAATCTGATCGTACGGATCATACGTAGAGGCAATATAACGCAGGGCACCATCGTTTTCCGCCTCTTTGACATGGAGTTTCAATAAATTGAAACCATCGTCGATAGAAAAATCATGCCCGGCATTTTTCAAATCCAAAGCATAGAAACGGGTCTGGGTTTCTTTCAGGGCGATTTCCATTTCGCTGGTTTGCAACACCTGATTGGGATGATAAGGAGAAAAACGAAGGGTCATACCACCGTCTACAATATATTTTCCCAATCCCAAAGCCAGGTTAACCGTTCCTTCTTCTGCTTTTTCATCCCCTAACGGATAATAATTCAGCGAACGGGCCACACCGGACATAGACGGATAATAACGGTCGCCATATTGATTACCAACTACCTCCTGCAAGATAACAGCCATCTTTTCCTGATCGATTACATTCGAAGTGGCCTGCATATACGCTTTGCTGTCACGGAAATAAACCGAAGCATACACCCCTTTAATAGCATCCGAAAGCATACGCAACATCTCATACCGGTCATCCAGATAGGGAATCATATATGTACTATAAATTCCGGCGAACGGCTGATAATGAGAGTCTTCCAATAAAGAAGAGGAACGGATGGCAATCGGAGATTTCACCACATCGAAGAAAGTAAAGAAGTCCTCCACCAGCCTGTCCGGCAACTTGGCCTTCAGGAAGTATTTCAGAATCGTATCATCATCCGCATTCGACAATGCAATCTGATACAAATTATTGGTATCCATAAATTCATCAAACACATCCGTACAGAGCACTACCGTTTTAGGAATGGCGACACGCGCATTCTCAAACTCGTCAAACTCCGGATGACGCTTCACCATATTATCAATAAAAGCCAGTCCACGCCCTTTTCCACCCAAAGAACCATCTCCGATACGGGCAAAGTTAGAATAACGGTCGAAGCGGTCGCGCTTAAAGACAGCCACGACTCCCTGATTCTTCATCTTACGATACTTAACGATGGCCTCAAAGATGATTTTACGGTGAGCATCCACATCCTGAAGACTATTCCAAGTAATCGGTTTCAAGAACTCGGCTACCGGGAACATGGCACGAGAATAGAACCAACGCGATACGTGATTCCGGCTGATATGATATAAGAAGGACTCCGCAGGCACGGCAAAAAGAATGTTTTGCAATTCTTTCAGATTCCGGACACGGGCAATCTCTTCCCCGGTATCCGGGTTACGGAATATAAAATCACCAAAACCAAAATTATCGGAAACGATACGACGCAAATCGACATCCATCTTTTTTGAGTTCTTATCAATAAAGCTAGCGCCGTACTTAACGGCATAAGACGAATTTTCCGATTCGGACGACTGGATAATCAACGGAACAAACGGATCGTTCTTGCGTATCTCGGCACACAGCTTGATACCTGCCAGACCGTCTTTCTCCCCCCGCTCCACTTTCGGGAAACGGACGTCGGTGATTACTCCTAATATATTATTTTGATACTTATGATAAATTTCCATTGCCTCCTGATACGTACGTGCCAGTACAATCTTAGGCCGCCCGCGCATACGAAGTGTACGCTGGTGCGCATTCAAGGCTTCAGTAGAGAACTCCTGACTCTGCTTCAACACGAACTTATACAGATTCGGCAAAATAGAAGAATAGAAACGAATACCATCCTCCACCAAAAGAATCAACTGCACACCGACTTCCTGCACATCGTGTTCCAAATTCATCTTATCCTCTATCAATTTGATAATAGACACCAACAGGTCGGTATTGCCCAACCAACAGAACACATATTCAAACGCACTTAAATCTTCATTGATAATCCGTTTGGTAATACCATGGCTGAAAGGAGTCAGGATGACGATAGGAATATGCTCGTATTTCTCTTTGATATGACGACCGATATCAAAACTGTCATTGTCCCCCGTGCTCGGCATACAAATCACCAGGTCGAACGACATATTTTCCAACTGCGCCAATGCTTCCTCCTCTGTGGATACCTGCGAGAAACGAGGTGGATAACGCAAAGATAAAGAGGTGTATTCATTGAAAATCTTCTCATCAATGCGCCCGTCATCTTCCAACATAAAAGCGTCATAAGGGTTGGCGATTAACAACACGTTAAAAATTCGCCTTGTCATCAGGTTGGCGAACTGTGTATCTTTGAAGTAAAGCTGGTTTAATTTATATTTACTAAGCATAAAGTCATTCTCCTTTCTTATTCCAAATCGTCATATCTCCAAAATCATGTTTCAGCAAATCGTTACTATGAATAATTGCATATTTAAATCCCAAATATTCACTACGAATATCCAACTGTTCTTTTATAACCGGATAATAATATTCTTTCTTACCTGACATATATTCATCAACAACATAAGAAAAGAAATTCATTTTTTGAATAAATTCATCATAAAATCGTTGCTCACGACAATTCCTATAAGATAGTTTTCCATTAAATAATAAATTCAATAACTTTATCGTTGAAAGTACTTCAGAAGTTCTATTATCACTATCAAATATTGCTTTCTGATTAACAAAATCATTTGAATGTTCTATTATAGTTTCGATATCATATTGAGTCGGATCTAAGATATCATCATACTTATTCGACTTTTTATTGTTACAGTATCCACAAGCTACAAATAAGTTTTCCCATGTTTGCTTCAAGTCTCCATTATTGGCTTGCGATTTAAAATGCTCTACTTGATAATCAGTTGTCAAACGCCGTTCGCATAGATAACATTTATCATTCTGATCCATCAGTAATTGTTTGCAGACCTCGTCCGTATTATAACTCTTATCTAAAGTTTGTGGCTTATCTGCATTTTTACAAATTCTAATCATCTTAATTAATTCTTATTTTGCCACTCTCTTTTCAGATCATAATATTTAGCTTTAATAGCAGGAGCAACTGCTTCCGGAATCTTATCAAAATCCTGCAGATACATTTCCAACTCACTTTTATCCGAAATAGAAAGCCGATCAGAACGAATCAATTCTTCCATCCGTTGTAAACGCATTTGAATCTCACTGGAGTCTGTACGAACACCAAAGTAACCTTCTGCTAATGCTTCATAAGAATAATCCGTTAAGTCTTCAATTGGTTCACGATGCTCCAAATCAAAAGCAACAGCATTCTCTAAAGAATTAAGAATAAAAGGGGAATGAGTAGTGACAACAAACTGTATGTTAGGAAAAATAGTAGTCAATATCGGCAAAATCACTCTTTGTAGTTCCAAATGAAGATGCGTTTCTATTTCATCAATCAACACAATTCCTCCTTTCTCGTATGCACGGACCACATTATTCTGTGATTGCATTTTTAAAATTAAATCAGCTACAATGTCTAATGCAGCCGAATATCCTGCTGATAGTTCGGTGAATTTAAACGACTTTCCGCGTGTTTGAATGAGGAAAGAGTAATCTTTATAATTGAAATCAAGTTCTAAGGTTGTATCATCAAATATCTGACGAAGAATATTTCGGAAGCCGACAAACCATTGACGAATATAATCAGCATCCTCTGTTTTTCCTTCATTACGAGCTAAAGCCTCTTGCACTTTACAGTCAACCATAAAATTCAAGAACTGATCTACTTTATTATGTTTCAGATCAGTCTTCATCTTCAAATCCGGCTTAACAGGATTCTTAGGTTCTACAAAAAGAGACTTACGTTCATCAGCATAGTAGGCTATAATAAAGTTCTGACTAAAAAAATCCTTAGAGATGGAGTATATATCATGGAATGAAAGTTCTACTTTTCCATAAAATTCTTCAATTCTATTTTTATAATATTCAACATTATTCTGGCCGGAAGCAATACTTTTCGAATCACCAGTGGTCTCAGCTTGCTGCAACCATGCTTGATTAGACTCTAAATTTTTCTTTAAATCTAAGAAACTCAACATCTTATCATTACAAACCTGAGTTAAATGCTCCACAATTGCATTCAACAAAATAGTCTTACCACTTCCGTTCTTTCCCGTAATAATCAGATGTTTTTTTTCATTTTCAGAGATTGGTATACAAAAGTTCTCCAAATGAAAAATATGATTAACCTTGATACTCGTAATAAAATTATCCATAGTCCTTTATACTTGATGATTACTTTTGCAAAGTTAATTCTTTAAATCTCATTTTCCATCATCTTCTTTATAAAGTTTACTTGTTTATCTCTTATTATTTTGTAGATTTGTAACTTTAAGTTTATTCAAAAAGACTTTTTATTCACATGAAAAAAGTAACTTTATTAATGAGTGGAATCATGGTGATGTCATGCGCTCCCCAACAAAAAAAGCTGGTCTACCCCGAGACGGCAAAGGTAGACACTGTAGATGTGTACTTCGGCACACAAGTTCCCGACCCTTACAGATGGTTGGAAAATGACACCAGTGCAGCCACTACTGCCTGGGTAGAAGCACAAAACAAAGTAACGAATGAGTATCTTAGCCAGATCCCGTTCCGCGAAAACCTTCTGAAACGATTGACGACACTGGCCGATTACGAGAAAATCAGTGCCCCGATCAAGAAACATGGAAAGTATTATTTCAGTAAAAATGACGGTCTGCAGAACCAGAGTGTATTCTATGTGCAGGACTCATTGGACGGCGAACCGCGTGTTTTCCTCGATCCGAACAAACTATCGGACGACGGAACAGTAGCACTGACCGGTCTTTATTTCTCAAACGACGGCAAGTACACCGCTTACAGTATTTCACGCAGCGGTTCGGACTGGTCTGAAATTTATGTAATGGATACCGAAAGCGGAAAACTGCTGGAAGACCACATCGAATGGGCCAAGTTCACCGGTGCTGCCTGGCAGGGAGACGGTTTCTACTACAGTGCCTATGATGCACCGTCCAAAGGAAAAGAGTTCTCCAACGTGAACGAGAATCACAAAATCTATTATCACAAAATCGGTGAGCCACAGTCAAAAGATAAACTGATTTATCAGAATCCTGCTTATCCGAAACGTTTCTATACATCGAGCACCAGTGAAGACGAACGGATTCTCTTCCTGACGGAATCCGGCGCCGGAAGAGGTAACAACCTGTTTATACGGGATTTGAAAAAGCCGAATTCACCCTTCATCCAGCTGACTACAGACCTCGACTACCAATATTACCCAATCGAAGTTATCGGCGACCAGATTTATATTTATACCAACTACGGTGCACCGAAAAACCGGATCATGGTAGCCGACATCAACCGTCCGAAGCTGGAAGACTGGAAAGAGCTCGTACCCGAATCGGAAGCTGTTCTTTCAAATGCGGAAGTGATCGGTGGCAAACTGTTCCTTACTTATGACAAAGATGCCTCGAACCACGCATACGTTTACGGTCTCGACGGCAAACAAATCCAGGAAATCCAACTGCCGTCACTCGGTTCCGTAGGCTTTAGCGGCAACAAAGACGACAAAGAATGTTTCTTCGGATTCACTTCATTCACCATACCGGGTGCTACCTACAAATACGACATGGATCAGAACACCTACGAACTATATCGTGCCCCGAAAGTACAATTCAACTCGGACGATTTTGTGACCGAACAAGTATTCTTCGCCAGCAAAGACGGCGTAAAAATTCCGATGTTCCTTACTTATAAGAAAGATTTGAAGAAAGACGGCAAGAACCCTGTATTCCTCTATGGATACGGTGGCTTCGGCATCAGCCTCAACCCGGGCTTCAGCGCCACACGCATTCCATTCCTCGAAAATGGGGGTATCTACGCACAAGTAAACCTGCGCGGTGGTAGTGAATACGGTGAAGACTGGCACGTAGCCGGAACTAAAATGCAGAAACAGAACGTATTCGACGATTTCATCTCTGCTGCCGAATATCTGATCGACCAGAAATATACGAATAAAGATAAAATCGCCATTGTAGGAGGTTCCAACGGTGGTCTGTTGGTAGGTGCCTGCATGACACAGCGTCCTGACCTGTTCCGTGTAGCGATTCCGCAGGTAGGTGTGATGGATATGCTCCGCTACCATAAATTTACTATCGGCTGGAACTGGGCAAGCGATTACGGCACAAGCGAAGACAGCAAAGAGATGTTTGAATACCTCAAAGGCTACTCTCCACTGCACAACCTGAAACCGGGCACGAAATATCCGGCAACACTGGTCACTACCGCCGACCATGACGACCGTGTAGTCCCTGCCCACTCATTCAAGTTTGCCGCTACCCTGCAAGCCGACAACGACGGTACCAATCCGACACTGATCCGTATTGACAGCAAAGCCGGGCATGGCGCAGGCAAACCAATGGCTAAAGTACTGGAAGAACAAGCTGATATTTATGGATTCATCATGTATAATCTAGGAATGAAACCAAAATTCTAAAGCGGCACTTCCTATTTATAAACACATACAAGCCCCGTAACCTGTATTTTACATTACAGGCTGCGGGGCTTTGTGTTTTTCAACAGAAGAAATTGACATTTTATCATTATTTAATCAAAATATCCGCATTAAAACAAGCAACTTTGAAAAATTTTCCTATATTTGCAGTGAGTTAGTTGACATTTTATCAGAATTAACCTTTTAAAATATAGTATCATGAACATCCAGAAAATCATGTCCTCTTTGGAGGCTAAGCATCCCGGTGAATCTGAATATCTTCAAGCAGTGAAGGAAGTTCTTCTTTCTATCGAAGATATATACAATCAACATCCTGAATTTGAAAAAGCTAAAATCATAGAAAGATTGGTAGAACCCGACCGTATCTTCACTTTCCGTGTGACGTGGGTGGATGACAAAGGCGAGGTGCAGACCAACCTCGGTTATCGTGTACAATTCAATAATGCGATCGGTCCTTATAAAGGTGGTATCCGTTTCCATGCTTCCGTCAATCTTTCCATTCTGAAATTCCTCGGTTTCGAACAGACATTCAAAAATGCACTGACCACGCTGCCTATGGGTGGTGGAAAAGGTGGTTCCGATTTCTCTCCGCGCGGTAAGAGTGATGCTGAAATCATGCGTTTCTGCCAAGCCTTTATGTTGGAGTTATGGCGTCACCTCGGACCGGATATGGATGTACCAGCCGGTGATATCGGCGTAGGCGGACGTGAAGTAGGTTATATGTTCGGTATGTATAAGAAACTGACTCGTGAATTTACAGGCACATTCACCGGCAAGGGATTAGAATTCGGAGGCTCGTTGATTCGCCCGGAAGCTACCGGTTTCGGTGGTCTGTATTTTGTAAATCAGATGCTACAAGCGAAAGGTATTGATATAAAAGGTAAGACAGTCGCTATTTCCGGTTTCGGCAACGTTGCATGGGGAGCAGCTACCAAAGCTACCGAACTGGGTGCCAAAGTGATTACAATTTCCGGCCCGGACGGATATATCTACGATCCGGATGGTATCAGCGGCGAAAAGATAGACTATATGCTCGAACTTCGTTCTTCGGGTAATGACATTGTTGCACCTTATGCAGAACAGTATCCGAATGCTACCTTTGTAGAAGGCAAGCGCCCGTGGGAAGTGAAAGCAGACATCGCACTTCCTTGTGCTACCCAAAATGAATTAAATGGAGAAGATGCTCAAAATCTCATAAAAAATGACGTACTTTGCGTCGGAGAAATTTCCAACATGGGATGTACTCCCGAAGCAATCGACCTCTTTATTGAACATAAGATAATGTATGCTCCGGGTAAAGCGGTCAACGCAGGCGGTGTTGCCACTTCCGGTTTGGAAATGTCTCAAAACGCAATGCACCTAAGCTGGAGTGCTGCCGAAGTGGACGAAAAGCTCCATGCAATCATGCACGGCATCCATGCACAATGCGTGAAGTACGGCACGGAACCCGACGGATACATTAATTATGTGAAGGGTGCCAACATTGCCGGATTTATGAAAGTAGCTCACGCAATGATGGGACAAGGCGTTATTTAGAAGACTTTGTTTAGTTGTATTTGTATTTGTGGTTTGCGCTGCTCGCCTCCTGTGACAGGACGCGGGTAGCGCTATTTTTTTGAGATTAACATTATTTTCGCTGGAATTAATTATCTTTGTGGCATGATAGGTTAAATAATGGTTTGTGAATTTGTTATATCAGATAAATAACTCACAACTAATAATTTACCATTGATAGTTTTGTAATTAATAATCATGTAATAAATAAAAAATGCTACAACCCGAATTGAAATTTCGCCGTGACAAGATTCGCAGTCTGATGGTGTCACAGGGCATTGACGCCGCACTTATCACTTGTAATGCAAATTTAATTTACACGTATGGCTGTGTAGTCAGTGGCTATCTTTACCTCCCCCTTCATTCGCCTGCACTATTATTTTTCAAACGCCCTAATAATATCACAGGAGAACATTCGTTCTCGATTCGCAAACCGGAACAAATCGTTGACCTGTTGAAAGAACAAGGATTGCCGATGCCAACCAAACTGATGTTAGAAGGTGACGAGCTCCCTTATACGGAATATTGCCGTCTGGCCAGCCTGTTTCCGGAAGCAGAAGTTGTAAATGGCACCCCGTTGATTCGTCAGGCACGCAGCGTAAAAACACCTGTAGAAATTGAGATGTTCCGCCGTTCGGGCATTGCCCACGCCAAGGCATACGAGCAGATTCCAAGCGTATATCGCCCCGGTATGACGGACATCGAGTTTTCCATTGAAATAGAACGCCTGATGCGCTTGCAAGGTTGCCTCGGAATTTTCCGGGTATTCGGACGCAGCATGGAAATATTCATGGGTAGCGTACTGACCGGAGACAATGCCGGATACCCCTCGCCCTATGATTTTGCTTTAGGTGGACAAGGACTTGATCCTGCCTTGCCGGGAGGAGCAAATAAAACTCCGCTAAAGGAAGGTCAGAGCGTTATGGTGGACTTGGGAGGTAATTTCAACGGCTACATGAACGATATGAGCCGCGTATTCTCAATAGGCAAGCTGCCCGAAGAGGCTTACACCGCCCATCAGGTTTGTTTGGATATCCAAACAAAGATAGCTTCCATCGCCAAACCGGGCATTGCTTGTGAAGTGCTTTACGACATAGCTGTTGAAATAGCCAAAGAAGCCGGATTTGCCGACAAATTTATGGGAACAGGGCAACAAGCCAAGTTTATCGGCCACGGTATCGGACTCGAAATTAATGAAGCTCCGGTATTGGCTCCCCGCATGAAACAACAATTAGAACCGGGCATGGTCTTTGCCCTCGAACCGAAAATCGTTATTCCGGGTGTAGGCCCCGTAGGCATTGAAAACCCTTGGGTAGTAACCAACGAAGGAATAGAAAAGCTGACGAACTGCAATGAAGAAATCATTGAATTAAGTTAAACAGACGATGAAAAAGATGTGTCCGTTCTTTGCCGGACACATCTTTTTCTACTAATAATAACACACTTAACCCCCAAAAACAATGAAACAACCTTTCATTCTAACCCTTATGTCCACTGTTGCCTGCGCTGCAACAGCCACTAACAAAGCACCGGAAAACACTACACCGCCCCAATCAAATACTCCACCCAATATTCTTTTCATTCTCTGCGATGACATGGGATATGGAGATTTAGGCTGTTACGGTCAACCATTTATCCGCACCCCTCATATAGACACGATGGCGAATGAAGGTATGCGTTTTACACAGGCATACGCCGGCAGTCCTGTCAGCGCGCCTTCCAGAGCTTCATTCATGACAGGGCAACATTCAGGCCACTGCGAGGTACGAGGCAACAAAGAATACTGGAAAAATGTACCGATCGTGTTGTATGGGCAAAACCAAGAATATTCGATAGTAGGACAACACCCTTATGATTCCGACCATGTAATCTTACCGGAAATAATGAAAGACAATGGCTATACCACGGGTATGTTCGGCAAATGGGCGGGAGGATATGAAGGCTCGCGTTCTACTCCCGACAAACGGGGAATAGATGAATACTACGGTTACATCTGCCAATTTCAGGCTCATCTTTACTACCCCAATTTCCTGAACCGTTATAGTAAAGCGTTGGGCGACACCGGAGTGGTGCGGGTGGTGATGAATGAAAACATCAAATATCCGATGTATGGTCCCGACTACCAGAAACGTCCGCAATACTCGGCCGACATGATTCATCAGAAAGCATTGGAGTGGCTGGACCAACAAGACGACCAACAACCGTTTTTCGGCATATTGACTTACACCTTACCTCATGCGGAACTCGTTCAACCGGAAGATTCCATCCTGAATGAATACAAAGCTAAATTCAACCCGGACAAAGAGTTTAAAGGAAGCGAAGACTCACGATACAATGCTATTACGCACACCCATGCTCAATTTGCAGGAATGATTACCCGGCTGGATTATTACGTGGGTGAAGTTCTGAAAAAACTGAAAGAGAAAGGGCTGGACGAAAACACATTGGTTATTTTCTCCAGTGACAACGGCCCTCACGAAGAAGGCGGAGCCGACCCTACTTTCTTCGGCAGAGACGGAAAACTACGTGGATTAAAACGCCAGTGTCATGAAGGAGGAATACGTATTCCGTTTATCGCGCGTTGGCCGGGGCACATACCAGCAGGTAAAGTGAACAATCACATCTGTGCTTTTTATGATTTAATGCCTACATTCTGCGAAGTGATCGGCATCAAGGACTACGAAAAAAAATATCGCAATAAAGAAAAAGAAGTCGATTATTTCGATGGAATTTCTTTTGCACCCACACTGCTGGGTAAGAAAAAGCAAAAGAAACATGATTTCCTGTATTGGGAATTTGATGAAACGGACCAGATTGCCGTACGCATGGACGATTGGAAGATGGTGGTAAAAAAAGGAACACCGTTCCTCTACAACTTAAAAACGGACATTCACGAAGATACCGATATAGCACTCCAACATCCGGACGTTGTAGAAAAGATGAAAGCTATCATCTTCGAACAACATACGCCCAATCCATATTTCTCGGTGACGCTACCCAAACAGTAAACGTACGGATAAAGAAATAATGAGTAATCAGCAGTTAGAAAGCAAGGTTTCATTCATTTCAGTACAGTTCTTAATTAAATGGGAATTTAGCAGTTAAATGAGAATTTTGCAGTTAGGCTGAAAGCCTTACAATTATATATTTATTGGGGTGCCCTGAAAGGGCTTAATTATATAGCGTAGGGCAACGCCCTACGAAAAAAACACACCAGCCACAAGCCCTGAAAGGGCGGAACCGTATACAATTATGCCCTTTCAGGGCGCAAATTCAGATTGCCGTTTTTACGTAGGGCGTTGCCCTACGCTATATAATTAAGCCCTTTCAGGGCACCCCGCAAAATTATCATTTAGTTCATTTCAGTACAGTTTTACTCCAATTCAACTACTGATTCGTATAAACCTGTGTTTGAATACTATAATATATCTGTTCCGTCCTTCTATCAGCGCACCGGCGTCAGCCCCATCTTCTTAGCCCGCTCGAGCATGAAAGCATGAGCAGCCTCATATTCGTTCGGAATCACTCCATCCAAGATAGCATCCTTTATAGCACTTTTCAGAACACCGACTTCACGACAAGGTTCCAAACCGAAAATCTCCATAATTTCTTCTCCACTCACGGGCGGTTGGAAGTTACGGACACGGTCTTTCTCCTCCAAATCCTTCAGCTTTTGTCGAACCAACTGGAAGTTATTCAGGAAACGTTGCTTACGTTCCATATTCTTGGAAGTAATATCCGCTTCACAGAGCATCATCAAGTCGTCAATGTCATCTCCCGCTTCAAAGAGCAGACGGCGTACAGCCGAGTCTGTCACCACATCATCCGCGATAACAATCGGACGCATGTGCAGGCTAACCAGCTTCTGCACGTACTTCATCTTCTCATTCATCGGCAGCTTCATCTTGCGGAAGATATTCGGAATCATCTTTTCACCGATAAAATTATGGTTATGGAACGTCCATCCCGCTTTCGGTTCCCAACGTTTCGTGACAGGCTTGGCAATGTCATGCAGCAAAGCAGCCCAGCGTAACCAAAGGTTATCAGTCTTCTTGCTGATATTATCCAGCACTTCCAATGTGTGATAAAAATTATCCTTATGCGAACGTCCGTTCCGTGTTTCCACTCCCTGCAAGGCAGCAAATTCCGGGAAAATCAACGGCAGCAAACCGCTACGTTCCAAATCAATAAAACCTTTTGAGGGAATCGGAGAAAGAATAATCTTATTCAGTTCGTCCGCAATACGTTCACGGGAGATAATTTCAATCCGTTCCTTATTCCGACAAAGCGATTCGAAAGTATCATCGTCAATGTAAAAGCCCAGTTGCGTAGCAAAACGGATGCAACGCATCATGCGCAAAGGATCATCGCTGAAAGTGATATCCGGGTCAAGCGGAGTGCGGATTGTCTTTTCCTTCATATCCTCCATGCCTCCGAACGGATCTACCAGTTCGCCGAAACGTGCCTTATTGAGACATACGGCAAGAGCATTGATCGTGAAATCACGACGGTTCTGATCGTCTTCCAGCGTACCGTCTTCAACAATCGGTTTGCGCGAATCCCGTTGATAAGACTCCTTACGCGCACCTACAAACTCTACTTCCGTACCTCTGTATTTTACTTGTGCTGTCCCGAAATTCTTGAAAACAGAGACATGAGCACCACGTCCCAACCGTTTTCCAAGAGCTTCTGCCATTGCAATTCCACTTCCTACAACTACTACATCTATATCTTTAGAGGGACGTTGCAGAAAAATATCACGAACGTAGCCACCTACCACATAACACTCCATGCCGAGCGCATCGGCTGTTTCGGCTATCTGTCCGAAGATGGGTTCGCTAAAATGCTGCTTCAATTCCTCTTGAGTCAACTCTATCATTCTTTTTAGTTATAAGTTTTGAGGGGACAAAATTACAAAAATAAGGGATATATTTGTATTTTTGCCGCTAATAAAGTGAATGAAGAACAGAACGATGAACAGTGAATGGCAAACGGACACTGCTTCTTCATGTAAATAATAGAACCAGTAAATAAAATTTGTGATGAAAAAACTGATTATCCTCTTTTGTGGTACGCTGGCATTAGCTGCCTGCGGAAATGGCCTTGAGAAAAAAGCCAATGAAAAACTGATGGTTGCCAAGGCTGCCTACGAACGTGGCGACTATGAAGAAGCTAAGTTACAAATTGACAGTATCAAGATTCTGTATCCCAAAGCGTTCGAAGCACGTAAGGCGGGACAGGCACTAATGCTTGATGTTGAAACAAAAGCACAGCAAAAAACGCTTGCTTATCTGGATAGCGCCTTTCAGGCAAAAACGAAAGAATTCAACGCCATCAAAGACAAATTCACACTAGAAAAAGATGCCGAATATCAACAAGTAGGCAACTACCTCTGGCCTACACAAACCATTGAGAAAAACATGCACCGTTCGTACCTCCGCTTCCAAGTGAACGAGCAAGGCATCATGAGTATGACCTCTATCTATTGCGGTGCCGGCAATATCCACCACAACAAAGTGAAAGTGATTGCTCCTGACGGCAGTTTTGCCGAAACTCCAAGCTCCAAAGACAGCTACGAAACGACCGATATGAACGAGAAAATAGAAAAAGCTGATTATAAACTGGGAGAAGACGGCAATGTAATCGAATTCCTACATCTCAATAAAGACAAAAATATCCGTGTGGAATATATGGGCGACCGTACCTATAAAACAACGATGAGTCCCACCGACCGACTAGCCGCAGCCAATGTTTATGAATTAGCGCAAATCCTCTCTGCGATGGAACAGATTAAAAAAGAACAAGAGGAAGTTAACCTGAAAATCGGATTTATCAATAAGAAAAAAGAACGGAAGGCACAGGAGGAAATTACCGATTAATAAAAAGGAAACTCCATTTGGCAAAAAGAAAACGATCTGTGCGGAAATGAGATAAATGATTTTTTTATTTTTAGACATAAGAACAAAAGAACATAAAGGCTGCGCTTTGAAAATTATTTTTGTTGCTTATTGAACTGCTATTTTATTTTTTGTTCTTTTGTTCTTCTGTCTGAATTATATTCCCATTTAACTAAAAACCGTCAAAAGAGAAGCTATTTAGCAGAAAAAACCATCGGTCAACAATAAAACTGACGGGAATAGTTGTTATTTTTCATAAACGACAACTATTCCCGTCAAATGTATAATAAGCCTCTTTATTCTCTGCGCGGGAGAAAAGGCGTTTCCTGGTATGGAGAAAAGGCGTAGTCTGCCATCATAAAACGGCGTTGCCTGGTAGGCAAAACGGCGTAGCCTCCACATCCTTATTTTACTCTTCTATTCAATTGATTATTAGCCTTTTCCTGTTTTGATTTTCCAACCCGTTTTCCGGTTGTCTTCTTTTTACCGGCTGCGGACTTTGTCTTTCCGGCAAAGGGATTGTTATTTTTTTTGATTGGCATAGACAACACTTATATAAACAGTACTTATACCTTAATTCTTGTTCCTCTTATTCTCCTTCGTAATATTCGCCCAGAAACCAGCGAGCCACAAAATCCCAGTTTTCCTGCAACAGTTCTTTTCCATTCTCAAACGGGAACTGTGCTTCTGGCAACAGCTCATGTTCCATTCCATATTTCAACAAATCAAACGGGCACAAACCTTCTTCACAAAACAGCTCGTATGCTTCCTCTTCTGCCAGTTCAGCATTGTAGAGCGGGTTGCGTTTGTCCGCAAAATATGGGGCCACATCAGGCCCTATCAACAACCCTTTCGGATTGGCGAAAACCACGAAGTTATCAAACTCTTTTAAATCAGGCAACAGAGAATCTTCTTCATCCTCCCACTTCAATGATTGCACAAAGAAAAATTTCAGCGCATCGTAAGAGTCGAAATATAAAAGCGGTTCACCTTTACTTGCTTCAAGGAAACGCTCAACGTTGGCAGGCATTTTTTCTCCCGGCAAAGCTATCGGCAAAGGCATTCGCTTCTTTTGCATCAATTCCGTTTCCAGCAACCAATCCGTCGCAAGGTAATCACTGATAGGAGCCAATTCGAACGCAGCATCCAAACGGTTGTATAATACATCTGCAAACTCCAGCAAATCTGCATCCATCGGGTTCTCCACTCCGTCAAAATCATTACCGACCGGTGAATTGATTGCCCACAAAAGGAAAACAACATCTTCACGGTTGATTTCGTCCGGCAGATATTCGTCCGTCAACGTGTAGAAAGGCAGGTAACGTCCGTAGTTTTCCTGATGCCAGTGGATAAACTGACGCCAATTTCCTCCATCTGCTACACAATCTTCCAAATATAGGGCACACGTCAGAGCCACTTGCTTCTGGTCTTCTTCCATCTCTTTCCCACCATATATATACGATTCGGCCACCAATGGCAATAGCTGATTAGCAAAATCCAGATACCATTTATCCGTATTCACTACCTTTGCACGACCGTGAGCGTCCAGCCATGCCTGCATATAAATTTTCTGTTGCTGCATACTACAAACGTTTCAAAGCCAGTTTGATAACCTTTTCTACCGGAGCATCCGGTTCTTCCTTCAAGATAGCCAACACCACCTTCTGTGAAGGCGCGGCAGCAAAACCGAGCATTGTCAATGCAGACACCGCCTCTTCCTGCACTTCCGCATTGGCAGGTTGCAGCAACAGACCTGCGGAAGCACCTCCGCCGGCAGACCCACTCATCGTTTTTATCTTATCTTTCAGGTCGACAATCACCCGTTGCGCAGTCTTCAGCCCGATACCTTTCACCGTTTTCAGCATATTCGCGTTTTCGGTGCTGATTACGTTCACCAGTTCGGCAGGTGAGAGCGCCGAGAGAATCATACGTGCCGTGTTTCCCCCGATTCCGGAGACGGAAATCAATAATAGAAAAATCTCCCGCTCCTGCTTCTCGGCAAATCCGTAAAGCACATACGCGTCTTCCCGAATCGCCTCGTGAATATATAGCTTACAGTTTTTCTTTCCCTGAATAGCCGAATAGGTATTCAAGGATATATTGGCGGCATATCCCACCCCGTTACAGTCAATCACTGCGGTTGCCGGACTTAGTTCGGCAAGTTCGCCTCTAATATATTCTATCATAACAGGGACAAAGATAAAACAATTTCACCACAGAGGACACAGAGGCCACAGAGTTTTTTCGATGCAACACATCACACCCTGATTTGCTTTCATGCGGACCAGTATTGCCTGCTAGTGAAAAAAAATAAAATATTAAAGCGAATGAACCAAAGTTAGTAGTAAATTGTTTACTTTTGCAAGCAAAAGAAAGAAATTTGTTCATTAAAACCAAGAAAAGAATGAAAAAAGTAAGAGCTGCCATCGTTGGTTATGGTAACATCGGACATTATGTACTGGAAGCGCTTCAGGCGGCACCTGATTTCGAAATAGCCGGAGTCGTTCGTCGTGCAGGAGCAGAGAACAAACCGGAAGAGTTGGCAAACTATGCAGTAGTAAAGGACATAAAAGAGTTGGGGGATGTAGACGTAGCTATTCTTTGCACGCCAACCCGCAGCGTTGAGAAATATGCAAAAGAATATCTGGCAATGGGGATTAATACGGTAGACAGTTTCGATATCCACACCGGTATCGTAGACTTACGCCGCACACTGGATGCTGCGGCCAAAGAACATAAAGCCGTATCGATCATCTCTGCCGGATGGGATCCGGGAAGCGACTCCATCGTACGCACCATGCTCGAAGCGATTGCTCCGAAAGGAATCACTTACACCAACTTCGGTCCGGGTATGAGCATGGGACACACAGTAGCCGTAAAAGCTATCGACGGGGTGAAAGCCGCTCTTTCCATGACTATTCCTACCGGCACGGGAATCCACCGCCGCATGGTGTATATCGAACTGAAAGACGGATATAAATTTGAAGAAGTAGCTGCTGCCATCAAAGCAGACCCTTACTTCGTGAATGATGAAACACACGTGAAACTCGTTCCGAGCGTAGACGCTCTATTGGATATGGGTCACGGTGTAAATCTCACTCGCAAAGGTGTATCCGGCAAAACACAGAATCAGTTGTTCGAATTTAATATGCGCATCAATAACCCCGCACTGACAGCACAAGTGCTAGTATGTGTGGCACGTGCTTCGATGAAGCAACAGCCGGGATGCTACACAATGGTAGAAATTCCTGTTATCGACCTTCTCCCCGGCGACCGTGAAGAATGGATCGGACATTTGGTATAATATATTTTATACATAAAATAAAAATTAAATAGAGAAAGGCGATACACCTTTCTCTATTTTTTTCTTTGTGAAGATACTACAAAAAACACAATTATGAGGAAACTGTTCATTCCATCAACCACGACGGTTTCCAACTGGACACCGAGCATTGAGTACGCATCAAATTTTTAAAACCGCAGGGAGTATCATACGCCGATATTTCTTTAAAAAAAGAATAAGGCGAAGAAACGCTTTACGGAAAATAAAGTATCTTTGCGACTCAATATTTTTTGTGACTTAACAATTCAAAAAAAGGAACATTGAAGAACAAACGATACAATAATATAGAAGAATGGGCAAATACCCTTAGCCATGGAATAGGTATTCTGCTTGGAATCGTGGCCGGATATTTGTTATTGGAAAAGGCTTCCAAAAATATAGAGCCGCAGTGGGCAGTTGCTTGTGTATCTGTCTACTTGGCGGGGATGCTTTCTTCTTATGTCAGTTCTACGTGGTATCACGGCAGCCGTCCGGGAAAGCTGAAAGAGCTGCTCCGTAAATTCGATCATGGAGCTATCTATTTGCACATTGCCGGAACCTACACTCCTTTTACCCTGCTCGTTCTGCGGCATGCCGGCGGATGGGGATGGGGAATTTTCGCTTTCGTCTGGCTATCGGCTATCGCCGGTTTCATTCTTAGCTTCAAAAAACTGAAAGAACATAGCAATCTCGAAACGGCTTGTTACGTAGGGATGGGCGCCTGTATATTGGTAGCCATGAAACCTTTGTTAGATCATCTGGGAGAACTGGGAGCCACTACCGCTTTCTGGTGGCTGATTGGCGGAGGAGTTTCGTATATCGTGGGAGCTGTTTTTTATTCGTTGCGCAAACCATATATGCATGCCACTTTCCACTTGTTTTGTCTGGGAGGCAGCATCGGGCATATCATTGCCATCTGGCTGATTCTATAAGGAATAGTAGGGACAAAAAAAAGGCTATCTATCCCAGACAGCCAATCTTTGTTAACCTTAAATCTAATACTATGAAAAACACAGTACAAAGATACGGACTTTTCGGTTATCTCCAAATTTTCAGGGCAAAGCAGCCTAACTTATAACACGGTTTAATAAAAAGCAGAGGTTTGTTAACGTTTAACGCAATAAAGTTAAAAATTAACGAATCGTTTATTAACTATTTAAATGATTGAATGATCGGACCAAGTAAAAATTGTTGTTGGCGAGTTCCCTGCTAAAAGATAGTGACGCTATCCGATACAAATAGCGACGCTATATGACAATGATACCGTCACTATCCCAAGCATATACCGTCACTATCTTTTCTACGTCAATCGGAGGGCTTACGTCCACTTATAGCATATACCAACAATGATTGTTGCCTGATCCGAATTATCTCTAAAGCCTCTCTCTAAAGTTGAAACAAACAAACAGATTCGCCAATTCGTTATATATAAAAGAGTAATTTAAAACAATTATAAAGCATAAATTTATGGACTGGGAAAATCATCTTATAAAGCACCTGCAATGGTCGGACTCCATTATCAACCGGGAAGCCAAAGAACACGTAGCCCGTGAAATTGCCGCCACGGCAAAAGACGGAGATGTGATAGGAGCCGGCTCCGGCTCTACAGTCTATCTAACTCTGTTCGAACTGGCGCGACGGATTCGTGAAGAGCACTTGCATATTGAAGTGATTCCCGCCTCTCAAGAAATCTCGATGACTTGCATACAGCTAGGCATCCCACAAACTACCCTTTGGAACAAGCGACCCGACTGGACATTTGACGGAGCGGACGAAGTAGACCCACAGCAAAACTTGATTAAAGGACGTGGCGGAGCTATGTTCAAAGAAAAACTGCTCATTAGAAGCAGCCGCAAAACATTCATCATCATCGACCCCAGCAAGCGCGTCAATCAGTTGGGAAATAAATTTCCCATTCCGGTAGAGATCTTTCCGGACTCACTAACTTATGTAGAGCATGAGCTGCAACGACTGGGTGCATCAGAAATCGTCCTGCGTCCAGCCCACGGCAAAGACGGGCCTGTCTTTACAGAAAATGGGAATTTCATCCTCGACACTCGTTTTAACTATATTGATTCTTCGCTCGAAGAACAACTCAAAACCATTACCGGTGTCATAGAGAGCGGCCTTTTCATAGGTTATGATGTCGAAGTTATCATGGCAGAGTAAAACAACGTAAACTGGAAAATCGCATTTTATAGAGATATGAATTAAATTTGTTCTAGTACAAATAAATATAGTATAGCTCTGTATCTATTTCATTTAGCAGAATTGAGTTGTACGACACCCGGGTGTCGGTATGTATGAGACCCGGGTGTCGTACAAGTTATTATTACAGTATCTTGCATTCTTCTTTACTATAAGTCATAACTCCAATCACTGTCAGACTATAGCATTTAATTTATAACCCACAAAACACAGATATTAAAACGTCATCAAACATATTTTTATTCAAAGCCGAAGATAGTTGAAATAATAGGGAAAATACTGGGAAATTCATTAAAAATTCGGGTAGAATATTACCCCCCCATCTCAAAATCAATGAGAAAAAGAGACTACTAAATAAACAAGAACTGATAAAGGAAATTTCAATAAAAGAAACCGGAAGAACCGGACAATTTGCGAAAATAGAAACAAAACATCTGAAAAACAATAAGATAGAAGAAGAAAACACGAAAAAACAGGAAGAAAAAAGATCAATAAGTCTTAGCAGAACTTGGTACATTTGCGATTGTAAACTTACCGTCAATATCAGTGATAGTACCAAGGGTAGTGCCATTCACCAATATTGAAGCACCTACGACAGGTTGTCCATCTTCTTCAGAAGTAACCAAACCGGTAACTCTAGATGTCTGCGCTGTCATCAGACCTATACCTATAAAAAGGAAGGTCATTAAGAACATCAATTTTCTTTTCATAAATTCTCTCTTAAATTTAACCTATAAACAGATTTTTTGTCTCTAACAGGTTGCAAAGATAACACTAATTATGACAAACCGGAAAAAGTGTTACGTATTTAACTAAAAAGTATTATTTTGCAAGTTCCCATCCAGTAAAAACCAACAAACTATAACTAGAAATATTCAATTTAATATATTTTAAAATAGAATTTCTATCATAAAGATAGCGTCTAAAAAGATATTTTCAAGATAAAAAGAGCATTATTTCCTCCCAAATGGTATCTTTTTATCATTTTACGTCTCCCAAAAGACTAAAGAACTATTAACAATGATGAAAACTGAAACGACCATGTACCAAGTTCTGCTAAAACTTTGCGCATTTCTTATGTAGGAATGATTTCGCAGGACGTTTCCATCAAACCGGGAGTAATAAAAGTCGTATTAAAAAGTGACGCGAAGGCTCTGGATGAGGTTGTAGTGACAGCCATGGGTATCTCGCGTGAAAAGAAAGCACTGGGTTACGCCGTTCAGGACGTAAAATCAGATCAGCTGACGCAAGCTGCCAACTCCAATCTGGCAGGAGCGCTGCAAGGTAAAGTATCCGGTTTGGACGTTAAGCCTTCAAGTGGTATGCCAGGAGCTTCTTCACAGATCACCATCCGTGGTGCACGTTCCTTCTCGGGTGACAACACTCCGCTTTACGTTATCGACGGAATGCCGGTAACCAGTACGCCGGACGTTAGTACAGACATACAGAACAATGGTAGTGTGAGCGGAGCCGACTTCGCCAACCGTGCGGTAGATATCGACCCTAATGATATTGAAAGTATCAACATTTTGAAAGGACAGGCTGCTTCTGCACTTTATGGCATCCGTGCTTCCAATGGTGTGATTATCATCACAACCAAAAGTGGTAAAGGGCTGGAAAAAGGCAAACCGCAGGTTAGCTTCTCTTCTAATGTCAGCTTCGATGTAGTCGGTCGTCTGCCGGAGTTCCAGAAAACATACGCACAAGGTTCGGGTGGAAAATTCAGTGCCACATCGGGAACCTCCTGGGGACCCAAGATTTCCGAACTTCCCAACGATGCAACATACGGTGGTAACACGGACAACAAATACACTCAACAGTATGGTAAGCAACAAGGAAAATATTATGTTCCCCAACGTGCGTCAGCCGGCCTTGATCCATGGGTCACTCCACAGGCGTATGATAATGCTAAAGAATTCTTCGACACAGGAATCACTTGGAGCAACTCACTGAATGTTGCACAGATGCTCGAAAAAAGCTCCTACTCTATCTCATTGGGAAATACACATCAGGACGGTATTATCTCAAGCACTGGTATGGACAGATATAATGTAAAGGTTAGTGCTGACACGAAACTGACCAACAACTGGAGTTCCGGATTTACAGCTAACTATATCACTACTTCTATCGACAAGGCAGTGACTTCCGGTAACGGTCTGTTGAGAACGGTTTACGCAGCTCCTCCCAGCTATGATCTTGCAGGGATTCCAAGTCACGTAGACGGTAACCAGTACACACAGAATTCTTTCCGTGGTAGCTTTGACAACGCTTATTGGGCAATGGACAACAACAAATTCACAGAAGATACCAACCGTTTCTTCGGAAATGTATACGCAAGCTATCAGACTGATTTCGGTACAACTAACCACAAGTTGAACGCAAAATACATGGTCGGCGTGGATGCTTACACCACTCACTATGTAGACAGCTACGGATACGGTAGTAACACGGGTGGCGGTCGCGGACAAATCGAAAACTACGGTTGGACGAACGCTACATACAACTCTTTGCTGACCATCAACTACGACTGGCACATCAATGAGGACTGGGGACTGAACGCCGTATTGGGTAATGAAATTATCCAAAGCAACAGAAAGAAGTATTATGAATATGGTACGAACTACAACTTCCCGGGATGGAACCACATCAACAACGCCACTACTCAACAGACAGAGGAAGAGACGTGGAAAAACCGCACAGTGGGATTCTTCGGTAACGTATCGGCTTCTTACAAAAATATGCTTTATCTGACCCTCACCGGACGTCAGGACTACGTATCTAATATGCCACGCAACAACCGCTCGTTCTTCTATCCTTCTATTTCAGCAGGTTTTATCCTGACGGAACTGGATGCATTGAAAAACAATGTTGTCAATCACGCTAAATTGAGAGTATCTTATGCGGAAGTAGGACAAGCAGGAGATTTCCTCGAAAACTACTACTCAACTCCGACATACGGAGGTGGTTTCTATATGCTGACTCCAATCATGTATCCGATGAAAGGTACTACCGCCTATACTCCGTACTACACGATTTTTGACCCGAAACTGAAACCACAGAACACACGTTCGTACGAAGTGGGTGCTGATGTGAACTTCCTCGATAACTTAATCACATTCAGTTATACGTACTCACGCCAGAATGTGAAAGACCAGATTTTTGAAGTGCCTTTGGCTTCTTCTACCGGTGCCAGCAAACTGCTCACCAACGGTGGTAAGATTCATACCAACACGCACGAATTCACTCTCGGCTTCAACCCCATCCGGACGAAGAATATCAACTGGGATTTTGCATTCAACTGGACGAAAATCGACAACTACGTAGATGAACTGGCACCGGGCGTAGAAAATATCTCTCTGGGTGGTTATGTTACTCCACAGGTACGCGCTTCAGCAGGTGAAAAATTCCCTGTAATCTATGGTGTAGGCTTCAAGAGAGATGAAAACGGCAATCGTCTGGTGGACGAAAACGGTCTTCCTATCGCTGGTGAAGCACAGGTAATCGGTAAAGTTTCTCCGGACTTCCTGATGGGATTCAACACCACATTACGCTTATGGAAGTGTACAATCAGCGCAGTACTCGACTGGAAACAGGGTGGTCAGATGTACAGTAGAACAACCGGACTCGCAGACTACTACGGTGTCAGCAAGAGAACGGAAAACCGCGAAGGTACCATCATCTTCGACGGATACAAAACCGATGGAACTAAAAATGATATCGCCATCACTGGTGCAAACGCACAACAGGTATATTACAGCCGTCTGAACGATATTGACGAATCTTCAGTATATGACAACTCTTTCATCAAACTGCGTGAAGTGGCTGTCAACTACAAAATTCTTCAAAAACGTTCAATGGAACTTTCTGTAAACGCATTTGCCAGAAATATCCTAATCTGGGCTCAATTGCCTGACCTCGATCCGGAAGCCAGTCAGGGTAACAACAACATGGCAGGAGCATTTGAAGATTATTCAATGCCGCAGACAGCTAGTTTCGGCTTTGGTTTCAACATTAAATTTTAATCTGCAAGACAATGAAAAAATATAAATCAATAGGAAAATTGCTGGCAGTTTCTTTCTTGACTGCTGCCATTGCTTCTGCTTGTACGGAAGATGCAATGGATAAAATCAATGAAAACCCTAACAATCCGCTGGATGCGCCCGCTAAGTTTTTGATTACAGACTTAGGTGTAAACACTGGATTCAGCACTGTGGGAGGGGATTTTTCACTCTATTCCTCTGTTTACATAGAACATGAAACGGGTATATCAAACCAGCTTTACCGTGCGGAAGTACGTAGCGGAGAGCCTACAACGGCTACTACTTACAATAACGCATGGATCAACGTCTACGCAAATATCAAGAACGCTAAAATCGTTATCAAGAAGTGCGAAGAAGATCCCTCAGAAAAAGGAAATGTAGTGACGGAAGCAATTGCTAAAATCTTGCTCGCCTACAACGGAGCTGTGGCAGCCGATGTGTTCGGGAATACACCGTACAGCCAGACTGGTATCCTTAACCCGGACGGCACACCAATGTATATGCAGCCTAAAATAGATACGCAGGAAAGCATTTACCAGGAAGTGATGCAGAATCTGGATGATGCTATCACTCTACTGAATAACGGTACTGCCAAAGATACAGGCTTGTCCGGTGCAGTCGGTTCTAAAGACTTGATCTATGGTTCAAACACCAGTACACAAGCAAGTATGTGGCTCAAGACAGCTTATGCGTTAAAAGCACGTTATACAATGCGTTTGCTCAATAAAAGTGCCAACAAGACAACAGACCTTCAGAATATTCTCACTTATGTGAGCAAATCATTTGCTAATGCAAGTGAAGAATGTAAACTGGCTATTTATGATGCTGACTCACAACTAAATCCGCTTTGGGCATTTAGCTACAGCCGTAACAGTTTGGCAGCTAGTGCAAGCCTGATTGAAAAATTTGTTGAACGCAATGACCCTAGAGCACCGCAAGCGTTTCTGGAACCCGACCCCAGCGGAGACTTCCCTGCTGGTTATGCAAGTGGTACGCAAGCTACAGACATCGCAAGTATCAAAGCAGCTCCTAACGGAACCCCGCAAGAGTTGCAGAACAATTATGGTATGTCAATGATATCATGGGCAATGTCGGCTCCGACTCTTTTAATCAGTTATCATGAAGTGAAATTCCTCGAAGCAGAAGCATTATGCCGCTTGGGAGGCAGACTGGATGAAGCTAAGAGTGCTTTAAAAGCTGCAATCACTGCCGGATTCGAGAATCTGGAAAACTCAATTATAGATGCCGCTGACACTTGGGTAGCTGATGGCGACAGTGATTTGGGTGCAGATGTAGCAGAAACCTATTTCACGGATGAAGTAGAACCGTTATTCGATGCCAACCCTCTGCAAGAGACAATGATACAGAAGTATCTCGCCTTCTTCGGTGCATCCGGCGAATCACTGGAAGCCTATAACGACTACCGTCGTTTGAAAGGTGCAGGAGAAAACTTCATTGTACTGAAGAACCCGCTGAACAACAATAAGTTCCCATTGCGCTTCGGTTATGGAGCAGACGACGTATTGGCAAATCCTGAAGTGAAAGCTGCTTTCGGTGATGGCCAGTATGTATATAGCGAAGCGGTCTGGTGGGCCGGCGGAAACAAATAATGAACTTAAAATCTCTCAAAGGAGAGACTTTACATAGAGTCGTTTCTGTACTCTAACAAATTAACAGAGGCGAACAAAAATAGGCCAACCGTGAGGTTCGCCTATTTTATTTTATCCAATTTCATCAGATGAATGCTCAAATATAATAGAGAAAAAGGAATATTCAACGGCATCTTTTACATACCATTTTTCTACCCAATCATACTCTTTTTCTACTTTATTCCGTATTTAACGTTTAAGCATCTTTTAAATAAATTAAAAAAAAATTCCCGTACGAATCAATTTCACCACTGCAAATCGGGTAGATATTTGCTTAAAGTAGTGCGGAGAATACTCAAAGTAATAGGTTTCACCAACACTTCAGTTGCTCCTGCGTTCATTGCGTTTTCCTTATCCGAGCTGAAAGCATAAGCTGTCTGCATGATAATAGGAATTTCGGTATTAGACTCACGAATTATCTTCGTTGCCTCCAACCCGTTCATCACCGGCATCTTTATATCCATCAGCATTGCTTTGGTTCTTTCCTGATGCTGTTGAAACAACTCCACCATTTCCAGCCCATTTTTAGCCCACTCGATATCACACTTTTTGCCTATGATAGCCTTGATTAATTTAAAGTTGCTGTCATCGTCTTCAGCTACTAAAATTAAGGGTCTGAATTCATTCATTTGTTCGCTTTCCATATCGCTTATATATTGTTTTTTTATCTGTTTTTTGGGATCAATTTCCCTTTTCAGCCCGCAAGTTATAAAAAAGATTCATATATTTCGCTATCTTTGCGCCTCAATTTAAAAGAATAGTATGATTTCTGTTGACGGACTAGCCGTAGAGTTTGGCGGCACTACTTTATTTAGTGATATTTCTTTCGTAATTAATGAAAAAGACCGCATCGCACTGATGGGTAAAAATGGGGCGGGAAAAAGTACGCTGCTGAAAATTTTGGCAGGCGCACGACAACCGACACGTGGAAAAGTTTCCGCGCCCAAAGATTGCGTAGTAGCCTATCTGCCTCAACATCTGATGACGGAAGACGGAAGAACAGTGTTTGACGAAACGGCACAGGCTTTTTCACATCTGCATGAAATGGAAGCGCAGATTGAAAAACTGAACAAAGAGCTCGAGACACGGACGGACTACGAGAGCGACAGTTACATGGCGCTGATTGAAGAAGTGTCTGCCTTGAGCGAGAAGTTTTATTCGATTGACGCAACTAATTATGAAGAGGATGTGGAAAAGGCATTGCTCGGATTAGGGTTCACCCGGAGCGATTTTCAACGCCAGACGAGTGATTTCAGCGGTGGATGGCGGATGCGCATCGAGCTCGCTAAGTTGCTGTTGCAGAAACCGGACGTACTCTTGCTCGATGAGCCGACGAATCATCTGGATATTGAATCTATTCAATGGTTGGAAGATTTCCTTATTAATAACGGGAAAGCAGTTATCGTAATCAGCCACGACCGCAAATTCGTGGATAATATTACAACACGCACCATCGAAGTGACGATGGGACGTATTTATGATTATAAGGTGAACTATTCCCAATATCTGCAACTGCGTAAGGATCGCCGCGAACAGCAGCAGAAGGCATACGACGAGCAGCAGAAGTTTATTGCTGAAACGAAGGAGTTCATCGAACGATTCAAAGGAACATATTCAAAGACGTTGCAGGTACAGAGCCGCGTCAAAATGCTGGAAAAGCTGGAATTGCTCGAAGTCGATGAGGAGGATACTTCTGCATTGCGACTGAAATTCCCGCCTTCACCCCGTTCGGGCAGTTATCCAGTTATCATGGAAGGTGTTGGAAAGGCATACGGAGAGAAAGTGGTGTTCCGCAACGCTAACCTGACGATTGAGCGTGGTGATAAAGTAGCTTTTGTCGGTAAAAACGGTGAAGGTAAATCTACACTCGTGAAATGTATCATGAAGGAAATCGAACATGACGGTACACTGACTTTAGGACATAATGTACAAATCGGATATTTCGCTCAAAATCAGGCTTCGTTGATGGATGAAAACCTGACAGTTTTCCAAACGATTGATGATGTAGCCAAGGGGGATATCCGGAACAAGATTCGTGATTTACTGGGTGCCTTCATGTTTGGTGGTCCCGAGGAATCAATGAAGAAGGTGAAAGTACTTTCGGGTGGGGAGCGTACCCGCCTTGCCATGATTAAATTGCTGTTGGAACCTGTCAACCTCCTGATCCTGGATGAGCCGACGAATCATCTGGACATGAAAACGAAAGATATCCTGAAACAGGCATTGCTGGATTTTGACGGCACACTGATTGTTGTTTCACACGACCGTGACTTCCTCGACGGACTGGTAAGCAAGGTGTATGAGTTCGGTAATCAAAAGGTGACGGAACATCTTTGCGGCATCTACGAGTTCCTCGAAAAGAAAAAAATGGATTCGTTGCAAGAACTGGAAAAGAAATAATAAATAATAAAAAGAGGGTATCGGCTGCAGGCGGAATAAAAGTATTTGTATATTTGCAACATCATTTATAACAGGCAGTTAGAAAAAAATGGATGAAACAAGGCAGTTATACATTATAAGCGGATGTAACGGAGCTGGTAAAACAACAGCTTCCTACACTGTACTGCCTGAAATTTTATTATGCAAAGAGTTCGTTAATGCGGATGAAATCGCCAAAGGTTTATCACCGTTCAATCCGGAAAGTATGGCTATAGAAGCCGGCCGTCTGATGTTGAAACGTATTAATGAACTATTAGCTGCTAAAGTAAGTTTCTCTATTGAAACAACATTGGCAACCCGTTCATACACCCGGCTCATTCAAAGAGCACAAAATGCCGGATATAAAGTCAGCTTGATTTATTTCTGGCTGAATTCTCCGGAACTTGCCGTCAACCGTGTGTTACAACGGGTCAATGAAGGGGGACATAATGTACCGATGGACGTTATCTACCGCCGATATCAGGCAGGCATTAACAATCTGTTTCAGATTTATATGCCGCGTGTAGACTATTGGCTGTTAGCCGATAACAGTATTTCTCCTCGAGTAATTGTAGCCGAAGGTTACCAACATGGCGAGGATCGAATATATGAACTTGAACTTTTTAAATGCATCAAGAATTATGTCAAATAATGAAATGCAAGAATTGAGCGATAAATTACGACGCGGTCTTCAGCTGGCAGAAAAGCGATTGCTGGAAAAAAATGCTCGCAATGGTAAACTCCTTAGTCAGGGAACACCAGATGGAAAAGTAATTTATGTATCAGCAACAGAATTGCTGGAACGTTTGCAAGAAAAAGAAAAGGAATCAATAAAAAAATAAATTCTCTAAAAGAAAGGATGAAAGGGAAGAAACGAATAATAGTAACTCTGCTATTTTTAATCAACATTATAATGTTGGTGGCAGCCGTTATTCCCCATCATCATCACCCCAACGGAATGATTTGCATGAAGCAGGACTTGCCTGTAGAACAACAATGTCCCACGCATCATCATCACCCGGGAAACGATTCATGTTGCAGCAGCGAATGTATGACTCGTTTCTACTCTCCCACTCCATCCGTACATACGGATAGCGGACCGGATTATGTATTCATCGCTACCCTGTTCACGGATGTAATCATCGAACATCTATTACGGCCACAAGAGAGACGGATTAAGAACTATTACGTCTACCGAGACTCTCTGCATGGCACGGATATACACCGTGCCACTCCTCTTCGTGCCCCTCCCTACTCTGTTTTTGCGTAAAAGCGTAAATGCAAATCAGTTGCATTTGCGTTACCTTATCTTTGTAGCGTAAAAAAACAGTAAAATTTAGTAGGAAAATATCATTATGAAAAAATTTATTTTCGTAGGAATCCTAGGCTTATTCGTGCTGGGTTCCTGTAATAATAGTACCGTCACACACACACACAATGAACACGATCATGCCACGGAAGGACATAATCACGAGGCAGAGGGTTCCAATCATTCTCATGAAGGCGAATGTAGCGGAGAACACAACCATGAAGCGGCCGATGGACATAACGAGTCTGCCGAAGCGCACAGTGATGAAATCATCCTTCCGAAGGCAAAAGCTGAAGCAGCCGGTGTCAAGGTGAGCGTTATCGAACCTGCATCTTTCCAGCAAGTGATTAAAACCAGCGGACAGGTGCTGGCTGCCCAAGGTGATGAATCGGTTGCCGTAGCTACAGTGGCCGGCGTTGTATCTTTCCGTGGAAAAGTAACGGAAGGAATGAGCGTCGGCAGCGGCACGCCGCTAGTCACGATTTCTTCAAAAAATATCGCCGACGGTGATCCGGTACAACGTGCCCGCATTGCCTACGAGGTATCTAAGAAGGAGTACGAACGTATGAAAGAGCTTGTTAAAAACAAGATTGTATCTGACAAGGATTTTGCACAGGCAAAACAAAGTTATGAAAATGCCCGCCTTAGTTACGAAGCCCTTTCCAAGAATCATTCGGCTATCGGCCAAAGTATTACAGCTCCTATTGCAGGATATGTGAAAAGCATTCTTGTGAAAGAAGGTGACTATGTGACCATCGGACAACCGCTGGTGAGCGTGACGCAGAATCGTCGTCTTTTCCTCCGTGCCGAAGTGTCGGAAAAGTATTATCCATACCTCCGTACAATCAGTTCCGCCAATTTCCAGACTCCTTATAATAATCAGGTGTACGAGCTGAAAGCATTGAACGGCAAACTTCTCTCTTTTGGAAAAGCTGCCGGAGACAACTCTTTTTATGTGCCTGTCACTTTTGAGTTCGACAATAAAGGGGAAGTGATCCCCGGATCATTCGTAGAGGTGTTCTTGCTTTCTTCAACGATGGAAAACGTACTGTCTCTTCCACGCACGGCACTGACAGAGGAACAAGGAATCTTCTTTATCTACCTGCAACTGGACGAAGAGGGTTATAAAAAACAGGAAGTAACGATAGGAGCCGACAACGGTAAAAGTGTTCAGATCCTGACCGGAGTGAAGGCTGGCGACCGTGTAGTGACCGAAGGTGCTTATCAGGTTCGACTGGCAAGCGCAAGCAATGCCATCCCGGCACATAGTCACGAACATTGATTAAATGAAGAATTAGAAATGAAGAATGAAGAATTTGGCTGCGCAATAATTGGTATATGTTTATTGCACGTGCTGCATAGTCATTCTTAATTCTTCATTTCTAATTCTTCATTTCTAATTCTTCATTCTTAATTCTTAATTCTTAAAGAAATGCTTAATAAAATTATACATTACTCCCTACACAACCGGTTGGTTGTAGTCTGCGCGGCCATCCTCCTGCTAATTGCGGGAACGTATACCGCCATGCATACGGAAGTAGACGTATTCCCCGACCTGAACGCACCTACGGTAGTCATCATGACCGAGGCCAACGGTATGGCTGCGGAAGAGGTTGAACAGCTCGTCACTTTTCCTGTTGAAACTGCCGTAAACGGAGCTACGGGTGTACGCCGTGTCCGCTCTTCTTCTACCAACGGATTTTCCGTTGTCTGGGTAGAATTTGATTGGGGAACCGATATTTATCTCGCTCGCCAGATTGTTAGCGAGAAGTTAGCAGTGGTCAGCGAATCACTGCCGGTCAACGTTGGTAAACCGACACTCGGCCCACAATCTTCCATCTTGGGCGAAATGCTCATCGTCGGTCTGACTGCCGACTCTACTTCGATGCTCGATCTTCGTACGATTGCGGACTGGACCATCCGTCCCCGTCTATTGTCTACCGGAGGAGTGGCACAGGTTGCCGTGCTCGGAGGAGATATCAAAGAATATCAGATTCAGCTGGATCCCGAACGGATGCGTCATTACGGCATTTCGATGGGAGAAGTGATGGCTGTGACACAGGATATGAACCTGAACGCAAACGGAGGTGTGCTCTACGAATTTGGAAATGAATATATTGTACGCGGTGTACTTTCTACTTCTAAAACAGAACAACTTGGCAAAGCGGTAGTAAAGACAGTGAATAACTTCCCCGTCACGCTGGAAGATATTGCGGACGTAACCATCGGACCGAAAGCCCCGAAACTGGGAACTGCTTCAGAGCGTGGAAAATCTGCCGTACTGATGACTATTACCAAACAGCCGGCTACCAGTACGCTGGAACTGACAGATAAACTGGAAGCATCTTTGAAAGACCTGCAAAAGAACCTGCCAGCGGACGTAAAAGTTTCAACGGATATATTCCGTCAAAGCCGTTTTATCGAAAGTTCCATCGGCAATGTGAAGAAATCACTCTTTGAAGGAGGTGTTTTTGTAGTAATCGTACTTTTCCTGTTCCTGGCAAACGTGCGCACTACATTGATTTCATTGGTAACGCTGCCTCTTTCCCTGCTCGTTTCGATTCTGACGCTGCATTACATGGGACTGACAATCAACACCATGAGTCTCGGAGGTATGGCGATAGCCATCGGATCATTGGTAGACGACGCCATCGTCGATGTGGAAAACGTGTATAAACGACTGCGGGAGAACCGTCAGAAAGCAGAAGCGGAAAGGTTAAGTATACTCGAAGTGGTATTCAATGCTTCAAAAGAGGTGCGGATGCCTATACTTAATTCTACACTGATTATCGTTGTCAGCTTTGTACCGTTGTTCTTCCTTAGCGGAATGGAAGGCAGAATGTTGGTTCCGCTGGGCGTTGCCTTTATCGTGGCATTGTTCGCGTCGACAGTAGTTGCTCTGACGCTGACTCCGGTGCTCTGTTCTTATCTATTAGGAAGCAATAAGACAAACAAGGAACTGAAAGAAGCTCCCCTTGCCCGTTGGATGAAAGGGGTTTACGAAAAGGCACTGACTTGGGTGCTGGCACACAAACGAGTGACACTTGGAAGTACAATCGCACTCTTTGTAGTTGCGCTCGGAGTGTTCTTTACCCTCGGACGCAGTTTCCTTCCTTCCTTTAATGAAGGATCGTTCACCATCAATATCAGTTCTCTACCGGGTATTTCACTGGAAGAAAGCAATAAAATGGGACATCGGGCAGAAGAGTTATTGATGACGATTCCCGAAATACAAACCGTAGCCCGGAAAACGGGACGCGCCGAACTGGACGAGCACGCGTTAGGGGTAAACGTTTCTGAAATAGAAGCTCCGTTTGAACTGAAAGATCGTTCGCGCAGTGAACTGGTAGCTGATGTACGTGAAAAGTTGGGTACTATCACCGGGGCAAATATAGAAATCGGACAACCAATCAGCCACCGTATCGACGCTATGTTATCGGGTACGAAAGCGAATATCGCTATCAAGCTATTCGGAGACGATCTGAATAAAATGTTCTCACTCGGTAATCAAATTAAAGGAGCTATCAGTGATATTCCCGGTGTTGCCGACCTGAACGTGGAACAACAGATTGAACGTCCGCAACTGAAAATACAGCCTAAACGGGAAATGCTGGCTAAGTTCGGTATTACTCTGCCGGAGTTCTCGGAATATGTGAACGTAGCTTTGGCTGGAAAAGTGATCTCGCAGGTTTATGAGCAAGGCAAGAGTTTCGATCTGATCGTGAAAGTGAAGGATGATGCCCGGGATGAAATAGAAAAAATCCGCAACTTGATGGTAGACACGAATGACGGTCGCAAAGTTCCTTTGAGCTATGTAGCAGAAGTGGTATCGGCCATGGGACCAAATACGATCAACCGCGAGAATGTAAAACGTAAAATTGTGATTTCTGCCAATGTGGCCGACCGCGATTTGCGTAGTGTTGTAAATGATATTCAGAAACGCATCGACACATCGGTGCAACTGCCCGAAGGCTATCACATCGAGTATGGCGGACAGTTTGAAAGTGAACAGGCTGCCAGCCGGACACTGGCGCTGACTTCATTTATCAGCATTGTAGTAATCTTCTTGTTATTGTATAATGAGTTCCGCAGCGTGAAAGAGTCGGGCGTCATCTTGCTGAATCTTCCGCTGGCACTGATCGGTGGTGTATTTGCTTTGGTGATTACAACAGGAGAAGTCAGTATTCCGGCTATCATCGGTTTCATTTCCTTGTTCGGTATTGCAACGCGTAACGGTATGTTGCTCATCAGCCACTACAATCATCTGCAAAAGGAAGAAGGTTTGAATGTGTATGATAGTGTGATCCGAGGTTCTCTCGACCGTCTGAATCCGATTTTGATGACGGCATTGTCTTCTGCACTGGCACTGATTCCATTGGCACTCGGCGGCGACTTGCCCGGTAACGAAATTCAAAGTCCGATGGCAAAAGTGATTTTAGGAGGGTTATTAACGTCTACTTTTTTGAACGGTTTTATCGTTCCGATTGTTTATCTGATGATGCATCGGAAAAAGGCCCAGGAAAGCCTGTAGCGGGTGATGTTTTTCCTCGGTGAGGAAACCATCGTTCCCCGGTGAGGAACCAAGTGTTTCTCGGTGAGAAACGGGTCGTCCCTCGGTGCCAAACAAATAGATGCCTTATCATAAAGTATCTATCAACAATAGCTTGTAATAAATAAAGAAATTAGAAATGAAACAAATCATGACCATAAGCGCTGCACTTCTTTTCTTAACCATAGGCGAAGTGCAAGCCCAAAACGGAATTGAACAGGTATTGAAGAATATCGAAACGAACAATAAGGAGTTGCAGGCAAACGAGCAACTGATTACTTCGCAGAAGCTGGAAGCTAAAACGGATAATAACCTGCCTGATCCTACTCTTTCTTACGCACATCTATGGGGAGCGAAAGATAAAAGCGAAACAATCGGCGAACTGGTTGTTTCACAAAGCTTTGATTTCCCTAGTTTATATGCTACACGCAACAAGTTGAATCGTCTGAAAGCCGGAGCTTTTGACAGTCAGTCGGATGTTTTCCGTCAAGAGAAGCTGTTACAGGCGAAAGAACTTTGCCTGGATATCATCATGCTTCGTCAGCAAAAGCATATTCTGGAAGAACGCCTCCGCAATGCGGAAGAACTTGCAAAGATGTATGCCAAGCGTCTTCAAACAGGAGATGCGAATGCTCTCGAAACCAACAAAATCAATCTGGAACTGTTGAATGTCAGAACAGAAGCGTCTCTGAACGAAACAGCACTCCGCAACAAACAGCAGGAGCTGAATACGCTGAATGGTAATATTCCGGTAGTTTTTGAGGAAAACCAATATCCGGCTATACCTTTCCCTACTGATTATCAAATATTGAAGTCGGAAGTCATGGCAACGGACCGTACTCTTATGGCACTCGGCAACGAAAGTCTTGTTGCCCGCAAACAGATTGCTGTCAATAAATCACAATGGCTACCCAAACTGGAACTCGGCTACCGCCGGAACACAGAAACAGGCGTACCTTTCAACGGTGTAGTGGTAGGTTTCTCTTTCCCGCTTTTCGAAAACCGGAATAAGGTAAAAATCGCTAAAGCACAGGCTCTTAACATTGACTTGCAAAAGGATAATGCTACCCTGCAAGTGGAGTCCGAATTGGCACAGCTTTACCGGGAAGCGAAAACACTGCATGCTTCGATGGAAGAATACAGCAAGACTTTCCAGTCGCAACAAGATCTGTCACTGCTGAAACAGGCTCTGACAGGTGGACAGATTAGTATGATTGAATATTTCGTTGAAGTTTCTGTCATCTATCAAAGCCATCAAAATTATCTGCAACTGGAAAATCAGTACCAGAAAGCAATGGCACGGATTTACAAGAGTAAACTATAAATAGTACATAAAATCCTTTAGACATGGATTACGCCGAACATACTAATTTCTATTTTAAGTGATGTAAGTATGTTTATATAATAATTTCAGGCACGGATTACACAGATTTCACGGATTACGCTGTTACTTTATGACAATCATATTTCTAAAAGCCGTGAAATCCGTGTAACCCGTGCCTGAATATATCTCCCCTCTCCCTCTCATTTTCTTCAAGTTCCAACTAAATATTTCAAAATAATATGTTACATTTGCAACGAACATAAAATACAGATTATGAGACCTAAACAATTCTATCTATTCATGTTATGTTGCATCCTTACACTATTCAGTGGATGTAAAGAGGATGAAGAAAATCCACTTCGTTTTTACAACAGTGAATATGAAGTGCCCATGGGTGGCAGACGTTACCTTGGACTGGAAAGCGGAAATGGTGATTACTCACTTGAAGTTAAAGACACACGCATCGCAAGCGCAGGAACCGAAACCGGCTGGACCGGAGTACCTGCCGGACGTATGATTTATGTTACCGGTATTCTCACCGGGCAAACTTATCTGACAGTAACGGACAACGCCACACAAGAAACCTGCACCCTGCCAATCAAGGTTGTCGACAATTACGAGGATATAAAGTTGCTCCGCAGCTACTTGTCTAACTTACCCAACGGAGACGCAAATCTTCTGCCCGGCATTTCCGACATTTTTCTAATCAACAATCACGCACGGGATGCTTATTTTTTCAAACAGGGAGAACAAACAGCTTTTTCATCCGGACTAACCTTAATAACTCGAGGAAGTTACAAACTGGAAAAAGAAGAAGGAAATAATGAGAAAGCTATACTGACTCTCACTTTTTCGGAAGATGCGGCAACACCTATTTCCAATCATAAATTCATCTTGTGGGGAAATGCATACGTATTTCACCGCTTGGATAAAAGCTTGAATCTGAATTGGAATACTCCACCCATCGGAGAAACGCGGACATCACCTGCACCACCTCCTTCCTACACGCTGGAAGAAATCGCTGGAGGTGAACCAGGCACAGGCAAACAAATTAGTTTTACCCTTTCCGAACAGGAAATACCTGCCGGAATACTGCCTTAATCAGCAGGGTCTTCTTTAATCAACTGTACTTTCCGATAATATGCGTATATTTTCCGGCAAGTATCCGCTACGAATACGCCATTCTTGCGGATAAAGATTATTGGCACGATTACCGATGTTCTTCACAAATCCGAGAGGAATATGCCGGTACGTAAGCAAAACATATCCACGAGGGGCTGTTACCGGCAAGGTAATGGCCTCTTTTCGTAAATAAGTGATAGCCTGTTTATAACTTATTTCTTCCGTAGCGAAAGCTTCCCGGCATAAAAGTGAACTACACATCGCCAATGCATGGTCAGGTATCAAATCCTTTCCTTTCACTTCTCCTATCTCCACTCCTGCCGATACGATTTTCAGGCATTGTTTCATTGCCATTAATTCATCAGCATAATGCTTTGAAAAAGCCTGGATACTTGTTCCTTCTGCCGACAATATATACTTGTCCGAATTTTCATCATTCAGCCAGCTTTTTGCAATATTCAGCTGTTCTTTCGAAACAGGAGAAGAGGTTGCTCCTCCTTTCTTATCTTTCTTTTTAGAAGTCTTCTCCTTCGAGAAAGAAGATACCGGAATCTCGTTTCCTGTCTCCGGCTTCCGAAAAGCTGCCAGGAAAAAGCCTTCGCCTTTCGTCTTATGAGGGAAAAAATGATAGACAGGAATAGAAGATTTAGAACCATCACAATTATCCGGTAAAAGATCTCCTGTTATATTCCAGTTTTCCTGTACCTGCACAGTTAACGGCTCGGCTCCATACTCTTGTTGAATCCAACGTGCATTCTCTTCGTCCTCTTTTGTATTAAATGTACACGTACTATATATAAGAATTCCCCCAGGCTTCAACGTATCCCAAATATCTCCAATAATCCGCCGTTGCCGCTGCCAACAGATTTCTACATTCTCGGGACTCCACTCTTCTACAGCGACAGGGTCTTTACGAAACATACCTTCACCGGAGCAAGGGACATCTGTAAGAATCACGTCAAAGAAAGACGGCAAAACCGCAAAATCTGCCGGATCATTATTGGTTACTACTACATCCGGATGTCCCCACTTCATTAAATTCTCCGCAAGAATCTGCGAACGATTTCGGATGACTTCATTAGCCACCAGTAAACTCCCTTCAGGAAGCACACTACGGGCATGAGTAGACTTTCCACCGGGAGCTGCACAAAGATCCAGCATCTTCACCGGTCCGGTGACATACTGCCGGAGCACCTGCTCCACAAACATAGAAGAAGCCTCCTGAACATAATAACAACCTGCATGAAACAATGGATCAAACGTGAAAGTGAGACGCTCATCCAAATAAAAGCCTTCGGAAGACCAAGGGACTTGATTTAATTCTAAATTAAAAGTTGAAAGTTGAAAATCAGTAATACAGCCTGCTTGCGGTACAATTCTGCATTTTCCATTTTCAATTTTTAATTTCCCATCATTCAACCGGATGCTGACAGGTGGTTCTTGTCGGATGGCAACAGCTAATTTGTCGTATTCTTCATCGCCCAGCAGGGAACGGGTATAGTCTATAAAAGAAGCGGGTAATTCCATTTTTCGTTATTAATTTCCGCAAATATCAAAAATATTTCGTCTCTTTGCAACTTTCTATGATATTAACTACGTCTAACAGACAAAGAAATAAATAAAAAAACTATTGATATGAAAAATTTTCTATTAGCATTGATGGTTGTACTGACCACTTGCACACTGGCTATTGCCCAAAACCAAACTACTGTTGTCCGCGATTCCGTCGGAAAAGTAAAGGTAACTGTGACCAAAGACAATAAAGCAAAAACAAACAATACTGCTGTCACAGTCATCGGTGTAGATACAGCGGACACTGATTCCACAGAAGTAGATGCAAACTCAAGTAATATCAGTACAGGTCATGGTAAGGCCAGTTTTACATTCGAATCGGATGACGACGATTTCCCATTCCACGGCTTTGGTATCAACGGAGGAATTCTCGTAGCAATCATATCAATCATTGCCGTTTTCGGATTTCCGGTATTCATTCTGTTTGTAATCTTCTTCTTCCGTTATAAAAATCGGAAAGCACGCTATCGTCTTGCCGAACAGGCACTCGCTGCAGGTCAGCCATTGCCAGCAGAATTTATTCGTGAAAACAAAACGGTTGACCCACGTTCACAAGGCATCAAAAACACCTTTACAGGTATCGGTCTTTTCATCTTCCTTTGGGCAATCACCGGTGAATTCGGAATTGGAGCGATCGGTTTACTCGTTACATTTATGGGTATCGGACAATGGATCATCGGTAGTAAACAACAGACTCAAGGTACAGATGCTCCCCGGACGTATACTACCCATAAAGATGAAAAAAAGAATCAGAATAACGTCAAAAACGATAGCTTCGAAATCATCCCTTCCGAATCCGGAGAGAAAGATAATGGAGTAAACGAAGAAAAGAACGACGAGAATAAATGAGCCAACTCAATGATATATCGTTAGTCGCGCAGGTCGTGGTGTTCAAGAACACCAAGGCCTTCGACCAGTTGGTGGAGAAGTATCAGTCGCCCATCCGGCGATTCTTCCTGAACCTGACTTGCGGCGACAGCGAATTGAGTGACGACCTTGCACAAGATACATTTATCAAAGCATATACAAACATTGCCTCTTTCCGAAACTTGTCAAGTTTCTCTACGTGGCTGTACCGTATTGCTTATAATGTTTTTTATGATTATATTCGCAGCCGGAAAGAGACAGCCGACTTGGATACAAAAGAAATAGACGCCATCAACAGTACCGAACAAGAGAATGTAGGACAGAAAATGGATGTTTATCAGTCACTCAAAATGCTTAAGGAAGTGGAAAGAACCTGCATTATGTTGTTCTATATGGAGGACATTAGTATCGACAAAATAGCAGGTATTGTAGGAGTACCGTCAGGAACGGTGAAAAGCCACCTGTCACGTGGAAAAGAAAAATTAGCAACGTATTTAAAACAAAACGGTTATGACAGAAATAGACAATGATAAGCTCTTGCGCGATTTCTTCGCAGAAAACAAGCAGGAAATAGCAGACAACGGATTCAGTCGCCGTGTCATGCACCATTTACCCGGTCGTAGCAACCACCTGGTTCGTATCTGGAGTGCCTTCGTAATGACTGTGGCTGCCGTACTTTTCGTATGGTTAGGCGGATTGGAAGCAGCTTGGGGAACAATAAGAGAAGTATTTATCGGCATGATTAATCATGGCACTACCAGCCTTGATCCAAAGTCAATTATTATCGCAGCTGTTGTATTATTATTTATGGCTACACGAAAGGTTGCTTCTATGGCATAAACAAAATAAATACAGATTAAAAGTCCAAAGCATAAGTTTCCCAGATTTTTATATTTATGAGTCAAAGAACTCTTTATCCCTCCCTTTTAGTGTTAAACAATAATAAATCTACCCTTTACTCCAAGTAAGCCCAAACATAGATGTTGTATATTTGTTGCTCTGTAAACTAAAATAGAGAGAAGAGTTTTGAAACTACGTATATTTATTTTATTTCTGTTCCTGTCTTTATTACATGTTCAGGCAGATGTCATCGACAGTCTGATGACGCAGCCCAGAGACTCAATCGGACTAACAAGCGATTCCCTAGTACTGCATTTCCTAGAAGAGTCGGGAATCCCTATATCTGATAATAATAAAGTCAAACTGCTAAAAAGCGGACGGGAGAAGTTTATCGATTTATTTGAAGCCATCCGGGAAGCTAAACATCATGTTCATCTGGAATATTTCAACTTCCGAAATGACTCCATTGCCAATGCTTTGTTCACTTTATTAGCCGAAAAAGTGAAAGAAGGCGTTGAAGTACGAGCTATGTTTGACGCTTTCGGAAACTGGTCGAACAACAAGCCCCTTAAAAAGAAACACCTCAAGAAAATACGTGAACAGGGAATCGAAATCGTCAAGTTTGACCCGTTCACCTTCCCTTATATCAATCATGCCGCCCACCGCGACCATCGCAAAATTGCTGTTATCGACGGAAAAGTGGCATATACAGGCGGAATGAATATCGCCGATTATTATATCAACGGACTACCCAAAATCGGAACTTGGCGTGATATGCACATGCGTATCGAAGGGGATGCAGTCAATGATTTGCAGGAAATTTTCCTGACAATTTGGAACAAAGAGACTAAACAGAACGTAGGAGGAGAAGCTTATTTCCCCCAACATGAGGGACAGACAGACAGCACAAATATCGTTGTAGCAATTGTAGACCGTACCCCGAAAAAGAATAGCCGTATGTTGAGTCATGCCTATGCCATGAGCATTTATTCGGCACAAAAGAATGTTCATATCGTCAATCCTTATTTTGTACCGACTTCTTCCATCAAAAAGGCGTTGAACCGGACAATCGACCGGGGAGTAGATGTAACCATCATGGTTTCCTCTGCTTCCGATATCCCTTTTACTCCGGATGCCGCACTTTACAAGTTACATAAACTGATGAAAAGAGGAGCTACTGTCTACATGTACAACGGGGGATTCCATCACTCGAAAATTATGATGGTGGACGACTTGTTCTGCACAGTCGGTACTGCCAACCTGAACAGCCGCAGCCTACGATATGACTACGAAACAAATGCCTTTATTTTTGATAAAAGAATAACGGGTGAATTGAATAATATGTTCCGAAACGATATCGAGCATTGTACCCAGCTGACACCGGAGTTTTGGAAAAAGCGTTCTCCCTGGAAGAAGTTCGTCGGCTGGTTTGCTAATTTATTCACTCCATTTTTGTAATTTTGTACGGAGAATCATTTTCACTGCAAATTATTCATTATGAAACAATACCTGGATTTACTCAATCGTGTACTTACCGAAGGCACGGAAAAAAGTGATCGTACCGGAACCGGAACGATCAGTATCTTCGGTCATCAGATGCGTTTTAACCTTGATGACGGTTTCCCGTGCCTGACAACCAAAAAACTGCATCTGAAATCAATCATATACGAATTGCTTTGGTTTCTGCAAGGAGATACAAACGTGAAATACCTGCAGGAACACGGAGTACGTATTTGGAACGAATGGGCGGACGAGAACGGTGATTTGGGTCATGTCTACGGTTATCAATGGCGTTCATGGCCTGATTACAACGGCGGCTTCATCGACCAGATCAGCGAAGTAGTGGAGACACTCAAACACAATCCGGATTCACGCCGTATCATCGTTAGTGCGTGGAACGTAGCAGATTTGAACAATATGAATCTACCTCCCTGCCATGCATTCTTTCAGTTTTACGTAGCAGACGGGCGGTTGAGCCTGCAACTATATCAACGCAGTGCCGATATATTTCTCGGTGTTCCCTTCAACATTGCTTCATACGCATTATTACTGCAAATGATGGCACAAGTGACAGGTTTGAAAGCCGGCGATTTCGTTCATACTTTCGGTGATGCTCATATCTACCTGAACCATCTGGAACAAGTGAAGCTCCAATTATCACGGGAGCCTCGTCCATTGCCGCAAATGAAAATCAATCCGGACGTAAAAAACATCTTCGATTTTAAATTTGAGGACTTCGAATTAGTGAACTATGATCCGCATCCGCATATTGCAGGAGCAGTAGCCGTGTAAAAAATATGAGTAAAGTATCCATCATTGCTGCCGTAGATCGCCGCATGGCTATAGGCTTTGAGAATAAGCTTCTTTTCTGGTTACCGAATGATTTGAAACGTTTCAAAGCATTAACTACCGGAAACACCATACTTATGGGACGCAAAACTTTCGAGTCATTACCGAAAGGCGCATTGCCCAATCGAAGAAATATCGTTTTATCTTCCAATCCGGATACAGTATGTTCCGGTGCGGAAGTGTTTCCTTCACTCGAAACGGCTTTGAGAAGTTGCCGGGAGGATGAACATATTTATATTATAGGAGGGGCGAGCATTTATCAGCAGGCTCTGTCTTTTGCTGACGAACTTCGCCTGACAGAGATAGACAGTACAGCTCCCGAAGCTGATGCCTATTTTCCGGAAGTATCTTCAAAGGTATGGCAGGAAAAAAGCAGAGAAGCCCATCCTGCGGATGAGAAACATCTCTGCTCTTATGCTTTCGTTGATTACGTAAGAAAGTAAGAAAATTGTTTCTTACTGTGATCCAACCACGAATACTGACTAATGATTAATCTTCATCTTCTATGTCGACCATAATCGGCATCTGCCGCTTAATGGCTTCATGGAAGGAGATTAATGTTTCGGTACGCGCCAAGCCCAATGGTTGCAACTTATCGTGAATAATACTCAATAAGTGGTGGTTATTCTTCGCGTAAATTTTGATAAACATATCGTATTTTCCGGTAGTGAAATGGCATTCCACCACTTCGGGGATAGCCTCTAAAGCTTTTGTTACCGAGTCAAAGGATTCGGGGTCTTTTAGATATATACCAATATAAGCGCAAGTCTCATATCCGATTTTCTCGGGGTCGATAACATACTCCGAACCTTTTAATATTCCTAGATTAGTAAGCTTCTGAATACGCTGATGGATCGCAGCACCGGAAACATTACATGCTCTTGCCACTTCCAAAAAAGGAATACGCGCATTCCCTGCAATCAGTCTCAGAATTTGCTCATCTAAAGCATCTAATTGATGATGTCCCATTTTTGAATCAAATTGTTTTTATCAATGAATCTTTTATGCAAAGTTAGCGTTTTTTCGACAACAAATACTATAATCTATTACTTTTATTTGCAGAAAGCGGATAAGTCAACAATAGTTCGTACCTTTGCGAAAAACATAAATATACCATTTATATGAAACATATTTGCTGTATCATTCTGTGTTTCTGCACTTCTATAGGAAGTTATGCCCAGAATTTTGCTGATTATTTTCAGAACAAAACATTGCGAGTGGATTATATCTTTACCGGGGATGCTACACAACAGGCTATTTATCTGGATGAGCTTTCACAGCTCCCTACCTGGGCAGGGCGTCAACATCATCTCTCCGAACTTCCCTTGGAAGGCAACGGACAAATTATTGTGAAAGACCTTGCCAGCAAACAGTGTATCTACAAAACTTCTTTCTCTTCTTTATTTCAAGAATGGCTGTCAACAGACGAAGCCAAAGAAACAGCTAAAGGGTTTGAGAATACCTTTCTTCTTCCCTATCCCAAACAGCCTGTAGAAATAGAAGTGACTTTATATTCTCCGCGAAAGAAAACAATGGCTACTTACAAACATATCGTGCGTCCGGATGACATACTGATTCATAAACGGGGAGTATCACATGTTACTCCACACCGGTATATGCTGCAAAGTGGCAATGAAAAAGACTGCATAGATGTTGCTATTCTGGCAGAGGGATATACAGAAAAAGAAATGGATATATTCTATCAGGATGCACAACGTACCTGCGAAAGTTTGTTTTCGTACGAGCCGTTCCGTTCCATGAAGGGTAAATTTAATATTGTTGCCGTAGCCAGTCCTTCAACGGATAGTGGTGTCAGTGTTCCCCGCGAAAATCTGTGGAAAGAAACGGCGGTTCATTCTCATTTCGATACCTTTTATTCAGATCGCTATCTGACTACCAGCCGGGTAAAGTCTATCCACAATGCATTGGCTGGTATCCCTTACGAGCATATCATTATCCTCGCTAACACAGATGTATACGGCGGAGGAGGAATATACAATTCTTATACGCTAACCACAGCTCATCACCCTATGTTCAAACCGGTGGTAGTGCACGAATTCGGACACAGCTTCGGCGGATTGGCCGACGAGTATTTTTATGAGGATGATGTGATGACGAATACTTATCCACTGGATGTCGAACCGTGGGAACAGAATATTTCAACACAGGTGAACTTTGCTTCCAAATGGAAAGATATGCTTCCACTAGGCACTCCGATCCCTACTCCTATTGCTGAAAGAAAGAAATATCCGGTAGGAGTATATGAAGGAGGCGGCTATTCCGCTAAAGGTATTTATCGTCCTGCCTACGACTGTCGCATGAAAACAAACGGATATCCGGAATTTTGCCCGGTTTGTCAACGTGCCATCCGCCGAATGATTGAGTTTTATGTTCCTTAATTGAATAACAATCATCGATGGTAACCGATGGTAAATACCTACTTAAAAACAAAATCAATATACAATCATATTATTGTCAAACTTAAAACCCAAACCTCATGATTAGACTTCAACCAATCAGTACGTCGGACCTGCAACATTACAAATTCATGGAAGAACTCCTGATTGATGCATTTCCACCGGAAGAGTACCGTCAGCTGGAACAACTGCGCGAGTACACTGACCGTACGGGCAACTTTCATAATAACATCATCTTTGATGATGACTTGCTAGTCGGCTTCATTACCTATTGGGACTTTGGCAGTTTCTACTATGTAGAACACTTTGCAACCAATCCTGCCCTGCGAAATGGAGGTTATGGAAAACGTACACTGGAATACTTGTGCAATTATTTAAAACGCCCGATCGTATTGGAAGTAGAACGTCCGGTGGAGGAAATGGCCAAACGACGTATCAGCTTTTATCAACGCCAGGGCTTTACACTATGGGAAAAAGACTACTGTCAACCTCCTTACAAACCCGGAGATGATTTTCTTCCCATGTATTTAATGGTACACGGAGAGCTGGATTGTGAAAAGGATTTTGAAACAATCAAAAAGAGAATACATAAAGAAGTATATGGAGTAAAAGACAATTAAAAAAGAATCCCGATAGAAAGAGTTGTACAAATGTGTAATATTAATATATAAAAAGGAAGGGTGTCCAAACCGATTTGGACACCCTTCCTTTTTATATATCAAATTAACTAATTACTTTTCACCACGTTTAGTAGCTGAATAGTTAATCTTCAAAGCATAAGATTTTCTAAGAGCATTTTTTACGTCAGTAATAATACCCATCTTTGTCTTTTGGTCTACTTTCAGAGATACAGTCATTTTAGCTGCATCACCTTCATTCATACTTGCACGTTCCTGGAAAATGAAGTCCTGTACTTCACCAACTTCAGCATAGCTGTCGTTGAGCTGAATACGACTTTCAGTACCCATTTTTGCGCGATATTCCTGTGTAGGTTCTCCTACATAGATGAATGTTACCAGCGATTTCTTCTCCAGTTTTTCGAGTTCAGTACCTTGCGGAAGTGTAAACTGTACCTTTAACGTTACCTCACGCATTGTTGTTACAATCATAAAGAAGAACAACAAGGTAAAGATAAGGTCAGGCAACGAAGAAGTATTCAATGCCGGCATTTCACGTTTACCAGTCTTATTAAATTTTCCCATTACTTACTTCTTTTTTTCTCCGTATTTTTTAGGTTCTGCTTCAGAAATTCGTTGCGGATAAATTTCACGAATCGCTTTTTGCTGATCGTCATTCAATTCCGCATATGTAGTTCCAAATTTCTGTTCAGCCAACTCGTCTCTCAATTCATTGTATGCAGCCACCAATTCGTTCTGCACGCTGATATAAGCCTGATAAGAAGATCCACGGTCATTCTGCAAAGAAATTACATGCTTGTCATTAACCAGATATGTGCCAAAGAATTCTACATTCTTTTGTGTTTTTTCAGGCATATGTTCTGCGTTAGCAACGTTAGCAATAAATTCTTTAGCTTTCTCTCTCAACTGATCAACACCAATATAATCATTACCGCACATCAAAGCATCATCTTTATTCAAGTATACCTGCAAAATGTTACGTTCTTTAATCTTATCCGTATTCTTTTGATCTTGATCTTCGGGTGGTGGAGGCAAAAGTCTTGCCAAACCACGGTCCGTATCCATTGATGTTGTAATCAAGAAGAAGATCAGCAACAAGAAAGCGATATCCGCCGTAGAACTTGAGTTAATATCAGGAACTTTTCTTTTTCCTCTTGCCATTGTTATTACTTATTTAATTGAGAATTACTCAATTGATTAGGATAATTTCTTCTTTATGCCACTCACGATGATTGCAACAACTGTTACAAACAACAGGATGTAAATAGAATAAAGGAACATATCAGTCAGTTTCAGCCAAAAAGGAACGTTGTCTGTACCGCTATAGCCTTGAATCTGCATTGGTGTTCCGTCACCCATAGACCAAGCAACAACTAAAACAACAACTAAAAGAACCAAACCAAGTAAAGATTTGATAGCATTTGCCGGATTATCTTTCAAAGCTGCTCCAAATTGGAATATTGCACCAAGTATAGTAGCTGCAATGGCAATGCCAAACAAAGCATACATCAAATAAAGTAAGGCGTCTGTTTGAGCCGGCTGCCACATCTCGGGATCTACTCCCGCAATCACTGCATCGCCTGTAGCATCTCCTCCTAAGAAGAAAAGGCACAATACGATCAGGATGATGGCAAACATCGCATAAAGTGCATAATACGATGCTCTATATGTTAACTTACTCATCTTCGATTATTTTTTGTATTTCAAGTTATATTTGATTACCATGTCTAACAAAGAGATAGAAGAATCTTCCATTTCGCTAGTCAGAGCTTCAATCTTAGCAAGTACATAGTTGTAGAATACCTGAAGGATCAATGCTACGATCAAACCGAAGATAGTTGTAATCAAGGCAACTTTCATACCACCTGCAACAACCGTCGGAGAGATATCACCTACCTGCTGGATTTTATCAAATGCCTGCACCATACCGATTACAGTACCCAAGAATCCGAGTGACGGAGCCATTGCGATAAACAGTGTGATCCAAGAACATCCTTTTTCAAGGTAACCAGCCTGTACACCACCGTAAGATACAACTGACTTCTCAACTACATCAATACCCTGATCAATTCTCATCAGACCTTGATAGTAAATAGAAGCAACCGGACCTCTGGTGTTACGAGCAATGTCTTTAGCAGCTTCAACATCACCTTTTTCCAAAGCAGCTTCGATAGATGCCATGAATTTTTTTGTGTTGATTTCAGCCAAGCTCAAATAAATGATACGTTCGATACAGAAAGCCAAACCGATCACCAAAGCGATAGCTACCAAACTCATGAAAGATGCAGTACCTTCGATGAATTTAACTTTGATTTCCTTGTGAATACCACCTTCTTCTGCAGCAGGAGCAGCAGCAGTAGTAGCTTCAGCGGCAGGAGCAGCTTGTTGTTCAGTTTGTTCTGCTGCAGGAGCATCTTGAGCCTGAGCAAGTTGAATTGAGCCAAAAGTGAAGGCCCCAATCACAGCAACAATTGCAAATAACTTTTTCATTGTGTGTCTAATTTTTAAGATTAATTAATTGATTATTATTATTGTATTTACTTCTCTTCTCTTTTTCATGTCTGCGGAGAGACGGGGATTCGAACCCCGGATACACTTTTGGCGTATACACGCTTTCCAGGCGTGCCTCTTCAACCACTCGAGCATCTCTCCCTGCATGTTTTCTGCATTTTCAGCTACAAATGTATTCTTTTTTTTCTTTTCTTGAAGCATTCTCCCTCTTTTATCTTGAATAAATACTGCAAATTAATATAATTTAAAACCTTTCGAACCTTATTTGCGGATTCCAAACACTTTTAGCGCATTAACAGAAGTGACCTCTGCTACGTGCTCTGGAGTTATCTGATAAATCTCCGCCACCTTCATAAGTGTGTCTTTTACATTGGCGCTCTCATTTCTCTTCCCCCGGTTCGGCACAGGAGCTAAATAAGGGGAGTCGGTTTCGAGCACAATGCGTTCCAAAGGAACTGTCGTCAGTGTTTCCGGTAAAGTCGATTTCTTAAAAGTAACGACTCCGTTAATACCTAACATAAATCCTTCGAATTCCAACAATTTCGCCGCTTCTTCCGATGTCCCGGTGAAACTATGAAAAATGCCGGTCAATGGCGTCTTTTTATAGGGCTCCATTACCTTATATATATATTCAAATGCTTCTCTTGAATGAATTACAATCGGAAGGTCATACTCTAATGCCCACTCTATTTGCTTTTCAAAAGCCAAAATTTGTTCTTTCAGAAAAGTCTTGTCCCAATAAAGGTCGAGGCCTATTTCTCCGATAGCCACAAATTCATTAGAAGTCGACAAGTACTTGCGTACAACTGCTAATTCCTGTTCATAGGATTCATTGACGGAAGTCGGGTGCAGCCCGATCATCGGATAGCAAAAACCCGGATAATCCCTACACACTGACAACATAGCATCAATGGTGGTACTGTCTATGTTGGGCATGAAAATATAGGAAACTCCCGCTTTCCGTGCACGTTCCATCACCTGCGGCAGGTCTTCGGTAAATTCTTCAACAAAAAGGTGAGAATGAGTATCTATCAGCATGATATTTCTTTTTCTTCTTTTACTTTCTCGCTGGAACGATAATAATATATCAGTCCGTAGTCGCGACATTTTTCTAATCTGGTATCATTGGGAGTGACATCCTGATATTTAGCTTCTACCTGGTTCCAGATATCCAGAATCAATTCATCTGCACGCCCACGCATGGATGCCAATTCATCAAGACTGCGACTGGTTAATGCCTGATAGTTTTTCTGCCGTTCGTAGCTTTCCAGAAAAATATCATAATGCACTTTTACACGTGCAATAGTCGGATTATAAATAGGTATGCCGCCTTGAGTTGTTCTTTGTTGTTCGCCTTCAATTATTTTCTTCCCCCACTCTACCAGTGCGGCTTCACTCAACAGGTCCGGCACTGTGTTTGAAGCAGGCAGGCCATATAATTCTTTATGCGCCACTTTGATTTCATCGCGAAGTACTGCCAAATTGAGTACTTGGATAAAATGAGAGATATACAACCGGGCGGTCTTCACGTTCATCTGATGCTTACGGCTGGCACGCGACTGGTTGTTGTAACACTGTGTATAATAAATTTGCGCAGCCTCGAACCGATGTAAGAAATTACGTGCCTCAAATAATGTCTTTAATGTAATAGCCAAGTCACGTACGTTATACATCTCCCCCTTTTCGACTGCCGCTTTCAACGCCCGAACTCTTGCTTGATCAGTATTTGGTAATCGTCTGTAAGGCATATCTCTGACACTTAGCTACATTTCACGATACATTAATAATTTCACAAGATTCTTCAATTCTTTTTTCCTGTCTTCTGCAACGGCGACTGCAGCCAGGCTTTCCATAGCAAGGGTGTAATATTCGCGCATTTTGTTTTCGCAGACATTACGGATATTCAACTGATTATAGATTTCAGTTACCGCTTTTATTTTTTCTGCTGGTTGAAAAGTTTCTGCATTCAACCAACGATTCAATTCTTCCTGCTGCTTTTCATCTGCGTGCTCCAATGCTTTGATAAGCATATATGTTTTTTTATTGCAAAGAATGTCTCCGCCTATCTTCTTCCCGAACACTTCCGGGTCTCCATATACATCCAACAAATCATCCTGCAATTGGAACGCAACTCCGATATGCATCCCAAAATGATAAAGATTCTCTGCATCTTCAGCAGTCGCTCCTGCCAAAATTGCACCGATTTTAAGACTAGCAGCAAGCAACACTGCCGTTTTCAAACGAATCATTTCAATGTATTCGTCTTCTGTCACATCACAGCGGGACTCAAATTCCATATCCAGCTGCTGCCCTTCACAGATCTCAAGTGTAGTCAGACTGAATAAATCCATCACTTCTTTCAGATGTTCCTGCGGACATCCCGTCATATAGCGAAATGCCAGAATCAACATAGCATCTCCCGAAAGAACAGCAGTGTTATCGTTCCATACTTTGTGTACAGTAGGTTTGCCTCTGCGCACATCCGAGCGATCCATCAAATCATCATGCAACAAGGTGTGGTTGTGGTAAACTTCAATTGCAGTGGCAGGATCGTATATAGACGCCACATCCTCCCGATACAAGTTATATCCCATCAACATTAATACAGGACGTATCCGCTTCCCACCCAGAGAAAGGATATATTCAATCGGTTCATAAAGTCCTTTCGGCGTCCGGGTAAACTGAATTTCAGAAATATGATTATTTATCTTATCAAGTAATTGAGAAGCTGTAAACATGATGAATAAAAAATTAATGAATAAAAAGAGGCTGCCGAAAGCAGCCTCCTAATTTATATTATTACAAATTACTGCAATCTAAACATCACAGGAACCGTAAATTTAACACGTACCGGTTTTCCGCGCTGCATACCTGGTTTCCACTTCGGCATGGTATTAATCACACGGAGGGCTTCTTTATCCAGATACGGGTCAACGCTACGTACAACCTTCGCATCTACAATACTACCGTCTTTGTTAACAACGAACTGTACGATAACACGTCCTTGAGTTCCGTTTTCCTGTGCAATAGTCGGATATTTAATATTCTTTGCCAGATACTGCATCAAAGCTGCTTGTCCGCCCGGGAAATCCGGCATGTTTTCTACAACTTCGAAAATAGTCTGTTCTTCCGGTTCTTCTTCAACAACTTGTACAGGCACATATTTTACTTCTACACGAGCTTGGTTATCTTCATTGATAATAGTTGTTGTTTCCTCAATATCAGCTTTATCATCCACAATCTCCAGCAATTCTGCTACTTTTGGAGCTTCAGGTGGTGGTGGAGCTGCTTGTTCAGGGGTTTCGGTAATAGGAATAATTTCCTCTTCAAACACGACATCAGCTACTGCCTGGCTTGTATCAATCTTCACGTCACGCTGGGTCCATTCGAACGCCACGAACATGAAAGCTAGAACTACCACGTAACCAACGAGCAACCATGTAGACTTCTTGCCTTCCAGGTCTGCTTTGGGTGATTTTTTAACTTCCATAAATTTATTAATATAATGATTAAAAAAAAGTGTCCTTTCATGTGTCTCCGGGCAAATATAGTACATTTTCATGTATTCGTTCCCCTCTTTGCCTCTTTTTATCCGGCTTTTTAACTTTTTTAATTCTTTCGTACTTGTCTTGCTCCTTTTAACGGCAAACTTATGGTTGATTTTCAAATTTACCGTATCTTTGGCGGACAAATCAGATGAACTGAATATGAAAAAGATAACAATTGCAATCGATGGTTTTTCCTCTTGCGGAAAAAGCACAATGGCTAAAGATCTGGCCCGTGAAGTGGGCTACATTTACATTGACAGCGGAGCCATGTATCGTGCGGTCACTTTATATAGTATAGAAAACGGAATTTTCGACGGAGACGTTATCGATACGGAGAGGCTGAAAAAAGAAATTAAGGACATTCATATATCGTTCCGGCTGAATAAGGAAACCGGACGTCCCGACACTTATCTCAACGGTGTGAATGTAGAGAATAAAATCCGTTCGATGGAGGTTTCTTCCAAAGTGAGTCCTATCAGTACGCTCGACTTCGTACGTGAAGCAATGGTAGCTCAACAACAAGCAATGGGAAATGAGAAGGGGATTGTCATGGATGGCCGGGACATAGGTACCACTGTTTTCCCGGATGCGGAACTGAAAATATTTGTAACCGCCACTCCCGAAATCCGTGCTCAACGCCGTTATGACGAGCTGAAAGCAAAGGGACAGGCAGCCAGCTTCGACGAGATTCTGGAAAATGTGAAACAACGGGATTATATCGATCAAAACCGTGAAGTAAGTCCGTTGCGCAAAGCAGAAGATGCGCTGCTCCTGGATAATACCGACTTATCGATTGAAGAGCAGAAAAAATGGCTTTTCGAACAATTTAATAAGGTAAGTAAATAGTTTGTTTTATGATCAAGGTAGAGATAGACGAAGGTTCCGGCTTCTGCTTTGGTGTGGTGACAGCCATTCATAAGGCAGAAGAAGAGTTGGCAAAGGGAGAAACACTCTATTGCCTCGGAGACATTGTGCATAATAGCCGGGAAGTGGACAGGCTGAAAACGATGGGATTAATCACTATCAATCGGGAAGAATTCAAGCAATTGAAAAATGCAAAAGTATTGCTCCGGGCGCATGGAGAGCCACCGGAAACTTATATGATTGCCCGTGAAAATAAGATCGAGATTATCGATGCGACCTGTCCGGTTGTATTACGTTTGCAGAAACGCATCCGACAAGGGTATCTGGCAGACAGTGACGAAGAAAAACAAATTGTCATCTACGGCAAGAGCGGACACGCAGAAGTGCTGGGACTGGTAGGGCAGACAGACGGAAAAGCAATTGTGATTGAAAAGGCAGAGGAAGCCAAAAAGCTGGATTTAAATAAAAGTATCCGCCTTTTCTCACAGACAACCAAGTCACTGGACGAATTTCAAGAAATCGTAGAATACTTCAAACAACATATTTCACCGGAGGCGACTTTCGAATATTATGATACGATCTGCCGTCAGGTTGCCAACCGTATGCCTAAGCTCCGGGAGTTTGCGGCTACACACGATTTGATCTTCTTCGTCAGCGGCAAAAAGAGTTCGAACGGAAAGATGCTGTTTGAAGAATGTTTGAAGGTGAACGCTAATTCGCATTTGATAGATAACGAGAAAGAAATCGATCCTTCTCTTCTTCAAAACGTAAAATCGATTGGTGTATGTGGGGCGACTTCTACTCCGAAATGGTTGATGGAGAAGATTTACAATCACATTCGGACGCTTATCAAAGAATAATTGCTTTATTCATATAAAGAATAATAGCAAAGCAACATAAGAAAAAACGGCAAAGTAACACGAATGAATAAAAAGAAAGCAAGAAAGGGCTATTTGAACATTTTTAATGTTTTCTTCATACGAAAAAAAACTTCATAACCGCTGCTTTCAACTTTTTATTGTACATTTGCCGCGTCAAACTAATTAATGAGAGATTGTTATATGGGAACAGTTAAGTGTATCGGAATTTTGACCTCCGGAGGTGATGCTCCGGGAATGAACGCTGCTATACGTGCAGTGACACGTGCAGCTATCTACAATGGATTGCAAGTCAAAGGTATATACAGAGGCTATAAAGGTCTGGTCACAGGTGAAATCAAAGAATTTAAGAGTCAGAATGTGAGTAATATCATCCAGTTGGGTGGTACTATCCTGAAAACAGCCCGTTGTAAAGAGTTCACGACTCCGGAAGGTCGCCAGTTGGCTTATGATAATATGAAAAAAGAAGGCATTGATGCCTTGGTTATCATTGGTGGAGACGGTTCACTGACAGGTGCACGCATCTTTGCACAGGAATTTGATGTTCCGTGTATCGGACTGCCGGGAACTATTGATAATGACCTTTATGGTACAGACACTACCATCGGATATGACACTGCATTAAATACGATATTGGACGCTGTGGATAAGATTCGCGACACGGCCACTTCACACGAACGTTTGTTTTTTGTTGAAGTGATGGGACGTGATGCCGGTTTCCTTGCACTGAACGGAGCCATCGCTTCGGGAGCGGAAGCTGCTATTATTCCGGAATTCAGTACGGAAGTCGACCAACTGGAAGAGTTTATCAAGAACGGATTCCGTAAATCAAAAAACAGTAGTATTGTATTGGTAGCCGAAAGCGAACTGACCGGAGGAGCCATGCATTATGCCGAACGTGTGAAAAACGAATACCCGCAATACGATGTACGTGTGACGATCTTAGGTCACTTGCAACGTGGTGGTAGCCCGACTGCCCACGACCGTATCCTGGCAAGCCGCCTCGGTGCTGCTGCTATCGATGCTATTATGGAAGATCAACGTAACGTAATGATCGGAATCGAACATGATGAAATCGTTTACGTACCGTTCAGCAAGGCTATTAAGAATGATAAACCAATCAAGAGAGATCTTGTCACTGTATTGAAAGAGCTTTCAATCTAATCTTTTTATTTTTAGGAGTTCAGCTTATATCAGTATTATAAGATAAAGAGCGGTGGATGAACGGGAGATTTCCTTATCATTCACCGCTCTTCTTTCATTTATTCAATGCTTCTTTTCACCACAGAGGACACGGAGGACACAAAGGTGAATTTGTTTTATGACTTACGGTTGTGACCCTAATTTTAATGCGTAATCCTCCTCTATAAAGTTGAAAAAACATGAAAACATCTGCCACCTGCAACCAAACGCGTGTAATGCACTAGTTGATAAATAGTTGGAGCGTGGCAGATACTGTTGCAGATAGGTTGCAGATCAAAGTATCTGCCACACAGTATAAGCCTTACATAAGCCAATTCTCCATGGGTGCAAAAGTTTATTGTATACATTAACTTCCCGTTTCCAGGCGGGGAACTGTCGTTTCCGGCATTAGAAATTACAGTTTCCACGGCAGGAAACGAGAGTTTCTAAGGCGGGACACTACAGTTTCTACGTAAGGATACTGTCGTTTCCCCGTAGAGACACCACAAATTATCCATAGAGTCACCCCAATTATCCCATAGCTTTGCATAAAGGAATCAAGGCTTTTTCTTTGATTATATAACGTGTTGCAGATACTTTATCTGCAACCTATCTGCCACAGGTATCTGCAACGTTCCAACTATTTATTAACTAGTGTATTACACGCTTTTCGTTGCAGGTGGCAGATGTTTTTATGTTTTTCAACTTTATAGTAGGAAAAAATTTCATTCATTTCCGTACCTTTATGAGTCTTTTTATCCATAAATAATATCCAGTCAGTGGTAGTGCAGCCCCCAATAAGGCAGCAATAAAGGTAAGTATGCGAGTAAACATTCCTCCCCAGTTACCAACATGCACAGAATAAATCCAACCACGAATCTTTCCCGACTTGTCTTGATGTTGATAAAGACTTGTTTCTGTAAATTCACCATTATCCGTATTGAAAGAATAACGGTCAGATGCCCGCTGATTCCCGAAACGGTTGAAAGACACGCTTGCCGTACCAGAAGAAATACTGATTTGCTTATACTCCGGATTCTGACGTCCTAGTTTATCATAAATCTCCTGCCAATAAACGAATGGTGAAGTTACCGAGTACATATCACTGTGATTGTTTTCCGGACGTCCGCCTCTTTCACCCTTTCGAACCTCATTTCCTTCTCTTTTCTTTTCCCGATGGGCTGCCAGTTTGGTATCTCTCTTTTGAGCATCACTTTTCTGTTCATGTCCTTGGGCGGCACGTTGCTGTACTTCTACCCCGAAGACCTTATAGAAAGCCGTCCGATACCACGGAAAAGACCAGGTCAATCCCGTCAGTGCCATAGCCAGTAGAAAGATCAGAGCATACATTCCACCTGCCACATGCAAGTCATACCAAAACCTTCTCCAACCTTTTGTTGCTGTTATTTTCAGGCTATTCTTCAATGCTTTACGTGTACGCGGCCACCAAATGACAATTCCCGAAATCAGTACAAAAACAAGTAAAAGCGTACTGACACCTACAATCATTTTGCCCCAAAAGATTCCTTCATTTCCCGGATTCATACTATCCAGAAGCCAGCGATGCATTCGGAACATAAACATAAAAAAGCCGCTACGCTCACTTTTTCCTTTTACTTCGCCCGTATACTGGTCTACATACAAAGATGCACGACGTGGTTTGGAAAGACTAACCTGATACGCACGTCCGGGATCAGAAGATATGCTGACACCGGTCACCGATACACTGTCAGGGAATGTCGTCGCCACTTTTTCAAGCAGCTTATCCATAGGAAGAGGAGACTCCTTTACCGTTTCTACGTAGTAAAGATCGCGTCGAAACCACTCATTCACCTCATTTTCAAATACCAGCATGGCACCGGAGAAGCAGACAAGAGTTATTATCAGTCCGAAAGGGACGGAAAGCCACAAATGTATCTTTCTGAATATTTTTTTCATGTTTTCAATCCTATTTCTTGAAAAAGCCTGCAAAGCTTTCCGCTCGGCAGGCTTTTATCTACAAAAGATTCTCCATTTAACCGACTGTATTATTTTGAAAGATATTCCATCTTACCTACCGTAGTAATAGCGTCAGCTTCTACCGTTAAACCTTTGACTGCCTTGCCTGTTTTTGCGTCTATTTTATAGAAGGCCGGTTTTTCGCCCGTAGTCACAGTGACAGCCATATAAGCATAGCCTTTTTCTCCATAAGGCTCGCCACCAAACTTTCCGTCAGCCGGCAGACCTGTAACAGGCATAATCGTCTGATCTTCCGCCTTGAAAACAGCTAATTCGCTAACATCTGCACTTGTACCACCATTAATCATATCTTCCGCTCCCTTTTTATACAATTGAAGTAGGAAGTAATCTTCAGAGATGTGCCAGCAACGGAAAATAGGATGTTTAGTGCCTATCTCTTCAAAGTTCACATAGTAATCCGGATCGAAATCTGTTGCGCCTGCTTTGATACGCATTGCGCCCGAAGGCTTCTGTCCTGTTACCTTCTTCAAATCTGAAGATGAAACTGCCGTACGTCCATATCCGGGAGAGAACACATAGACGTCACCATTATCAGCGGCCCAAATGGTCTGATAATATTGTGAACGCATACGACCGCATGCATAGCCTATTTTATCAGTCTTGGCAATCACCGGAGTCTCATTGAAGTTCGTGCCACTATAAATTGCCACATAAGCATTATCCGGGTATTGTGTAGAAGGAATGACACCGGCTGTATATGCACCGCTGCCGCTACCACCGTCAGTCTTAGTCACAAGTTCCTGATCTGTCACAGCTTCCGGCCATTTTTTAATACCGTACTTACTCATTCCCATTGGGATGACAGATGTATAAATCTTATTGTTAGCTTCAACCAGACCTGCCCATGAAACTTTTTCACCATTACCCAAGTAATTTTCGGCAAGCAAGGTACCCTCTTCCTGACTGCCATCGGTCGCATCCAAATAGTTGAACAACAATGCTTGAGCCACATTCTGATCCTCATCTGTTATTTTCGAGTCCCCGGTGGAAACAGTCACCACTTTATCCCCCCAAGTACCGTATGACGTGATACGATTATAAGTGTATGTGTACTTTTCCTTCATTTTACCATCTGCCCCCAGATAATAGGAAGCTCCTGTACCTGCGCCACCTTTATTATAAACTAAAGCAAACACATAATCCAGTCCTTTATATACCCAATAGGTACCGCCAATCACTTCGGTTCCATTCCCTTGGGTCGACACTGTTCCTTCATCCAAAGAATTGGCTACTACCAAATAACTTGCTTCACCAGTTGTGGCAGCCACCACATAAGCCGTTTCTCCATCAATCAGCGGGTTATCCACCGGATTATTATCATCGTCGCAAGATGCCACAAACACACCGCTACTCAAACAAAAAGCTACGGCAAAAGCCTGTAATAAAAACTTCTTCATATATTCTTTATTATTGATTGATACTAAAAACTTACTCTTATTATTTACCGAAAAACACTCTGAACTTTCCATAGAATGCGCGCCCCGCTTTTTGCAGGCTAAAATTGTCAAACAGTTGGGCATCGGTGAAATTCCGACATTCAAATGATACATTATAACGTCCATTCTTCATGGTGTAGGACAAAGACAGATTATGAGAAAACTGTTCCGGCACCATATTCTTTGAATCTTTATCTCCGAGATTTTCCCAATAAAGAGGAAAATCGTGCTGCCAGTAGCTATCATAGCCGATGCTCAACACATTTCCTTTGACAAACAGGTCATTCCAATAAAAATTTGCATTGATATTAGCATAACGATAGGGCAGATTCGGCATACGCACTTTATAGTGCATGCTTTCCTGCAAAGAGGAACCCGCCAGAAACTTTTCGTAATCACGAGTATCGATGCTATTGAATGTTCCTCCTATATCAAACCAACGCGAGAAGCTATAAAGCAATGACAAATTATACCCTTTGGTCCTTACGTGACCGTGGTTCTCATAATATCCGTAGCTTGTTCCTCCCAATACGTCCAGTCCTCTTTTTATGTAATCTTTCGTATCCCGATATATCAAACCGGCCTCGGCATACAATTCATGCTTGCCAAACTGATGATTATAGCTGAAACTCAAATTGACATTATCACTTTTCTCCGGTTTCAGATTCATTTTGCCAGCTTCAAGGTCTTCATCTCCAAAGAGTTCGTCCGTGGTCGGCAGGCGGAAAGCCTTTTCGTACGAAAGTTTCACCTGAAGATCTTTCCATATAAAATAGGTACCTGCCGCTCCATATCCAAGAGCGCTTGCCGTATTGGACAGATTGATATAATTGCCTATTCCATCCGTATTCTGCGATACCGGTCCCTTGTTGTATTGCCGATAATATTTGGCAAATGCCGACACATTCCATCTGTCCGACGGCATCAGACGGTAAGAAAGCCCGCTGACGTTTTTACGGGTGATTTTAGGAATAGAAAAGTCCGTGAATTTGGAAGAAGCACCGATGGTAGAGCGGCTCGTACGTTCAAAATCACTGATTACATGACTGAAAGTAAACGTATGCGCCTGTCCGATATGATAATTCATCTTCAGCGTCCCATTCCAGTTTTTATTTTTAGATTCACTGTTCTGGTAAGACTGTTCTCCCCGGCTACCTTTTTCATAAAAATCTCCACGCCAGTTGTAAGCCCGCGAAGCGGTATCGACATTGTTGGTGATATTATGATTATAATTGGCAGTCAACAGTAGATCCAGGTTTTTCACCAATAAGTTCTTTTTGTAATATTCTAAAGAAGGGACCAACGAATGTCCTTTGCGGAATTTTTCACCGAACACGACATCTTGATAAACGCCTGTTTGTATCTCTTTATAGAAATGGGAATAATTAAAACTCAACGCCAGACGGTCTGCCCATTTCTTTCCTACCAGGCCGATTTTTCCAATCACGGCTTCATTATGATACTGGTCATTAAAACGTTTCAGATGATAAATCTTATTTTTATCAAGTGGCGGAAAACGTACGCTTCCATCTTCTTTAATCTCAAATTCGCGTACGTAAGTGTCTACATAATAATCATTATCCGAAAAGTTTTGAAAAGCATTAACCTCATACATAAAACCATTCTTGAACGTTTGTCCGAAGCGCACGTATGATTTATGAGTATTAAATGACCCGTAAGAATAGGAAGCATCCATAAACCACTTTCCGGGTTGTTTGTTGGTGACAATATTAACCACTCCCCCAATAGCATCGGTTCCGAATCCTACGGGAACCACTCCTTTATAGACTTCTATACGGTCGGCAAAATTAATAGGAACATTGTTCAAATCGAATGCGGCACCGGCTCCTTCCTGTGGTATGCCGTCAATGAAGATTTTCACATGTTTTCCGCTAAAGCCATCGATATACAATTGCATATCCGACCCCACTCCACCTGATTCGCGGAGTTTTACACCGGGCACTTTAGTCAGTGCACCTGCCAAAGTCTGCGTACTATTATGCAATTTCTTCGCATCAATGGCTACCGCATTAAAAGCAGACTGATTCACACGACCGACTCCGGATGTCGTGACCAGCACCTCTCCTAGTTCTTTTACCGCCGGCGCGATAGTGACGTTTACTTTTATTCTTTCTCCCTTGGCTAATTTAACTTTCTTTTCTACCGTTTGATAACCGATAGCCGAAACGACAAGTGTATATTCACCGGCTGTAGTTTTCAAATGATATATACCTTTTTCATCTGTATAGCATCCTTGGTTGGTTCCTTTCAGATAAACTGTCGCAAAATCCACCACTTCTTTCTCCGTGGACATTACTCTACCCGAAATTAAACTATTACGGTGACGCCCATGTTGTGAATATACGGATACGGAAAACAAGAATGCCAGAAAAACCAAAAAATATTTATTACTCATCTCCTTTTTACCTTTTTACTTTATACCTTTTCATTGCTCTAAAAGCGATGCAAAGGTAAGCAGAAAGAGGGATGCCAAACAATCCCTATCTATTGGTAAAAATAAGACAACAAAAATGAGATATATAGATATGTACAATACCTATATATAAGTAAATACTGGATAATTTAAATAAAAAAAGAAAAGAAAACCTACTTCAGCCAACTCGCCAACGCACGTTCCGTTACCTCCCACAACTGCTCTTTCTGTACATGATTCGTGTATTTATCAGACAAGTTTTTCCGGTGGTTATTAACATACAGTTGCCCTGTCACACCGGCTTCCTTCTCGTCCAACAGTAAACCGATTGCCGTAGAAGCCCCTTTCTTGGGTTTACGGATAAAAGGACGGAAAAAAATATCCGTCAACGGATCGAACCACTTGTGCATAGTGATGATATCAGTAGAAACAATTCCCGGATCGGCAGCATTGACGCTAATCCCTTTCTCTCGAAGTTGCTCGGAAAGTTCGAAAGTAAACAATAATAAAGCCAGCTTCGTGTTACTGTAAACAGGAATCCTCCAAAACGTTCCCGTTTTCCCTCTATGAAAGAAATCCGGGAAGTCGAGCTTGCCGATTGCGTATGTACAGGAAACCATATTTACGATACGCGCTCCACGCACCATCAGCGGAATTAATTTCCGGGTAAGCAGATAAGGTCCCATGTAGTTCACACTTACCGTTCGTTCGAATCCTTCGGAAGTAGTATGAAAACCTGTCTCCATCGTTCCGGCATTATTCATTAACAAAGAGATGGGAAGATTCCTTTCTAAGATCTGACTGGCAAAAGCAACTACGGATTGCATGGAAGATAAGTCAATAGCCATAACCTCCAAATCCGGGTTTCCGGTTTCCTTGCTCAAACGTTCACGAACAACCTCCGCTTTCTTCGGATGATAACAAGCCATTATGATTCGATAACCGGCTTTGGCTACGGCACGTGTTATTTCTGTTCCCATTCCTCCGTCCGCACCGGTGATGATTGCCCATTTCATTTCACTCATTTTTTCTCCAGTTTATCAATCTCCTTTTGTAAAGAGGAAGGTAATTGTTCTTTCAAATGTTGATGACAAGCCATTTCTATCGTATACATACGTCCTATGCAATAATTACTGTGTCCACAGTTGCAACGTGCTTGTTCCTCCTGTTTCATCCGGTTCACGAATCCCGGTTCGTTGAGTAACGCTCTCGCCATCTGCACGGCATCAAAACCGGAATCGAGCACTTCATCTATTTTCTGACGGGAAACAAGACCACCGACATAAATCAACGGCGCATCCGGAAGAGCCGCACGGAATTTCAATGCATCTTCAAGGAAATAGGCCTCTTTGAAGGGCACAGAGGGTATCATCCATTTGCCAAACATACGGACTCCGTATTTCAGCCACCAACAATTCATATAGTAAGACATCGAACGAATCGGCATGGCACCTCTCATTACATACATCGGCGCTTTACTGACAAAACCACCACTCAACACCAATCCATGAGCACCAAGTTCCAACAGACGTTTGGCCACTTGTATGGATTCGTCTATCTCCATTCCTCCTTTGAAGCCGTCGCGCATATTCATTTTTACGAAAACTGCCATATCACTGCCTGCCGCTTTCATCACTTCTTCCATCACCATATCCATAAAACGCATCCGGTTTTCGAGCGAACCGCCATATTCATCTTTCCGATGATTGGTGTAGGGAGACAGGAATTGACTAATCAAATAGCCGTGCCCCGCATGTACTTCAACGGCGTCAAATCCGGCTTTCCTCGCCAGATTGACTGCATTTCCATACGCTTTCGCCATTTCCGGAAGCTCCTCTTTTTCCATTCCACGCACAAACGTAGGAGAATAGAGGTTGAAGCCTGAAGATGCGGATATAGGAGTGACACCACATATATTTTTATGGGACATATTTCCACAATGCCCGATTTGTATACCTACTGCGGCACCTTCATCGTGCACGGCTTTTGTCAGTTCGTGTAAACGGGGAATAATGGACGGACGCAACCACAACTGACGGTCGAAAGAAAGTCCGCTTTGTGCCACGGCAGCATAAGCCACTGTTGTCATACCCACTCCCCCCGCAGCTACCGACCGATGGTAATCCAGCAACATCTGCGTGGGAGTATTCTCCGGACACATGCTCTCAAAAGCTGCCGAACGGATTGTTCGATTCCGCAGCGTCAAAGGACCAAAGGTGACCGGGCTAAAAAGTTTAGATTCCATAGTAGTTGATATTTTATTTAAGTCATACGTAAGTCGTGATGAAAAGCGCCCCTAATAAAGAAAAGGGAACACTCGTTTCCGTTCTCCCACTGCGTCTCCGAATTCTTCGCGGTAACGGCACCAAATAGCGTTGGCACGGGGAACAAGGTTAGCAATCGTCCACCAAAGGAAGACCAGACCGGAAAGTGAACAAGTGAGTATCGCCCAACCTGCCCATTCTACTATCTCACCGAAATAGTTGGCGGAAGTGACATAACGGTACATTCCTTTTTGAGGCAGATAATGCCGGGTGTCTCCCGGTTTGCGCAAATGACGGATGATATAATCCGACTGCCAGTTCAACAGCATACCTGCGAAAAAGAGCAGTGTGCCGATAATAAACCACGGTGAAGTGAACCAACCGGATTGATACATCGTTTCGGGAGCAAGATAGAAAATCCATTTTCCTTGCATATAACCATTCAGCAGATTAAAAAGAACTCCCATCGACATGATTGCCAGCGGCATCTTACTTTTTCCTTTCAATAGCAAAGGGAAGATGAAAGCACGCTGAAAATAGTGAATCTGAAAGAAGAGGAAGAAAGTGAAAATCACCGGCTCGAACCGACGTTCGGAATAGATCCACATCACGCACATCACCACGAAAACCGGAGCTTCCATCAATATCCAGGCTAGTTTATTGGAGATAGCTACTCCCCACGATGCTGTGCGGAAAATACCATATCCGGCTTTCACAAAGTAAAGGGCGATAAAAACAAACAAAGCAATCAGGCTCATCACCCCCAGAAACAGATTAAAAGTATCTATACTCATACCGATCTATTTTGTAACACGCAAAAATAACAAAAATGAGATAAATGACGATACAAAAAATAGAAAGAATCTGAAGTACATTCTTTTACGAACATAAAAAAGGAGAAAATGTAAAATTTCCCGGATGCGCTTCTGAAATGATCGGGCACACATCCGGGATTACTTATCTATTTAATAAAAGGATTTGTTCTTATCAGCGTTTCTTAATTGGGATATAAGCCAAATCATCAAGTACATTTTTATAAGCCGGGCGGATAATCCGTTTACCGTCGAAGGTTAATTCTTCATTGCGGTGTGCACACCAGCCTACGATACGCGCCATGGCAAACAGTGGAGTGAAGATTTCCTGCGGCAAACCGATCATTTCATACACGAAGCCCGAATAAAAGTCGATATTGCTGGACACTGTCTTTCCGTTGTTTTTAACCCGTCCGAAAGTAGCGATGGCACGTTCTTCCAGCAGTTCAAGAAAAGCAAATTCGCTTTCTCTGCCTTTTTCACGGGCAAGGTCGCGAGCCAGTTCTTTCAATAGAAGAGCACGAGGGTCGGAGATGGTATAAACGGCATGTCCGATACCATAGATCAATCCGGTTTTGTTATACACTTCTTTGTTCAACATTCGGGTGTAATAAGTGTCTATCTCATCTACACTTGTCCAGTCTTTAATATTTTCCTTCAGGTGCTGAAACATGTCGGCAACCTGAATATTGGCACCTCCGTGAAGCGGGCCTTTCAGCGAACCGATACCGGCGGCGATGGCCGAATAAGTATCTGTTCCAGTAGAAGAAGTAACACGAACGGTGAAAGTGGAGTTATTACCACCACCGTGCTCTGCCTGAAGAATCAATAACAAATCAAGGGTGCGTGCATCCAGTTCGGTATAGTCTTTTTTCAGCATATACAGGAAATTTTCGGCAATAGAGAGCTTTTCCTGCGGATGGCGGATATGCAGAGAACGTCCGAAAGTAGCATGACGAAGCATATTATAAGCATAAGCGATGATAGTGGGGAACTTTGAAATCAGTTCAATACTCTGACGCATCAGGTTATCCCGGGAGGTATCATCCGCATTTGCGTCAAAACGATACATTTCCAATACACTGCGTGAAAGAATATTCATGATGTTGTTTCCTTCCAACTCGATGATGTTCATTTTCGTTTTCTGTTCCAACGGCATATTGTCGTTAATCAACTCACGGAAAGAAAGCAATTCTTCTTTATCCGGCAGACGTCCGGAAAGCAATAGGTAAGCCACTTCTTCGAAGCCAAAGCGTTTCTCTTTGATTATAGCGTGAGAAATATCTTCTACATCATAACCGCGATAGAACAGTTTTCCCGGTATGGGTTTCAGTCCACCACCCGGAACACGTTCATATCCTACTACATTACCGATTCTGGTTAAACCTACCAATACACCTGTGCCGTCTTCATTACGCAATCCGCGCTTCACATCAAACTTGGAGAACAATTCTGTATCAATCCGGGTAGCTTCCTTCATTTCCTCGGAAAGCTTGTAAATCAAGTACTCTTTTTTCATCTTTCTTCGTTTTTATTCGTTACTTTTATTTTTCAATTCTTTCCACGATCTCACGAGTGAAAGCGGAAGTAGAGAGGGAGGTTCCATTCGGCATAAAACGGGCTAAATCGTGTGTAGCACGAGCGTCCAGAAAGCTTTGTTCCAAGGCTTTCTCTATCAGAGCAGCCGCTTCTTTCCAGTCAAAATATTCTAGCATCATTACTGCCGAAAGGATAATAGAACAAGGGTTCACCACATCTTTTCCCGCAATATTGGGGGCTGTTCCGTGAGTCGCTTCAAAGATGGCATGACCTGTCTGGTAGTTGATATTTGCTCCCGGAGCGATGCCGATACCGCCTACCATGGCCGCCAGTTGGTCGGAAACGTAGTCTCCGTTGAGGTTTAAGGTGGCTATCACGGAATATTCTTCGGGAATCAGGAGTGTATTTTGCAAGAAAGCATCCGCAATGCAATCTTTTATCACCAGTCTGCTATCTGCCAAGGCATCGCCAAATTCACGTTGCGCCAGTTCGTAGCCCCATTTTTTGAAACCACCTTCGGTAAACTTCATAATATTCCCTTTATGCACCAACGTTACGGAAGGCAAATGATGGTCGAGCGCATACTGGCAGGCAGCACGTACAAGACGCTCCGTGCCCTCACGTGATACAGGTTTCACACCGAAAGAAGAGGTTTCCGGGAAACGGACTTTTGTCACGCCCATTTCGTCTTTCAGGAATTGATAGAACTTTTCAGCTTCCGGAGTTCCGGCTTCCCATTCGATACCTGCATAAATATCTTCCGTATTTTCACGGAACACACACATGTTCACTTTCTCCGGTGATTTGACAGGCGACTGTACTCCCTGATACCAACGAACCGGACGAAGACAGACGTATAAATCAAGTGTCTGACGCAGTGCTACGTTCAACGAACGGATTCCACCTCCGACAGGAGTTGTCAACGGACCTTTGATTCCTACCAGGTATTCCTGAAAGGTTTCCATTGTTTCATCCGGCAACCAGGAACCAGTCGCGTTGAAGGCACGTTCTCCCGCCAACACTTCTTTCCATTCGATCCGACGTTTGCCGCCGTATGCTTTCCGGATAGCTGCGTCCACTACGGCTTGCATGGCAGGAGTTACTTCGGCTCCTACTCCATCGCCGGTAATATAAGGTACGGTAGGCACATCGGGTACCAACAGCGTACCATCTGTTTGCATAGTTATTTTGCTCATTTTTTATCTTGCATTTAAGGCAGAACCGGCACGGAACCAGGCTATCTGCTGTTCATTATAGGTATGTTGCACTTCAAAACTTTCTTTCGTTCCGTCTTCGTGATGAAGAATAATCGTCAGATTGCGCCCCGGTGCGAAATGGACTAAGCCTGATACGGACAGAAGATCGTGTTCCCGAATCTTGTCATAGTCTGCTTTATCTACAAAAGTAAGAGCAAGCATTCCTTGTTTTTTCAGATTTGTTTCGTGGATACGGGCAAAACTCTTAGCCAAAATGACACGTACATTGAGGAAGCGTGGTTCCATGGCTGCATGTTCACGGCTGGAACCTTCTCCATAATTCTCCTCGGCAACAACAATAGACGGAATACCTTCGGATTTATACATCTTTGCCGTACCGGAAACTGTTCCATAAGTATTTGTCGAACGATTCCAAACACAGTTCGTTTCACCATTGAAAGCATTGACAGCTCCCATCAGCATATTGTCGGAAATATTCTCCAAATGCCCCCGGAAGCGGAGCCACGGACCTGCCATAGAGATATGGTCGGTAGTACATTTTCCCTGTGCTTTAATCAATAAAGGCATGTTCAGCAAGTCCTGTCCGTCCCATGCCGGGAAAGGAGTCAGAAGCTGAAGACGTTGGGAATCCGGTTTTACCCTGATTTCCGTTTTTGCTCCGTGCGGGGCAATATACCCTTCATTTCCCTGTTCAAAACCTTTCAAGGGGAGTTCATCTCCTACAGGCTCGGAGAGTTTCACTTTTTCTCCGTTATGATTCACCAGTCTGTCTTTCAACGGGTTGAAACAGAGATCACCGGCTATTGTTAACGCCATCGTTAGTTCCGGAGAAGCTACAAACGCGTATGTGTTGGGATTACCGTCAGCGCGTTTGGCAAAATTACGATTGAAAGAGGTGACGATTGAGTTTTTTCGTGTCGGATCGTCCGTCTGACGTTTCCACTGACCGATACAAGGTCCACAGGCATTTGCCATAATCGTGGCTCCCAGCCGTTCAAAAGCTTCAATCATACCGTCTCTTTCGGCAGTAGCCCGGATTTGCTCCGAACCCGGATTGACAATCAGCGGAGAAGCGACGCTCAAATTCTTTTCTGTCACTTGCTTTGCCAGAGAAGCTGCACGGCTCAAATCCTGATAAGAAGAATTGGTACATGAACCTATCAAGCCCACCTCCATTTTACGGGGGTAGCCGTTCAATAACACTTTTTCTGCAAATTCAGAGATGGGAGTAGCGGCATCCGGTGTAAACGGCCCGTTTATATAAGGTTCGAGTTCTGACAAATCTATTTCAATCACACGGTCGTAATAGTTGGATGGTTCGTCGGTCACAATGTCGTCTGCACGAAGATCTGCATCAACAGATTCAGCCCAATCAACTACACAATCTCTTCCGGTAGCTCTCAAATAAGTAGCCATGCGCCCGTCAAAGGGGAACAAAGAGGTAGTAGCTCCAACTTCGGCACCCATATTGCAAATGGTAGCTTTCCCGGTAGCAGAAAGGGATTCGGTTCCGGGACCAAAATATTCGATAATAGCATTCGTTCCTCCTTTTACGGTAAGGATGCCGGCCAATTTCAGGATTACATCTTTCGGAGAGGTCCAACCGCTTAGTTTTCCGGTCAGACGGACACCGATAATCTTCGGCATTTTCAGCTCCCATTCCATTCCTGTCATCACATCCACGGCATCCGCTCCACCGACACCGATAGCCACCATGCCCAGTCCGCCTGCATTAGGCGTATGAGAGTCTGTTCCCACCATCATACCGCCGGGGAAAGCATAGTTTTCGAGCACTACCTGATGGATAATTCCTGCTCCCGGTTTCCAGAAGCCGATGCCATAACGGGAAGATACATCACGGAGGAAATCGTATACTTCTTCATTGGTCAGTCTTGCCGTAGCAATATCCGCCTTTGCACCTTTATACGCCTGTATCAAGTGATCGCAATGCACTGTCGAAGGCACAGCCACCTGATCCTTACCTGCATTCATAAATTGAAGCAAAGCCATCTGCGCAGTTGCATCCTGCATAGCCACACGATCGGGACGGAAATTCACATAATCCTCCCCCCGTTTGTAATCTTTCAAATCGGCTACATCATACAGATGAGCATACAAAATCTTCTCGGCCAACGTCAAAGGGCGTTTTAGTATAGCCCGTACGTGTTCTACCTTTCCTTTATAAGCAGCGTAGAAAGCTTCTAACATAGTCACATCATATACCATATTGCTTTTTGTTTTTTTAGTCTATCTATTAAAATAACGAACGACGTTCGAGTAATGTTTAACAAAATGAAATATTTTTTCTACCCGGAACGAAGATTTGTTACCTTTGCGCCTATTATGAGTAATAATCCGAAAAGTCCCATTATAGACCTTCAGCAACAGCAACTCCTCCTGCGGATGGAGTATGAATATGAGAAGGAAGAATTTAAGCGGCAGACCGAAACAATGGGTGTTGCCCGTAAAGTGAAGCGCGGTCTCTGCTGGTATCCTGTCTCTCTTGGCCGAAGTTACTACAATTCGCTGAATCAGCTTGTAATAGATATTACACGGACCGAAAATAAAGAAATAGAGCATTCCTTTGAGTTCGGCCGTCCTGTTTGCTTTTTCCACCAGTCATTCGAAGGAAAAGTGAAGTATATGGATTTCATCGCTACCGTCAGCTTTGCCGACGAAGAACGAATGGTCGTAGTACTCCCCGGAGCGGGAGCTTTAGCGGAACTGCAAACTGACGGTATACTGGGGGTACAACTTTATTTTGACGAAACATCGTACCGGGCCATGTTCGAGGCACTGGAAGACACGATACGTGCCAAGGACAACCGCCTGGCGGAACTGCGCGACATTTTGCTGGGTACCCAAAAGCCGGGATTCCGCGAATTATATCCTGTCCGCTTTCCATGGCTGAACAGTACACAGGAAACAGCAGTCAACAAGGTGCTCTGTACGCGTGACGTATCTATTGTTCACGGTCCTCCGGGAACCGGAAAGACAACGACTCTTGTCGAAGCGATTTACGAAACGTTACACCGGGAACCACAAGTGCTTGTCTGTGCACAAAGCAACACGGCTGTCGACTGGATTTGTGAGAAACTGGTAGATCGGGGAGTCCCCGTGCTCCGCATTGGAAATCCAACCCGGGTCAACGACAAAATGCTTTCATCCACCTACGAACGCCGGTTTGAAAGTCATCCTGCCTATCCGGAGCTTTGGGGAATCCGTAAATCTATCCGCGAAATGGGTAGCCGGATGCGCCGGGGTAGTTATTCTGAACGGGAAGGAATGCGTAATCGCATGAGTCGTCTCCGCGAGCGTGCCACGGAATTGGAAATACAAATCAATGCCGATCTTTTCGACAGTGCCCGCGTAATTGCTTCTACCCTAGTCAGCAGCAACCACCGCCTGCTCAACGGACGTCGTTTTCCGACTTTATTCATCGACGAAGCTGCACAAGCCCTCGAAGCTGCCTGCTGGATCGCTATCCGCAAAGCAGACCGGGTCATCCTTGCAGGAGATCATTGTCAACTTCCGCCGACTATCAAATGTATAGAAGCTTCCCGTGGAGGATTGGATCATACGTTAATGGAAAAAGTGGTTCAGCAAAAACCTTCCGCGGTCTCTCTATTAAAAGTACAGTACAGAATGCATGAAACCATCATGCAGTTTCCCTCCGACTGGTTTTATCACGGAGAACTGGAAGCTGCTCCGGAAGTACGCTATCGGGGGATTCTTGATTTCGACACTCCCATGAACTGGATCGATACTTCAGAGATGGACTTTCACGAAGACTTTGTAGGCGAAAGTTTCGGACGCATCAATAAGCAGGAAGCCAACCTACTACTGCAAGAACTGGAAACTTACATCGAACGTATCGGCAAAGAACGGATACTGGATGAAAGAATTGATTTCGGTCTGATTTCACCCTACAAGGCGCAAGTGCAATATTTGAGGGGAAAGACCAAAGGGAGCAGCTTTTTACGTCCTTTCCGCAGCCTCATCACCGTAAACACGGTAGACGGTTTTCAGGGACAGGAGCGAGATGTCATTTTCATCAGTCTTGTACGTGCCAACGAGGATGGACAGATTGGATTCCTGAATGATTTGCGAAGAATGAATGTAGCGATTACAAGGGCACGAATGAAGCTTGTTATATTAGGAGATGCCTCCACCCTTACCAAACATCCTTTCTATAAAAGATTGATGTTATTCATTAAAAAGGAGGATTAAATACTTAATCCTCCTTTTAACAAAGCACACTTTCTCCCGAAACCACACTTTTTTTAACACAAACAAAACAAACAATATTTTACATCAGTACTATTCTTAATTTTTCACCCTCAAAGATAGTCGATTATTCCAATGCACTCCAACTATTTCCACCATTTTATTTGCGGATCGCGCGTTTTTGCCCATTCTGCAAATTTAGGATATGTTTTATCAATGCGCTGATTCTCCTTTTTAAGATCTAAATTCAAAATAGAAGCGTCCAAACGAGCATCTACATGAATTGCAAACGGAAAACCATCTTTGCAAATGAAATAGGTACCATCTACATCACCACGAGAAATATCAGCTCCGGAAGGGAAACGATTATTCGCACCAGTCGTCGGCTTATGATCTGTCAGATGGACTTCTGTGGCAGAGTTGAATACTTTTATAAAAGGATTATAAGGAGCTACCACCACTGATTTATCAAGAGTAGGATTATTAAATTGTATGGATACCGTATATGTCTTCTCTTGAATATTCTGATTAATCATATCCTCCGCATTCACATTGGATACTCCCAATTCAGCTTTAGCATCCTTGAATAATGTTATCACATTACCTGAATAGGAAGAAGCTTCACTACCATTAACCGTTACTTTAGAAGCTTTACTCAAATCGAAAGGAACTTCATAAGCAAACGAGTTCTTATAATTAGCTCCCGTCCAAGCCAAGGTGAACTTATCAATAATATTAAGAACCTTATTATCTATATTATAATCAACGCTTGACTGATATTTCATGACTACATCATTCAAGTCATAATCTCCTTGTTCCGGCCAGTTATCTTCAAAGCCAAGCACTCCAGAATACATTTCTGTTCCTTGTCGATCACCCGGATTAGGAACATCCGGAACTTCAATAGCAGCAATAGGATTAGAAGAGATAACGAAAGCAACATCATTATAGTCATTTTCACCGTTTTTCCAGTCTTCCATAGTGATAACATTCACTCTATCACCTGCTTTATTTTTTGCTGCAAAAATTGCAGTGTGAGAAATTTTGTCACTATTCAAAGATTTGGTTGAGTAGAACATATTCCCATTAGCCTTGGCATTTACCCAGCCATTATTCCATATCAAGAAACCAATCTTTGTATTTGCCGGAATACGTTCCGGGTCCTTTTGAGGGAAATTACCAGTCTCATTTATATATTTTAAATTAACCGCAACCCCACTATAATAACCTAAACTATTTCCATGTGCGTTAGGAAATATGACACATGCATGCTTTGTTGCCTTCCTTATTTCATCAATAGAAGCATCTTTCGGATAGCAATAATAAGCAAATACACTTTTCGCCCCTGTGTCTCCCCCAAAATAGTTAATAACGACATTTGCATCTTCTTTTATCAGAATATCAGCATTATCAGTAACTAAAGGTCCTACGTTATTCTTTCCTTCCGGAAAATATGTCGTTATATAACTCTTGAGAGTTGCATCCACGTTGATCTTCTTAGGAGCATCCAAATAGTCAGGCTTACCTGAATTTGCATTCCAAGTTCCTAATACGTTCGGGATTACATCTGTAATAAATTTCACCGCAGCCCTTGTTTGTGCACTTCTCGTTGATGAATCCACAGGAGTAACATCAAGAGCATTCTCAAAGGTTATTTTTGCGCTGACATCCGAACCGACAACTTTAGTTTTATACAAAGTCGGCACACCAAAATCCGGAGAATAAATATAAACTTCTGAAACTGCTGTCGGGAAAGAAGCCGGTTTGATATAACGTCCTTGTATATCTGTAAATCCGGTTGCAATGTGTGACACCCCTGCTTTCTTTATAATCTGACCGCCTTCTGCCACATAAGAAAGCGGATTTTCAGCATAAACTTCAAAATAAGCCCTAGGACATTCCTTTCCATAATCAATATTCAATTGAATATTTTTAGTAGTGGCAAAGTCGAAATAGTTATCTAAAGTAACTTCTTCTTTATCTCCTGAATTAGCAGGATCATATACATCTTTCTGTAAACAGCTTGAGAAAGCAACAGAAACAACACTGATAACACATGCTAATTTAGCAATGTTAATCATTCTCTGGGGTAAGTTAAAACACATCATACTTCTCGTTCATTTTATTTGATAGTGCAAATATAAACATAAACTTGCATATTTTAATCACATTATTGATATATTTTTCAAAAAAAAGTTTCTGCAAGCTTCACCTACCCATTTTTAAATATCTTATTAATAAAAAAGGAGAAAGCAAAAAGCCCTCTCCTTCTTTTAAAACTTGTATAATCTGGTCTAATTAATTATTCTCCGGACGAAGTTTACGAACAGTTACAGCAGTCTGCCACATTTCGCTTTCGCGTAATTGACGGAGCTCCTCGTTTAACTTTTCACGATAATCAGGTTGTGAATTACTGTCGATAGAAATCTGTGCTTCGTTACCAGTCTTCACACTGTTATACAACTTTTCAACTACCGGTTTGATAGCATCGTGGAATGGGCCCATCCAATCGAGAGCACCACGTTGAGCAGTAGTAGAGCAGTTAGCGTACATCCAGTCCATACCGTTCTTTGCGAACAACGGCATCAATGACTGTGTCAGTTCTTCCACTGTTTCATTGAATGCTTCAGAAGGACTATGACCGTTTTCACGCAATACTTCGTACTGTGCCAGCAACAAACCTTGGATAGCCCCCATCAATGAACCACGTTCACCTGTCAGGTCAGAAGTAGCCTCACGTTGGAAAGTTGTTTCGAACAGATAACCGGAACCGATACCAATACCCAGTGCGATGGTTCTTTCGTAAGCCTTGCCTGTAGCATCCTGATAGATAGCATAAGAAGAGTTCAAGCCACGTCCTTCGAGGAACATAGTACGCAAAGATGTACCGGAACCTTTAGGAGCAACCATGATAACGTCGATATCAGCAGGAGGAACTACACCTGTACGGTCGTTCCAAGTGATAGCAAAACCGTGTGAGAAATAAAGAGCTTTTCCGGCAGTCAGGTAAGGCTTGATAGTAGGCCATACTGACATTACTGCTGCGTCAGACAACAGACACATTACAATAGTACCTTTCTCACAAGCTTCTTCGATACCGAACAAAGTTTCACCCGGAACCCATCCGTCTGCTACTGCCTTATCGTATGTTTTTCCTTCACGTTGACCAACGATTACATTGAAACCGTTATCACGCAAGTTCAGTGCCTGTCCAGGACCCTGTACGCCATAACCGATTACAGCGATTGTTTCATTTTTCAATACTTCACGAGCTTTTTCCAATGGAAATTCGTCACGGATTACTACAGTTTCAGTAGTACCTCCAAAATTCAACTGTGCCATTTTCTTTTTGTTTTTAGTTTTTGATGACTTACGCCATCTGTTATTAATTGATTTTATATTCTCACATTTATTCAAATATCACTTTCGAGCGGCAAACAACTTCGTTGCCATTCTTCTTCACTTCTACGTGAAACTCGTTTGCGTTCACTTCATCGCAGAAGAAAGAGAGTTCATCACCAAAATAGCTTTCCGCCACATACGCCATTTCAAAACGACGGATACGTTTGGTCTTATACAATTCAATCGGGAACAAATCAAGGATATGCTCGATGTAACGGATGCTGTTTACATGACCGTTGATATCTATATCACTGTATTTTGCCGTCAGGGTAGCTATCGGCTGATCGCTTGTCACTTTGATGCGTGAAGGCTTTTCAATCGGGCAAGGCTCATCACAGACATAGTCTACGATACTTCCCCCATGCAAAGTCAACAAGTCGGCAGGCTTGCGGGTATTAAGATTAATCATTGCCCATACGGAACGTGCGTAGCCAATCTTCTTCCCATCCTTATCAATAATAGCAAAATTACGGTCCGTAAACAAACGGTAGACATTTTCCACCCACGTCTGAACCGAGAAATTCTCATACTGATAAGGCATTTCATCCAACTCAATAGCCAGACGTGAAAGCACCCATGTGTAATTATCCTCATTCAGCGTTGCAATACCAAAACCACGGTCATTGGCGTGAAAACCTGCACAATTCAGCAGATGATTTCCCAGTACCCCCATAGTCAGACGTCCGTTGAAGTCAACATGGAACGGTTCTGCCACAAACTGATAAGTCCCTATTCTATTTTCTTCACTCATTATTCTTATTGGTTTTTACTTTGGTTATACATAGCTTCCCGTCCATCGAGAAACTCATTCACCCGTTCAAAGCAGCTGGTAGTAATCGCTACACGTCCCGAACGGACAAACTGCAAAACACAATTCAAAGCCTTCAGTTCACCATAGAGCGAAGTTATATCTTCGCTCATTCCATTTTTCTCGACAATAGAAAATATCGGATTGACTTCCACTATACGTGCATTGTATCTACGAATCAGTTTGGATGCTTCCGGATTCTCCTGAAAAGCAGGAGTAGACACCTTATATAATGCAATCTCGTGGAAATAAATCTCATCCTCTGTGAAATAATGTGCCTGAATCACGTCGATCTTCTTTTCGATCTGTTTCACTACCTTCTCAATGATGTCCTTATCAGTCCAAGCTGTTATTGTATACTTATGTACACCTTTAATAGAAGAAGCAGATACATTCAGGCTCTCAATATTTATTTGCCGACGGGTAAATACAGCAGTTACCTGATTCAGCAACCCGGCTATATTCTCCGAATGAACAATGATTGTATATAACGTTTTATCACTCATAACTCTAATTTTTTAAATGCGAACTCTCAACTCTCCATTCTCAACTCTCAACTTCTCCTAGCACTCCAGCAACATCTGGTTTACCGAACCACCCGGAGGAGTCATCGGCAAAACATTGCCTTCTTTCACCACGCAAGCTTCGAGCAGGAACGGACCGTCCGTTGCCAGCATTTCAGCAATAGCTTCCTTCAGTTCTTCACGAGTGAAAACACGCTTGGAAGGAATATCATAAGCCGAGGCCACTTTCATATAATCCGGATTCAACATCGGGGTAAACGAATAGCGACGGTTGAAAAACATAGCTTGCCACTGACGTACGTTTCCGAGGTAATTATTGTTCAAGCAGATAATCTTCACCGGAGCCTTCTGCTCCATAATCGTACCCAGTTCCTGAATATTCATTTGCAGTCCGCCATCTCCCATAAATACGCATACGGTACGTTCCGGTGCTCCGAAAGTTGCCCCGATAGCTGCGGGAAGCCCGAAGCCCATTGTTCCAAGTCCTCCGGAAGTAATGATACTGCGTTCTTTCGTATATTTAAAGTAGCGTGCAGATATCATCTGATTTTGACCTACATCTGTTACCAAAACAGCTTCATGGTGAGTAGCATCACTAACCGCACGTACCACTTCCCCCATACTCAAAGAGTTTGTGGCAGGATGAAGTTCAGGACGGATTACTTTTTCCTCCTCCACTTTCTCATATTCTTTGAAGCTATCAATCCATTCGGTATGAGTGTTCTTTTTCAGAAGTTTCGTCACAGAAGCCAGTGTTTCCTTGCAATCTCCCAATACAGCTACATCTACCTTTACATTCTTATTAACTTCCGCAGGATCGATATCAAAATGAATCACTTTTGCCTGTTTGGCATAAGTAGCCAAATTACCGGTCACACGGTCGTCAAAACGCATACCAACAGCAATCAGCACATCGCATTTATTGGTATTGATATTCGGTCCCAGATTGCCGTGCATACCCAACATACCTTTATTCAACGGATGTTCTGTCGGCAAAGCCGAAAGTCCGAGCAGCGTACAACCCGCAGGCATATCCGCTTTTTCGATAAACTCGCGCAATTCGCTCTGTGCATTTCCCAGTTCAACACCTTGTCCAACCAATACAAGCGGACGTTCAGCGTTATTAATCAGTTCGGCAGCAGCCTGTACAGTCTCCTCGTCCGTATCGGGAACAGGAACATAACTACGGATAAAATCGACTTTCGTCGGTTCGTATTTCGTTTTCTCTACTTGCGCATTTTTGGCAAAGTCCAATACCACCGGACCCGGACGACCACTACGGGCAATGTAAAACGCACGTGCTACCGCCCAGGCTACATCTTCCGCACGGCGAATCTGATAACTCCATTTAGTGATTGGCTGGGTGATACCTACCAAGTCAACTTCCTGAAAAGCATCCGTCCCAAGAAAGCCTGTTCCTACCTGTCCGGCAATCACCACGATAGGCGTACTATCGATCATCGCATCCGCAATGCCTGTTACCGTATTGGTTGCTCCGGGACCGCTCGTCACCAGGCAAACACCTACATCACCCGATACACGGGCATAACCTTGTGCGGCATGGGCGGCTCCCTGCTCGTGACGAACCAAGATATGGTTCAATATATTTTGATGATCGTACAAGGCATCGAATACCGGCATAATAGAACCACCGGGGTAACCAAAGATGGTAGTCACTCCCTGATGTTCCAAGGAGCGCATCAAAGCCTCTGCACCTGTTATTAAATCTTTCATATTAGTTGATAGTTGATAAATGATAAATGATAGTTGAGAAATGACAGTTGAAAATGAATGGTTTACAATCATTGCGCTAAGTGCTGCGCAGCTAACTATTACCTATCAACTATATTATATAATTCTCACTGCTCCCTTATCGGCAGAGCTTACCATGCTGGCATACGCCTTCAGGCTCTTCGGTACATAACGGTCACGAGTGACAGGAGTCATCGGACGGGCCGCCAGTTCTTCATCCGTCAGTCGCACGTTAATCTTCCGGGCCGGAATATCGATTTCGATAATGTCTCCGTCTACAATTTTTCCGATATTGCCTCCAGCTGCCGCTTCAGGAGAAATATGTCCGATACTCAATCCGGAAGTTCCACCACTGAAACGTCCGTCGGTAATCAAAGCACATTCTTTTCCGAGATGACGAGATTTGATATAAGAGGTAGGATAAAGCATTTCCTGCATACCGGGACCACCCTTCGGACCTTCGTGCGTAATGACGACTACATCGCCACTGACGACTCGGCCTCCGAGGATGCCTTCACAGGCTGCTTCTTGCGAATCAAATACTTTGGCAGGTCCGGTAAATTTCCAGATACTTTCGTCTACACCTGCTGTTTTTACCACACAACCGTCTTGGGCAATATTGCCTTTCAATACGGCCAATCCACCGTCTTTGCTATAAGCATGTTCCAAATCACGGATACATCCGTTTGCACGGTCTTTATCCAGTTCCTTATAGTACATGCCCTGTGAACCAAGTACGAGATTGAATCTATTTCCGGCTGCACTCGAATATTTTTTAATTGCCTTTTCGCTTACATTCGGGCTGGTGATTGAATATTCATTAATAGCTTCCGCCAATGACATTCCGTCTACCCGTCGAACAGATGTATCTATCAGACCGCCTTTTGCCAGTTCATCCATGATAGCAATAATACCACCGGCACGGTTTACATCCTGAATATGATATTTCTGTGTATTGGGAGCCACCTTGCAGAGACAAGGAGCCTTGCGGGAAAGCATATCGATATCATCCATCTTGAAATCTACCTCTGCTTCATGAGCAATAGCCAACAGGTGAAGAACTGTATTAGTAGAACCACCCATTGCTATATCCAGCGTCATGGCATTCAAGAAAGCCTGACGGGTAGCAATGCTACGAGGAAGCACACTTTCGTCTCCTTCTTCATAATATAACTTTGCATTTTTTACGATCAGTTCTGCTGCATCTTTGAAAAGCTGCGTACGATTCTCGTGTGTAGCTACGATGGTTCCGTTTCCGGGAAGAGCCAGTCCGATTGCTTCATTCAGGCAGTTCATTGAATTGGCGGTAAACATACCGGAACAACATCCGCAAGTAGGACAAGCATTTTGCTCGATATTCGCTACTTCCTGATCGCTGACACTTTCATCAGCCGATTTAATCATCGCGTCGATCAAATCCAGGTGCTGACCATTCCATTCTCCGGCTTCCATCGGACCGCCCGATACAAATACGGCAGGAATATTCAAACGCATAGCCGCCATCAACATTCCGGGAGTAATCTTATCGCAATTGCTGATACATATCATTGCATCTGCCTTGTGCGCATTAACCATATATTCTACACTGTCTGCAATGATGTCACGTGAAGGAAGCGAGTAAAGCATACCATCATGTCCCATTGCTATACCGTCGTCGATAGCTATTGTATTGAATTCCGCAGCGAAGCATCCCAGCTTCTCAATCTCTGCCTTCACCAGCTGACCGATTTCATGCAGATGCACATGTCCCGGAACAAACTGGGTGAACGAATTGACGATAGCAATAATGGGTTTACCCATCTGATTCTTCTTCATGCCGTTGGCTGCCCATAACGCACGGGCTCCCGCCATCCGACGGCCTTGTGTACTAAACGAACTGCGTAATTGCTTTTTCATTTCAATCTATCTTTTAATTAAAGAGCCTTCCTCACACAAGTGAGAAAGGCTCTAAATTCTATCTTTTATGGTACGAACACATACAACACAAAAACCTTTCTCACGCTCTTGATGGGACCACCACGACGCGAATAATATGCAGGACTGCTAGGTTAATAGATGTATGTAACATATTCATATCTTCTTTTCTTTATTTTCGTGCTGCAAAGGTAAGGGCTTTTTTATTATATCCAAACAAATCGAAGAAAAAAATCACTTAAAAGCGAATAATTGTAAGAAAAGAGAGGTATTATTTCTCTATTTTATCACTTAAAGGTTGAATTTACAACTATTATCTAACTGCGCACCTCACTTCCTTTTTCTGACAAAAGCACTTAATAATCTGAAATTTACCCTCCCTATACCGGAGTACAAGCAAATAATTCGTATCTTTGTAGACCCGTATTTACGGGAATTATTAATCAGAAACAAAAAAGATCAGATGGAAACAGTAGAAAACAAGTACATTACCGTTGCATACAAACTATATACAATGGAAGATGGTGAAAAAGAGTTGTTCGAAGAAGCAAAAGCAGAACATCCCTTTCAATTCATTTCAGGATTAGGAACAACACTCGAAGATTTCGAAAATCAGATAACTGCTCTTTCTAAAGGTGATAAATTTGATTTTACCATTCCGGCAGATAAGGCTTACGGACAATATGACGAACAACACGTTATTGACCTCCCCAAAAATATTTTTGAAATAGATGGCAAGTTTGACAGCGAACGTATTAAAGAAGGTAACATCGTACCTTTGATGACTGGTGACGGTCAGCGCGTAAATGCCAGCGTAGTAGAAATCAAACCGGATGTTGTAATAGTTGACCTCAATCACCCGTTGGCTGGTGCCGACCTGATTTTCGAAGGTGAAATACTGGAAAGCCGTCCTGCTACTAACGAAGAAATCCAGGAATTGGTGAAAATGATGAGTGGCGAAGGTGGTTGCGGTTGCGGATGCGACAGCTGCGGTGATGGCTGTGGCGACGACTGCGGTTGCGAAGGCGGACACTGTCATTAATTGAAGTATTAAGTATAAAGTATTAAGTATTAATTTCGTGCGAATATAGCCGGAGTTTTAATACTTAATACTTTTTTTATGCCGTCATTCCGGCTAATACTTAATGCCTAATACTTAATACTTGATACTTAATACTTAAAATCAGCATCCTTTGTGCGTCATGATGTCAAGCACCATTTTATCCGTTTCGTTCATGGCTTGCGAGCCGATTCTTGTCAGGTTACGGATACTTTGGTCTACATCTTCATCTATAATTCCTTCTACGGAAGTCACACAACGGTCTTCCATTGCCATCATGGCAGACAGTACGGCTGTCGAAACTCCGGTGGTTACCTTCAAGGCACAACTCGGTTTTGCACCGTCACAAATCATTCCTGTCAAATTGGCAATCATGTTTTGAACAGCGAAGGCAACCTGATTGTAGTTTCCTCCCATTAACCAGGTGATTCCACAACTGGAACCTGTGGCAGCTACCACACAACCACACAAAGCAGACAGACGCCCCAAACTTTGTTTGATATATATAACAGTGAGATGGCTAAGCATTAAAGCACGGATCAGTTCTTCTTCACTTTTTCCGTTTTCTTCTGCAAAGACAACGACAGGAAGTGTAGCGGATATCCCCTGATTACCACTGCCGGAATTACTCATTACAGGAATCATAGCGCCAGCCATACGGGCGTCGCAGGCAGCCGACGTATAAGAGAGGATATGAGAAAACACGCTATCCCCCATCACTTTATGCTCATAAGTTCCCCGAAGCATTTTCCCTAAAGAATGTCCGTAGTTACCTTTAAATGCTTGTTCGGCAGCAGCTTTGTTCAAACGGGCTGTGTCAAGGATGAAACGGATTTCATCCAGCGGAGCAGTCAGTGCAAAATCATAGACCTTGCGCAAATTTAGTTCGAGCGAAGCCTCTTCCTCTTCTTCGCTAGCTGTCTGTTGATTGTCGAGCAACATTTGTTCATCTTTGGCTATATATATAAAAGTAGTATGTCCACCGGCAATGATGGCTTTAGCCGTTTTATCTCCCGTTTTACAGTTCACTTCAATATAAAGCTTTTCCGTAATATCTTCTTTTAGAGAAATACAAATCCGTTTTTCTGCGATAAACAGTTTTCCCTGTTCCACCGCTTCCGATGTACAATCCCTCAACACCTCCAACTGATAATCTGATTTGCCAATCAACGCACCCAAAGCAACCGCTATGGGAAGCCCGACCATACCCGTTCCCGGGATTCCTACTCCCATAGCATTCTTTAATATATTAGCACTTAACAGGACTTCTATCTTTTCCGGTTTCGCTCCCAATGTTTCGGCAGCCTTAGCAACACAAAGCGCTACTGCGATAGGTTCCGTACATCCGATAGCCGGAATGACCTCCTTCTTAATCAATTCTATAATTTGCCTTCTTTCTGATTCAGTCATAGACTTATAAGTTTTGATTCCACAAAAATAGGAAATTCTTTCTTTTCCAACATTCTATAATGAACAAATAAAATCTCATATTGTTATAAAATCTCCCATATACCAAACTTTAACAGAAAGAATTGATAGAAAAATGAAAGCAAAACACGTAATTGTCTATTTGCTACTAGCTATTGTTTCCTCTTCATGCATCCGCGAAGAAGCTCTCAATGCAGAAGCAGACATATTAAGTTGTATACTACCGGGAGTAGCCATGACAACCAGCCCTATTATTAACAATAATTCCATAACTATCTTTGTCGGTCCGGGAACTGATATTTCAGAACTCAAACCTGAATTTACATTGACTCCAGGAGCTACGATCAGTCCACTTAGCGGCACAGAACGAAATTTCAATACCCCACAGGAATATACTGTCACAGCTGCCGACGGTATTTGGAAAAAAGCATATACAGTATCAGTGATCGACACGGAACTTGCCACGAACTATAACTTCGAAGATACACTGGGCGGAAAGAAGTACTACATATTTGTAGAACGCGAAAGAGATAAGGTCGTCATGGAATGGGCCAGCGGAAATGCGGGTTATGCCATGACCGGAGTAGCCAAAACAGCCGATGATTATCCCACTTTCCAAATAACGGACGGAAAAGCCGGCAAATGCCTCTCCTTAGTGACACGCAGTACCGGATTCTTCGGTCAGCTAGCAGGAATGCCTATTGCGGCAGGAAATCTGTTTATCGGTTCTTTCGATGTGAGTAACGCAATGAGCAATCCACTGAAAGCGACTAAATTCGGCCTTCCTTTCCGGCATGTACCCACTTATCTAGCTGGTTATTATAAATACAAAGCAGGAGATCAGTTTACAGAGGGAGGAAAACCTGTGAACGGGAAACGGGACATCTGTGACATATATGCCATCATGTACGAAACCAGTGAATCTGTTCCCACTCTCGACGGAACGAATGCATTCACCAGTCCGAACCTGATTTCAACAGCACGGATTAATAATGCCAAAGAAACGAACGAATGGACTTACTTTAAACTTCCTTTCATCACTCTCCCCGGAAAATTCATTGATAAGGAGAAGCTAAGGGATGGGAAATATAATATAGCCATTGTGTTTACCTCAAGTCTGGAAGGAGATCATTTTAACGGAGCAATCGGAAGTACATTACTGATCGACGAGGCCGAGTTAATCTATCACTCGGAAAATTAGCGGGATTTCGATGAAGGATTTTCCATAACAATACCTCATAATACACTCAAGCAATGTACCCACACAAAACGTGCACATTATCAAACGAACGGAATTAAATAACTTTATAACAACCATAATGATGAAAATCTATCCGTATATATTCAGTTTATTAGCCTGTATAGGAATAGCTCTCCCCGGCTATTCACAGGTAGACCGAAATGAAACGCTGATCCGTTCCGCCCTTCACGGACTGGAATATGAAATCAAAGCAGGTTTCAGCATTGGCGGCACAGCCCCGCTTCCCCTTCCGGTAGAAATCCGTTCGATTGACGGATATAACCCGACACTGGCCATCAGCATAGGGGGCGAAGTAACCAAATGGATTGCCGTTCAGAACAAACTCGGAATCATAGTCGGACTCCGGCTCGAAAACAAAGCAATGACCACCGAAGCCACCGTAAAAAATTACAATATGGAAATTCTCGGACAAGGAGGTGAAAGAATCAGCGGAGTATGGACGGGCGGAGTGAAAACCAAAGTACATACCGCCGGACTGACTATACCTCTAATGGCTACCTACAAACTAAGTAACCGATGGAACATCAAAGCCGGACCTTATTTCTCGTATCTGCTTTCAAGAGAATTTTCAGGTCATGTGTACGAAGGATATTTGCGGGAAGATGATCCCACCGGTCCGAAAGTAGAATTTACCGACGGCAAAATTGCAACCTACGATTTCTCGGACGACTTGAGACATTTCCAGTGGGGATTACAGGTGGGAGCCGGATGGCGAGCTTTCAAGCACCTCAATGTGTATGCTGATCTCACCTGGGGATTGAACGATATATTTAAAAGCAATTTTAATACAATCACTTTTGCAATGTATCCTATCTATTTGAATATAGGTTTTGGGTACGCATTTTAAGTCTCACCACAGATTACACAGATTAACACAGATTGATTTATAAGTCATAGACTATCAATATAAATAATCTGTGTTAATCTGTGTAATCTGTGGTGAATAAGGAATTAATTTCCACCAGACTCCGCCACCTGTTTCACTCCGGAATAGGTCACTTTTACAGTCTGTTGCAATGTAGGCACTTTCACGTTAATGGTCATGTCTGCATTTCCATCTTCTACCGTTCCCGTAACAGTTACAGGACAGGTACCCAAAGCAGCGGCATTTCCCTCAAACGTAAGGTCTTGCTGTCCGGTAAATGTAGACACCCCTTCCCCCTTCTTCACTTCGCACTTATCAACAACAATATCTCCAAATTTCAGGATCTGTTGGTTGATAAACAGTTCAAACTCCTTCAATTCAATCTTCACTTCCGTATTGCTGACTTGCGAGAGAGTGATAAACTTCTCTATTCCATCTCCTATGACAATTTCCTGGTCAGAACCATCCGGTATCATGGATATATCCAGATTTCCCCAATACGTTCCGACTACATCCGGAGCCGTTATCGCAGCTTCCTCTTCAGGAGGATTCCCATTATTCTTGTTATCACTGTCGTCATCGTCACTGCTACAAGCAGCAAAGAAAGTAAGAGAGCAGACCAATGCCAATAAATACAATAGATTCTTTTTCATACGTCTTTGGTTTAGTTATTATAATAAATTTCGTCCCTTATAAACTAAAAAGAAGAAAAAAGGTTCAATATGCTTCCTTTTTCGAAGATATTTCGAGTTCACAACTTTCTTATCGAAAACTTTGTTATATTTGCATATAGTAATTTTAAAAAAGCCACAACTATGTTTAATTCATTTGGCAATATCTTTCGGCTCACAAGTTTCGGTGAGTCTCATGGAAAAGGAGTTGGAGGAGTGATTGACGGATTTCCGGCAGGAATTGTCATCGACGAAGAATTTGTACAACAAGAACTTAATCGCCGCCGTCCGGGACAATCCATTCTTACCACTGCACGTAAAGAAGCTGATAAAGTTGAGTTTCTTTCAGGCATTTTTGAAGGGAAATCCACCGGATGCCCTATTGGTTTTATCGTTTGGAATGAAAACCAACACTCCAATGACTACAACAATCTGAAAAATGTATATCGTCCTTCACACGCTGATTACACGTACACAGTGAAATACGGAATCCGTGACCACCGTGGCGGCGGACGTTCTTCCGCACGCGAAACGATTTCGCGCGTAGTAGCCGGTGCATTGGCTAAGTTAGCACTTCGGCAACTGGGTATCAATATCACTGCCTATACTTCGCAGGTAGGTCCTATCAAATTGGAGGGTACTTACTCGGATTACGACCTCGATTTGATAGAAACAAACGATGTACGTTGTCCGGACCCGGAAAAAGCAAAAGAAATGGCAGACCTTATATATAAGGTGAAAGGAGAAGGCGACACCATCGGTGGCACACTGACCTGCGTCATCAAGGGATGCCCCATCGGACTTGGACAACCTGTTTTCGGCAAACTCCATGCTGCCTTGGGTAACGCCATGTTAAGCATTAACGCTGCCAAAGCATTCGAATACGGCGAAGGATTCAAAGGACTAAAAATGAAAGGTTCCGAACAGAACGATGTTTTCTATAATAACAACGGACGCATCGAGACACATACCAACCACTCCGGAGGTATCCAGGGAGGATTGAGTAATGGTCAGGATATTTATTTCCGTGTAGTATTCAAACCGATTGCAACGTTGCTGATGGAACAGGAAACCGTCAACATTGATGGAATCGACACCACCCTGAAAGCACGCGGACGCCATGACGCTTGTGTACTGCCCCGTGCCGTGCCTATCGTAGAAGCAATGGCCGCCATGACTATACTTGATTATTACTTACTGGATAAAACAACGCAACTGTAATGAACGAAATTCAGAAATACATAATAGCGCACGAACCGAAAATGATGAATGACCTGTTCAGTCTCATCCGTATCCCCAGTATCAGTGCTCTGCCGGAGCATCACGATGATATGCTGGCTTGTGCAGAACGCTGGGCGCAGTTGTTACTTGAAGCTGGAGCAGATGAAGCATTGGTGATGCCCTCAAAGGGCAATCCGATTGTTTTCGCTCAAAAGATGGTCGACCCGGACGCAAAGACCGTATTGGTTTATGCTCATTACGATGTAATGCCGGCCGAATCGCTGGAACTTTGGAAGAGCCAACCATTTGAACCGGAAATACGGAACGGATATATCTGGGCGCGTGGAGCAGATGACGACAAAGGACAATCATTCATCCAGGTGAAAGCGTTCGAGTATCTCGTCAAAAACGGATTGCTGAAGAATAATGTAAAATTCATCTTCGAAGGTGAAGAAGAAATAGGCTCACCCAGCCTGGAAGCTTTCTGCGAAGAGCACAAAGAGTTGCTGAAGGCAGATGTCATCCTTGTCTCGGATACGAGTATGCTGGGAGCTGAACTTCCGTCTTTAACGACTGGTCTTCGCGGACTGGCTTATTGGGAAATAGAAGTGACTGGGCCGAACCGTGATTTACACTCCGGACATTTCGGTGGTGCGGTGGCTAATCCCATCAACACACTTTGCCAGATTATCAGCAAGGTGACGGATGCCGACGGACGGATTACCGTTCCCGGATTCTATGACGATGTGGAAGAAGTTCCGCAAGCCGAACGGGAAATGATTGCGCATATTCCTTTTGACGAAAAGAAATACAAAGAAGCAATCGGCGTAAAAAAGCTTTTCGGAGAAAAAGGATACAGCACATTGGAACGTAACAGCTGTCGTCCGTCTTTTGACGTATGTGGCATTTGGGGCGGATATACGGGAGAAGGTTCTAAAACCGTACTTCCTTCAAAGGCGTATGCCAAAGTTTCCTGCCGGTTAGTTCCGCATCAGGATCATCATAAGATTTCGCAGATGTTTGCAGAGTATATTTCAAGCATTGCTCCGGAAACTGTTCAGGTGAAAGTGACTCCGATGCATGGAGGACAAGGATACGTATGCCCGATTTCGCTTTCTGCTTATCAGGCTGCCGAAAAAGGCTTTGAAATTGCTTTCGGAAAGAAACCGCTGGCAGTACGCCGTGGTGGTAGTATTCCTATCATTTCTACTTTTGAACAAGTATTGGGAATCAAAACTGTATTGATGGGATTCGGTTTGGAATCAGACGCCATCCATTCACCAAACGAAAACTTTTCACTGGATATTTTCCGTAAAGGGATAGAGGCAGTCATTGAATTTCATCAAGAATACGCCAGACGATAAAGCGGACAGACAAAAAGTCTAATTATAAACGGTATATAAAAAAGAGCGATGGACAAGTGTTTGATTACAAACCTGTCCACCGCTCTTTTTATATATTTACAGATACCAACAAATTACATGACCGGAGTCTGGAAAAGGAAAGTAAACGATTGACTGTCTTTCAAATCCTTCACTGCATCACCTGCATAAATCTCTCCCTTTGTCAGAGACAATTTCTTAATCCCTGCTTTCGGACTAAAATCTATTTTCTTCAAGTCCAGCCAAAACATATTCGGTGTCAAAGTAGATTCGAAATAATACACTTTATTCTTCTGATCGGAAACGGAACGCCAACGGGTAGAAGAAATATAAGGCTTCTCCGGCGTGTTAATACCAAATGGTACAGAAACATTACGCATCACACTCAATACACTGGGAACTGCAATTTTTGCATCAGCAGTTTGCGGAATGGCATGAATGTAGAAAGAAGCCCTGACAAAGCGGTCACTCGCACGATTTGTTCCCGGTAGCATCTGTAAGCCACCAATTTCTTTCCAATAATCATTAATAGCCAATTGATAGTCATATCGGGGAGAATTTGTCATCACCCGGTATTCTTTCCCTTCGTGAATACTTAATTTTCCATCCAAATATTCCAATACAGCCGTATTCCCAGTTTCATCGGTTATAGCCAGATGCAAGGTAGATTCCGGTCCCCCATTCGGCATACGGGGAGCATCAATCCGGAAAGTCTCTTTTTTCAGTTCATCCACGGCTTCGCGTACCGTAGCAAAGTTATCAAGCACATACTGTGTCCAAATGCTGATTCCCATTGCCGGACGGGTATCACCGGGAAGAGAGTAAATAGATTCCGGTAAGAAAAGCAGACTCGCCACCAATCCTTTCTCGTTCATTCCATCGCAAGTACCAATATCATATCCTGTGGCAATTACACTTCCGTATTTGGCAGTCCAGTTCACCGTTTTATCCTTGTTATGTCCCGCACGCTGAATACCACGTGGAAACACATAGATATTCGTCATGATATCTTCTTTCCAGTCCATGGTACGCCCCGTTATCACCATCTGGTCAGGACCTATGTATACTGCACGCGTACATGCTTCCACAGGCTGTATACTCCCCAAAGAGACGGCAACCAACACCAATGCAACTCCTGCTAATTGTTTCTTCATATTCTTTCTTTTTAAATAATTGATACTCTTATTTATAAATAACAAATATGACACGATTATTGCCTACAAGAAAGATGATTTTAATGAAAAAAAAGAATTTATTCAGTGAATGAGGAAGTTTTTGGTTTTCGATGCATGACAGTTATCATCGCAGAACTCATTTCTAGCGATAGATATTAAATAAATGAAAAGGATATGCATAAAGTATTACGCGGAGGCAGTTATTACACCTTCGAGAAATACTGTAAAGTCACCAGCCGTTATGGAGTGACCCCACAACGGTGGGATATTGATTACGGGTTGCGGTTAGTAGTGTCTCTCTAACTTATGTATAAATGTTAAGTCGGCTTATTAATCGGCCAATCTATAAAGCTCATATCCTCCCAATGCCAGTATGTAGGGCAGATTATAAATTACATCAGCATCCTTCTCTACCTCCTCGGGATACTTTTGTAGTAATTCGCTGAAAGGCATAATAAGAGGATGTTGCAAAAATACCTTATCCTTCACCTTAGCACGTCTCCAGCCGGCCACCGTACGCTCGGCATTCCATCGGTACTTCTCCATGCGTACTAACAGATACAAAACTTGAGCTGGCAGATCTTCATTGAACATAGATTCGGATATGTGTGCCGGTGAGTGGTCACTCCGTCTGATGCCGTAGCCCAATGTGCGACAAAATACACTATAGGCATCTAGTTGATAGCGGTTAGCCCAACGCAACGGCTCGCTTAGTTTATTCCACAAATACTGCGCCTGGTGGTTCATCAAAATAAAGTCGGCAGAATGGTTACCATAGGATTCATACATCTTCTTCAATACCTCTTTTTGTTTGAGGCTTTCATCAGCATAACAACAATCGTATAAGTAGTTCACATACAAAGCCAGTTTATCTTGCAAGATGTTTTTCTTTATTCCCCTGTCTACCATACCAAACACCTTGACATAGCGATAGCGTCCCTTCTCGTCGTCCACCATCGACGACAAATCATTATTAAACTCCTGACGGATTAGCACACGACACTGATACTGATAAACTTCATGTGGTAAGTTGAGTCCTAATGAAAGACTCAAATCAGGATCATGCACACAAATGGCCACTGTAAGCATACAATGCTTATTTTGTGCCCACTGCTGCAGGCGGGTACGCATAGCAGTACTGCAAATATCGTCATGGCAATATTCCACCTCAATATCATCTATTTGGCTCTCTATATAGGGGAATTGAGCTTTGAAGTAGTCTTTCTGTGCCTCCATCTCGCGATCCACTAAAGTGATACGGGTACGTATACGTTCATCTGCAGGCAGACGGTCATCATAATTGGCATAATGGCAGATACGCAATGCTTCGAGTAGCAACGAACGTCCCACTCGGTTGAATCCCACGATAACCAGATGCACATAGTCTTGACTGGTAGCGCTCCAACTTCCATCAGGTTGTTGTGTAATGCTTATGGGGCGATAATCCAGCGGATCATAACGCCTTTCACAATCAGCTCCATAAAGGCTCCATAGCTGCCGGGCCAAGTTTTCATGGAGATTAAAGGGCCGAAAGAAAATATTAGGCTTGCCTTCTATACAAAAGACTTCGGGCGGCAGATTCATTTTCTGTATGTTAGAATACGAAGGGATGCTATCAAACTGTACATACACAGGCATCATCTTACCATCATAACATTTACCACGCAGAGTACTTACCAAGTGCACAATAGCTATATTTTTAGCATCGCGCCCGTAACGTTCTTCATCACCCAGCACATATACTTCAATAGCACTCTCTATGTTCAACCGCTGAAGTTCTTCGATCGACTCAATGTTGCCAAAGTAAACAAGCACTTGTCGCTCAACTTCAACAGGCAGGGCCGACTGTATACGATGCCGCACCGTTGCCGACTCCATACCGCTCATCAGCAAAATACGTGCCGAAGGACATTCGTCATACAGTTCACGTATCATATTGATAGACAATTCGTTGAATCCGATCAGTACATAATGATTTTTTATATTACGGTAGGTCATTCGCCCCGCGTATACCACTCCCACACGCCGCTCTATAATATTAGAGATAGTAGAGATGAGCACACCGCCCAGTAAAACGGATCCCGAAATGCTGATAAGCCCCACTAATATCCTGTTAGGCCAGACAGTCTCTTCTATTTGGTTACCGGGATCGACAAAGTTGTTGTACACTGCCCAGAGCCTTTCTCCCCATTCCTCGTGTCCATGCAATTGGATGGAAAAGAGCATCGCGATAATAAAAAAGATAGCCAGCGCCGTAGCAATGGTAACGAGTAGCAAGGTGAGCTGTGACTTGATACCGCCCGAAATGGTGCGATCTATATACTCTTGCGAGAATATCTTCTTGTAGTAGTTTGCAAAACGGTTCATAGTAGTCCATATAGATTTATGTACAAATATAATGTATTTTTCTATAAATCAAGTAGTTTTCCACTAAACTATTTCAGCCATACACTTTACCTCGTTACTGTGCAGAAAATTAGAAATTCTTCCGGAAAGTACATCCATTTCTCCATTCCGAACACCCGTAAGCAGTCTTCCCTTTAATGATGGTTCCTTTACCACAAAGTGGACAGGGTTGACCTACAAACGCATCTACCTCACCTGCTGCAGAAGGAGTTGAAGCTGCCATGGCCACCGGAGCAGGAGAACCGGGCGAATCAGTCTTCACTTCATTCGTCGTTTTTTCCGCTTTTGGTTTCTTTTCTTTCGGTGTACTCGGTTTTCGTTCACGCTTTTTAGGTTCTTTCTTCTCTTTCTCTTCGGCTTTTGCAGCAACTGCGTCCTGAATAGTTATGCGTCGATTCGTATTATCAGAAAGTACACTCATTACGATCTCTGAAACCATCTGCTTTAGTTCTTCGAGGAACTGGCGGGCATCGTATGTTTTCTTTTCAATCTCACGCAACTTCTTTTCCCAAATACCTGTCAATTCTGCCGATTTCAATAATTCTTCGTGAATAAGCTGCACCAACTCCACTCCTGTCGGGGTGGCAATCAGGTTCTTTCTTTCCTTACGGATATAATTTCGCTTGAACAACGTCTCAATGATTGCAGCACGGGTAGACGGACGACCGATACCATTCTCTTTCAAAGCATCGCGAAGTTCATCATTGTCCACCAGTTTTCCGGCTGTTTCCATTGCACGAAGCAAGGTTGCTTCAGTATAAGGTCTGGGCGGCTGTGTCCATTTTTCATTCAGGTCCGGAATATGAGGACCACTTTCACCCTTCACAAAAGCAGGAAGTACATTTTCATCCTCTTCCTCTTTTTCTTCAGCAGGGTCTTTTACTTCCTTGGCAAACACGACACGCCATCCCGGTTCCAGAATTTGTTTTCCGGTTACCCGAAACTCTATCTTATCCACTTCTCCCATTACGGTGGTAGTAGAAATTTTACAGTCCGGATAGAACACGGCTATAAAACGACGGGCTATCAAGTCGTAGACACGACGTTCCATATCCGTCAAGTTTTGAGCATAGACTCCGGTTGGGATAATGGCATGGTGATCCGTCACTTTCGAGTTGTCAAATACCTTTTTTGATTTAAGAAGTGTAGTGCCAGCTAACGGAGCTGTCAAGACTTCGTAATCACGGAGTCCTTTCAGGATAGCAGGACATTTCGGATAAATATCATCGCTCAAGAAAGTGGTATCCACACGCGGATAGGTAGCCACTTTCTTCTCATAAAGAGACTGGATCAGTTTCAGTGTTTCATCGGCTGAATAAGCGAATTTCTTGTTACATTCTACCTGAAGGGAAGTCAAATCGAACAAACGTGGAGCGTATTCCTTCCCGTCTTTCTTGCCGACATTGGTGACTACAAAAGGTAGGTCTTTAATACGTTCTACCAATGCTTCGCCTTCTTCCCGGTTGGCAATAGGGTCGATGCCCGGGTTATCTATTTTCTTTTTTCCGCCGTTCTTTTCCTCTTCCGCGGCAATTTCTTCATCACTTTTGCGAATGAGTGCAGAGAAAGTGGTATTACGATAGTTTGTTTTCAGTTCCCAATATTGTTTAGGTTCAAAATTGGCTATCTCCAATTGACGGTTGACAATCAATGCCAGCGTCGGTGTCTGTACACGACCGATAGAGAGCACCTGTTTGTTTTGACCGTATTTAAGGGTATAAAGACGGGTAGCGTTCATTCCCAACAGCCAATCACCCATCGCACGGGAAAGACCGGCTTCGTAAAGTGATTGAAATTCAGCTTGGTCTTTCAGTTTCGAGAATCCTTCACGAATAGCTTCTTCCGTCAACGAAGAAATCCACAGGCGCTTCACCGGACAGCGTGCGCCAGCTTTTTGCATCACCCAGCGCTGAATCAATTCTCCCTCCTGCCCGGCATCACCGCAATTGATGATTTCATCCGCATTCTGCATCAGCCACTCTATCACATGAAACTGCTTCTCAATACCCGGATCATGCCCAATCAGCTTGATACCGAAACGTGGCGGAATCATCGGCAGACTGCTCAAGCTCCATGATTTCCAGTTAGGGGTGTATTCATGTGGCTCCTTCAGGGTACAAAGATGCCCGAATGTCCAGGTCACCTGGTATCCGTTTCCTTCTATATATCCTTCTTTTCTGGTATGAGCGCCGAGTACTTCGGCTATATCACGTGCTACAGACGGCTTTTCGGCTATGCAAACTATCATTTTTTCTCTTCTTGTTTTTAAACTATCAATTTGCAAAGTTACACGAATATTTGTCTAAAAGAACAATATCCCACAAAATATGTTACCTTTGCAAGAGTAGAATTCTTATAACAAAGAACAAGTATGATTGATTTAAACCGCAAATTGCCCATCGGAATACAAACTTTCGAGAAAATCCGCAAAGGAAATTATCTGTATGTAGATAAAACCGCCCTTGTCGGAAAAATGGTGTCCACAAGCATCCCCTATTTCCTTAGCCGTCCCCGACGTTTCGGAAAAAGCCTGCTGATTTCCACTTTCGAGGCTTACTTTCTGGGACGCAAGGACTTATTCGAAGGACTAGCCATCTCACAAATGGAAGTTGACTGGCAAGTCTATCCGGTTTTTCATATTGACTTGAATGCACGCAAGTATGATTCTCCGGCAGATCTGATAGCGATGCTCAACCAACATCTGGAAAAATGGGAAGCAATCTACGGAACCGAAAAGCAAGATCGACAACCGGAAGAACGATTCGCCTATATTATAGAACGCGCATGTGTGCAAACCGGAAAGCAAGTAGTCGTATTAGTAGACGAATATGACAAACCTCTTTTGCAAGCTCTGGATAATCTGCCCTTGTTTGAAGAATACCGCAAAATGCTAAAAGCATTCTATGGAGTATTGAAAAGTGCTGACCGCTATCTGCGTTTCGTATTTCTGACAGGTGTTACCAAATTCTCACAAGTCAGTGTATTCAGTGATTTGAATCAACTGAATGATATCAGCATGAAACCGCCTTATGCCACCATTTGCGGCATCACCAAGCAGGAACTGATAGATACATTCACTCCGGAATTGGATAAGCTGGCCTCATACAACCGGATGACACCAGAAGATACAATCCATAAGATGACCTCACTTTACGACGGGTATCATTTCTGTGAATATGCAGAAGGCATGTTCAATCCGTTCAGTGTATTAAATGTGTTCGATGGATATAAATTTGAGAATTACTGGTTTCAGACAGGCACTCCTACTTTCCTTGTCAAGATGCTGATGGATAGCAACTATGACCTGCGAACGCTCATTGACGGAGTGGAAGCAAACGCAGCGTCATTCAACGAGTACCGGGCAGAAAGCAGGAATCCTATTCCGCTGATTTATCAAAGCGGGTATCTGACGATTAAAGAATACGACCCTCGTTTCAAGACTTATCAACTTGCTTTTCCCAATGATGAAGTGAGATATGGCTTTATGAATTTCCTTCTGCCATTCTACTCTAATATTCCCGATAATGAGCAAGATTTCTATATTGGCAAATTTGTCCATGAGTTGGAAAGTGGCAATATCAATGCTTTTCTAACCCGCCTTCAAGCCTTCTTTGCCGATATACCTTACGAACTGAATGACCAGACAGAGCGGCATTACCAGACTGTTTTCTATCTGATATTCAAACTCATGGGACAGTTCACACAAGCAGAAGTACGCAGTGCAAAAGGACGGGCTGATGCAGTTGTCAAAACACCGAAGTATATTTATGTATTCGAATTCAAACTAAATGGCACAGCCGAGCAAGCATTACAGCAAATCGAAGATAAAGGATATCTTATCCCTTATCAGGCAGATGAACGGGAAGTCAAAAAGGTTGGAATAGAATTCAGTACTGACACACGAAATGTCAGTCGATGGCTACCCGAGGAATAAGAGAGTATAATTACTTCTTCCTCATATTTATCTACAAATGATTCATATTAAACCTCCCAACACTTCCACCCTTTGTTGGCACAGATATACACAATGTACGAACGAACATGGTAATTGGGGAATTTTCTTTTTGTATCTGCGGCATAACCTTTCACTTGCTCTACGTGTTCTACCAGCGGTTCGGTGAGCGCAAGCATACGGTCGGCATCTTTGGAACGATAGTATTTAAATTCCACCACGCGATCGTCCGTGTAATAATCCGTGCCGGGGATGCCGATCATTTCAAAATCCGAACGACCGACGGAGTTATTTTGTTCGATGGCAAAAGTGTAACAATGGCTCAAATAGCGGGAGACAAGTTCGTAGAAAGAACAACGGATAAAGTTCTCATTAATCTTATCAAAGACCTGTGCGGGGAATTGTCCCAAATATTGTTCAAAATAGTTTTGAACAAGGGGTTCGAGACTACGGTTGGAATCATACAGTTCATAAACCGGGACGTAACGACTGGCGTTACCTTCAATCTTGTTCAGTTGGTTGTAATAATCCATGTAGATGCTGCGCATGGTCATGTTGGGAAGTACCATGCGGTAAGCACTCTTCAAGGTTGTCATGCCTAAATAGAACAGGCTGACCGGATAGAATTCTTTCTCGAAGAATTTCTTCTTGTTAAATTTGCCGGACAGATCTCTGACGTTGTATGACAATTCACCGCCTATCACCAGGGCATCGAGCATCTCTTTGGCGTTGTTCTGCGAAAGAGTCAGGCGGCGAATCCAGTTGATGTCCGTACGCAGGTTCTCATCGATCAGTTCGGAGGGAATACTTCCGGCATTAGCGGCAAATTTCTTAAAAAAATAAGTTAAGATAGTGGAGTTAAAAAGACGTTCACCGACAGGGCTAAAACGATAACCGTCGTAGTTGTTCACAATAAGCTGCCAGATTTCCTCGAAACGTTCTTCGCTTGCACCGGGAGCATATTTATCAAGTACATAGCGCAAGTATGTTTTCGTTTCTTCATAGGTGAAGCCGAGCATATTCAAAAAAACGGGTTTGAATGTGAGGATTTCCGCAATGTTGTACCCGCTGGTCAGGTCGTCCATGATGACAGGCAATACGCCTGTGCAGAAACAAGTGCGAATCGTGCCTTCGCCGATACCCGCTTTGATAACTTTAAAAAAGGTGAGAAGAAAACTATCACTAGTGGTTACTTCCTCATAAAGTGAGTCATTATAGGAAGTAAGCAGTTGATTGGTGAAGTTATCGTATTCGTCAATCAATATATATGCTTTAGGCAATCCATGTGAGCTGATATAACCCAAAAGTTCCTCCAACATCTGCACAGCATTTCCTCGAGTTGTAAACTGAAAATCACCAAACAGGTCTCGGTTATGTTCTACCGTAACTTCCACGGGTCCACAATTCAGGTCATTGAAGTTCTGTACCACCCCTTCCATATCATCCGCCATCACCATAGCCGAGAAGTCATAACGAATCACCAAATATTGATTATGTTCTTCCGTAGGATGTTCGCCAATCCAGGTGCCGCCAAAAAGTTCTTCAAAACGATTCGCTTTCGTACGGTCGTAGTAGTGGGCCAACATGGAGATGAGCAGACTTTTCCCGAAACGACGGGGACGGAGAAAGATGGGAGCATTATAGTCTTCAAGCCCCGGAATGTAATTTGTCTTATCAACATAATAAAAGCCACGTTCACGCATTTCTGCGAAGTCGGCCACTGCGTATGGAATCGTTATTCTTGCCATAATCGTTGATCTTTTCTTTCGGTAAAGACAAAAGTACTAATAAATTAGTACCATAAAAAAGATAATGCGAAAAAGATAAATAAATACCAAGCTCAATTATGGCTATATACATAAGTCTTTGATGAAAAAGAGGACAAAACAGAGAAAAAGATCAAAGTTATGCACTTATCATGTATAACCCTATACACGAAGGCTGCACAACTCTATACATGATGCGTGTATAGAGCTATGCAGCCTCTCTGCATAAGGGGATGTGTCAAAACTCTCCTTTCTACGAAGTCACCCTCGCCACAGATAGTTGTAGCGAGGGTGACTTTTTGTTTATAAGAGTTTTGACACATCCTCCAAGAGAACATTTTATGCCGCAGGATCGGGAGCTTCTCCTCCTCCGCCGCCTTCGCTACCACCGGAACCGGAGCCGCCTCCTGCATCGGGTTTCGTGCCGACGTAGAAAGTAGCGATAGCGGTTCGGGGTGTCTTTAGGAGCGTGCTTCCTGCATACTGTGTAGTGACGGTGAGGGTATATTCGCCATCGGCCAGACCGGCAGGAACAATGAATGTGAGTTGTGACGGGTTGTTGACGGCCAGCATATTGAGGTCGACAGGTGTGGTTTGTTCTTTGCTGTCGGTGATAGTGATGCCGACGGAAGAATCCGTACCTGCAATTTTCAACATACGGCCATTGACTGTGAACGGACGGCCTGCAATGGCGGTGGCAGGTGAGAATCCGGCAACGTACATCACGCTTTGGCGTTCGCCCAAAATACTGATAGAGGTTTGGGCGATAGCTTCACGCAGTTCTTTGTCTTGGGTGAAGGAGACGTAGACGGAGTTCTTCTCGGGATTCCATTTTCCGCCATCGATAACACCGCGGAGTTGCGCTATGGCGTGGTAAAGACCGGTGTTGACACTATATCCGCTAAGGATGAGATCGCTCACAACACGGTTGTAGAGCTTCACGACGTGCTCGATGGTTTCGGGACGGAGCCCGGTGTCTTCCTTGTGCATCTCATCGAGTATATCCTGCAACGAAAGATTACCGGACGATTCGAGCTGACCGATCTTATCGTCTTTGTTGTCGACGGTTACAGTGTTGTCGACTAACCAGATTTTCAATACATTCTTCATTATGATGTTGTTTCTACTTGGTTTTATGAATATTATTAAACGAAAAAATAAAGAATATCAATAAAAAGTTTACCGGATTGAGGCAGTCCGAAAAAATATTGTTTGCTATCATTTAACTCTGTCATTCAGAGCTAAGCGAAGAATCTACTCTTTCGAATATACAAAGAAAAGATTCTTTACTACATTCTGAATGACAGAATGATATACTTATCAGACTTACAGGGCAACCTCTTCCTTATTTTATTCCCTTACCAGTCTTTGCGGAAAGCATAAAATTGCGTCGCAACTCGAGCTTCTTGTACAGCTGCACTATATTTAGGATAATTCCCATCATTATTGTCATGGAAGCACATCAAAAGATTCTTAAATCCATCAACAACCATCGTTTCTAAATTATACTGCCTATAAGGAATGTTTTCTACAACCGCAACTTTTCCAAGTCCTTCGTCTATAGTGATTACTCTAGCTTTTGCCTGCAATTCTTCAAAAAATCCCATGTCTTCTGGGGTCCGTTCTTTAATATAAAGCGCAATTCCACCATAACGTTCTTTCGTCATCCCTGCAATGGGTTTGCGTTCCGAACCATCCGCCCAAGGATTTACCGGAGAATCCCAGATTACATTCCAAGCCAAGTCAATATAATCGCCCACTACAATGCCCTCTTGTTCTTTATTCATTGTGGCTGTAGTACCGCCATCATCTGCAAGAGTGAGCATTATATCCGGCATTGCTTCACGCAGAGCCTTGATTAATTTCGGATACGAAGTTTCATTGACAGTCGGTGCTTCGGCCTTGTCATATCCGGCTCCCTCATCACGCAAATGAATACCATCCAACTGAAACAGTTCTACAGCTACCTTAACTTGAGCCACAAAATCAATTATTTGAGGATCTGTCAAATTAGCGAAGCCTATTCCCGTTCCACCTCCTTCGATAGAAAGACACACTTTCAGACCATTCCGCCTCAACGGTTGAATGTACTGAACATTGTGCTTCAGCACATATTCCATATCTGGTGTATACTTCAAAATTACTCTCCGAGAGGAAGCATCATATCCCAAAAGGGCTTTGCGCACATTTACAATATCAACAACAGGTACATTTTCATAAATCGTTTCTCTGTCTCTACGAGATCTCAGATACTCTAGTTTAGCTGTAGTTTTGTCAGCTATCAAAGGATTCATCACTTCCGTATCAATATACGCTACTACTTTATAATCTTTTTTAGTTCTATCCTGATATTCCTCATCTCGTTCCGTGATAGAATAGAAAAGCTTATATTGATTGCCATCCTCGTCCATCGCTACCAATGGTAACAGATATTGAGACCCAGCCATTGAAGCATCAACAGTCATTCTTGATAAGGCAAAGCTTACCCGCGTCGATTTCCGTTCGCCTTTAGCTATCGTTACTTTTCCCTCGTTGGTAATAGTTAACTTATCTCCCGGTTCTTCTATCACGTTTTCTATAAATATATTATAATACTTTGCTGGCAAAGCTTTCAACTCCTCGTTACTTAAAGGAATATTCAAACCTATGGTAAAAGTCATGTCGTGCTCCGCCGGTTTCGCCAATTCCACATATAGTTCATCACCTGTCTGTACCACAAAGTCACGGAAGATAAGTCCACTTCCCGGTGCTGAAGCACTTTGCAAGGAAGCGGCTTCAACAACTTCTTCCGGTGACTGTGTAGATTTGTCATGCGCAACGCTTGGGTTCACCAATGCAGCCTCTTCCTCGCAGGCTCCCATTGCCACTGCTAGCAACGCACACAAAGATATATTTCGTATTATTCGTTTCATATATAGATTATTTAAAAAGTTCTACACACTTATTCCTGATTCACTTTCGGTACTTCGATTCCGCTCGGCCACAATTCCGCATCGGTTTTACTGTACATTTCGAGATGGTCACTACCTTTCCAGTAAGGTACTACCTTCGCATCGTTCCCATGCCCGGTTCGGTCTGCCACGACAGTGCCTGTCCCTTCGTCGAACTTCCAATAAGCACACAAAGCCGGTTCGGTTGTCGGGTTAGAGATTTCATACATATTCTGATAAATCTGTTCTTGTGTACGGGCTACATTCCAAATGCGAGCTTCACATATCTCACCATCAAACTGGCGGCTTATATCGTGCGACTCTCCATAAGAACGCCCAAAATAGAAGTTAAAATCACCCCCATTCCCAAATTCATCATCAGGTAACTTATCTCCCAAACTGATACTAGTCAAGTCACTTTTACCATGACTGGTACTTATACTTTGTAATTGTCCGTTTACATAGAAAGCAATAGTCGCAGTAGCTATATCCCATGTCAATGCCACATGATACCACTCACCTGCCAACAGTAATTTCTGGTTATTGATTTCGGGGAATTTACCAAACGTAGTCTGTGTTTGTAACTGTCGGTTCGGAAATTCTTTATCCCCAATACGCATCAGAAAATACTGTTCAATGCCCATTATAGAGGATATTTCTTGCTGGAAACTGTTCACTCGTATAATAGCTTCCATTGTTACCGCACTCAAGTTATTCACCACATCTGACGTCGAACTTCCTTTATCGAACCCAGGCACAGCAACATAAATATTCTTTAAGTTCATTGCCGTAGTAATGGCACTGGAACGGCGTACCAAATAATACATCGTGCGCGAACCGTCCATTACTCCCACTCCATCGGCTCCTCCAATGGAAAGCGGGCAGAGGTAAGTTACGTCAATCTCCAACTCATCGAGTTTGGAGAATTTAATGCCTACTTCTTCGGAAGTAGTCTTTCCGGCAGGAATCACCACTTCTGTTTTCAACAGCTGATAATATGTTTCAGGCAGCACTTCATAATGCGTGTCGTTCTTTGCATTATATTCACTAGTCAACGAAGCGTCTACCTTCAAGCTGACCTTCACATCATCCCCCGCCGGATAAGACAATTTCACCGCAAAAGTCTTCGTTTGGCTTGTCACCTTACGGTTAAAAGTGAAAGCCTCCGTATTTTTACTGGCAGCCACATTCAAGTATGCCGAATTATCGAACGGTGACTTTTCGCTGTAATCCGTATTATCACAGGCAACCGGCAGAAATAACAAAACTGCGGCTGCAAAGCACTGATAAAGTTTATGTATTCTCATAGCTTACATCGTTTAGTGAGCCGAAGCAGGATTCAGGAATTGAATACCTCCACGGGTCTGTTTATAAATAATATCAGTATCGTAGTAATCGGTAGAGATATTGTAAATAGCAATACCTCCCAATGGCGTTTCCATATTGAGAGCACCGTAAGCAGCTCCGGCGATGGCATTGCGCGTCACTCCGTTATAGTCGGTCAATGTACCGTCAGGAGTGACAGCCAACAGCAGGCGATCCGGAGCGGCCTTGCCATATCCGGTGGCATAAAATACGGAGGTTTCTATATCATATTCATCGGATGCACCGGAAATATCAAGTACGAAATAGTTGAAAAGGCTGCGCTGCGCTTCCGGCAACAAGGAAGGGGTACCTTCAAAAACTAACAGACACGGTGTCTGTCCCAAAGCATCCAGTAGCGACTTTAACGCCGAGACGTCTACCGCAGAGCCTTCCGAACCGAGGGCAATCCCGTCAAATGTCCCTGCACGCACTGCCTCAACAGCAGAGGTTATAGAGGTATTCAGTTTATCTTTAGCCGTACAATCTATATAGTAAAGCACTTTCGTCCCATAATCCTCACGCACCAACTTCATATCTTCCCGGTCATATTCGGACAGACGGTCGGCATTACGCATCGTCACTATATCAATACTATCTGGCAACGCACGGAGAAAGTCCTTCTCACCGGTAGATACTTCCGGAGCATTATCCAACCGGGCATAAACAACAGCATGTTTCGTTGCTTTATATGCACGAAGATTCTGTGTGTACGCTGCATACTCCTGCGGATTCTGTTCCTTAAACCCATTCACCTGACTATCGTGTATTTCCATTTCCGTCCAGTCGTCGCAACTGATGGTGGCAACCGACAAGAAAGTAGTCAGTAGGCATAACTTAAAGATTGATTTATATTTCATAATCTCATTGATTTAAAGGTTCGTTCTAGTTTGAGGATTGACTATTCTCAATGGAATGGTCTTTCTTATCCCACCAAAGTTTAGTTCCTGCGGCATCGGGACCATTCAGCATTTCTACAGCTTGATCGATGTATTTCGGATTTCCCGTATATTCATCTGCAGGGAAAGGCAGACGACGGGGACCGATTGTTACATTCACACTATTATTGGGGTCTTTATTCTCCACGGCAGGCAACAACTTCGGGTAGCCCGTACGACGATGTTCCGCCCATGCTTCCAGCCCCAGCGGAAATATTGCAATCCATTTTTGAGTAATGATACGCTCCAGGTTCCGTTCGAAATACTCCGCTCCAGGTTCCCAGGCAATCGTAATGGTACTTACCGCCGGATGACTATACTTAATATCAGCCCCGTCCATCGGGTTCACATAGTCTATAGGCTTTTTCTCCGCATCCTTCACATATTGGTCTGCTCCGGTGGCCCCGCCACGCTCTTCGAATGAAAGGGCAATAGCCTTTTCATACAATGCCTGCGCATCACCTCCCATACTCCAACCACGCAACGCGCCTTCGGCACGAAGGAAAGTCACCTCCGCTGCATTCATCCAGAGATAAGGATCGGTGCTGGAAATCACCTGCTTTGAGTAAAGGTTAATCATGTCGTCTTTCTTCTGGGTAAATATGCCGATACGTACACCGTAATAATCGTATACATCGACTTTCTCGCCATCCTGATCGACTGTCTGCACACCTTTGACAAACATCTTATCCAAACGCGGATCTTCATAACCTTTCATAATAGAAACTAAATCGGCACTGATACGGTAGTCATTCCAGTTATTAAATAGCAACTCCGAACGGTTCTCCGCCACATGAAGCATGGCGTTGTCCTCATTCGATTCAATCACTCCCGCTTCCACAGCCTTCTGCGCAATACGTTGCGCCTCGGTCGGATTGACATAGCTCATACGCATGGCAATGCGAAGTTGCATGGAATGTACAAACTTACGCCATTTGGAAATGTTTCCGTAATACAAGTCTTCCAGTTTGCGGAAAGCCTCGGACGACAGGTCTTTGTTTTCCTCCAACACTTTATCCGCTTCTTCCAGTTCTTTCAGCATCTGTGTATATACCTGCTCCTGCGAATCGTAAGCGACAGCCAGGTCTTCACCCGAATTATCATTATCCATCATCTTCGAATAAGGAATCGGACCGTAAATGTCCGTCACACGATGCATGATACACACCCGGAGAATTTTACCGAAAGCTAATGCCACAGGGTCATCCGTCTTGTTCATCATATCGCGGTACTGCGGGTACATGTCTTTAATCGGATCGGCAAACGGGGATTTGAGCCATCCCTGTTCGGGATTGAAAGTAGAGAATTTCATCACCCAAGTGTCTACGATTCCTTCCAGATAACCACCGTATGCTCCTCCTGCCATAGCATCCATAAACTGGTAAAGGTGTTCACGTGTAGGAATCACCAAACCCTGCATTCCTTTGAGCGTAGCACCTACAATATGATTCTCACGCTGCATTTCTTCTCCGTCCGCTTCGTACATACTCCGGTTGATGTCGCTGTCGAAACAACCGCCCAACGGAAGCAGAAATAATGAAAGGATCATTATCTGAAGAATGTTATATATTCGTTTCATGTCCATCATAGTATTTAGAAGTTAATCTTTATGTTAAATCCTATATTCCGGGTACTCGGCATCATGAAGTAGTCGATTCCCTGATAATAGTTGTTCGTAGTAGCTACTGCTTCAGGATCGAAAGGAGCTTTACAGTAGATCATCCAGAGATTTCTGCCCACAAGGGATACATTGATATCACAGACATTGCCCAGCCAGCGGCGCGGAACGGTGTAACCGATATGTGCCTCCTGCAGACGCAGGTTGGTAGCACTATAAGTATAGTAGGTAGGCAATCCGCTCTGCGATGCTACCACTTCATAGAAGCTTTGCGGATTCACGCGGCTACGGCCATTTATCCATACTCCTCCGGCATCACGCGCGGCAGCAGATGTTTCAGATACTCCGTAGAGATCAAGATAAGCCTGTGTTGCCGAATAAACGATTCCGCCCAAACGGGCTGTCAACAAGAAACCGGCATTGATACCTTTATAAGAGAAGCTATTATTCCAGGCTAAATTTGCCTTAGGAAGTACGCTTCCCAACTTTATGTCACCGGCATTGTCGATGGCTGTCACATTGCCGCTATCGTCAATCAGGACATTACCGTTAATATCACGCTTCAAATCGGCATGGGTATAAAGATCGCCCAGCGTACCACCTTCCTTCAGGATAAATTTCGCCTTTCCGAATCCGCGGCCTTCATCGGTTTTGAGTTCCAGTTTATCGACGTTGTAAGTTTTGCCCGTTTCCGGGTGAACATAATCCTTCACTAGTTCGACGATTTCATTCTTGTTGGCCGAGAAAGTAAAGCTGCTGTCCCAACCGAAATCTCCCCAACGATGTCCATAAGACAACATAGCCTCGAAACCATAGTTACGTACATATCCGGTCTGTACATACAGTTTGTCATATCCCGATGATACAGGAAGCCGAGGATCGAATGTCTGATTATAAGTATTGGCGTAATAGAAAGATCCGCTCAATTTGAAATCTTTAAACAGGGTTGCATCCAGACCTACTTCCCATGAGTCAGTACGCTCGGGGTATAGTTTACCAATGGGATAATTCGTCTGCGATTTCCAGTCCTGCTTATTGGCATCATACGAGTAAGTAGGATAGGTAAGAAAACGAGGATAAGGATTACCTACGGAACTGAACGATCCACGTACTTTAAGATAATCCACCCAATCAGGCAGTTTCAATATTTCAGTGATGACAGCCGAAAGCCCTACGGAAGGATAGAAGAATGAAGCCTGCGGAGAATGTGTCAGCTGCGAAGCCCAGTCGTTACGTCCTGTAACGGTGAGATAAAGCATACTTTTCCACCCTACTTCGGCACTGGCAAAAATAGATTCGGTCGCTTCGCGCCAACCCACCTGCGTAGCACGTTTTTTTGCGTTGTCAAGGTCGTAAACATTGAACAGATTAGGAATACCAGTTTCTCGTATAGGCCCCGCATAGCCCAATTCCTTACTAGTCACTCCACTATAACTGGCACCGATATTGGCTACAATCGTAAAATCCTGAATACGTTTATTAATATTCACCAACACATCGGCATAAGTCTGCGAATATTGTCCGTTATTTACTGTATAATGGCCTTGTGAACTACCGTCAGTCAGCGTGTTGCTACTGCTTGCATAAAGCTTGCCTTCATATTCGCTATGAGTATTGTCGATGCGAACACGCCCTGCCACATTCAGCCAGTCAAGAATCTGGTAACTCAAACCTGCTGAAGCCATATAGCGTTTCTTATTGTTGAGACGGAGATTACGGTAAGCAATCCAATAAGGATTCTGCATACGAAGGTCACCTTCGCCCTGCGGCCAAAACTGTACGCTAATTTTCCGGGCTTCATCCCAACGCTCGAAATTCTTCACTATAGAGAAATCATCCCCACGAGGGAAAAGATAAGCAGAAACCAACGGATTGGAGTACTGCCCCTGATTGGTCATATTACGGTCGTTCTGAAGAATATAGCTTGCACTTACATCCAGTTTCATCTTGTCATTCAAGAAACAGGTCGTATTGCGGAAAGTGAAATTATATCTGTTATACCTATTGTTGGGAACCATCCCTGCCGAATTGACGGCAGCCGCAGAAAAGAAAGTCTGATTTTTATCCGTTCCGGTAGACAACGTAACGGAATTTGTATATACCGCACCCGTATCAAAAAAATCATCCGGCTCATATCCTGTTTGAGCAGCCGAGTTTAACTTCGGTCCCCAGCTATAAATATTGGAATTTCCTGTTTTACCATTACTACCTGTACCATAACGGTCCTGGAACTCGGGCATCTTAAAAGCATTCAACCATTCGATGCCACTTGATACACCTACTTGCAGCTTACCTACCTGTCCTTTTTTTGTAGTAATCACAATCGCACCGTTTGCCGCATTACTACCATAAAGGGCGGCAGCTGCCGCTCCAGTCAGTACGGAAATGCTTTCTATATCTTCCGGATTAATATCAGCAATGGCCTCGGTAGCTCCCTTTGAACCAAATTCCGTATCTCCTCCGCCACCGAAATTATACATCGGAATACCGTCAATCACATACAAGGCGTTACTACTCTGTTCAATAGACTTTGTTCCACGCATCACCACTCTACTTGCCCCACCGACACCGGAAGAGCTCGTATTGATAGTAACACCCGCAACTTTACCATTCAGGCTGTTTACAAAATTAGCATCCTTAATTTGGGTCAGTTCGTCGGACTTTACTTGCTGTACGTTGTAGCTCAATGCTTTCTGCTCGCGTTTGATGCCAAGTGCTGTTACAACGACTTCACTCAACAGTTTTGTATCCGAAGCCAGTTGCACGCTATATGTATTCTGTCCGGTTACTTTTACCGTCTGTGGAGTGTAACCTACATAACTGATACTCAACACACTTCCTGCAGGAGCTTCGAGCGAAAAGTTACCGTCTATGTTTGTGATAGTTCCAATGCTTGTACCTTCCACACGTACATTGACACCAATCAACGGTTCTCCGCTATCATCCAGTACGCGTCCGGTGATACGTTTGGTGGAAGCAGTTTCGGTTGCTTTCTGTTCTTGTGGAACGATGATGACATATTTTCCTTTGAGCTGATACGTATATCCTGTACCTTTTAGGATTTCCGTGAGAGAGTTCTCCAACGTGGCTTTTTCCAACGCCAAATCGATGGAGGGTTTGTTTTTCAACTGCGACTCGTTGTAACCAACGGACAGTTTCGTTTGTTTTTCCACTTCTTTCAATGCCTCGATGACCGATATGTTTTTCTTATGGATCGTAATCCGGGCATTACTACTTTGAGCAAAAGTAGGGGTAGAAAGGAGCAGACAGCACAAAAAAAGCATAAATACTCGACTGATTGCCTGCTTATTGGCTATAAATTCATAAATTTGCTGCATCTTCTTAGTATTAGTTTATACAGATAAAGTTAGATTCTCGAATTTAGTAGCGTCTGGTTAACGCTAATAGTAAGAATTTCGATTTCACATCCGGGGGAAGGTTGCAGCTTCTCCCGGATATTTTTTCCGCATAGGCTCAATGTATTTTAAGGTTAATATTCAGTGTTTACAAGTTCTATTTTGTTCCCCGGTGCCGAAGCATGTCTTCCCCGGTACCGGAGCCTATCTTCATCGGTGCCGGAGACGCCCTTCCCCGGTGCCTGAAATATAGCACTTGTCTCCCACTATTTTATAGTCCAGATTTCCCGTCACACGAGCGATAATATCCATCACTTCTTCCATAGAAGCATTTTGCCCGAAAGTAAGATTGAACCGGTCTTCTTTCAGACTACGGAAACTATAAACAAAGGTGTAAGGGTATTTGCGTTCGAGACGGGTGAAGATTTCTTCCAATGTCATACTGCGGAAAACGATTTCGCCACGTTGCCAAGCAGTGACATCCTGCATATCAGGATGAAGTACGTTTCCGGAGCGGGTACGTTTGTTATAAGCCAGTTGCTCGTTCGGCTTCAAGATCTCCTGCCCCTGCTGATTATTGTACTCTACCAACACTTTTCCGGAAATCAGGGTAGCTGTCACTTCCTCTTCGTCGGGGTAGGCTGTCACGTTGAATTCCGTTCCGAGTGCCGTCACCTGAAAGTCCGAGGACTTCACGATAAAAGGATGCTCTTCGTCACGTTTCACCTTGAAGCCGGCTTCTCCCACAAGATACACACAACGGGTATCACCCTTAAATTGCTGTGGATAAAGTAAAGTGCTTTGGGAATTAATCAATACCTGCGTACCATCCGGCAAAGTGATGTTCCGCATCTCGGCGGTAGGAATATATGCTTGCAACAAATCTGGTGCCTGCCGGTTCTGCAAAGCCAGATAGATAGAAACGGAAGAAAATGCAATCAACAAAGCTGCCGCTACGCGCCACACTACCAGATGAGTACGTAAAGAATGTATCCTGCGCCTCGTTCCGATGCCTGTCAGTTCACGCATCCGTTCCAAAGAATGACGGTAGCCGGAAGTCGTTGCCGATTCGGTAGCTTCCCAAAGTTGATTGAGTTCATGATCTTTTTCATCGGCACGTTCTTCGTCGGTCAGCCATGTACGGAAATCCTGATCGACTTCTTTCGGATAGTCGTGATTGATATAACGGTCGATTACATCGCGAATATAATTCTTCATAAGGTGATATTTATTGTTCTGTTTAGAAACGCTTACGTAAATATCACTACTCAGCAAGGACAACTACGGGAAAAGACGGAATAGAATAACAAACATTAACACTTTGCGGAGTTCCGTCAATGTTTTATAGATGTGATCTTCTACGGTACGCAAGGGGATTTGCAGTTTATCTGCTATTTCTTTATGAGAAAGTCCTTCAAAACGGCTCATCTCAAAAACCCGTCTACGGCGATCAGGCAACTGACTGAGTGTCATCCTAATAAGCATTAATACTTCTTTATAGTATAGATTTTCTAACAGGGAGGAATCTTCGTCACAAAGTTCACCCAACAACTGGGCTTTCAAAACTTTGTCTTCATATTCCTGCTCTACCTTCTGATGCTTGAACAGGTTGAATATTTCATTCCGAGTCACAGTATAGAGATAACCAGTCATGGTTTCCTGATCTTGCCAAAGTTCAGGACGTGTCCATAACTTAAGAAATATATTCTGGGCAATGTCTTCCGCATCCTCCTCCGACTTGGTCAACAACTTCGCAAAGTTCTTCACACGAGGGAAGTTAGCGGCATAAAACTGCTCAAAACGGATATCCAATTCTGCTATCGTTTCGTTCATCTGTCGAGTCTTTTACTATGAAACCCGGGGCAAATATAGGCAAAATTAATTTCAGGCAATGGATGCAAACAAAAAAAACATCCCACCTTTTAAACCAAAACAAGTCTAAAAGGTGGGAATATTATAAGATTCTAAAGAATCTCAGAAGTTATTCTTCATCCATCAGAATTTCCAAAATCTGACAAGCAGCCTTCGCCACCGGAGTACCCGGACCAAAGATAGCAGCTACACCTGCCTTATACAGGAAGTCATAATCCTGTGCAGGAATAACACCACCGGCAATCACCACAATGTCTTCACGTCCCAGTTTCTTCAGTTCTTCAATAATCTGCGGAACCAATGTCTTATGACCGGCAGCCAGTGAAGAAACACCTACTACATGAACATCGTTTTCTACCGCTTCACGAGCAGCTTCTGCCGGAGTCTGGAACAACGGTCCCATATCCACGTCGAAACCACAGTCCGCATAACCCGTTGCTACTACCTTGGCACCACGGTCATGACCGTCCTGTCCCATCTTTGCAACCATGATACGAGGTTGACGTCCCTCTTTTTTCGCAAACTTCTCTGCCAGTTCACAAGCACGCTTGAAGTCGCTATCGTTTTTACTTTCTGATGAATACACGCCTGATATCGTTCTAATTATTGCTTTATAACGTCCTACAACCTGTTCGCACGCATAAGAAATTTCGCCCAAAGTAGCACGAACACGAGCTGCTTCAACTGCCAGTTCAAGCAAGTTACCCTTGCCGGTCTTCACACATTCAGTGATAGCAGCCAATGCTTTGTCCACTTCTGCCTGATTGCGTCCTTCTTTCAAACGTTTCAGGTTATCAATCTGTTCAAGACGAACTGCCGTATTATCAATTTCAAGGATATCAATCGGAGCTTCTTTTTCCAAACGATACTTGTTCACACCCACAATGGTCTGCTGACCGCTGTCGATACGAGCCTGTGTACGTGCAGCAGCTTCTTCGATACGCATTTTAGGAATACCGGTTTCGATAGCTTTCGCCATACCACCCAGCTTTTCTACTTCCTGAATCAAATCCCATGCCTTATGAATCAACTCGTTCGTCAGAGATTCTACATAGTAAGAACCACCCCATGGGTCAACGTTCTTGCAGATGTAAGTTTCTTCCTGAATATAAATCTGCGTGTTACGTGCGATACGTGCAGAGAAATCCGTCGGAAGAGCGATAGCCTCATCCAATGCATTGGTATGCAAAGATTGGGTATGTCCCAAAGCGGCAGCCATAGCCTCGATACAGGTACGTCCTACGTTGTTGAACGGATCTTGCTCCGTCAATGACCATCCGGAAGTCTGCGAGTGAGTACGCAATGCCAGTGATTTCGGGTTCTTCGGATTAAACTGTTTCACAATCTTTGCCCACAGCATACGTGCGGCACGCATCTTGGCAATTTCCATGAAGTGATTGGTTCCGATTGCCCAGAAGAAAGAAAGACGCGGAGCAAATGCATCGATATCGATGCCTGCTGCTGTTCCGGCACGGAGATATTCCAAACCGTCAGCCAATGTATAAGCCAGCTCGATATCTGCGGTAGCACCTGCTTCCTGCATGTGATAACCGGAGATAGAGATAGAGTTAAACTTAGGCATCTTCTGTGAAGTGTATTCGAAGATATCAGAGATAATCTTCATAGAGAATGCAGGCGGATAAATATAGGTGTTACGCACCATGAATTCTTTCAAAATATCGTTCTGGATAGTACCTGCCATTTCTTCGAGCTTAGCACCCTGCTCCAAACCGGCATTGATATAGAATGCCATAATCGGAAGTACGGCACCATTCATCGTCATGGATACAGACATCTTATTCAAAGGAATACCATCGAACAAAACCTTCATGTTTTCCAATGAACAGATAGATACACCTGCTTTACCTACGTCACCCACTACACGTTCGTGGTCGGGGTCATAACCGCGGTGAGTAGCCAAGTCAAACGCTACTGACAGACCTTTCTGACCGGAAGCCAGATTACGGCGATAGAAAGCATTGGACTCTTCGGCAGTAGAGAATCCGGCATACTGACGGATGGTCCAGGGACGAAGGGTGTACATTACTGAATACGGACCACGCAGATAAGGAGGAAGTCCGGCAGCATAGCCAAGATGTTCCATTCCTTCGAGGTCTTCTTTTGTATAAACAGGCTTCACTTCAATGTGTTCCGGTGTTTTCCAGTCGGCGGAGATACCGTTAGCCTTTTGCCATTCAGCACCATTAGCAGGCTGAAATGCGGCATATATATCGATGTTTTTAAAATCTTTTCTCATCTTACTTCAATAGTTTAGCGTTAAACTCTTTCAAGGTATCCAATACGTTGACACGAACATGGATGAAGTTTTCGATGCCTGCGGCTTTCAAGTCATCCATACAAGCCGGAGCACCGGCAACGATAAACATAGCGCGACCATTCAAGGCCTTGAAAGCAGGAACTGCATATTCAGCATATTCATCATCGCTGGAACAGATGACAACAATATCAGCTTTCGCAGCCATCGCTGCCTCTACTCCTGCCTCTACTGTTTCAAATCCAAGATTATCGACTACTTCATAACCGGCACAAGCCAGGAAGTTGCAAGAATATTGCGCACGTGCCTGACGCATCGCCAAATTACCGATTGTCAACATGAACGCTTTTGGACGTTTGCCCGATGCTTCCGTTTCAAGACGTAACGCTTCAAACTCACTGGCTGCACGATCGAATACCAATGTATCCACATCTTTCTCACAAGTATGAGAGTCACCTCCACAGCAGCATTTTCCTTCCACAGGTTTCTTGTCACCGGCTTTTTCGTTGAAATTCGGGAATTGGTTAGTACCCAACAGAATTTCACGACGCTGTGCCACTGCTTTATGACGAGCTTTATTGCTTTCGTTTACTGCAGCCTGAACCGTACCAGCTTTTAATGCGGCATAGAAACCACCTGCTTCTTCTGTAGCAAGGAAGATTTCCCACGCTTGTTTAGCAATGGATACAGTCAGGTTCTCAATATAATAAGAACCGGCAGCCGGATCAATTACTTTATCGAAATGAGATTCTTCTTTCAGCAATAGTTGTTGATTGCGAGCCAGACGTTCTGATAATTCATCTGGAGTCTCATAAGTCTTATCAAACGGAACGACTGTCATTGAATCTACCCCACCCAAAGCGGCACTCATTGCTTCAGTCTGTGTACGAAGCAAATTCACGTGTGCGTCAAACAAAGTAAGATTAAAAGTAGAAGTTTCGGCATGAACCGCCATTTTTGCTGCACAACGACATTCGCCGTTAGCTCCCTTATTATCGCAATCACGCAGACATTCAGGTTTATAAGAAGCTACGATATTTGCCCACAACAGACGTGCGGCACGGAACTTCGCAATTTCAAGGAAGTAATTGGAACTGATACCGAAATTGAATTTTATCTTTTTAGCTACTACGGCAGCAGGAATACCGGCATCAGTCAACTGATTCATGTATTCATTACCCCAAGCCAATGCATAACCCAACTCTTGAGAGATATAAGCTCCGGCATTGTTTAATGAGATTGCATTTACATTCAATACACGATAAAAAGGAAGCGGCTGGATAGCTTCGATCAACGCTTTCGCTGTCTGTACCATATCCCCTTTTTCCTTACCGCGAGTCAGCATCTTATTGAAGAAATCATAATTGATAGAGCCTTTCAGCTTCTTCACATCATAGTCTTTCTTCTGGAAATAAGCCACCAGCAAATTAGCCAACTCCACAACATGCCCCTGGCAAGTTGAGAAATTTAATTCAACGCACTCTGCCTGAATATCATTCAACAGCGTCTCGATATATTCCGCATTGAGTTCTTTTGCTTTTACATGGAAAGATAGTGAATCAACACCCTTATTTAAGATGTCCAGTGCTTTTGCATTGGCCTCTTTGGGGCATTCTACCCTGATTTCCTGGCGAACCAACCACTCATTGTTGTCTTTTTTAGTTCCTCTCAGATAAGGGAACTCTCCGGGAAGCGCATCAGTAGTTTTTAAACCCTCCAGATCTTCCATCCGGTAGAAAGGTTTCACTTTAAACCCTTCGTTTGTTTTCCAAACGAGCTTCTTCTCAAAATCAGCACCTTTCAAGTCGGCTGTAACCTTCTCCATCCATTGTTCGGTGGAGACAGGAGAAAAGTCTGAGAAGAGTTTTTCTTTTTTGTCTGCCATAGTTTATCTAAAATTAAAACAAGATTAATATTGTCTTTATTTTTATCTATCTCTTTCTTATTGTCTGTTGTTCGACATGCAAATATAACCAATAAGTTAAAACAAAACTTCTTTTTATAGAAAATTCGCACACCTCTCACTCTCGCATAGAATCTGTATAGAAATTCTTCATTCTTTATTTTTTTTAGTTCTCCATTTATTTGATTTGCTCCAATGTTATGAGTAATTTTGCACCCGTTTTTAGAAAAACATTATAAAAACTGCTATATTATGGATTGGTTACAAAGTTTATTGTGGGACCCCAGCTCCGTAGCTCACATCGTGCTTCTCTACGCATTTGTAGTGGCAGCCGGAGTGTATTTGGGCAAGATAAAGATATTCGGAGTATCTTTGGGCGTCACATTTGTTTTGTTTGCCGGCATCCTAATGGGACATTTCGGCTTCACAGCCGATACACACATCCTACATTTCATCCGTGAATTCGGATTGATCTTGTTCGTATTCTGTATCGGTCTTCAGGTGGGGCCATCTTTCTTCTCTTCTTTCAAAAAAGGAGGAATGACATTGAACCTGTTGGCTGTAGGCATCGTAGTGTTAAATATTGCCGTTGCACTGGGGCTTTACTACCTCTGGAACGGCCGAGTAGAACTGCCGATGATGGTAGGTATCCTCTATGGAGCTGTCACAAACACTCCGGGACTTGGTGCCGCCAATGAAGCATTGAACCAGCTTAATTACACTGGTCCACAAATCGCACTGGGATATGCGTGTGCTTATCCGCTGGGCGTGGTAGGTATTATCGGTTCAGTCATTGCTATCCGCTACATCTTCCGTGTCAATATGGCTAAAGAGGAAGAAAGTCTGAAAATCCAAAGTGGAGATGCACATCACAAACCTCACATGATGAGTCTGGAGGTACGTAATGAATCAATCAGCGGAAAAACTTTGATTGAAATCAAAGAGTTTTTAGGCCGTCAGTTCGTTTGTTCCCGTATTCGTCATGAGGGTCATGTTAGTATCCCCAACCATGAAACCATATTCAATATGGGGGATCAATTATTCATTGTCTGTTCAGAAGAAGATGCTCCTGCGATTACCGTATTTATCGGTAAAGAAGTGGAACTCGACTGGGAGAAACAAGACCTCCCCATGGTTTCACGCCGTATTCTGGTGACTAAACCGGAAATCAACGGAAAGACTTTAGGATCTATGCATTTTCGCAGTATGTACGGAGTGAACGTTACCCGCATCAACCGTTCCGGTATGGACTTGTTTGCCGATCCAAATCTGGTACTTCAGGTAGGTGACCGTGTGATGGTGGTAGGTCAGCAAGATGCAGTTGAACGTGTAGCAGGTGTTTTGGGTAATCAGTTAAAACGTCTGGACACACCGAACATTGTGACTATTTTCGTTGGTATCTTCTTAGGAATTCTTCTGGGTAGCCTTCCTATAGCATTCCCCGGTATGCCAACTCCTTTGAAATTAGGTTTGGCAGGCGGACCGCTGGTAGTAGCTATTCTTATCGGACGTTTCGGTCATAAGCTCCATTTAGTGACTTATACCACCATGAGTGCCAACCTGATGCTTCGCGAAATCGGTATCGTGCTCTTCCTTGCCAGTGTCGGTATAGATGCCGGAGCCAACTTTGTGCAAACGGTAGTCGAAGGTGACGGATTACTATACGTAGGTTGTGGTTTCCTTATCACCGTTATCCCATTGCTTATAATCGGTGCTATCGCAAGATTATATTATAAGGTAAACTACTTTACCCTGATGGGATTGATAGCCGGTAGTAATACCGACCCGCCCGCATTGGCTTATGCCAATCAAACAACATCCGGAGATGCTCCGGCAGTAGGGTATTCTACAGTTTACCCATTATCCATGTTCCTCCGTATTCTGACGGGACAGATGATATTATTAACGATGATGTAAATCATGTTTTATTTATAAATAATAAAGCCGGTCATATCCTTCAATGGAATATACCGGCTTTATTTCTTTTTCTTATAGACTTCTTCTACGCCTATAATATAAGCTGTAGTTTCTTCACTACAAATTCTTCTATAAACCGAACTGTCTCTTCAACTCCCAAAGAAGAAGAATCGACACATAAGTGATAAGTAGCAGCTGCTCCCCACGTTTTATAACTATAATAATTATAATACTCCGAACGTCTCTTATCCGCTTTTTCTATCATTTCTTCTGCAGCTTCCGCATCAATATGATGCATGGCGCATAATCGCGTAATACGATCTTCCTTAGAGGCCGAAATAAAAACATTCGCACAACGGGGATGTTCACGCAGAATATAGTCCGCACAGCGTCCGACAAAGACACAAGATTTTTCTGCCGCCAGATGACGAATCACATCACTTTGCACTTTAAACAGGGCATCATTACTCAAACAGTTATTACATGGCATAGCTCCTTCACTGATAAAAGGAAAACGCATGCCGAACAATCCGCCAATAATACCTTGCGAAGCTTTCTCATCCGCTTTTTCAAAAAATTCTTTGCACAACCCGCTTTCTTCAGAAGCCAGATTAATCAACTCTTTATCGTAGAAGTCAATCCCCAAACGGGCTGCCAACTTCTCTCCTATTTCTTTTCCGCCGCTACCTAGTTGCCGACCGATGTTGATAACATAATTACCGCTCATAGTACATTTTGTTTTATGGTTCTGTAGCAAACATACGACTTTTTTCTAAAAATCACATCATCAAACGAAAGTTATATTTGAAAGTAACGATGAAATACCCTTTTATTTCCTGCGTACGATACTCATAAAAGCCGTCAGAAGTCGCCATACGGTTATAACTTTTCCTCTTTCCTAAAATGTCTACCCAATGAGCAGACAGTTCTGCTTCTTTCTTTTTCAAGAACCTCCAGGTAGCACTCGCATTCCATAATATCTCATCATCTTCTCCTTTGCGGATATTTGTACCATTACGGAAAGTATAAGCCCCATCCGTCCGTAATTGTATGTCCAAAGGAAGATCAACATATCCTTCCAAACGGAAATTATAATAACGTGTATACGTATTGTTATCATTCACAGAGTTGAGCGAATACTGATAATTCCAGGAAGTAGAGAAGTCAATACCTCCCCAGGCAGGCTGATAAGAAACATTCGCTTCACAATTCAAGCCGGTGTCACGCGTTGTACTTTTCACCGGCTCAAGACTTCTATCTTCATTAATCATGCTGACACTATTACTATGATTACCGTTCATATCCAACCGTAAAGAGAAATGTCCTAAACGTTTCCACCAGTTAGCACTTCCATACACATTCCAGTTACCGTTTATATTGACAGGATATGTCTCACGTCCGCCAGTCTGTGCATCATATATCATTACTTGTGTAACGCTATTCTGTTCCAACTGTCCTCCAAGATTCGCAGATATGCCTTTTTTAGAATGTTGAAAGCTTATACGCATACTATGAGCAAACATTTGCTTCAAATCCGGATTCCCTCGAGTAATATATAATGGATTACTATTATCTGTAAGTGGCATTAAGTCCGATAAAGAAGGTTGCCGGGTTCTACCGTCATAATTGAAAGTAATTCGTGCCTCTTTCTTTTTCCAGGCCAGCCATATCATAGGCTGAAAGTCGATAGTATGCACAGTGGTATCCGCATACAGTTTCCCCATTTTCCGTTCAATGGTTCGCCTTTGCGGAGTAATCCCTAATGATGCATTCACCATCCATGTATCATCAGAGTAATTGAAGCCTACATTCAGATCATGTCCATTAGTACGACTATGACTTCGATTACTCAAACTATCTACATACCCCGTTTCATAGTCAGGAGGCAACTCACCAAAAACATCCGACTTCGCCAAAGAAGACAATTCATAAGTGTCGCGATTATCGCGTTCATAATGAGTGTTCCAGTTATACGCTGCACGAATATGCATTTTCTTACCGATAGGTTGGGTGAAGTTAATCCCTACCCGCCACGAATTATTTTTCTGGGGTGACTTCAAATACTGGTTACGATAAAGTAAAGAATCGTTGCCCTGCTTATCTTTAAGACGGAAATAAGTAGTTTTTGAAAGCGAAAAACTTTCATTATCCCCCCAAGAATCCGAACTTTGAATGTTCAATCCTAAAGTTGTACCTTTTTCATTCAGCCGCCTCATAATCCCCATCATCCAATTATAACGGTTCGATTGTCCTTCCGAACGCGACCGGTTTTCACTACGATTTACTTTGATATCTTGGGAAATCGATTCAAAATCATCGAACAAGCTTTCATGATTGACGTTAGGAGGAGCATCAAAAGAAGCATTCTGGCTATTACTTTCATTCCGGTTAGGAGAAAAGCTGAAACCACCGTTAAAATGTATGCGTGTACGTTTATCCACTTCCCAACTACCCATGATATTAGAATTGAACGACCGGCTTTTAGAGTTACCTTCATTAGTGGACGCAGAATATTGGTTACCAGCAGTTAAATATTGCTCCTGATACATGGAAGAAATATTTCCGTTCCGATTGAGATTATAGTTCATGCTTCCGGTCAAAGAAAACTTCTTTCCGAATTTATGAGTCATATTCATTCCCACCGAATTATTAATATTATCCTTGTAAGTGCTATTCTGATATCGGTTGGTGGAACGTCCTATGAAAGAAAGATTTTCCCCGTCTTTACTAAAATAATTCACCTGCCCTTCCAAATCCTTCTTTTGATTGTTTCCATATCCCACAGTGGCATTTGTCAGCCAGGTTTTATTCAATTCATCCTTAGTCTGCAAGTCAAGTACATATTTCTTTTCTCCTGAACTAATTCCGGTAAATTCTTCTTCTTTTGATTTTTTATCGTACACTTTCAACTTACTAATCAAATCTGCCGGCAGATTTTCGAGTGCCGTCTTTTTATCTCCGGAGAAAAAGGCTTCGCCATTTACATTGATTTCACTGATGGGCTGTCCGTTGTATGTCAACGAATTATCTTTCTTATTATATACCAATCCGGGAACACGCTTCACCAAATCCTCCAGATAAGCTCCTTCACGAGTTTTAAAAGCGGCAGCATTGATAACCGTAGTATCTCCCTCCATCACTACTTCCTGCAATTTTCCCGTTATCGTCACTTCACTAATCTGAATATCATCATCTTTCAATACCACTGTACCGATATTCACCAATACAGAGTCTTCCAGTGCCCGGTATACAGATTGCATTCCCATAAAAGAGACCTTTAACAGGTATTTCTTTTTCTTCTGCGGTTGATAATTAAGAACGAAACGCCCATTCTTATCACTTGTTATTCCCTTGATAAAAGCAGAATCGCTTTTCGCCAAAATAACAATGCTGGCAGATGGTAATGCCCGCTTCTCATTACTGCCGGCTTCCACTGTCTGCACTCTTCCTCGCACAGTTCTCACTTGTTGAGCATACAAAGTAGTATGTCCCCAAAGTAGCAGCAAAAGCAATCCCACTAACTTACAAGCGTTCATATCCAATAGTAGTTAAGTCTGATATTTATGTTGATCTAAAACAAATCGGGACAAAGTTAATAACTTTTACGTAAAACGTTTAATCCCAGAGTTATTTTTTATACCTTTGTCCATCCATTATTCAATCAGCAACTTAATGAAAAGGATTATATTAATCACAGGAGGACAACGATCCGGTAAAAGTTCGTTCGCGGAAAAAAAAGCGCATGAACTTACTACGTCACCGGTTTACTTGGCCACTGCCAGGATATGGGACGAAGAATTCAGAAAAAGGGTGGAACGCCATCAAAAGAACCGCGGTCCTGAATGGACAAATATAGAAGAAGAAAAAGAATTGAGCCGTCACAATGTAGCGGGCAGAGTCGTAGTGATAGATTGTGTAACTCTTTGGTGCACTAACTTCTTTATGGAGTTTGATTCTAATGTTGCCTCCTCATTGGAAGCCGTCAAAAAAGAATTCGACAAATTTACCCAGCAGGACGCCACTTTCATATTTGTAACTAATGAGATTGGTTGGGGGGGAGTTTCCGAGAACAAACTGCAACGTAAATTCACAGACTTGCAAGGTTGGACCAATCAATACATCGCATCGCATGCCGACGATGTATATCTCATGGCAAGTGGTATTCCCGTAAAAATAAAATAAACATGAAAACGTTTCATATTCAAAAGCCGGATGAAGCTATCAAAGAAGCTCTGATTGACAAAATCAATAATCTGACCAAGCCTAAAGGATCGCTTGGAAGACTGGAAGAAATCGCTTTGCAAATCGGACTGATCCAACAATCCCTTTCTCCACGATTAACTCATCCTCAAAATATAATCTTTGCCGCAGATCATGGCATCGTAGAAGAAAAAGTCAGCCCATCTCCTAAAGAAGTAACCTGGCAACAAATCAGCAACTTTCTTCATGGAGGAGCAGGGATTAACTTCCTGTGCCGACAGCACGGTTTCACTCTTAAAATTGTAGACGCAGGAGTCGATTATGATTTGCCTTATGAAAAAGGCATCATTAACATGAAAGTCGGAAGAGGAACACGCAATTTCCTTCATGAAGCAGCCATGACACCTGAAGAGATGGAACTCTGCCTGGAGCATGGTGCCCAATGTGTGGACACTTCTCACCAGGAAGGCTGCAATATCATTAGCTTCGGTGAAATGGGAATCGGAAATACTTCGCCCTCTTCCTTATGGATGACTTGCTTCACCGGAATCCCATTAGATCAATGTGTAGGTGCAGGAAGCGGACTCAATCATCAGGGAATAAATCACAAATACGAAGTTCTGAAAAGATCTCTCGAACAATATCCGGGAGAGCATTCCACAGAAGAAATCCTCTGCCGTTTCGGAGGTTACGAAATGGTAATGGCCGTAGGAGCAATGCTCAAAGCTGCCGAACTGGGAATGGTTATTCTAATTGATGGATTTATTATGACCAATTGTATTCTTGCCGCTTCACGCCTTTATCCGGAAGTGATGAGCTATGCCATATTCGGTCATCAGGGAGACGAGAGCGGACATAAGCTATTATTGGACTATCTCGGAGCACGTCCCCTACTCAATCTCGGACTAAGACTTGGAGAAGGAAGCGGTTCCGTTTGTGCCTATCCCATTGTAGATTCTGCTGTAAAAATGCTGAATGAGATGGATTCATTTGCTCATGCTTCTATCACTAAATATTTCTAAGATGAACCAGATACTTGCCGCCCTCATATTCTTTACACGATTGCCTTTCTGGAAAATAAAAGAAGTTCCGCAGGAGTGTTTCAAACACGTTGTCAGTTATTGGAGTTTCAGTGGCTGGCTGACCGGGGGAATGATGGCATTGATTTTCTGGGGAGCCAGTACTATTTTACCTCACGGAGTAGCCGTAATCCTGGCACTGACTTCACGTTTACTTATCACAGGAGCATTGCATGAGGATGGATTGGCCGATTTCTTCGATGGATTCGGAGGTGGAACGAACAGGGAAAGCACGTTACGCATCATGAAAGATTCCCATATCGGAAGCTACGGAGTTTTGGGATTAATCATCTATTATCTGCTTGCTTACAATCTACTGGTCGCACTTCCCTTAACAGTTACTCCTTTCTTATTACTAAGCGGAGATACCTGGAGCAAATTCATTTCTTCCAATATCATCAATTACCTGCCCTACGCACGGAAAGAAGAAGATAGCAAATCCGGAACAGTATATACAAGAATGAATTTGGGGGAGATCGTTATGTCTGCGATGGGGGGAATACTGCCTCTCCTATTACTTCCTCCAAGCTACTGGCCCGTGTGTATATTTCCTATTCTGGTATTCTCCTTTATCTGCCGGATGATGAAACGACGTTTGAACGGATATACCGGAGATTGTTGTGGTGCATTATTTCTCTTAAGCGAAATAAGTTTCTGGCTGGGAGCAGTGATGTCTATCTATATAAAATAAGTAATCCTATGAATATTTATCTAATCAGACATACCTCTGTCGACGTTCCTAAAGGTCTTTGTTACGGTCAGTCAGACGTTCCTTTACGTCCTACATTTGAGATAGAAGCAGCCGTAACCAAAGCTAAAATCGAATCCATTCACTTTGATATGGCTTACACCAGTCCTCTATCCAGATGCACCCGTCTGGCACAATATTGCGGATTCGGAGATGCCATCCGTGACCCAAGAATACTGGAACTTAATTTCGGAGATTGGGAAATGCAGTATTTTGATAAAATCAAAGACCCGAATCTACAGTGCTGGTACGACGATTACTTGAATGTAAAAGCAACCAATGGAGAATCGTTTGCCGATCAGTATAAACGGGTAGCCGCGTTTTTAGACGAAGTCAGACAAAAGGAGGCTGAAAATATAGTAGTATTTGCTCATGGCGGCGTATTGATTTGCGCACAGATTTATGCAAAGTTGATTCAACCGGAAGAAGCATTTCAGGCAGTACCTGCCTATGGAGGAATTTTTCTATATCAAGAGCGCCCGTAAACAAACAGTCAGGACAATCATCATCTCTTCTGCACGACGGTTGACAGCAACTCCCATCCGCATATCGGATGTGTCCAGCAAACGTTCATTCACTCCGATATAAGGCTTTGTAAAGAGTTGACCAAAATAGTGATGAGGACCGCCGAAACGACAATTCAGGATACCTGCAAGAGCGGCTTCCGGATAGCCGGAATTGGGACTTGCATGTTCCCTGCCATATCTCTTCACAAATGACAGGAGTTTCAGCCGACCACTTGCCAAGACCATCAGAAAAGCAGTAAGACGGGCAGGAATATAATTAGCGACATCATCAACACGAGCTGCCACACGCCCAAAAAGGAGATAACGATCACTATGATAACCAATCATGGAATCAAGCGTATTCACCATTTTGTAGGCCATCATTCCCGGAACGCCCAACAACAAATACCAGAAAAGAGGAGCAATCACTCCGTCACTCAAATTTTCCGCCAAAGTTTCAAGAGCAGCAGTCCTGACTTCCTGTGCAGAAAGTTCGGAGGTATCACGCCCTACAATACGGGCAACCTGAATACGTCCCTCTTCCAAAGAACGATCAACCGCCTCAAATACCATTCTGACCTCTTTAATCAATGTAGTTCCGGCCAGACAAAAGAAAATGCAGATTATATCAAAACCGATCACCGCAGGAGTTCCTAAAAAAGAAAGGGCATATTCGATTCCTATGGTGACCGAATAAACGAACAGGATCAACAGAACAGACATGATTCCTCCTTTCCATAACTTATAAGATCCTTTATTCAGTCTCTTTTCCCCGAAAGCAATCATCTTGCCGAACCAGATGACAGGATGAGGCAAAGACACCGGATCACCGAATAGACGATCCATCAACCAGGCCGGCAATAAAACACGCAGCACTACTCCTATAACGATAAAGTAACTCATCATAAACAAAAATATATCTTAACTCATTATCTGCTCCATCCATTCACTGATTGCTTTCACCAGCTTATCATTTTCTTCGGGAGTTTGCGTAGCAATCCGAAAGAAACGCTCGTCCAATCCCTCAAAGTTGGATGCATCCCGAATGAGTATTCCATGATTCACGGCTAGAAAATCCTTAAGGGCCGCCGCTTTCCCCATACGTAGTTTTATCAACATATAGTGCGTATCAGTTGGCCATATTTCTAACATCCCCGTGGCAAGCAGGAGGTTTGTCAGTCGCTCACGTTCTGCCAGAAGTTGCGGAATATCCGCTGAAATGCCGTCTCCCTCTTCCAGAAGATATTTTGCGGCTTCAATAGCCAGGCTATTCACAGACCAAGGCATCCGACGGCAACGAACATCATCGGTCAATCCCTCGGAGGCAGTAAAATAACCTACCCGCAGTCCCGGAATCGCGTATTGCTTGGTCATTGAATGGAGCAGGATCACATTTGGAAAGGAAGCGGCTTCTTTAATCCCAAGAAGTGACTTTAATGTGAAATACTCGTAAGACTGATCGAATATAAACAATTTATCAGGATGAGAATCGACCAATGCTTTCAGGTCTTCCTTATTTCGCACTTCACCTGTCGGGTTATTCGGATTGCAGATCCACACCAGTTCCGCATCTTCCGGTAAAGCGTCCAACGAATAAAAAGGCTTCACTTTGTGCCGATGTACCCGGCATGCGTCCGCATACTCGCTAAAGGTTGGTCCCAACACAGCTGAAATACGTCCTTGAAAGACTTGTGCTATCAAGTAAATAGCTTCCGTCGCTCCATTAGTCACACAAACTTGGCGGGGAGTGAGCGAATACCTCCGGGCTATTTCACTTTCCAAAGAATAAGGCATCGGCTCGGGATAACTGCAAATGGTAGAGAGCCGCTCATTCAGTCGTTGGTAAAGTCCCGAATGATCGATCCGGTTATACACATTCGAACTGAAATTGCTAACTATTTTCTTTCCGTATTTATAAAGATCGTCTCCGTGTCCCTCAATCATTTCTTTCTAATATTTTATAAAGTAACGGCATATTGATGTGTTTTCTCACATGTTCCGCCAACTTATCATATTGTTCTTCCTTGAATGTTGCATAGTCAAAGGTCTGCTGTTCCAGTTTGTCGGCATAAGGCTTGAGCAGGAAATCTATAAATGACTGGTTGTCAAGTATGCCATGAATATATGTTCCCATACACTTCCGGCCATTCCGGTAACCATCCTCTCTTCCATCCTCCAGTTTATTTAAAGGAGAAGGGGAGAATCCTCCGGCAGGTACGCTTCTGCCCATGTGTATCTCATATCCCTTACAAACCGTATCCGACTCATCAAAAGTGAAATTCACCTGCCGGGTCACTTTATCTCCCTGCATGGTAGTGATGACAGGAAGTAACCCCAAGCCGGGAAGTAATTTAAAACTTCCCTCTACTCCGTCAGGATCGCGTACTTCCAGCCCCATCATCTGATAACCGCCACAGATGCCCATGATGGTCGCCCCTTCCCGATGAGCTTTCAGAATAGCTTGTACTACTCCGTTACAGCGCAATTCATAAAGATCATCCAGCGTATTCTTGCTTCCGGGCAACAATACAATATCTGCTTTCGCTATTTCATTCACATTATTGGTATAATACAAATGCACCCGTTCATCCCGTTCCAACACATTAAAATCGGTAAAGTTAGACAGATGACGCAGCAAGATCACAGCTATATTGATTTTTCCGGCTATAGCCTCCCGGTTTTTAGACTCAAGCATCACAGAGTCCTCTTCTTCTATATAAATTCCCTTATAGTAGGGCACTACTCCAAGCACAGGAACCTTGCAGAGGTCTTCGATCATCTTTATTCCGGACTCAAACAGGCGGATATCCCCTCTAAACTTATTGATAATAATACCCTTAATCAATGAACGTTCTTCCGGAGTCTGCAACAGAATAGAACCATACACACTGGCAAATACACCACCACGATCAATGTCCGCTACCAGAAAAACATCTGCCCCAGCGTGTTTTGCCATAGGCATATTGACCAGGTCGACGTCCCGCAGATTAATTTCCGAGATACTGCCGGCCCCCTCCATCACTATCGGATTATATCTGGTAGCGAGGCGATTATACGACTCATTGACTACTTTTCGTAATTCTTCCCTTCCCTCCTTGCGGAAATACTCATACGCATTCCGGTCACCGATTGGTTTCCCCAATAACACAACCTGCGAAGTATGTTCGGAACTTGGCTTCAACAACAACGGATTCATATCCGTATGACAGGGAACACCGGCAGCTTCCGCCTGAACGGCTTGCGCCCTGCCGATCTCCAATCCCTCGGGAGTGGCATACGAATTCAAAGCCATATTCTGGGCCTTGAACGGTGCAGGATGATATCCGTCCTGCTTCAATATGCGACAGAATGCCGCAGCCAGAATACTTTTCCCGACATCGCTACCTGTTCCGGCAAGCATAAAGGAATTTAGTTTTTTCTTCTCCATCTTTCTATTTACTTTGGTCAGGGGTTGAAGCTTTGCGCTTATAACCGAAAGCTTTCCATTTCTCTTCAGTCCAGTGCTGCCGATACATTTCATAGCGTGCCATGACAAAGAACAAGTCGGATAATCGGTTGATGAATTCAAGCAGAGATTGCGGCACCGGGTCCTGCCGATGTAATGTGCAAAGCCTCCGTTCGGCACACCTTGCTATAACACGCGCATGATGCAATTGTGCAGAAATTTGTGTACCACCCGGTAGTATAAAATAGCCATTATCTTCCATAGCGGTATTCATTGTATCCATTCTTTTTTCCAGAAGACCGGTCAGATCCGTACGCAAGGTATTCGGGTTTTCGCCCCTTTTAACGGATGGAGTAGCCACATGACTCATGCATGACATCAGTTCCATCTGTATTTCATACAGCCATTCGTGCCATTCATCCTGTTCAGGAAGAAGTGAGCGGACTATTCCTATCACCGTATTCAGTTCGTCAATCGTACCGTTAGCCTCAATCCTGATATCATCTTTTTCGACACGCTCACCACCAAAGATTCCGGTAGTTCCATTGTCACCCGTACGGGTATATATTCTTCTCATCATTCCCAAAGTTTCATTAAGTTCATTTCACCCCAATAGAGGTGTGTATAGCCTGCAATCAGATTCTTATATCGATAAAGCGGAGTGGAAACAGGATTTCCTTTTGCATCTGTCACCTCCGCAATGGATGGAAGTTCTTTTTCAATGGAAGAGTAATGAAACTCATGTCCTTTCCATACCTGCTCTCCTATCCGGAGGGTTCGATAACCAAGCCTTAATTTCATATTTTCCATAGTAGCCCTCTGATGCAGTAATCCGACCATGGCATATTGTTTTCCATCCATTCCCCGGATACTGTCACAAAGATACATCATCCCACCACATTCGGCAAGCAAACGACCTCCGCTTTCCACATACATTTTTAATTGTTGCTTGACGGCTATGTTACTTTCCAGCTCTTTCAGGAAAAATTCGGGATAACCACCCGGCAAATAAACTAAATCACAATCGGGCAGATGTTCATCGCTCATGGGACTGAAAAAGGTAACTGTCCCTAATTCTTTCAGACGAGCCAAGTTCTCCCGGTACATGAAATTAAATGCTGCATCCTGCGCTACTGCTATCTTCCATTTTCTTTCTAAAAGAATGTCTTTGGAGATTTCTGTCGATGGAATCGAGGTATGTGCATTATAATCAACCAATGGTACACTACATACTTCAAGAATCCGGTCAACCGCCACATGCTCTTCAATCGCCTGCGCCACCACAGAAGCGAATTTATCAAACTGATAGGAAGCATCCAACGTCAATCCCAAATGACGGGAGGGTACTTCCAGTTCTTTCAATCGAGGAAGAAAGCCGAAACATTCTACACCTACATCTTCACAGGCTTTCTGTAAAAAAGAGTAATGGCGTTCGGAAGCTACCTGATTGAATACCACACCGGCAAGTCGCACCGACGGATTGAAATATTTAAAGCCATATAGAATCGGAGCTACTGTATAAGACGTTGATTTGGCATTGATTACAAGAACAACAGGGATATTCAATAAGGCGGCAATAGCCGCACTGCTTCCCTCCATTCCTTCGAAGCCGTCGAAAAGTCCCATCACTCCCTCGGTCACACATACATCCATTGCAGCCGCGTATTTTGCATACGTCTCCTTTACATGTTTTTGAGAAGAGAGCCAGAGATCGAGATTGACGGAAGCATTACCTGCTGCCATCTCATGATACTTCGTATCAATATAATCAGGACCACATTTATAAGGCTGCACATTCAGTCCTCTATCACGAAACAGTCTTAACAACCCTGTTGTAAAGGTTGTTTTTCCACCTCCCGAAGAAGCGGCTCCAATTAAAAAATGACTGGTCTGTTTCATCGTTTTATAGCTTTCAGTGTATCAATGGGATTATGCTCGTCTACTGTCAGTCGGATCACTTGTTCAAGTTTCAATCCATTATCGTCTATTGCTTTCTCAAATTGATTCCTACTGTCTTCGGATACAGAATTAAACACCAGCGTCCCACCAACAAGCAATAAAGGAGCTATTTTCTTTATCATTTCTCCCAACTTGCCACCATGACCTCCAATAAAGACAGCATCAGGCATGGGAAATTTCTCTAACGGTATATCCAAAAAATCTCCAATCACCGTCGTTATTCCCGGACAGCCAAACCGATGACTATTCGTTTCCATCAATTGCCGCCCCGCCTCTCTTTTCTCAAAAGCAACAATATCGAGATGAGGAAATTGCAACTTCGCCTCAATGGAAACAGAACCAGTACAAAAACCCACGTCCCACATCACCGATCTGTTTCTCAAATCGAGCAGACTCAATGACAGCAGACGAACAGGCATTTTGGTTATCATATTCGCCCGCCCGTCCAACAATTCAAACTGCTCTTCCGGAATTCCGAACGACCGTTCACGAACGGTAATACGCTTTAAAATCACACAATTCGGCATCCTGAAATGCCTTTCCATCGCTTCCTCCACACTATATTCTGCCACTGTTTCCTCTTCATTCCCCAACTGCTCACCCACAATCATCCGGTAGTTGGCATATCCGTACGCTTGCATCCGGGCAGCTATGGATGCAGGTGTTTTTTCTCTGTCAGTGAGCGAACCAATCAATGTCTCTCCGGAAATAAGAGCCTCATCCAAGGCTTTCCACGGTCTGCCAGTCAGAGAAATCGTCCGCATATCATGATAAGGTAACAAGGCTTTGTGCGCTAAAAGCTGCAAGGAACTAAAAGACGGATAGACTTTGACAACAGCCTCGGGCAGTTTACGCATCACCGTATTGGCAAAACCAAAAAACAAAGGATCACCGGAAGCAAAAACTACTATTTCCTGATAACCGGCATAACACTCGAACACAGCGTCAAGAGGCACAGTTATATCTATCCAAACCGATGATTCCGGTAACATGGCCGCCACAATTTCATGATGTCTCTTTCCACCCGAAAAGACATGAGAACGGGCAATCAAAGCCTGAACCTCCTTACTGAAAGAGAGTTCGCGACTATCTGTTATTCCTATGATATGAAATTCCTGCATTCTGTCATATAAAATGTCTATACTCTTCTATACATCTCTGCCGGGGCGCAGTGTCCGGGCATCATCAAAACATAAAATCGCGTTCACCAATGTAGCGGCAAGATTACTTCCTCCCCGTCTGCCCTGAACAATAATCTTCGGTACTTCCGTGAATGTCTTTATCATGTATTTCGACTCTTTCACATGCACGAATCCTACGGGAGCGGCAATAACCCCGGACGGGTGTGCTTTTCCTTTTCGAATCAGATCGCACAGTTCTATTAATGCCGTAGGTGCATTACCAAATACAAAAAGAGCATCCGGATGTTTTTCTACAGCCAGGCGAATAGCTTCCTGTGAGCGGGTAGTTCCCCGTTTCTTCGACTGTTCCACTGCACGTTCGTCGGAGAGATAACATTTCACTTCCACCCCTAAACGCTGTAAAGCACCTTTCCGTATGCCGGCAGCTACCATCGTGACATCTGTGATAATCGTCTTAATCCGTCCGGAAGCAATCTGTTCATACAAGTTCTTTACAACCTCCTTATCCGTATATACCAGCTTCTCCATTTCAAAATCCGCTGTGGTATGTATGGCATGAAATAAAGCCCACTTACGGTCAAGGTCGATCTCTTTATTCTGCATCTCTTCCTCTATCTTCCGGAAAGAGTTCATCATAATCTCCTGTCCTTTTCCGACTTCCCCCTTTTCCTGTTCGCGATAATATCCGCGAGGAGTTACCATCCGGTTCTGAAATTGATAAGTTTGTGAATTGCCAATCAGTATTACTGTAAACATATCCACTTCTTCCGGATCGAAATCCTGTAAGGTGGTCACTACCACCGTTTCTTCTTCCCGACCTGCCTGACGGACATAACCTACGGGCGTTTCCGGTGAACGGGATTCCTGAAAGATTTCTTTCAGACGATAAAGCTGCCAGTAACGTCCCTCACTCTTAGGGTTGTAAATGGCTGTTACAAAGTCGGCAGTAGCAGCGGCAGTGATTCTTTTTTCTATGATTTCCCAGGAAGTCATCAAGTCGGACAGAGAGATAATGCAAAAATCATGACCGATGGGAGCACCCAGCAATGACGCAGCTTTCTGGAAAGCACTGATACCGGGCAGCACGAGGATCTCGACCTCACTCCCCCGTTCCCGTTTCATTTCATAAATCAACGGAGCCATCCCATAGATTCCCGCATCACCGGAACTGATGACACAAACAGTTTTTCCCTGTTCAGCATATTCAAAAGCCAATTCTGCACGGGCTTTCTCCCGCTTCATTCCGGTATCTATGCATTCTGTCTGTTCCGACAGCCAGGAGGTAATAAACTGAAAATAATACTTATATCCAATCACTACATCTGACTCTTTCAAGGCATTAACGACAGCTGGAGTAATATCTTCCGGGCTACCGGGACCGATACCTGCTACTATGATCTTATTTTCTTTCATACATCTTCAGGATTATACCTGAAACAAAGGTAAAGATAAAAACTTAAACAAGATAAAATGTAATCAGATAGTTCTGAATAAAAAATCACAGAATATCCTGACTATATAAAAAGCCAACTAAAATGATCCCGTTTTATTTATAGCAAATACGGCCATTTTGGTTGGCTTTATTTTGTTTATTAGCAGTATGATTATTTCACACTCAACTAATCAACCAATTATTCTTCTTCCGCATCCGGATCATACATTGCATCATTATCAGCGACCTTCTTCTCAATATGGCTAACCCATACGCTTACAATCTTGGAATAATCACCTAATCCTTTGATATCACAGTTAGCCAACGGGCAAGTATATCCGGCTTTTGCCAATTCATAGCGCCAACTTCCTTCTTCAGCCGTGGCACCAACACCACCCTTCATATCATTATTAGCATGATCGCCTGCAATAGACATCAACGGATGACAGATCACATTACCTGATTTCTTGTTAGCTGCCTGCATACGGGAAATCATATCGTCTATATAATTATCTTCCATATCTACAGTAGCCACAAAATAATTAGAATTAAGTTTCTGCAACTCTGCTTCCATCATCGTGTAGCGAGAGTTACCATTCCCGTAGTTATAATTTTCGGGATTTCCATGTCCCATGAAAGTCACAATATTATTCGACTCCACTTTACTTTTATAAGTTTCATGCAGAATCTTTGCTACATTGGTTACATCTTCCTCTGTTTCCAACAACGGACCACCCAAATATACTTTCACGTTGGCAAATTCCGGGTGCTCACCATCATTATGGAAATCTTTCACGACATTCTGTACCCGAAGGAATTCTTCGCCGGGAATAACATGAAGAGATTGCACGCAAACCGTCTTATATCCTGCCAGACCAATAGCTTCCAAATAGAAAGAAGGTGCATAATAATTCCAACCTTTTGCCGCGCAACGGGTCATACAAATCTCCGAAGTGAAAGAAAAATAAATATCCATGTTAGGGAACTTACTAGCAAACTGCGCTTTCATATTATTGAAAGTCGTTTGAGGCGCATCCCACGTACTACCAAAAGTCACTAGCAGCAAGGCTGTATCATGCTTTTTGTTGGCTTGTACTTCGGCAGTTACTGCTTCCATCTTCTTATCGTGGTTGGATTTTGCCACATCATCATCGTCGTCGGAGCAAGATACTGCCGAAAGGGACATTACAGCTACTAAAGCTGTCATCATCATAAATCTAAACTGTTTCATGTCTTTAAAATTTTAAAGGGTTAAACATCATGTATTTTTTGTCTTTTTTTGTCCGAATTGTATCATCAACGAACCATAGAAAGTTCGTCCCGCTGTAGTTGTACCATAATTCAGGCTGTGATACGTTGTCTCATAATAATTGAAGATATTATCGATTCCCGCATTCACCTCGGCATTCCATCGTTTGCCCAATTTGAATTGGTGACGGGTATTCAGCCTCCAAAGATTATAAGCCTTGCCATTTCCATCATCCTGATAATAACGTTTACTCTGAATACGTCCATAAACTCCAATGCCAAGACGATAGTTACTCCGTCTCCACGCATGCGTCCAGATGGCACTCACAGTAGCACGATGATGAGCCATACCATCAATAATGACATGTTTCATTACTTGATCTTCTTCATCATATTGGTTCGCTTCAGTATCCAGATAGCTATAACCTCCTGTCAGAGTCAGTGATTGGACCGGTGTCCATTTGGCATTCACATCCACCCCATAAGTACGGGCATCATCCATGTTCTGATACTGGCGTACACGGGCAGGATCATAGGTAACAACCAGATCACCCGGAGCCTGCGAAAGAGGAATAGTGACTAGAGTTATCATATTATCTACCCAGTTACAATATCCCGTGACATTGATACTGAAACGAGTTCCATTATATTCCAGTCCACCGGAAACATAACGGCTGGTCTGTGGATCCAACTCCGTATTTCCCAGATTCAATGAGATTATTGACATCTGACGGATATAACGGTAATGCAATTCTTTCAGTGTCGGTGTCTTGAATCCTTCCGAATAGGTAGCACGCAGATTAAAAGCTCCTAACTTATAAAGTGCCGATACTTTCGGAGTGATGCGCACACCAAAGTTCTGATTCACTGTCAGTCTCCCTCCCGCTGTGATATTCAACCGTTCAATAGGCGTCCATTCATCCTGCGCATAGAAAGAGGTCGTATAATCGGATACCTGATCTTTTTCATCCAGTCGACGGGGAGCATCCAGCCAATTGATTTCCGTATCAGTACCCACACTCAAACGATTGAAGTATGGCAGATTGAATATACCTTTCAACTGCAATAACAAGCGGCTTTGATCGCTTTGCAATCCTTTATCACCAGGGAAATATGGAAAACTGATCTCCTTGCCACTATCATCATACTCCTTATCCCAAGTCTCGCGAGTGTACATATAATAATAAGCATGACTATCATAGTTGACGTCCAGCATAATGCTATTGCTATTTTTCAGCTTCAACTTACCTCCTGTCGCAACAGAAGAGTTACGATAAAGGAAATCATAAGTCTTATAGTCAGGCACTCCGCAAGGACGATATATCCGTTTGCGATAAAAGCTACCGTCAGCGTAAAGGCTCAAATCCTTTGTAGCCTGATAATCGAAACGCTGTGCCACTTGCCAGTCCGTATAGCGATTTACAGTCTTATTGATGGAATTGGTTATAGGATATTCATAACGGTTCGGATCTTCATAAGTTGTATTCTGCCATCCGTCTGAATGCTTCAGTTGGAAATTAGTGGAAGAAGTAAATTTACCAACCTTGAACTGTACGGTATTCGACTGCCGGAATTCTCCATACGATCCGCCGCGACTTGTATTTTCTATCAAAATATTTTCGCGGTGTTTCTTTAATATAATATTCACCACTCCTGCAATAGCATCACTTCCGTAAAGTGCCGAAGCAGCTCCTTTCACGATTTCAATACGTTCAATACGAGCCGGATCGATCAAGCCCAGATTATTCTGTCCGCCTACATCACCATGCATCTTCTTACCATCAACAAGGATTAATATATAACCATTGCCGAGTCCTCCCAATTGCATATTGGCTCCCATATCACCAGCACTAAAATCAAAAGAAGCACACAGTCCGCTCAAAATATCTTCCAAGGTAGCCCCTGCATAACTATCCAGCATTTTGCGGCTAATCACTTCCGTCTGCACAGGTGCATCTTTCAGATAGTGTTCCGTTCCCGTACCTGTCACCACTATTTCAGGAATCGAATCCTGCATGGCGACATTGCTCTGTGCACTTACCTCTGCGGATAAAGACAACAAAACAAGTCCTGCTAACCATATTTGTCTCATTCGTTTCATCTACCTTTTATTATCATTAAAGAGAAATAAGGAAATTCCCTTGCCAATATATCTTTCTTATCACACGTATAAAATTCCCCGTCCGCTCCCACATTCTCGAAATAATGACAGACAAGTCTTTCCTCCAAACTTATAAAATGCTTCACTTCCCCCTCACACTGCGATAATTTCATCACTACCGCCACTTCACTACCGGAAGCAATCCGGCTGAACAGTTCTCCGTCCACTTTTCCCGGACACACCGTCAACCGTTCTTCCTGTTCCACAATGGAAAGACCGATGGAAGCCGCCGCTGCAATAAACGCCGGAACACCGGCAATCTGCTTGATAGGTATCCCCACTTTCTTGAGCTTTCCGACCAAATAACTGGTAGAAGAATAAAAACCGGCATCTCCTTCAGCCACTATCGCCACACATAAACCTTCCGAATACAGGCTGACTATTTCTTCAAAAACCTTATCGTAAGCCTCATAAGCCATCTCACGCTTCTTACTCATCGGCAATGTATAGCGTCTGATAGATTCTTTCTTTATCTTCAATTCTTTCAGAAGAACAGAAGACCGGGAACGCGCATTTGTTTTCGGGCAAAAAATAGCATTTGCCCGACATAGTGTAGCACCTCCTATCAAAGAGATAAGCCCCGCTTCACCCGGACCTAAAGAAACGATATATACCGGTTTCAAATCTTCCATCTTTCTTATCGATTATTTCTTATCCTTATTTTCTAAAACGAATCGTCAGGCTTGCATAGAAAGCTCTTCCCGGTGTAATGGTCGAATAAGGTTTCTTCGTATTCCAGGGACGGTCGTCTACCCAGTCGAACAGGTTCTCAACACCCAAACCGGCATTCAGAATGAAATATTTCAGATTGAATGTATGTCCTGTATTCAAATCCCAAAGCATAAAACCGGATGAATCATAGTCATACGTTTCGGAATATCTCTTTCCCTGTCCGCGACCAACCATATTGATGTTCAGTCCATACAATCCCCAGTTCTTAGACCATTGCGCATTTACGTTTCCTGCATACTTGACACTTTTGTCAATCGGTTTGTCCGTTATCAGATTTCTTGCATCCAACAGCGTATAGCCGGCTCCCAGATTGAATCCAAGTCCCAGGTAAGCATTTGCATTTACATTCACCCCTTTGATTCTCACTTTATCGATGTTGTCACGCTGGCGCACTTCATCATAATCACCGTACTGTGCAGCTTCTTCATCGCTCAAAGTACGGTAATTAATCATATCCGTCACATTATTTACAAAAGCCGTTGCTGATACAGAAAAACGGGAATGAGTATATTCCAGATTCAATGAGAAATTCTTGCTTTCTTCCGGTTTCAGTTCCAGATTTCCGATAGTATAGCGATTGGTAGTCTTTGCCAGATCCGTAGCGTAAATTTCAGAAAGAGTAGGCGTGCGGAAACCTGTTGCAAAAGACAATCGGCCACGGAAACCACCCTCCCTATACATAATAGAAGCTGTCGGAGTGAAATGATCTTCAAATGTTTCATTATAAATGTAACGCAATCCCACTACTGCTTGCAGAGATTCGGCAATCGTCCACTCATCCTGTGCATATAAAGCCATGGTGTAGAGCGTCTTATTAGAGATATTGTCCGATTCACTTTCCAGCTTTTCATCCAGATATTCCAATCCGGCAGACAGTTTGTTCTTGCTGTTCACCTTGATAATACTCTTCACATTTCCCCGGTAAAAATATTGTTTCTTACGAGTTTCCTTATCTCCAATCTTGAAGTCACCGCTTTCCTGAATATAGTCATAAGCCGACTTGTAATTGTCCGAATAGAAATCGGCATCGATATATGCTTTCTTATTCACAATATACTTCATACCGAAACCATACGTATAATTCTCATGATACATATTATATTTATATTCCGTTACCGGACGGTCATTCAGGAAATTATAGTACGAACCCTGTGCATACAGCGTTGTCTTATGATTCAGAGAATAAGAGAAACTCTGGTTGACCGTATTCGAATGATAACCGGTGAAAGCCTGTTTATCGGTAGGATCCAGTTTCACTTCCCCTTTTTTATTCACCGTTTCGGTCATCGGATGAAGTTTCCAGCCATCCGACTGTTGGCGTTGGTAAGAAGTATACGATGAAAGTTTGCCAACATTCAAATCCAGATTCACAGCTTCCGAAAAACGTCCGTGGTCACTCACCTTGGTAGTGCTCGATGCGTCAATCTTGTTTTTGCTGTCATCCGTGATGATATTAATAACTCCACCAATGGCATCACTACCATACAGCGCAGATGCCGAACCGTTCAGTATTTCAATTCGTTTCACGTTTGCCATGTTGATGCGCATCAACGCATCATCGCCAATCAGTTTCCGTCCGTTCACTAATACAAGGATATAATCGCTATTCAAGCCATTAAGCACCATTTCCGTTCCCATACCGCTGGTAGAGAAAGAAAAGTTAGAAGTGAGTTTGGTAAGAGCCTCCTCAAGATTCGTAACATTGGCCTCCTTGATATCTTTGGCAGTCAATACATTTACCGGGATGGGACTATCCACCATCCGGCGATGTGTTCCGGTTCCGGTCACTACCACCTGGTTTAAATTGTTATGACTTTCCGTCATGCGTATCACGACGTCATTTACACTCTTTGAAGTGGAATACCGTTGCGGTTCATAATTGAGATGTGATACTTGCAGGGTTTGTTTGCCATCAGGCAATCCCTTGATTATAAACTCTCCTTTTGCATTCGTAGTTCCCCCCTGCAGACTATGGTCCACCCGAATATTCGCTCCGACAACAGGCTCTCCGGTTTCAGAATTCAACACACGCCCCTTGATTGTAACCTGAGCGGACACAACACAACATACACCGACCAACATGGTGGTCAAAATAAGTTTTTTCAACATTTTGTGATTATGCTTAAATTTCTATAGTTTATGTTCTTAGCCCCGAGAACAAGTTAACTATTGTTTCTTCCTTAGGCAGGTTTCCTGACTTCATCCTGAAAGTTCGCCTTCCCGTGCATCCGGCACAGTGGCAGTAGTAAAACTTTCAATAGATGGATGTTACAGTAGCGGGCACTGCTCCGGATTCACACCGGATTCCCTTTTATGTTCAATCGGACGATTGAAAACATCACCTAAAGTGCTGCAAAATTACTACATTTAATTTGTATCTCATAACATATCTAAAAATATTTTTAGTAACACGAAATTTACACTACCTCTCAAGAAAAGAAACTGATTATTATTGTACTTTTGCAACATTACCTCAATTAATTATTTTCAGGATGGAAAAGAGCGTTCAGACAGCAATCATTTTAATTTCCGAGTCAAGTCTGCCCATAGCCAGGAATATAAGCAGAGAGTTAGCAGAATCCGCCATATACCTCAAAGGAGAAGCAGAGGGATGCGAAACAATCACCTCGTACAGCGGATTTATGAAAGAACATTTTTCCGATTTTAAAGCAATCGTTTTTATCGGTGCACTCGGCATCTGTGTGAGAAGTATTGCTTCCTGCATCCGGAACAAATATACCGATCCGGCAGTGATTAACGTTGACAGTACCGGACGTTTCGTTATCTCCGTACTGTCCGGACATATCGGAGGCGGCAATGAACTGACACGAATCGTTGCGGGAATCACCGGAGGGGAAGCCATCGTCACCACCCAAAGTGATAATCAACAGTTGTGGGCGCTGGATACGTTTACCTCCCGTTACGGATGGAGAACTTCGGCAACACCGGCTTCCATGAATCAGGCTATTTTTCAGTTTGTGAATAAACACAAGACAGCCCTGCTGCTTAGTGTCAAGGATAAAGGAACGGCCGAACTTGAACAGAGCTGTCCGGAACATACAGATATCTATTATAGATTGGAAGAAATACCGCTGGCCGAATACCAATTACTCATCACTGTTGGTCCGTGGGAATATGACGCTCCTATCCCGACACTGCAGTTCTATCCGCCCGTGCTTCATATCGGGGTAGGCTGCAAAAAAGAATGTTCTCCACAAGGAGTCTGCATTTATATGAAAGATGAATTATTGCGACACCATCTTTCTCCACTTGCAGTGAAAAGCATTTCAACGATTGAACTGAAAAAAGACGAACCGTTGATTGCAGAATTACATACGCAGTTCTCAAACAGTGAACTACATATTTATAAAGCCGAAGAACTGGCAGATATCAGCGTTCCGAATCCCTCCGAAAAAGTGAAAGAAGTGACAGGCGTTGATGGGGTGGCCGAAAGTTCTGCTATCCGTGCCTCCGATTACGGCAGATTGTTGATGGAAAAGCAAAAAAGAATACTATCCGAAGGAAATAATTTCACCTTTGCCGTAGCACTTTCTGCTGATAGTGACCGCAACAACGGGCATATCGAGATTGTGGGGGCCGGTCCGGGCGACCCGGAATTGATTTCTGTAAGAGGCAAGAGAATGCTGGAAAAGGCAGACCTCATTCTTTATGCCGGCAGTCTGGTGCCCCGCGAACTGACGTATTACGCCAAACCGGGCGCTACCGTTAGAAGTTCGGCAGACATGACATTGGAGGAACAATTCACCCTCATGAAGTCTTTCTATGACAAGGGATTGTTTGTGGTACGTCTCCACACAGGTGACCCGTGTATTTACGGAGCTATTGCCGAACAGATGGCATTCTTCGACCAATACGGAATGAGGTATCACATCACTCCCGGCATTTCTTCTTTTCAGGCCGCAGCAGCCGCCCTCAAATCACAGTTCACCATTCCTGAAGAAGTGCAAAGCATTATCCTCACACGTGGAGAGGGTCGGACACCGATGCCCGAGAAAGAAAAACTTCATTTGCTGGCGCGCTCGCAAAGCACGATGTGCATCTATCTAAGTGCTGCTATTGTGGAGCAGGTACAGGAAGAACTCTTGCAAGCCTACTCTCCCGAAACGCCCGTAGCTGCCTGCTACAAACTCACTTGGAAAGAAGAAAAGATATATCGCGGCAAGCTGAAAGATCTTGCTCAAATTGTCCGTGACAACCATCTGACTCTTACTACCCTGCTTGTAGTCGGTAATGCCATCGACCACCGGGAGGGATTATCCAGACTATATGCTGATGAATTCAAACATCTTTTCCGCCCATGATACTGATTTTCGGAGGAACGACGGAGGGACGCACTGCCGCTGAAACCCTCGATGAAGCAGGACAACCCTTTTATTATTCCACACGTGGCACCCTTCAGGAAGTCACGTGCAGAAATATGACGCGACTGACCGGCAACATGGATTCAGAAAAAATCATTTCTTTCTGCCGTGAACACGACATCCGATTAATAATAGATGCCGCCCATCCATTTGCGCAACAACTCCACCTGAATATCTTCCTCGCGGCAAAAGAATTAACGATCAAGGTAGTACGTCTGGAACGTATCTATCCGGAATTATCGGAGGAAATCATTTGGTGTGATGACTTCGAAGATGCCGTCGCCCGTATGAAACAGGACGGTATAGAGAAACTACTGGCTCTTACCGGCACTCAAACTATTACCAAGCTACAAGGTTTCTGGAAAGAGCATGACTGTATCTTTCGGGTTCTGGAACGGTCGGAATCCGTAGATATTGCCATAAAGGCAGGATTCCCCAAAGAAAAACTGATTTTCTATCAACCCGAAGAAGATGAATCACTCCTTTTTAAGCAACTTTCCCCGCAAGCGATTATCACAAAAGAAAGCGGCAGTTCGGGAGGCTTCATCGAAAAAATAGAAGCTGCTCTGAAAAACGGAATCAAAATTTATGTGGTCCGCCGTCCTCCCCTGCCCGAGGGTTTTATTACAGTAAATGGGAAATACGGATTGAGACGGGCTGTTGAACTAAATGTACCGGGATTTTATGCCCTAAGAAGTGGATTCACTACCGGAACCTGCGCAACAGCCGCAGCCAAAGCCGCTTTACTTGCATTGACAGAAGAATGTTTTGAAGAAAAAACGGAAGTGACATTACCGGATGGAGAAAGGGTCGTCCTACCTATATATAAGGTAGAAAAAACGGATGAGAATACCGCCACTGCCAGTGTCATCAAAGATGCCGGAGATGACCCGGACGTTACCCACGGACATCAGATTGTAGCCACTGTATCTTTTTCCGATTCTCCCGGCATACATTTCCTGCAAGGAAAAGGGGTGGGAAAAGTCACACTTCCCGGATTGGGATTAGCCGTCGGTGAACCTGCCATTAATTCGACTCCCCGGAAAATGATCGTCAATGAACTATCCTTGCTTTATGGAGGAGGGCTGGACGTAACTATCAGCGTTCCCGAAGGAGAAACACTGGCTCTGAAAACATTCAACCCGAAATTGGGAATTATTGGAGGGATCTCCATTATCGGAACTTCGGGTATTGTGAAACCTTTTTCTTCGGAAGCATTCGTCGATGCCATACGCAAGGAAGTGGAAGTGGCCTATGCAATTAATGCGGAACGATTGGTTATCAATTCCGGAGCCAAAAGTGAGAAATTTGTCCGGAGCCTCTATCCGAATCTCCCTCCACAGGCTTTTGTGCATTACGGAAACTTTATCGGAGAGACATTAAAAATAGCAGCAGAGACTGGTTTTCAAAAGGTAAGCATGGGGATTATGATAGGAAAAGCGGTAAAACTGGCAGAAGGACACTTGGATACTCACAGCAAGAAAGTCATAATGAACAAAGACTTTTTAAAAGAAATAGCTATTCAGTGCAGCTGTTCAGATGAGACTTTAGCATTGATCGAACAAATGACGCTTGCCCGCGAACTATGGGGAATACCAAACAAGAAAGATAAAGAAATTTTGTTCAACAAGTTGGTACAACTATGTCATATACACTGTACACCACTTTTTCCCAAAGGAGAGCTCGCCATTTTATTAATCAATGAGACTGGGGAGATTTCATATCAATTTCACTCTACCCTATTCTAAATCTATTATTGACAGGTTTATTTCTATACGGTTTTGAAATAAGTCAAGTCATAAAAAATAAGTTGAAATATAATCCCAGCGAGCATCTACTAGAGAATTAAAAAGTGAAAATTTGCTGTCACCTGTCACATGTTTGTATTTAAACATCTGACAGTGAATGAGTAGTGGTGTGACGGCAGCATGTGACAGCACAGTGACAGTACTTTTGCTGTCACATGTTCTCCCACGATTCTTTCTTCTCTTCCTTTTCTCTTTCCTGAAAATCACAACCTGTATAGCTTCATATTTTTTAGTCATAGGAAAACATTCGTTTCATACCTTCAAACCATTGGTTTCATGGGATGGAACTTTAGTTCCATAAGCTTGAAACTCTAGTTCCAATTGCTTGAAACCATCAGTTTCAAGGCTGGAAACTCTAGTTTCTCTTTGTTGAAACTTTAGTTTCAAACAAAGGAAACTTGCTTGGAACTTGCTTCTAAAAGAAGGAGAAGAGGTGACAGCAAAAGTACTGTCACTGTGCTGTCACATGCTGCCGTCACACCACTACTCATTCACTGTCAGATGTTTAAATACAAACATGTGACAGGTGACAGCAATTTTTTACTTTTTAATTCTGTAGTAGAGTGTTAAGAGATTATATTTCGGCTCATTTCCATACAGTTTTGAGGATTTTTTGAATCAACTATATCTGCTATTCACTAGATAACCGGACACCAACTTGAGCAATACCTCAATGTCTTCCGCTTTTCGAACTTCATTCTCCGGCAAATGCAGCAAAAATCCTTCCGTCTGAAGATTACCTGTTTCTATGTAAACATCAGATTCAATCTCACGCCCTGCCAGAATTCCATTTCGCAAAAGAGCTTTCCTGACCATCGCATATTTTTGACCATGCCCTTCAAGATGCATCTTTACAGAATATTCATTGTTGATTTTAAACAATCCCGTATTTTGGTCGAACATGATTCCTTTACGGGAAAAGAAGTTACTCAATGTACCATTCAGTGACAAGTCTTCAGGAGTTCCGATAGTCACACCGTTTTCTTTATCCATCATCCAGACTTTATCGGCAATCTGTAAAGCCAGTTCCAAATCATGGGTACTCATGAAAATAGTTTTCCCCGTATCGCGGGACAACCGATGCAACAGTTGCATCATCTCCACTTTACTTGGAAAATCAAGGAAAGCAGTCGGTTCATCCAGAAAAATCACAGGTGTTTCCTGCGCCAACGCTTTGGCAATCATCACCTTTTGTTTTTCTCCGTCACTCAACGTATGCATCATCCGACCGGTTAGCACCTCTATCCCTACACCGGCTATCGCACGGGAAACAATTTCTTTATCTCCTTTCTTCAACACTCCCCAAAAACCAGTATAAGGACTTCTTCCTAACGCTACCATCTCTTCCACCGTCATATTACGCAAGTCGCACTTTTCTGTCAGCACCACACTGATGACTTTCGACATATCCGCATCGGAATATTTCTCAACCTCTTTATTCATGATCCGGATCTCTCCCGACAATTTCGGTAGGAAACCGGACAGTGTATGCAACAAAGTGGACTTCCCCGCTCCATTGGCTCCAAGCAGACAAGTGAGTTCGCCAGCATAAATACTGGCATTTATATCACGGGCTACGATATGCGTTTTATGCTTTCCTTTATAGCCTGTGGCCAGGTTCCTGATAGTTATGGTTTCTTGCTCTTGCATGTTAAGTTTCTCCCTGTTCTGATTATCATTCATTTACCTCTCCCTTACGCTTACGGAACAACACCGACACTACCACCGGTGCACCGACCAAAGCTGTGACGGAGTTGACCGGCAAAGCACCTTCAAATCCCGGCATACGGGCTATCAGATTACACAATAACGCCATTGCCGCCCCTACCAGTAAAGAAGAAGGCATCAATATCCGATGGTCGGAAGTACGGAACAAAGCACGGCAAAGATGCGGAACAGCCAGTCCCAGAAAAACAATCGGGCCACAATAAGCCGTTACAATCGCCACCAAAGCTCCGGAACAGGAGATTACCAACAAACGGGCACGTTTGATATTCAAGCCCAGATTTCGCGCATAACTGTCTCCAAGCAACAACAGATTCAATGTCTTAATCAACAGAAAAGAGAGTGGAAGAAGTACAGCCATTGTACAAAGGAATGGGAATAACTGGTCACCGGAAATACGGGAAAAGCTTCCTAATCCCCAAATGACATACGCGCGAATATCTTCTTCGACGCTGAAAAACTTCAATACTCCAATCACGGCATTGGCTACATAACCAATCATCACACCGATAATCAACAGAGTCACGTTTCCTTTTACTTTCTGTGAGGCGAAAGCAATAAGCGCCATGATAGACAATGCTCCTGCAATAGCGGCAACCGTCAGCGCCAATTCACCAATCAGCCCCAGACTGCTCAACGCCACTCCCCCGAGACTGCCTGACAATAAAACGACAAAAGCCACTCCCATACTTGCTCCGGAACTAATCCCTAACACTGAAGGCCCTGCCAACGGGTTTCTGAAAACTGTCTGCATCTGCAATCCGCTGACGGACAACCCTGCTCCGGCAACCAACGCAGTGACTGCCTGGGGCATTCTCGATTTCCAGATAATATTCGTCCAGATGTGGTTCTCATGATCTCCCCACAGGCAAATATCCCATACAGCACGAAACGGTATAGATACAGAACCCAATACGAGATTCAGGAAGAAAAGAAAAAAAATCAATCCAACCAACAGAAGCATCAACAACCAGACAGGAGTTTTCATACCCTTCTCATTTTAAAAGCTCATAAAAAACAGGAGTATACTCCGGTAGCAGTTCCGGATGAAATACTTTAATCAAATCTTTCAGCAGCACTTCCGGATGAGTGGGAACATTCTCATAATAAGGTTTCTCCTTGAGATTACAATAAATCACTCCTTTATCTTTGAATGCCCGGAAATCAGCATACCGGGAATCCTGTGCTTTCAAGGCGTCGTAAGTGAACGTGCCGTTATGGCTGTTCAATATCCGCCAATAATCAGCACTTTCCGCGCGACTGTAAACAGTCTCAAAGTCTAAAGTCACTCCACCTGTATTCGGATCATCTTTTAGGAAATAATCTGCACCGGCATCCCGAAAAAGTTGTGCGAGGAAATTACGTCCTCCTACGGCGTACCAGTTGCCGCCACGCAGCTCACCACTAAAAACAACCGGCTTTTTCTCAATCTTTGCCGTCAGCTGCTTCAATGTATTATATTCAGCCTTAATCGAATCAAAGATTACATTTGCTTTCTCCTCTTCTCCAATCAGCAGACCGATAAACTTAATCCATTCTGCCTGCCCGAGGGGAGAATTCTCTTTATATCCCAAATGCGGAATCAAAGGAATACCTACCTCTTTCAATGCGTCATATCCTCCCCGTTTGAAAGGAGAAATCAGAATCAGATCGGGATTCATGGAGATAATGACTTCATTATCAAAGTTCCCCTCTATCCCTATCTTACGAATTTTCTTCTCTTTCAACCGGCGTTTTACTTCCTCATTAAACAAATGGCGGGTACTTGTGATACCTACCACATGATCCAACTCATCCAGTTTTATAAAATTGGATAGTTGCAACGAAGTCATACAAATGATATTCTTAATCGGAACGGACTGCACTACATAATCAGTGGATACTTTATTTTTCGCAAAGGCTTCCTTATCCCTGACAAACGCATACTGATAAATTTCCCCTTTACCCTTTTCTTTCTGCGGGTCCTGAATGGTCACCAGACACCCTCCCTCTACATATTGCACTTCGAAACCTTCAGCATATTCCGGAAGAATGATCCGGGAGGAATCAGAGGTGCTAACCGCCACTCCGACTGCCTGCGTATTGTTTTTACTTTTCTGTCCACAAGAAACGAGAAATAACAAAAGGCAAACAACCGGCCAGCATTTTCCTTTCAGCCGCATACTATTATATCTGCTCATATTTTATCTATAAGATTAATCTTCAGATTATTCAAGTATTTTTCGAACCTTACTCCCGGAAAGTATCGAAAACTTCATTCTGGCAGGTCTTCTGACTTACTCCATTTTCCTGACGCCCTTCCCGCCTCTTCATGATCGAGACAGTGGATTTGAGTATTGCAGGAAAACTTCAGCGGAGCTTACAGCAGCGGGTCTGTTCAGGATTTTCACCTGATTCCCTTTTCACCACTCTTTCCGTAGCATCGGAAAAGTGACACCAAAATTCACCTTGCAAAGATACATAAATAGGAATGATTTCGGAGAAAATGCAATAAAAAAAGAAAGAATATCTCCAAAGATACTTATCTTTGCCCCACAATGTCAATCTTCAGACACCGAAAATTATTTATTCATTTAAAAGATACACGAATAAAGATGAAATCTCCTATTTCAATCCTCACATGGCTATGTCTTCTCTTCCTGGCTAGTTGTATATCCAACAAGAAGACTTCTCTCGAGGCTTTCAAACAGGATGTCTATACACCTGAATATGCTACCGGATTCAAGATTATGGGTGCGGACAATACCGCCAGCACACTTATTCAGGTTTCCAATCCATGGCAGGGAGCCAAAGACGTGAAAATGTCTTATTTCATTTCCCGCAACGGTGAACAAGCGCCTGCCGGATTCAACGGACCTACCATCCCTGCCGGAGCGAAACGTATCGTATGTATGGCTTCTTCCTACATCGCCATGTTCGACGCTCTAGGTCAAGTGGACAAAATTGTCGGAGTATCGGGCATCGACTATGTATCCAATCCATATATTCTCGCACATAAAAATTCTATCAAGGACATGGGACCCGAAATGAATTATGAGTTATTATTGGGACTGAAACCGGATGTTGTCCTGTTATACGGTATCGGAGATGCGCAAACTGCCGTAACAGACAAACTGAAAGAACTGTTTATACCTTATATGTATGTAGGAGAATATTTGGAGGAATCACCGCTTGGTAAAGCCGAATGGCTGGTAGCTCTTTCCGAATTAACAGACAGCAGGAAAAAAGGCATCGAGATATTCCGTGAAATCCCTAAACGTTATCAAGTTTTGAAAGCGCTCACCGAATCGGTAGAGCAACGTCCTACCGTTATGCTCAATACCCCGTGGAACGACAGTTGGGTGATGCCTTCCACACAAAGTTACATGGCACAATTGGTAACTGATGCGGGTGCGGATTACATCTACAAAGAAAACAATTCTAACAGTTCCACTCCCATCGGACTGGAAACGGCTTACAAACTGATACAAAAGGCCGACTACTGGATTAATGTAGGCATGGCTTCTACGTTGGATGAACTAAAGACGGTCAATCCTAAATTTGTAGACGCCAAAGCTGTACGCGAAAAAACTGTTTACAACAACAATTTACGAACAACACCGACAGGAGGTAATGACTACTGGGAATCTGCAGTAGTACGTCCCGACGTCGTATTGCGTGACCTGATTCATATCTTTCACCCCGAACTCGTATCCGATTCACTTTACTATTACAGACACCTGGAATGAAACAGCCTGATAAACGTACTCCCTTTTTATTCATTACACTGGGTATAGTTGCCATACTGTTATTACTGATAGACATGGCAACGGGAGATACATATATTCCTATCACCAAGGTATGGGCTGTACTCACCGGAGGCGAATGTGACGAAATGACACGGAATATTCTCCTTTCTATCCGTTTCATACGGGTAGTGGTAGCGGCTTTGATAGGAATAGCACTCTCCGTTAGCGGTTTACAGATGCAAACAGTATTCCAGAATCCGTTGGCAGATCCTTACCTGCTGGGAGTAAGTTCCGGTGCAGGACTGGGCGTAGCTCTGTTCATACTAGGTGCTCCATTACTTGGATGGGCGGAGTTTCCAATTCTTCAGTCGCTGGGTATCGTAGGTTCGGGCTGGATAGGAACTGCCGTAATCTTATTGGGAGTAGCCATTATCAGCCGGAAAGTAAAAAACATTCTCGGTGTATTGATCATGGGAGTTATGATAGGCTACGTAGCAGGCGCTATCATTCAGATACTCCAATACCTAAGTTCGGCCGAACAACTGAAAATGTTCACACTCTGGTCAATGGGATCTCTTAGCCATATCACAGTCACCCAATTGGGAATCATGATACCAATGCTATGTATCGGCTTACTGATTTCCGTAGCCTGTATCAAATCGCTGAACCTGCTACTGCTCGGTGAAAATTATGCACGAACGATGGGAATGAACATTAAACGTTCACGCACGTTCATCTTCGTTTCTACCGCACTGCTGACAGGAACGGTCACCGCTTTCTGTGGTCCGGTAGGATTTATCGGCCTGGCAGTACCGCACGTCACACGACTGCTGTTCAACAACGCCGACCACCGGATACTGGTCCCCGGCACCATGCTGACAGGGCTTATCAGCATGCTTCTCTGCGACATCATCGCCAAGAAGTTTCTGCTTCCGGTTAACTGCATCACCGCCTTGCTAGGTGTTCCGGTTATTTTATGGGTAATTGCTAAAAACTTGCGTAGATTCAAATGATAGAGCTTAAAGAACTGACATTAGGATATGGACAGCGCACGCTGTTGGAAACGGTAAATGCCCGAATCACAGGCGGACAACTCGTTGCCCTGTTAGGACGTAACGGAACGGGAAAGAGTACCCTGCTCCGTGCCATGATGGGACTGGAAAAGCCTCAATCAGGAGAAATTACTCTGCAAGGAAAAAACATAGCTTCATTGAAACCGGAAAAATTAGCCCGGAATATCAGCTTTGTCACCACCGATAAAGTACGCATCGCTAATCTCCGCTGTAAAGATGTAGTAGCCTTAGGGCGTGCTCCCTATACCAACTGGATCGGCCAACTGCAACCGGAAGACCAAAAGCGAGTGGACGACGCTATGCAACTAGTCGGTATGTCCGGTTATGCAGAAAAGACAATGGATAAAATGTCCGATGGCGAATGTCAGCGAATCATGATTGCCCGTGCCCTTGCACAGGATACTCCTGTCATCCTGCTTGATGAGCCGACCGCCTTCCTGGACTTACCCAACCGCTACGAGCTCTGTTTGCTTTTAAAGAAATTGGCACAGGAAGAAAAAAAATGTGTCTTATTCTCCACTCATGACCTCGACATCGCCTTATCGCTTTGCGACTCCATCATGCTCATAGATAATCCGCAGATGTACACGCTGCCTACTCCGGAAATGGTGGCCAGCGGACATATAGAAAGACTTTTCCGAAATGAATCCGTCACGTTTGATGTGCAGGAGATGAGAGTACGCATCAAATAAACAAACAGATATCCGACAAGAATCAGACTGTGTATAAAATAAATAGGTAGCATTCATTTGGGTTCTATATAAATTCGCTATCTTTGCCCCCGAATTGGTTTCAGATAGCCATATCAACTATCTGAATTAAAAGGGAATCGGGTGTAAATCCCGGACAGTCCCGCTGCTGTGAAACTCTATTCAACTTCTTGATATTTACTTTTACCACTGACCGGGTATAGATAGTCAAGGTCGGGAAGGAATCAGGAAGGGAGTCAGTCAGAAGACCTGCCATTCATACCTTTATAGCTGTTTTTACTCGTGGGATAGGAAAATGGCAGACTGTAAAAAAAATAATCGAGTAGTCATGACATCGGAAATGATTGAAGGAGGATAAATTCTCTCTAGCTAAAATATCAAAAGGACGGCATTAGACCGTCATGCTCAATGTGTGCGTATCCCCGCAGAAGTGATTTCTCCGGGGGTACTTTTAGCTAAACTAAATATCATCATATAATAATCACAATGGAAGTTCTAAGAAATTTATTTGAAGGTTACCCCAATCTTTGGGGCGGCGGAGTGGCACACTCCGTACTGATTCTGTCACTAACCATAGCGTTTGGAATCATCCTTGCAAAAATCAAAGTGCGGGGAGTATCTCTGGGAGTTACCTGGATACTCTTTGTCGGAATCGTATTCGGTCATTTCAACATGAATCTGGACGAACACCTGCTCCACTTTCTAAAAGAATTCGGATTGATTCTGTTTGTTTACTCAATTGGTTTGCAGGTAGGACCCGGCTTTTTTTCAGCATTCAAAAAGGGTGGCTTTACCCTGAATATGCTGGCCATGCTGGTAGTAGTATTAGGAGTAACCATTACTGTTATCCTGCACTTCACCACCGGAACTCCGATTACCACAATGGTAGGTATTCTGTCGGGAGCCGTCACCAATACTCCGGGGCTGGGAGCCGCACAACAGGCCAATAGTGATTTGAATGGTATAGATGCTCCCGAAATTGCTTTAGGATATGCTGTCAGTTATCCGCTGGGTGTAGTAGGTATCATCCTTTCACTGCTTGCTTTGAAATATCTCCTTCGCATCAATACTGCTCAAGAAGAAAAAGAAGCGGAAGTCGGTCTGGGACATCTCCAGGAACTTACCGTACGTCCTATCTCCATTGAAGTGAGAAACGAATCGGTAGACGGCATCAGGATTAAAGAACTCCGCCCGTTACTGAACCGTAAGTTTGTCATTTCCCGCATCAAACACCGCGAGGGTGGAGAAACCGAATTGGTCAATTCCGAAACAATTCTACATGTAGGGGATATCATATTAGTGATCTCTACCCCGATTGACGTGGAAGCAATTACTGTATTCTTCGGAAAGGAAATCAAAATGGAATGGGAACAGCTGAACAAAGAGCTCATTTCACGCCGTATCCTGATTACTAAACCGGAATTGAACGGGAAAACGCTTTCACAACTCAAAATCAGAAATAACTTCGGAGCAAACATCACCCGCGTCAATCGTTCGGGAGTAGACTTGGTAGCCTCTCCACAATTACAGTTACAAATGGGAGACCGTGTCACCATTGTAGGTTCCGAACTGGCTGTTACCCATGCAGAGAAAGTACTTGGCAACTCCATGAAACGCTTAAATCATCCGAACCTGATTCCTATCTTTATAGGTATCGCTTTAGGATGTATTCTGGGAAGTCTTCCTTTCGCATTTCCCGGAATCCCGCAACCTGTGAAACTAGGATTGGCAGGCGGTCCGCTCATCGTTTCTATCCTGATTAGCCGTTTCGGTCCGAAATACAAGCTGATTACTTATACCACCATGAGTGCCAACCTGATGCTTCGTGAAATCGGTATTTCCATCTTCCTCGCTTGCGTAGGTTTAGGAGCAGGCGAAGGCTTTGTAGACACAGTCATTCATGGCGGAGGATATATATGGGTAGGCTACGGAGTAATCATAACCATCCTGCCACTTCTAATTACAGGATTAGTAGGACGGTATTATTGCAAGCTGAATTATTTCACGCTTATCGGGGTTCTGGCTGGTTCTACCACCAATCCACCGGCACTGGCTTACTCCAATGACCTGACCTCCTGTGATGCGCCTGCCGTTGGTTACGCTACGGTCTATCCGCTCACCATGTTTCTGCGAGTATTGACGGCACAAATATTGATTCTGTCGTTGGGATAACATATTAATATATCCTTTTCCATCCAATTGATTACTAACAAATGGAGAGAATAGGATCAGATGCCGGAATATTTGTTATTGGTCAATGGGATATTTTTTTAGAATAAAACAAACTAATTAATAAAAACTTTCTAACTTTGTGCCGTTAAGGTTTCCTTGAACAACTTTTGCGTTGTTAAGGAATTAAAAGGGAATGCCGTGTAAACCGGCAACAGAACCTGCTGCTGTAAATCTCCGCTCCTTGTAATCAGAGAGCAAAATTGCAACACGAAAGTCACTGGATAGTTTATCTGGGAAGGCGTTGCAAAATGGGATGAGTCAGAAGACCTGCCTTGATGCTCTGATTTACACCTGCGGGATTTCGGGTAGTAGTCAAATAGAAAATAAGCAATTATCTTTTATTTGGTATAATAGCTATATGTCCGTTTGTGTAGATTGAATTCAGATCTGAACAAACGGATTTTTTATACCTATAAAATAAAAGACATGCTTTCTATTCAAGTCCATTCATACAATAAGCATTGTATCCATTTACGGTGGATATTATGTTTGATTCTATCTTTATTTACCACATTACCGGCCATTTCCCAATCCAAGGTTCGGCATCAGACTTCTCTGTCTGATACACTTCTCAAACTCAAAGAAGTTACTATCTACAGTAATCGGATGCAAAAAAAGATGTCTCCTGTACAGATTCTGTCCGGCAAAGAACTTGAGAAGCTCAATGTTTACTCCGTTGCCGATGCTTTGCGCTACTTTTCCGGAGTACAGATAAAAGATTACGGAGGTATTGGAGGACTAAAAACCGTCAATATACGAAGTATGGGCAGTCATCATGTCGGAGTATTTTATGATGGTATTGAATTAGGAAATGCGCAAAATGGAGTTGTCGATCTAGGCCGTTTTTCATTAGATAATATGGAAGTCATTTCACTATATAATGGTCAAAAAAGTGCCATCTTCCAACCTGCCAAAGATTATAGTTCCGCAAGTGCCATATATATGCAGACACGAAAACCCCTATTCAAAGGGGAAAAGAAAAACAATCTGAACATCGGGGTGAAAGGCGGTTCATTCTCTACCATCAATCCGTCACTACTTTGGGAACATCGTTTCAACGAACGAATAAGCAGTTCCATCAGTACGGAGTATATGTATACATCAGGACGATATAAATTCACATACGCCAAGAAAGATGGTTACGACACAACAGCTGTCCGTCAAAATGGAGACGTAAGAATGTTACGTTTGGAGAATGCATTCTTCGGAAAAATCCCCAAAGGAGAATGGAAAGCCAAAGCATACCTATACAATTCGGAACGGGGATACCCCGGAGCTGCGGTAAGAGAAGAACCGGGTAAATTTCGCCATCAGGACCGGCAGTGGGATACCAATCTGTTTGTGCAAGGCTCTTTTCAAAACTATTTTAAGCCTTGGTACAGTCTGCTAGCCAACGGAAAATATGCTTATGACTATCTCCACTATTTATCCGATCCCAGACTGGATGTCACCACCATGTATGTAGACAATCACTACCGACAGCAAGAAATCTATGCTTCGGCCGCCCATTTATTCACCATCTATCCCTGGTGGAGTATGTCATTATCCAACGATTTTCAATGGAATACATTACGGGCCGATCTCATAGATTTTGTCTATCCAACCCGTAATACAATCCTGACTTCTGCCGCCACGTCCTTTGACTTCAACCGCCTCATGTTGCAGGTGAGCCTGTTATATACTCATGTCGACGACAATACACGTACCAAAGGAGCCAATGCAGGCACCAAAAACAAATACACTCCGTCTGTCATAGCCACCTGGCAACCATTGACCAAGCTCCCTCTGAATGTACGGGCCTTTTATAAGAAAGTCTTTCGCATGCCGACTCTCAATGATTTGTATTATACTTTTATAGGCAATAAGGACTTAAAACCAGAATATACCACCCAATACGATGTGGGTATCACTTTCTCTCACACCTGGAATAACCATTGGCTGAAAAGCCTGGACTTACAAATAGATGGTTACTATAATGAAGTAGATGATAAAATCATTGCCATGCCTACCTCCAACCAGTTCCGTTGGACTATGATAAATCTCGGACATGTGGAAATTCGGGGATTAGACGCAGCCATACGAGGAGAATGGGGTTTCGGAAAGGTGGAACTTAGCACTCTATTCAATTACACCTATCAAAAGGCACAGGATTTTACCGATCCTACCAGTGAATGGTATGGAGGCCAGATTCCTTATATACCTTGGCATGGAGGTTCCATCATCCTCAATGGAAGTTATCAAACATGGTCTTGCAACTATAGTTTCATTTATACAGGTGAACGTTATGAAGCAGTCGCCAATATCCCGGAGAACTACGCACAGCCTTGGTATACCCATGATTTTTCCCTATCCAAAACTTTTCAATGGGGGAAAACGGGAATACGTGTAACGACAGAAATTAATAATATCTTCAATCAGCAATATGAAGTAGTGCAATGCTATCCTATGCCCGGTACAAGTTTTAAAATCAAATTAAACGTCATGTTATGAGAATATCTGTTCTATCCATCATTATCTGTTTTGTTCTTCTGTCGACTTCTTGTCGCGAAGATGAACGCATTATTCCGTCAACTCCCAACCAAGTTACTCCCGGAGTAAGCGGCACCTCTGTCAAAGGTTTCTTTCTACTCAATGAAGGAAATATGGGAAGCAACAAGGCTACCCTTGATTACTTTGATTACGAAACCGGTATCTATCATAAGAATATCTATGCGGAACGGAACCCGGGAGTCGTACAAGAATTGGGGGATGTGGGAAATGATATCCAAATCTATGGAAATAAGTTATATGCCATCATCAACTGTTCTCATTTCGTAGAAGTGATGAATGTAGAAACAGCAAAACACATCACGCAAATTTCCATACCTAATTGCCGTTATATCGTCTTTAAAGATAAATATGCATACGTCAGTTCGTATGCAGGCCCTGTCAAAATAGATCCCAACGCCAGACTGGGGTATGTAGCACGTGTTGACACTACCACACTGACTGTCAAGGACACCTGTGTGGTCGGCTACCAGCCGGAAGAAATGGTGATTGTGGGCAACAAACTCTATGTAGCCAACTCCGGCGGGTATCGCGTACCTAATTATGACCGTACGGTATCCGTCATCGACTTGAACACATTCAAAGTTATCAAAACCATTGATGTGGGAATCAATTTGCATAGAATGGAATTAGACCAATACGGAAATATTTATGTCTCATCCCGGGGAGATTATTATGACACTTACTCCGAAACATTTGTAATAGATTCCAATACCGATAAAGTAATCGAAGAACTACCGCTTCTTCCCAATACAGAAATGGCCATTTGCAGAGATTCACTGTATGTATACAGTACAGAATGGAGTTATTACACCAACAGTTGGACAGTCTCTTACGCCATCTATAATACAAAAACAAAGAAAACTGATACCCGCAATTTTATTACAGATGGTACGGAAAAATCTATCAAGATACCTTATGGAATAGCAATCAATCCGGAAACAGGTGAATTCTTCGTCACCGATGCCAAAGACTATGTGACTCCCGGCACATTATACTGTTTCTCCCGGGATGGAAAAAAGAAATGGTCAGTCATCACGGGGGACATTCCGGCACATATTGCCTTTACAGATAAGAAACTAAAAGAGATTCAATAATTCACAATTCTATTAATAATTAAAAACAAAAGCAATGAAGAAAATTCTATTTTTACTGCTCACTGTCGTTACAGTATGCAGTTGCTACAATGACGATGATCTCTGGGATAAAGTCAATGATCTCGACGGACGAGTAGAAACACTAGAAACAACAGTCAAGAAAATGAACTCTGAAATTACAACTTTACAGAGTTTGGTAGACGCATTAAATCAAGGGAAAGTAATCACCAACACGGAACAGACATCTGATGGCTACACATTAACTTTCAGTGATGGAAGCACCGTATCTATCAAAAATGGAAAGAATGGTACAGATGCTCCTGTGATTGGAGTGAAAGCTGACAAAGACGGAATATATTACTGGACCATTACTACCAACGGTACTACAGAATGGCTGCCGGATGCAACTAACAAGTTAAAAGTGACGGGTACAACTCCAGTTATGGGAGTTGACAGTGACGGATACTGGACCGTTGATACAGGCGAAGGAGCCAAACGCATTAACGGAACAGACGGAAAACCTGTGAAAGCGGAAGGACAAGACGGAGACTCTTTCTTCAAATCTGTTACAGTTAATGACAATCATGTACTAGTTACTCTTGCAGATGGAACGTCGTTCACATTGCCCAAAGGGGAAACATATACATTTGACATTGCCAATAGGGATTATACCTTGTTCTCGTCTAATGAAACAAGGACGTATCTTCTTACAACTGCCAATATAGACGACGCAACATTAATTGCTATTCCGCAAGGATGGACAGCGGTTCTTAATGATAAAGACTTAAGAATCACAGCTCCGGCAGTTTCAGGTGATGATGTCAAAGATGGTGAACTTAAAATACTTGTCACTCCGTCCAAAGCTTTCGGTAAAGTAATAAAAATGCAATTAAGAGCAGTGCGTGAAGCACACTTCTTGACATTCGAGGATGTTGATTATAAAGGTGATGCTAACATGGTAGGAGAAAGAAACTGGTCATCATTAATTGACAGCCAACAATATGGTGGCCCACTACTTTATCCTAAGAATAACCAACTCTATAACTGGAGTGATGCAAACAACACTTTTCTTGCTTCCGAACTTCCTAACGGATGGGGTGATTACCAATACTGGGGTGGCGGACACGCAATTTCCAATTATCTGGATATGGATCTTACTCATGGAGACTTCCAGCACCAACTAGCCGTTTATTATCAGGATGCAAAAACTGGTTTTGGAGGACATAATGGTTCCAAAAACTTCTGCGTACATTACGGCTATGCAGACAATTCCGGATATGCCAACGGTCCATTACCCTATATTTACTTTGGAGACGGAGTTGCTCGTGTAGTTGACCACATGTATGTGACTATGACGACCTACCTAGCCAACTGTGTGGCCAACGGTAACGGTTTGACCGCACCCGCAGGCAAAGATGATTGGGTGAAACTGGTTGCTATCGGTTATGATGAAGATGGAAAAGAAGTAGCTACACGTCCGGAATTTTATTTGGTTGGAGCCGAGGGTAATATACTTGAATGGACAAAATGGGATTTATCCGCATTAGGCAAAGTGGTCAAAATAGACTTTAATGTCACTGGAAGTAATGATAACGGATATGGTTTCAGCCAACCTGCCTATTTTGCTTATGATGATGTAGCAGTGAGATTCTAATGAAACATATTATACTTTTTTTATTTGTTCTGTTAGCATTAATATCATGCGTGAAAGAAGAGGAGGACTCTCCTCTTCTTTCCGCTCCTGTCATTACCTTGAAAGAAGAATCCCCCATCTATAAAACAAAAATTGGTCGGGAGATAACCATCGCTCCCATTTATGAAAATACCGATTCGGAAACGACCTTTAACTGGACAATAGATGGAAAGAGTATCTGTACCACTTCCACCCTGACATTTTCAGCCGATGAAGCAGGCAGGTATTTCATTCTGATTTCTGCCACCAATGCCGGAGGGACAACAGAAAAGGAGATACGTATCGATGTCTTTCAACTTGATGTACCTACTATCTCTATTGCGGATGCCGACAAAGGTTTCAAAGTGCTTCAAGGCTCTGAACTAACCATTACACCTATAGTAGATTCTTTTCTGGAAACCAGTTACTCCTGGCAAATAAACGGTGAAGATATTTCGAACGAATTAACCTGTACTCTCCCCACAATCGAGCTTGGCGAATATCAGGTTCGTTTTGCTACTCACAATGAAGATGGCGATGACGAAGTAACTTTCAAAGTAGAAGTTTGTTCACCGGATCAAGTAGATTTCAACTGGACATTCCTGCAAACGGAATATAACATGTCAGCCGGCAGAACTATCCGTATCAAACCGGTTGACGTGAATAATGCACTGGATGCAGTCTATACATGGACTGTGGACAATGAACAAGTGCAATCCGGAGAAAATGATACTTATCTGTTTACATCCGAGCAGCAGGGAGAACACACAGTAAAGGTAGAAATGAGGAACTCATATATACTCGCTACGCAAACATTAAAAATCAATGTTTGCCCTCCCGCAGGAACATACCAGCGGAAGATTAGCGCCACAAGTTCTGCGTCAATGAACAGAGTATATGAATATTTACCGGCTCCCGGTCAATTCATCAATGAGAATCATACCACAACAACTATGGCAGAAGCCTGCACCTATGCAGAAGAACGAATCAATCAGACGGCTTATGTTTCCCTAGGCGGATTCGGTGGATACATCATCGTTGGATTCGACCATAGTATCGTGAATGATGGAGATTACAACATTGCTATTACAGGAAACGCTTTTGATGGTTCGTCAGAACCGGGAATTGTATGGGTAATGCAGGACGAAAATGGTGATGGGTTACCTAATGACACTTGGTATGAATTGCGCGGATCCGAATATGGGAAAGCCGAAACCTGGCAGGACTATGCCGTCACCTATCATAAACCAACTGGTATTCAGCTTCCCACCCCATGGACAGACAATCATGGTCAAAGTGGGTCTATTGATTATCTGGGTGCTTTTCACCGGCAAGATTATTATTATCCCGCCTGGGTAAAGGAAAAACAATATACTTTGCGAGGTACTCGCCTGAAAGAGCGTAATTACGATCAATCCGGTAATGGTACTTATTGGGTAAATGATAGTTATGAATGGGGATATGCTGATAATTTCAGCGCCATTGATCGTCTGACAGATGATGACAACTATAATGCCGGACCGTCTGACAATCATTTCAAGATATCCCATGCTGTAACTTTCGACGGTAAGGATGCAAACCTGAAGTACGTTGATTTTATCAAAGTACAAGTGGGTGTTAATAGTAAAAGCGGTTGGTTGGGTGAAATATCCACTGAAGTTTTTGGAATAAAGGATTTCAACATGCTCAAATAATTGATAGAATATACATAAGAGATTCTTTTCGCTATTAAATATAGAGATAAAAATTACCAAATGGTAATTTTTATCTCCTCCCATAACCCTACCTTTGTCGCCATTTTCAACGACAAAGGTAGAAAGTTATGAAAGATAGTATTGATTTCGGCAGTATGAACATCTCCACGTTGTTCCGTAAGTTACTAATTCCTACGGTACTTGGGATGGTATTCTCGGCTCTGTTCGTTATTACGGACGGGATATTTGTAGGAAAAGGAATTGGCAGTGACGCGCTGGCGGCAGTAAATATCACTGCACCGCTTTTTATGATCGCAGCGGGTATCGGACTGATGTTCGGAGTGGGAGCTTCGGTGGTGGCTTCCATTCATTTATCTCAGGGAAAACGCAAAGTAGCAAGTATTAATATCACTCAGGCAATTGCTTTTTCCGCATTGCTCATACTTATCCTGTCTGCTCTGTGCCTTTATTTTATAGAGCCATTAGCCAGATTATTAGGTAGTTCGGACCGATTGTTGCCGTTAGCTGTAGAATATATGGCATGGTACATTCCTTTTCTCGTATTCTACGAAGTCTTAAATATAGGTATGTTCTGCATCCGTCTGGACGGTTCACCCACCTATGCCATGATGTGTAATGCGGTTGCAGCCATACTCAATATCATACTGGATTATATATTCATCTTCGAATTTGGTTGGGGAATAATGGGAGCAGCTTTTGCCACCAGTCTGGGGACTGTTGTGGGAGGGTTGATGACACTGATTTACTTACTCCGCTTCTCTCGTACCCTCCATCTATGCCGGATAAAGTTAAGTATCAAAAGTCTGTTACTGACTCTTCGCAACATCGGTTATATGATTAAACAGGGAAGTTCTGCTTTTATCAGTGAAGCCTCCATTGCCTGTATGATGTTTCTGGGGAACTACGTTTTCATCCGCCATCTCGGTGAAGACGGAGTGGCAGCATTCAGTATTGCTTGTTACTTCTTCCCTATCATCTTCATGGTCTATAATGCCATTGCACAATCCGCACAGCCGATTATCAGCTATAACTTCGGAGCCGGACAACCCGAGCGTGTACGAAAGACACTACATCTCGCCATTCGGACCGCTTTAATCTGCGGTATCAGCTTTTTCATTCTTACCGTACTATGCTGCCAAGACATCGTTTCGTTATTCATTGACCGCAGCTACGCTGCATTTGATATAGCAGTAAACGGGCTTCCTTATTTCGGAGTAGGATTCATTTTCTTTGCCGTCAACATGATTAGCATTGGTTATTATCAGAGTGTCGAAAGAGGTCAGCGGGCAACAATTATCACTCTTCTCCGGGGAGTCGTATTTATGTTGATCGGATTCTTTGCGCTCCCTCCGGTATTGGGTATACCGGGTATCTGGCTAGCCGTACCATTGGCAGAGTTATTAACCACTTTCTATATTTTCGGAATTTATTTGAAAGATCGTTTCATTGTCTGCCGACGATAAGTATCTTTGCAATATGAGAACATTCATTGAAAAACTTTGCGATAGATACAAGGTATCTGAAACCGATGTACAGTCTCTACTGAACTATATGGAAGAGGTACATTTCAAAAAGAGAGATTTAATAGTACGCGAGGGGACAAAGAACTGTAATCTTTATTTTATCAAGACAGGAATATGGCGAGCCTATTATCATAAAGACGGAGTGGATACTACCATCTGGTTTGCTTCAGACGGAGAAGCTGCTTTCTCCGTCTGGGGCTATGTAGATAATGCCTACTCATTAATAAATATTGAGGTCATGTGTGACAGTGTGGCCTATTGTATTTCCCGAACAGCTCTGAATCAGCTATTCGCCTCATCCATCGGACTCGCTAATTTGGGGCTCCGCCTCATGGATCACCAGTTTCTTCAACAGGAGAACTGGCTTATCAGCTCGGGAAGCCCACGGGCTAAAGAACGCTATCTCAACCTTATCAAAGAGACTCCGGAATTATTGCAGTATGTACCTTTAAAACATATAGCATCTTACTTGTGGATAACTCCGCAGTCGCTAAGTAGGATTCGGGCGAAGATAGCATCTTCTCCGCAATAATACTACGCTTTCGCGGTCTTCACCCCAAAAGCACAATAAGTCAAATAACACACACAAGCTAAAGTAACAAAAACGCCTCCAATAACACCTACTGTTCCTATTGCAAACCCAATCACCGGGGTAACTACTCCGCCACCGGCAACAGCAGTAATCATCAATCCTGAAATTTGGTTTGCTTTTTCCGGCCTTGCCTGTAAAGCCATCGAATAAATGATAGAAAATACGGATGAGGCAAAGAAGCCGACAGCACCGATACAAATCAGATTCACCATATCATTTTTTACAAAGGCCAGAATAAGCAAAGAGAAAATACAGGCAACAATATTCACACGGAAATATTTCATTTCAGCAATACGGGCTAACAAGAAAGCACCCAGCAAAGCACCTACCGTACGGCTTAAAAAATAAACCTGTGGGGCAAACTTCACTTGTTCTGCCGTCCAGTCAAATCGTTCCGCCATCAGTTTGGAGCTAATAAAGTTGGTAGCAACATCTACTCCCACAATAAAAAAGATACCCAGAAACAACAACAGAATCGTTTTATCCTTCAACAAAGAAAAAGTATCACTGATAGAAAGTTGTTGGGTTGCGGCACTGGAAGCTTCCCGTTTAACAGGTGTAGCCATCAGCCAAATGGCAGACAATAACGTGATAAAGCCTAATATAGGAAAACAATAATACCATTTGTCATCTCCAAAATGTGCTACAGCCAGCAACACAATCTCCGGCCCGACGAGAGAAGACACAGCTTTAATCACTTGTCCTGCTGTCAAACTACTTGTCAGCAAACGTTGGCTGGTTACCACATTACTCAATAACGGATTCAATGAAACCTGTAAAATGGCATTGCCAATTCCCAAAAGAGCATAAGCTATCATACAAGTCGCACTGTTATAAACGACTAATGGCAGCAGCATACCCACTACCGTTATTCCCATACTAAGTAAAACCGTATTTTTACGTCCCCATTTGTTCATCTGATTTCCAACAGGAATACCTAAAAACAGGAACCAGATAAAAACCAATGAAGGAACAAATCCCGTCATCACGGGAGACCAGTCGAAAGTACGTTGAACATAATCGGACGAAATACCGACTATGTCACAGAAGCCCATTACAAAGAACCCGAAAAGAACGGGAAGGGCGGCATAAATAGAATTTTGTGTTTTCATGTTTAACCCACTATATTATAAAATGTAAAATCCCCGGTGTCCTGTCAAGCAACATCGACACCGAGGAAAATAAGCTGTTTATTCAGAACAATGAGGCGGATTTTCCACTCCCCATTTCTCATTCGGTTGATTTCCCATTGTGAGTTTCAATGTCCCACCTTTATAGAGTTCATCCCGGTACAACCAGCACTGTTCCAATGGTTTGCCATTCAGCGTAGCAGATTGTACATAATAGGCATCCGGTGTATTACCAGTCGTTTCAATCACAAACGTTTTTCCCGTCGCATTCATCGGACTAAGTTTGATTTCAATCTTATCAAACAACGGACTGCCAATCTGGAAAGTCGGTCGTTCACAAGAACCGCCCTGTACATCGAACAATCCCATTGCCGCCATCACATACCAGGCTCCCAACTGTCCCTGATCTTCATCCTGACCGTAGCCATAACCATGCTCTCCGTTTGTTCCGTAAAACTCATCACAAATCAAGCGCGTCCATTTCTGTGTCAGGTAAGGTTTACCGGAGAAATTGAACAACCAAGGAATATGAAGACTTGGCTGATTACCATGATTGTAAGGACTCTCCACACCTGCAAAAGCATAAGTTATCTTACCGCCACCAAAAATAGATTTACGCGCTTCGGTAAATATAGAATCCAACCGATTATTAACCTCCTCTTTACCCACTTTTTCAATCAAACGATATGGATGTTGAGGAACAAAAAATGTATATTGTACAGCATTTCCTTCCTGAAATCCTCTCCATGACTCCAGCGGATTAAAGTTATCAATAAACTCACCGTTAGGAACTCTGGGACGAACCAGTTTCAATGAATCATCAAATAGTTTTTCCCATCCTCTTGATAATTCCATCAAACGGTTGTAATCATCCGTATGCCCCAATGCTTTCGCCCACTGCGCCACAGCATAAGCACTAAAGCAATATTCCAATGTATGAGAAACAGAAAAGGTAGAGCCATCCGGATGTGTGCCATAATGAACACTGTTCTCATAAGGTACATATCCTCTTTCTACAAACTGCTTCACATCCATCTTACCTGCCCCCTCAATGCGGCCTTCCCAGCCTAATTCATTCTTTAAAGCTGCCTGATAAGCCGTTTCAACATCAAAATCACGAATACCACTATTGTATGCACCTGCCAGGGTAATACTCACCATATTTGTCCCTACGCCCGAAACATATCTACTGGCAGCAATACCATCACCTAACCAGCCAGCATCTTTGTATACCAGCAACTGACTGTTAACTAATCCATTGTAGTATTCCGGATAAGCTAGTGCCCAAAGAGAAGTCAAGTTCCAGTAAGCCCCCCAAACTGCATCCGTATTATAATGATTATATATCGGCTTACCTTCTTTTCCCAAAGGTATCTGCCCTACTGTTCCATCATTTTTGGGATAAGCTCCATTAACATCGCTAGCAAGTCCTCTGCCCAACAAAGCGTGATACAATCCTGTATAAAATTTGATTTTGCTTTCATCCGTACCTCCTGAAACCAGAATACGTCCCAAGGATTCATTCCATTTATCCGTAGTTGACTGTAAAGCTTCATTAAAAGTCAAGTCTTTCGCTTCCGTTTCCAGATTCAGTTTAGCATTTTCAATGGAAGTATATGACAAACCGATCTTTACATTTACTACATCATCTTTTTTCGTTTTATAATTCAGGCACATAATAGCTCCTGCACCTTTGATTTCATTTCCCGCTTTCAGAGTACTATCTTGATAAAAAACCTCTACCGATTCAGGAATACGATCTAGTTTTGCATAAAAATACATAGCTACTGATGAACCCGCTTGATATTTCTTCACATATTCCGGTTCCGTAATCACGTAACCTTCAATAGTATTTCCATCTATCTGTTTGATATATGCATCACGCACAGCTCCACTTTCTCCCTGACGATTTCCAATATTCAAAAGAATATGAGCAGCTTCCGTCTCCGGGAAAGTATATCGCTGGAATCCGACACGAGCAGTGGCAGTAAGTTCTGCCTTTACCTGGTAATCCTTTAATAATACAGAGTAATATCCCGGACGCGCCGTTTCATCTTTCTTATCAAAACGGGAACGGAACCCTTTATCGGGGTCTTCCAGTTTTCCGGGATTTGTTTTTACTTCTCCCGTTACAGGCATCAGTGAAATTCCTCCTATCTGAAACTCATGTAAGCAAGGAAAGCCATCAATCGAAGTATGATTATCTTCATAACCAATAGCTTCCCATCCTTGATTATTACCGTAAGTTCCATTGGTAGAAGCTCCCAGTTTAGCCATTCCGAAAGGCTCCGCAGCCGGAGTATAAAAAAACCAACGACTATGTACAGTTCCGATATTAGGATTTACATATTCTACCAAATTGGGACGATCAGGTGTTTTGCACCCTACAACACCTGCCAGAATCAACAGGCTACCTATCCATTTTAATTTCATCATTTATTTATTTTTTCTGTTTGTAACTTCTCCTTTAATCATCGCCACACGTGCATAATACTCCGGTACACACGAAGCATCCAATAACCATTTCGGCTTACGTTTTTCATCAGTCCGCCCTGTCCAGTCATGATACATCAGTCCCGCCTGGTCACGTGCATGCTCCCAAGCATAATCCAGTCCTTTTATCATCGTATCCACATATTTTGAATCCCCCGTAACATTGTACAGATCGTGATAACCTCTAAACAAAACCAAATTAAACCAAGGCAAATCTGCAATATAAGGAATACCGTCTTCCGTATACTTAAAAAATACTTTGTAGCTTCCTTCTGCCAGAAATTTAGCATTATCCAGATACGCCTGCTCACCCGTATAATTATATAAAGCTACAGCTGCTTGTAACAAAGTACCAGTATTGTAAGTATACAAATCCGGGCATACTGCCGAAGTCGTTGTTAACCATGAATTCCAAACGACTCCTCTTTCCGGATCTTTCAGATATTTATCAATCCAATGATAGAACTTCTTTCCCACCTCCAGATAATACTCATCTTTAGTTGCTTCATAAAGTTTTAAAGCCAACACCATCGCTTTTCCGTTAGAACAGGCAGGTTTCTGATCTTTCACTCCTTCCAACCAAGAAACAGCTCCTTCAAAGTTCTCATCCCAGCCACTTAAAATAAAGGTCAATACCTGTTTCGCTTTCTCCAGATAATGAGGATTTTTAGTTACCAAATAAGAATCAATATAATCAATCCCCACCAAACCATTGTCATCATAATAGCGGTCTACCTTTCCAAACTGAACAGGGTAAGCCTGATAACCAAAAGGAACACGCGTTGTATCATAGTAACGCTCCATTGCCATCACCATCGAATCGACATAAACCGTATATTTCTCCGGTTCGATAGCAGCCATCAACACTGCCGAAGAAAAGACACCACTCATAGGCCACAGATAAGAAACTTCCTGCGCTTGCCGGGTGGAATCATTAAAATAAGTCAGATCAGGACGATGACTGCTTGGGTAATATTCAGAGAAGAGGCCGTATTTGGGAACCCGGTAGAGTTCCCAAACACGCTGAAACATTTCTTCTGCCTTATCTTTATTCGGAGTCGTTTTTGATTCTCCGGCACAAGAAAGAAGCACGAATACCGTCGATACAAATAAAACTATATTTCTAATTTTACTATTCATATCCTATTCCTCTGTCACTGTTTCTCCTTTGTACAAAGCAATCATTCCCAAAGATTCAAGCGCAGCATCCTGCATCAACAACTGTTCAGCACGTTTTGGAGTTGCTCCTGTCCAGTCTTCATAGAACAGTCCGTTTGATAAACGGGCATTTTCGTATGCATAATCCAGGAAGTTGATGAATGTTTTGATATAATTGCCTGCATTTTTGTAATAAGGTTCAATATCAATAAATGCACGAACTAATTTGGTTGTAAACCAAGGGTCATGATCAGGATAAGCCAACGCCAACCCATTAAGCGGACGTACAAAATAATTATACGCACCTTCGGAAGAAGCAATGGCACTGTCCAGATAAGTCTGCTCACCTGTTATTTTGTATAGACGGACTCCGTTAGAAATCATTACACCTGTATTGTAAGTCCATTTTGTTTTATTAATGGATCCGTCTGCTTGTTTATCATTCCAGTAACAGCCATCCTCCGGATCACGCAAGTTAGTCAACGTCCAAGCATATAAACGTTTTGCCAGAGCCAACACATCCGCTTTTTCCTCTTGAGGACATACAGAATAATATTCAAGCAAGAATAGCGTTGCATATCCATTAGCGCATGTCGGTTTATTCGAATCACCAACTCCCTGCTGTCCTTTCTGGTCCTCATTCCACCAAAGACCTCCTCCAAACATATCATCTTCACCAGCTTGCAGGAACTCAACGATTCTTTTAGCTTTCGTTAAATAATCTTGATTATTTAGCAAATTAAAAGCCTCTACCAGTTCAATCCCCACAATAGAATTATCATCATAAAAACGTGTTCCACTACCGGTAGTACCATTGGTTTGAGAACCATAACCACCCACAGTTCCACTAGGAGTACGATAATAAACTTCAAACTGGTCTACCATATCTGCATAATTCACATCATAACCTAAGGCATGCAAAGCTGCTGCTCCGGAAACCAGTCCGTCATACGGCCACAAGAAAGAAGCGGAATTATCCCCGTCTTTCTTAGGATAATTTTCATTATACAGTCCTTCTGTTGCCCCACTATTGATCCGGTAGCACTGATTAATCAAGTCAAACTGCTCTTTGGCACGTTTATGATAAACGACCTCCTCTCCGGGTTCTGACGGAGCAATCGGTGTAGGCGGGATATATTTCTCTACGTCATCTCCGGCACAGGAGAATAATAGTGCCGGAAGAATAGCTAAAATAGTCTTTATCTTTTTCATAACTTAGTTTTATTAATTAATCGGAGTCACATTAGTAAATGTATGTATCATCAATCCATCCGAATTCGTATCGATAGTGATAGTCGCATGCGTATAATCCAGACTACCTTTCATTTTCCAAAGATGATCCCACTGACTCCATTGGAATTCATACAAAGCATAGAAAGAAGCAGGTTCTCCACCTACCGGACGTTCGGCACTCACGCCATCACCTCTACCCCAACACATATCACCACCATTTACTTTTGCTAAAAAGTAGTAACGTTCTTCTATCCAACTTAACCAATCAGGAGCACCGGTTTCCGGTTTGGACGGATCAAGGAATCGGATATCACCCTCTCCCACAAATTTACCATCACCCGCATACTCTAATACAGCTATATCTCCAAATGTTGCTCCCCAAATACAACGAACAGAAGAACCGATTTTTTCCGTGGTCATTGCCATTGTATTAAAGTTCACAGTCAGACGGGTTACTTCTTCGGAAGCAGCGACTGCCGTTTCGCCCTCCCCTTCTCTTAACTTCGAGCTATCATCAATATAATAGCTGAATGTTTCACCTGTAGTAGCAGACTTAAATGATATATTTCCTGCAGATAACTTCGTATAAATCTGGAAAACGCCCTCTTCTACACAACGGAACGGAATTCCCCCCTGTCCACTGTTCTCCGTAGCCGAACCATATAAATACAATTCAGCCGGAATATTATCAATTCCCTCTCCACGAGTTACTGTGATGGTAGCCACCTTGTCGGTTCTCTTCACCACTCCACCTTTCGAAGCATTTACCGTCCATTTTATATCTCCGGTTTCCAAAGGATAAATGCCTGCATTTCTGGCAATCGTATTAATAGCTGCATGAGTGATTGACAAACTGGTCGCAGCTCCCAAATCACTTTTCACCGTAGCCAGCGGCTTTGAAAAATCACCGTCTGCCTTATCAAACAGCACCTCGTACAATACAATTCCGCCATCTGCCGCACCACCTCCTGACCACGACAACACAACAGGCGTTGGAGATGACACATTCAACTGGATAGAAGCAGGGGAACTTAATTCTGTAGGGACTGCAAAATCCGTGTTCAATTCATAATCTTCCTGACATGAAACCATTGCCAGAAGTACTGAACATATCCATAATATCTTTTTCATAATCATTCCTTTTTGAGTCGTTTAACCAATTACCAATTCGGATTCTGCTCCAAATTACCATTCAAGTCACGTTCAGCCTGTGGTATAGGCCACAAATAATGTTTATTTGCATTAAAGGTTCTGTTTTCAACCCGAACGTATCCATCATCCGTACCTACCACATCATTTGTCTTTAGTCCGTGACACCATCCATTCAATACATTGTCCGCAATTCTCCAACGGATAATATCTTTATGGCGATGTCCTTCCAATGCCAATTCCGAACGACGTTCGTTTCGTACAATCTCAATCAGTTTATCTTTAGAAGCTCCTTCCGGGAATTCCAGTGCTGAAGCAAGTGTAAATCCGGCCCTATCACGAATTGGTTTAATAGTTGCATCCCAAGCCGTCTTATCCAGTTCTCCTAATTCTGCCAATGCTTCCGCATTCATCAATAAAATATCAGCATAACGAATCAGAATCGGATTCAAACCAGAATAAAGAGTAGCACGATAAGTGTTATCCCAATATTTCTTAATATAGTAACCGGTAGCCGAACAGTCTGAACCTACCCCATAACCATCTTTGCCTTCACCTTTCTCACAGTTGATAACAACTTCTGTTCCGTCGGCCAACGTATATGAGTTTCCAGTGTACATCACCGTTGCCTTCAAACGTGGGTCACGATTAGCATACGGATGACTTTCATCAAACGATGTTCCTGTTTCCTTAATTGTTTTTCCATCCAGCATAATATAACTGTCTACCAACTCCTGCAAAGGAGAAAGCTGGGAATATCCACCCAAAGTGGGCGGCAGGAAAACATACATCATCTGATGTTCACGACTGGTCGGACGATACTGTGCATCCAAAATTACTTCAGAGTTGTATTCATTAGCGATCTCAAACAATCCTGCATAACTTCCAAAGAGTTTAAAGCCTCCCTCTGTCATAATGGTAGAAGTGATATTTTTCACTTGCGTCCAATTACCTTCAAACAAATAGATTTTAGCTTTAATCGCCATTGCCGCCCAACGGGTAATCCGACCTTTATTATCCGCATCATAAGAAGTCGGCAAATAGTTACCATTAATCACTTCATCCAGATCGGCCAAAACATTTGCTATTACAGTGGCTTTGGCCGTACGTGCAATAGACATACTTTCTTTAATAGAAAGCACTTTGGTAGTATAAGGAACATCGCCGAATTTCGTATACAACTCATAATAATTATAAGCACGAAGCACTTTTGCCTCGCCAATATAACGTTTCTTCAATTCAGGATCCAAATCCGGTACGCGATCAATATTCTCCAATAGTTCATTACACATACGAATCCCCGTATAACGTCCGTCCCAAACCTTTTTCACGTAAGGGTCTGCTGTAGAATATGAGCCATTACCGATATTCTGTGTAGCATCGTTCGGTTGCTTGGTATAAGCATTGTCCGTCATTGCTTCACAATAAAGCTGTTCGTCCATATTTCCCAAATAAGTATAGCAAGTATTCAACGCCTTGACAGCTGCTTCAGGGTCCTCTTCCCAATAAGTCAAGTCCGTTTCTCTGTCATATGGTGCCGTATCCAAGTCAACACAAGAGGCACCGCCCACTACCAAGACAGCAGATAAAATCAAATTCTTTATAGTTGTTTTCATCACGGTACAGTTTAAAATTTAACATTAAGTCCAAATGAATATACTCTTGCCACAGGATAAGAACGACCACTGCCGTCTCCGGTATATTCCGGGTCCCATCCGCCTTTCATCTTTGTGAAAGTCAACGGATTCTGCACACTGGCAAAGATTCTTAAATTCTTGACATAGAGTTTTTTCATCCATTGTTGCGGGAAAGTATATCCGATCTGCGCATTTTTCAAACGCAAGTATTTAGCATCCTGGATCCAGAAATCTGATTTCGCTGCATTATTAGCAGATTCCGCACCCATTGTCAGACGAGGATAAGTAGCATCCGGATTATTCGGAGTCCAGCGGTCTTGATGGAAATCCATTACAGGACCTTCATTGTTATTATGGAAAGCCTCTACAGATTCACCACGCATCCACTTGTTACGTTTTCCTACTCCTTGCCACATCATCGAGAAATCAAAACCTTTATATTCCAAACCATAGGTGAAGCCGAAAGTATATCTTGGGAAGTCATTACCAACAATAAAACGGTCATCGTCCGGTTTAATCACACCATCGCCATTTTTATCCAGATAACGGATATCTCCCGGTTTCGGTGTAATACCTTCCAAGTGCGGTCCTTTCTGACATTCTTCCTCATTCTGGAAAAATCCATCCGAACGATATGCATAGTAAGAGTACAACGGATAACCTTCCTTGATAATTGTCTGTACATCCGAGCCACCGATAATTTCCGTACCGCGTGTATCTATTACTTCATTAAAGCTATCCGAAATATTTCCGGCGAAGTTATGCACTACCGGACCGGTCTTCAAACGATAACTTACTGATAATTCCCATCCTCTCGTCTCTACCTTACCAGCGTTCTGAATCGGGGCACCATTACCAAACAATCCGGGAACCGGTAAATTTACCAAAATATCTTTTGTACGATTATTGAAGCAATCAAAAGTAATATTCAAATCATTATTCAACAATCCCAATTCGAAGCCGATATTAGCCATACGGGTAGTTTCCCATTTGAGATCAGGGTTTGTAGAAGCAAATTCAGCCGTCTGCGCCAGCTTGTCGCCGAAACTGATACCGTTCTTTACAGACACCGTCTGCATGTATTGATAAGCACCAATGCGGTTATTACCAACCAATCCCCAGGAACCTCTGATTTTTAAAGAAGGAACATACGGTTTCAGTACAGACCAGAATTTTTCTTCCGAGATACGCCATCCTGCCGAGAAAGACGGGAAGACTCCCGAACGGTTTCCTTTCGCAAAATAAGAAGAATAGTCATTACGGATATTAAATTCCAGCAGATATTTCTCATCATAATTATAAGTGGCTCTTGCAAAACCGGAATAGATAGCCCAGTCACTTGCCGAACCACCATTGCTAACTTTATCCCCACTCAAATCACCTACAAAAATATCATATTTAGAATCCTCCGTCAAACGACTGGTAGAGAACTGCTTTTCAGAGAAACCCTCATAAGCATATCCTAATAATCCACCGATAGAGTGTTTCCCTATTTTCGTATTATAAGTCACCATAAGATTGGTAGTGATATTCTTAGAACGATAGAATTGCTCGGTCAACTTATTTTCACTATCTCCCGTACCTTCGAAGGCCTTCCGGTTTTCATGCAAATTATTATTCCAAACACGTCCACCGGCACTTCCGATCAGTTTCAGTCCTTTATATACTTCCCATTCGGCTTGTATGGTTCCCAATAATTCATCATTCACATTCTGGCGATAACCGCCTTCTTCCAAACGCTGCAAACCGTTTGAGTTACTTCCGGCAGGATAATTATAACTACCATCCTCATTCTTGATCGGGTAAATCGGCGGCATACGGTTTGCCTGCTCGATAATCCATTCCGTCCAGTAAGCATGTTCTTTAATATCATTACGGGCAAATTGAGAAGTCAAATTCAATGTAAAGTTATTCGTCACCTTATGGCTTACATTCAGACGTGCATTGTAGCGTTTATAACCATAATCAGGTCCCTTGAACATACTGTTCTGATCCATATAACCCAAAGAAGCCATGTAAGACAACTGGTCGTTACCGCCTGTCATCGAAACATTGTGTGAACTTTGAGGAGAATTACGATTATAAAGTTCTTTCACCCAATTTACATTCGGACCACCATTTCTATATTGCGCAATCTGCTCGGGAGTGAATTTTGCAGCTCTTCCCGAATTAACAGCCGCTTCATTATACAGTTCAGCGTATACCCACGAGTCTGCTATCTTAGGCAATGAAGTAGGTTGCTGAACACCATACATAAAATCATAAGAGATTTCCACCTTACCAGCTTTTCCTTTCTTGGTAGTGACAAGTACCACACCATTGGAAGCACGTGAACCATAAATAGCAGTAGAAGAAGCATCTTTCAAAATAGAAATCTGCTCAATATCAGCCGGATTCAGATTGGCGAGCGATCCTTCAATTCCGTCAATAATCACCAACGGATCATTGTTGTTCATCGTATTCAAACCACGGATATTAATAGAAGGTACACTACCCGGAGTAGAACTTCCCTGCTGAATTACCAAACCGGGAGTCGTTCCCTGCATCGCTTCCAATACATTGGAAATCGGCTTTCCTTCCAATTCATCCGTAGAAACAGAAGACACAGCTCCTGTCAGGTTGACTTTCTTCTGCACACCGTAGCCTACCACTACCACATCTTTCAAAGCAACCACATCCGACTTCAACACCACATTGATAAACTGGCGGCCGTTCACCGGAACTTCCTGTGTTTCATATCCTATTGAGGAAACTACCAATACCGCTTTCGAAGCAACATTCAGTGAAAAATTTCCATCCATATCCGTAGCCGTACCCGTAGATACACCTTTCACCAGCACGGTAGCCCCAATCACGGGTTCCCCGTCTGCCATTACCTTACCTTTCACTGCGATTGTATTAGATTGCGCATACAGTTTGGAACCAACAGCCACATTCATACAAACAATCAACATAACAGCCAATAATTGCCAACTCGAAAATGCCGTTCTGAAAAGCCGGCGGGCAAATTGCGCGTTCAATAGATTAGATTGTTTCATAACATTTTATATTTGAATTAATAGAAGAGTTATCATATATTATAAGATATTAAGTTGGGACAAAGCAAAGGAATAAGCCCCTAAAGCAACAGCCCTGCTTGCTCCTAATGTAGAAACAGCAATGCCTATTTTCTTGTGACAGGCATAATGTACCTCTCTCTCCGAAAATGGTATTTTCACCATCTTGTCTTTTTCTTTCAGAAATTTATCAAATGCCTCTTTTTCGGACAGATTGAACACCTCCATCTGCAAACAAGGGAAAGAAGCTCCTGCAAATGTACCGATCTGCCGATTCATCTCATTCATAATTCCCGGAAGTATGTATTTAGCCGCTCCGGCCACTCCTCCGCCAATCACCACCAAACCATCAACAATATTCAATGCACGGATGATAGCATCACCAGCCATTTCTCCCAGTTCGTTAAAACTCCGGACAGCAGCCTGCTGATCTCCCTCTGCGATCCCTTCGGCAATATCATATATATCTTTGGGAGTCAAAGAAGAAGCATCCTTTCCGGTCAATTCCTGATATACTCGCCTGACAGCCCTGATGCTGACACTTTCTTCCGCGATCATTTCGGGATATTTCTTATTCCGCATAATCCAGACGTCGCCGCCGCAACCGTTGTCTCCGGTCAGTAACCGGCTGTCAATCACCACTCCGGCACCAAACCCGGTACCCAGCGTTATTCCGAGCAGGTTCTTATATACCTTACTGCTGCCTGCTTCTTTCAGGCGTTTATTCACTTCGGGCAAAGTGCCTGCCAAGGCTTCGCCATAAGCAAACAAATTACCGTCATTATTAATAAAAACCGGAATACCAAACTGTTCCCTCAAATAAGGTCCAAGTGCCACTCCTCCCCTGAAGGCCGGGAAGTTGGGCAAGTCACCAATAATTCCATGCTCATAGTCAGCAGGCCCGGGGAAAGCAAAACTGATAGCTACCGGAAGTTTCGGCAATCGTTTTTCAACTTCCAGGAAACCTTCTACAAGAACAGACAAGCAACGCTCCAAGTCGTCGGACGCTGCCGGAAGGCAAATAGGTTCCACTATTTCGCGACAGCCTTGTATGGCTGAAAACACGAAATTAGTGCCTCCCGCATCGAGCGTCATTACGATTCGTTCATCATGTTCATACATAGTTCTCAAGATATTAGATGATTTATTTCATTATTAAAAGCGTACGTAAGCTTTGATCGTTACACATTCTTTTCCTGCAGATTTACCATACGGGGCAATGGTATATTCTTTCACCCCGGCAGGAATAATAAATGTTTCGGCATAATGCACCACGAAAGGTTCAAAAGCATGAGTAGGACTCTCAACTACGGCCTCTTCTCCCTCCAACAGATTCAGTACATTTACACTATCGTTTGTGTGATGCAACACCGGTGATGAGAAACGGTGGCGACGAGTTTCGATAAATTCGTTCGGATGCAGTCCGGTACGTTCTTCTACCCAACCTTCTCCGGAAGCGACTTCCGTAAACTGATTGCGAAGGTGTTCATTTACATATTCCGTATCGCGATTCCAGTTGATAACGCATTTACCACGTTCCACATTGATCGGACGCGGTTTTCCATCCAGTCCCAAGCGTTGCCAGTCCCATAGTTTGAAAGTAAAGAGGTTCGGAGTCGAGCTGATTTCAAGCACCATACTGTTGGCACCAGAACAATGAACAGTTCCTCCCGGAATCAGGAAGTGATCGTGTTTCTTTGTCGGAATCTTATTTACGTACTTTTCTGCGTCAAACACCAATTCACCTTTTTGTGCTTTACGCAAATCGCCGATCATCGCTCCTTTGTCCACTCCTGTCTTTACTCCCAGATAAACGACGGCATCTTCTTCCGCGTCTACCATGTAGTAACTTTCATCCTGCGTGTAGTACATACCGAAACTGTCACGGATAAATTGAGTAGTAGGATGCACCTGCAAACTCAAATTACCTCCGCCCATCGTATCCAAAAAGTCGAAACGAATAGGGAAGTCTTTTCCAAAGCGTGCCTCCACCGGTTCACCAAGCAACTCTTTACTTTTCAGCAAAACCAAATCAACCGAAGGCAGTTCAAAGCGCACTCCGTTCACTTCAAAATAAAGGCTGTTCTCTTCAGGTACACAGTCAAAGCACCAGCCGAAATTTTCGCGTTCACGATCCAGATCGCAAACCTTTTTCATCCATTGACCACCCCAGGGAGCCGGATCGAAGAAAGGAACTACCCGGAACGGTGTGTTCACCGTTGCCTCTACCCCTTTAAAGAAAGTATCCTTATCAATCATCTTCGGTGTCCCGGCCACATGGGTGTCAATCCAGAATTCTACCCTGTCAAACAATCTTTCCTTATACCTATCACATACTCTCCAATCGTTGAAATACCCTCTCTTGTATTGCAAAGAAACAGCATCGTTCCGATTGTCTATACCTAAAGCTTTTACCTCATGCCGGCGGAAACGTTGTTGGATTTCCCAACGTGCCATATCCACATAAACCACCATTGCGTCCTGTGGAGCAACAACAGCAGCACCCGTACCTATGATTACAATGGTTTCTTTTGCTTCACTGATTTGCTTCCGTGCAGCAGCCACCTTATCCGCATCCAAATAATCTTCCAGCTTCAAATTGGTGACATAGCCGAATAATACATCTTCAGTCATGAAGCGTTCTGTCAACGCTTGAATTTCTTTTTCCGGTTTCATCAAATCACGTACATTCATCACTCTTCCGGAGAATTCTTTTGAAAAAGCACCCAGCACTTCTTCTTCATATACTCCTGTATATAAATCCACAGCCAGCACTTTTCTTGCATCCATTTTCTCTTTTAACATAGAAATGATAGAATCCCAACCCTGAACAAGCATCCCCGTCAGCTTCGTAGAAGGAAATTTATCATAATTAGCTTTTCTCATGTTTATAGCGTTTTTAAATTTTATATGTTCATACATACTTTCAATTGTGCAAATATATAGATTTTATTTTTATTCCAAACAAAACTTGGATTATTTTTTGATAAATCTTATATTTGCTGAAAATAAACCAATCAGGATAGATATGAAATTAGATCATAATAGTGATAAACCGCTTCATATTCAGGCAGAAGAGATACTAAGAAGACTCATAGAATCTGAAGAGTACAAAAACGGGAAGCTATTTCCCAATGAGGTCGAATTGTCTGAACAATTACATATTTCAAGGAACACATTGAGACAAGCTATCAACAAACTCGTGTTTGAGGGGCTTTTGGTGCGCAAGAAAGGCTACGGCACGAAGGTAGTAAAGAAAGGTATCGTAGGCGGAGTAAAGAACTGGCTTAGTTTCTCACAGGAAATGAAGATGTTAGGTATAGAGATTCGCAATTTCGAGCTACATATCAGTTTAAAGCGTGCAACCGAAGAAATCGGTACGTTCTTTGATTTAGGTTCCAGTCCCGACACTCGCTGTGTAGTGATGGAGCGCGTCAGAGGAAAAAAAGAATATCCGTTTGTTTACTTCATCTCTTATTTCAACCCCAATATTCCACTGACCGGAGAAGAAGATTATACACGTCCATTATACGAAATGCTGGAAACCCAATATAATATAGTGGTAAAAACCAGCAAGGAGGAGATTTCAGCCAGACTTGCAGGGGAATTTATTGCAGAGAAACTGGAGATAAAATCCAATGACCCTATATTAATAAGGAAAAGATTTGTTTATGATGTGAACGGAGTACCTATTGAATACAACGTCGGATATTACCGGGCAGACAGCTTTACTTATACAATAGAGGCAGAGAGATAGACGGTATGTTCATACATATATAATATAAGGAGGCTATTTTAGAAGTTGAAATCTCTATCTTTCCTTTAAAATAACCTCTTTATATCATCTCTCTTTCCATAATCATGTCCTACCCGTCATTTATTATCGAACTACCATTAGAGCATCCGGCAAGAATCCGATCCAGACTTTCATCCACAACACCTATCATCTGAAGTTTGGATAATAAATGATAGTAAGAAGTTTTTCCTACTCCTTCTATTCTCAACAGACTTTTCCACCCTCTTCCCGATACGATTTCCAATAAATCTTTTACTGTTCGAACATCTTGATTATACAAGACATTAGCCAACCGAGTATCAGCTACTTTACAAACAGGCAATTGAAGTATCCACTCCTCCTGCCCAACATTTATATTCTTATTATTGTCTGCCAAAGATAAAAAACGAGCATCGATAGCACGCTTTCGATAAGTAGCCAATATATCTTTTTTCAGTTTCAACCCTTTAAGTATAGAGTTATACATTTGCAATGTCTTCCCATAGGTAATTCGATGCCGATCAGCCACTTTCGCTACTGATTCTCCTGTAGAAATTGAATAGAAGATATCGCGGGTAACAGGGTGAAGAATCAATGCTGACAGTTCACGAATGATTATTTCATATAGCGGTTTACAAGTCGTCTGTGTTCTCAATACATATAGTAGATCATCGTATTTGGAAATGATAAAGTCCCGTTCCAGTTTCTTTTCTTCTACGATTTTAGAAAGGTAACCTGCTTCTAAACCAAGTCTTTTGTGAGCTTCCAGATAAGCATCCAAACTCTCATCATCCAAAAACAACTGATCGTTGATTCGGGAACTCGTAATGTATCCAAGATTTGCCCAATTTCTAAGAATCGTCTCCTGGATGCCGTGTCTTTCAGACATCTGTTTTGTTGTGAGTCAATTTGACATAAAAAAACGGAACTAGATTAATAATATTAACTAGTCCCGTACCTTTTATTATAAAAGAGTACGGAGCTGTCACATCCCGCTAGTAGGAGGTAGTAACGGCTACCCAATGCATACGGGCAGACAGCCCGTACCCTATGAGAAGTCATAGAAGTACAGGCGTCTTCCCAGCATGCATTAAAAAATCCGTTACAATTTCCTACTAGCCGAGGAAACGCACAATCGCACACCACAAAGGCGTGCTACGTTCCAATGACAAAGGTACAAATACTTTTCGGAAAATAACAAGAGAGAGGTATAAATGTTTAGGAAAGAAAACGAATGATGATTGTATAATTAAAGCGTATGTATATAAATAGACAGGCTTCAATTAGTTATCTTATTCATATAAGAAACCACTCTACAATTAAAGCACCTCTCTCTTGTATAAACTAGCTACTTTTGTAGCACACATCAATTCGTTCCACAAATATGGAACGAAACAATAACAGATGTGGAACTAAAGGGAAACAACTGTGGAACTAAAAGTCAACAGCTGTAGAACGATTTAACAGTAACTATAAAACCACTAAACATTAGTATATGAGTGCAATATATGACTTATTTGAGACTCCTAGTCCAAACAAAGAAGAGAAACAACCGCTACATGCCCGTATTGTCTCCAAAGGAACCGTAGATAAAGAAGAGTTTCTGGATCGTGTCCACAAATTTACCGGTATCAGCAGAAGTTTATTGGCAGGAGCCATGGAAGCCTTTGCCAATGAAGCACGGGATTTACTAGCCGACGGCTGGAATGTAGAAATGGGAAACTTCGGATTCTTCTCTACATCGTTGCAATGTCCGCCGGTTAAAGATAAAAAAGAAATTCGGGCAGCGTCTGTCCAAATGAAAAATATTAATTTCCGCGCAAGTCGTCCATTCAAGAAAGAAGTAGGCGACAAAATGAGGCTGCAACGAGGAGAATCTATCACACGCCCTAAGAAAAATAGTATCTCCCGTGAGACGTGTCGCGAGCGCCTCAACACATATTTGGAAAATCACCTATTCATCAGCCGGACAGATTATAGCCATCTGACAGGACGAAATAAAAAAGTAGCTATTGAAGAATTAAATTCCTTTATCACTGACGGAATAATACGGAAAGAAGGGGTTGGAAAGTTGACTGTATATATAAAGGTATAAACTCTTGGAACACAGAATTAAGAGCCACAACAAGATTATTGCTGTTGTAACTCAAGTATGATTTCATCAGTGATGTAGGCATCACTCAACGTTATAAGCGGATATTGTTTATTAAGAAGCAATGCATATACCTTACTATTATAGAACAAGTGCAATGCTTTTTCGGGAGAAATATTCAAACGCTCCGCTAATTGCATCACCACACGAGTGTATTTATTCCATACTAATACATCTATCATAAACGCAGTTTATTTTATTGTTACATATTCTTTGAAAGAGAGACACTCGTCAATGAGACGTTGATTGAGAATCCTTTACCAAAGTCGAGGTTTTCGCGTCCGACACCGACCAAAGGATACTCTACGGCCTGCGTACTACCATGATAGACCTTCATACAGATTCTCCTTTTTCTTTATAATGGGCTTCCCAGTTTTCAAGAGCTTCTACCAACGTATCGGCTATGTACTCACGACTCTGGGTGTGAAGCATGTCATATCCACTTATCAGGTATTGACGGATAAGATTCAGTTTTTCCAAACGGTTATAGAGAGTAGGAGCCGGAATACCCAACTTCTGGGCGGCACTCTCAATGGCAAAAATCACAAACTCCATGACTTTGCCATCAACAACGGGGGCTGATTGGCTTGAATGTAGCATACTATACCTCTATTATCTTAGTGTAATATGTACAAATATAGTGTTTATTCTTGCAACGTTCATCGTTTTTCGGCATATTTTATGATTATCAAGAACATTTGAGTATCGTGAAACTGATTGAAATATTCCCTATTTGGAAATGGCTATTAAAGCAGAATATATAAGGATCTATAAATCAGAATCATACAAACAAAATAAATAAAAGTGAATCAAAGTACGTACATCTAGGACCGTTAAAGCACCTCCCCGGAAAGTGCCCATAGTATCTTTGCATCGTGATCACAAAGAGAATTGATAAATAAAGTAACTAATTTAAAAAACAAAAAATTATGGCACTTAGATACGTCATTAAAAAAAGAACATTCGGCTTTGATAAAACTAAAGCTGAAAAGTATGTAGCACAAAATGTAATCACCAATACGGTGGATTTCAGAGATTTGTGCGAGGAAATCACCAAAGTAGGAATGGTCCCCAGTGGAGCGGTAAAATTTGTACTTGATGCTTTGATCGATACATTAAATCTCAACCTTAGAAAAGGCATCTCTGTTCAATTAGGAGATTTCGGATGCTTCCGTCCTGGTATGAATTGCGAAAGTCAGGATACTGAAAAAGAGGTAGATAGCGATACGATACGCAGAGTGAAAATCATTTTCACTCCGGGCTACAAATTCAAAGAGATGCTAAGTAAAGTCAGTGTTCAAAAAGCGGTGGCTTCCGATGATGGTTCCATCAGCCCGGAGCAACCGGATCCCAACCCGAATCCAAACCCGGATGACGGCAAAGGAGAAGCACCGGACCCGGCAGCATAAGATTAATCATCAGCCTTTAAAAGCAGGAAAACAGTACCCGCCTACGGGCGGATACTGTTTCCCAAAGTATTCCTGTAAAAGACTTGACAACGCCTTTTTTATTTTGTATCTTTACAACATCTTAAAACATTAAAATATCAACATGAAAGAATTGCCATCAGAAGAGGAAGAAATTCCGTTTCGCATTAAAACTTATAAGAAAAAGGAATTGGCTTGTATGTACAATCCGAACATTACCCCCCGTTGCGCCATACGCATATTCACCAAATGGATTAAAATAAATAAAGAACTGCTCCGGTTATTGACTCCACAGGTTATCATCCGCGTACACGAACTTTTACTCCCCGACAGGTACAAATCATCACCAGTATTCTGGACATTCCATAAGGATGTCCAGAATACTGGTTTTATCATTGCAGTTGTCCCGCCGCTTTCAAATAAGCCACATAATTCACATACAATTGGAAATAGGCATCCACTTTCGTCTGATAAGCCTGCTGCCAAAGCACTTGTGCTTCCAGATAATCCGAAAGAGTTTCCAGTCCCACTTCATATTGCTTACCACTGACTTTCATATTCTCCTCTGCCTGTTCCAGCGAACGTTCGGAAAGCTCCGTTTCCAACCGGGCCTCATCCAGATTATTGGCAGCTTGCATCAACTCCAGCAACATCTTTTCATTGACATTTTCCTGTTCAAGACGAGCTTGTTCCAACTTCACTTTGGCAGACTTTACTTTATTGGTACGTTCGCCAAAATGAAACAGAGGGACAGAGACATTCAGGAATACGGAAAAAGCACCCTTTTTCATCAAAGTTTCATCATTGACTTCCAATCCGTGAAGATAATCATAACTACCTCTGACACCGATACGCGGCAATAGTTCACTACGATTCAGCTTTACTTCCTGCTCGGCAATGGCTATTTGTTTGTTCAAGATTCCATATTCAGGACGGGCGGTAATATCAGAAACCTGCACTTTCCATTCCTGCTCCACTTCCGGAAAATCATCAGATATATCAATCTGTGCTGTCAAAGGGCGTCCGATGTAATGACAGAGATTCATACCCGCAAGACGGAGGGCGTTATCAGCCTTTCGCAAAGAAAGTTCACTCTCGTTGAGCTTCACCTGCACTTTCAGTACATCATTCTGCGGTTTCATGCCATGCCGGTGAGCACTCTTCACATTTTTGAAAAGTTCCGTCAGTAAGGCGTGATATTTTTCCGCCACTTTTCTCATTTCCTTGGCTTTCACTAACTGCACGTATGCTTTATCTGTATTCAGAATAACTTCCGAAGTAGTTAAGGCTTCGTTCAAGTGTGCCATTTCTTTTCCCAGTAGTGACATTTTATAGGCGGCACGGATTTTTCCTCCCATATAAAGAGGTTGCTCCACTTGTATACCGCCCGAGTAAACAGTTCCGACCTTATAGTCCAGATTCAGTCCGGGAAAATAAGCGAAACCGCTCGATACCAGTTCTCCGGTAGCAGGATTGGGCAGGAAAACCGGAAGGTTTCCTCCCGGAACTCCGAGACTTCCATCCGCTGTGCTATAAATACCCGTTCCGTTGGCTGTAAAATTAGGGAAGAAATTGGCTTTATAACTAAGAGACATCAATCGGGCTGCTTCCGTCTGCTTATTAGCGGCAGCCATATCCTTATTATATTTCAGTGCCATTTCACGGCATTGCGCCAGACTTAGTTTTTCTTGCGCGGCAAGAGAAACCGACAGGCCGAACAATACACCCGCTACACTAATGGCTACAAGAATTTCTTTTTTCATTTGTCTGTCTTTTTTATATGAAAGAATAATGCATACAAAATCGGGATAAAAAGCAACGTTATCAACGTGCCGAACAGCAACCCACCCATGATAGAAGCCGCCAACGAACCGAACATAGCATCCGGCAACAATGGAATCATTCCCAAAATCGTAGTCAGCGAAGCCATCATCACGGGACGGAGACGACTTTGCGAACTGTCTATCAATGCCGTCACAGGTTCTACTCCCTGATTTATTTGCAAAGTGATCTCATCCATCAAGACAATACCGTTCTTAATAATCATACCGATCAACCCTAATGTACCGACGATAGCCACAAAGTTGAATGTCTTCCCGGTAAGCAGCATTACGGCAACCACACCGACAAATACCAGCGGAATAGTACAAAAGATGATAATCGGTTTCCGGTAATCTTTGAACAGCATAATCAAAATAGAAATCATCAGAATGATAGCAAACGGAAAGTTCTTGAACAGATATTGCATTGACTTTGTACTGGCGTTCCTCTCGCCTTGCCATTGAAGCCGATATCCGTCAGGCAGTGGAATCTGCTCAATCTGCGTGGCAATGGATTGCCGCGCCTTCTCCGTTTCTACCCCCGGAACAGGGGAGCATTGCACCCGTTGGCTACGCTGCCCGTTATAACGGGGAACCACCGGATCTTCCCACTTCACATCGATCCGCTTACTGATTTGTTTCAACGGAGTTGTTCCCATCAACGTTTCCACCAGTTCTTCTTTTGATAGTGTTCCTGTCTTCAGCTTCATCATCATTTCCTGTGTCAGCAAACCGTTCAGAGAAGGAAGAGACGAGAATATCTGCGTATTGTCCAGGTTCTCAATCGGATTTCCGTGTTCGTCTAAGCAACGCAAGTAGATATTATCTTTGTGAATACCTTCATAGAAAGACCCGATAGGGATGCCGCTGGTAGCTGTCAATAAAGAAAGGCTTACATCGTTCCGGCTCAATCCGATAGCACGTGCCGTAGGCTGGTCATACTCAATAGTCAGCACCGGGATCTGTGGTTCCCAGTCCGTAGTAATCAGGTAAACATCCGGACAATTCTCCATAATCTTGCGGGCACTATCCGCCAACTGATGCAAAACAGCAGGGTCAGGACCGGTAAACTGCGCTTCAATAGGGTATTTTTTGAACATCAGGTTGTAGCGGTTCATCTTTACGTAAGCATCCGGATAATGTTGCGAAAGATATTGTTGAATTTCCGCCATGTTATCCACCAAATCGTCCGGAGAGGTGAAGTCGATAATCAGTTCACCGTAAGATAAGGAAGGATTGGCTACGTTACGCACCAAGTTATAACGGGCAGGAGTACCACCGATAGAAGCAGTGACGTGTGTGACTTCCGGACGCTTTTTCAAGTAAGCTTCGATTTCCTCCAAGTCACGCGCCACGCGAGTGGAGTTAGTTCCTTCCGGCAATTTATATTCCATATAAAGCTGGTCGTAGACCATATCCGGGAAAAAGCCCTGCTTCATGAAACGGTAACTGAAAGCTGAAAGTAATACCAAAGCGATCATTGTAAACACAAAGCTCCAACGATGCGCCAGACTGAATGTCAACAATGAACGGAGCACGGCATAAATCTTTCCTTCATACACACGCTTTCCGGCAGCAGTTGTCGCAGAGATTTCCGGATGCAAAATCCGGTCGGCCATCAACGGAACGTGCACTAAGGCCAGCACCCAGCTAAGCAACAGGGAAACTGCGAGTACGATAAACAAATCGCGCGTATAGACGCCTGCCGTATCAGGCGACATAAAGATAGGAAGAAAAGCGATGATGGCAATCAGAGTAGCTCCCAGCAAAGGCATTGCTGTCTGCCGTCCGATAGCAGTCATTGCTTCCATCCGGCTCTTCCCGGCTTTCAAATCTACCAAAATACCGTCGATGATAACAATCGCGTTATCCACCAGCATCCCCATCGCAAGCACGAACGAGGCCAATGAAACACGCTGCATCGTACCATCCATAAAATAAAGGAACAGGAAGGAACCGAATACCGTCACTACCAGGCTGATACCGATAATCACCCCGCTCTTGAATCCCATAGCAATCATCAGGATAACGACTACGATAATCACAGATTCTATCAGATTAAGAATGAACGTCCCTAACGAAGTACCTACGCGTTCCGGCTGATAGAAAACCTTATGACACTCTACTCCTGCCGGAAGGCGTTCAGCCTTTAGTTGCTCCAGTTTCTTTTCCACTCGATGCCCCACTTTGATAATGTCGGCATCCGAAGAAGCAGCCACCATGATTCCTATCGCACGCTGGCGGTCATAAAACAATTCGTTGCGGGTAGGGTCTTCATAATCTTTCTCAATACGGGCAATGTCACTCAACCGCAACTGATCGGCATCATGTCCCTGAATCAGCATACGACCGATGTCCTCCACCGTCTTAAACTTATCACTGACTGTCACCCGGATACGATTATCGCCATTATCATAATAACCAGTATAAGTAGTTTGGTTCTGTCCGTTCAATGTAGCTAGCACTTCGGCGGGTTTCACACCCAAGTTGGCCATCCGGTCTTGCAGGAGAGAGATGTTAATACATTCGGGACGTTTACCGTATAAGTCAACGCGCTCCACCCCATCCAATTCACTGACTTCACGTTTCACCAGTTCTGAATAATCAGACAGTTCCCTGTCGGAAAGTCCGTCACCCGTCAAAGCGAAAAACATTCCGTAAACATTTCCAAAATCATCTTTTACAATAGAAGGACTGGCACCTTCGGGAAGTTCTGCCTGTGCGTTCGCCACCTTACGACGCAACAAATCCCAGCATTGCTCTACATCCGTCTCTTTGACAGTCGTTTTCAGTTCTACCTGAATCAAAGAGAGATCATTGTAGGAATAACTTTCCACATTATCTATATTCCCCATGGAGCGGATATTTTTCTCCAGCACATCCGTCACTTCCAACTCTACCTGATGTGCAGACGCACCGGGATAGGTAGTGACTACCATAGCGAGCTTTACCGTTATTTCGGGATCCTCCAGTTTACTCATTTCATAACTGGAATAAGCTCCTCCTACAATCAGTACGGCAATCAGGAAGTAGATCAACTTCTTGTTCTCAAATGCCCATTTACTAATATCAATCATAGCAGTCCTCCCACATTGGTTTCAGTAGCCGGAAGAAGCGGCTCCACCTGTTCTCCCTCTTTTACATGATGTACCCCCGAAGCGACAACCAAGTCACCGGGATTCACTTCTCCTGAAGTAATCAGACATCTGCCGTCACTAAGCAGACGGGTTACTGTCACATCACAACGGCGAATAGCGTGACTGGAAGCATCATAAAGAAAGATACTCGTACGCCCGTTCTCACGAAGAATCGCTCCACCGGGAACCGACAGGTTACGCACATCTCCTTCACTACATTCGATAGTTACCATTGTATTCATGCCGGGCGATGGAACTGCCTGTTTATCTTCTTTCTTCAGTTGAAGCCGCATGGTGTACAACTGATTGGCATTTGCCTTAGGGGTGACACTAATCAGTTCCAAAGCATATCTTTGATGAGGATAAATATCGAATGTACAATAATAGCGGGTAAACTGCTGTCGACGAATATATTCCACTGCCGGAAGATTAATCTCTACCTCCGGGCTTCCCTCACTGATGATGGAAACGACGGGCATACCGGCAGCTACCGTCTCATGGGAATCAAAAAGACGTTTCTGCACATATCCGCTAAAAGGAGCATACAAACGGGTGTATGCCAACTGATCTTTAGCATGGTTATATTTGGCGGTAATCTGTCTCAATCCGTACACGGCCTTATCGTTAGCATCCGGTGTTGTCACATTTTCCTTATAAAGTGCCATCACCCGTTCCGCCTCCGCTTTCACACTTTGATATTCTGCTTCTGCCGCATCCAGCTGAATCTGATAGTCTGTCGGATCTAATTCTGCCAGTAATTGCCCTTTACGCACATAGGCACCGTCATTTACATGCATATACTGAATAGTACCACTCACCCGGAAAGACAGACTTATGTCCTGTGCCGCTTTCACCCGTCCCGGAAACTGCAAAGCTATTTGTCTGTCGGCAGAAAGTACGGTATCAATCTTCACTGCCGGCTTACTGTCTGTGTTTTGTACACGTTGCCCACACGAAGTCAATAGAACTGCTAAAAATCCTGTTAATAAGAAGTCTAATCGTCTCATATTTTCACTTATTAGTTAGTTGTCACAAAAGTATCCCAAGCAAACATGAGGAGAAAGGTTGATTTAGACGAAACATTGTTCTATTTGTACGTTAGCTAAGATAAAAAGCCGAAATAGTTTGCTATTTGTATTTATTTGTTTGTTACTTTGTAAGGAAATTCATTTCAACGAAAAGGAATATGGAACCACTGATGCCATTCAAGTATGTTATAATATCTCCGGAAGATACTTCCATGAAAGAAGGATGCATTATTTCCGAATTCAACCAATGCGGACTTTTCCTCTGCCAGAAAGGACAGGCGGAAATCCTGCTGGGAGGTAGACCATATCAGATTAACAAAAGGAATCTTTTCATATATACTGCAGCCAACCTTCTACAGATACGCCAAAGAAGCGCAGACCTGAAAGGAATCATGATAGAGGTCGATCTGGATTATGTCATACCGATAGTAAACAAAGTAGCCAACTCGGAAAACTTGCTTTATTTGCGGGAAAATCCCTGTCTGTCGCTTTCCGAAGAGCAATATACATTTGTAGAGAACTTGCTCAAATCTGTAGAAAAACGAATTAATAGGGAGAATATCTGTAACAGTTCCCGACAGAAACAACATTTAATTTCTGAATTAATCAAATCCTGGGGACAAGTGATATGCTATGAGTTATTAAACATCTATTTCAACAACGAACCGCAAACACCACTACCACAGGACAAAAAGGATAAGATTTTCCAAAATTTCATGATTACCCTCTATCGATATTATCATCAGGAACGGGATGTTACTTTCTATGCAAACAAGCAATGTCTGTCCGCCCGATATTTTTCTTCTGTCATCAAGGAGAAATCAGGGAGTAGTGCTTTGCAGTGGATTATACAGAATGTCATTACAGAAGCCAAATATCTGCTCGATAATACCGATTTAAGTATTAAGGAAATAGCGACCAAGCTCAACTTCCCCACACAATCATTCTTCGGGAAATATTTCAAGCAGTATGTCGGCATATCTCCTAAAGAATATCGGAACAAACTTATCAAACAGTAACTTTCTTAAACTGCCGGAACTGCCACCACAACATACCTCCGGATATAAGACTAGCCGCCAAATCTGCCACAGGCATACTGGCCCAAACACCCATTTGTCCATAATAATGAGGTAGAATCAATAAACAGGGCACTAAGAATAACATCTGTCGGGTCAGCGACAAGAAAATGGCTTTACTTGCCATTCCGATACTCTGGAAGAAATTGGAAGCTACCATCTGGAAACCTACAATCGGATAGAAGAACACCACTACACGAAATCCCTTAGACGCAATACTGATTAATTCTGCGTCCGAAGTAAAAATGGAAGATACGATTTCCGGAATGAACATACCTATCAGGAAACCAATCGTTGTCACTACAGTTGCACAATAAATGGTTACTTTCAGTACTTCCGTCACACGAGGATAGAGCTTCGCACCAAAATTATATCCCGCAATGGGCTGCATCCCCTGGTTCAGTCCCAATACAATCATAATAAAGACAAAAACAATACGATTAACAATACCGAATGCACCGATCGCCAAATCACCTCCATGCTCTTTTAATCCCTGATTAATCAGAATCACAATAAAGCAAGACGCCATATTCATCAGGAAGGGAGACATACCGATAGCCAATGAATCCAACACGATCTTCCGTTTCAAACGGAAAATACCTTTTTTCAATCGTATCAGTTCGTCTTTGCGACAGAACAGATGAAGCTGCCAGACCAAAGCGATCAACTGCGCACAAACCGTAGCTGTGGCCGCCCCGCGAATTCCCCAGTCGAATACAAAAATAAACAAAGGTGCAAGTAATACATTGATTAACACGGTCGTGATGGTTGCCACCATCGCTTTCTGCGGATGTCCCGAGGCACGAAGCACTGCATTCAGCCCCAAATATAAATGAGTTACCACATTTCCCAGCAGAATAACCTGCATAAATTCGCGGGCATATTTGACAGTCTCATCACTTCCGCCGAAAAAATAAAGTATCGGATCAAGAAAAGGCAGAACGACCAGCGTAAAAGAGATACCTATAATAAGGTTTAATACAAACACATTTCCCAAAACCCGCTGTGCGGTATCATAATCTTTCTGGCCCAACTTCACAGAAATCAATGTAGCCGCACCTACCCCTACCAGAGAGCCAAAAGCCGCGGCAAGATTCATTAGCGGAAAGGTTAATGCCAACCCGGAGATAGCCATCGCCCCTACTCCATGACCAATGAAAATACTATCTACCATATTATAAAGAGAAAACGCCGTCATGGCGATAATTGCCGGAATGGCATACTGCATTAAAAGCTTTCCAATCTTTTCCGTACCCAACGCAGTGGGTGTCTTTTGTCCTGTCATACCTATTAGTTTGAGGGTGCAAAGATACAAAAAAGAGACGGATTACAGGATATATGAGAAAAGTTTCGTATTTTTGCCCACAAAATTGAGTTAATACGTAACGAAATGAATATATTAGAACTAAGTGAACAGGAAATTATTCGACGTAACAGTCTGAATGAGCTTCGTGCAATGGGTATTGATCCATACCCTGCAGCAGAGTATGTAACCAATGCTTTCTCTACAGATATTAAAGCTGAATTTAAAGACGACGAAGAGCCACGCCAGGTTTCCGTAGCCGGTCGTATCATGAGCCGCCGCGTGATGGGTAAAGCATCTTTCATCGAATTGCAGGACTCTAAAGGTCGCATCCAGGTGTACATCACCCGTGATGATATCTGTCCGGGAGAAGACAAGGAACTGTACAACGCTGTATTCAAACGCCTGCTCGACTTAGGTGACTTTATCGGTATCGAAGGTTTCGTGTTCCGCACACAAATGGGTGAAATCAGCATCCATGCAAAGAAACTGACTGTACTTGCAAAGTCTATCAAACCGTTGCCAATCGTTAAATACAAAGACGGAGTAGCTTACGACTCTTTTGAAGATCCCGAACTCCGTTATCGCCAACGCTATGTGGACCTGGTAGTAAACGACGGTATCAAAGAAACATTCCTGAAACGCGCCACTGTAGTGAAAACATTGCGCAATGTTTTGGATGAGGCTGGTTACACGGAAGTGGAAACTCCTATCCTGCAATCTATTGCCGGTGGAGCCAGTGCACGCCCGTTCATCACCCACCATAACTCATTGGATATAGACCTTTACCTACGTATCGCAACAGAGCTTTATCTGAAGCGACTGATCGTAGGTGGTTTTGAAGGTGTATATGAAATAGGTAAGAACTTCCGTAACGAGGGCATGGATAAAACCCACAATCCGGAATTTACCTGTATGGAACTTTATGTTCAGTACAAGGATTACAACTGGATGATGAATTTCACCGAAAAACTGCTGGAACGTATCTGTATCGCTGTAAACGGCTGTACGGAAAGCGTTGTCGACGGAAAAACTATCAGTTTCAAAGCTCCTTACCGCCGCCTGCCTATTCTGGATGCTATCAAAGAAAAGACAGGATACGACCTAAACGGCAAGAGCGAAGAAGAAATCCGCCAAGTTTGCAAGGAACTGAAAATGGAAGAAATCGACGAGACAATGGGTAAAGGCAAGCTGATTGATGAAATCTTCGGAGAATTCTGCGAAGGTACGTATATCCAGCCGACTTTCATCACCGATTATCCGGTTGAAATGTCTCCGCTGACCAAGATGCATCGTTCTAAACCGGGACTGACCGAACGTTTCGAATTAATGGTGAACGGTAAAGAGCTGGCTAATGCTTACTCGGAATTGAATGACCCATTGGATCAGGAAGAACGTTTCAAAGAGCAGATGCGTTTGGCCGACAAGGGAGACGATGAAGCGATGATTATCGATCAGGACTTCTTGCGCGCTTTACAATATGGTATGCCTCCTACATCGGGTATCGGTATCGGTATCGACCGCCTGGTAATGTTAATGACCGGACAGACCACTATTCAGGAAGTATTATTCTTCCCCCAAATGCGTCCGGAAAAAGTAGTGAAAAAAGACGCTGCCGCTAAATATATGGAATTGGGAATCGCAGAAGACTGGGTTCCAGTGATCCAAAAAGCCGGTTACAACACTGTAGCTGACATGAAAGATGTCAATCCGCAGAAGTTGCACCAGGACATCTGCGGCATTAACAAGAAATATAAATTAGAACTGACCAATCCGTCGGTAAACGACGTAACTGAGTGGATACAGAAAATTTAATAAGTTCTTCATCCAAATCCATACAAATGAAATTACCCGGCAAGATAGCGATAATGGGCGGAGGAAGTTGGGCTACAGCCATCGCAAAGATGTGTCTGGCCCAGGAAGACTCTATTAATTGGTATATGCGGCGAGACGACCGCATTGCCGATTTTAAACGATTAGGGCACAATCCGGCTTATCTGACAGGAGTGAAATTTGATACAAAACGCATCTCATTCAGTTCCAACATCAACGATGTGGTGAAAGAATCGGATACACTGATCTTCGTCACTCCCTCTCCTTATCTGAAGGCGCATCTGAAAAAACTGAAAACCAAGATAAAAGATAAGTTTATCATCACCGCTATCAAAGGAATCGTACCCGATGACAACGTTATTGTATCGGAATACTTCACAAAAGAATATGGTGTACCACCAGAAAATATAGCAGTCCTTGCAGGTCCCTGCCACGCAGAAGAAGTAGCCTTGGAACGCCTCTCCTACCTGACTATCGCCTGCCCTGACAAAGACAAAGCACGTATCTTCGCACGTCGTCTGGGAAGCAGCTTCATCAAAACATCTGTCAGTGATGACGTAGCGGGTATCGAATACAGTTCGGTACTTAAAAACGTATATGCCATCGCTGCCGGTATCTGTAGCGGTCTGAAATATGGCGACAACTTCCAGGCTGTACTGATCTCCAACGCCATTCAGGAAATGAACCGTTTCTTGAATACGGTGCATCCGTTGAACAGAAACGTGGATGAATCTGTTTATCTGGGGGATTTATTGGTGACCGGTTACTCCAACTTCAGCCGCAACCGAACTTTCGGAACGATGATAGGTAAAGGGTATTCCGTTAAGAGTGCGCAAATTGAAATGGAAATGATTGCGGAAGGTTACTATGGTACAAAATGTATCAAAGAAATCAATAAGCATCATCATGTCAATATGCCGATACTGGACGCAGTGTACAACATTCTGTACGAACGTATCTCACCAATGATCGAGATTAAACTGTTGACTGACTCTTTTAGATAAAAAAATATTAAGTATTAAGTATTAGGCATTTAAGTATTACCCGCAGGTACTCATACTTGACAATCCATACTTGATGACTAATACTTAATACTTAAAACTTAATACTTAAAATATATGATTAGTTTAAACATTGAAAAAACATTTGGATTCATCTCCAAAGAAAAGGTTTTTGCTTACGAAGCTGAAGTAAAAGCCGCACAGGAAATGCTTGAAAAAGGTACAGGCAAAGGTAACGACTTTTTAGGATGGTTGCATTTGCCTTCTTCTATCACTAAAGAACACCTGGCCGACCTGAACGCTACTGCAAAAGTATTAAGAGACAATTGTGAAGTAGTAATCGTAGCCGGTATCGGTGGTAGCTATCTGGGTGCCCGTGCCGTCATCGAAGCTTTGTCTAACAGCTTCACTTGGTTGCAGGAAAAGAAAACAGCTCCTGTCATGATCTATGCAGGACACAATATCAGCGAAGATTATCTGTACGAACTGACTGAATATCTGAAAGACAAGAAATTCGGTGTCATCAATATCTCTAAATCAGGAACTACTACTGAAACAGCTCTTGCTTTCCGTTTGCTGAAGAAGCAATGTGAAGATCAGCGCGGCAAAGAAACTGCAAAGAAAGTAATCGTTGCCGTGACGGATGCCAAGAAAGGTGCTGCCCGTGTAACAGCCGACAAAGAAGGATACAAAACATTCATCATCCCCGATAACGTAGGCGGACGTTTCTCTGTCCTGACTCCGGTTGGTTTGCTGCCTATTGCAGTGGCCGGATTCGATATCGACAAACTGGTTGCCGGTGCTGCCGACATGGAAAAAGTATGTGGTTCGGACGTTGCATTTGCTGAAAACCCTGCTGCTATCTACGCTGCTACCCGCAATGAGTTGTACAGAAATGGTAAGAAGATCGAAATCCTCGTTAACTTCTGCCCAAAACTGCACTATGTAAGCGAATGGTGGAAACAGCTTTACGGAGAATCTGAAGGAAAAGACAATAAAGGTATCTTCCCTGCATCGGTAGATTTCTCAACAGACCTCCACTCTATGGGTCAATGGATTCAGGAAGGCGAACGTTCTATCTTTGAAACGGTGATTTCAGTAGAGAAGGTTAACCACAAACTGGAAGTTCCTTCTGATGAAGCAAATCTGGACGGCTTGAATTTCTTAGCCGGCAAACGTGTGGACGAAGTGAACAAGATGGCCGAATTGGGAACACAGTTGGCTCACGTAGACGGTGGTGTACCTAATATGCGTATCGTACTTCCGGAATTGAGCGAATACAACATCGGTGGTCTGCTCTATTTCTTCGAAAAGGCTTGCGGTATCAGCGGTTACTTGCTAGGCGTGAATCCATTCAACCAACCGGGTGTGGAAGCATACAAAAAGAATATGTTTGCGTTGCTGGACAAACCGGGGTATGAAGAAGAATCTAAAGCAATCCGTGCAAAACTGTAATCAAGAACGTTTTTATAAACGGTAAACTATAAACAATGGACGGTGAACAACTATGCTATATGCATAGATTTGTTCACCGTTCATTATTATATTCTATTGGTTGCTGTTTCCGGTTGCACCGTTTATTATCCGTTGTACCGTTTACAGCGCACCATTTTTACTTATCATCCTCCGCTTTCGTCTTCAAGCCGATTTCTTCCTGTGCTCCTTCACATTCGGCTTTGGAAGAAAGATAGAACTCTAATTTTACATCGCCGTTCTTATCTACTTGTTTGATGGTCGCAATCACCATAATTTTAGCTTTTGACACACCATCCTTAAAACGAAGCTGTCCCTTTTCCACATCTGTCAGATTTCCCTCTGTAGATACTTCTGTTTTCTCAAAGATGAGTTTAGTATCCACTTCATCATCATTCTGAAGTCTAAAGGTTTTCAGTTCAGCTCCATTTCCATCCAAAAGCAGAAGAGCTTTCACTTCGTCCCCCACCTTCAAGGCCGGCAATTCGTCCCTCTGATTCGCATAGTCTTTTTCACCGGAACCGGAACTTTCATCCTCCGATTCAACCTTTGCATAAAGCTTTTCTATCTTGATAACAGGACTTTCCCCACTATCAGAGCAGGCGCCTAAAAACAATGGTAGCAACAATAATACTCTCTTTTTCATGCTATCGTCGAGTTTATAACGTTACAAAAATACACATATTCTTCTAAACAACAAATAATTATACAAGTAATACGCCGCAATTCAGTAGTGCCGAACAGTCTACACGACAAGAGTTGGCAGTAGATACCACATGGCAAGTAATCACTAAACTATCTTCCCGTTCTAACTTATCTCTCGTTTTTTATCGTTATCTTTGCCTCATATACAACTGTAGATTAAGCGAATCAAACTAAAAAGAACAAATAAAATGACAGGAAATTTATTAAAGAAATCCAGTGGATTCATATTATTATGTAGCATATCATTGCTAATGCTCGTAATGACCGGTTGCCAGGAAGCCAAACTCAAGACAGTGATCGGAGTAGCCAACAAACAGTGTCCGATAGACATGGGAGCAGTCGGTACGATCACCAGCATCATCTACGACGGGAATAACGTAGTGTACACGCTGAACATGAACGAAGAGATTACCAATATAAAGATATTGAAAGACAATCCGGAAAGCATGAAATCATCTATCACAATGATGTTTCAAAATCCGGCAGCAGATGTAAAAGAGATGCTCAAGTTGATGGCAAAATGCAATTCCGGATTACACATGATATTTGTAGGGAATAAGTCGGGCGAACAAGCGGTTTGCGAACTTACCGCCGAAGAACTGAAAGAAGTGATTAATACAAATGCCGATCCGGCACAAAGCGGACAAACAAAGCTTGAAGCGCAACTGAAAATGGCGAACCTGCAATTCCCGATGCAAGCCAGCGAAGAAGTCATTGTCGAAAAGATCGAGGTCATAGGCGAATCGGTTGTTTATATATGCAGTGTGGACGAAGAATTGTGTCCCATCAGCCAGATTGAAGAAAACGCAGCAGAAGTGAAAGAGGGTATTGTATCAACACTGGCAAGTCAGACCGATCCCGCCACCCAGATATTCATCAAAACCTGTGTAGATAACAATAAAAGCATAGCTTACAGATATATCGGCAAGGAATCCGGTCAGCAATACGATGTGATTATTCCTCTGTCTGATCTGAAGAAAATGCTTATAGAAAAATAAAATATCATCTTAAAAAGATTCTGCAACGTACCAAAGTATGAAAAAGAAACTGAAAGCCGTCCTGTTTGACATGGACGGCGTACTTTTTGACTCTATGCCCTATCATTCGGAAGCCTGGCATACAGTAATGAAATCTCACGGACTCACTCTTAGTCGCGAAGAAGCATATATGCACGAAGGACGGACAGGAGCCTCCACTATTAATATTGTTTTCCAACGTGAACTGGGCAGAGAAGCTACCCAAGAAGAAATAGAAAGTATCTATCAGGAGAAAAGTGTTTTGTTCAATTCGTATCCTGAAGCAAAACGTATGCCCGGTGCATGGGAGTTGCTACAAAAAGTGAAAAAGGATGGATTGATTCCGATGGTGGTCACTGGTTCCGGTCAACTATCCCTGCTCGAACGGTTGGAACACAACTATCCGGGAATGTTTCGTAAAGAATTGATGGTTACAGCGTTCGATGTAAAATATGGTAAGCCCAATCCCGAACCGTATCTGATGGCATTGAAAAAAGGCGGACTTAAAGCTGATGAAGCCATCGTAGTAGAGAACGCTCCGTTAGGAGTGGAAGCCGGACACAATGCGGGTATCTTTACAATAGCTGTAAATACAGGTCCTTTGGACGGACAAGTATTGCTGGATGCCGGAGCCGATCTGCTACTGCCATCCATGCAAGCACTAAGCGATCATTGGGATACGCTGTTTGAAAAGAACACCTAAAAGCTGAAAAGATAATTTATTCTTCAAAACAGGAGAAAAACATTGAAAAGAAGGAATATAAATCGTATTTTTACAGGAGTTTAATTCACTTAGATTCCATCTAAGCCAACGCAGATTCTACTATGCAAAAGTTATTATCCTTACCACCCAATTTGATCCATTGCTTCCACGAACTGGAAGAAGTCAACCATACCGATTGGTTTTGTACATCAGACCCCATTGGGAGCAAACTAGGCTCCGGCGGCGGAACGACATGGTTATTGCAGGCCTGCCATCAGGCATTCGCGCCACAAAAATCTTTCGGCAACTGGATAGGAGATGAAAAAAGAATATTGCTCCATGCAGGCGGACAAAGCCGTCGCCTGCCCAGCTACGGACCTTCCGGCAAAATATTGACTCCGATCCCGATCTTCAGTTGGGAAAGAGGACAAAAACTCGGACAGAATCTATTATCATTGCAGCTCCCACTCTATGAAAGGATTATGAATCAGGCCCCGGCCGGTCTGAATACGCTGATCGCAAGCGGAGATGTATATATCCGTTCGGAAAAGCCACTCCAGGATATTCCGAATGCAGACGTAGTGTGCTACGGCTTATGGGTAAATCCTTCCTTGGCAACCCATCATGGTGTATTTGTTTCCGACCGGAAAAAGCCGGAGGTTCTCGACTTCATGTTACAGAAACCTTCTCTTGAAGAGTTAGAAGGATTATCGAAAACTCATCTTTTCCTGATGGACATCGGTATCTGGATTTTGAGTGACCGCGCCATCGAAGTATTGATGAAACGGTCATTAAAAGAAGGAACCAATGATATTAATTATTATGACTTATACTCAGACTACGGCTTGGCTTTGGGAGAGCATCCCAAAACGGAAGATGAAGAAATCAATCAGTTATCCGTAGCCATATTGCCTTTGCCCGGTGGAGAATTCTATCATTATGGCACAAGCCATGAACTGATTTCTTCTACTTTAGCCATACAAGACAAGGTACGCGATCAAAGAAGGATCATGCACCGGAAAGTAAAACCGAATCCGGCTATCTTTATCCAGAACTCTATCACACAAGTTTCTCTTTCTGCAGACAATGCCAACTTATGGATTGAGAATAGTCATGTGGGAAAAGGCTGGAAACTGGGTTCCCGCCAAATAATAACAGGAGTTCCCGAAAACCAATGGAACATCAACCTGCCGGATGGAGTCTGCATCGACATTATCCCTATCGGCGACAATGACTTTGTTGCACGTCCGTATGGATTGGATGATGTGTTCAAAGGAGCGTTAGACAAATCAACGACTACCTATCTTAATATCCCTTTCACCCGCTGGATGGAAGAAAGAGGAATTACCTGGGAGGATATAAAAGGACGCACCGATGATTTACAATCAGCATCTATCTTCCCCAAAGTAACTTCTGTTGAAAATTTAGGCATATTAGTGCGCTGGATGACATCGGAACCCCAACTGGAAGAAGGGAAAAAACGTTGGCTCAAAGCAGAGAAAGTTTCTGCCGACGAAATCTCGGCAGGCGCCAACCTCAAGCGTCTTTATGAACAGCGCAACGCTTTCCGTAAAGAGAACTGGAAAGGACTGGCGGCTAATTATGAAAAAAGCGTATTCTATCAACTTAACTTACTGGATGCCGCAAACGAATTTGTACGTTTCAACCTGGATACTCCCGATGTCCTGCAAGAAGATGCCGCACCCATGCTACGGATACACAACCGGATGCTTCGTGCACGCATCATGAAACTACGTGAAGACAAAGATTGCGCAAAAGAAGAACAGGCAGCCTTCCAACTGCTTCGTGACGGTTTATTAGGAGTGATGAACGAACGTAAAAGTCATCCCACACTCAACGTTTATTCCGATCAGATTGTATGGAGCCGCAGCCCTGTACGCATTGATGTGGCAGGAGGATGGACGGACACCCCTCCCTACTCTCTTTATTCAGGAGGAAGCGTTGTCAATCTTGCCATCGAACTGAACGGCCAACCGCCGCTGCAAGTATACGTTAAACCCTGCAAAGAATATCATATTACCCTTCGCTCCATTGATATGGGCGCAATGGAAGTGATACGAAATTACGAGGAACTGCAAGATTACAAAAAAGTGGGTTCTCCATTTTCCATCCCCAAAGCCGCCCTTACGTTGGCAGGTTTCGCGCCGGCATTCTCAACAGAATCCTATCCTTCTTTAGCCAAACAGCTGGAAGCCTTCGGTTCGGGAATCGAAATTACCCTGTTGGCTGCTATTCCTGCTGGCTCGGGGTTAGGTACCAGTTCCATTCTGGCCTCCACCGTGCTCGGAGCAATCAATGATTTCTGCGGACTGGCTTGGGATAAGAATGATATATGCAGTTACACATTAATATTGGAACAACTACTGACCACAGGAGGAGGTTGGCAGGATCAATATGGCGGTGTGTTTTCCGGCATTAAACTACTACAATCCGAAGCAGGTTTCGAACAGCATCCATTAGTGCGCTGGTTGCCCGATCAACTCTTTGTTCATCCTGACTACCGCGACTGCCATCTGTTATATTATACAGGAATTACCCGTACTGCCAAAAGTATTCTGGCGGAAATTGTCAGTTCCATGTTCCTCAATTCCGGTCCACATCTAAGTTTGCTAGCCGAGATGAAAGCCCATGCAATGGATATGAGTGAAGCTATCCTGCGCAGCAACTTCGATAGTTTCGGTCGATTGGTCGGCAAAACCTGGATACAAAACCAGGCATTAGATTGCGGAACCAATCCGCCGGCAGTAGCAGCCATTATTGAGAAAATCAAGGATTATACCCTAGGATACAAACTCCCCGGAGCAGGTGGTGGCGGTTATTTATATATGGTAGCCAAAGGCCCTCAAGCAGCCGGACAAATCCGACGGATATTGACAGAACAAGCTCCCAACCCACGCGCTCGTTTTGTAGAAATGACGCTTTCTGACAAGGGACTTCAGGTTTCAAGAAGCTAAAGAAGAGGCATTGCCAGACTACCGGTCAATCTCATTCAGAACCACAAAAAACAAGCTTGGACAGATTCAAACGAAATGTCCAAGCTTCAATTTTTCAATGCCATAATGATCTGTTTTACATGTTGAGACTTGAAATAACTGTAAAGTAAATCATAATAATGATAAAACCAATAGCTCCGATAATCAGCGCCACACTAGCCCATTTCTTTTTTCTAGCTTCTTCCATTCTAATTTATATTTATGGGATTAATATAATTTATCGTCAGATATCTACTTCCGGAAAGCTATAAATACACTATATCAACATCATTTTTTTTACTTCTTCATCGTTACAAAGTTAGCATTTTCTATGAGATTCCAATCATCTAAAACAACTTTTCATTCTCTTTAGACTAAATTATGCAACTACGGATAATAATATGGAACACAAGATTTTATCTATTACTGCTTTTATATCATGTGAAAGTTGTACATTTGCATAAGCGACAATTCTGGTTGAACAAGGAAAAAAATCAAAATACAAGAGGTCATGACTAAAAAAGGATGCTATAAAAATATTCGAAGATAAAAAGCTCTGTGCTGTAACATCATATACCATACATGGGCTGAAAATACAATAATAAAAAGCCGTACTCTCTGCAAGTACGGCTTTAAAGTACACCCGAAGGGAATCGAACCCTTATCTGAGGTACCGGAAACCTCCATTCTATCCATTGAACTACAGGTGCTTATACAAATTTATCAGGCTAGAAAAAACGCTTCATCCGCTTAAATAAAGAAGCCATTCTTTCTAAATGTGAGGACAAAAGTATAAAAAATCTTCTCATCTTCCTAATGATTCTTCTTTTTTTATAGTTCTTAAGGCACTTCCCCATGTTAAGACATTGTTATTTTGAAATGCTTTAGAGCATTTACTTTATCAAATTGACAATCTTTTAGAGAATATCCATTACATATATCAATTTTATTCCTATCTTTGCCGACAATTAACATTTAACAAACCTATGAGTTACTTGATAAAACCTAAGAACTATAATCCGCTACTCGACCTCAAACAGACCGAGCTGGGAATCAAGCAAATAAAAGAGTTCTTCCAATTAAACTTGTCATCCGAGCTACGCCTTAGACGTGTGACTGCCCCCCTTTTCGTATTGAAAGGAATGGGTATCAATGACGATTTGAACGGAATAGAACGACCCGTTTCTTTCCCTATTAAAGATCTGGGCGATGCACAAGCCGAAGTGGTTCATTCATTGGCTAAATGGAAAAGGTTGACCTTAGCTGACTATCATATCGAACCCGGATATGGTATTTACACGGATATGAACGCAATCCGTTCAGACGAAGAACTGGGCAACCTGCATTCTCTCTACGTAGACCAGTGGGACTGGGAACGTGTCATCACCAATGAAGACCGGAACGTAAACTTCCTGAAAGAGATCGTCAACCGTATTTATGCAGCTATGATCCGTACAGAATATATGGTATACGAAATGTATCCGCAAATCAAGCCGTGCCTGCCACAAAAGCTACATTTCATCCATTCAGAAGAATTGCGCCAACTTTATCCGGATCTGGAACCCAAATGTCGCGAGCACGCCATCTGTCAGAAATACGGGGCTGTGTTTATCATAGGTATAGGCTGCAAACTTAGCGACGGCAAGAAACACGACGGACGCGCACCGGACTATGACGACTACACAACCAAAGGATTGAACGACTTGCCCGGACTAAACGGCGACCTCCTTCTGTGGGACAATGTACTGCAACGCTCCATCGAATTATCATCTATGGGAATCCGTGTTGACAAAGAAGCCTTGCAACGTCAGTTGAAAGAAGAAAAAGAAGAAAAAAGACTGGAACTTTATTTCCACAAGCGATTGATGAATGACACCCTTCCACTATCTATCGGAGGAGGTATCGGACAATCCCGCTTGTGTATGTTCTACCTTCGCAAAGCTCACATTGGAGAGATACAAGCCAGCATCTGGCCCGAAGATATGCGCAAAGAATGTGAAGAACTTGATATACACCTTATATAACAAACTATGAACGTACAAATTGAAGAAAGCTGGAAAGCACATTTAAAACCCGAATTCGACAAAGACTACTTTCGCACACTGACCGATTTCGTCAAAAGCGAATATAGCCAGTATCAGATCTTCCCTCCGGGAAAACTGATCTTCAATGCTTTCAACCTTTGTCCTTTCGACAAAGTGAAAGTTGTAATTATAGGACAAGATCCTTACCATGGACCGGGACAAGCACATGGTCTCTGTTTCTCTGTAAACGATGGAGTGCCTTTTCCCCCTTCATTAGTGAACATATTCAAAGAAATCAAAGCCGACATCGGTTCAGACGCCCCGAGCACGGGAAACCTGACTCGCTGGGCAGAACAAGGAGTATTATTACTCAACGCAACCCTGACCGTACGTGCCCACCAAGCAGGTTCACATCAGAATCGTGGCTGGGAAACATTTACCGATGCTGCAATCCGTGCCCTAGCAGAAGAAAAAGAAAATCTGGTATTTATCTTATGGGGATCATACGCTCAAAAGAAAGGAGCGTTTATCGACCGCAACAAGCATCTGGTACTCACCTCTGCCCACCCCTCTCCTCTTTCAGCTTACAACGGCTTCTTCGGAAACAAACATTTCAGCCGTACAAACGATTACCTGAAAACCCATGGAAAAACAGAAATCGCATGGTAGTTGGATAAGTGGAGAATGGAGAGTTGAGAGTTAAGAATAAAAAGTAAAAAAATGGCTGCACTATTCGTCGAATGATAGCGCAGCCATTTTTCTTTTTCTATATTGTAGCAAAACAATTACACGTCCGAATTTCCACTCTCAACTCTCCACTCTCAACTTATCCTAGTACCACTGAATGTTACTTTGCGTTTGGCTTCTCTGCTCATACTTCAAGTCTTGCAGGATGCTTGCATTCGCACGGATGGTAACATTGTAATATTTCCAGCGTCCGAAAGGAGAAAGACTGGCGGACAGGTTGAAACAGTGCAAATCACGGGAGATTGTACAAGAAGTTTGCGTAATCTCTTTTGCCTGAAAATCATAGCCCGAGTTGAACGAGAGCGACCAGTTATTAGAAATCTTTATATTTCCGTTTGCATTGATGTTATGCGTATACGTATAAGGATATCGCATGGAATAACGGTTAATAGGCTTAGACCTATCTTCACGGATATTGAACGAATAGCTAAGGCTCAACGACCAAGGCATCTTAAACACTTGATAACCATCCGGGTCTGCCTGTGCTTTCTCTACTTTCTTAGGTGTAGTACCATCTCCTTCCGTTCCGTCAGATTCTTCATCGTCACTATCCTCCGACTTCTTATCTTTTCCTTTTTCATCCTCCTCTTTCGGACCGAACCATTTCTTCCATGTGTCATTATTAAAGGTATAGTTGAAAGAAGAGCCATATCCTTGGAAACGTCCGAAACGACCATACGACCATTCTGTACGATTACTAGTCACTACATTACCGCTTTTATCGAATGTATAAGCGTACGTAGCAAACGATGCATTCATATTGAAAGTATAATTCTTCGTCAGTTTCAAACGGAGGTTCATACTTAAATCACTCCAAGGTCTCTCTTTGGCAGCCATATTATAGGACATGCTCGCTCCCAATTCATCAATCAGACTGACTTTTTTAAGCGTATCTTTTTTGGCATCGTAATACTTCATTTCCAAGTTATTTGAAATAGAGAAACTGACTGTTCCCGACCCTTCGCGCGAAGGTACTCCATAAGGTTGCCCCGTGAAAGGAGAATAATATTGTGTATTGCCATTATAATCTGTATATTCTTCCCAATACTTGCTGAATCCCGGAGCACCACTAAGACTTACCTGAGGCGTGAATACGTGACGAATCTGTATTTCTTTCTTTTTAGCGAAAAGAGGTTTGTACATACCATACAGTTTCGTACTCAAGCTCAAACTTGCCGAATAATTGGAAACCCGATAGAAACCATTCAATGTATCACCCGGCAATGCTTCCAATTCATGTTCTGCCTCATTGTAATGCTGGTTAACCTTACGAGTATACCAACGCTCTGTATAATTGACCGAAGGAGAAACCTGCAAATATTTGAACAGTGTAAAAGTAGCACTGATAGGAATATTGTGATTCATTGCATTCTCCCATTCACTTAATCCGGCTTTAAACAGACGGTCGTCTTTGGTACGAATACTGTTTGTCAGACGTCCCGTATAGCTAACGGAAATCTTTTCGTACCAGCGTTCGGCTCCTGCCGCTTTCTTGCGTTTGAAGGGGAATAGACGGCTTAATGTAATATTCAAGTCAGGCAAAGTGACTGCAATAGAAGAGTCACGCATTGTCTGTGCGATATTGGTAGTTCCGGATAAGGTCAGACCGATATCGGGAAAACTACGAGAATAACTGATACTTGATGTTTTGGTATTTTGAGTCAACAACTGCGAATTATAAAGGTTGTTGATATTGGAACGTTCGTAACTACTGGTTGAGAAGTTCACACTGGCGGAGAATGTGCTGTTCGGGCTGGCTTTGGCGTCCTGACGATGGTTCCATACTACCTTAAAATCCTTAGCAACTGCATAGTCCGGCATCCCTTTATCTCCTGTCTTGGTGACCTGATAATCCGCTTGCAGCGTACCGGAATATTTATAGCGTTTATTATAGTTTGTCAATCCGGACAATCTCCATGAACCTTTCGTGAAGATATCTCCCGTTATTTTCAAGTCCATGATATCACTCATGGCAAAGTAATATCCTCCTTCTGCCAAACCGAAACCACGACTGGAGTCGTCCATATAAGTCGGCATAATGAAACCGGAAGAGTAACTGCTGGAGAATGGGAAGAAGAAGAACGGCACAGCCAACGGCAGAGGCACATCTTCCACAACCAGATAGGCAGGTCCTGTCACTACATTCTTTTTAGGGCGCACTTTAGCTCTCGTCAGCTGCATATAGAAGTGGGGATGATCGTGATGATCGCAGGTTGTATAACGCCCATGCTCCATGAAAATTTCATCATTGGCCCCTTTCTTCGCCTTGCTTCCGGTCACATATCCTTCTCCCTGCTGGGTGACGATATCAGTAATTCCCGCTTTCTTGGTTTTGAAGTTATATCGGATTGTTTCCGTATCATACGAGGTATCACCTTCTTTAAATACCGGTTTACCTTTTTCCACTCCGGTAGTATCCTTGATACCATAAGCATGCACAGTACTACTATCCAGATTCATCGAAATAACTTCCGCAGCCAGTTCGATGTTCTGATAATTCACTTTTCCGCTACCATAAAGTGTAGCGGCTCCTCCCAAAGTAAAGACAGTGGAGTCGTTGGATTCATAAACAACCGGTGCATCGAGTGGTTGTTTCTTCTTTACCGGTGCGATGGAATCAATGCGTACCGTTACCGTATCTGCTTTCAACGAATCATTTCCCTGAAGGGAATCCGTTTGTGCGGTATTGGAGGCAATCATTCCTCTTCTTCGACGCTGAGACGTAGCCTCATCGGGAAGCATCAGTAAGACAATCAGCAGTATGAATGATATAAGTATTTTTGCTTTCAATGGCGCCATTAACTAATAGTTTACGCTTGAAGTGGCAAAAGTACACAATCTTCACCAAATATGAGTTAGAATCTTCGTTATTTAATTATTTTTTAGTGCTATAAAAAGAGAGAACACCATCTATCAAAGCGGCTTAGACCTTCTTCACCATATTTTGCAATACTTTGCCGTGCTTTCTCCACTGTTTTCTCTTCATCCAGATGGGTTTTAGAAAAGAATTTATCCGCAAAGCAAATCAATTGTTCTTCCAGGGTGATGGGCAGCATCTCGCGATGAGGAACAGGAAGTTGCTGGGCAATGATATCCTCCAACGAAAGCCCGGCTCCCGTATGGCGTTCGCACACCAATGCGTGTTGGGGAAAACCTTCCGCCCGCAAGATTTCGGCTCCCAAATATCCGTGAGCGATATAAGGATGAGTGCCAAAGCACTGAATGGTTGGAGCGTCCGTCTGAAAAATACCAATATCATGCAACAGAGCGGCTTCTTTTACAAAACTCCGGTTTAAACGCAATTCGGGATGAGCATCCAGCATTTTCATTGCTTTTCCGGACACGGCCAAACTATGTATTACTAATATTTGTCTCTGCTGGGTATTCTCCGGATAATACTTATCAATGATTTCGTATGGATTCATGTGCTTTATTTTTTGCTCTCTTGATGAGAAATTAATATTTTTGTGCAATATTACAAAAAAATTACCGATATGCAAACTAGAGTTTCCTTCATTCTTATATTTTTGTTCATTATGTTGTTGCCAATGCGTGTAAACAGTCAAATTGTCACGGGAGCAGAACAGATGGATCAATATCTGCCGTTGCTGAAAGGAAAACGCATCGGAATGGTGGTCAATCACACTTCTGTTGTAGGAAGAAAGCAGGTTCATCTTCTCGATACCTTATTAAAGAGAGACGTCCGGGTGGTCAAGGTATTTGCTCCCGAACATGGTTTCCGTGGTAACGCAGATGCGGGTGAAACAGTGAAAGACGGAAAAGATTCCCGCACCGGCATTCCTATCGTATCGCTTTATGGTGACAACAAAAAGCCGTCTGCTGCCCAACTAAAAGACGTCGATTTGATTGTATTCGACATTCAGGATGTAGGGGCACGCTTTTATACCTATATAAGCACGATGTATTATGTGATGGAAGCTTGCGCAGAGAACAAGAAAGAAATGGTTGTACTGGATCGCCCCAATCCGTGCGATTATGTGGATGGTCCGATACTCAAACCTGCCTACCGGAGTTTTGTTGGCATGTTACCTCTTCCGGTTCTCCACGGATGTACCATCGGCGAACTGGCACAGATGATAAACGGGGAAGGATGGATTGCCAACAAGAAAAATCCTTGTTCATTAAAGGTAATTCCAATGACCGGATGGAAACACGGAGCACCTTATTCACTTCCCATCAAACCGTCGCCCAACCTCCCGAACGACCAGTCTATCCGATTGTATGCCTCACTTTGTCCTTTTGAAGCCACTCGCGTCAGCGTGGGACGGGGGACAACTTTCCCTTTCCAGGTATTAGGCGCACCTAATAAGAAATACGGAAGTTTCACTTTTACTCCCCGCTCCTTACCCGGTTTTGACAAAAATCCGATGCACAAAGGTATCACCTGTTATGGGGAAGATCTCCGGAATGTAACCGATGTAAATGGATTTACGCTTCGCTACTTCTTGAACTTTTATCGCTTATCCGGCGAAAACGCAGCTTTCTTCTCCCGTGCCCGATGGTTTGATTTGCTGATGGGAACTGACAGCGTACGCAAAGCTATCCTCAAAGGAGAATCGGAAGAGGCTATCCGGAATAGTTGGCAAAAGGAATTACAGGATTACAAGGAGATCAGAAAAAAATATCTTCTCTATGAGTAAAAAAACTAGTATCATACTCTCATTCATTTTCATAAACCACTTATAATTAAAAGAATAAGTATGATAGATAACTATTATTTCCGGCATCTATCATACTTAGACCATCAAAAACGGGGTATCTATCATACTTGATTAATCCACGCTCTCTCCTGAAGTTTCATTTTTTTCCCGTTCATCACCAACTTGCAATGCACTTTTTGCATTAAGTGGAGATATAACAGGGCGTTTTAGCTGACTTTCCAATTGCTTGCGAGCAACTCTTGCCACATTTCCCCCATCTTTTGCCACTTCGGCATTTTCAGCAAAACCGGATGGGTTTCTCTCTTTGGACAAATCCGTAGTAGCCGTTTCAGCAAGCATATTAAGGATCAGTTCAGTGTTCGTCATATTGTCACGGAGATTTTCTTTCTTCAATCCTTTAAACTGCTTATATTCTTTTGCCGACTTTTCAGCCCATGTCTGATAAATTATATCCGTTAATGCAGCAAACTGAACGCCCTCTTGCATCCCATTTCTTTTCCATTCATCAGTAAGTTCCTTCCGTACTTCAATTGATTTCAATCGTTGATTAATCCAATTGTCCGAGTAACCTAAAGATTTATATTCCATCATCGCCCGATTTATAGTCAGTTCGGGGTCCTGCATTTCATCCAGACGCTCTTTGGCGACTTGAGCCATCCACATCTTAAAGGGTTCCGCTTTGGGCGAGGGAATAGACTGAATTAGACGGAAAAGTTGTTGGGTTGTAGCTACATCTGTCTTATACAGTTTGCCGTCAGAAGAGGGTAATTTCAGTTGTCCGATTTCTTCGGACAACTGACTTCCTTCTGTTTTCAACTTCTTTTTTAAATCCCCCCAATACTTACGAGGACGCTCACTGTCTGTTAATACTTCAATCACATCCACAATGGAAAAATACCATTCCTCCTTTTGGTCATCCCAAACAGCACGGATCTTTTTATCTTCAAATACTTTTATAGCATCTTTTTTAGTCATAGCATTATATATATGATGTAAATAATAAATAAATAACAAATTCTATTCTACCTCCAAAGGTACAACATGATAATACGTACCATACGTTTTCCGTTTAGATTTCACTCCGAGCCGCTGCAAGATACGCCCGAAATAAGATGCCTGCCTGGCGGAAAATGTCATCTTACTCGCTTTCTGAATCCGGCGCAAAATATCAATAGCCAGTAGCCATTCTCCTTCTTCCTCTTCTTCCGCCCTACGATAATAAACCATAAATAACTGTTCGATGGCAGGAGATTGTTCAAACTCCCGGTTGTTTTCCGTCATGATAGCCTCTTCTTCGGAGTCAAACCAATAACGTTCGTTGTGATAAAGCAACTCCAACGCCTGTGCATAAAGCTGTTCATAATCAATAGGACGCGACACATCTATAGCTCCCGTCATGTAAATACCGATGAAACGACGGCTACCGGAAGTATCCGTCAACAAATCCCGATGATTGCTCGTGGCAATGAACGATGCATACCGGCGAAGCTCTTCCACTGCCGAAGCATTCGGACGACGTGTGTTCACCACCGGCTTTTGCAGAATATGTTTCAGAAAAGCCTGTTGGGTAGGGCTAATCTGGTCGAATTCATCCATATTGATAAGCAGAAAGCGATTCAGATACAACTCCGCGTCCCGTTTCCGACTGAAATCAATGCTATCCGTATAGTACGCCTGTAAAGCAGGAGGAAGAAGCATTCTGCAAAAAGTCGATTTCCGATATGCCTGTGGACCAATCAGCAAAGGTGACGTACTGTTGGCGTGTTTCTTATCCATTCCCCTCCAATGGGCAACCATATTCAAAAACCACCGACGGAACAACGGCGCCCAATGCGGATTATCACAGGGAACACGGTTGGCCAGTTCCAAAATCCGGTCTTTACCATCCCAGTGAGGCAGATGATACAAAAAATCCTCCACAGGCTGATAAACAGGCACATGGTCGGAATCCAAATAGCGGATTACGTCCCTATCCCACATTTTCACCCCTTCATACATGGCATTCATCGTGATACTCGCCAGCACCCGCTTGTCTACCGGACGAAAATAGAAATTAAAACTATTCCGTTCGCGATATTCCACTTCCGTGGTCAGCGTATTGTATCGAAATTCATAACGGCGCTTCATAAATTCGTCCATCTGCATGGCGAAAAGCTGTTCGGCCGTCAGACTGCTCTTCTTGCCGAATCCCTTGGCGGAACGGTAGACACTTTTCACAGTTTCGCGAATCAGTAACTCGTCCGAAGGGAGCCGGTAGTGCGCCTTTGTCCACCGCACCGTATCTTCTTCGGGAATACCTGCCCGAAAGCAATGCTCCGCCAAACACACTAGTAGCGGTTGCAGATCGTCTCCCTCCCGATATCCGTCCAGTTCTTCGAGCGCCCTGTTGAATGCAGCAGAGAAAAGCACCGACAATGCTTCATAATTTTCATATCCGGGCGCCATTCGCTGCAAAGGAGAATCAGTTTCCCGCGTTCGTTTGATAAAAGTCGTTTCGGACGGAAGACTGACGGGCTGCTTCATATAAATGGGCATTGCTTTCGGATTGAAATAAAGTTCAGGATCATACGTCAGCCGGCAATATTGTTCGAGCGACGGTTCTTTCAGTTCGATATCAAAAGGCAGTTGTGGCTGATAATATTTCACAGCCGTCTGATAAGCATGCGCGTGAAAAAGTTCCGCTTGCTCGCGTAAAGTCGGCAAGCGGTCGTCCGAATAGGTGAACCGTACCCATATCTTTACTGATTTGCCGGAAGATCCGGTAAAAGCAAGGTATGTTTGCGGAAGCTCTTTGAGCAGTTCCTTTATTTCATCGGCTTCCGCCCTCCCCGAAAGGTTATTGACTTCCATCATCACTATGCCGTTATATTCATTCAAGGTCATTACCCCTTCTTTACGGACAAAAGCTGCGGCAGGCATCACTTTGGGAACTTTACGCACCTCTTCAATCGAATTTCCCGGAAGAGTATACCGCAAGACTTCCCTCATCTTTGAGACGGGCTGCGCCTTAACTTCCGTTTTCATCTGCTCCAAAAGGAGCTCCATTTTCAACGTCCGTAAGGTTTTTACCTTGCCATCGTCTCTGACTAATGTTATTTTCATCTTTTTTTATTATTATTTCCAGTAAAAGGAAAGCTGCACTACAGCCATACAAAGATACAACATGCTCTTCGTCCAAACAAATTTCACTGCTTTTATTTGCTACGCCACACGACTTTATTTTATAGAAATAATGCTTACTAAATTTGCGAATAAAGGCAGGATGATATATCTTTGCAGGCAGTAAGACTTCAGCCCGCATAAGTGTGCCGTACAGCCCACCTATGCGGGCTGTATAGTTTACATTCGTGGGCTGTAGAGCCCACAAATGTGTGCCCAAGAAAAGCCACTGATTCCAGTTGATTATCCAGGCTTCAATTGTAGGTTATCTTGCTGCAAAACAATCATTAAAATGCCTTTCAAAAGGCGTTTTAGCCACATTAACCCATAATAGAAAAGACATGTACGCAAAGTATGATTTTCGCAAAAAACCGTCTTCGAAAGAAGACGAAGACGAACAGCCGTTGTATCCCCGCATCGTATCGAACGGAACCATCGACTTTCAACAAATTGTAAAAGAGATCGCTCAAGCTTCCAGCTTTACGCCGGCAGATATTGAAGGAGTTCAGCTGGCTATTGAAAATAAAATATCCGAATATTTAGTCAGCGGACATCACGTCCAGTTGGGGAACCTAGGATATTTTTCAGCCAAGCTGAAAGCACGTCCGGTGATGGATGCCAAAGAGATACATGCACAGTCCATTTATTTCGATAATGTAAATTTTCGTCCATCATCTTCTTTCCGAAAGAAGGTTCGCGGATTTGTGGAAAAAGCGAAGTCGGGATTTGCACATTCCGCCGAAGTTCCGGTGGAAGAGCGTCGGCGCAGGTTGGAGAGGTTTCTGGATGAACGACCGATGATACGACGCAAAGAGTATACGCAACTGACGGGACTACTAAAGAACAAAGCGCTGAATGAATTGAACGGTTGGGTAAAAGAAGGAGTACTTGACACCATTGGAAGCGGCAGTCATAAAATTTATGTGCGGGTTAATACCATGAAAGATTAAACAGTAAAAACAGTGGAATAAGAATGATAGATACCCATATTTCATGAAGAAAGTATGATGGATACAAAATTTCAGAGACATCTATCATTCTTATTCATCAGATTATAACTATATTAGCAAAAAGAATGAGAGTTGTGATAGTTATTTTCTACTCTAAGAACAATCAGTTAATAACAAAACAATGAAAGATAAAACACAAAAAAGCTTCAGGGAAATAGCCCGGACATTACTTCTTGTTTTCTGTTATGCCTTTGGTAGTCATGCTTTTGCATTGGCTTTAGAGCACGAACAAACAGTAGAAATTTATAAAGTAACAGATGTCCCCAATCCGCGTAATGAAAGCTCTTCCAATTGGGTTAGCAATCCGAATCAGATATTGGATGAAAGTTATGTGTGGGAGATAAATAATATGTTGTCACAGTTAGAAGACTCATTGAGTATTGAAGTGGCGGTTGTTGCGCTCTCTTCTATTGGAGAAGATATTCCAGCAGAGTTTGCCCACAAGCTTTTTGAGCACTGGGGCATCGGAAAGAAAGCGGACGACAACGGATTACTGATTCTTTTAGTACTCGATCAACGTAAAGTCACTTTCGCAACCGGATACGGTTTAGAAGGAGTACTTCCCGACGCTTTATGCTTTCGCATTCAACAGAATGAAATGGTTCCGTGGTTTAGAAAAAACGACTTTGACAGAGGAATGACAGAGGGAGTCCGGGCTGTAACATTAGTGCTCTATGGAAGCGACTATGAACCAGTTTCTCAAGGCATTTCTGATAATTACTGGAAAAGTGCCGGCAATACGTTGTGGAATTTTCTGGCAAATCAGTCGCCTATGCTTTGGATATTCTTGATACTGGTAAATGTTCTCACTTATCGCATGAAGGTAAATAAAGCTCGCCCCAAAGACGGTTCAGCATTAGCAGCAATCAAAGTCCTGACACTTTACAGCCCACTTGGATGTCTTGTGTTGTTTTTTCCGGTCTGGCCTGCACTTATTGCGGCATCCTTATGGTATAAGTTCTACCAAAAACAACGTGTTATTTTGCAGAGTAAGACCTGCGACTCTTGCAAAGCTGTGGCTTTACAACTTTTATCCAATGAGCTTGCAACCCCTTTATTATCTGCTTCCGAGCAAATGGAACACAAACTAGGTTCTGCCATCCACCGTATTTATCAATGTACTTCCTGCGGCTGGATATTGCGGTATAAATCTGTCGTCGGAAGCGAATATAAGATGTGTAATCAATGCCATACCATTGCTTCCAAGCGTATCAGTCCGTGGAAAACAGTTAAAGAAGCCACATATTCCGATGCCGGATTGGAGGTTGCCGACTATCTTTGCTTAATGTGCGGAGATAAAAAGCAGACAACACAGAAGATTCCCCGCAAGACACCCCCAAATAGTGACAGTCCTAGTAATAGTCACAGTAGCAGTAGCAGCAGTAGTAGTAGCGGCAGCAGTAGCAGTAGCGGCAGTTTTGGTGGTGGACGTAGCGGTGGCGGTGGAGCGTCAAGTAGTTTTTAAGATCGGCTATTCATTTGAAAAAGTCGACTAACCAAACAAAGACGTGGAAACACATCTCACCTGAATATTTTCATAGAAAGATGGTTATCCACTCCTTTATTCTAACTATTTTTACATAGATAACCGAACATAAAAAAATGAAATGAATATCGAAGAATTTAGAGAATATTGCTTATCTTTTAAAGGAGTCCATGAGAAGATGCCGTTTCCCAATGTGCCCGACAAATATAGCCGTGACGTTCTATGCTTTTATGTAGCGGACAAATGGTTCTGTTTCGTTAACATTGAGATTTTCGATTTTTGTTGTATCAAATGCAACCCTGACGAATCCGGAGAACTGCAAACTGAATATACCGGCATAAGGCCAGGATGGCACATGAACAAGAAATATTGGATCAGTGTCTATTTCAACCAAGATGTACCTGATGAGAAAATCAAAGAGCTTGTAAGCAACTCCTACGATATTGTAGTCAAAAGTTTGACAAAGAAAGAACGGGAAATGCTATAAATAAAGGAAGGATTCAAGAACCTCCTAAACGTAAATCCTGTACTCTGTTGTCTTTCCAAAAAACAGTGAAATTATAATTTACACCACTATTCCTGTAAAACACAATCTCCCAACTGTCACTATATAGTACAGCCGGCACGATCGTATAGGGATAAAAATCATTCTGCCAGGATCCGTATATTTTTTCTTTATGTTTCTGCTGACTTTTGCTGGACAGCATGCTATCTAGTTGTTCTGCCATAGGTACCCAGTTCTGCAATAGCACCTGTAATTCCAATAATTGCCTGGAGAACGGAGCAGAAGCGTCCCCTTCTATCAAAACAAGAGTTTCTACCGAGTAAAAGGGCAATTGCACTGCACCACTCCAAAGGCAGCATTTATCTCGCCACCAATCACAAACCTTACAGGTAAAGATGCCCAAACCTTCCACTTTATACTCTCTCTTAGTTCCAAACAACTCGTTTATCAGTGTCTTGAATACTTTCATTACTTTTCCCATCGTTTTCTTTTTTTTAGTATGCACTAACAATGTTACTATGATTTCTGGAATCTTACCGCTTGCTATGTGGGTGTGTTTGTGTGCATATTGTTCAATTTTAAGTTTTTATTCTTCGTAATAAGTAAAAATACGCTCGACATAAGGTTTTAATATACGACCGAGCCCCGTGCCAAAATCAACATAATCTTTGAAATTCTTTGTTTCAATCCAGTTGCCATTCGCATCACAGCCGTAGTCTTGGAAGTCTTTGTAGAGTATTTCAAATCCTGGCCGCTCGTCAATCGGTCGTCCTTGTTCATCGTATTTCTCTTGCACGATACTATTACGAACAACGGTTTTCAGTTTACCGTTCGGATAATATTCACGTTTACACCAGGACTCTAACTCTTTATTACCTTCATCGTCAATCCTATATTTTTTCACAACGCGGTTACTGTCACTGTATTCATAGATGAAATGCGTTTCCGGCCTATCACGACTCAACAAATCATACACTTGGGTCTGCGCCAACAAGCCATTTGTATCATACTCATAGACTGTTTTTCCCGATAATTCCCCTATATTATAATATTCCCTCTTCTCTACCAACAAATCATGTTCGTTATAATCATATTCGGTCATAGCCGGTTTGTCAATCGTGCCGTCAATCTGTTTGGTTCGGATAAGATTTCCCCTGTCGTCATAAGTATTTATCTCCCCATGGGAATCACTATACACAATTTCCAGTAGTTTCCCGTCAGTATTATACTTACTGACAATCGTACTGTTAGTTTTCGGAAAGCTAAGTGTAGATGTATATCCCCAAGTCTCATAGGTATAATCGGTCTTTCGGATAATATTTTCTTGTTTGTCGTACTCGTTGCATTGAGCAAGATTGCCGTCGATATTGAAATGAAAATGGTAGTGATGTATTCCGTCCTCTTCCCATTTCTCGCCTTTTTTGAATTTCACCGAGAAGAAAGACGATGTATTTTCCGGACGATAATAATAGATATCCAACGTTTTGACTTTTCCGTTCAACCCCATCCTGCTTTTGTCGTTATTGACAGAATCTATTGTCGGGGGAATGTATTTCAAAGGAGATTGTTGGCAACCTGCAAATATCGATATAATCAAACTTCCTAAAATAACAAGAACTACAACGGCTTTATTTTTCATGTTTTCTTTGTGTGTTACAATGTTTCGACGCAAAGATAACAAAAAAGAACCAGTTCTAAAATATAACTGACGTAAAAGATTACTTTCGTGTTATTATAATATCATCAAAGCAGAGTTCCAATGACTGATTATCGGGTTTATACTCTGTCCAATCTTTCGGATCGCCACTTTCGTTGTCTATCATTAAATGATAATAAGAGAAGCCAGAGCGTGGATCAGGCAATCTATGAATCTTATAGCTCCCTACAGTTGCCAACTCATTATCTTCAACGACTTTCAGCCAGCCTAAAGCCTTGTCTAACTGTTGAAGATGAGATAACTTATCCTGCTCGCCTTGTTTTAAAGCGTCAACTGTTTTTGTTCTTTCGTTTTGTAATAACTCTATTATATCTTTCATGCTTTCCACTCGGTTAGTATTGAATTAAAATCTTCAAGCATCAAGTCGAAGTCATAATCCAGCTTCTTCTTTTTTAGCTTGTCAGTTACGTGGTTTAAAGCAAACAGAATATATTCACTTAGCTTTAACCTCTGTTCGGAATGACTTAATTCGCTGAATTCTTTTTCAAGGTTTAGTCCGATTCTAATTTTCCCGGTATCTGCCCTGAATGGTCCAAATTCAAAACGATTGCGAAGGAAATATCCGTTCTTCTCTATTTCTTGCCTGGTAAACATAGTGAGCAGTGTCCGATAGAAATCTTTTTGTTTCAATTTCAACTTTTCATCGGCTATGATATAGTTTGTTTTACAATGGTCGTGGTCATAATAACTATACGAACAATTAATTATAATTCGATTAATAGCACGTCCGTATATTTCGGGGCGCATCCTTCTATCCAACTCCGGTTTCAGTTCTTTGTCAACGCTCTCGATTACTACCTTGGAGTTTTCATAGCAGTTACCAATTGTCCGCTTTATCCAAACCGGATTTTTAGGAATCCAGTTTCTCTGGCTTTCAAGCCTTATATCCTGTATATCTTCCTTTATCTCATATTCCCAAAATACGGATTGCTTTTGATTCGGGTCGTCAGGACTGAAACAATAACTTGTCCTTCCCTGCTCCATAGTAAAACCGTTGACTCTTTTCGACCAAATGGCATCGACAAAACGAGTTTCTCCAAATTTATTTTGAAAACAAGTCGCGGGATTTCCATTAAAGAATTGTCCTCTCAATGCTTCGACGGGTTCGTGATTTCCCCAGCCGATAATAGCCAGACTCTCGCAAAGGCGAACGGCTTTATTCCATTCTCCGGCATTTTTATAATCCGCATATTTCAGAAACTCGGCAAACAAGCGTTCGCGCAACTGTTCTATTTCTGATTGAGACTGCAAAAATTCTTCCAGTTCTTTTAAGTCTTCTATTTCAAATATCTTTTGCTCCACCACATTTGCCCTTAATTTCAATCTCAGTTTTTTAGTATTATGCAGAAATCTCAGCCTCTTTCTTTCTCTTTTTCCACAACTGCCACGAATTAATAATATTCTGCCACAACACATACGAACCGGGAGCCACAGAAGACAATGGATTCAAATAAGTATGTGCCATCCAAATAGCCAAAATCGTATTCTTTTGTCCCAACGCCTGCCCGCCACTGATACGGTCATTATAAATTGAGCCGATTATCTTCCCCAAAAAGAACTGCAAACAGCAAGCAATCAGTGCTCCGACAGCAATCATGATTTCCGTAAAACCATCCGCTGGGTCATTGAGCAAGGAATACAACGTCTGCGCTGTTACGATAGCTAAAGATACAGCCCACAAATAAAAAGCAAGTTCATGATAGCCCAATAACTTCTGATGCACCTTTGGCAAACACTTACTCAACAACCAGGCAGCCAAAAAAGGACAAATCAACAACGGAAATACCTTACCTAAAATAACAAGAAACGCCTCCCAAAAAGTGACATCAGGATGCACCTCCACCAAAGGAAAAAGAATAGGCACAGCAATAGCCGCACCGATATTTGCTATCAATGTATAAGTGGTCAGACTGGCTGCACTCCCACCCAACTTGGAAGTAATCACCGCAGCAGCCGTAGCCGTAGGACAAATAATACAAACCATCACTCCCTCTGCTACTATTTTATCAAAGCGATAAAGCAACAAATAAGCAGCCAACGCTCCGCCAATCTGAATCAATAACAACCACAAATGGAGAGGTTTAGGCTTCAAATCACGAGGAGATACCTTACAGAAGGTCAATAGCAACATCGTAAAAATAAGATAGGGAGTCAGAAAAGAAAGGCTGATAAACAGCGGATAACCTATAGCACCTACCAGCATAGCAATAGGTAACGTCCAATTCTTCAAAAACTTAAGCATCGTCGTACATTTTAACTTCGAAGCACAAAGTAACGGAGATTTCAGGAAAAAAGCTACCATTAAACCGAAAAAAACACAAAACTTAATGGCAAATAATGAGTTTTCTACAAATTTCTACTACATTTGCACCGTATTATAGATATGAAACTGAATAGACCGTACATATTATACATATTCATTTGCCTCTGGCTACTTTTTCTACCCTCATGTACTAACCACTTATGGGGGAAGGATTTTGTAGTAGTTATCGACGCAGGACATGGCGGACATGATCCGGGCGCCATCGGCAAAATCTCGAAAGAGAAAAATATCAATCTGAACGTTGCCCTGAAAGTGGGAAATCTGATTAAAAGGAATTGCGACGACGTCAAAGTGATTTACACTCGTAGCAAAGATGTATTCATCCCTTTAGACCGACGCGCAGAAATCGCGAACAACGCGAAGGCTGATCTCTTCATTTCCATTCACACCAACGCACTGGCTAACAACCGTACCGCAAAAGGTGCTTCAACCTGGACACTGGGTTTAGCCAAATCAGACGCTAATCTGGAAGTTGCCAAGCGAGAGAACTCCGTAATCCTCTACGAAAGTGACTACAAAACAAGATATGCCGGTTTCAACCCGAACTCTGCCGAGTCATATATTATATTTGAATTCATGCAAGATAAATACATGGAACAGAGTGTACACCTGGCTTCTCTGATGCAGAAACAATTTCGCCAAACTTGTAGAAGGGCAGACCGTGGAGTGCATCAAGCCGGATTCCTTGTCTTAAAAGCGAGTGCCATGCCGAGCATTCTGATAGAACTAGGATTTATCTCTACGCCCGAAGAGGAGCGCTATCTGAATTCTGAAGAAGGGGCCGGCACCATGGCAAAAGGCATCTACCGTGCTTTCTTAAATTATAAGAGAGAACATGAACTGCGCCTAACAGGAGTCAGCAAAACGATCGTCCCAACCGAACAGGAAGAAGACAATGCCCCGGCAATTGCCCAAAAGGATACCGAAAGTGTGAACACAGCTCCCCAACAGGAAAAGCTATTGGCCGAAGCAAAAACAAAACCTGCCGCGACAGCAAAAACAGCACCGAAACGCCCAATTGTAGTAGAGAGTGCAACCAATGACAGTGAAATTACGTTTAAGATACAGATACTTACTTCTTCCAAACCTCTCGCCAAAAACGACAAACGGCTGAAAGGACTGAAAGATGTAGACTATTATAAGGAAGGGGGAATATACAAATATACGTATGGAGCCTCCGCCGATTATAACAAGGTGTTGCGTACGAAGCGCACCATTACGGCACAATTCAAAGACGCCTTTATCATCGCTTTCCGGAACGGCGAGAAAATGAACGTCAATGAAGCGATTGCCGAATTCAAGAAAAGAAGAAATAAATAAAAAGATAAAATGAAGTACATTACAAAAGAAGTCAGAATAGGTATTGCAGGTATCGTTGCACTATGTGTGCTTATATACGGAATTAACTGGCTGAAAGGTATACACATGTTTCAACCTTCCAGCTATTTCTATGCCAAATTTGAAAATGTAAACGGACTCACCAAATCAAGCCCGGTATTTGCCGACGGTGTTCGTGTAGGTATCGTGCGTGACATCTATTATGATTATGCCAAACCCGGAAATGTAATTGTCGAAGTGGAACTGGACACGGAACTGCGGATTCCCAAAGGAAGTAGTGCCGAGCTTGTATCCGAACTTATGGGAGGCGTACGCATGAATATTCTTCTGGCAAACAACCCGCGCGAAAAATATGCCGTAGGAGATACGATCCCCGGCACACTGAACAACGGAATGATGGAAAGCGCGGCGAAACTGATCCCAAAGGTAGAAGAAATGCTTCCGAAACTGGATTCTATCCTCATCTCTCTGAACAATATATTAGGAGACAAGAGCATCCCTGCCACCCTGCACTCGATAGAGAAGACAACCGCCAACCTGGCAGTAGTCAGTTCGCAGGTAAAAGGGCTGATGAGTAATGACATACCTCAACTCACCAGTAAACTGAACACCATCGGAGACAACTTCGTTGTTATCAGCGGAAATTTGAAAGAAGTAGACTATGCAGCCACTTTCAAAAAAATAGACGAAACGCTGGCTAACGTAAAAATACTTACAGAAAAATTAAACAGCAAAGATAACACAATCGGACTGCTCTTCAACGACCCGACTTTATACAATAATCTGAATGCAACAACTGAAAATGCAGCCAGCTTATTAGAAGACCTGAAAGAGCATCCGAAACGGTACGTTCACTTCTCATTATTCGGCAAGAAAGACAAGTAGCAAATTATCGTTATATAGATTTTATCTAAATAACGAAGGGCTTTCAAAAGAAAGTAGATTGCTCTTCAAATGTCTATCTACAAACCGAAATAATATTCCCGTACAAACGTACAAAAGTGAGAAAAAAGGCTAAAATTATATATATAAGACATTAACATACAGATACTTACAAAACTGCAAGAGAGGGTAAACAGAGTGTGTCCGACAACAAACGCATAAGTCATTGAAAGTAAACACATTATTGTTAGCATGAAAAAAACAAGAAAAAATAGATTTGTTTTTTCCGAATAAGATTCCCAATTTTGCAAACGTAGAAGTTTTGCTTAATTAATAAATGTATTAAAAGTTACTATGATTGAATCAAATCATGTCGTACTTTGGAACCGCTGTCTCGACGTTATTAAAGACAATGTTCCCGAGACGACATATAATACTTGGTTTGCCCCTATTGTTCCGTTGAAATATGAGGACAAAACGTTGATCTTACAGATCCCGAGCCAGTTTTTCTATGAAATACTGGAAGAGAGATTCGTAGATCTTATACGTAAGACATTATATAAGGTCATTGGCGAAGGAACCAAGTTGATGTACAATGTCATGGTGGACAAGACTTCGATTCCGAATCAAACCGTGAATCTCGAAGCAAGCAATCGTTCTACGGCTGTTACTCCCAAAAGCATAATCGGAGGAAACAAAGCTCCCAGCTTCCTACAGGCTCCTGCCGTTCAGGATTTGGACCCGCATTTGAATCCCAATTATAATTTTGAGAACTTCATTGAAGGATACAGCAATAAACTTTCAAGAAGTGTGGCGGAAGCCGTAGCGCAAAAACCGGGAGGGACTGCTTTCAACCCGTTATTCCTTTATGGAGCATCCGGAGTAGGAAAGACGCACCTGGCAAACGCAATAGGCACGAAAATCAAAGAAATTTATCCAGAGAAAAGAGTATTGTACGTTTCGGCACATTTGTTCCAGGTACAATATACGGATTCTGTACGCAATAACACGACCAACGACTTTATTAACTTTTATCAGACGATTGATGTATTAATCATTGATGATATTCAGGAGTTTGCCGGTGTCACCAAGACTCAAAACAACTTCTTCCATATCTTCAATCATTTACACCAGAACGGCAAACAGCTCATATTAACTTCAGACCGTGCTCCTGTATTGTTGCAAGGTATTGAAGAACGCCTCCTGACCCGTTTCAAATGGGGTATGGTAGCCGAGCTTGAAAAGCCGACGGTAGAACTTCGCAAAAACATTCTACGCAACAAGATACACCGCGACGGGTTACAATTCCCGCCAGAAGTGATCGATTATATTGCCGAAAATGTGAATGAAAGTGTACGCGATCTGGAAGGTATCGTCATTGCTATCATGGCTCGTTCCACTATTTTCAACAAAGAAATAGATTTGGATTTGGCACAACACATTGTACATGGCGTGGTTCATAACGAAACAAAAGCGGTTACCATCGATGATATCCTCAAAGTGGTATGCAAGCATTTTGATCTGGAACCGTCTGCCATACATACAAAATCCAGAAAAAGGGAAGTCGTTCAAGCACGACAGATTGCCATGTATCTAGCTAAAAACCACACAGACTTTTCAACTTCTAAGATAGGTAAGTTTATCGGTAACAAAGACCATGCAACGGTACTTCACGCCTGCAAAACCGTAAAAGGACAATTGGAGGTGGACAAAAGCTTTAGTGCAGAAGTACAGGAAATAGAATCGTTACTGAAAAAGAGAAACTGAAATTAAGTATAAAGTATTAAGTATTAAGTATTATCCATGCGGACAGGCTTTATTATGCGGTTTCGCACCAGGGTAATACTTAATACTTTATACTTGAAAAATACTTAATACTTATTTCAAGAATCCTTGCTGGCGAAGTACTTTCAATAGGTTTTCGGACATAAATTCGTTATCTTTCTTTGTGTAACGCACGTCCGTAAAGACTTGAGCCAATGTTTCTTTTTTATTTTCTTCGATAAACTGCTTGTTTTCCGGCAACGATTCTTTGTAGGCATAGAGTTTATCTATTTCTTCCGGTGTATAGTCGTGATATTTTTCATCGTGCACGGCAGCTTCCAAAGGCAAACGATCTACTTGTGCGGGAATACCATCCGGATAACCTACCGTTATTGTGGTAAGAGGGAATACCAGTTCGGGGAGTTGGAGGGTATCAATAATCATTTGAGGATTATAAGTGGTAGTTCCCAAATAACAAATGCCGAGTCCTGCTTCTTCCGCCAGCGTACAAAAAGTCTGCGCAACAAGCAAAGTATCCATAGACGCATTCATAAAAGACATTAAATTATCGTAGCCCGGCACAGCTTTCCGCTGTTCACACCATTTGCTGAAACGACGGAAATCAGCACAAAAAGTCAGTACGACCGGAGCATTTTTTACCATCGGCTGATTGAAATGAGCAGGCGAAAGTTTCTCTTTCATTTCCGCATCGCGAGTCACAATCACACTATAAAGTTGCATCCCACCCATCGTAGAAGCACGGAAAGAGGTTTCAAGCAAATCATTTAACAAAATCGGATTTATATCTTTAGGCAGATATTTCCGGATAGTTCTTCTGTTCTTTACGGTTTCAAACATATCTTTTTTTTGCAAAGATATAAAAAGAAAAAAATAATCCACCACACTAGTGGAATAGAATAGTTTTCTTTTTGGAAAACTTTAACCTTTGAACAAAATTCAATTCTAACTGTTTATCAAACACTTAGCATAAACAAATGGAAAACTTGCAACCTGTTAATAAATTAATTCATTTTTATTTTGATAGATGAAAAAACATTCTTAGCTTTGCGCCTACATTTGTTAACGATAAGTAAACTTCTACATATTACTTATTAAAAACGAGATTTAACACAAATTGAATCGTGGAAAAACAGATTTATTCTTACGACGAAGCCTATGAAGAATCTTTACGATATTTTCAAGGCGACGAGCTTGCTGCAAGGGTTTGGGTAAACAAATACGCAGTAAAGGATTCTTTCGGTAATATCTATGAAAAATCCCCGGAAGACATGCATTGGAGAATTGCAAATGAAGTGGCACGCGTAGAATCGAAGTATCCGAATGCGTTGACAGCAAAAGAACTGTATGATTTACTGGATCACTTCAAGTACATCGTCCCCCAAGGTAGCCCGATGACAGGAATCGGTAACGACTACCAGGTTGCTTCACTATCCAACTGCTTCGTTATCGGAGTGGACGGTGCAGCCGACTCTTATGGCGCTATTATCAAAATCGACGAAGAACAGGTACAACTAATGAAAAGACGCGGTGGTGTAGGTCATGACTTATCACACATCCGTCCGAAAGGTTCTCCCGTTAAAAACTCGGCGTTGACTTCTACCGGTCTTGTTCCGTTCATGGAACGATATTCGAATTCCACTCGTGAAGTAGCTCAAGACGGACGTCGCGGTGCATTGATGTTGAGCGTGTCTATCAAGCATCCGGATTCGGAAGCATTCATTGATGCCAAGATGACCGAAGGTAAAGTGACCGGAGCAAACGTTTCTGTCAAGTTGGACGACGCTTTCATGCAGGCTGCCGTAGACGAAAAGCCGTATGTACAGCAATATCCTATCGACTCTGCCCAACCTACATTCACCAAGGAAATCGACGCTTCTACCTTGTGGAAGAAAATCGTTCACAATGCATGGAAATCGGCAGAACCGGGTGTTTTGTTCTGGGATACGATTATCCGTGAATCTGTGCCTGATTGCTATGCAGACCTGGGTTACAGAACGGTATCTACCAACCCATGCGGAGAAATTCCTCTATGTCCTTACGATTCTTGCCGCTTACTGGCTATCAATCTATATTCTTATGTGGTAAATCCGTTCAAACCGGATGCTTATTTTGATTTCGACCTGTTCCAAAAACACGTGGCTCTCGCTCAACGGATCATGGACGATATTATCGACCTCGAACTAGAGAAGATCGAACGTATCATGACCAAGATTGACGAAGATCCGGAAAACGAAGAAGTGAAACATGCGGAACGTGCACTTTGGGAGAAAATCTACAAGAAGAGCGGACAAGGTCGTCGTACCGGCGTAGGTATCACTGCAGAAGGTGATATGCTTGCTGCATTAGGATTGCGCTACGGAACGGAAGAAGCAACGGAATTCTCTGAAAAAGTACACAAGACAGTAGCTCTCGGCGCCTATCGTTCTTCAGTGGAAATGGCCAAAGAACGCGGTGCCTTCGAAATATACAATAGCGAACGTGAACAGAACAATCCGTTCATCCAACGCTTGGCAGCAGCCGACCCGAAACTGTATGAGGACATGAAGAAATATGGTCGCCGCAACATTGCCTGCCTGACGATTGCTCCAACCGGAACGACCAGTTTGATGACGCAGACCACCTCGGGTATCGAGCCTGTATTCCTGCCTGTTTACAAACGTAGAAGAAAGGTGAACCCGAACGATACGAATGTTCATGTAGACTTTGTAGACGAAACAGGGGACGCATTCGAAGAATACATCGTATTCCATCATAAATTTGTTACTTGGATGGAAGCTAACGGATACGATCCGGCCAGACGTTACACCCAGGAAGAAATTGACGAACTGGTTGCCAAATCTCCTTATTACAAAGCGACTTCTAACGATGTCGACTGGTTGATGAAGGTGAAGATGCAGGGAAGAATCCAGAAATGGGTAGACCACTCTATCAGCGTAACCATCAATCTGCCGAACGATGTGGACGAGGATTTAGTAAACCGCCTGTATGTAGAAGCATGGAAATCCGGCTGTAAAGGTTGTACCGTATATCGTGACGGTTCACGCTCCGGAGTGCTGATCTCTACGAAATCGGATAAGGACAAGAAAGAAGGACTTCCTCCTTGCAAACCGCCTACGGTTGTAGAGGTACGTCCGAGAATATTGGAAGCAGACGTTGTCCGTTTCCAGAACAACAAGGAAAAATGGGTAGCTTTTGTCGGATTATTGGACGGACACCCTTATGAAATATTCACTGGTTTGCAAGATGACGACGAAGGTATCTTGCTGCCTAAGAGCGTGACTTGCGGACGTATCATTAAAAATGTGGATGAAGACGGTACCAAACGTTACGACTTCCAATTCGAGAACAAACGCGGATATAAGACGACCATTGAAGGATTGTCAGAGAAGTTCAACAAGGAATACTGGAACTATGCAAAATTGATTTCCGGCGTGCTTCGCTACCGGATGCCGATTGAACAGGTTATCAAACTGGTTGGCTCTCTGCAATTGAACAGTGAAAGTATCAACACTTGGAAAAACGGTGTAGAACGTGCATTGAAGAAGTATATTCAGGATGGAACGGAAGCCAAAGGTAAGAAGTGCCCGAACTGTGGCAACGAGACATTGGTTTATCAGGAAGGCTGTCTGATTTGTACTACTTGCGGCGCTTCCAGATGTGGATAATAGTCCTACGTATGTTAATTAATATATAAACAAAAGATTAAAAGGAGTCCGGTGCGGCTCCTTTTATTTTTTATTCAAAAAAATGTCTTATACTTGCAGTGTCTTACATATACAATCAAAATCTAATATATATGATTCTATCATTTAATATTGAATACCGCACCAATTGGGGAGAAGAAGTAAGGATTTCCGGCTTATTTCCGGAATCAATTCCTTTACACACCACCGATGGTATCTATTGGACGGCAGAACTTGAGCTTGAAGTCCCTCAAGAAGGGATGACTATCAATTATAGCTATCAGATAGAGCAAAACGGAATAGTTATCCGCAAGGAATGGGACAGTTTTTCGAGATCTATTTTCTTATCAGGCAGCTCCAGGAAGATATACAGAATCAATGATTGCTGGAAAAATATCCCGGAACAACTGTATCTTTATAGTTCTGCTTTTACAGAAGCCTTACTGGCACATCCTGAAAAAGAGAATATCCCGCAAAGATATAAGAAGGGACTGGTTATCAAGGCCTACGCCCCACGTATCAACAAAGATTATTGCCTGGCAATTTGTGGCAACCAGAAATCATTAGGTCACTGGGACCCGGAGAAAGCGGTGCTGATGAGTGATACCAATTTCCCGGAATGGCAGATAGAGCTGGACGCCAGCAAACTAAAATATCCGCTGGAATATAAATTCATCCTCTACAACAAACAGGAAAAGAAAGCAGACTGCTGGGAGAAAAACCCTAACCGCTATCTGGCAGACCCGGAACTGAAGACCAACGAAACGCTCGTGATTTCCGACCGATATGTTTATTTCGACATTCCCGCATGGAAAGGGGCAGGAATCGCTATACCCGTATTTTCTTTAAAATCAGAGAAAAGTTTCGGAGTAGGTGATTTCGGCGACTTGAAACGTATGGTCGACTGGGCAGTAAATACTCGCCAGAAAGTTATTCAGATTTTACCGGTCAACGACACCACCATGACTCATGCATGGACGGACTCTTATCCTTATAACAGCATTTCTATTTATGCTTTCCATCCGATGTATGCGGATATCAGGCAAATGGGAACTCTGAAAGATAAAGAAGCGATATCGAAATTCAGCAAGAAGCAAAAGGAACTGAACAGCCTCCCTGCTATTGACTACGAAGCGGTCAACCAAACTAAATGGGAGTTTTTCAACTTACTGTTCCGACAGGAAGGAGAAAAGGTATTGGCTTCCAAAGGTTTCAAAGATTTCTTTGAAACGAACAAGGAATGGCTGCAACCTTATGCAGTCTTTAGTTATCTGCGCGATGCCTACAAAACGCCCAATTTCCGCCAATGGCCGCGACACTCTGTTTACCAAGCGGAAGATATAGAAAAAATGTGCCAACCGGGAACGGCAGATTATCCTCACATCTCGTTGTATTATTATATCCAGTATCATCTGCATCTGCAGTTGTTGTCTGCAACCGAATATGCCCGCCAACACGGTGTTGTATTAAAGGGGGATATTCCGATTGGTATCAGCCGCAACAGCGTGGAAGCCTGGACAGAACCCCATTACTTCAATCTCGACGGACAAGCGGGTGCTCCGCCCGATGATTTCTCGATCAACGGGCAAAACTGGGGATTCCCCACATACAACTGGGATGTCATGGAAAAAGACGGATACCGCTGGTGGATGAAGCGTTTTCAAAAAATGGCGGAATACTTCGATGCTTACCGGATCGATCATATCCTCGGTTTCTTCCGTATTTGGGAAATACCGATGCACGCTGTACACGGATTGTTAGGCCAGTTTGATCCTTCTTTGCCGATGAGCCGGGAAGAAATCGAAAGTTATGGTCTAACGTTCCGCGATGAATATCTGCTACCATTCATCCATGAATCTTTCCTCGGACAGTTGTTCGGACCGCATACCCATTTAGTCAAACAGGACTTTCTTCAATTGGTTGATGACTCCGGACTTTATCGGATGAAACCGGGATTCGAAACACAACGGGAGGTAGAACAATTCTTTGCCGGTAGAAATGATGAAGATAGTGTATGGATTCGGGAAGGGCTTTATTCATTAATCAGCAACGTCTTATTTGTTGCGGATAAGAAAGAGGAAGGTAAATACCACCCGCGCATCGGTGTGCAACGGGATTTCGTATTCCGGTCGCTGAACGAAGAAGAGAAAAATGCGTTTAACAAACTATACGATCAATATTATTATCATCGGCACAACGAGTTCTGGTATCAACAGGCTATGAAGAAGTTACCTCAACTGACACAGTCAACCCGCATGTTGGTTTGTGGAGAAGATTTGGGGATGATTCCTGCTTGTGTGTCGTCGGTGATGAATGAGCTCCGGATTCTTAGTCTGGAAATTCAGCGAATGCCTAAGAATCCGATGCATGAATTCGGGCATTTAAATGAGTATCCGTACCGGTCTGTCTGCACAATCTCCACTCACGATATGTCTACGTTGCGTGGCTGGTGGGAAGAAGATTATCAACAGACCCAACGTTACTATAATGCAACGTTAGGACATTACGGAGTTGCACCGACAACTGCCACCCCGGAGTTGTGCGAGGAAATCGTACGCAACCATCTCAACAGTAATTCCATTCTCTGTATCTTGTCTTTCCAGGATTGGTTATCAATAGACGGGAAATGGAGAAATCCGAATGTGGCGGAAGAGCGAATTAATGTTCCATCCAATCCACGAAACTACTGGAGATACCGGATGCATCTCACTCTGGAACAGTTGATGAAAGCAAAAACACTCAATGATAAGATTAGCGAATTGATTAAATACACAGGAAGAGATCCGAATAAATAGAATAAAAGGTACAAGTAACTTTCAAAAAGGATATTTTCCGGACACTACCGACGCGGATAACACTAGATTAAGAACGCTAAAAATCTATGTGATCCGCGTCATTCGTTTTTCAAGGATATATTGATAACAGAGGTAAAATAAGGAGTTTCAAAACATAGTCAACCGTTTTTTTCGCAATAATATCATTACTATATATCATACTTTTTCGCTTTTCGCATCATTCGTTTATTTTTTCAATGTTCCTCTTTTTATTCCGATTTATAAAGTATCTTTGCGCCGAAAAAGAGAAATTAAAAGAGATAATGGAAGGCAACCAGAGCAGACGTATCGATTTTGTGGACTTAACCAAAGGAGTCTGCATTATCCTTGTGGTAATGGCACACGTTGGAGGGGCCTTCGAACAACTGGATACGAATTCGATGTTATCCTGTTTCCGCATGCCGCTTTACTTCTTTATCTCGGGAGTGTTTTTCAAATCATACGAAGGCCTGTTCGGATTCATCCTACGAAAAATAAACAAATTGATTATTCCTTTTCTTTTCTTCTATCTAAGTGCATTTCTAATGAAATACATTGTTTGGAAGATTGCTCCGGGGGTATTTCAACTGCCTGTGTCGTGGAATGAACTCTTGGTTGTATTTCATGGACACGACCTTATCAAGTTCAATCCACCGATCTGGTTTCTACTCGCATTATTCAATTGCAACATCCTGTTTTATCTAATTCACTTTCTGCGCGAAAAGCATCTGCCTGTCATGTTCGCTGTGACAATCCTGATTGGTTGCGCAGGATTTTATCTCGGAAAATTACAGATAGAGTTACCCCTGTATATAGATGTTTCCATGACTGCCCTCCCCTTCTATGTAGCCGGTTTCTGGATCCGACGGTATAATTTCTTTCTATATCCCAGCCATCGTTTCGACAAACTGATACCGTTTTTTGTTGTATTGGCACTGGTGGTAATGTACTTTACCGCTACCACATTGGGCATGCGTACCAACAATTATACGGGAAATATTTTTCAAGTATATATCGCTGCGTTTGCAGGAATATTTATGATTATGTTACTTTGCAAAAAAGTGAAGAAGATAAAGGTTGTTTCTTACTTGGGACGATATTCAATCATCACCTTGAGTATTCATGGACCGATACTTCATTTTTTAGGTCCATTAGTCAGCCGTTATATTCACAATAGTTGGGCACAAGCAAGCGCACTTCTGCTTATAACATTAAGCATCTGCCTTCTGCTCACACCCGTCTTTCTTAAAGTGATTCCACAAATGGTTGCACAGAAAGACCTGTTAAAAGTCAAACAAGATCACACTAAAAAGACAGTATATGAAGATAAATAGTAGCTATATCCTTTTGAAAGAAATTCGTTGTTACGCCTATCATGGAGTCGCACCGCAAGAAAATCTGATTGGGAATGAATATCTCATTGACCTGAAACTGAAAGTAGATATCAGCAAAGCTGCCCAGACAGATGAAGTTACCGACACCGTCAACTATGCCGAAGTACATCAAGTGATAAAAAATGAAATGGCTGTTCCCTCGAAATTGCTGGAACACGTTAGCGGACGGATTATACAAAAACTCTTTGACCAATTCCCCTGTATTGAAGAAATCGAACTCCGGCTTTCCAAACGAAACCCACCGATGGGAGCAGATATAGAGTCCGCAGGAATTGAGCTACACTGCAGCAAGAAATAAGATAATCACAGCTAGAAATGAAACATAAATGACGAAATGCAGATAATACGATATTAATAAAGTAATCCGTATCATCTGCATTCCTTTTTTAAGCAAGATCTGCTTCTATTTTCACAGCCGTAAACTACCGGCTTATTTTCTCTTCTTTTTTCTTCTATTTACCGATTCGACAGCTTCCGTCACCACAGGTTTATCCTGGAAACGTTTTGTATAGCTGGAATAGTCCGGATGAATGCGTTCGTAATCAGGATCCATAAATAACGGACTGGAAATTATATGGTCCGCCGTAGAACGGTTACAACAAAAAACAATATTTTCTACACCGGCCAAACGGGTTAATGCTTTTACATCCGTATCATGCGGTTGCAATGTCATAGGGTCCGTGAAGAAGAAGAGATAATCAATCTGCCCATCCACAATACGTGATCCCATCTGTTGGTCACCACCTAACGGACCTGATTTTAAAATCGTAAAATCCCACTCTTCATCAGGATGTTTCTCCTTCAATGCTTCCAATATCAAAGTACCCGTAGTACCTGTACAGTAGAATTTATTACCCATCAACAGTTCCGAGTTCCACAGTACCCATTCGATGAGGTCTTTTTTCATTGCATCATGCGCTACCAGCCCGATGCCTCTTCTAACCTTTGATTTCATTTGCTATCCTTTTAAATCCGACAATTGAGAGAATCGTTTGCATCCCCTCGCATAAAACTGCCACAAGATACTACTTTTTGTCCGTTCAGGTATCGGATTCAAAGTTTTTTTTCTCATATTCTCTTCACGGGATAAAGAAAACGACGGACATAATCGTTTATACTCTTTCCGCGCACGCATCACAGCACTAGCATTATCCCAGTGCCCTTGCAACAAGAAATTGAACGCCGCCAGATAATCGAGACAAGTCCGGATACGCATCACTTTATTTAACTCCTCCTGTGGAAGATTCTTATAGAGCATGACAAGATTATTACGGAAATTAAGAAAAGTCTTATGAGGATTCTCTTTTTTAAGAGTAGCTCCCCCCACATGATAGACAATGCTTTGAGGTATACAGACAATCTCACGATTCCGTGAACGGAGTCGCCAGCACAAATCTATTTCTTCCATGTGAGCAAAGAAACGTCCATCCAATCCCCCGACATTCACATAATCAGTGCGCCGGATAAACAACGCTGCCCCCGTGGCCCAGAAAACAGGAATTACCGTATCATACTGGCCTTCGTCTTTCTCCACAACTCCCATAATACGCCCCCTACAAAAAGGATAACCGTATTTATCAATAAAGCCACCGGCTGCCCCGGCATATTCGAAATATTCTTTTTGCCGCTGGCTTCGTATCTTCGGCTGACAAGCAGCTACCTCCGGATGCTTATCAAGATAAGCAATCATTGGTTCCAACCAATGTTCCGTCACCTCGACATCCGAATTCAAAAGAACTACATATTCTGCGTCGACCTGCTGCAATGCTAAATTATATCCATCCGCAAAGCCATAATTTTGGTCGAGAACAATCGTTCTGACAGAAGGAAATTCCTGTTGAAGCAAAGTAACGGAAGCGTCCGTAGAACCATTGTCAGCCACACAGACCTCAATCCCCTCCCCTTCCGAATACCGGACGACAGACGGAAGAAAAGTACGGAGCATATCACACCCGTTCCAATTTAAAATTACAACTGAAACTTTCATTATTATTCTTTTTTCTTGTTCAGCTCTTTCTCTTCTAATCGATCGGCTTCTTCACGAGTCATTTTCCAACGTTTATGAGACCACAACCAATATGCCGGTTCTTTACGAATCGTCTGTTCTAATCTATGAGCAAACATTTCCGTGATTTCTCCTTCTCTTGTTTCTTTCGGTGTTTCCGTCATCAACTTGAACTCCGCTTCACAGTATCCTCTGCGCTTCTTACTAAGCTCACAATAGAAAACAGGGAAATTCATCATTTTGGCAATTCGCTCCGCACCATTCAGAAAACCGGTTTCCTGTCCTAAAAAGGTAGTCCAATATTTATCATATCCACTGGGCCATTGATCAGTAATCAAACCGACTACCATCTTTTTTCCATCATGTTTGAGCTTAATAATTTCACGGGCTGTAGAATGTTTCGGAATATTATACCCCCCGAAACGAGAACGAATACGTTTAAACAACTCATCCAAATATTTATCCCTCAACGGTTTATAAACCTGTACGGGAACATCCCCTGGTTTCATGATTGCTCCCATGCCTATCAACCACTCATAATTGGCATAATGAGGAATCATTACTATAATACCTCCATACTTTTCTGTCAGTTCAAGATATTGTTCCGTATTCTTATAAGTCATTCTCTCACAAAGTTCTTCGGCAGACATATGCAACAATTTCAAATCTTCAAGCATATAATCCGACAAATAGCGATAAAACTTACGTTCTATCTGTAATCTCTCCGCATCAGTTTTTTCCGGAAATGATCTCAATAGATTTCCCCGAACTACTTTCCGACGATATTTTCCAACACGATACATCAGCAGATAATTAAAATCCGAAAGCATATATAGAACCCGGAACGGAAGAGCTGAAAACAGCCACATTCCACTGTATACCAACCAATAGATAAGTTTTGATCTCATAACTTATATCAAAATTGTACCTTTAAGTGCTGTCATCTCCTCATTAAACTCTCCCAGACGTACATTAATTACCTGATTATCCAGCGAGTCATCACTTTCCACCTCTACACGAATATAATTCTCCGTAAATCCATGCATCGGAGCACCAGCTTTCGATTTTTCCATCAATACCGGCATTGTCTGCCCGATATGACGTGCATAAAAAGCCTGTGTCTTTTGATCCGATAGTGCCAACAGACGCTGACTACGCTGATGCTTCTCTTCCGGAGAAACCACATATTCTATTTTTAAGGCTTGCGTTCCGGGACGTTCGGAATAGCTAAACACATGCAACTGCGTCACATCCAGACCATCAATAAACTGATAAGCCTGTTCAAAGTATTCGGGTGTTTCTCCACGGGTTCCCACAATCACGTCCACTCCGATAAAAGCATCCGGCATCACCTCTTTTATCTTCTTCACTTTCGAAGCAAAAAGAGCAGTGTCATAACGACGACGCATTAACTGCAAAACTTCATCGCAACCGGATTGCAAAGGGATATGAAAATGAGGCATAAAACTACGGGAATGAGACACAAACTCGATAATCTCATCAGTCAACAGATTGGGTTCTATGGAAGAAATACGATAACGTTCGATTCCCTCTACCTGATCCAATGCTTTTACCAGATCAAAGAAACTCTCTCCTGTTGTTTTACCAAAATCTCCGATATTCACTCCGGTCAGAACGATTTCTTTTCCGCCTTCAGCAGCTGCCTGCCCGGCCTGCTCAACCATGGAAGCAATAGTCCCGTTACGACTTCGCCCGCGGGCAAAAGGAATCGTGCAATATGAACAGAAGTAATCGCATCCATCCTGCACCTTCAAGAAGAAACGAGTACGGTCTCCCCGTGAACACGAGGGAGAAAACGAACGGATATCTTTGGTTGTAGTAGTGATAGCCTCTCCTTTTTCATGCTTTTGGAGGTCGCCCAGATATTGAAGTAACTCTCCCTTCTGTTCCGCTCCCAGCACTACATCTACTCCATCTATCTTTGCCACGTCGCCAGGCTTCAATTGCGCATAACATCCGGTCACTACCACAAAAGCACCGGGATGCTGCTTTACCAAGCGGTGGATGGCTTGCCGGCATTTCTTATCCGCCATCTCTGTCACCGAACAGGTATTTACCACACAGATATCTGCTTTCTCTCCTTTGCGCGCAGTCCGGACTCCTGCCTCACGCAGGATTTTACCGATAGTTGAAGTCTCTGAAAAATTTAATTTGCAGCCTAAAGTATAATAAACGGCTGTCTTATTTTGAAATACAGTGGTATCTATCATAAGCTGTTATAAACACATTAACTTTGCAAAGTTACACATTATTATCAGTAAAACACTTTAGGATACGAAAGTTTATTCCTATTTTTGCACAATCCACTAAAAAACGTGCAATGATTAAAGAGAATTTCATTAAACTATACGAAAATAGTTTTCGTGAGAATTGGGATCTGCCTTGTTATACTGATTATGGAGAAGATACCCAATATACATACGGTGAGGTAGCTGAAAAAATCGCCCGTTTACATCTGTTATTCAAACATTGTAGCCTTCGCAGAGGAGATAAGATTTCAGTTATCGGCAAAAATAACGCTCATTGGTGCATCGCCTATATGGCAACGATCACATACGGAGCGATCATTGTCCCTATCCTTCAAGATTTTACGCCTAATGACGTTCATCATATCGTCAATCATTCCGAATCTGTATTCCTGTTCACCAGCGACAGCATTTGGGAGAATTTGGAAGAGGAAAAATTAACGGGACTACGGGGAGTATTCTCATTGACTGATTTCCGGTGTCTTTATCAACGTGACGGGGAAACCATACAGAAGTTTCTGAAAAATACCGATAAAGAGATGCATGCTTTGTATCCGAAAGGATTTACCCGTGAAGATGTTCAGTACACCACTTTATCCAATGACAAAGTGATGCTGTTAAATTACACTTCCGGAACCACCGGTTTCAGTAAGGGTGTGATGCTGACAGGAAACAATCTTGCCGGCAATGTCACTTTCGGTATTCGTACCGAACTCCTTAAAAAAGGGGATAAAGTGCTTTCTTTCCTTCCCCTCGCCCACGCATACGGTTGCGCATTCGACTTTCTGACAGCAACGGCTGTCGGCACCCATGTCACTTTGCTTGGAAAAACGCCTTCTCCTAAAATTATAATGAAAGCTTTTGAGGAAGTGAAACCTAACCTTATTATTACTGTCCCGCTAGTGATTGAAAAGATATATAAGAATATTATCCAGCCACTCATTAATAAAAAAGGTATGAAGTGGGCACTCAATATCCCTCTGCTCGACACCCAAATCTACAACCAGATACGTAAAAGACTGATTGATGCACTGGGAGGACGGTTTAAAGAGATCATTATCGGTGGCGCCGCTATGGATAAGGAAGTAGAAGAATTCTTCTACAAAATCAAATTCCCTTTTACCATCGGTTATGGAATGACAGAATGCGGTCCGCTTATCAGCTACGCCCCCTGGGATGAATTTGTACTAGGTTCTTCCGGAAAGATTCTAGATATAATGGAAGCACGTATCTATAAGGAAACCCCGGAAGCAGAAACCGGAGAAATCCAGGTTCGGGGAGAAAATGTGATGGTGGGCTACTACAAGAACCAGGAAGCAACACAGGAAGTATTCACGCAGGACGGCTGGCTACGTACCGGTGACCTCGGTTCCATGGACAGCAACGGAAATATTTTCATCCGGGGACGACTCAAAACTATGATCTTAAGTTCTAGCGGACAGAATATCTTCCCCGAAGAGTTGGAAACCAAACTGAATAACCTGCCTTTCATTCTCGAAAGTCTTGTTATCGAACGCAATAAAAAATTAGTGGCACTTGTTTATGCCGATTACGAAGCGTTGGATTCTCTCGGATTAAATAATCCGGATAACCTGAAAACAATCATGGATGAAAATCTTAAGAACCTGAACAGCAACGTAGCCGCTTATGAGAAAATCAGCAAGATCCAACTCTACCCTACTGAATTTGAAAAAACGCCCAAAAGAAGCATAAAAAGATACTTATATAACAGTATTGCTGTCGATTAGCATGTTCTAAAACATATAAAAAGGGGAGAAAAGTGGCCAGTTACAAAAAAAAATATAAAAAAAGTTGGCGTTTCGAGAACAACATATTGAAAAAGTACATACCTTTGCATCGTTTTAATAAAGCAATTGATTGTATTACGTTTTTAAAAAGCAAAGAAAATGAAAAAATTAGTTTTGATGGCCGTAGCTATCGTAGCAGTATCATTCGCATCATGTGGTAACAAAGCAGCTGACGCAGCAAAAGCAACTGCAGATTCTATCCGTATCGCTGACTCAATCGCAGCAGTAGAAGCAGCAGCTCTTGAAGCTGAACAAGCAGCAGCCGCAGCAGCAGATTCTTTGAATGCTGATAGCACTGCAACTGAAACTGTAGCTGAATAATTCAGAAACAGCTAGAGAGAATTGAAAGTCTGCCATGCGAAAGCATGCACAGACTTTTTTTTATGCCTTTATTTTAGCAAGCCACACGTTATTTAGCGTATGAACTTTTCACAAAGGGAGCGTTCAATAAATAATCCAGACTTTCTTCTACACTTTCCTCTACCGGAACACTATACTTTTCGATTTCAGCAACGAGATAATTAACGCCTGCAGTTTTTGCATTCTTAAAGATAGCATCAAAACCGACCATTCCACTTTGTCCAATCTCTCTGTGATCTTTCACATGGAATATCTGGAAGCGACCGGGATATTTATTAAAATAATCAACAGGACTGTTTTGTCCGCGAACTACCCAATAAAGGTCCATCTGGAAGAAAACATATTCAGGATTCGTATGTTCTAACATATAATCATACATCACTTTATCTTCTACCTTCTGAAATTCATGAGCGTGATTGTGATATCCGAACGACAAACCTTGTTGTTTGCAACGCTTGCCTATTTCATTATAATATGCACAATATGTTTCTAAATCCTTGAGTGTCTTAGGTACATCCATCCACGGAGCTACAATATATTTCATACCGGCAGCTTTGTGATCGGCAATACATTGATCCCACCATTCAAGTGACTTTGAATAGTCGCCGGAAGCCAATTCTTCTTTAGACAATTGTCTTGTACAATGTGAAGACAAGACTTTTAATCCTGCCGATTCGACATCTTTCTTAAATTGTTGGGGAGTACGGTCATAAAATTTACCGTTGTTATAATTGGCTGCTTCAACACCGGTATATCCCATGTTTGCCAATTTCTTCAGAAGAGCAGTATAAGTGGGGTCACACTTACCATTTTTGTTGTCTACCTTGTTTAATATATCTCTGACAGAATAGAGCTGAATTGCTACTTCTTTTTTAGCTTTTTTCTTGGTTTGTGCCGTTACTGCCAGTGGAATAATAAAAAGAGCAGCCAATGCACAGATATAAATTCTAGTTTTCATATAATAGATATTAGTGGGTTACAATTATTCAGGTTTACATAGAAAAAACAGGCACGGATTACACAGACTTCACGGTTACTCCATGGCAATCGCCATTCAAAAAAAACGTGAAATACACGTAACCCGTGCCTTTCTTTATTGCTATTCGATTAGTCCAAAACTTTCACGCGGATGTTGCGGAACCAAACATCGTCACCGTGATCTTGCAAACCAATGAAACCTTCGTGATTTTCGCCACCGCAATTATTCAGCAATTCAAATGCCAAAGGCCATTTTTCTTCACTGAACTTACTTGCTTGCAACATATCAGTCCATTGTTTTGTCCACAAATGATATTCAAGTACGTTTTCATCGTTTTGTCCGTGAACAACTGTACCTTTATAAACCATAATCTTAGCCTTGTTCCATTCGCCAAACGGTTTAGAGTTTTGAGGAACTGCCGGAATCATGTCATACAAAGAAGCTGACTGACGATTGTTGTCCTTACCCAATTTTGCATCCGGATGATTGGCATTGTCCAATACCTGATATTCAGGTGCGGAAATATAAATAGGTTCAAGCACATCATTACCGTCTTTATCTTTCGATGTAACTTCCTGAGCTAAATAGAAAATACCGGAGTTACCACCTTTAGAAACCTTCCACTCCATCTCCAGTTCGAAGTTTTTAAACTTGTGAGCAAAAATCAGGTCACCACCATCACCGTCTTGAGCTTCACCGCCACCAGAACCGTTGAATTTGATACAACCGTCTTCAATTGTCCATTTAGAAGGAACACGGTCTTTTCCATAACCACGCCATCCGTTAAATGTTTCGCCATCAAAGATTGTGATATAACCATTTTCATCAACAGGCAAATTCAAGCTATCTGTTTCTGCCGCTTTCAATGATTTAGAGTAAGTCAACGCAACTTTTTGCTCTTCCGGAGCATTTGCTTTCTTCTGACCACCGCAAGAAGCGAAAACGCCTGCAGCAAGACAACAACAAGCTAATGGATAAAATACTTTTTTCATGATATCAACTATTTAATTTTTAATCTTTAATTTTTAATCTACTTTTATCTTGGCATATCAGGCAGTCTCCAGCCTTCACGATAATTATGTTTCACTAATTCAGCCGCAAACTGTTTTGCATTGATCGGATCTGTCCATGTCTTATCAAATGTAGGATGACCATTATGAATCTTGAATCCGTCTTTGATAACAGTACGAATGGTTTCGTTATCACCGATATTTGTAAAACACATGTTAGCTCCATCCCACTCAAGAGTCTTATTCAGAGCTTGCAAACGAATAGCCAATACACCCATTGCTACCATTTCATTCATAGGTCCGGCTTCTGAGAAGTCAGATTTAGTCATGATACGATTAGATTTATCTTCTTTACATGCACGTACCCAATCCATTTCGTGACCACCATTCATTGCTTTAGGAACACGACGGCAAACCTTCGGTGCATTTGGTTTACGACCTGAAAGCAACCAAGGATTCTGTCCATAACATCCGCAAATCAATGTATCTTTTGTTCCGTGGAAAATAGTCAAACCACCACCGCTCTGCATCAGTTGTTTTCCTTCTGGGAATCCTTTCGGACGTTCTGGCATCATACCGCCATCATACCAATGTATTTCCACTTCAGGCATAGCTACTTTCGGCATATTTTCACGAGCAGGGAAAATCATTTTCACGTGTTGTGCCTGTGGAGCACAAGCATTCAACAATAATGTCGATGAACCTTCCACTTTGGTAGGATACTGCAATTTCAATGCTTTAAACGGCTGATGCAAAATATGACAAGCCATATCACCCAATGCACCTGTTCCGTAATCCCACCATCCACGCCAGTTCCAAGGATGGTAAATAGCATTATAAGGATTCATTTTAGCAGGACCTGTGAATAAATCCCAATTCAATGTGCTAGGAATTTTATCAACCTTTTCAGGAACATTCAATCCTTGAGGCCAAATAGGACGGTCTGTTGCACATTCAACTTTCGTTACGTCACCGATTTCACCATTCCAAATCCATTCACATACTAAATCCGTACCTTCATCCGATGCCCCCTGATTACCCATTTGGGTAACCACGCCCGTTGATGCAGCCAGTTTTGTCAACAAACGAGATTCATAAACAGAGTGGGTCAATGGTTTCTGACAATATACATGTTTTCCCATTGTCATTGCATCAGCAGTGATAATAGCATGAGTATGGTCGGCAGTTGCGATAATCACACCGTCGATAGATTTACCCATTTCATCATACATCTTACGATAGTCCCAGTATTTTTTAGCCTTGGGGAATTCGTCGAACACGCCTTTTGCGTACTTCCAATCCACATCACAAAGAGCCACAATATTTTCAGTGCCCTTTACGTGATTAATGTTGGCATGTCCCATGCCACCAATACCCACAGCTGCAAGATTCAGTTTATCAGTAGGCGAAATATGCCCGTGACTCATACCTAAAATTGTACTGGGAGCAATGGTTATACCTGCTAAAGCAGCGGCTCCCGTTTTGAGAAATTTTCTCCTCGAAATGTTTGACATGATTTTATTTGTTTAAGGGTTAATAATCTTTGGAAGGTTGCCGTGCAACAATCCATATCCATTTTTCATGTTTTTTCTTCGTTCGCGTATTTGCTCCAAAGTGCGCAAATTACCAATAGCGGGCAAATCGTGTTTGCGGGTATCTTTCAAGAATGTCCATGCATATTCGGATGCAATAGCCGAATCGCGCATTAGCGGTAATCGTGAACTGCGTTTTCCGGTTTCTACCGAATCAGCAAACAGGTCACACAACACGTCTATATTCTTGCCGCCGAAAGGTTTCTCTACACGGATGGTCTGATTGACACCGTGTAGGTCGACAACAGCAGTATTGAAGTCATGCGTCATACGCACAACCCCTTTTGTACCTATAATATCTACATACGAATTATGTGTCTGGTCTTTAGATAATTGCCCATAAACAAATCCTTGGGTAATATCAAAAACGACCCCATTTTGAAAAGTTCCGTGACATTGCACCCACCAAGGATCTTTGTAGTTCCACATATTCACTCCCTGGGCATTCCATGTTCTATAATCACATCCTGCATACCAACGGGTAATATCTACGTAGTGCATTCCACAATCATGGAAAGCAGGTCCCTCATACTCATGACCTTCACCTGGTGCCAAGCCGGGAGTCATGTGACAAATACGAATAATAGCCAGCTCTCCGATTTCCCCTTGCTGGATATATTCCTTCATTAAATTATGATACCAGGAATTTCGCAGATACAGATTTACCGTAGAAATGAGATTTGTGTTTTCTGTCATTTCTACAACTTTCCACTCATTTTCCATTGTATCTGCAACTGGTTTTTCTGAAATAATGTGTTTGCCGTAACGAATAGCTTTTTCTATTTGTTCCATCCGCGAGTCAGCCAAAGTGAAAAGCCCGACTACCTGCACACTTTCATCCTCAAAAATCTTTTGATTATCTTCTACTATAATAGAGTTAGGGGAAAGCTTTTTAGCCAACTGACGTGATGCCGGATCGGTATCACAAATATAAGCAATATTCCACCGATCACTTTTAGTCATCGCTTCCCAGTAGAATCTTCCCATCCTACCAAAACCGATAATTCCAACTTTAATTCTCGTGTCTACTGAAGATTGCGTGTTCATAATTAAACATAGTGAATTTAAGTACAAATAATAGATAAAACATCAACTTCTAACTACCAAACTGATGAGCTAAAAACTGATATTGCAAATCTAGCCAAATAAATAACGGCTTATTTGACTTACACTACTTTATGTAGATATAAAATCTGCTCTTTTTACTATTAATCAACAACTTAGATAACTTGACACATCAAAAAAATGTAGATGATTTGGAAAGTATTATAATGTTAAAATAATAATTATATCTCTTGTGTTGAACTAATTTTCATAATTTCATTCTCAAATTCATCCCTGTCGACGGCTGCTTTATTTCTCATCTTCGTACGATAATTATAAACCGTACTTGTAGAGCAACGGAGAAAGTTCGCTATCTTTCCACTATCCGTAATACCCAAGCGTAATAAAGCATAAATACGAAGTTCTCTATTCAATAAAGCGTCCGGTTTTAAAATAATTTTCTCTTCATCTTTCAACAGAGCGTTAAAATCAGATACAAAGGTGGGATACAAACCCAGAAAGACCTTATCAAAACGAGTGTATAAAGCGCCAAGCTCTTCATCAATAAGCGCAGATGATTTTAGCTTCTTAATCAGTTCATCATAGTATTTATTAATAGCTATTTTATACAGCATATTCTGATATTTCTCCATTTTATGGATATAACTAAAACAGACATCAAAGAATTCGGCTATGTAATACTCTTTTATACTATTAATTTCACACAACTGATTATTTGTATCATTCAGCTGGCTGTTCATGCTATTCAGCTTGTTGTTCAATCGCAAAAGCTCCTCATTACTCTGTGCCAATGCCTGTTTTATTTTCAACGTCTTTTTCATTTGAATATAGATGAAAAGCACCAACAGGACTAAAAGAAAAAGGATAATACTTGTAGAAATAAGAAAAGTAGTCAGATGCGACCGTGATCTGGCCTGCTCCGCCTGATAAGCTGTATTAATAATAGAATTGAATTTATAAATTTCGATGGCCCGGAAATGAATACCGGAAGATATAACGTCATCGATAGCGGACTGTGTAAATTTAAAGGCATCAGCTAAATTCTGTTCATCATAAGCTATCAATGCAAGAGATTGCAGGGATGCATTTTCCCGCGTAGCATTCCGGGTATCGGCTATTGCCGACAACATCAAATATTTTTTTTCTTCATCATACTTTTTCTGATGGTGACATAACCTAGAATATGAATGAGTTATCATAGCATAATTGGGCGTCCCCACTTCCTCAATCTCCAGCAGTTCTTTATAAATTTCTTTCGATTTCAGCGTATCACGCCAAATATAATAAGAAGCCTGGGACATTCGATAATCCCAAGAAGTGTGGTCAATGAGGGCAAACAACGAATCCTGGTAAGCAGCCTGCTGCTTGCCATACAGATTATTGGCGACAGAAATCGAATAGTGTCCCCAAAAGCTGGAATAAGTTTGATAATAGTTTATTAATAAATCTCTGGGAAGTTCTGAAGTCTTTATACTTTTCAAAATAATCTCCGCTTCGCGGAACCTGCCACACATCGAATATAAAAGGCTAAGATGTAAAGACGACTGGTTGGTGAAATAAGGTCTATTCAACTGGCGGGAAATCTCAATATTGCGATCAACATAATGGATGGCTGAATCAATATGAAACTTTTTATATTCATTATATAACCGTAGATTGATTCTATATTCTCCTTCAAGAGTCAAACCGGGACTTCTCAACATACATTTTATCCGGTTTATCCGATCCTCTTTCTCTTTAACAAAGACGTGTTTTTCATCTATCACTCTACGCAAAGAATCAGTCAATAGTTTCAACTCATTATTTGCATAAAGAACACTGCCAATTCCCAAAGCAATCAGCAGAAGCAAAAACCTCTTCTTTAGAAAACAATAGTTGAATTTCATAATAGTAATAGCAAAGATAACAAAAAAAAGCGATTTATTCGTTCAGAACAAATCGCTTTTCATATATGAAGTAAATTTGCTCTTATTCAGCAACTACCTCGAAAGGAATTTCTACCGAAACCTCCTTGTGAAGCTTAACGATAGCCTTGTAGCTACCAACTTCTTTCACAGCGTCTTTTACAACGATGATCTTTCTGTCAACTTCATGACCCAGTTTAGACAATGCTTCAGCAATCTGGATGTTACCAACAGAACCGAAGATAGTACCGGTTGAGCTAACTTTAGTTGCGATAGTCAAAGAAACGCCTTCCAACTTAGCAGCCATAGCTTCAGCATCTTTCTTGATTTTCTCAAGTTTGTGAGCGCGCTGTTTCAGTTCTTCAGCCAACATTTTCTTTGCAGAAGGAGAAGCGATGATAGCTTTTCCAGTCGGGATCAGATAATTACGACCGTATCCGGATTTCACGTTTACGATATCGTTCTTATAACCCAAGTTTACTACGTCTTCTTTTAATATAATTTCCATACTTTTCCTCCTTCTTATTTCATCATGTCAGTTACATAAGGCAGCAATGCCAAGTGACGAGCTCTCTTCACAGCCTGCGCGATACGACGTTGGAACTTCAAAGAAGTACCTGTAATACGACGCGGAAGGATTTTTCCTTGTTCATTCAAGAATTTCTTCAAGAATTCAGGATCTTTGTAGTCGATATACTTAATACCACTCTTTTTGAAACGGCAGTACTTTTTCTTCTTAACGTCTACTGACGGCGGAGTTAAATATCTGATTTCTGATTGAACTTGTTGTGCCATGATTAATCCTCCTTTTTGTTTGATTTAACACTTCTTCTTTTTGCAGCGTATTCAGCAGCATACTTATCCATCTTGAAAGTCAAGAAACGGATTACGCGTTCATCACGACGGAAATTAATTTCCAGCTTGTCAATTACAGTAGGATCTGCATTGAACTCAATCAGTTGATAAAAACCTGTAGACTTTTTCTGAATTGGGTAAGCCAATTTCTTCAGTCCCCAGTTTTCTTCATTAATAATCTCAGCACCTTCAGCTTGAAGAACGCCTTTGAATTTTTCTACCGCTTCCTTCATCTGAACATCAGATAAAACGGGAGTTAAAATGAAAACGGTTTCGTATTGATTCATACTTCGTTTAATTAAATAAATAAATTATTTGATTTTAAATGCGGGTGCAAAGTTAGACATTTTATTTTGAACTACAAATATTTAATCTTTTTTTGTATCCGAAGATAGGATTTATCCGGGAAGAGACTTACCTTTGCAAAGTTGTTTAAACAATAATTTCATGATAGAGCAATTTAATTTCGACATTCGACTTATATTTGCCATATTAAATGGCAAAGTTTCTGCGGCAATCAACCGGAAACTGTACCGTAACTTCCGTCAGAACGGATTGGAAATCAGTCCCGAACAATGGACGGCACTCATTTTCCTGTGGGAAAAAGACGGCGTGACGCAACAAGAGTTGTGTAATGCAACTTTTAAAGACAAGCCCAGCATGACCCGTTTGATAGATAATATGGAACGGCAACATCTTGTTGTGCGCATTTCCGATAAAAAAGACCGCCGCACCAACTTGATCCATCTGACCAAAGACGGAAAAGAACTGGAGGAAAAAGCGCGTGTCATTGCCGGACAGACTCTGAAAGAGGCTCTTCACGGTATCACTCTCGACGAATTGAGCATTGGACAGGAGGTACTGAAAAAGGTGTTCTACAATACAAAAGATTAGATAGAAGAACTTCTCTCCAAATCATAAAATCCACTAAATCGTGCATTTATAATGGAATTTTTATCCAAATAATTTCGCCCGTTAAAGAATTATGCTTTAATTTGTGACTGGAATATTATAATCTATTAAAATACACACACATGAAAGGTTTATTAAAGAACTTAGGATTGATATTAATCTTGGTCGGAGTAGTCATCCTGCTGGCTTGTTCCTTTACAGGAAATGTAAACAACAACGCCATCCTGGGTACTTCAGTAGTACTTGTAGTACTGGGACTCATTTCTTATATTGTTATTAATAAGAAGATCGCTGATTAATTTCGCAAAATCAATAAAAAATCCCGGAAACGAATGTTCCCGGGATTTTTTATTTGGAGTTATCTCAAACGCAATCATTAAGATTCAACTTCCGGAGTAATCAGCTTATAGCCTTTTCCGTGAATATTGATAATTTCGATTGAATCGTCTTCTTTCAGGTGCTTACGTAGTTTCGTGATATACACGTCCATACTACGGGCATTGAAATAGTTATCGTCAATCCAGATTGTTTTCAGAGCGAAGTCACGTTGCAAAATCTCATTGGCATGTGCGCAAAGCAATCCGAGCAGTTCAGACTCTTTGGTAGTCAGCTTAGTTTGTTTGCCTTCTGACGACAGAATTTGTTTCTGTGTGTCGAAAGTAAACTTACCAATCTTATAGATATTGCTTTCTTTGTTCTTCTTTCCACGAACACGTCTCAAGATTGCTTCAATTCTGAATGTCAATTCTTCCATACTAAACGGTTTGGTGATATAATCATCCGCACCGATTTTAAAGCCTTCCAGGATATCTTCTTTCAGCGTTTTGGCCGTCAGGAAGATAATAGGAATTTCAGCATTTGCTGCACGGACATCCTGTGCCAGTGTGAATCCGTCTTTTTTAGGCATCATCACGTCAAACACGCACAAGTCATATTTATTCTTCAAGAAAGCCTTATAACCGGCTTCTCCATCAGGATATAACTCAGCAGAATAACCTTTTGCCTGTAGATATTCTCTTAAAAGCATGCCAAGATTTTCGTCATCCTCGCACAATAAAATACGCAGTTTCTCGTCCATATCAATTATTTTTTAATAAAGGTAATGCAATAATAAATTTAGTTCCCACGTTCAGGTCGCTTTCCGCCCGGATGGTTCCCTTATGATCCAATATAATTTTTCTCACATAAGCCAATCCCAGTCCAAAGCCCTTCACATCGTGCAGATTACCCGTATGTACACGATAGAACTTTTCAAATATCTTTTTCAGGTTCTCCTTTTTGATACCGATACCGTTATCCTGTATCGAAATCATCAGTTTCCCCGACTCATTCCACGTTCTCACTTTCAGTTCCAGATCCTCTTCCGGTTTCTTATATTTCACCGCGTTATCCATCAGATTAAAGATTACATTCGTGATATGCATCTCGTCTGCAAATATAACAGGATCGGTGGCCTCAAGGTTCGATGTTATCTTACCATTATACCGTTCCACTTTCAGCGCAAAGGTATTGACAACTCCTGCAATTAAGTCATTCGCATCAATCTCCTTCATCTTCAAAGTTGCCTTCTGACGCTCAAACATCGACATCTGGAGCACCTTTTCCACCTGGAAGCGCAAGCGCTTGGTTTCATCATTAATCACTCCCGATATATGCTGGAACATCTGCGGCGATTTCCCCACCGCGGGATCTTTCAACATCTGGGCTGCTAATGAAATGGTAGATATCGGTGTTTTAAATTCGTGCGTCATATTATTGATAAAATCATTCTTCATTTCCGTCAGTTTCTTTTGCCGGAATACGATATAAATCGTAAAGATGAATGTCACTAACAATACCAGTGTAAATATCAGCGACGGAATCATGAAACTGATGGAGTCAAAGATATAATCTTTCTTCCCCGGAAAGTGTACTTTCAAGATACTCATTTTTGCAGGCGGGTCATTCTTGAACAATGCCTGCTGATAAGCGTCTTCACTTCCCTTTGCCTCATAATCCGCACAACGGTAGACTTCCCTTCCGTCTTTGTCGATCACCGTAAAGTGATAAGGCAAATCTATACTATTATTATATAAGCTCGATTTCAGATAGTCATCCAGTTCTTTAAACCGTACTCTGTCTCCAATCGACTTGTCACTTCCCCGGTAAATCATCTGCCAGGCCACTTCATCGAGTAATGCCCGTTGATACATATACCGATTCTTGATGGCTTCCACTAATGAACGCGAAGTTTCCGGAATGGTCTTTGTCCCCCTGTAAGGAGAAATCATAGCCTTCGGAAGCTCGGAGGGCTTAGTGGTCATCACTTTCAGCTCAAAATCCGAATATACTTTTCCATCCTTAGACTTCACTGTAAACCGCTGCGTTTGCTGAATCAAGTTGTCTTGTTGTATGGAAGCATTATTCGCAATCAGCGCTTTTCTTTCTGCTTCTGAAATATCTTCGATCAACCAACGTCTGGTCTCTGCATATTCCACATCCTTGGAAACCTGATCCAGGCTATTGCGTACAGCCGAATCAAACTGTTCCTTACGGGTTTTCATCATTTCCTCTATATAACTTACCTGCAAATACAGCAAGCTAAGGAAGGAAAGCCCCATTACAATACCTAATATCCAAATTGTTGACTTCTTCATAGCAACAAAATTAACACTCCCTAATTAACACTCCTAATGCATTAACTTGATTTAACCGGAACTTCCCGGAAATTAACCGTAAGGAGCTATTTAGGTTGTATTCTGATTACTACAACAATAAAACCCCTCCTTTGGTTTGCAAATTTAATAAAAAATTAAATCTTCTCCTTGTGTTTTTCCATCTTTATTAATCATAGTTAAACAAAAACCGCCCCCTTTTACTTAAAAAAGGCGGCGGTTTTAACGTTTTAGTTGATTCTTTATGCCTAACAGATGATAAATACCGAATATTATAGTGAATATTCAATCAATTATCACCTATCATTTATACTTATTCTTCAGTTTGTTTAGCTTCAAAGTCCTTCATTAACTTATCTTGAACATCCGTCGGCACAAGTTCATAACTAGAGAATTTCATAATGAACGAAGCACGTCCACCCGTGAGAGAGCTAAGCGCCGTAGAATAAGACGACATTTCTTTCAAAGGTACTTTCGCAACCAGTTTCTCAAAACCTTTTTCGCTACTCATACCCATAATCATGGCACGACGTCCCTGCAGATCTCCCATCACATCTCCCATCCTATCAGACGGAACAAACACTTCTACATCATAAATCGGTTCCAGAATTTTCGGACCGGCATTCTTGAAGGCTTCACTAAAGGCATTACGTCCGGCAAGCATAAAAGAGATTTCATTCGAATCTACCGGGTGCATCTTACCATCGTAAACAATAACGCGCACGTCACGAGCATACGAACCCGTCAACGGTCCTTGCTCCATACGAGACATAATACCTTTCATAATAGCAGGCAAGAAGCGGGCATCGATAGAACCACCGACGATACTGTTAACAAACACCAGTTTACCACCCCATTCCAATGGTATCTCTTCCGTACCTCTCACGGTAATCTTAAATTCCTGTCCATTGAACTTATACGTTTCAGGCACAGGCATACCTTCTTTATAAGGTTCTACGATCAGGTGAACTTCACCAAATTGACCGGCACCACCGGACTGTTTCTTATGACGATAGTCGGCACGGGCAGCCTTTGTAATCGTTTCACGATATGGAATCTTCGGTTCTTCATATTTTACCTGAAGTTTTTCGTTGTTTTCCAAACGCCATTTCAAGGTACGAAGATGGAATTCTCCCTGACCGTGTACCAAAGTCTGTTTCAGTTCTTTTGATTGCTCAATCACCCAGGTAGGATCTTCTTCGCGCATACGGTTCAGGATACTCATCATCTTTTCCACATCCGCTTCATTCACCGGCTTAATGGCACGTGTATATTTAGAGTTCGGATATTTGATAAAATTGAATTTGTAGTCACAATCCTTACCGTTCAGCGTATTACCGGTTTTCACGTCTTTCAGTTTCACGGCAGCACCGATATCACCGGCCTGCAATTCTTCCACCTTGACACGGTTACCACCGGCTACCACATAGATTTGCGCGATACGTTCCTTCGAACCACGGTCGGCATTCAGCAAATCGTCTCCCTCATGAACTTTACCGCTCATTACTTTAAAATAGGAAACTTCACCGATATGCGGTTCCACACTTGTCTTGAAGAAATAAAGAGATTCCGGTCCATTGGAGTCAGGAGCCACTTCTTTACCTTCCGTATTCTGTACCTTTGGCATTTCAGATACAAAAGGAACAACGTTACCCAAGAATTCCATCAAACGGCGAACGCCCATATCTTTACCTCCACAGACGCAAAATACAGGGAACATACCTCTGGCGATCAATCCCTTACGGATGCCTTCACGCATTTCGTCTTCTGACAGGGAATCTTGCTCAAAGAATTTCTCCATCAGATTTTCATCATTCTCGGCAGCAGCTTCGACCAATGCTTTGTGCATTTCCATAGCCTTATCCATTTCTTCTGCCGGAATATCTTCGATTGTCGGAGCCCCTCCTTCGGGTTTCCATGAGTATTTCTTCATCAACAATACGTCGATCAGCGCATTAAAGCCCGGACCGGTAGCTATCGGATATTGGATAGGAACAACCTTAGAGCCGTATGCCTCTTTCAGCTGTTCGAGGATATTATCATAATCGCATTTTTCATTATCAAGCTGGTTGACTAGAAAAATAACAGGTTTATTCAGCTTTTCTGTATAACGGAAATGATTTTGTGTACCGACTTCGACGCCGTATTGGCCATTGAGAAGGATAATTGCTGTGTCGGTCACATTTAGTGCAGTCACTGTGCTGCCTACGAAGTCGTCCGATCCCGGACAGTCAATAATATTAAGTTTTTTGTTATTCCATTCTACATGGAGAACGGTGGAGAAAACGGAGTAACCATACTCTTGTTCAACAGGAAAATAATCGCTAACTGTGTTTTTTGCGGCAACAGATCCGCGACGTTTTATAACACCACTCTCGAAAAGCATCGCTTCCACGAGAGTGGTTTTCCCAGAGCCAGAACTTCCCAACAAGGCAATGTTCTTGATTTCATTAGTCTGATATACTTTCATAATATATAAGATTTTAGTAATTACTCAGTATGTTTCTCACATACCATTAATTTTGTGATGCGCAAATTAGGGATTAATTGGGGGAAAAGCAACACTTATGGCAGTGTTACTAAACAATGTTATGTAACACATCTTTAACACGAACATTTTCGAATCGGGTTAAAAATTATTTTCGCATGGCTATAAACTAATTTCATAGTTGCAACGAGTAATCCGGCACGATGTTATTTTTAGTTGTTTTCCTTTCATACAATAGTTTCCCCGTTGCCTAATCAGTTTTCGTTTGACTTAAGTCAAGCGATAGTTTAACTTAAGTCATTCTATCGTTTGACTTAAGTCAAACGAAAACCCGGCTACAAGTTCGAATCTTATTTATAAAAGAAAAGATCTTAAATTCAGCATTGCAGGAAATTATCTTCTACTAATCGATGGGGAATTATCTATTTAGCGTATTCCTACCCCACTATAAATAATTTCCGTCAACTGCTTTTTTGATATATCTAATAATAGTCTTACTTTTACACCCACAAACCCAAACAGCATAGCTATGGCAGGTATCTATCTTCATATTCCTTTTTGCAAAACGCGCTGCATCTACTGCGACTTCTACTCAACCACTCGCAGCGAACTCAAAACCCGTTATGTACAGGCTCTCTGCCGGGAGTTGACGATGCGTAAAGAATACCTGAAAGGAGAAGATATAGAAACTATTTATTTCGGTGGCGGAACCCCGTCTCAACTGGAAAAAGAGGATTTTGAACAAATATTTGATACCATCCGCGAGCACTACGGATTGAATCATTGTCAGGAAATCACTCTGGAAGCTAATCCGGATGATTTATCGCAGGAATATCTGGAAATGCTTTCCTCACTTCCTTTCAACCGCCTCAGCATGGGAATACAGACTTTTGATGACGCTACGCTCAAACTATTGAGACGCCGCCACAATGCCCGTACAGCCATCGAAGCAATTGACAGATGCCGGAAAGCCGATTTCCAGAACATCAGTATCGACCTAATTTACGGATTGCCCGGAGAAACAAAAGAACGATGGGAAAACGATCTCCGTCAAGCTATCAGTCTGAATGTAGAACATATCTCCGCCTATCACTTGATTTATGAGGAAGATACACCTATATATAATATGTTAAAACAGCACCAGATATCCGAGGTAGACGAAGACTCCAGTTTAGAATTTTTCACATTACTGATAGAGCATTTGCAGAAAGCAGGATTTGAACACTATGAAATTTCCAATTTCTGCCGCCCCGGAAAATATTCCCGCCACAACACTTCCTATTGGAAAGGAATATCTTATCTGGGATGCGGACCATCGGCACATTCTTTTGACGGAATGACACGGGAATGGAATGTGTCTTCAATCGATACCTATATAAAAGGTATAGAAGAAGACTGCCGTGCTTTCGAGACAGAGTATCTGGACCCAACCACCCGCTACAACGAATTTATTATCACTACCATACGTACCGTATGGGGAACACCTATAGAGAAACTGAAACAGATGTTCGGCAATGAAATGTGGGAGTATTGTCAAAAAATGGCTGCACCTTATCTGAAAAATGGTAAACTGGAGGAATACAACGGAGCTTTGCGCCTGACGCGTGAAGGTATTTTTATTTCCGACAGCATAATGAGTGATTTACTTTGGGTAGACTAACCAAACAAACAAAAAGCCGATGACCGAATCAGAAGTAAGAAAGTTATTGCGGCAAATGAAAGAACTGGATTCGCAAACTGCTTTCCGGGACTTTTACAACATGACTTACGACCGTCTCTTTCGTATTGCCTATTATTATGTGAAACAGGAAGAATGGTCGCAGGAAATCGTTCTCGATGTATTCCTGAAACTATGGAAGCAACGCAGCAATTTGCTTGATGTGAGAAACATTGAAGATTATTGTTTCATTCTCGTCAAAAATGCTTCGCTCAATTATCTGGAAAAAGAATCAAGACATACGCTTATTCATCCCGATTCTCTGCCGGAGCCTCAAGAACAAAGCTATTCACCGGAAGAATCGCTCATCAGTGAAGAACTGTTTGCTCTTTACGTAAAAGCACTCGACCGGCTTCCGGAACGTTGCAGGGAAGTGTTCATCCGCATCCGTGAAGAAAAACAGAGTTACGCACAAGTAGCAGAAGAATTAGGCATCAGCATGAATACAGTGGACGCACAACTTCAGAAAGCAATCACACGTTTAAAAGAGATGATTAGCCGGGCTGAAATAGATTAACATTCTTTTAGACAAAGAGCGTAGGGAGTTTCTGTCACCCTCCGGTCTTTATCAACAAATAAGTCAATCAATCACTAAAAAAGACAGAAAATGAAAAAGCTAAATGACGCAAACATGGGGATCTTTGTCCTTCTTTCAGTTTGTCTGTGCCTGTTTTCATGCAACAATGACAACGACAACCTACCAAAGGACTATGCAGGATTCGAACATTCGAAGGAAACAGTAGAATGTGAAAGCGACAAATCCGAATGTGAGTTGAAAATTAAAATTGTTGCAACAGAAAAAACAAAAGAAGACCGGACGGTAGTACTTGCCGCACCTCCTCCGGTAGTAGGACAAGCAGCAGTGGTACAGCTAACAGAAAAGAAAGTAATCATCAAAGCAGGTAAGAAGTCAGCAACAACTGTCATAAAAATCTATCCTAAACAGATGATATTGAAGAAGCAGAATGTCACTTTATCCTGCACTCCCCAGTGGAAAGAAGGAGGAATCAGCAAACTGACCATTCTGTTGAAACGAAAATAATAGATCAAGAGCAATACAGAAAAAAGATGAAATACACCGATACGGAATTAGAAGAAATACTGAACAAGCTCGTCGCTTCCACACGTTCACCGCGAGGGCGGTTTTCAGCAACAGCCAGTTACCCGGAACTAGAGAAAAGACTGAAGTCACATACCCGGCGTCTGACACTGATACGTACTTTCTCGGCAGCGGCGGCAGTAGCTCTACTTTGCCTATCGGTATGGACAGCCTATTTATATATGCAACCGGTCACGATACAAACGGTTTCCACCTTGGCAGAGACACGCACGGTCTCTCTTCCTGATGGTAGCACCGTCACACTCAACCATTATTCTTCACTTTCTTATCCTGAAAAGTTCAAATCGGACAAGCGGGAAGTGAAACTAAATGGGGAGGCTTATTTTGAAGTAAACAAGAACAAAAAACATCCGTTTATCGTGCAGACTGAAACGATTGACGTTCAGGTGTTGGGAACTCACTTCAACGTAGATGCCTATCAGAACAATCCGGATGTAAAGACAACGTTATTGACAGGTTCGGTAGCAGTCAGCAATAAAAGCAAGTCAGTTCGTGTGATTTTGAAACCGAATGAGATTGCTATATATAATAAGGTGGAAGAAAAGCTCACCCGCAAGGTTTTAGAAAACGTAGAAGATGAAATTTCCTGGCGGCAGGGAGAGTTTATATTCGACGACCTACCTTTGCAGGAGATTGCCCGCGAACTATCCAATTCATTCGGAGCAACGATTCACATAGCCGACACGGCTTTGCAAAATTACCGAATCACAGCACGCTTCCGCAATGGAGAAGACCTGACAACTATTTTATCTGTATTACATAATGCCGGTTATTTCGACTACTCACAAAACAATAAACAGATTATTATCACTGCTAAACCAGACTTAAAATGAAAACTATTCACCAAGGCCACCTGCCTGTCAGAACCTTTGTTCTGATAGGTATGGTGTTCTTTATCACTGCCCACGTACACGCACAAAACGCAAACGCCCGGCTTTCGCTGACACTACGAAACGCCACATTGAAAGAATTCGTCAAACGGATTGAGAATTCAACCGGATATTCTTTTATCTACAGTGAGGAAATTACCATAAAACATAAAATCAATTTGCAGGTAAAAGATAAGCCTTTGCGTGAGATACTTGACCTCGCGTTCAAAAATGAGCAGATCAGTTATCAGTTCACCGGCCGGCATATCCTCCTGCAAAAGAAAAAAGAATCAAAAACTGTAAGCCGCAAGTTCACTATCAGCGGATATGTCACTGATGGGACGTCTTCCGAGACGTTGATTGGAACCAACATCATTGAGAGTCATCAAAATCAAGGAACAACCACCAATCCTTACGGTTTTTACAGCATCACCCTGCCCGAAGGAGAAACCGAACTGCGTTTCTCCTATCTGGGCTATGCCACAGAAGCGCATCATTTTACGCTCTCACAAGACACATTACTAAATATCCGCATGCAGGGTAACACGCAATTGCAGGAAGTAGTCATCGTTTCCGACAAAACCGAGACAGGAACTATAGCCACCCAGATGGGATCTATCGAGATTCCAATGACGCAAATAAAAAATACTCCGAGCATACTGGGAGAGGCAGATGTAATGAAAGCCATCCAACTGATGCCCGGCGTACAGGCTGGAGTAGATGGATCTGCCGGACTGTATATACGTGGTGGAAGCCCGGATCAAAATCTAATCTTACTTGACGGGATTCCTGTATATAACGTAGACCATATGTTCGGATTCTTTTCGGTTTTTACTCCGGAAGCCGTCAAAAAAGTAACACTATTCAAAGGTTCTTTTCCGGCACGTTTCGGCGGACGGCTTTCTTCTGTCATCGACGTCCGTACCAATGACGGAGATATGCAGAAATACCACGGTACACTTAGTATCGGACTACTAACTAGCAAAATCAACCTGGAGGGTCCGATTGTGAAAGGGAAAACGTCTTTCAATATTTCCGCCAGACGTTCGTATCTCGACCTCATCGCTAAACCATTCATGCCGGATGACGAGGAATACAGTTATTATTTTTATGACATCAATGCCAAAATCAATCATAAATTCTCCGACCGGAGCCGCGTCTATCTATCTGCCTACAATGGAAAGGATCATTTTGCTGCCAATTATGATGGAAATACAGATTTCAAAGACGGAAGCAAAATGAATTGGGGAAACACGATTCTTTCTGCCAGATGGAACTATGTATTCAACAACCGTTTATTCTGCAATACGACAGTCTCCTACAGCAACTATTTATTCGACATCAACTCATATACCAACAATCAATATCTCGGCAGTAGCGGTACATCATTTACCAACCGGTATTCAGCCGATTACCGTTCGGGAATCAATGATTGGAATTACCAGATCGACTTCGATTATAATCCATCTCCCAAACACCACCTCAAATTTGGAACAGGATATATCTATCATCGTTTCCGCCCGGAAGTTATGACCTCTAAAATCTCCAATAAGACAGGAGATAAAATAGACCTGGACACAACCTACCACAGCATAGCCAACAACCGGATTTACGGACATGAGTTATCCGCTTACCTGGAAGACAACATCAAGATGAATGATCGTCTGCGCCTGAATCTCGGACTGCATTTCTCATTGTTTCATGTGCAAAAACAAAGTTACTTTTCCTTGCAACCACGTGTTTCCGCACGCTATCAATTGGGAAAAGATGTAACCCTGAAAGCATCTTATACCCAAATGAGCCAATATGTACATTTACTATCGTCAATGCCCATTGCCATGCCTACGGATTTATGGGTTCCGGTCACTAAAAAGATCAAGCCAATGCGCTCCCACCAATATTCATTGGGCGGATACTATACGGGAATCAAAGGATGGGAATTCTCGGTAGAAGGGTATTATAAGGATATGTATAATGTGCTGGAATATAAGGAAGGCGTCAGTTTCTTCGGTTCTTCCTCCGGTTGGGAAAACAAAGTGGAAATGGGCAAAGGACGTTCGGCCGGCATTGAGTTTATGGCACAGAAAACCCTTGGAAGAACAACGGGATGGTTGTCCTACACTTTATCCAAAAGTGATCGTCAGTTTGCCAAAGGCGGTATCAACAACGGTGAACGGTTCCCATATAAATATGACCGAAGACACAATATCAACCTGACAATCAACCATAAGTTCAGCGACCGTATCGACATCGGTGCTTCCTGGGTGTTTTATACAGGTGGAACAAGTACAATCCCTGAAGAGAAAACCGCTGTCATCCGTCCTAGCGATGGCACAAACAACGGATTTGGAGGAGGATATGGATATGGAGATTATTTTGATTCAGGCATAACTTCACCCACCATCGGAGAAGCTTCGTATGTGGAGCATCGTAATAATTACCGGTTACCAGCCAGTCACCGGTTGAATGTGGGAGTCAATTTCAACAAAAAGACCAAACATGGTATGCGTACCTGGAATATCAGTCTGTATAATGCATATAATGCGATGAATCCTACCTTCGTATATCGCAGCACCAGCAAAAACGATCCCTACAAACCGATTATCAAGAAGTATACTATACTTCCATTAATTCCATCATTCACTTACACTTATAAATTCTAAACCCATTATGAGAACTCGTATATATTATCCATTTATCCTGTTAATAGCATTACTGACAACAGTATCTTGCGAAAACGAACTCCCGTTTAGTGTAAAGGACAATCCCCCCAAACTAGTGATGAACGCACTAATCAACGCAGATAGTCTGACCAATGTTCTTTACCTCAATTTCACGGGAAGAGGATACGCCACTCATGCAGAAAAAGCCACCGTGGAAGTACGCGTTAACGGACAGTTATCAGAAAGTTTACGTCCGCTCCCACCCCAAACGGAAGGAGATATGCAATGCCGTTTCCATATTTCCTGCAAATTTACTCCCGAAGATGTAGTTCGTATCGACGCCCTCACAGACGACGGACAATATCACGCATGGGCTGAAGTGACCGTACCACAGCGTCCACATGAAATAGCTGATATCGATACGGTCACCATTCCAATGACAAAGTATTATTATACGCAGAATTTTCTCCGATACAAAATCAATATCAAAGATCGATCCAACGAAGATAATTACTACCGGCTTATCATGGATAAGCAAATGACAGTGAAAGACTATAATGAAGAAACAGGGGAATTTGTCAGCCGGACAATACATCGCTATCATTTTATATCCCGCGAGGATATTGTGCTGACAGACGGACAGCCCACCAACAGCGATGACGAAGACAACGGCATGTTCGACACCGTAAAGAATATATATGGTGTATTCGACGACTCACGATTCAAAAATACATCTTACACAATGACGGTTTACAACCAGACAGATATTGACGGATTTCCTGAATACGGCACCAATGTAAAGATGGATATTATTGTACGTCTTTTAAGCATCACGGAAACAGAATATTACTATCTGAAAGCACTTAACCTGGTAGATTCCGACGCTTACGATGAAACAATAAATGAACCAATCAAGTACCCCAGCAATGTACATGGAGGAATTGGGATGATTGGAATCAGTACGGAGACAAGTAAGATCATTCATATAGAAAAACCACAACGATGAAAACAAATCATAAATTATGGATAGCAGACTGCGATAAACCGTAGTTTTGAAGATTCACCGTCTGTCAATGCCGCTTGCGTGGATGATATGGTCGAATGTCTGTCAATAGCCATGAAAGAAATCGTGGAAGAGATTAGCCAAGATTTACATTTAATACTATCTTTGCAGCCAAAAAGCAGGCACTAACTATGTTTATCATTATTGGAATTATGCTGACAGGCATGCTTCTTGGCTACTTGTTACGCAGTAAAAGACTATCATGGATACACAAGATAATCACTCTCCTTATATGGATTCTTCTCTTTCTTCTCGGAATAGATGTAGGGGGTAATGAATCTATCATCAAAGGATTACACACTCTTGGACTGGAAGCTGTTGTCATCACGGGAGCTGCGGTCATAGGAAGTACTTTATGTGCATGGGGCTTGTGGTACCTATTATATAGTAAAGGAAAGGAGACAAAAGCATGAAAGGTAGTTTGATTATTGTCTCTTTTTTCATTATCGGCACTCTTTGTGGAGTTTACCATCTTATCCCATACGACTTCACCGACAGTAAACTTAGTTACTATGCCCTCTGCGGACTCATGTTCTGCGTAGGTATCAGCATCGGTAACGATCCGAACACCCTGAAGAGTTTTCGGTCCCTGAATCCCCGGCTTGTATTCCTTCCTATCATGACGATACTCGGCACATTAGCAGGCTGCGCCATAGCGGGAGCTTTTATGAGCCAGCGAAGTCCTTTAGACTGTATGGCAGTTGGAGCCGGATTTGGTTATTACTCGCTCTCCAGCATATTTATCACCGAATATAAAGGTCCCGAATTGGGAACTATCGCATTACTTTCCAATATTATGCGTGAAATTATCGCTTTGCTGTGTGCACCCTTATTAGTGAAATATTTTGGAAAGCTAGCTCCTATTTCTGTTGGTGGAGCCACAACGATGGATACCACTCTTCCTATCATTACCCGATATTCGGGAAAGGAATTTGTAATCATTTCCATCTTCCATGGCTTTGTTGTCGATTTCAGCGTTCCGTTCCTAGTCACATTCCTTTGCTCAATATCATTTTAACAGCAATAAATCCTAAAATAGAGAAATACTCTACTATCGTTTTCGCACACGTATTACAAAAATGTTTCATAAAAAGGTGTTTTTATATCAAAAAGCAGATCATCTCTTGACTTACATCAAGAAATGAGGCTAAATAGAATCTTTTCCTTTTCTTTATTTTTATGCTATAAAACATATTCTTATATTTGCATAGGTAAAAAGAAAAAACTAAGCGCTTAGACTAATTTTCAATAGGTATTAGATTTGTTTTTAGGAATAGTTTTTAGGTATAACAATTAAAAAAGTAGGTATTATGAAACGTTTAGGATTAACATTAGTGGCAGCGCTCTGCCTTGCTGCTACAACATTTGCAGCCGGAAATCAACCTACAACTGCAAAATGGGAAGGTAACATCAATGTTAGTAAATTAGGTAAATATTTGAACTTGAATTCAGTTCAGAGTGAAGAAGTAGCCAATATTTGCGATTATTTCTCCACACAGATGTCAAGAGCCACAACAGCGAAGAAAGATAAAGAAGCAAAATTGCGCAACGCTGTTTATGGTAACTTGAAACTGATGAGAAAGACTCTTAGTGCTGAACAGTACGCCAAGTATGCCGCATTGATGAACATCACTTTACAGAATAAAGGTATTGAACTGAATAAGTAAAATGATTAATATGTAAAAGAGAGAGAGGGTGGAAGCCGGTTGGCTTCCACTTTTTTTATACTGTTATTTAATAGTCACCATCGTAGCCCCAAACCCATATTCTTGGAAAGAAGCATCCTGATAACGGCAATTATTATATTTCCGTTTCAATTCATCAATGACAGCCTTTCGAAGTACCCCATCTCCCTTGCCGTGAATAAAGACAATCTTCTGTTCACGCTTATTCTTATAAGTTTCCATCACTTCGCGAAACTTATCCAATTGATAATTCAGTATTTCAGCATTGCCCATCCCTTGAGTATCATCCAGCAAAGAATCGATATGAAGATCTATTTCAATAATTCCGCTCTTTCCACCATGAGTAGTATGGCTTGGTTTCACAATAGGTTGTGACTTCGGTTTATCTACAGACTTCTTCTGCAACAAAGCCTTTTGAATCTCCTCCGCCGAAACATATACTTGTTTGGCAGGCATATCATCTTTCACAATGTCATAAATCAAAGCCGGTTCTTCAAAGAAATCAGAATCGCTAAAGGTATGAAGTTTATAGAACTTCACGGTATCGATCCGTATCTCCACACTAACAGCAGGTTTGATAGCCGCAGGCTTACCGTCCTTGAAAGCGATCAACTGAACAGCCACCCGCTCCATATCATTCAATACATCTTTGGTGAACTCTTCCAACAGCAATTTTGTATTAGGCTCCACCAAACCATGCGAACGGTTCTTCCATGCTTTTCCTTCTGCACTCAAATAAGTGTAATACAAATAATAATTGCTATCATTTACCAGATAAGTTTCAAAAGGAGTAGTCATCATCGCTTTTGCGTCTTCGGGCACATAAGCCAGAAATACATTCAAAGTATCTCCTCCACGCACCTCCGGCTGACGTTGAATAACAGGCATCTCCGGTTTTACCGGTTTAACAGGTTCTTCCGGTTTCGGCGCAGACGAACCGGGTTTACGCCTCATATTATAGTCATCTGTTTCAATCACGACACACTCGCGTATCGGCATTGGAATATCAAACCCATCTGCATCTTCCACCAACACAAAATCCTTTCCCTGGAATCCAGTTACGATTCCACCGCCTACCTCACTAAGAAAGCGTACTTTATCTCCTATTTTCATTATTGTATATCCAATTAAAATTCAAACTCAAAAAAACGAGTAACAAAGATAGAGATTTCTATGAAATTAAATGGAGATTCGGTTCTAAAAACAAACCGTCTGCCTTTATTCCTCTTTTTATTGTAACTTTGCATACGAAATACCAAACAAATGATCTAAAATTCACCATTAACGACGAAAACCGATGAAAGAACTTATTAAAGTCATTGCTTTTGATGCAGACGATACCTTGTGGAGCAATGAACCTTTTTTCCAGGAAATAGAGAAACAATATACAGACCTATTAAAGCCTTATGGCACTTCTGAAGATATTTCAGCCGCTTTATTTCAAACAGAAATGAATAATCTGAAATATCTCGGATATGGAGCCAAAGCTTTCACCATTTCTATGGTAGAGACAGCTTTGCATGTGAGTGGACAAAAGATTTCAGGAACAGACATCCAACATATTATTGAATTAGGCAAATCATTACTGAAAATGCCAATTGAACTATTGCCGGGAGTAAAAGAAACGCTTAAAGTATTGAAAGAGAAAGGAAAATACAAATTAGTAGTTGCCACTAAAGGAGATTTGCTCGATCAGGAGAATAAGCTGGGACGTTCCGGATTAGCCTCTTATTTCGATCACATTGAAGTGATGTCCGATAAAACAGAGAAAGAATATCAACGAATGTTGAATATCTTACAGATTGCTCCTTCTGAATTTGTCATGATTGGCAATTCTCTGAAATCGGACATTCAACCTGTTCTATCGCTGGGAGGATATGGCATACATATTCCTTTTGAAGTGATGTGGAAACATGAAGTAGTAGACACATTCACACATGACCATCTGAAACAGGTGAAAAGATTTGATGAGTTGCTGCTTTGGTTTTAAATAAGTTCTGTTCTTTCTTCAGATAAGCTTCGAATCTGAAGAAAGAAATCAGTAAATAATGCCATCTTATTGGATTACAAATCCAACAGTTTCATCAATTCAGCAGCCCGACACGCTTCTATCGAATTACCGACAGAGAGTTTCTCCAAAATATTCTGCCGGTGTCGATTGACTGTATTCACACTAATATAAAGGGCAGCTGCTATTTCTTTACTAGATAGTCCTTTACGTATACAGCGAAGTATTTCCTTTTCGCGTTCGGATAGGATATTGCGATGTTCTTCCGAAAGAAAGAGGGTTTCGACTTCTCCACGTTCCATATGAGTAATAGTGGGACATATCCCCTGCTCCGTTCGTTGATCTGCAGACAAGGTATAAAGACAAAAAATCAACCATACACTTCCGGAAGGAGTATTTTCCATAATCTGCACTAAATTATCAATATACTGATAGACTCCTTTCTCATTCATCATACGTATTCTGCATCTTCCCCGGTACTTCAACCGTTCTTCGGAAGACATCGAAAAGGTCTTCTGAAAAAACTGATACTCCAATAACCGCTTTTCTACCAAGTCTTCAGGATGAATACGCCGATAAATACAATCTTCATCCATAGAATCAATCACACTCAAAGCAGCTTCTTCGGGAGTTAAGCCTAGAAAATGCGCCCAAGGATGAACGGCAATGTAACTTTTCCTATTCGAAAGATCTGAAATAACAGCACATCCACCATTAATCTCCGTCAATGAATGAATAAAGCGTTGATGTTGCTCTACAACTCCATTGTCCAATATTTCATCGGCTATCAGTTGTGTCGCATAAACTTCATCTATTTCCTTTTGTAATACGTCCATCTTATAAAATGGTTATTATTCAGTATTGTTGCACACGGAGGTATGACCTATCTTTGCACCACAAAGATAATCAAATAAGAAATGATCATGAAACATTTAAAAATCAAAATGATGTCAATAGCCTTTATGGCAGTAACAACTTCTTCTATGGCACAAAGTTTGAATAAAATGAACTGGCTGAATGAGCCTCAACAATGGGAAATAAAAGATGGCAAAACCTTAGTGATGGATGTTCCTGCAAAAACAGACTTTTGGAGGATTTCTCATTATGGGTTCACAGTGGACGACGGACCTTTCTATTATGCAACTTATGGTGGAGAATTTGAAGCCAAAGTAAAGATAACCGGCAACTATGTCACCACCTTTGACCAAATGGGATTAATGCTGCGCATCGACCATGAAAACTGGATAAAAGCAGGTGTGGAATACGTTGATGGCAAACAGAATGTAAGTGCTGTAGTTACGCATCGGACTAGCGACTGGAGTGTAGTACAATTGCCGGATGCTCCCCGTTCGATATGGATAAAAGCAGTCCGTCGCCTGGATGCAGTAGAAATATTTTTCTCACGTGATGATAAAGAATATATTATGATGAGCACGTGTTGGTTGCAAGATAATTGTCCTGTCATGGTAGGATTAATGGGAGCTTGTCCGGACGGCAAAGGTTTCACTGCTACATTCGAAGAATTTAAAGTGACTCCATTAGCCGATCAACGAAGACTGGAATGGGCAAAAAGGCAAATGAACAAATAAAAATCAGTCTTGATGCTATTTATTTAAATAGAGAGAAAGCTCTATTATAATATAAATGCGGTAGTATATCTTACTTTAAATATTCTATTTTTAATATGATGAGTATAAATAGCATCACACGGATTTCCTCTTCCAGCAGTTCTGTTGTATAAAATAATGCAAGAATATACAGTTCCCGAGGAGTTTTTTACATAAAAACAGTCAAAAGATACACTATAATAAACTTATTGACAATCGTTTCTTTAAAAGGAATAACCAGTTCCTTTTAAAGGAACGATTCATTGATCGGTGAGAAACACTTTATTCCTTTAAAAGGAGCATATAAAACTTTATTTTAAGTGCTATCCCAGAGCTAACCTACACCTGAAACAGCCAACACTCCACATATCAATTTGAGACAAAATAAAGGCAAGTTCTATACATCTATTCTATAAAAGACACAGACTAAAACAAATTATTCCAAAACACAATCGATTTATTTCTTTTCTAAATTCGAAAACAGCAAATCCTTCTCATTTTCAACTCATGCCTAAATATATCCTGCATATATGGAATTATACAACGATAAAATATACGTTTTTTCATATATTATCGCCAAAACCGTATATACTTATCTTTCTCACGATCCAACGCACCTTCATCAACACAATCATCCAACCGGAACCATGAATGTTCTATCAATGAGCCTCTCTTTTTAACAGACTTATCCCAGTTTCCTATCACTTGTCCTTCATGAAGAACAATCGGATAAAACAGACCATTATTGGTAAATGCTTTCGAGTAATGCTCTTTAGGCAAAACGTCTGTCCGGTCTTTATAACCAAGCAAATATTCATCATAAGAAGGAAGAAGATGCAAACTGCCGGTAACTTTTCCACGAGTCCGGCAATCTTCATGAATATACCATGTCTGTCCATTCCATTCTTCTGCCGTTAATTCCGAATCAATCAAATAAATAGCTTGACGTGCATCTGTAATAGGCAGCCCCGACCACCAGACAAAATCTTGCAAAACAGCAGGAGCATGACTACGAAAATAGCTTCTAGCCAAACGAGCCAAAGATTCATCTTTGGTCAATTCCGGCATCGGCGGAACACGCTCTTCCAAAAGCGCATACGTACATTTACTTCCTTTATCTTCCCCACTACATACAATCCCCACCTGCTCCGCACGAGCCATAAAGCGGGTCATACGATGATTATCCGCTACAATCCCCGAACGGTTAAAATGCTCGGCAATCTCCTGCCTCGTCAGGCTTTTCTTCCCACAAAGAATTTTCTCCAACAGATTATGACTTTTCGTATAGAGCTCTTCAGAAATTTCCAAGTCATGCCCCTTCGCATAAGACTCATTAGCAGATATAATACGCCCGGCGGAAAGTTTCAACATCCACCGGATATCTTCTGCTGCTACGAGATGCCATGTCGGACGCATTACATGAGTCCGCAGGATTTCACCATCACGGAGCGCTTTTTCCACAGTTTGAATCGTTGCTGACTTCAAACGCATTCCTACTGCCCATTTCACCATGGAATAATTCTGTGCCTGCATAGCTCCCATCCAGGACACAAGTTCCTTGGGTTGAAAGAAAAGAGGACTTAATAACTGTTGGTTGAGTAAACGTATATTCGGTATTTTCATCATACTTATTTATAAAAGAAAAAACAGTTGTTCTTTGATTAAATGACACGAGTAATGGAATGTAACAAAACAGAAGACAAGAAGTCTCTAATATAAATATGTTCTATCCCTTCATAAGTATTTTCAAACATTTTTTCTCCGGACACTACCACTTTCGGATAATTATCTTTAATCTTCAATAAATTCCCGAATTCTCTTTCAATAGTTTCCTGTTTAGAAAGTTCAAGAGAGACTTGCACATAGAGAATCTCTCCATTCCGTTTACAGACAAAATCTATTTCTTCCGTACCCAATGTCCCGATTTTTACATCATATCCACTATATACCAAATGATTATAAACCAAGTTCTCCAAACGCATCGCTCTGTCCTGTGGCTTGTACCCCGTAATCACATTACGAATCCCCATATTCTCAAAATAATACTTCTCCCCTCTTTCGAATAATTTCTTTCCGGCAATATCATACCTTCCTACCCTGTGTACAATAAAAGCATCCGATAATGCCATCGCATACTCACTCACAACATAAGGAGAAATATCCACTTTCTGACTTTTCAGAAAATCACTGATACTCTTGCTGGAAAATAAGTTGCCAATGTTACCTGCCAAGAACGAAACTAGTTGTTCCAAAAAGACCGTATTCCTTATATTCTTTCTCTGAATCACATCTTTTAATATAATGGTAGAGTAAATGCTCCTCAAATACTCCATAACAACAGGTTCTTCCATCGGCAAATGTATCAGATAAGGCAATCCTCCATAATGAATGTATTTCTCCAATGACGCATCCGTATTCTCCAGTTCATGGAAATCCAGAAATTCAATATACGACAAACTATAAACCACAAATTCAACATACCGACCTCCCAATTCATTCGCTAAATCACTGGAAAATATCTCTGAATTACTGCCTGTCACATATATATCATTATTATCATCCAATGCCAACGAACGGATAGCCAACCTGAAATCTTGTATTTCCTGTATTTCATCGACAAAAATATAGTTCATTCTATCATCTACCGATTTTGAAAGAATATAATCATTCAGTTCTTTATAAGTCTTTATATCTATGAAATTGACATCTTCCTTATTTATATAGATAATGTTCGCATCACTCTCTTCTTTCCGTATCAACTCCATGAGTTGATACAAAATAAAGCTTTTACCGACACGACGATGACCGACCATCACTTTTACCAATGTCTTCCTCATGAAAGGTCTTATGCGGTCAACATAAGTGTTTCTTTGTTTAATTATGCGAGGTATTTTCATTCTACTTCTTTTTAAATATGATTGCAATACATCACAAATATAGCATTTATTTTAAATACAATTGTAATTTCTTGAGATTTTATCCTCTACTTCAAATACGATTGTAATTTTCCCATTCTAAATTTTCTATTGTTTTTCTGACTTTATAACTGCATATATACCAATTTATGTCTATTTTTGTCATCTCAAACCAAAGAAAATAGAAATGATGCTCTATAAACTCATCCCTCCTTCAGTAGTAACAGCAACCATCCAGTTGCCGGCTTCTAAAAGTATCAGTAATCGTGCATTAATCATCAATGCGCTGGGCAAAGGTATTTATCCTCCTGAAAACCTGTCCGATTGTGACGATACACAGGTGATGATAAAAGCTCTCACCGAAGGGAAAGAGACGATTGACATCATGGCTGCGGGCACTGCTATGCGTTTCCTTACCGCCTATTTAAGTGTGACTCCGGGGGAACGGACAATCACAGGAACAGCCCGTATGCAGCAACGCCCGATACAGATATTAGTCAATGCGCTTCGGGAATTAGGAGCTGAAATAGAGTATGTCCACAATGAAGGATATCCTCCCTTATGTATCAAAGGTGCAGAGTTGAAAGGAAATGAAATAACCTTGAAAGGAAATGTAAGTTCCCAATATATATCTGCTCTATTGATGATAGGTCCGGCACTCAAAGACGGTTTGACTTTGCATTTAAGCGGGGAGATAATTTCCCGTCCTTATATCAATCTTACATTGCAACTGATGCAGGACTTTGGAGCCAAAGCCGCATGGACTTCTCCCAGTAGCATTTCCGTTGCTCCACAACTCTATCAGAGCATTCCTTTCAAAGTGGAAAGTGACTGGAGCGCAGCTTCTTATTGGTATCAGATTGCCGCCTTATCTCCCAAAGCAGAAATTGAATTATTGGGGTTGTTTCATAACAGTTATCAGGGAGATAGCCGGGGAGCAGAAGTTTTCTCACGCTTAGGTATAACTACCGAATTTACATCGCAAGGTGTGAAACTGAAAAAAACAGGCAAAGCGCCGGAAAGACTGGAAGAAGACTTTGTCGACATTCCGGATTTGGCACAGACATTCGTTGTTACTTGTGCCTTGCTGAATATCCCTTTCCGTTTCACCGGATTACAAAGCCTGAAAATAAAGGAGACTGACCGTATTGCCGCCCTGCGAGCCGAGCTTAAAAAACTGGGATATGTGATCGAGGAAGAAAATGACAGTATATTAATGTGGAATGGCGAACGATGTGAACCGGAAGAAACTCCGGTAATTGAAACCTACGAAGACCATCGGATGGCAATGGCATTTGCACCGGCAATTATCCGCTATCCCAATTTGCTTATTGCCGATCCGCAAGTCGTTACCAAATCATATCCCGGATATTGGGAAGATTTGAAACAGGCCGGATTTCAGGTTATAAACGAAGGCTAATTTTCATACGCTGTGGAAGATTTCAACAAATATACTTCCCACATCAACTACTCCCCTATTGTAGATTTTGTATTACAACAGGGGAAGCAGACCTATTATAAGAAAGGAGACTACTTTTCCCGCCAGGGAGAAGTATGCAAAACAATGGGGTTCGTCAGTTCCGGTTCTTTCCGGTACTGTTGCACCAACAGTGTAGGCGAAAACAGCATTGTAGGCTATACTTTCGATCATTCTTTTGTTGGCAACTATCCGGCTTTTCAGTTACAGGATAAATCAAATGTAGATATACAAGCCTTGTGTGACTGCTCGGTATACGTAATCAATTATCAGCAAATGGCAGACTTCTACGATACCAACGACGCTCACCAAAAGTTAGGACGCCGCATCGCAGAAACGTTATTGTGGGAAGTCTACGACCGGATGATTTCAATGTACAGCCTGACACCGGAAGAACGCTATCTTGAAATTATCAACCGTTGTCCCGACTTACTGAAACTGATAACTTTAAAAGAACTGGCTTCCTATCTTCTGATTCGTCCCGAAACATTAAGTCGTATCCGAAGAAAAGTCGTACAAAAATAAATTCTTGATTTCAATCAAGAGTTTATTTATTCCCTACCCTTACTTTTGTGGGCAAACAAAGTATATTGTATTTCATGAAAAAAATTATAATTATAGGTGCAACTTCCGGCATCGGTCGCGGATTGGCAGAAGTCTATTCTCAAGAAGATTATCTTATCGGCATTACCGGTCGCAGGGAAAATCTATTAGAAGAGGTATGCGCCCGGGACAAAGACAAACTATTCTATCAAGTGTGCGACATCACCGATACACAAGCTACCATTTCATCCCTCAAAACTCTCACTCAAAAGATGGGTGGAATGGATATATTGATTATCTGTGCCGGGACCGGAGAACTAAATCCCGAACTCTCCTACCAATTGGAAGAACCTACCTTACTAACGAACGTGATAGGATTCACCAACATCGCAGACTGGGGTTTCCGATATTTCGAACAGCAAAAAAGCGGGCATCTGGTTACTATTTCCTCTGTTGGAGGTACGCGCGGCAGTGGCATCGCTCCCGCCTACAATGCGTCGAAAGCCTATCAAATCAACTATATGGAAGGATTACGACAAAAAGCAACTAAATCTCCTTATTCTATTTACACTACCGATATTCGTCCCGGATTTGTAGACACCGCTATGGCAAAAGGAGAAGGATTGTTCTGGGTTACTCCCGTTGATAAAGCTGTGAAACAAATTAAAAAGGCTATTTCTAAAAAGAAAAAAGTAGCTTTCATTTCCAAAAGATGGAGATATGTAACTATCCTGTTTCGTCTGTTGCCATCTGCTATTTATTGCCGGATGTAAAGTTCTACCTGTTCGCCACCTCTCTATATAGTAAGAAAAGAAACTTTCGTGAATTCTACAACCCGGCAACAAAGATTATCTACACAAATTCACTATCTTTGCAAAGATAGCCCGTCAACAGACCAACAAAGGACTATAATTGCTACATGGACCGACTGATAATACCTAACTTGAAACAAAGGTGTATATGAATACTGATTTTACAAACTTGACAACAGAAAATCTTTCTAATGAGCATTTATGCTGCATTATCCGCAGCAAAAAGTCTCATCCTGGTATTGAAGCAAAACGGCAATGGCTTTCCGACCGGCTGAATGAAGGCCATGTCTTTAGAAAGTTAAACGCCAAAGCTACGGTTTTTATTGAATATGCCCCTCTTGAAACAGCTTGGGTTCCCGTCATCGGCGACAACTATTATTATCTGTATTGTTTATGGGTGCTAGGTAGCCCTCGAGGAAACGGATATGGGAAAGCATTAATAGAGTACTGTATAGCTGATGCCAAAGAAAAAGGTAGATCCGGCATTTGTATGCTTGGGGCAAAAAAACAGAAGAGCTGGCTTTCCGACCAATCATTTGCAAAGAAATTTGGTTTTGAGGTGGTTGACACTACTGATAACGGATATGAATTGCTTGCTCTTTCTTTCGACGGAACAGTACCGCAATTTGCGCCAAATGCCAAGAATCTGAAAATAGAAAGTGAGGAACTGACGATTTATTATGATATGCAATGCCCCTATATCCATAAATACATTGAAATGATCAAACAATATTGTGAAACAAATGATGTCCCTGTTTCTTTTATTCAGGTAGATACGCTACAGAAAGCAAAAGAGTTACCGTGTGTTTTTAATAATTTTGCTGTATTTTATAAAGGAAGTTTTGAGACTGTGAATTTGCCAACTATCGACTATTTAAAAAGAATACTCAAAAAATAAGAAATACAATCCTGACTTTTCCCGTTAATTATCAGGATTGTATCTTATCAGCTTCATTAAAAGGACTTCTCATTTGCCATCTTCCACATATTGAGAAAAGAGACTTTAGTGATCTCCACTATCTTATCCCAATTCAATCGGTCGGCATGATCGGAAGGCTGGTGATAATCAGGATGCCCGTCTGTATGATACCAGATGATCGGAATACCTACTTTGGCAAACGAACCATTATCACTTCCTCCTATCGGATTTTCCCAGGCGCGGTAATCCGGTTCCAATTGCAAACTGTATTTTCTAATATCCTCTTTCAACCAATCCCCAAAAACCGGATGGGCGGCTGTGTAGAAATAAACGACCTGTTTGGGTTGTTGAGGTTTGTTGTTACGGCCAATCATGTCAAAGTTCAGATAGCCTTTGATTTGAGACAGGAAAGGACAAGTTTGTACAAAATACTTTGAGCCAAGCAGTCCTTTTTCTTCTCCATCCCAAAAAGCAAAGATTACATTTCTTTCGGGTTGCTGTCCACTGGCTAAAAAGGCTCTTGCAATTTGCAGCACTGCCGATACACCGGAAGCATTATCGTCAGCACCATTGTATATTTGGTCGCCATCAAGTGCAGGATCAATACCTAAATGGTCGAAATGAGCCCCCACAATCACATATTCTTTGGTATTTTTACCGGGAATCATTCCCAATACATTCCGCATGGAAAGTTTTTGATGTACTTCCTGTTTCAGTTTAGCTATGGAATCAGGATGCACTTCCAGGCGTCCTTTTTTCTGACGTTCTTTACGGTAAGCATCAAAAAGCTGGAAATAGCTGTCAGCCAAAGGCGATACTCCCATCCATTGCAACAAAGAAACAATATATTCCGAAGTCACACGCGAACCGTGAAACCCCGCCTCACGCCCTTGCAATTCATCACTAGCCAAAAAATTGATAGTAGCTTCGGCAGAGGAACGGTTAATTGTATTCAAGGCCCTCTCAATAGGAAATTGGGCAAAAGTAATGTTTCCAACCAACAGTAACGCTAATAGTAAATAATCTCTCTTCATTGTACTTCAAATATCTTAAGTCATTTTCACTGATTGGTGAAATTTAATTCACCCGCCAATGTTTATTTTGTAGGTAACATACAAAAGTACGAAAGAAATAGATAGCATACATGATAGAATGCAAATTTATAAGTAACTTTGCACAAAATTGATTGGTAACTGTTATATTGTCATGTGGATACTTATTATAAGTCTGGTGTTGCTGGGTGTCATTGCGCTGATAGCCGGAATTATCCGCAACAAAAGACTGCAAAAGAAAATAGAAAAGGGCGAACTGGACCGTATGCCGGAAGTGAAGGAAGTAGATGTGGAATGCTGCGGACAACACGAAGTATGCGAACGGGATAGCCTGCTGGCAGCTGTCAGCAAAAAAATAGAATATTACGATGACGAAGAACTGGATCAGTTCATTGGCAGGGCAGGAGATGCGTATACAGAAGAAGAAACAGAAATGTTTCGGGATGTATTGTATACGACACTGGATGTAGAAGTGGCCGGATGGATACGTAGCCTTCAGCTCCGTGGCATTGAATTACCGGATGATCTCAAAGACGAAGTTTTTCTGATTATCGGAGAAAGAAGAAACGTAGAAGTAAAAAAAGCAGATGAGAGGTGATGGATTTACTACAATATACATTCTTTCAACACGCCCTATTGGGAAGTCTGCTGGCAAGCATTGCCTGTGGGATTATCGGTACATATATCGTAACCCGCCGCCTGGTATTTATCAGCGGAGGAATCACTCATGCTTCTTTCGGAGGAATCGGGTTAGGATTGTTTGCCGGAATTTCCCCGATACTCTCGGCAGCCGTATTCTCGGTATTATCAGCTTTTGGCGTCGAATGGCTTAGCAGACGGAAAGATATGCGCGAAGATTCTGCCATTGCAGTATTCTGGACGTTAGGGATGGCACTCGGAATTATGTTCAGCTTCCTGTCGCCGGGATTTGCGCCTGACCTGTCGGCTTACCTCTTCGGCAATATCCTGACCATCAACCAAATCGATTTATGGATGCTCGGCATATTGGCACTAATACTGACCGGATTCTTTTATCTGTTTATCCGCCCTATCGTATATATTGCTTTTGACCGTGAGTTTGCACGTTCGCAAAAAATTCCGGTAGAGATATTCGAATATGTGTTGATGATGTTCATTGCGCTGACAATTGTAGCCTGCCTGCGTATGGTAGGCATCGTACTGGCCATTTCTCTTCTCACCATTCCACAGATGACAGCCAACTTGTTCACTTATAGTTTCAAGAAGATTATCTGGTTATCAATCGGCATCGGTTTCTTGGGCTGCCTGGGTGGATTATTTATTTCTTATCACTGGAAAGTCCCTTCGGGAGCTTCCATCATATTCTTCTCTATCCTGATTTACGCTGTTTGTAAAATCGGAAAGAGTTGTTGCAGGAAAAAGTCATAATAATAGATAGTATATGGAAATCAAAATTCAATCACTGGAAAGTATCCATGAAGCAGCCCGTGAATTTATCGCTGCTATGGGCGACAACACTGTATTTGCTTTATACGGAAAGATGGGTGCCGGCAAAACGACATTTGTCAAAGCGCTCTGCGAAGAATTGGGCGTAACGGATGTTATCACTTCTCCTACTTTTGCCATTGTCAACGAATACCGTTCGGACGAAACCGGAGAATTAATCTATCACTTCGATTTTTACCGTATCAAGAAACTAAGCGAAGTGTATGACATGGGCTACGAAGACTATTTCTACAGTGGCGCTCTCTGCTTTATCGAATGGCCGGAACTGGTAGAAGAATTACTTCCGGGAAATGCCGTAAAAGTAACGATTGAAGAACTGGAAGACGGAAATAGAGTAATCAAACTATGACCGGACAATATATCGTACAAGGAATCTTTGCGCTGGCAGGAATCGTCTCCCTGCTGGCGTCATTGCTGAACTGGGACTGGTTCTTTACAACGCGCAACGCACAAACCATTGTCCGGAATGTAGGACGCAACCGGGCAAGACTCTTCTATGGGATACTGGGAATTATCATCATTGGAATGGCTATATTCTTCTTTGTGGAAACACGGAAAGCCATCACTCTTTGAGACATTTTTTCAGACAAAAGAACATAAGTACAAAAGACTACAAAAATATGTTCTTTTGTTCTTATGTCTAAAGCAACTGTCGTGACTTCATCTCCAGATACTTATTAATCACATCAATCGAAAGATTCTCCGGTGTAGTTAATAAAGAATAGATGCCATGTTGTTTCAAAGTAGATACAATCAGCCGCTTCTCGTAAGCGAACTTTTCTGCAATCACGTGCCGATAATACCCTTCCGTATCTTTTGCCGGTTGGGCGATATATTCCTTCAAATCGACATCTTCAAAAAAGACTACGAGCAAACGGTGCTGGCGGTTTAGTTGTTTCAGGTAAGATAATTGACGGTTCATTCCTCCTATGCTCGAGAAGTTAGTATACAGTACCAGCAGGCTACGCTTACTGACATGTTTGTTCAAATGAACGCAAAGAGCCGAGAAGTCTGTCTCCCCGAAAGTGGTCTGCTGACTATAAAGACTTTCCAGCAATGTCTGCATATATCCCGATTGCTTGGAAGCAGGCACAAAAGTATCGAAGTGTTCATCGAAAGTCACTAATCCGGCTTTATCTTCTTTCTGCATGGCAACATACGAAAGCACCAGCGAAGCATTAATTGCATAATCCAGCAAGGTCATTCCACGGAAAGCTTGCTGCATCACTCTACCTTTATCGATCACATTATAAATCTGCTGTGAGCGTTCGTCCTGATACACATTCACCATAAGTTCATGCCGACGGGCACTTGCTTTCCAGTTAATCGTACGGTAATCATCCCCCTTTACATACTCTTTAATCTGCTCAAACTCCGTATGATGCCCAACCCGGCGAATACGCTTTATTCCCAATTCAGTCAGATTATCACTTATTGCCAACAATTCATATTGATGGAGCATCAGATATGACGGGTACACTTTGATATCCAAAGGTTCTGCACAAGTATAGCGCCGGGATATAAAGCCGATTTTTCCGGTCACAAAAACTCTAATATGACCGAAAGAGTAAACACCACGATGAGTAGGTCGAAGACGATAGGTAACTGTTTTTCCCTCGTTTGCTCCAAGCTTCACCTGAAAGTCGACATCACGTTTCTGAAAGATAAAAGGGATCTCATCTATGATTTCTAAAGATACAGGATGCGGATAACTACTTTCTACCCGAATACTTACTTCATTTTCGTCGCCATTAGAGAAACGGTCGGCACACTGGCGGAAAGCACGGATTCCACGAATACGATAAAGAGAATATACGTCTGCCAGTACCACCAAAAGCAAGACAAAAAGTGCCCACTGCCCGATAACAAAGAACGGAGCAAAAACATATCCGCTACCCAACAACAGGATAACCAGGACAAGGGCAATATAGAAACGACGAGTTAGAAACAAATGAATTATGATTTATGAATTATGATTTATAATTTCTTGGGTTTACGATTTCTTCAACTTACAATTTACGTACAGTTTATAATTTACGATTTATGATTTCTTCGATTTATGTTATGAATAGAGTCAGACATCCAACGCGCAGCCCAAATCATAAATCAGAACTCATAAATCATAAATCTTTTCATTTTGGTACTTCCACTTTATCAATTAAGCGTTGCGTCACTTTCACTGGAGAATAGCCTTCCATTTCAGCTTCCGCAGTCAGGATCAGACGGTGCTGAAGTACATAAGGAGCTACAAACTTGATATCTTCCGGTGTCACAAAATCACGTCCCTGCAAAAGAGCATACGCTTTCGACGATTGCAGCATGGCTACAGATGCACGTGGAGAAGCTCCCAAATATACAGCTTTGCTGGTACGGGTCTGCTGTACAATCAATGCGATATATTGGAGCAACGTGCGGTCTACAAATACCTGATTCATGAAAGCACGAAGCGACAACAGTTCTTCTTTGGTAATAGCGGGAGTGATGTCGTCCAACTTCACCAATGCGGCATTGGTATGATGACGTTCCAAGATATTCACTTCCTCTTCCAATGAAGGATAATCCATCGTTATCTTCATCAGAAAACGGTCGAGCTGTGCTTCGGGAAGTTTGTATGTTCCCTCCTGCTCTACCGGATTCTGGGTAGCCAAAATCGTATAAAGATCTCCCATCCGGTGAGTCGTTCCATCAATACTGATCTGGCGCTCTTCCATTACCTCAAACAAGGCAGCCTGTGTCTTGGCAGGAGCACGGTTGATTTCATCGACCAATACAATATCCGCAAAAATCGGTCCCTGATGAAAATCAAAACCATTAGTTTTCATATTAAACACAGTCGTACCTAATACGTCACTCGGCATTAAGTCCGGAGTGAACTGGACACGACTGAAGTCTGCATCAATCAGACGAGCTGTCAAACGGGCCAACAGTGTCTTCGCAACTCCCGGAACACCTTCTATCAATACGTGTCCATTCGCCAAAATCGCTGTCAGTACCAAATCGACTGTCTGCTCCTGCCCTACTATGACGGAAGCAATCCGGTCTTTCAACTCTTGTATCTTCTCGGAAAAGAGAGTTAAATCTACTCGCTGTTCTGTATTCTCTTCCATAAATTTCTTCTTTAGATATGATTGATTATTTCATTCATTTTATCGATATATACCTTCATCTGCTCCGCATCAATAACACGTCCTCCGTAAATCACGGGTCTGACTTCGCGGATAAATTTAGCAATCTCTCCGGCATCCATTCCGGTTTTCCGGGCAATCCGGTGGAAAGAGCGTTCATCGTCGGCCACTTCTTCAATATCCACCTGAATCTCTCTCCGAAGTTCTTCGGCTAAATAGGAAAACTTCTTGCGAACTAAATCCGCATGGTCTTTCTTCTGAAAGTAAAGCGTGCCTATCAGTTCGGTAAATTCAAGAGATTTATTCGCCGGCTCGTGAATAACAGGGATCACCCGTTGCCGCCTCTTCGCTGTGAATATCATAAAGAGTATGATGGTAATCATCGTCAGATACAAAGCCCAACGAAGCGGTTCATGTGCAAGAAAATAACGGAAAGGTGATTGCTGCACCTGTGCAGTTTCTTTCATGTACCCCTCCGTGCGAACGATAGGAAGCTTCCCCATCTGCGACAACAAACGGAAGATATAGGTTGCATTTTTGCCGTCCAACATTCCGTAATTGGTAAAAATCAAAGGAGTGGAAACTAAAATAACTTCTCCTTTCCCCCACCGACGGGACATCGCTACAGGCATATAAACAAGACTATCCGTTGTCAACGAGTCCACCTCTGTTTCATACCGGAACTCATTCGACTCAAAAACTCTTTGTGCCAACACCCTTTCCGGAAGTGAATCTCCCCAAAAATAAGAGGAACACAACTGGGGATAAAAATAGAAAGTCTGACGGGGATAAACCGTCGAATCTCCTATCCAATGCAAGCTATCCTTTTTCATAAATGAAGTTGCATATTTCTTCAAAGCCATCGGACTGAAATAAGAATAGTAAGACCTGAACTGCAAGGTATCTTCCAAATATCTGCCGAACAAGGTACTCACCAACATGATCTTATCTCCGCGTTCCGCCATTTTCAACAGAGCGTTTACATCGACGTCCGACAATCGCAAATTATCAGAGATAACCAATATACCTTTGCGTTGCGTCGTATCTTCCTGCTCCAATTGATAGAGGCTTTTCCTCGAAAAAGTGTAGCCCTGTGGCAAAGAAGAAGACAATACGCTATCGAACACTGCACATCCGAAAGGTTGCTCGTCATTATGTCCGAAAGTGGGCTTCCACACAAAATTCTTCGGTAAATTATATTCTATTGCAAACATGATGAATAGAAAAGCGACAATAAAGACAATGAACCAGCGACTTCCTTTCATGCGACGCCTCCTTTCTCTATTTCTTCCTGCAAGACCTGCATTGTCCGGAAGAGTTCTTCCGTCGCCTCAAAGTTGCCATAACGTACCCGCAGGAAATGATTGGTCAGTTGCCTGAAAGCCGGTAGCCGGACTTCATTGATATACTGGGTAGGCGTTTTATAAAGTTGCCAGTCAATACGTTCAGCGTCACTAAGTTGTTTCAAAGTTTGCAGATAGAGCAAACGTACTGCTTCCCGGTAATTCTGACGGGAAAGCGCTTCCGCAATCCCTCCCGGAAAATCTACTCCGTAAATGGTGTCTTCTTCAACTGTATAAGGCAACACATTTTTATGCGAGACCATAAACAATTCCGGGCGTTTCCGATAGACAAACCAAACAATCAGCAACAAAAGAAGAATGGCAATACATACCAGAATAAGCCCTGAATACTCTTCAGCAAAATGACTGCCGAATATTTTGCGCAACAACTCCCCAAACTGCCGACTGATCCACTCAAAGACATTCATCTCCGGAGTAATCAGTTCACGGTTATAGTTGTATGCCGGATCAGACTGCCAGAGGGCAATCTGCGCCGTATCACAAACTAGTGTATCAGCCGGGGAAGTGAGATTCATCTAGTAGAGGTTTGGTTTAGAGTTTATCAAAATTGTCAATATCACTTTCTACCGTTATGCTGTCCACCACTTCCGATGCATGACCATACTGATAAACCAGACCGACGATACCGAATATAGCCGATAAGTAAGAACCATACAACATCAGGATAGAGAACAAATATTGCGCAAAGTTCAGTCCGACTGATGAAGAGGTTGCACCTCCGTCACTCATCGTAAAGATCATTTTTACAATATAGATCACATACCAGGGTATAGAAACGATTCCTTGTAACACACTGGCAATAATCCCCATCACAATTAAAATTAGAAAGACGCCTCCCCAGGTAGCAAATCCCAACCGGAATGTTTTTGCAAATGCCTCACCCAACGAAATGTCTTCAAATAAGTAGATGGGAGCCATTAATGCCAAAGGAACCATAAAGGCGAATAAAAGCGGGATGGTCAGAATGAGTGTGAAAGGTGTCAATACAGCCAATAAGACAATAAAGACCACCGCAAAGATGAATAAAAAGCTGCAGGCGATCCCCATCAAAAACAGTCTTTTAATATTACGGAGCAACAACGATTTTATATCGCCGAATACAACCCCGTTCAGGCGTTCTTCCCGTTCATTATACAATCGTACCATCGCATAAATCAAGGAAGTCATCAACAAAGCCCCCAAACATGAAAAAAAGACAACTCCTGCATAATTCAGTGCAAATGAAGGTCCCAGAGCAGCTAAAGGATTATCACTTATTCCTCCGGACGCCTGCATAGCAGTAATATCTGTCATACTTCCCATTAAACCACTAAAGTTTGCGGCTTGAATTAAGCATATAGGGAGTATCAGATAAGTTGAATACTTAAACAATTGTTTCCAATTCTCTTTTATAAAATCAAAAGAAGCGTTCAACTTCTCACCGAAAGGACGTTTCACATACATCGCAATCTTAGGTTTCTGTGATTCCATGTTTTTTTCTATTTGGTAAATAAATATAGTAGAATATAATAAATGCCAGAGAAGTGAATATCACGCCAAGCCTCAACACATCGGGAAGCTCTGTGTGCCGGGTAAGAAAACCTTCTATAAAGCCTGCCATAATGAACACCGGAACAGTGCCGATCACTATTTTCAAGCCTCGCTTCGCTCCTCTTCTGAAAGATTCCAGTCGGGAATAAGTGCCGGGAAACAGCCAGCCGTTGCCCAAAGCCAATCCGGCGGCACCGGCCACGATAATCGCCCAGATTTCAAGCGTTCCGTGCAACCAGATGGCAAGACTGGATTCCCACAACAAATCGTGTTGATAAAAGAATGTTTGAAAAGCTCCTACCATGATACCATTGGAGAGAAGCATATACCCTGTTCCAAAACTAGTCAGCAATCCCATTGCAAAGCAGTTGAAAGAGACCATCACGTTATTAAGTGTAATGCCCAAGAACATCGGTACTTCGGAAGAACCATTATATACGGCCATCGGCTCCCCATTGGCAATATTGTCGAGTGTCATATCCACATAACCGTTTCCCAATATCAGCCGGACAAAATCCGGGTCATTCGCTGCTGATAATACACCGATTAATGCGCTGGCAACAAAAATCAAAAAGGAGGTCAGTAATTCGCGCCGTGCATCGTGCATGGTTCGTGGCACTTCCTGTGTCCAGAAAGTAATAATCCGTGTCCACTTCTCGCGTTTATTGCGGTAGATTTCGTTGTGCAACGCTGAAGCCAGATTATTCAGATAAATAGTAATACGGGAAGTTGGGAAATGTGTTTGGGCAAATGCCAGGTCAGCTGTCAAGTCCGTATACGCATCGGCTAGTTGGTCGGGGGACAGACTTGCCGCCCGCTCCACAACTTTCTCTGTCTCCTTCCATTTTTCAATGTTCCGACGAATAAACGTTACTTCTTTCATGCTTTTCAATAGATTTCGGATAAGTTTTGTCCGAAACCGGAAGCAAAAATAAGAGAATTATGATATATTTGCAACGGAATCCTAAAAATGTTTAACCTGAAATGGCAGAATCTACGATAATAACCGGACAATTCGTTCGTATCAGCCAAACGCCCGCCAGTATCGGCGAACGACTGATGGCTTTAATCATCGATTATTTTCTGATCGGGCTTTACATCTTGTCCACTATTACGCTCTTGTCCAAATTAAGTTTACCGTCAGGATTCAGTTTGTTCTTTTTTCTGTGCGTCGTTTATTTACCGATTCTCGGTTATTCTTTTCTTTGCGAGATGTTCAATCACGGACAGAGCTTTGGCAAAAAACTCATCAATATCCGTGTCGTAAAAGTAGACGGTTCTACTCCAAGCATCGGCTCTTATCTGTTACGATGGCTTCTTTTCCCAATTGATGGTCCCATCACAAGTGGCCTTGGACTTCTGGTCGTTTTATTGAATAAGAACAATCAACGATTAGGGGATCTAGCTGCCGGCACTATGGTGATTAAAGAGAAAAACTATCGTAAGATACATGTCAGCCTGGATGAATTCGATTATCTGACCCAAAATTATCATCCGGTATATCCGCAATCGGCTGATTTATCTCTCGAACAAGTGAATGTAATTACCCGGACTTTGGAATCCAGCGAAAAAGACCGGGCAAGACGTATCACGGCACTTGCCAAAAAAGTACAGGAATTACTTTCCGTTACTCCCCGTGAGGGTAATCAAGAGAAATTTCTTCAGACGATACTTCGCGATTATCAGTATTATGCATTGGAAGAAATATAACCAGAATACGCTGTTTCAGACTATTCAGGCAAGGGATTATTCTCATAGCAATGAGTATTTTTTCTCATAGCTGTGAGAACTTTTTCTCATAGCATAAAACTGTTTGAGAAAAAGCCCGCAAAAAAAAAGGGGTATACTCACAGAGCACACCCCTTATCTTAATTTTATCTGCAATGAGACCGGACGTCGTTTAGTCCACCTGTCCCAGAGAGTTTCCGTATTCCATTTCTCCCTGAACCACAAAGAGGACTTCTTCAGGATCGTATTCCCCTATTTCATCCTTTTTGGCTTCTTTTACAATGTAAGCCACAACCTCTTCCAAATCGATGTTGACATAGCCGTCTTCATCGGGTTGAGCGTCGAGAATACCACTTTCAGAGTAATACTCGTCGATTAAATCGAGAAAATAATACAATTCATCGTCCGAGAACTTCTCTTTCAGTTCTTGAGGCAGATAGTTTTTGATAAACTCGATGGTCTTTTCGTCATCGGCATCTGCTAATAAAAAATCGTCTTCCAGTCCCATTTTTTTAAGTATTAAGTGATAAGTATTAAGTATTATCGACTATAAAAGCTTCTTCACCTTTTCTGCGAATACCGGTTTGCCAACTGCACCTACCTGTTTGTCTACTATCTCACCGTTCTTGAAAAACAATACAGTAGGAATATTACGGATACCATATTCAGCAGCCATATCACCATTTTCGTCTACATCGCACTTACCGATGATTACTTGTCCTTCAAACTCCGCAGCCAATTCTTCAATGATAGGAGCCACCATCTTGCATGGGCCACACCAAGGAGCCCAAAAATCTACAACAACCGGTTTTCCTTCTGCAAGAACCTCTTTATAGTTGCTGTCTGTAATTTCTAAAGCCATTTTTTTAAGTATTAATTATTAAATGTTATTTCGTTAGCTTATTCTCGCCACAAATATAATCAATTTATATGAAATCCCAGTTCCGGACGTTCCTTTAAATATGTTATTAAATCCCGACCCACCGAAAGCTTAATCGGACGGGAAATCAAATCAATTGACATGTGGCTTACATCGGCATCATCCGTCACTTTAAAATACAGTTCCGTATTTCCCGGATGTTCTTTGGTCAGAGTGGCAAGCTCAGTAACCAAAGCCGAGTTCAAGACTGACAGAGGAATGATAATCGTGATCTTCTGTACCAGTTCTTCTTTCACGTCGGGAAGAAGTTCCATAGAAGTGATTTTCACCTCCAATTCATCCTGTCGCCATTGTTTCGCTTGACAACGGGCTTTAATATATAGGAACGTTCCTTCGTTGAGATATCCCTGATAAGTCACCCAGTCATTTCCCCAGAATGGGATTTCGGTAGAACCGGAATAATCTTCAATCTTAGCAATACCATACGGATTTCCATTCTTGCTGACTCCACGACGAACACTAGTCACAATCCCTCCCATCGTTATTTCACGACCAACAAGTGCAGCTTTATCTTCCAAATCCGCCATCCGTGTATTGCAGACATGTTCCAATACGATAGAAAATTCATCCAACGGATGAGCAGAAAGATAGATACCTACCAAATCACGCTCACGATTCAGACGATCGAGATCACTCCAACGTTCTACACCTTGAGGTATTTCAGGAGTTGCAACATCAATAACGTTTTCACCACCGAACAAAGAGTTGAAAGCAGCTGCCTTATCTGCCTGATAGCGGTTACCATAGCGCATCAATGTTTCCAGAAATACTTCACCCTTAGAATTTACAGCAAAGTATTGCTCCCGCTTCAGTTCCGGGAAACTATCAAACCCTCCGGCTAATGCCAGACACTCCATATTCTTCTTGTTGCAGGCATTCAGGTTGACACGTTGCACAAAGTCGAATATACCGAGGAAAGGACCATTCTTACTACGTTCCTCCATAATACTATGGACAGCAGCTTCACCCACCCCTTTGACAGCCCCTAGTCCAAAACGGATATTACCATCATGGTTTACTGTAAACTTCAGGTTACTTTCGTTTACATCCGGCCCCAGCGTCTGAATACCCATTGCCTTACATTCGTCCATCAGTTTCGTAATATCGGTAATGTTCGACAAGCTTCGGCTCATCACAGCAGCCATATATTCAGGAGGATAATTAGCTTTTAGATAGGCTGTTTGGTAAGCTACCCACGAATAACAAGTAGCATGTGATTTATTGAAAGCGTATGACGCAAACTTTTCCCAGTCGGTCCAGATTTTTTCAAGAACTTTCGGGTCATGCCCGTTCTTTCGTCCACCTTCAATAAATTTAGGTTTCATGTGGTCCAGCTTGTCACGCAGCTTCTTACCCATCGCTTTACGGAGTGCATCAGACTCACCGCGGGTAAAGTCCGCCAATAAGCGCGACAGAAGCATCACCTGTTCCTGATAAACCGTAATACCATACGTATCCTTCAAGTATTTCTCCATTACCGGAATATCATACTCAATCGGCTTACGCCCATGTTTACGGTCGATAAAATCAGGTATATAATCCATCGGCCCCGGACGATAAAGAGCATTCATGGCAATCAAATCTTCGAATGTAGAAGGCTGCAATTCGCGCAGGTACTTCTGCATGCCGGCAGATTCAAACTGGAATGTACCAATCGTCCGTCCGTCACTATATAATTTATAAGTAGCCGGATCGCAGATGTCTATCGCATCGACATCTACTTCAACATTACGGCTTAAACGGATATTTTCAACGGCCTCTTTGATAATAGACAAAGTTTTCAGACCAAGGAAGTCCATCTTAATCAATCCGGTATCTTCAATCACCGAACCTTCATACTGGGTAACAAGCATTTTTTCGCCCGTTTCCTTATCATCAGCAGTGCTGACAGGTACCCAGTCGGTGATATCGTCACGACAGATAATCGTACCACAAGCATGTACACCTGTACCACGTACGTTACCTTCGAGCATCTTAGCGTACTTGATCGTATCCCGTACCAACGGATCGGATGATGCTTCCGCAGCTTGTAGTTCGGGAACATATTCAATCGCATTCCGCAAGTTCAGTTTCTTATCAGGAATCTTATCCGGCACTAATTTAGCCAATCGGTCAGACTCCGATAAAGGCAGCTTTTGCACACGGGCAACATCCTTGATAGCTAACTTGGTAGCCATTGTACCATAAGTGATGATATGAGCTACTTTTTCCTGACCATATTTATTCGTTACCCAACGAAGTACCTCTCCACGACCGTCATCATCAAAGTCCACATCGATATCGGGCAAGGAGATACGGTCCGGATTCAAGAAACGCTCAAACAGCAAATCGTACTGGATAGGGTCGATTTTCGTAATTCCCAGACAATAGGCCACCGCCGAACCGGCAGCTGAACCACGTCCCGGACCGACCGACACACCCAATTCCTTACGTGCCGCATTGATAAAGTCCTGTACAATCAAGAAGTATCCTGGGAAACCCATCGTTTTCATGATATACAGTTCAAAGTTCATTCGCTCTTTGACTTCTTCCGACAGAGGTTCACCATAAATTCTCTTAGCTCCGTCAAAAGCTAGTTTCGCCAAGTAATCTCCTTCAAGTTTAATACGATAGAGTTTATCATAGCCACCCAAGCGTTTGATTTTTGCTTTCGCATCCTCTTCACTCAATACCACATTACCGTGCTCATCTTGAGTAAACTCATCAAACAGGTCTTTTTCCGTAAACTTCGCCCGATAGCCTTCTTCCGTCCCAAAATCTTCGGGAATAGCAAAAGTAGGCATGATAGGTGCATGGTCGATGGAGTAATATTCTACCTTGTCAAGAATCTCCAGCGTATTGCTCAACGCTTCGGGAACGTCGGCAAAGAGTTCGTTCATCTCTTCGCGTGTTTTCATCCATTCCTGTTTGGTATAAAGCATACGGCTAGGATCATCCAAATCCTTACCGGTACTCAAACAGATCAAACGGTCGTGCGCTTCCGCATTCTCTTCATCTACAAAGTGAACATCATTCGTACAAATTAGTTTGACATTGAACTTCTTAGCATATTCAATCAGATATTTGTTCACATTTACCTGCAACGGATAACATTCGTGATTAGCACGGGGAACAGTCGCTTTATGACGCTGCATCTCCAGATAATAATCATCCCCAAACAGGTTCTTATACCATTGTATGGCTTCTTCGGCTTCTGCAAATTGCCCGGCAGTAATCCGCTTCGGCACTTCACCACCAAGACAGGCCGAACAAACAATAAGTCCTTCGTGATATTTTTCCAGTTCGCTACGATCAGTACGCGGGCGCATATAATATCCGCGTGTCCATGCGTGCGATACTAATTTAATAAGATTATGATAACCTTTTTCATTCTTAGCCAATACAATCAAGTGATAACCACTTTGGTCGGGCTTACCTTCTTTTAAGTCCATAGTGCGGCGCGCAACATACATTTCACAACCGATGACAGGTTTGAAAAGCCTGTTTTCCGCTTCCACTATCTTAGCTTTGCAAGTAGCAATCTCGGCTTCTTTATCCGCGCACTCTATTGTGCCGGCCTCAATTCCCGCAATTCGCTTCTTCAGGTCTTTAACTTCACCTTTCGGACCGCTGTTCTTTTTATTAACGTAGTTCGTAAATTCCTTAATACCGAACATATTTCCATGATCGGTCACGGCAATACCCTTCATCCCATTTTGCATGGCTTTATCGACCAGACGAGCTACACTAGCCTGACCATCCAACAGAGAATATTGAGTATGGACATGTAAATGAACGAAATCCTGCATAATGATAAGTAGTTAATTTGAAGGCATAAAATTACTACCTCTTGGGTTATAAACAAAAATAATCCTCAAAAAGTTATCAACATTCGCATTTCTATGCCCATTTACTTGCTGATTTTTTAAATTAAGTATATTTTTGCAGACAATATCATTAAACAGCATTCATGGGCCGACTAAAGAAATTGAAGAAAATACGTATTCACCGCGAAGGAACACATATATTATGGGCAAGCTTTTTGCTATTGCTATTGATTAATGCAGCTCTTTATTGGGGAATCGATTGCAAAATACCTTTTTATGTGGTAGCAGTAGCGAGTATAGCAGTCTATCTGCTGATGGTGAATTTCTTTCGATGTCCGATCCGTCTCTTCGGGCAGGACACTGAAAAGATTGTCGTAGCACCCGCCGATGGAAAAATCGTCGTCATCGAAGAAGTGGATGAAAACGAATATTTCCATGACCGCCGCTTAATGGTATCTATTTTTATGAGCATCGTGAATGTACATGCCAACTGGTATCCGGTAGATGGTACTATTAAAAAGGTAGCGCATCATAATGGCAATTTTATGAAAGCATGGCTGCCGAAAGCCAGCACAGAAAACGAACGTTCTACGGTAGTGATCGAAACTCCGGAAGGAGTGGAAATACTCACCCGGCAAATCGCCGGAGCAGTGGCACGCCGTATTGTCACCTACGCTGAAGTAGGAGAAGAATGTTATATTGACGAACACATGGGATTTATCAAATTCGGTTCCCGCGTGGATGTGTATTTACCCATTGGCACGGAGATTTGTGTCAAAATGGGACAATTAACGACCGGTAACCAAACGGTTATCGCCAAACTTAAATAATTCTGTCACAATGACAAACGTTATTAAAAATAGTATTCCGAATACCGTAACCTGCCTGAACCTTTTCTCCGGTTGTATTGCTTGCGTCATGGCTTTTGAAGCAAAATATGAACTGGCTCTACTTTTCATCGCTTTAAGTTCTATTTTTGATTTCTTTGACGGATTGTTGGCTCGTGCACTTAATGCACATTCCATTATCGGAAAAGACCTGGATTCATTGGCAGATGATGTCAGCTTCGGAGTTGCTCCCTCACTGATCGTATTCTCCTTGTTCAAAGAAATGTACTATCCGGCAAATATGGAGTTCATCGCTCCTTATCTACCCTATTTGGCATTCTTGATTTCTGTTTTTTCTGCCTTGCGCCTGGCTAAATTCAACAATGACACACGGCAGACCAGCTCTTTTGTCGGACTCCCAGTACCAGCCAATGCTCTGTTTTGGGGCTCATTAGTGGCAGGGGCACATGACTTCCTGATATCAGACAACTGCCATCCTGTCTACCTTCTTATACTTGTCTGTCTGTTTTCCGGACTACTGGTATCAGAAATACCGATGTTTTCTTTGAAATTTAAAAACCTGTCATGGAATGACAACAAAATCAGTTTTATATTCCTGATTATCTGCATTCCTCTTCTTCTACTTCTTGGAATTAGCAGTTTTGCCGCCATTATTGTATGGTATATTTTACTTTCACTTTTTACAAGAAAAAGTAAATAAACAATCTCTTGGCACGTTTGTTGTACTATGAGTTTTATCAAAGTAACAACATAAAAATCATAGTCCGATGCATATACTTTTATTCATACTCATTTTTATCATTGCCATTTTCGTATTTGGCCTTTCTATTGTCGGCTTCATATTAAGAACGATTTTCGGATTAGGACGTAGTTCTTCTTCATCCCGCCCGAAACAGACGGAATCAGGACGTACAAGCCAACAAAGCTATAACCAAACGAATCGCCGTTCAAATGATGATGAAGAAGAAATATATTCCGAGAATGTTCCGGAGAAAAGACATAAAAAAATATTCACCCAGGATGATGGCGAATATGTAGATTTTGAGGAAATCAAATAGCCATTACACTGCTTTCATTTCCGTTTCGCTGCAAAAAACTCTTTCATTAGTGCAGCGCATTCGTCAGCCATTATCCCTTTTACAACCACTGTTTTAGGATGTAGAGCCGAACCGGCATATTTCTGATAGCCGCGTTTTTCATCTTCGGCACCAAACACAAGCTTGCTTGTTTGTGCCCAAGCAATAGCCCCTGCGCACATCACGCAAGGCTCAACGGTGACATACAGGGTACATTCGTTCAAATACTTACCACCAAGCACGTTGGCAGCAGCTGTAATAGCCTGCATCTCAGCATGAGCCGTTACATCATTCAATGTTTCTGTGAGATTATAGGCACGCGCAATAATCCGCTCTTTACAAACCACGACAGCTCCAACGGGAACTTCTCCTCGCTCGGCAGCCTTACCTGCCTCTATCAAGGCTTGTTTCATGAAGTAAATATCGTCCAGCATTCCCCTCTTTAATTTTTAATTTTCAACTATCGTCTCATATCATGTTCACCAAAAAGGGTGGGATAATCTTCTTCCATATTCTTATGGATAAACATGAGAATTGTTTCACGAAGCCAACGTGACTTGTTCGTTATCTTATATTTCTCAAGATAACGATCTACAATCAGCTGTTCTTCGTCGCTCAATAAAATGCTCATCCGTCGTTCCCTTTTGGTACATTCGACATGCATTTTCAGGCACTTCTTACTCCTTTTTCTCATATCTTCTGCAAAATTACTTTTACTTCTGTAAAAACAAAGAATAAAAGCAGTAAATTTGCAAAAAAAGATGGCTGAACATAATGATTTAGGAAAATCCGGAGAAAATGCCGCCGTAGCTTATCTTGAGCAGAAAGGTTATCTTATTCGTGACCGGAATTGGAGAAGAGGACATTTCGAACTGGACATTGTAGCTGCAAAAGACAATGAACTAATTGTAGTAGAAGTGAAGACGCGCAGTGACACTCTGTTTGCAGCCCCGGAAGATGCTGTAGATTTACCCAAAATAAAACGTACAGTACGTGCAGCAGATGCCTATATCAGATTGTTTCAGATTGACACTCCTGTACGCTTCGATATCATCACTGTAGTAGGCAACGACGGGAATTTCAAGGTTGAACACATAGAGGAAGCGTTTTATCCTCCTTTATATTAAAGAAAGCTGTGGATTTAGATATTCATCATTATAAAAGCCGTGAAATTCGTGCAATCTGCGCTTTAATTTATGATATAACCAATTATGAAAACATACTATAATTATTAATTCATTATGAATGTAGAAACTGTCAGAGAATACTGCTTGAACAAGAAAGGAGTCACCGAATCTTTTCCTTTCGATGATGTATCACTGGTTGTAAAGGTAATGAACAAGATGTTTGCTCTCATTGACCTGGAAGAAGCTAATCACATCGCACTAAAATGTGATCCGGAAAAAGCAATCGAATTGCGTGAACATTATTCGGGAATTGAAGGGGCTTATCATTTTAATAAAAAGTACTGGAATAGTGTCCGCTTTGACAGTGACGTAGATGATAAATTGATGAAAGAGCTTATTGACCACTCTTATGATGAGGTAATCAAAAAATTTACTAAAAAGTTACGCGCAGAATATGATGCCCTCCCCTGATACATTCCCGGTTCCATTGATTCATATCAACGAGACGAACTCGACCAACAATTATCTGCAATCTCTCTGTTCTGAACAGAAGGTGGAGGAATTAACTGTCGTTGTCGCCGATTTTCAGACTTCCGGTCGGGGACAGCGTGGAAATTCGTGGGAATCAGCTCCTGGCAAGAATCTTCTTTTCAGCACCGTTATCTTCCCCGAGTTTTTGGAAGCACGACGTCAGTTTCTTATTTCACAGATTATATCTTTAGCTATTAAAGAAGAATTGGATACCTATACCACCGACATTTCTATCAAATGGCCGAATGATATTTATTGGAAAGAAAAAAAAATATGTGGGATGTTGATAGAAAACGATCTGATGGGGCGGAATATCAGTCAGAGCATTATAGGAATCGGAATCAATATTAATCAAGAGATATTTCACAGTTCTGCTCCTAACCCCGTTTCACTGCTACAAATCACAGAAGAAGAGCATGATCTATTTGAAATACTGAAAAATATCATGCTGCGTATCCAATCTTATTATAGCTTGCTCAAAAAAGGCGATACGACATCAATAGCCTGTCAATATGAAAAATCTCTTTTCAGAAGGGAAGGGATGCATCGATATAAAGATGCCAATGGAGAATTTCTTGCACGAATCGTTTGTGTAGAACCTGAAGGAAAGTTGATATTAGAAGATGAGAAGCTGATTAAAAGAGGGTATATGTTTAAGGAAGTAGAATATTTACTGAAATAAGCTATTCTATTCCAGATCAAAACATTATCTTTGAAACGTGCGTTTTTATATAAAACTCTTTCATTTATGAAAACAAAATTAATTTTCCTCCTTCCATTGTTATGGATATTAATAGGATGCGATGATTCAGATTCTGCAACATTGCATATATCAGAATCGAAGTTTGATAACATCAGCGCAAGCGGTGAATCATTAACGATAGATATTACTTGTAGTTCCTCATGGACTGTTACAAGTAATAAACAATGGTGCATTCCCAATACACAAAAAGGAGAAAACGATGGAAAGTTAATCTTATCTATTAATGCAAATCTGGAATCCAAATCCAGAACAGCAACTGTCACTATCATAAGTCATAAGGTTAGCAAAACTGTTCAAATCATTCAAAATGGCTCTACCAATACGGCTGAAGAATACCATTATGAACTCCCTGTAATCTTTCATGTATTGTATAAAGAAGATGAGAATTCTCTACAAAAAGTAAATTCAAGCCGTTTATCCCATATACTAGACAAAGTGAACAGTCTGTATAAAAGCAAGAATAACAGTGTAGACATGAATCTTACTTTTACATTGGCAACAACAGATAAAAATGGAGAAACATTACCCAATCCTGGCGTAGAATATATCCAATGGCCAGAGTCATACCCTATCGATTGTGAAGCTTTTATGAAGGATAATTCGGGAAAATATGTAAAATACTTATGGGATCCAAACTCATATATCAACATTATGGTTTATAATTTTACAACTGAACCGAATTCAAATTCAGTAACATTAGGTATCTCTCATATTCCTTTTTCTACTACAGGCAAGCATTATTTAGAAGGGCTTGGTGAAACAGACTACTCTCATCTAACATTAGCAAATTTACAATTCCCACTATCTGTCTCCATTAATAGCCTATATATTAATGAAGAGTCTACTCCAACAGAATATAGTACAGCAGACATTGCTGTCACGCTAGCTCATGAATTAGGACATTACCTGGGACTACATCATGTCTTTGCCGAAACCGATAATGGCACGTGTGAAGATACGGATTATTGCAAAGATACCAAAAGCTATAATAAACAAGAGTATGATAGCAAATGTGATTACATATATGAGAATGAGAGAGAAAAATACACATTTAAAAATTTGGTAAAACGAACAGGATGTGATGGTATAGAGTTTATCTCTTATAATATCATGGATTATGCTATTAGTTATTCAAACCAATTCACTCAAAATCAACGTGAACGTATCAGACATGTCTTATCCTATAGTCCTCTGATACCCGGACCGAAGAAAGGAGACATTGATACCCGAGCGCTTAATGAAGGGCCTTTGGATTTACCAATACGAACTATAAAATAACAAATTGAATATAATTGAAAAGAGGTGAACCGCTTAGCGATTCACCTCTTTTTCTATCCTCAATATCTTATCCAATGTCTTTTGAGCTTCTGTTGATGGAAAACGCAGAATCACTTTCTGCAAAGAGTTACGCGCTTTCTCATACCGGGTAGTGAACAACTTCGATAATCCATCCCGGTAGCGGGCATACTGCATTTTAGTGGGAGAAGAAAGTTTTTTATAATCCATCTCCAACTTTTTCTTCTCCTGTTCTGCTGTCAAATAATAATAGTTTCCTAAAAAGATATTAGCCGCCAGATTATCCGCCTCAAGTTGCAATATTTTTTCGTACATACGCAAAGCATCTTTCTCCTGCCCACGACATACCTGCATTTCTGCGCAAGCTTCCAAACAATCTACATTATTAGGAGTCTTTTGCAGTAATTCCTTGTAAAATAAATAGGCTTTATCGTAATTCCGATTCTTTTTATAGGCAAGCGCTAATTCTGTAGCCAGTTTGGAGCTAATTTCACTGTTCTTGTCTACATTCGTCCAATAATACATTTCCGTACGGTCTATATTCAGAGCGATAGTCTGCCGGAAATAGCTCACAGCCTGCCCATTCTGCCCTGCCTCAATGGCAGCAGACACTTTTTGTAACATCTCATCAACCGACTGCGCATTCAGCACCAGCGGCAATGAAAATAAAGAGATAAGAAAAATAGTTAAGGTCCTCATAATCCATCTGATTGCTATTTAGTTCGTGACACACAAAGATACAATAAAAAAATAAAAAATGTACCTTTGTTCGCGAAAAGAACAATCAATTTGATAAAAGTGTTTTTATACAATGACAGATAAAAAAAAATCCTCCGAAAACAGACGAATATTACAGATAGCCATCCCATCGATTATATCGAATATTACCGTTCCGCTACTGGGACTTATCGATGTCACGATCGTAGGACATCTTGGTTCTCCGGCGTACATTGGAGCCATTGCAGTAGGGGGAATGTTATTCAATATTATCTACTGGATTTTTGGATTCCTGCGCATGGGGACAAGCGGAATGACTTCACAAGCGTATGGTCAGCATGATTTAAACGAAATCACCCGGTTACTACTACGTTCCGTTGGAGTAGGATTGTTTATAGCACTTTGCCTGTTGATACTCCAATACCCTATCCTGAAACTGGCATTTACACTGATACAAACCACACCGGAAGTCAAGCAATTGGCAACGACCTATTTCTATATCTGTATTTGGGGAGCCCCTGCCACATTAGGGCTTTATGGATTCGCCGGCTGGTTTATCGGGATGCAGAATTCACGCTTTCCCATGTATATAGCTATTACTCAAAATATTGTCAACATTGTAACCAGCCTATGTTTTGTCTACTTATTGGATATGAAAGTGGCAGGAGTGGCAACAGGGACTTTAATTGCCCAATATGCAGGTTTCTTCATGGCTATTCTGCTATATATGCGCTATTATAGTGCACTTAAAAAGCGGATTGTGTGGAAAGAGATCATACAGAAACAAGCCATGTACCGTTTCTTTCAAGTTAACCGGGACATATTCTTCCGCACCCTCTGTCTTGTTATAGTCACTATGTTTTTCACCTCTGCAGGAGCCGCTCAAGGAGAAATCGTATTAGCTGTAAACACCTTGCTCATGCAATTATTTACTCTATTTTCGTACATTATGGACGGATTTGCTTATGCCGGTGAAGCACTGGCCGGCCGTTACATAGGTGCCAAAAATCAAACAGGCTTGCGTAACACAGTACATCACCTTTTCTATTGGGGATTCGGTCTTTCACTGGTATTCACAATTCTCTATGCAGCTGGCGGAAAAGAATTCCTGGGATTACTAACCAATGACGCTTCAGTAATCAGCGCTTCAGACACTTATTTTTACTGGGCACTTATCATTCCGTTAGCCGGTTTCTCCGCTTTCCTATGGGATGGCATTTTTATCGGTGCCACTGCTACCCGACAGATGCTTTACTCCATGCTAGTCGCTTCTGCCAGCTTCTTTGGAGTCTATTACGCTTTCCATCCCCTTTTAGGAAATCATGCTCTATGGTTGGCTTTTCTCATTTATCTTTCATTGCGGGGAATTGTACAAACCCTTTTGGGAAGGCAAATAATGAAAAAAGTAATCGCATCCCGGTGAGGCTATCCGATAAATTATCTCTATATTTGCGGCAAACAATAAAAAGCAAAAGGTATGGCAAAGTATAAAAGAATCTTACTAAAGCTTAGTGGAGAAAGCTTAATGGGCGAAAAGCAATATGGCATTGACGAAAAAAGATTGGCAGAATATGCTGAACAAATCAAAGAAATCCACCAGCAAGGGGTACAGATTGGCATCGTTATCGGAGGAGGCAATATATTTCGCGGACTAAGCGGAGCCAATAAAGGTTTTGACCGTGTGAAAGGTGACCAAATGGGAATGTTGGCTACCGTTATCAACAGTCTCGCTCTAAGTTCTGCTCTTGTGGCTACCGGCGTAAAAGCACGTGTGTTAACAGCAGTCCGGATGGAACCTATCGGTGAATTCTATAGTAAATGGAAAGCCATCGAATGTATGGAAAATGGTGAAGTAGTCATTATGTCCGCTGGAACGGGAAATCCTTTCTTTACTACAGACACCGGTTCTTCACTTAGAGGTATAGAAATCGAAGCAGACGTTATGCTGAAAGGTACTCGTGTAGATGGCATTTACACAGCTGACCCCGAAAAAGATCCTACCGCTACCAAATTCGACGATATTACATATGATGAAGTACTGAAACGTGGTCTGAAAGTCATGGATTTGACGGCGACTTGTATGTGCAAAGAAAACAATCTGCCAATCGTCGTATTTGATATGGACACAGTAGGCAACTTAAAGAAAGTTATCAGTGGAGAAGAGATAGGTACGTTAGTACACAACTAATTTGTCACTATCGATATTCATTTGTCTATCAGATGATACTCTGATCTGATAAGACATTGATTATTCATTAAAAAATAAGAAGTGCGAATTTTGCAGTATAGCTTTAACCAAAACTAATCCTGTAAAATTCGCACTTTGTTTTTCCTCTCAAATATTATATAGAAACAAACACCTATTTATCAAAATACTGAATCAAATCATACGCATTAAAATTCAATTCGCGGGCAAAGAAAGATAGATAAGGAAAGAGTTGATAAGAATTATCATAAAGACCTTTATTAGCAGGTTTCGACGAATTGTCCGTACCATCATCATCCTGGTATTTGAACCAATGCCAGCCAACACAATTCTTAGCTTCAAGCAATCCTAATGTAAAATGCTGATAAGCATAAGCTCTCTCGTTTTGTGTAGGAACAGAATATCCGGCTCCCGACTGGTTATTCAGATCAGAGTCCTCCACCCCTTTCGTATAAAACTCACTTACAAGAAACGGTTTGTCCGCCCAATTAGCCCAATCAGCAATCGCTGTTGTCAGTTCAGGACTCCAACGACTATAATAGTTGATAGAAATAACATCACAATATTTTCCGGCAGCTCTCACTACTCCTTCCATATATTTAGGAGTTCCATGTAATCTTGTTCCCAGATAAAGCAACTTATCATCTACTTTCTTCACTGCCTCTTTCACTGCTTTATAATATTTCTCTGCTACAATCCCGGCAAACTCATTATTCAAGTCATCCGTCACACTTTGCATACCTTTAGAATCCATAAAAGCTTTCGCCGCAACATAAGCCGGATCACTTGAGTTACTGATAGCCAGAAAACGATCTAAAATCCGGGAACTGTTTGAAGAGAAGTTTATCTCATTATCCGAAAAGAAACCTAACACATTAGGATCACGCAAATAATCTGCGAAAGCACTACCTGCCAAATATGATTCACACCATTCACTCCATCCATTATAAAACACAAGACCTGCTGCGTTATCATCGCTTCCTCCAGGGTAATTATAAGACTTCGCACTCTTGAACTGACTTAAAAAAGCAAATGAAGGCGCCAAAGTTAACGGACTGCTCGGATTGGAAGCATTATGAGTCTGAATCAGTGAATAAGTTCCTGTACAGAAGGCACCTGTACCGTGAAAGCCGATCTCACTCAATTCACGTTGAGTAGTAGATAACCATTTCTCATCAGTTCCAAACCTGCTATTCCAGGCCGTTTTATTACGACTGGAAGTTCCCTTACGCAAAGAAGTCGCACTACGTTCCAGATGCAGACAACCTTCCGGATCAACCAACCACCAACGTCCGTCTATTTTCTTCGTATAAAATCTTCCCGTAGCCGCCTGTTTCGGAAGCGTAGTCGAACTTCCGTATTTATTAACCGACTCCTGATACGCTTTCAACGTTTTAATAGCCGGCTTATACCCGTCCATATACGCAATAATACGTGTATTCTCTGTTTTCCAACTAGATATAGGCGGATAAGCACTGGAATACTTAACATTGATAGGGCGATACATATTGGCATTTAATGACGGAGTATACATCACAGAAGCTCCGGGAGCAGGCAAATCTTCCGGATATTCCGATTCTACATCTCCCCCTCCCATCACTATGTCAGGAGGCATAAAATTAGGATCTTTATCATCATCATCCGTACAAGACACCATAGGAATAGAACTTATAAACAGAAAAGTTCCCAATATAAATAGTTTTTTCATGGTATGTATTTTATTTATTATTAGTTGATTGTTGATCGAACCAGTCAGCCAAACGATAAGCGTTGATATTCAATTCTTTCATAGCATCAGCCAACGGTTTATAAAGATTGTATTCATTATCTACCAGCCCTTTGTTAGAGTCCAGATTCGAAGGATCTACCCCTTTTGCTGTCGGATCATTATCCTGATAACGGAACCAATGCCATCCGACACAATTCCCACTTTCCAATAATCCCAAAACAAAATGCTGGTAGGCATATCCACGTTCCTGCTGGGTTTGAACGGTGAAACCTGCCCCTGTTGTGTTTGCCAGCCCTGAATCCATTCCTTTCGTATAAAATTCCGTGATGATGAAAGGTTTTTGAGCCCATTCGCCCCAATGCTTCATGGTCTTCTCACTCGGTGTCCATGCACCATAGTAGTTAATAGCAACGACATCACAATACCTGCCTGCCGCTTCCACAATCTGGCGGATAAACTTAGGTTTTCCATGTAGACGACTACCTAAATAAAGGTGATTGGGATCATATTTCCGAATCGCTTCCGACACCACTTTATAGTATCGTTCCGCTACTACCCCCGCAAACTCTTCCCGATGTTCGTCCGTAATTTGCTGCAAAGTAATACCCTGCTGTTTCAACCAGGATTCTGCATACAATCTTCCCGGATCATTGGGATTCTTCAAAGTCAGATACCCCTCCAGATTCTTCGGCCCGAACGGCAGTTCATTATCCGAAAAATAGCCGATGATATTTTTATCCGTTTTATTTGCGACCAGTTTTTGTGCCATCTCATCGCAATAGGTTTCGAACTCCGGGTCAAAAACAAAAATACACTGATTAGGATATCCCGTATTACCAGGTAACTGATAAGTTCCTCCTCGTTTCTTCCCATATCCACTCATCAGGTTCAGAATGATTGAGCGAGTCAGTACCTCCTTATGAGAGGCATTGTAAGAGGCAATAGCTTCCTCATTACTCCAGGAGCCGGCCCCGGAAAAGCCCAGCGAATGAATCATCCGTGCCGTTCCTTCGATCCATTTTTCTTCCGTACCGAATTTGTCCAGCATTGCTTGTTTATTGCGTTCGGAAGTACCTAAACGTACTCCTACCACCACTTTCTGCAAATGCCGATACCCATCGGGATCAATCATCCACCATCGATCTCCGGTACGTTCTACCCTGAAAAATCCTGTAGCCCGATGCCTGGGAGCATCCAAATCACTTCCATACTTATTCACACGTACTTTACCAGTAGGTTTGAACCCATCCAATTGAGCAATAGTACGAGTATCATACTCTTTCCAAGGCAGATTTTTCTGTCCTTTCACCCACGGACGGGCAGTGACCTTAAATGTGCTTCCCTGCGCATAACCAAACTGGGATAACAGCAGTAAAAACAATATAACTATACTATTTTTCATCATCTAATATTCTTTTACGATTCGTATTGCATTTAAAATAGGCACAGATTCCACCGCTCCAAAACGAACGACAAGCCCCTTTCCTTGTGAAACCGGAACAATATATTTCTTAATAACCGCACGTTCGGAACCGTATTCTTCTGCAATATTCATTTGTTTGGCAACAGATACTCCATTTATATCCACAGAAAATACCCGGTTAATATAGTCCTCCCTCACTACATCATTTCCTAAATTATACACCAAAGCCTCTCTTTTATTTTCAGAAGTAAGTTCTGTCCAATACAAATATACAGCATAAACACCATCCGGTACATCTGCCTTAAAAGCTTCAATGCCTACTCGCTGTGTCTGGAAGACAGGATCCTGATCCGTCCCCAGTATATCTGTATCGCTGGCCGGCAAAGAACCGTAACGAGTTTTGTTCGGAGCCACTTCCCCACCAATATATCCCCATGAACCTTCTGCATAAGCCTGTTCGGGTATCCAGCACATCTCTGCTATCCGGTCCTCAAAATAGCGTCGAGCACCCAGTAGTACATTGATTTCCGTAAAGCCATTCTTCACATTGACACATTTAAAATCACAAACATACTGGTCACGATATTCACGTCCCTCCTTTTCAATCACAGCATCCACCACATTCTTTCCGTTTACAAAAGGAATGTCCACGGAAACCACCTTATCTGCTACCGGATATACTCCCAAACTTTTTCCATTCAAAAAGACCTCCACCTTATCCGCGTTAGTATAAACTTTCAAGAGTTGTGTACAACTCTTTCCATCCCGACTGGCTCCTGCCCTATTCTTCCAAGATTTAGAAGCAATATGCAGAACAGGTAACTCTTTCAGATAAGCCTGATAAAGATAATATCCGTCCTTACGTTCTCTATCCGTACTTACCAACCCTTTATTGTTCACGTGAGGCATGGCATTTCTTCTGGCTTCGGAATAAAAATCATTCAAATTCCAGACCATAGCCCCCACGATATAATCCCTCTTTAGAATTTCAGGCAAATAATGTTCATGATAGACAGAGCCAAACTCACAACTAAAATCAAACCGCACAGGCGAAAAAGAATGAATACGAGTATCTACATCCGCCCCATATTCGGTAATAAGCAACGGTTTATGAGGAAACTCCTTGTGAAGTTCTTCCAGTTTCTCTTCAAATCCGTCCAAATTACCACCATACCATCCATTATAAAGATTAAATCCCAATAACATCGGCAATTCAGTAATCCCTGCTTCCTGATAGATTTGGGAAGCAGAATGACAAGGCAACATGGTATAGCGTTCCGAGTCCAGACTTCTGATCTGCGCCTCAACAGCCGAAGCTATTTGATGAAGAGACTTCATATATTCCGCCCGTTCTTTCTTGTTGTCAGGATTAAAGGGAGGACGCAAAAGCACTTCATTCATGTAAGCCCAAATGATGACAGACGGATAATTATAGTTCTGATAAACCATTTCCGTAGCCTGTTCCACACAGTTGTCCATAAACGCCCTACTTTGAGTAATGGCATTTACAATCGGAATTTCAACCGAAGTCAACAGCCCCAACTTATCACACATCTGCATCACAACCGGATCTTGCGGATAATGAGCCACTCGCAGGAAATTACTTCCCATATCCTTACTCAACTGTATATCCCGGATATGCATTTCATCCCGCAAGGCATTCCCCATTCCTTTGTAATCCTGATGCCGGCTGGTACCAATCAATTTCCGATATTTCCCGTTCAGGAAAAAACCTTTCTCCGCATCAAAATGATATTCACGGATTCCCAGCGGATTAACAACGCAATCGAGAACTTCTCCCTTTTTATTCTTCAAACGGCTATACACCTTATATAAATAAGGAGAATCAACATCCCACCGTTTGGGTTGCGCAATAGTCATCAACGCTTCAAAGGCTACATTCTTCTCTCCTGCCTTCACATTCACTTTCTTTGCGGAAAGTGCCACTCTATTACCGTCTGCATCCAAAATCTCCGTTTCAAGAATCAATGCCTGATTACTTTTCAAAGCATTGGACAAGAATGTTTTTGCACACACTTCCGCTTGAGCGTCTGTTATTCCAACAGTTTTGAGATATACTCCACTGGAAGCATAATGGGTGGTAGACAGTTGCACGGGCGAAGTATACACCAGATAAACATCCCGATAAAGTCCGCCGAAGAAAGTAAAGTCTGCCGAAAGAGGAGCAATATCCGGATTATAAGAGTTGTCAACACTCACTGCTACCAGATTGCGTCCGGTATGAACATAGTCAGTCACATCAAACGTAAAAGCAGAATAACCACCTTTATGATTCCCTACCAACTTTCCATTCACAAATACATTTGTCTCCTGATTGGCCCCTTCAAAACAAAGATAAACTCTTTGACCGACAATCAGTTCCTCCACTGTCACGGCTTTCCTGTACCAGCCTTTTCCCCGGAAATAACCGGGGATTTCATCTTCTGCATCTTTTGCATTCCAAGTATGAGGAATGGAAACGTCAGTCCAACCGGACACATCAAAGTCAGCAGCGAACGCTTCTCCCTCAAAGAGGGAGAACTTCCAGCCATCGTTGATCGTTTGCGTCACACGCTGACCGCAGACCGTGCCGGCAACAATCAATAACAAGCAGGCTAAGATTATTTTTCTATATACCTTATACATACCTAATACCATTATTTCGAGATTGAACGAACTGCACGAATATATCTTAAAGAACTCTTTTTAGAGGTTGCACTGCTCCAAGATATAGGCTTTCCAAAACGTACATAAAATCCATTCACACCATTCGAAGCCTCACGACAAGCCCAATATGTATCTCCTGTAGAAGATGACGCAGCCTCATTCATAATAGTTCCTCCCGCATTGCTGACAACCCGATCCCATGCTGCACGATTGGCTTTTTCAAAATCAGTAATCGCATTCGGATTATCATTTGTTGCATTTGCTACAGTGGTCCCATTATATGTTTCAAACATTTGTTCCAAGTCTTTTCTCCCCGACCAATACCAACCTGTCCCCTTGTCCATACAGAACTTAATGGCAGGCATTTCCGATGCATTTGGTAATGCAGCCAACGCCATAGTATTAGTATATCCATCATCTCCGGATAAATCCACTCCGGTAGAAGCCGGAGTGCCTGCTGTAGACCATGCCAAATTCTCTCTGTCCAACGACATAATCTTAGCCTTACCACGATTAGTGCCATCTACCCAGAACACAATGCCTCCTTTTAACGAACCATTATCCGCAATCACCTGTCCCACCGCAAACTCGGAACTTAAAAGCCCTCTTTGTGTAATAGTAACTTCTTGTTTAGGTGCATTCGCTCCGCTTCCGGCTATTACCGTAGCAGTCGTTACCCGGTTAGAACTATTCAAATTAGGCGATAATGTCCAGAAATAAAGAGTTTTACTTGTTATATCAACATACGCTTTCACCCAAGACTCATCAGTTATATTTACTGTAAATTCTGTTTCATCAGAAATCATCGTTATTCCTTCTGATTTCGTCACAGCATCAGGAGTAATAGTCACGGCATTTGTGCTTAATTCGAGAGAAGCGCCTCCTTCAGCCGCAACATTCTGATTCACCGTTACCTCCACCGACTTAGCGGCTGTGCCAGTACCGGCTGTAACCGTAGCAACAGTCGTACGAACATCGCCAGTGGTATTTTTAGATTTTGCCTTGAACGTAACTGTTGTGCCCGAAATAGTATACGAAAGCCAGGAATCATTTGCCAAAGCCACACTAAATACCGTTTTATTGGATGTCAATGTCACATTTGCTTCCGCTTCATTAGCTCCTTCCAATGTCACAGGATTTGGATTAACCGTCAATGTTCCCGGTTCTTCAGGATAAGTATAATCACCGATTGTACGCATACATCTTACAAAACGGTTGGTAGCTGTTTTATTTCCTGCATCAGCTCCCGATTTACCGAAACGTACCCAATAAGCCTGATTACCTGCTGCGTTTTCCGTACTCGACCAATAGCTTTCGCCATTACCCGAACCGGCAGCCTCGTTCATCACATCACCTTGTAAATCAGTCAACATCTTATCAAATGCAGCACGTGCCGCCTTCTCTACTTCCGTCAGTTTATCAGGTACGGCTGAAACAAAATCCGGATCAGTATGTCCAACACCATTATAGGCATCAAACAATTCCCATAATTCATCGCGGGCAGGCAGATACCACCCGTCACCCAACGACTGGCAATATGCTACCGCATCATTTGCCGACGGAGAAGTGAACAAGGCAGAATTAGCATATCCGTTGACAGTGGAAAATGCACTATGAGGCATCACAGAAGCCTCAAAAGGATTCCCTCCCTGACGTTTCACTGAAACCGCTTTTCCTACCATATTATCCGAAGAATCCACCCAGAAAATCATACCGATACCCTCATCCACACTTTGTCCTATCTTCAAAGAAAGATCCGGTTCTTTAGAATCCTGGGTAACCGTCACTTCTACTGTATATGAGCCGCAAGTCAGTTTCACGACAGCCGTTCTTGCATCTTCACCATCATTTTGTGTCAAGGCCGTGTAGACAACACTTTTTGAACTTACATCTACAGAAAGCCATTCTGCTTCGTACTGTGCAACAACCTGACCAACATTGGTATATAACAGCGACGTAACAGAAGAACCCGCCGCTTTCGCCAAATTTACTTTTGTATCTTTACAATTAAATTCAGGCATCACGCGTACCGATGCATCATCGACACAAGAAAGTAACCCCAGATTTAAAATCAATAAGAAGTATATTATTTTTTTCATATTCATTCATGTTTTACAGATAATCAATCGCTTAATACCAGTTCTCATTCTGTGGGAAATTCTCTTTCCCCATCAAGTCAATCTGTTCCTGTGGAATAGGCCAACATTCGTGCTTTCCAACCACAAAACTGGTACGGCATTCCGCATAATCTTTATCCAGATAAGGGTTTTCAGCCTTCGTCTCGCCATAATGCGCTTTCACTCTTTCGCCCAAGAGTCCCAAACGTTTCAACAAAGGCCAGCGAACGCCTTCAAAATTCAACTCACGGGCATATTCATCCAAAAGTATATCCTGCGTCAGAGGACCTGCAAATTTATCATTTCCCGCACGTTCCCATGTTTTATTGTAACAGCGCAAAGCATCCGTACTCATACCTCCGTCACGACGCATATATGCCTCTGCCGCCATTAAGTAAGTTTCTGCCAGTCGATAGACAATCAGATCCTTGAAACCTGTTGTCCGGTCCGGATTATCAGCCATCGTCCATTGGTCAAAGTATTTTTTCGACATAAAATGCAGTGTTTCACAATAGCTGGAACTCTGTGTAAGAGGAATCAATTCTCCATATTTAGGAGAAGTAGGGTCATTATATTTGAAACGGTGAACAAACAACTCATTATATCGCGTATCTTTTGCCTGATCGTACAGACTCAACAGATAGGTATTCGGATAAATACGTCCCCAACCATATCCACCCTGATCGGCCGTATTGATACAACCTGAAATTTTATTGATTCGGGTAGTGGTTTGAATAGAGACACGATGTCCGGCAACCGGAGTTCCGGAACCACCTCCACCCAAGTTTTGTGAATATTGGAAACTCCATAACACTTCCGGAGATTTCAAATCTGCCCCATTAAATACATTCTCGGCTTTCTTTTCCATCGAGTAGATGCCTTCCTGCTTAAAGATATCCTCACATTCCTCAATGGCTGTATCCCAATCTGACTCCCACATGGCAACCTGTGCACGAACATGCTTGGCAGTAGCTTTTGTTACCCGTCCATACAATACATTTCCATTATTTTGAGGAAGCGACCAGTCCAGCCCTTTCATGGCATCGTCCAAGTCAGTTGTAATCAGCGTCATCAGTTCTTCATGAGAAGCAGGTTTGTATTCCCGTTTCAGATTGTCGACGGTGGTCGGGGTGATATTCAGATAAAGACGGTCAAAGCGTTTCCAGAGTTCAAAATAGCTCCGTCCTCTGAAGAATTTCGCTTCACTCCATGCATGGAGCACATCGCTGTCATCCAGCCCCAGAGCTTCTGCGGCTACAATAATTTCATTTGCTTTTCCAATAATACCATAGTGATGTTTCCAGAACTTATTGACATCCCCAGTACTTGGAGTAAAACTCGTGTTCAAACGTCCGATTGAAGTAGAAACACCTGCTCTAAGTATCGCAATATCCGTATTAAAGTCACACATAGTAACGATGTACAGATTGGATTCATTATTATCCGCTCCACCCGGCAATTCACGAGCTAGGGAGTACAGACCTGTAACAGCTGTATTCAACCCTTCGGGAGTAGTGAACAGATAATTGTTCGTCACGTCTGTCTTTGATTCCAGATTTAATAAATCCGAGCAGGAAGCGGTCAACATTCCGCAGATGACAAAGGCTGTATATATTAACTTTTTCATAAGGATTCTTTATTTTAGAATGAAACATTGACACCAAATACATATTGTCTGGACTCCGGATAAGACCCGGGAGTCAGTTCGGGACTATAAGACTTAAATTCCGTAAATGTCAGCAAGTTAGTAGCAGTTGCATACAGACGTAATTTATGAATCGGAGTATTCTTCAATAGTCTGGCCGGGAAAGTATATCCCAATTGTAAGGTGCGTAAACGGATATAAGATGCATCCTGAATAGCGATGGCACTCAAATAAGCAGGGTCTGCGCTATAAGAAGGACGCGGGAATTCGTTCGACGGATTGAACGGAGTCCAATAATCCACCTTCACTCCATTCAGTTTTCCACGCAAAGAACCTCCGGAATTATAGTCATACAAATAACTATTCTTTATCTTTCTGCCGGAAACTCCATACCAATCCATGAACAAGTCAAATCCTTTCCAGTTCCATGTGGAAGAAAGAGAGACGGTAAATTTCGGATCTTTCCGGATAGGCACTCTGTCATCTGCCGTGATCTTTCCGTCTCCATTGTTATCACGTACCTTAACCATACCCGGTTCAATAGCGCCGCCGTAATCAATCGGGCTGTCGGCTACACCGTCATTGTTACTGTCATAGGTGTTTTTCAGCGTATATACCAGATTACCTGTACCATCACGAGTAATATCAAAATCATCATACTGAAAAATTCCGTCTACCAGATAATCATAATATACATTGATCGGTTCTCCGATAATCCATCCCTGTGCTACCTGACTGGCGGGTTTACCATTTTCATCGAGCGTATCGTCAATACGGACAATTTCATTCTTATACATACTGAAATTAGTTCCAAGCGACCAGGTAAACTCTTTCGTACGTATCACATCACCATTTAAAGAAAGATCGATACCACTGGATTTTGTCTTTCCCAGATTATCCAGCATAGTGGTATATCCAAGTGATGCATTCAAAGAGCGTTCCACCAATAAATCTTTCGTATGCGTATTGTAATATTCCACCGTACCATTCAGGCGACCATTGAAGAAACTAAAATCAACACCTAAATTAGCCGTTGCAGACTGTTCCCATTTCAGGTTCGGGTTAGAAAGCTCCTTACCCGGCAAATATCCCATCTGGAAAGTATCTCCAAACTCATATCCTTTATTATCTGCCAGCCCCAAAGTAGTGTAATTGCCGATACCGTTCTGATTACCAACAATACCATAACTGACACGTAATTTCAGGTTATCAATCCACGACACATCTTTCAGGAAATTCTCCTGATTGACACGCCAGGCAAAAGCAGCTGACGGGAATGTACCCCATTTATTTTCTTTTCCGAAACGGCTGGAACCGTCGCGACGAACAGCCACATTCAATAGATAACGGTCTAAAAGCGAATACTGTGCACGAGCCATGAACGACACCAGATTATTTTCATTAAACTGACGACGGGGCTTGCCTGTAAACTCACCTTGAGAAATGAAATTCCAATCTTTATCTACCGGAAGATTCTCTACTGAATAGCCGATAGACTTCGAGCCATTATGGTCGACAGACTGCACACCGGTCAACGTCAACTGATGTTTCTTATTGCGGATAGGCACTTTATAAGTCACAATATTCTCAACCAGCCAGTTCTGCGTGCGTGATTCGTCGAGCACAGCTGTTCCTCCGCCTCCCGGATATTGGGAATCTTTATAGGAACCGTCTTCAGATGTCTGATTATAAACGGAAGTATTCAGACGATAATTGAATCCCTTGAAAGGCTTCACATCCATAAAAAAGTTCAGGCGGTAATTATCACGAGAAACTTCACGTCCGTAATGTTGAGCACGGTACAAAGGATTATAATTTCCTTCCGAGTTGATATACTTTGTATATTTACCATCCACATCATATATTTCCGCCAATGGGGAACTGGTAATAAAATCATTAAAGTTACCATCCTCACGATCCTGTTTAGTCATCGCATAAGAAGAATTGATGCCAAAACTAATCCACTTTGATATTTCAAAGTCCAGATTCAACCTTAAAGAAAACTTCTGGTATCCCGATCCGGTAACCACCATTCCCTGTTGGTCAAAATAGTTGGCACCTGCCGATACTTTGATTTTCTCTGTTCCTCCACGTACACTGACATCATAATTATGGTAAATTGCATTTCTGAACATTTCTTTTTCCCAGTCGATAAACTTTCCGCTGGCCCATACCCGCTGCATAACCTCGTCTTCCAATGCCTCGGCTATCGAAATCTCACGTGCATCAACAATTCCCTTATCATGTGCCTTCGCTTCACGGCGAAGCTGCATATACTCTTCGGGAGAATAGAAATCAAAATTCCTCCAGAGAGACTGGATACCCAGATAACCATTATAACTGACTTCCACCTTTCCGGCTTTACCGCGCTTGGTAGTTACCAATACCACACCGTCACTGGCACGTGCCCCATAAATAGCCTGCGACGCAGCATCCTTCAGAATTTCAACCGACTCAATATCGTCCGCACTCAACGTGCTAAACTCCGTTGCACTAGAAGGAGAACCATTTATGATATATAAAGGAGCATTGTCCGCACTGATAGAACGGGAACCGCGAATAGTGATCGAAGGAGTCGATCCCGGACGTCCGGAACTACTCGTTACATTCACACCTGCGGCACGTCCACGCAGCATATCAGCCACATTGCCGGCAGGAAAGGTTTTCATTTCATCCGCTTTGACCGAGGCTACCGAAGTTGCCACGTCACTTTTACGCTGAACGCCATAGCCGACAACGACTAATTCATCGAGCATTTTCGACTCTTCTACCATATCCACATTCAGTACCGTTTTCGTACCGACACGTATCTTCTGTTCCTTATATCCTATACAAGAGAAAACAAGGGTAGATTTTGCAGATACGCTGATTGAATATTTTCCATTTACATCCGTCACTGTACCGTTAGTAGTCCCCTCCTCCATAATATTAGCTCCGGGGATTGGTCCAAGTGCGTCTGTCACAACTCCAGAAACTCTGACGTTTTGAGCACTAACCTCTAAAGAGATAAGAAAGGCTGTCAGGAACACAGCCCATTTAATTACGATGTTTTTCATACTATGTAATAATTTGAATGATTACAGTGCAAAAATCCAAATAATTAGTGATTTCGAATAATAGAATCGTCCGTATAAAAGTTCAAATAGTACAATTCTCACCAGGAGACAAATACATAAGACGCTATATATTAAGCGTTTGTGTATTTCCTCCGGTAAGCAGCCGGAGTAATATCATAAGCATTCTTAAAACATCGGATAAAATAACTTGGATTAGAAAAACCGTAATCAAATGCTATATCAGCAATCAGGGCATTGGGATCATTGATTAATTTTTCTGTTGCCTTTTTCAGTCTCAAAGATAAAATAAAGTCATTCGGGGTCTGTCCGGTCAATGCTTTCAGTTTGGTGAAAAGCAAAGTTCTGCTCATGCACATCTCACGTGCAAAAGTGGCTACGTCAAAGTCTGCGTTATCAATATAAGATTCCACAATCGCGGTAGCATCCATCAGCATCTTTTTATCGATCGGATTAAACGGAAGGTCTTCCACTTTAGGTTCATCATTCCGGGCAAACCGCTGCTGGAGCAGTTTACGAGTCTGGATGATATTGTTGCAACGGGCCACCAATATCTTGATATTGAAAGGTTTGGAGATATAATCATCCGCTCCCGTCTGCAAGCCCTCTAAGGTATGTTCTTCCCGGTTGCGGGCAGTCAGCAATACCACAGGAATATGGCTGGTCTGCAAATTGCTTTTCAACTTCTCGCACATCTCCAGGCCGGACATAACAGGCATCATAATATCACTCACAATCATCTGTGGTTGTAGTGAAGAAGCCTGCTCCAATCCTTCCTGCCCGTCGGCAGCCGTATATACATCATATATTTGTTCAAAAATCTGTGCCAACACCTTACGCATCTCCGGGTTATCCTCCACAATCAGTATTTTCACCGTTTTATCCGGCTTCACCATTTCCGAGATTTCTTGAGGCTCTATTACATAATGTCCGGCAACGCGTTCATCTGCAGAGGAAGATGCTTCCACATTCACATTTGCATCCCGGTGAAGAGTAACGATAAAAGACGTTATTCCATTCGGCTCACTTTCCACTCCGATAGTTCCCTGATGCAATTCCACAATTCCTTTCGCCATTGCCAACCCGATACCCGATCCTTTGACTGTCTGTGTAGTTGTTGCCGAGTCATCCTGCCAAAACCGTTCAAATACATGTTTGATCTTGGACTTTTCGATACCGACACCTAGATTATTGACTGAAATCACAATGTCATTCTCTCCTTCCGCTACCAATTCTACAGAAATCCAGTCACCGGGCTTCGTATATTTAAAAGCATTGGACAATAGATTATAGAATACTTTCTCTATCTGCGTCTTGTCAATATACAAATCCGCTTCTTTGAAAGTGGAAGAAAAGCGGAGATCGATCTTATTCAGCTGCGCATAACTATAGAAAGAACAACAAATCTCCTCTATCACCGCAACAATATTCTCTTTGGAAATTTTCAATTTCAGATATCCCTGATCCTGCTTACGGATATCAATCACTTCATCCACCAGATTATTCATCCGGCGGGAGTTCTTATAAATCTCCAAAATTTTATTATACACCTCGGGGATCATGTCTTTATGCATCAGGAGCATCTCAAGCTGACTGGATATAAGCGTTAACGGAGTACGGAACTCATGCGATACATTGGTAAAGAAACGTAGTTTGGACTGATTCACATTTTCGATATACTCTTTTTCCCGTTTCTCGGCCAATAGAGAATGTTGCAAGGTTTTCCGTATCCAGAACATACGGATAATATAACCTGCAATAAGGATACCTGCCAATATCATCAGCAAAATAAACCATGCTCGTTGATAAACGGGCGCCTCCACTATCAGCTCAAAACTGGCAGAAGGTGCTTCCTGGTCGTGAATGCGCAACTGGTCGCCACGAACATGAAAAGTATAACGCCCCGGATGAAGATTGGTATAAGTAACCATCGTATTATCTCCCGCCTTCATATATTCGTTATCAAATCCTTCAAGTTTATATTCCAGACCGATATTGGAAATATTATTCAGGGTATTGCTCGCTATCTCAAAAGTGACGGAAGAATACCTGGGCGGCAATACTAATTGATGTTCATACAATACCGTTTCCTTGATAAGTCCCAACGAATCAAGTGGTTGTATTTCCGTATTATCCACAAGCACTCGTTTTACGAACACATTATAATCCACAGACTGCTTGTTCAGTTTCTCCTGGGCTATGGAAACGATACCTGCTAGTCCACAGACATAAATATCGTGGTCGGACGTAATGTACAGCCCTCCGTCATTCACGTTATTCAAGGGAAAATCACTCTGCCTGTTATAGTTCTCGAATGTGGTAGTGGCTAGATTGAATTTAGAGAAACCGCCATTCGTTGCCACATAAATGGAACCGTCCAGCGGACTCTCTACCAATCCGGTGATAAATCCATTCTCCAATCCCTGCTTCGCTCCGTATCCTACAAAGGTGTCTTTCTTCTTATCGAATAGATAAATTCCCGATCCCGTCGATCCCAGCCATATACGTCCTTTTCTATCACATAGAATATGATTAATGTGATGCTGTGCCGTGCTCTGCGCTATTTGGGAGAAAGGATAACTACGGGAAGTACCCGCTTTCAAATTGACCCGTATCAAATCAAAAGAAGTGGTCAGCCATAAATCCCCTTCTTTATCAAACGTCATATCCCAAACCTGCGACAAATGTCTGGAAGCTAAAGAAGGATGTTCGAAATGATGCAACCGGAGATGTTTTTTATCCAATACAAGCAGCCCACCCTTGGCTGCTATCAATAAGGAATCATGACCGGCAAACTCTATCATTTTTACCAGATTATAGGCCCTGTCGACTGTTTTTCCTTCCGGAGTATCGATATTTTCCGTAATAGATTCTATATGTCCGGTCGACAGGTTAATCCGATTGATGCCCTGATAAAGCGAAGCTACCCAAAGATAATCCGGTTCTTTCTCATAATACAAAGACTTCACAATCTTAAAAGACAGCTCTTGAGCATATAAATGTTTAAGCGGAAAAAAGCGTTTGGCATATTTATCATAGTAGTTCAATCCACTTCCTTCACTTGCAAACCAGATCCGCCCGGAACAGTCTTCGGCAATGGAACTGATGATATAGGAATTCAAATGCCCGCCAACAGCCGTAGACGAACGGTAAAAGTGATAAGCATCATTCGCTACATTATAATATTGTATTCCCTGATAGAAAGTGCCCAGCCATAAAGTTCCCGAAGTGTCGTAATGCATCGAAATGATGGAACGTATATCGGCTGCCTCCACATTCAAGTCATATTCATAATCCGTAAACTCTCCGGTAGAGAGATTTAAAGTCTGCAAACCGGCGTAAGTTCCGATATACAGAAGACTATCATTGGCTTGTGTCACATGACGCACATTATCATGGTTGATTGTATTATCAGCCACTTTATTATATCTGTAATGAGTAAGCTCCCCATTTGCCTCCAACCGGGTAAGTCCCCGATTTCTGGTAGCTATCCAGATGCTCCCGTCTCTGTCTTCCGTAATCGAATTAACAGCCCCCACATCAATATGACGGGTGATATGAGCAGCCTGATCGATACAGTAAATACCCTTGGAAGAAGTACCCACCACCACGGTTTGATTCTGACGAACCATTAGACTGTTCATCAATATATCCTCTCCGTCCGAAGGGAATGAAAAGAATAACTCGGGCACTTGGTTGAGATCACGATAACGGTAGATTTCTTTTCCGGTAGCTATCCACAATGCGTCGTGCGCATAGCAGATTCCTGCAACTTCTCCTTCACGCAACACCTTAAAGCGGTTCAAACGCATGTCATAAAGAGTCACACTCTGCAAACTACGGATAAAAAGCAATCCTTCCTTGTTTCCGCAAACCTGCCGGATATTATTTATATTGATTGAATAGGGATTGGCGTTATCCGGTTTGAAGACTTCAAATTTACGACCGTCAAAGCGGTTCAGTCCGTCTTGAGTACCAATCCATAAAAATCCGAATTCATCCTGATAGAAACAATTGACCGTTTGATGCGAAAGTCCTTGCCTCACGTCTTTAAAACGCATATTGATATCCTTTGTCACATTTGCCATGCAACAAAGTCCCGATATAAACAGGCAATAAATAACAAGAAAGTTAGCTTTGGTCATCTGTGTTTTTCGATAATTCGGATACAATATTCGGGAAAATCCAAGATATATGCAAGTGTTTATGCAAAAACCTGATTGACTATTGCCTGTTAATTATTCCTCAGACTGCGTATAACTAATCTCCCGATCGAATAAAATTAGTCGTCTGACAGTTGATTCTTTTTCGTCTGACAGTTGTCAGACGAAAGTTCAACAGTAGTCAGACGCAAGTTTAACAACTGTCAGACGATTAATTTTATGCATAAACAAGATTAGTATCCTCTTCACTAAGAAATAGTTTTTAGCATACGAAAGATTAAATTATACTACCAACCGCCTAAACGCTTGTTTATCATTGGTGAACTGCGTACTTTTGCACGCCATTAAAAAAAGCAAAACAATGACTAACAAAACCAAAGGTTTTATCTATGGAGCGATTGCCGCTGCGAGCTACGGTATGAATCCTCTTTTTGCACTTCCGCTCTATGCAGCCGGAATGAGTGTCGATACCGTTTTATTCTACCGGTACTTCTTTGCGACAATCGTATTGGGTATTCTGATGAAAATGCAGCATCAGTCTTTTGCACTTCATAAGGCAGACGTTTTGCCCTTAGTCATTATGGGATTGTTATTCTCTTTTTCATCACTGCTTTTGTTTATGAGCTATAATTATATGGATGCCGGAATTGCTTCAACGATTCTGTTTGTTTATCCGGTGATGGTAGCTGTCATTATGGGAATATTCTTCAAGGAAAAGATTTCCGCCATTACCGTTTTCTCCATCCTGCTGGCACTTTCAGGCATTGCCTTGCTTTATCAGGGAGACGGCAACAAACCGCTATCGACTTTGGGAATTATCTTTGTTCTGTTGTCTTCTCTCTCTTATGCTATATATATAGTAGGTGTAAACCGTTCGACATTGAAAAACCTGCCGACCACGAAACTTACCTTCTATGCCATTTTGTTCGGACTATCGGTTTATATCGTCCGTTTAAATTTCTGTACGGAACTGCAAGTAATACCGTCTGCCTGGCTCTGGGCCGATGTATTATCACTCGCCATCCTGCCAACTGCCGTATCACTGGTCTGTACCGCACTGGCCATCCATTATATAGGCTCTACACCAACGGCAATATTGGGTGCTTTGGAACCGGTGACAGCTTTATTCTTCGGTGTTCTCCTGTTTCACGAAAAACTGACTCCCCGCTTAATGATGGGTATTTTAATGATTATCACCGCCGTTACCCTGATTATCATTGGCAAGTCACTCATAAAAAAGATGGGTATGCTGTTGCAGATGAACAAAAAATAATATACTTTTGCTACTTAATCAATCAAAATGCAATTTTAAATCTCAAAAAATATGGTAGACGTAAAGACTTGCCTTGACAATGCACAAGAAAAGATGGATATGGCCATCATGTATCTGGAAGAAGCACTGGCACATATCCGCGCCGGAAAAGCGAGTGCACGCTTATTAGATGGTATCCGCGTAGATTCTTACGGAAGTATGGTACCTATCAGCAATGTAGCAGCAATTACTACTCCGGACGCCCGCAGTATCGTAATCAAGCCTTGGGATAAAAGCATGTTCCGTGTCATCGAAAAAGCAATCATCGACTCTGACCTCGGTATCATGCCCGAAAACAATGGAGAAATGATCCGTATCGGCATCCCTCCCCTGACGGAAGAACGTCGTAAACAACTGGCAAAACAGTGTAAAGGAGAAGGCGAAACGGCTAAAGTAAGCGTACGCAACGCGCGTCGTGACGGCATCGACGCACTGAAAAAGGCCGTAAAAGACGGATTGGCAGAAGACGAGCAGAAGAATGCGGAAGCCAAACTGCAAAAAATCCATGATAAGTATATCAAACAAATCGATGATATGCTGGCTGAAAAGGATAAAGAAATTATGACCGTCTAAAAAATAATGAAGAATTAAGAATGAAGAATGAGGAATTATAATGCTGTATTATTCAGTTGAAACACAGCCTGAATTCTTCATTCTTCATTTTTAATTTATAATTTATATGAAAGGATTAGTAATCAAAAACACGGGTAGTTGGTATCAGGTGAAAACCGATGACGGACAATCTATTGAATGTAAAATCAAAGGGAATTTCCGGTTGAAGGGGATTCGCAGTACTAATCCTGTTGCAGTGGGTGATCGTGTCCGGATTATACTTAATCAGGAAGGCACTGCTTTTATCAGTGAAATAGAAGATAGAAAGAACTACATCATCCGCCGCTCGTCCAATCTTTCCAAACAATCTCATATCCTTGCTGCCAATCTCGACCAGTGTATGCTGGTGGTAACCATCAATTATCCGGAAACTTCCACTATTTTTATTGATCGCTTTCTTGCATCCGCAGAGGCCTATCGCGTCCCTGTAAAACTGGTATTTAATAAGGTAGATGCTTACGACGAAGATGAACTCCGCTATCTGGACGCACTTATCAACTTATACACACAAATCGGCTACCCTTGCTTCAAAGTTTCCGCAAAGAGCGGCACTGGAGTGGCTGAAATCAAAAAAGCACTGGAAGGCAAGATTACTTTATTTTCCGGACATTCGGGAGTCGGCAAATCGACTCTTATCAATTCCATACTGCCGGGCATAGCAGCCAAGACCGGCGAAATTTCTTCTTACCACAACAAAGGAATGCATACTACTACTTTCTCCGAAATGTTCCCTGTGGAAGGAGATGGCTATATCATCGATACTCCGGGTATCAAGGGCTTCGGCACATTCGATATGGAAGAAGAAGAGATCGGACATTATTTTCCCGAAATATTCAAAACCTCCGCCGACTGCAAATATGGCAACTGTACACATCGTCATGAACCGGGATGTGCCGTACGCAAAGCAGTGGAAGAGCACCTCATCAGCGAATCCCGTTATACCTCTTATCTCAATATGTTGGAAGATAAAGAGGAAGGAAAATATCGGGCTGCTTACTGATTAACTCTTTTTTACTCTTCCTTTCTTTAAACCTTTCCCATCAGGGGAAGTCTAATTTTTGAAGATGTACAATATAATTGCCATATACAATACTAAACCATGAATAAGAAGACTAAATGGGGCATCATTATTCTTGTTGGTGCCGGGATTATCGGTGGAGGAATCTACTCACAATTACCGAAAAAAAACGACAAACTAGCAGCCGCCGACAAAGTGATGGGCGGTAATAAAAAAAGAGGGAAACAAGTTTTAAATGTAAATGCCAAGGTCATAAAACCGCAATCTCTGACAGATGAATTCACCACTACCGGTGTACTTCTGCCCGATGAAGAAGTGGATTTGTCTTTCGAAACGTCGGGAAAGATTGTAGAAATCAACTTTGAAGAAGGAACAGCCGTAAAGAAAGGCCAATTACTAGCCAAAGTGAATGACAGACAGTTGCAGGCACAATTGCAAAGGTTGATTTCGCAATTGAAACTGGCAGAAGACCGTGTATTCCGCCAGGATGCTTTATTGAAACGGGATGCTGTCAGTAAAGAAGCCTACGAACAGGTGAAAACGGATTTAGCAACTCTGAATGCCGATATAGAAATTATCAAAGCTAATATTGAACTGACAGAGCTACGTGCTCCGTTTGACGGAGTGATCGGACTTCGCCAAGTCAGTATCGGTACGTATGCGTCTCCGACCACAGTCGTTGCCAAGCTGACAAAAATCGCTCCACTGAAGGTTGAATTTTCCGTTCCGGAACGTTATGCCAAGCAAATCAAAAAGGGTACCAATCTCAATTTCAGCGTTGAAGGAACATTGGATGCTTTTGGCGCACAGGTATACGCTGTAGAATCTGCCATCGATCCGAATCTGCATCAATTTACCGCCCGTGCATTATACCCGAATGTCAATCGCACCCTACTTCCCGGCCGTTATGCCAGTGTACTGTTGAAAAAGGATGAAATACCTAATGCAATAGCCATCCCAACGGAAGCAATTGTGCCGGAAATGGGTAAAGATAAAGTCTATCTGTATAAATCAGGAAAGGCCGAACCGGTGGATATCATTACTGGTATCCGCACCGCATCTGAAGTGCAAGTGATTAGAGGATTGCACGTAGGAGACACAATCATCACTTCAGGAACATTGCAACTCCGTACCGGACTCGCCGTAACACTTGACAATATTGAAGAATGAGAATTTATGATTTATGAATTCTGATTTATGATTTATAAGCCAAATAATTTATGATTTATAAGTCAGCAAAATACAGCAAACATTCAGAAATCAGAAATCATAATTCAAAAATCAGAAATCTTCAATCCATAACTCAGAAATCATAATTCAGAAATCAGAAATCATAAATCAATGAACATCTCCGAATTAAGTATACGTCGCCCGGTATTAGCCACAGTATTAACGATTATTATCCTCCTTTTCGGATTCATCGGATACAACTATTTGGGTGTCCGCGAATATCCGTCGGTAGATAATCCGATTATTTCTGTCAGCTGCTCTTATCCGGGAGCTAATGCCGACGTTATCGAAAACCAGATAACTGAACCGTTGGAACAGAATATCAACGGTATTCCCGGTATCCGTTCTTTGTCCAGTGTGAGCCAACAGGGGCAAAGCCGTATTACAGTAGAATTTGAATTGTCCGTCGATCTGGAAACAGCGGCCAACGACGTACGTGACAAGGTTTCACGTGCCCAACGTTATCTGCCTCGCGACTGTGACCCACCGACAGTTTCAAAAGCAGATGCCGATGCCATGCCTATCTTGATGGTTGCTCTTCAGAGTGACAAACGTTCTCTGTTGGAATTAAGTGAAATAGCGGATCTGACTGTGAAAGAACAATTACAGACTATTTCTGATGTAAGTAGTGTATCTATCTGGGGAGAGAAGCGTTACTCCATGCGCCTTTGGCTCGACCCGGTAAAGATGGCAGGTTACGGTATCACTCCCGTCGATGTTAAAAACGCTGTAGATAACGAAAATGTGGAACTTCCTTCAGGTAGTATCGAAGGAAATACCACCGAGTTGACGATCCGTACACTAGGATTGATGCATACCGCAGATGAATTCAATGACTTGATTGTCAAAGAAGAGAATAACCGTATTGTACGATTCAGTGATATCGGACGTGCTGAACTGGGGCCGGCTGATATTAAGAGTTATATGAAGATGAACGGCGTTCCTATGGTGGGTGTCGTAGTCATTCCACAGCCGGGAGCCAACCATATTGAGATTGCGGATGCGGTATACCAGCGTATGGAGCAGATGAAAAAGGACTTGCCGGAAGACGTACACTATAACTACGGTTTTGATAATACCAAGTTTATCCGTGCGTCTATCAATGAGGTAAAGTCAACAGTGTATGAGGCTTTTGTACTCGTAATCATCATTATCTTCCTCTTCCTGCGTGACTGGCGCGTTACATTGGTGCCTTGTATCGTAATTCCTGTCTCCCTCATCGGTGCATTCTTCGTCATGTATCTGGCAGGATTCTCCATCAATGTGCTTTCCATGCTCGCCATCGTACTATCGGTGGGACTGGTGGTAGATGACGCCATCGTTATGACAGAGAATATCTACATCCGTATAGAGAAAGGAATGGCCCCGAAAGAAGCGGGAATAGAAGGAGCCAAAGAAATTTTCTTTGCCGTTATTTCCACCACTATTACGCTGGTAGCGGTATTCTTCCCTATCGTCTTTATGGATGGAATGACGGGACGATTATTCCGTGAGTTCAGTATCGTAATTTCGGGTTCGGTGATTATATCCTCATTTGCCGCATTGACTTTCACTCCGATGTTGGCAACGAAGTTACTCATTAAACGAGAAAAACAAAGTTGGTTCTATGCAAAAACAGAACCGTTCTTTGAAGGAATGAATCGGCTATACAGCCGTTCGCTTGCCGCTTTTCTTAGCAAACGCTGGATCGCTCTTCCATTTACTTTCATCACCATTTGCCTGATTGGTATTCTATGGAATGCAGTTCCTGCGGAAATGGCCCCACTTGAAGACCGTTCGCAAATCAGTATCAATACACGAGGAGCGGAAGGCGTCACCTATGAATATATCAGGGATTACACAGAAGACATCAATCAACTGGTAGACTCCATTCTGCCTGATGCAGAGGCTGTAACTGCCCGTGTATCCAGCGGTAGCGGAAACGTGCGCATCACGCTGAAGGATATGAATGAACGTAATTATACCCAGATGGATGTGGCAGAGAAAATATCAAAAGCGGTACAGAAGAAAACAATGGCGCGTTCATTCGTACAGCAGCAGTCTTCTTTCGGCGGACGTCGTGGAAGCATGCCTGTACAATATGTACTTCAGGCTACCAATTTGGAAAAGCTGGAAGAAGTGTTGCCCAAGTTTATGGCTAAAGTATATGAGAATCCTGTTTTCCAGATGGCGGACGTTGATTTGAAGTTCAGTAAACCGGAAGCTCGTATTCAGATCAACCGTGACAAGGCCAGTATTATGGGGGTAAGTACCAAAAACATTGCTCAAACGCTGCAATATGGATTAAGTGGACAGCGTATGGGATATTTCTATATGAACGGTAAACAATACGAAATTCTTGGTGAAATCAACCGCCAGCAACGAAATAAACCGGCCGACCTGAAAGCTATTTACGTCCGTAGCAGTAGCGGGGATATGATTCAGCTGGACAACTTGATTGAATTGGAAAGCGGTATTGCACCTCCAAAGTTGTATCGTTATAATCGTTTTGTGTCAGCTACCATCTCTGCGGGATTGGCAGACGGCAAAACAATCGGGCAAGGCTTGGATGAAATGGATAAGATTGCCAAAGAAACATTGGATGACACTTTCCGTACTGCCCTGTCGGGAGACTCGAAGGAATATCGTGAAAGTTCTTCCAGTCTGATGTTCGCCTTTATCCTGGCTATCCTTTTGATTTACCTGATTCTGGCAGCCCAGTTTGAAAGTTTCAAAGATCCATTGATTATCATGTTGACAGTGCCGCTGGCTATTGCCGGAGCTTTGGTCTTCATGTATTTCGGAGATATTACGATGAATATTTTCAGTCAGATCGGTATTATCATGCTGATCGGTCTGGTGGCGAAGAACGGTATTCTTATTGTAGAATTTGCCAATCAGAAACAGGAAGCCGGAGAGGATAAAATGAGCGCCATCAAAGATGCTGCCCTTCAACGCCTCCGTCCGATTCTGATGACAAGTGCCTCTACGGTTTTGGGACTTATCCCGCTGGCATTTGCCACCGGAGAAGGTTGTAACCAGCGTATTGCCATGGGTACGGCGGTAGTGGGTGGTATGGTCGTATCCACTCTGCTTACGATGTACATTGTACCGGCTATTTACAGTTACATTTCGACTAACCGAATCAAAAAACTACAAGAATGAAACAGAAAGGAATTTGCATGAAACGCATCATTTATATCACCATTGCATGTGCCTTCTTATCAGTCTCTTTTGCAAAGGCACAAGTTCTCACTCTCAAGGAGTGTCTGGAAGAAGGATTGCAAAACAATTACTCTTTACGTATCATCCATAACGAAGAGCAGATCAGCAAAAACAACGCAACGTTGGGAAATGCAGGTTACCTGCCTACACTGGACTTCTCTGCCGGATATACCGGAAACCTGGACAATATTGAGACCAAGGCGCGTGCTACCGGAGAAATAACAAAGAACAACGGAGTCTACGATCAGACAGTTAATGTCGGTCTTAACCTCAACTGGACTATTTTCGACGGATTCAATATCAGTACCACCTACAAACAGTTGAAAGAGCTGGAACGTCAGGGGGAAACCAACACGCGTATTGCCATTGAAGATTTTATCGCTGCCCTGACTTCCGAATACTATAATTTTATCCAGCAGAAGATTCGTCTGAAAAACTTTCATTATGCAATGTCACTTTCCAAAGAGCGCTTGCGCATAGCCGAGGCTAGTCACCTGGTCGGTAAGTTTTCAGGGCTGGATTATCAGCAGGCAAAGGTGGATTTCAATGCAGACAGTGCCCAATACATCAAACAACAGGAATTGCTACATTCTTCACGCATCCAGTTGAATGAACTGATGGCTAACAACAATGTCAATCAAAACATTATTATCAAAGACTCCACTATCGACGTACACAGCGACTTGCAATTTGATGATTTGTGGAATTCTACGTTAGCAACCAATGCTTCTTTGCTCAAGGCCGATCAAAACACAGTACTTGCCCAATTGGACTACAAGAAAATAAACTCACGCAACTATCCATATCTCAAATTAAATACCGGATATGGATATACGTTCAACAAGTATGACATCAATGCAAACAGCAAAAGAGGTGAACTGGGCTTCAATGCCGGAATAACTGTCGGTTTTAATATCTTCGACGGTAATCGTCGCCGCGAAAAGAGAAATGCAAGTCTGGCTTTCAAGAATCGTCGCCTGGAACGACAGGACTTGGAATTAGCACTTCGCTCTGATCTCAGTAACCTATGGCAAGCCTATCGCAACAATCTTCAATTGCTGAATCTGGAACGTCAAAACCTGATAACCGCCAAAGATAATCACGATATTGCCATGGACCGTTATATACAGGGAGACCTCTCCGGTTTTGAAGTGCGTGAAACACAAAAAAGTTTGTTAGATGCAGAGGAACGCATCCTCTCTGCTGAATATAATACGAAACTTTGCGAAATATCCCTGTTACAAATCAGCGGAAAGATTACGAAATATCTGGAATAAGGAAGTAGTTTCCATTTATTTTTTGATTGGGTTAATCTTCTTATCGGGAGGGTTAACCCAATTTTTACTCTATAAAAAACAGTTATTACATATCAGTATTTTTCTTTCTTCATACATTTGCATACTATAAAAACATTAAATAATAAAGCCATGAGAAAACCAGGTTTTTTCTTACTGCTACTTTTTATCCTGACAAACGCCTCAGCCCAAAAAGCAACAGACTACAGAAAACAACAAAATTACAAAGAATGGGTACACATCGCTCCTAAATTTGACGACGATTTCTTCAAGACGGAAGAAGCCCAACGCATTGGTGACAACGTGTTACTGTATCAGCAAATCACCGGAGGATGGCCAAAAAATATCTATATGCCGGCAGAACTGACAGAACAGGAATATAAAGCGGCACTAAAAGCCAAAGAGGATATCAACCAAAGCACAATCGACAACAATGCCACCACGACAGAAATAGAATATCTGGCACGACTTTATCTGGCTACACAGAAAGAGAAATATAAAGAAGGAGTGCTGAACGGTATTCAATATCTGCTCAAATCGCAGTATGAAAACGGAGGATGGCCTCAATTTTATCCACGTCCCAAAGGTTATTATGTACAAATCACCTACAATGACAATGCAATGGTAAGAGTCATGAATCAACTTCGGAGCATATACGAAAAGAAAGCTCCATATACTTTTCTTCCTGACAATATCTGCGAACAAGCACGCAATGCATTCAACAAAGGTATAGAGTGTATACTCAAAACGCAGGTGTGCCAAAATGGTGAATTAACAGTATGGTGCGCCCAACACGACCGTGTCACTTTGGAACCCTGCAAAGCACGTGCTTATGAACTTCCGTCACTAAGCGGACAAGAGTCGGACAATATTGTATTGCTGTTGATGTCACTTCCTAATCCATCCACAGACATTGTAAAATCCATAGAAGGAGCAATCAAATGGTTCCAAAAGTCTAAAATAAAAGGAATACAGAAGGAATATTTCACTAACGGTGAAGGTAAAAAAGACTATCGTATGGTTCCCTGTGAAGACTGTCCAACTCTCTGGGCACGTTTTTATGAACTGGAAACGAATCGGCCTTTTTTCTGCGACCGTGACGGCATTAAAAAATATGATATATCGGAAATCGGGCATGAGCGCCGGAATGGTTATAGTTGGTATAACAAAGATGGTAGTAAGGTATTGAAGAGATATGAAAAATGGAAAAAAGAACAGAACAAGTAATCACAAATGATGAAAGGCTGATATCTACACTACAAAAATAAATATCCGGAAAGTCTTTAAGTCCTCAAAAGATGAAATCCCCTCACTACATTGCAGAGTGAGGGGATTTTATAAATTCAGGGCATTTAGCCTCTTCTTAAAGTTTTATCCCAACAGGTTAAAACCGGTTATTTTGTGCAATTCCACGGTTTCAACTGTTTGAAGAAGTCATTACCCTTATCATCCACCAAGATAAATGCAGGGAAGTTTTCTACTTCAATTTTCCAGATGGCTTCCATACCCAATTCCGGATATTCCACACATTCGATGCTCTTGATGTTATTCTGTGCAAGGATAGCTGCCGGACCTCCGATAGAGCCAAGATAGAAACCACCATATTTCTTACAAGCATCTGTCACTTGCTGGCTACGGTTACCTTTTGCCAACATGACCATGCTGCCGCCATGACTTTGGAACAGTTCTACATAAGAGTCCATACGTCCTGCTGTAGTAGGACCCATAGAACCACAAGCCATGCCTTCCGGAGTTTTTGCCGGACCTGCATAATAAATAGGATGATCCTTAATATATTGTGGCAAGTCTTCGCCGCGATCCAAACGTTCTTTCAGTTTAGCATGGGCGATGTCACGACCTACGATGATCGTTCCGTTCAATGACAGACGAGTAGCTACCGGATATTTAGTCAGCTCTTTCAGGATTTCAGGCATCGGACGGTTCAGGTCGATCTTTACAACATCACCTTCACCTGCTTGACGCAGTTCTACAGGAATAAGTTCGCCCGGATTTGAATCCAGTTTCTCAATCCAGATACCTTCCTTATTGATTTTACATTTGATGTTACGGTCGGCAGAGCAAGATACTCCCAAGCCTACCGGACAAGAAGCACCGTGACGAGGCAAACGGATGATGCGTACGTCATGAGCAAGATATTTACCTCCGAATTGCGCGCCCAATCCAATTTTGTGAGCTTCTGCCAAAACTTCTTTTTCCAGTTCGATGTCGCGGAATGCACGGCCATATTCGTTTCCAGTAGTCGGCAAGTTATCATAGAAATGAGTAGAAGCCAGCTTCACTGTCAATAAGTTCTTTTCAGCAGAAGTTCCACCGATCACGAAAGCGATATGATAAGGAGGGCAAGCGGCTGTTCCCAATGTTTTCATTTTTTCAACCAGGAATGGAACCAGTGTACCGGGATTCAGGATCGCTTTTGTTTCCTGATACAAATATGTCTTGTTGGCAGAACCACCACCTTTTGTTACGCAAAGGAATTCGTATTCCATACCTTCGGTAGCTTCGATGTCAATCTGTGCAGGGAGGTTACATTTTGTATTTACCTCATCATACATATTCAAAGGCGCATTCTGTGAATAACGCAGGTTCTCTTCAGTGTATGTTTTATATACGCCCAGTGAAAGCGCTTCTTCATCAGAATATCCAGTCCATACCTGCTGTCCTTTTTCACCATGGATAATAGCAGTACCAGTGTCCTGACAGAAAGGAAGTACACCTTTTGAAGCAACTTCCGCGTTACGCAGGAAAGTCAATGCCACATACTTATCGTTTTCACTTGCTTCCGGATCACTCAGAATCTTAGCAACTTGTTCGTTGTGCGAACGACGAAGCATGAATGATACATCACGAAAAGCTGCATTAGCCATCGCAGTCAAACCTTCTTTCTCAATTTTCAGGATAGGATTTCCTTCAAACTCGCTTACTGATACATAGTCTTTTGTAAGCAGATAATACTCAGTTGTATCTTTTCCCTTTTCAAACATGGGCTGATACTTAAACGGAGGTGTTGCCATAAGTTTCTTATTTTATTACGTAATGTTAGTTAGTGTGGCAAAGGTAGTAATTAAGAATGAAGAATGGCGAATGATGAATGAAGAATTAAGAATGAATAACGGAGAAAAGCAGGAACAGCAAAAGACAATCATAAACAATAAACAACGAGCGGTAAACAAGCTATGCCATTCATTGACATCTGCCGTTCACCGCTCACTATTTTATTTACAGTTTGCTATTTATCATATCCTGTTTATCATCCACAGTTCGCCATCTGCCACTCCTATTATGATTCGATTGCTTCAATCCGTTTGATTAACTCGTTTCCAAGAGCTGTTTTATCTTCAATATGTTTCAAGACGGCAGTCACAAAGGTATTACTTTCGAAATCACCGCGTACTTGCTCAAAATCCTGCTTCATTTCGTCGTGGGAGCCGTCAGCACCAAATCCGGTCATGGAAGACAACGAAAATTCTTTCTTGGCATCCTCATATACCATCTTATCCAATCCGACAACAGCTTGCTGCCACGCTTTCACGATACCGATGATATCTTGTGCTGTAATCGTTTCCGGATTCAGGCCGTAGAATTCCTGAATCTTATGATAAGCCCATGTCCATTCATAGGTATAATAATTCTCGTGCATTTCTGCAAAGCTTGCATTGATGGATTTCAAACGATTGACTGTTCCATTCTCAATACCATCCAACAATCGGTCGATTTCACTCTTGGGAGCAATCAGTCCGGAAACATCCACCCATTCGCCAAGTCCGATTTCCGTGTCAGGTTTCAGTCGCTGACGGATTTCTTCATTGGTCTGGAAATTAATACCCTCCAATCGTTTTATGATGGAGTTTCCCAAGAACTTGTGAATGGCGATTTCATAAAAACGAATTCCGTTATTCAGAGAAGAGTTCTTGATTTTAGCACTCTGGTAGGAGTAGATCTCTGAAGTTTCACCGGATACACGTTTCAATTCTTTCAAAATGGAACGTCCTTTAAACATCTTCTGAATGGTATAAGGACTCAGCAGGTTATAATTGATATAATCCAGCCGGTTCGGATCTTTTCGCTTATCACGCTTTGGCCATTTCTGTGCGTCACGGATAGTACCTACACTTCTCAAATTAACTCCCGGAACCAGATAAGTGGTATTCCGCTGCTCTATCAGGTAAGAGAAAGGAAGATTGGAAGTATCGGCATGATTAACATGACGTCCCATTACCAAAGAGAAAGCCCCGACACGTGCCGGCCACAGGATATATGAATCGGAAGTGGTCTTCGCTCCTCTCTCCATCGTTCCCTGATGGATAGGACCTAACTTATACATGTGATTACTCTGATTGGACCCCGAACCCGCATTCATAAACGAGAACATACCGGCAATCAATAAAGTAGATTTATGGTGTGTCACAGTGAAAGGACCTGCAAAAATAGCACATGCCTCACCGTTCTCTCCCTGACAATTACTGAAGAATAAAGAATCGGAAGCGGAATAATTGTGTCCCAGTTTACAGGATTGTCCGACGAAACAACGAGTCAACATCGTGCCGTCATCCACTTTAGAGCCGGAAGAGATGATAAAGTCATCACAGATTACACCATGTCCGATATGTACAGGTGCCGTCACATTACTATTGACGCTGCCATTGGATAAGCGGCAGGTCCCACAGATATGGCAGTAATCACCAATCCGGACATTCTTGATCGAGCCCGTATTGAGAATCATCACATGATTGCCAATACTGCCGACAGCAGAAGCATGTTTATTGGAATAATAATCCGCAATAGATTTCATACGGTTTATCAGCTCGGGACGATGGCGGTACAGTGCAAGAATATATGCCTGGTGCGCAGACAATTTATCGTTCATCAACACCTCACGGCCTCCTGTTTCATTCAAGACAGCCACTTCTACCCCATTACCAAAAGTGCTTAACCTATCCACTAAAATAATATCTACATTCTCAATGAAGGTGTCACTGCCAATCTCATAATTAGCAATATAGTTCTGTATATTCTCAATACAGCAGTTATCGCCCACCGACACATTGTGCAACGTCACATGACGTAATCCCGAATGTTTCTTGATTCCCCCCGGCAATGTAAATTCAGCTTCGAATACCCCCAGTTTTACTTCACCCGAGAAACGGGTATGATGGACGTACTCACAATTAAAACCCTCTGCCACTGATACATTTCCCCAATCATCGGCCAGACATGACTGGCTCTTCAACTGAAGTATCTCATCTTCAGTCAATCTACGATAGTCTTTCATCTTAATAATGTGTTAATGTGCCCATATGCCAATGTGCCAATTCTGATGCAGTATGCGCAACCAATTGGCACATCAGCACATTAGCATATTGATTATTCTTCCTCTTCTTCGTAGGTCTGATAAAGAAAATCGTTATAGGGATATTTCTGAACGTGTAATTCTTTCACTCGCTGATAAACTACATTTTTCAGTTCGTCTATATTGATTCGTTCGCGGGCGGAAATAAAGAGGCAGTTATCCTCCATTTTTGCCATCCACGTCTTCATCAGTTCTTCGAGTGTTAAGTTTTCCTTTGTTCGGGGGGTAAGGTCGTCCGGCGCTTTCTCCACGTAGGTGTAAGCGTCTATTTTATTAAATACAAGTATCATAGGTTTGCCACTGCCTCCAATCTCTGCCAGGGTCTTGTTCACCACCTCAATCTGTTCCTCAAATCCGGGGTGGGAAATATCGACTACGTGCACAAGCAAATCTGCTTCACGTACCTCATCCAGGGTAGATTTAAAAGATTCTACCAAGTCGGTAGGTAACTTGCGAATAAACCCTACTGTATCTGACAACAGGAACGGTAGATTATCGATAATCACTTTGCGCACAGTAGTGTCTAAAGTAGCGAACAGTTTGTTTTCCGCAAACACTTCACTCTTGGAGAGAAGATTCATCATGGTTGATTTTCCCACATTGGTATAACCAACCAGTGCAACACGTATCATGCGTCCGCGATTCTTGCGTTGGGTAGCTTTCTGCTTGTCAATCTCCGCCAGACGTTCTTTCAGCAATGACATACGGTTCAGGATGATACGGCGGTCCATCTCAAGCTGTGTTTCACCCGGACCACGAAGTCCCACGGAACCTTTGCCACCACCGGCACCGGAACCACCTCCCTGGCGTTCCAAGTGAGTCCAAAGCCGCTGCAAACGCGGCAACATATATTTATACTGTGCCAGTTCTACCTGTGTCTTCGCATTGGCTGTCTGCGCACGCATGGCAAATATATCAAGAATCAGTGAAGTACGGTCCAGTATCTTCACTTTCAGTTCAGCTTCAATATTACGAATCTGTTTCGCAGAAAGCTCATCATCAAAGATGACCATTCCTACTTCACGTTCTGCTTCCTCTTCGTCATGGATATATTGTCTGATTTCTTCCAACTTTCCTTTTCCAACATAAGTCACAGAGTTAGCCGTCGGCAACTTCTGTGTAAATCGTTTCACAACTTCCGCCCCAGCCGTCTCGGCAAGGAAAGCCAGTTCATCCAGATACTCGTTTGTTTTACGCTCATCCTGCGTCTGTGTGATGAGTCCTACAAGCACTGCTGTTTCTACTTTGGCTTCGGATATTACAAATTCTTTCATTCTTTACTTCTATTATATATAATAATGTGGGCGCAAATATAACAAAAAAAAAGAGGACAATGTTTTATTGTCCTCTTTTTCGTATCATTTATGGTAATTCAATTATAAATCAAACCATAGTTTTTCCCAGATTTTCGGAGATTCTTTCGGTGCATTAATATTAGCTGTCATTTCTTCAGGACTATATTCCCATCTTCTGATCAATTCTTTTGAAGTTGCATCTTCCGGGACTTGCAATGTCGGGACCTCGTTTCCGGCAGTACCAGATCGCCTCCATTGTACAAACTCCTCAAACGGACGATCCATCAAATCAATCCATTGCTGCATATGAATCTCATACAGAGCTTTTTCCTGGGTCATCGTTGTCAATTCCGGTAAACCTGTAACATATGTATCAATATCGGATTCCGCAACTCCATAAAAAGCACATGCTTCACGAATTCCTTTCAGGTACAGTTCATTAGCTTTCGACAGATTTTGAGCAACTCCTAATCCGCGCGCATAAGCTTCTGCTTCCAAAAGTAGCTGTTCTTGACAAGAATAAATCAATTCCGGAGCGTCTCTTCTGAAAAGGTAGTTGCTTACAACAGATGACAGTAGATTTTCTTCATCATCCGTCTTTGCAGCCTCTCTATTACCCAACCCCCGGTATACACCATCCGCACCCGGTTCAAAATAACAGGGAATACGGGGATCATTACGTTCTTGCATCGGTTTCAACATATAATTGCTGGCAAAGAACAATATTTGTGTCCCCCCAACCAATTCTATAAGTTCATATTTAGGGTTCTGGTTACCCGGATCTGTAGAGTAAGGAAATACCAAATTGTCCGCTGCTGATGCAACCATTCCTCCAGCCTGCAGCAACGTACCAATAGCAGCAGCCTTAGAAGGGTCTTTATCTACCATAACCATCAATGTTCTGAATTTTAAAGACTTTGCCAAAGTCATCCATTTGTTCATATCACCTTTGTAATAGATATCGTACTCATCAATTGCATTAGCATCATTCAGATCTATAAGCTGTAATGCCTCATCAAGTAATGACAAAACACCATTCAATACACTTTCCTGAGAATCAAATTTCGGATATTTAATTGTTCCGTTCCAGGATTCTGTGAAAGGAATATCTCCCCACAACATCGTTGCCTCATACATATGCTCAGCCAAAAGAATCTTACACTGCGCAATAGCATTGTGATTCACCGGTTCTGACTCTTCTGCATTTTTAATAGCTAACATCAAATTATTGCCACCTACAGAATAATAATGTTTCCAGACATTCCCTGTACTATAAGGAGAAATAGTATATACAGATTCATCCCAGCCACCGTAATCAAGTCCACCATCAACTTGACACTGCGAACTCATAGATAAAGGAATATAAAAGTCACCACCAGTGCGTGTTCCAGCCCAGTTTACAGCTACATAGTTAAACAAATACCCGGGATCAACTTTCTCGGCAGTATTGGGATCATGGTTAATATCGAGCCAATCGCTACATGAAGTTAAACATGCCAAAGCGCTCAATGCGTATGTTAATATTTTCTTTTTCATTATCATATTCGTTTAAATCTTACAATGTTAATCTGACATTAAATCCAAAACTTCTGGTAGAAGGTATGCTGTTAAACTCTACACCACCCCCAATCTGAGAAGGACCGAAGAAGTTAGCTTCCGGATCAATATGTGGCACATGATCTTTAATAATCCATAAGTTACGTGCCTCAAAACCTAAATCCAATGATTTAACAAAAAAGCTCTTGAACCATTTGCGTGGGAAGCTATAAGACAACTGTACCTCTCTGAGTTTTACAAATGATGCATTATAGATATTCCCTTCATTATTACTAGAATTGGATATATGCTGCCAATAATCCTGCATACTTTTCACAGGAACATCATTAGGTCTATATGTTCCATCATCCTGAAGGATCACACCCGGCTCAATAAAGGAAGCATCTTCACGGTGAGCTATTGTTTCAGCAGCCAAACCGCTACTTCTTAAATTAGCTACAGTCTCTGAATACAAAGAACCTCCATGACGGATATCAATCAAGAAACTCAAGGTAACTCCCTTATAAGTAAATGTATTGTTGATTCCCATCGTAAAATCAGGATATACATCTCCTAAACGCACGTTATTAACAGTTTCTCTCAAACCTGTTTTAGAATTAATCACATAATTTCCTTGGTCATCACGTTTCCAACCCGTGCCATACAAGCCAAACGAATCTCCTTTAGCAGCCTTAATTTGTAAACCGCTCAGTCCACTCGTTAACGTATATTCATCAAGTCCTTCAGCTAACTCCTCCACTGTCTGCTTATTTGAAGCAAATGTTGCATCCAGGTCCCATTTAAAATCACGTGTTTCCACAGGAGTCAACCCCAAAGTTACTTCAACACCTTTATTGGCAATCTTCCCGGCATTAATATTATTGGCAAAGTAGCCTGTTGACAATGGGACATCAATACTTACAATCTGATTCTTTGTAATATTGCTATAATAAGTCATATCTAACCTAATTTTTCCACCGAAGAAACGCAAATCAGCTCCAACTTCAAAAGAACTTTGATTTTGCGGCTTCAAATTCTCATTTGGTAAGACACGAGGTCCCGTAAAGCCAACTAATCCCATATGGGGGAAAGTGTTAACATTACCCAGATATTGCAAAAAGTAAGTACTAGCGGGAGTATATTTAAATGCCAAATTGTACGGATCTTCATCACTACCCACATTAGCATAACTCAAACGAACCTTACCAAAATTCAGAATATCTTTGTTTTCCATCAACTCCGTAAAAATAAAACTACCACTTATGGAAGGATAGAAATAGGAACGATTATTGATCGGTAGAGTAGACGACCAGTCATTACGTCCTGTTACATTTACGAAAAGCATATCTTTGTATCCCAAACTAATATCTCCATATAAACCAACAAGACGTTTCTTTTCATAATAATTTACCGGAGTAGTAGACTTCGCATTAGTATATGTGTATAGCCCATCAACAACCAGATTCTGCGCCTGCACATTTTCATTCTTCCATTCCTCCTGATAGAGATTATGCCCCATCATTACCTTAAAATGATAGTCATTTGCAAAAGTCTTCTCGTAAGAAACCATTAAGTCATTATTTATAATTCTTTTATACAAATTCCAAGTCTGGAACTTTCCGTTCAAGGCTCCTACAGTACCTTTTGCATATACCTTACGCCTTCCTTCTGTGTAAAAATCTGTTCCGGCATTATTGGTGATAGTCAGTCCTTCAATCGGTTTATAAGTCAATGTGATATTACCAATCATACGATCTAAATTATTGGTAAACTTATTCTTATTAATAATCCAATATGGATTATTACTTTTACCTTCCGGATCTAATGTGATTTGCTTTCCATTCTCATCCACCCAATTCTTTTGAATATCATGTATATCAATAGTTCTCGGCAATCCATTAATCAATGGAATCAGTAGGTTACTATCATTTGCACCTTGCGCTGGACGACCTTCAGAGTCGGAACGTATATATTGAGCAGAAATACGACCTGTGAAGTTCTTAGTAAAATTCATACCCGCATTGACAGAAAAAGCGTATTTATTATAGTCAGATCCAGGTACAACACCAGTCTGATTAGTAGAAGTAAAGCTCAAACGGAAGTCCGCCTTTTCACCACCCCCCGCAACTGATACATTATTAATATAACTCATTCCCGTTTCATAGAAATCCTTTACATTATCAGGATTTGCCTTCAAAGTCACTTTATCACCTTTGTAATCTGTAAACTGCTGATCTTGTACCGATGAGATCTTCGGTCCCCAACCATTCAACATTTTCACATTATATACACCATAACTGCCTTGTGCATATTCATTTTGAAAGTCAGGTAACTTTAGTACATTTTCAAATCGTGTAGAAGAGTTTACTGTTACAAACACCGGTGAGTTCTTCTTTCCCTTCTTAGTAGTAATAACGATAGCACCATCCTTTGCACGCGCTCCATACAATGCTGTTGCAGCTGCTCCCTTCAATACATTGATAGATTCAATATCATCTGAATTAATATCCCCTGCACGATTACCGACATCAACTATACCATTAGTTCTGTCAGGGTTATAGGAACCATTGTCAATTGGAAGCCCGTCAATAATAAATAAAGGAGAAGAAACGGTACCAATAGACGAAGCTCCACGAATCTGTATACTTGAACTACCACCTACCGTACCAGATGATTGGGCTATTTGCAGTCCCGCAATCTTACCAGACAATGAATTAAGTACATTACTTTCACGTGCTTTAGTTATTTCATCTCCCTTCACACTAGATACGGCATAACCTAGGGATTTTTCCGATCGCTTAATCCCCATAGCTGTCACTACAACCTCATCTAGATTTTGGGAATCAGACTTTAGCACAACTTTTAAAGTTGGTTTGATCACCACTTCTTGTGTCTGCATACCAATATACGAAATCTGCAAAGTCTTTGCAGAACTTGGTACATTCGACAAATTAAAATTACCATCTACATCTGTGATTGTACCCAGAGTGGTACCTTTTACCAACACAGAAGCGCCAACAACTGGCTGCCCGTCTTCTTCAGAAATCACAACGCCTGTGACCTTTTGAGTCTGGGCAGTTACTAGGCCTATGCCCACAAAAAGGCATGCCAATAACAGCATTAATTTTCTTTTCATAAATTCTCTCTTAAAGTTTAACTTTACATTATTTGTATCTTTACTCTAACAATTTGCAAATATATTAATAAAACTGAAACTAGCAATTATATTAATAAAAAAAGGTTGCAAATATAACATTTTGTTATTTTACAAGCTGTATTTATGCCGATAAGCATATTTTTTTCAACCAAAAGCTTTGATTGCTAAAACAGCAATTGACACTTTGCATAAGCAAAATGCCTCTTTTAATATTTCTTTTACTCGTTTTTAGTCATAAAACACCTTTAAAAGCCATTCTTTTTGCTTTTTTCGTGAAAAAGCGAATAAAAAAGTGGCATTTAATTTAAAGTTTTGTGAATACCAAGTGATTTGAAGATTTATTTTTTAGAGATATTAATGCTTATTCGCCTCTGATATAGCACAGAATTACGTCTAATTTGTTCTATTATTAATTAAAAAATGAAAGTATGGAAAAGATCAGTTACAACCTTGTGTTTAACAGAAAGAAGAGATTGAATAAAAGAGGAATGGCATTAGTTCAGGTAGAAGCCTATCTGAACAGGAAAAAGATGTATTTCTCCACCAAAATATATCTCAAACCGGAACAGTGGGATGCCAAACGAAAAATGGTGAAGAATCATCCTAATGCGAATGTTTTGAATCGTATGTTATATGAAAATATAGCAGCTATTGAGCAAACAGAACTTGGACTATGGCAACAGGGAAAGTCCATATCGTTAGATTTATTAAAAAATTCTATTGATAAACCTCTAAGCAATGGAAGGTCGTTTTTGACTTTTTTTAAAGAGGAGATAGCCAATTCTTCTTTGAAAGAAAGTACCCGTCAAAATCACCTTTCCACGCTTGAATTACTTCAGGAGTTCAAGAAAGAGGTATTATTTACCGATTTGACATTTGAGTTTGTGTCTTCATTTGATAATTATCTGCAATCTAAAGGTTATCACCTTAATACTATTGCCAAGCACATGAAGCATCTGAAACGATATATTAATGTTGCAATAAATAAGGAGTATATGGATATACAGAAGTATGCCTTTAGAAAATATAAAATTAAAAGTATAGAAGGAAGCCATACACACTTAGCTCCGGAAGAGTTACACAAATTTGAGAATTTGCAGCTGACTGGAAGATATACGAGACTGCAAAAAACAAAAGATGCTTTTTTATTTTGCTGTTATGCTGGATTACGATATTCTGATTTCACTAATCTGACCTCTGCAAATATTGTTGAGTTCCATCAGGAGACTTGGATAATATACAAATCTGTCAAAACAGGTATGGAGGTACGCCTTCCTTTATATTTATTATTTGAGGGTAAAGGAATCCAGATATTGCAACGCTATAAAGATGACTTCAATAGTTTTTTCAAGTTGAAAGACAATTCTAATATTAATAAGGAATTAAACATATTGGCAGGCTTGGCTAAAATTGATAAACGTGTATCGTTTCACACCGCCCGTCATACAAATGCTACCTTATTATTATATAATGGTGCCAATATAACTACTGTACAAAAACTGTTAGGACATAAAAGTGTAAAGACCACGCAGGTATATGCGAATATAATGGATATTACAGTGGTGCGTGATCTTGAGAAAACTGCCTCATCAAAAAAATAATAATAAGCACAAAAACTAAACGAAAGTGTTCTGTTTTTAAGATTTGGTTATAGAAATGGAAGGTATAATTTTCTCTAATAGAAGAAAGTGTGTATAATTAAATGAAAGAATATGCAATATAAGTTCCGAAAACGCATATATATAATCTAAAGATACATCATAATTACGAATATTATCACTCGTCCCATTTAAAGGAATAAAGCGTTCCTTTAAAAGGAACGAGTCATTGGTCGTAGAGAAGCCCTTGCTTTCTTTAAAAGGAAAGGATTAAAAGCTAATTTATAAACTTGACAGCCTCTAATAGCTATTAAAATCCGGCATTTGGGGTTCTTTCATTTTAGCATCAGATAAATGATAAATACCTCTTTTTGCATAATTAGATGTAATTACACAATCTCTTTGATACAGAAAAAGCATATAACCATCCAATATAAATATTCATCAATCATATTCTCTGCGATTTTGGAGGATATTTGAATCCACCCCTGCATATTTTAAAATATACAGTAATAAAATATGCATTTTTTCATCTGGAGTTTTTCTTTTTCTTAGATTACCGTTTGCTAATGAATATATTATTATAGTCAATAATTATTGGATATAATTTAGAACAAGAAAACCATCTTCAACAGTTAAGATGGAAATAAGTTTTAGCTTATATCATATAAGATAAGAACTTAAATAATTAATTAATAGATGGTTATGCCCTATTTTTGATAGAAATCTGGTATCATAAATCAGTAAACTAATATGTTTGGTAGGTGCTTAATATATTGATAATCTGTATAATAACTACAACAAAAAAATATTTCCAAAGGAAAGCAAACATCATATATATTGTTAGTAATCAACATATTATAGTTGTATTTAGTTCTGCAAAGACTTTGCAGATTTCGTACATCGGTATGCAGACGCAGGAAGTGGCGATAAAGCCCAATTTGCGAGTGGTTCTCAAATCTGATGCACAGCTAATAGATGAGGTTGTGGTAACCGGATATGGGGTAACTAAAAAAGCGGCATTTACGGGATCTGCCCAAACGGTGGATAATAAGGACTTGATGAAAAAAACAGATGCAAACTTTATGAAGTCTTTGGAAGGATCAGTAGCTGGTTTACAAGTAAATAGCTTGACTGGACAACCTGGTGCATACGCTTCTACTACTATTCGTGGAGTTGGTTCAATGAATTCTGGAACCGAACCTTTATACGTAATTGATGGTATTGCCATTTACACAGACAAAATGGGGGCTTATAACAAAGCCGGGACAGGGGATATGGCGGCAAGTCCGATGGCTAATATCAATCCTAACGACATTGAGTCCATCACAGTTTTGAAAGATGCTACAGCTACAGCTATTTATGGAGCTCGTGCAGCGAATGGAGTAATTGTAGTTACTACTAAAAAAGGTAGTCTGGGAAAAGCGCGTTTTAATGTGAATGCAAAAGTCGGAACTAGTTTTGTAGGTAAGATAGATCATAATTATCGTACGACAAATCTGGATAAATACAAAGAGATCTGGACCGAAGGACTAACAAATGCAGGATATGACGGTGAGGATGGCATGACTTCTGCTGAATGGCTGAATGCCTATGTTATGGATTGGTATAATGTGGACTTGACGCAAAATATCAAGAGTGTGGATTGGCTGAAGGAGATTCTGCAAAATGGTTTTTCACAAGAATATGATATCAGTGCTCAAGGTGGGAATGAAAATTTGCGCTATTATATTAGTGGAGGATATTTTCAGAATACAGGTATCGTCATCGGAACTGGAATGAAACGCTATAGCGGACGTATTAGTTTAGATGGAAAAAGCGGGCGGATAGGATATGGACTTTCTGTGAATGGAGCACTCTCCGATATAAACAATACTATGACTGAAAGCCAATATACTAATCCTATTGTAGCAGTATATGACATCCGTCCGTTTGAACAGGTGCGCAATGAAGATGGAACATATAATACAAATGTTAATTATAATCCTGTAGCCATTAACGATAAAGAAAAAGGTGATAAACGCAATCAAAAGCAGATTACATTGGTTGTGAATCCATATTTTACTTATAATATTATTGATGGCTTAACATGGAAGACAAATGCAGGATTGAGCTTAATTGACTTGGACGAGTTCTTTTACAGTTCAATTTATAATCCTCAATATTCCGGTAGCGGTATGCTTGGTCAAAGAAATCAGGAAAGGGCAACAACCTTGACCATTACCAATACCGTAAACTTCAACCGCACTTTCAAAGACATGCATCATTTGAATGTATTGTTGGGACAAGAAGCACAGAAAATATCTTATAGAACAATTTATGCAGCTGCCAGTGGATATCCTAGTGATGCTGTTTTTGAATTGGACAATGCTTCCAAGCCAACAGGGGCGGGATCTTCAACCAAAGCAAGCACTCTTTCTTCGTTCTTTATGAATGCAGAATATAACTTGAATGATAAATATTATCTGTCAGGCAGTTTCCGTTATGACGGCTCGTCAAGATTTGGTGTAAACAACAAATGGGCTCCTTTCTGGTCTATAGGAGCAAAATACCGCATCTCTAACGAAAGCTTTATGGAAAATACCAAAAGTTGGTTGACAGATTTGACTATCAGAGGTAGTTATGGAACTGTAGGTAATCAGGATATTGGTTATTATGCAGCAATGGGATTATATAATTATGGATATTCTTATAATGGTAAACCAGGAGCTATTCCTTACCAAATAGCCAATCCGGATCTAAAATGGGAGACTGTTGCAAAAGCCGATATCGGTATCCATGCTGTTTTCTTTGAAAGACTGACACTCGAAGTAGATTATTATAACCAACGGACAAAAGATATGATATTTGATGTACCACTTTCTTACACAACTGGATTCGGGTCTATCCTAAAAAATGTAGGTGAGATGGAAAACAAAGGTATAGAATTCTTGATTAACGCTAACGTACTTAGAAATAAGGATTTCAGTTGGGATGTTCGTTTCACTGGTACGGCAAATAAAAATAAAATCATAAAACTTGCCACAGAAAAACCAATTGAGAATACTCTAACTATCAGAAAAGTTGGCGAGGCGTATAATACATTCTATATGCCGGAATATGCAGGAGTGGATCCTGAAACAGGAGAAGCAATGTGGTATAAAGGACAAGAAGGGGATGAGAAAACAAAAAATGTAAATGAGGCCGGTCAGCGAATTGTAGGTTCTGCCGATCCTAAATTTTATGGTGGCTTTGGAATGAATTTCAAATACAAAGGTTTTGACTTCTCTTTTGATACCAGTTTCACCTTGGGAAATAAAGTATATAACTCCGGATTTGCATTTGATATGCAGGTTGGACATTATTTCTTAGGTCCGGTATCTAACTATGTTTATGACAACCGCTGGCAAAAGCCGGGAGATATAACCGACGTACCCAAATTTGTAGCTGGAGACAACTCGGGAGCAGAAACTAATTCCAGCCGTTTCTTAATGAACGGTTCTTATTTGAGAATGAAATCCATGGTTTTAGGATATACTCTTCCGAAGAACCTTATGAATAAAGTGGCTATTGACAATTTAAGAGTTTATATCTCTGCTGACAATTTGTTCACTATCACTGCTAAAGATTTTATAGGATTTGATCCACAAACTAGATCTACCGGTATGCAGTCTTGGGCATATCCTGTACCTAGAAATATCATGTTCGGTCTTAATCTTAGCTTCTAAAAAATAACTTTAGAAATTTATGACAATGAAGAAAATATTATTTGCTTTATTAACCGGTTGGATGGCAATTTCATTCACCGCATGCGATGACTTCTTGACAGAAACGCCATCAACTTCTGTTCCGACAGAAGAAGCCTTGGTTACTACCCAAGATTTTCAGAATGCTTTAAATGGTGTATATTACACATTAGGTTCATATCGTTTTCTGGGACGTGATGTATTAGCAATTGGAGATGCGCCAACGGATATCACTTCACATTCCGTTGCAACGTCCCATTTCTATGACATCTTCCGCTATCAGATACTGGATACTAATTCATACATAGAAGAAATATGGGCATACGGATATTGGGCTATCGACCGTTGTGCACGTATCATTAAAGAAGGTGCTTCATTTAAAGAAGTAACAAAGGGGGATCTGACAGAAGTGGAAGGATGCATCGCTCAAGCCTATGCAATTAAAGCCCTCTGTTCTTTCTATTTGACTAACATGTTTGGTTTGCCATATTCGGAAGCCAACAAAACGACATTAGGTATCGTAAACGTTACTGAGCCCGTCCCTGCCTATTCACAGGTGTCAAGAGTTAGTGTAGAACAAAATTATAGCCTGATTCTTGATGATATAACGAAGGCTAAAGAATATTATGCTAAAGAAGGTGTTGAAAATGTAGGTAAACAGTATATGAATACGGCTGCAGTTGCTGCACTTGAAGCTCGCGTAAAACTCTATATGAAAAATTACGAAGGGGCTATTACGGCGGCTCAAGAGGCAATAACCCTAAGTGGTGGTACAATTGTATCAACCAAAGAAGACTATAAGAATATGTACACGACATTGGCTGTTTCGACAGAAGACATTTTCTTTATAGCAAAAGCCGAAGATGATTATTTATCTGCTAATGCTCTGAATACTTTATGGAATAAATACGGTTTGTCTATTAACAGCGCAACAATAGCAGAATATTCATCTAATGATATTCGTCTGGCACTTCTTGGCGGTACGTGGACTGGTGGAAAAATGCGTGGTATCACAACCAATAATCAGATTTCTAACTTGCCGGTTTTCAGACTGCCTGAAATGTATTTAATACAGGCAGAAGCATATGCAAAACAATCAACTCCTGATTATGGTAAAGCTAAAGAAAAACTGTTGGAAGTAGCGGCAAAAAGAAACCCGGATTTGGATGATAGTGAAATTGCAGAGGATCAGACGATTATTGATGTGATTGACAAAGAAAGAAAATTAGAACTGGTTCAAGAAGGACATCGCTTCTTTGATGCAAGAAGATTAGGCAAAATTATTAGTGTGGCAGATGGAGCGTATACTAATTTCAACATTGCCAAATTTGTGTACCCAATACCTTCTTTTGAAGTTAATTCAGGTTTTGGAGTTATACAAACAGAGGGATGGAGTGATAATCTACCTCGATAAAACATTTTTTAATATTGCCTCCATATAAGGATAAGTTTTAAATAAGTAGATGAGACCTGCAATTTTAGAATTAATCGAAATTGCAGGTCTTATTATTTATAAATATATACATAAATAGTTTTACGTAAGAAACATTTACTTCAACATCGTATCGAATAATGGGGAGAAGGAGCACGTCTATTAGACTACAGACGTTATATTGATCCGGAAGACTGGGAAATGACGATGATGATTCCAATGACAGAGTTCGACGGTAATGAAAGCTTAAATATTGCCACTGATCAGAATCCATAAACAATTCACTTCTTTTTAATGAAATAAAAAAGAGTAGATACAATATATCCAATTCCAAGATATAAAAAAGATACTGATTTATAAAGGTAAAAATGAGACTAAACTCTTTGGCAAGCCTTGGAGTTTTAGTCTCATTTCTATTAAGGGGGTTATAAAAAAACTCGGGAATCTATTTTTTACAAAAGTAATTTAAAATAAAATATTCCTGATAGTTGTCATCCATTTACGGCTTTATTTATATATATCTTAATTAACTTCTATAAGGGTAGTTCATTTTTTACAGCAAAGATAAATTTCATTTTAAGGACTCTTCAACCCTTCTATCTTTTATCATCAAGGAAGCATCCCCTCTCTCACAATATCCACCAAAATCGGTTTCAATCCGCTGACGAAACATTCCACCGCAATTACCATCAGAATCAATCCCATGAGGCGCATCATTACATTGTTTCCCGTCTCGCCCAATACGTTTACCAATTTCGTAGAAGCACGAAGAATAAAGAAAGTCAGCAGATAAATCAGGGCAATAGTGCCGATCAAAATTCCCTTCATTTCATAAGAATGTGCATCCTGCATCAAGACAATAGCATTGGCAATCGCTCCGGGACCGCATAACATAGGAATGCCGAGAGGAGTAATGGAGATATCATCCGCATACGTTTTGATTTCTTCATCTTTCAGTTTCATTGGTGTATAACGGGCTTGAAGCATATCAAAGCCGATCTTGAAGATAATCACCCCACCGGCAATACGGAAGCCATTGGTAGAAATACCGAAAAACTTAAAAAGAAACTGCCCGGCAAAGACAAATACCATTATTGTAATAAACGACACAATGGTGGCGCGACGTACGATAGACTGACGTTCCTTATCCGTCATACCATGAGTCATGGTAAGGAAGACAGGCACCGTTCCCAATGGGTTGGTCAATGTAAAGAATGAAGTGAAACAAAGTAAGGCAAAAGGCAGAAGCGTACTATCCATGATTATATCGTATTTTATGCAAAATTAAAACGCAACAAAAATACGACTTAATCCAGAAAACCTATAATAAATCCATTAATTCTTTCAAGGAATGTATGTGATAAGTGGGAAGAAAAGGGAAAGTAGTCCGTTCCGTCACATTGTAAAAAGCCTGATGCATCCCTACTCCGTGCGCTCCGGTTATATCCGCTTCCCAACTGTCACCAATCATCAAGGATTCGCGCAATTCGGATTGAGTGGCAGACAAGGCAAAATTAAATATTGCCGGCCAAGGCTTCAACACTCCGAGATCTTCCGAAAGAATCACTTTTTTGAAATACCCGTCCACTCCTGCCGACCGCATCTTGCATGATTGCAATTCACGGAATCCATTGGAAAGGATATAGAGGTTATATTTAGGAGCAAGATATTCCAATACCTCCTTTGCATGAGGCATCAAAGTACTTTTAGTGGGAATAATCGCGAAAAAATCTTTCGAGAACTGTTCGGCAAGCGCTTCATCTTCCACTCCCACAGCCTGTAAAGGATAAAAGAAACGTTGACGGTTCAATTCATCTTTCGTTATTTTTCCTTCGCCGTACTCAATCCAAAGTTCGGTATTTCTTTGCTGATAAAGGGTATAATAATGATCGAACGAATCAAAATAACGGTCGAATGAATATTTCTGATATACTTCTTCAAAAGTATCACGGGCATTTTGAGAGAAAGCCCAGATGGTATCATCAAGATCAAAAAAAAGATTTTTATATTTCATCAGTAGTTATGCGTATAATAAGAAACAAAAAAGCCAATGTGCTAATTTCTTGAATCCAGGAATCAGCACATTGGCAATTCAAAAAGGGATGTCTACCTTATTTTACTTGAATAACCAAGTATCTGGATACACTCCAGAATTCAGTAGGATTAGTAATCTTCAATGTCAACTGGCCTTTGTCATCTTTTACCAATTCATAAGAACCGGACGGATGAGTAGTCAGTAACTCAGCACGTTTAGAGTACAACTTGATTTCTTTGGTTGTACGGATATCGATTTGAGTGAAATAATCCTTATTGAAATCAGCGCTCTTCAATACATCTCCGCTCTGAAGAATCTTTTGAGCTTTCAATTCAGATTTAGTACCGAATACGAACCAGGCAGCATTCAAGCTCTTTTCCTGTTCAGCAACGGTTTTAGCTTTCGCTTCGTTTTCTGCAGCCAACGTTTCTTTAGCAGCAGACAAGTCGCTGACAGCAGCATCCAATTCCTGGATACGGATATTCTTGGAAGCCAGTTCTGTTTGAAGTTCTTCGATACGTTGTTGTTTAGCGTTCAATTCAGCAGTCAAAGCAGCAACAGCTTTTTTCATCTGTGCAGAATTGTAATTGCTGTTCTTCAACTGTGCCTGCAACTTTGCAATCTGCGCTTTGTTTTCTTCCATCTGTTTAGAGATGAATTCGATGTCAGAAGCAATCTGTTGCTTGGCGCTGGCAGAGTTTTCAGTGATGGTTCCACGTTGCAAGTCAACACGACTTTCGGCAGCATTGATCTTACGGAAACCTTCCTGAACTTCATTGAAAGTTCCCATCATATCATCCAGTTCAGCATTGCGCTGGTTCAGTTCCATCAAAAGAGAATCATTTTCAGCTTTCAGGTCTTTACTTCCACCTTTAAAGCTATCACACGAAGCTAACATGGCTACGCATACAAATAAAACAGCTAACTTTTTCATACGTTTACGTTTTACGTTTTTTAATGAAATTATTTAATCATCTATTCCTGCTAATACTATCACAATCTCGCCCCGGGGTTCGGTAGCGGTAAAGTGTTCTATCAATTCAGCCAAACTGCCCCGAACTGTTTCTTCGTGGAGCTTGGATATTTCACGCGACACGGTTGCCTGACGTTCAGCACCGAAATATTCGGCAAACTGTGTTAACGTCTTCAACAGACGGTGGGGTGATTCATAAAACACCATCGTACGGTGTTCTTCCGCCAATGTCTTCAGTCGTGTCTGCCGTCCTTTCTTCTGGGGGAGAAACCCCTCGAAGCAGAACTTCTCGTTCGGCAATCCCGATGCAACGAGTGCCGGAACAAAAGCGGTTGCTCCCGGCAAGCACTGCACTTCAATGCCGTTGCGTACACACTCACGAACAACCAGAAATCCGGGATCGGAAATTCCAGGCGTTCCGGCATCCGAAATTAGTGCCACCGTTTCACCTGCCTTTATTCTATTAACAACACTTTCCACCGTTTTATGTTCATTAAATTTGTGGTGAGATTGCATTGCATTCTTTATTTCAAAGTGTTTCAGCAAAATACCGGAAGTACGTGTATCCTCCGCCAAAATCAGATCGACCTCTTTCAGGACTTTGATAGCCCGAAAAGTCATGTCCTCCAGATTCCCTACCGGCGTAGGCACCACATATAGCTTTCCCATCTTGTTTTTGTTTTATGCTGATTGATTAAAAAATTTCTTTAGTAGTTCCAGAAAGTCGTTCACCGCCTCCTTTTCTTCATTCAATTCGACTTTCGAGGACAGAAATGCGACTGCAGTCTTGTAGGAACTCATTACTGATATCTGTTCGATAACCCGATTCATCAAATCAGTGTCGCCTCCGAACAGTTCACGAGAAAAACGGAAAGAATCATTCAAGCTGATAGCATGTCGCAAGCCAGCAGACAGTTTGAGACTTTCTCCCAACACAGCCGATTTAGGTTCTTCCTCTTTCACAACAGTTTCAACGACAGGTTCCGCAACAATTGCCGGTTCCTCTTCTGCTATTACTACAGGGGTCTCTTCCGCAACAATAATCTCTTCTTCCTCATCTTCTTTCACAACAACAGATTCAAGAGATTGTATAATACTAGGTGAATCTACTTCAGACCCGGCAACTTCATCCTCCTCTCCCGCTGTCTCTTCCACAGCTGACGGAGAAATTACCTGAACAGCATCCACCTCCTGTTGCAGTTCGTCCAAACGTCCCTGCATCCGTGTAATGCTCCGCTTCAACAGTTCAGACAAAGTCGGAGTCGGCTCCTTGGTAAATGAATCCATGAGATACTTCAACTCATGAACATCCAACTCAATATCTGTTAATAGCTTCTGTTTCATGTCAGTCCATTGTTTATACGGTGCGAATGTAGGAATAATTTATGCAATAACTTAAAATAATGGATAATTTAACAGTTCTTGCACATTGAATTGCTTACCTTTGTCCACATATTTATTTAATCAAGAAAACACAAAATCTCATGGTATTATTTTCAGAAGACCACATACAGGAGACTAGAAGAAGAGGCCGGATCGAAGTAATCTGCGGTTCTATGTTCTCCGGAAAGACAGAGGAATTGATTCGCAGAATGAAGAGAGCGAAATTCGCGAAACAACGTGTCGAGATATTCAAACCTGCTATCGACACCCGTTATTCAGAAGAAGACGTAGTCTCTCACGACAGCCATTCTATCGCCTCCACTCCCATCGATTCGTCAGCCAGCATTTTACTGTTTACTTCTGAGATAGATGTAGTAGGTATTGATGAAGCACAGTTCTTCGACAGTGGTTTGATTGATGTATGCAACCAGCTTGCCAACAATGGAATCCGTGTTATCATTGCAGGATTGGATATGGACTTCAAAGGAAATCCGTTCGGACCTATGCCACAATTGTGCGCCATTGCCGATGAAGTCTCCAAAGTTCATGCGATCTGTGTGAAATGTGGTCAGCTGGCCTCTTTCTCACATCGTACAGTCAAGAATGAGAAACAGGTTCTTTTAGGCGAAACAGCCGAATATGAGCCTCTGTGCAGGGAATGTTATCTCCGTGCACGAGGGGAAGATGAGCAGAAAGTATAAACTCTATAAAAGAAACAGATTATGGAAAGGAAAAAGATAACATTCGACAGTTTTATACGCGGTTCCATCGGATGTGTGTTAGTTGTAGGAATATTAATGCTCGTGGAACGTCTTAGCGGAGTGTTATTACCTTTCTTTATTGCGTGGCTGATAGCTTATATGGTCTATCCGTTAGTCAAATTCTTCCAGTATAAGCTACGATTAAAAAGCCGCATTATTTCCATCTTCTGTTCCTTATTCCTCATTACGGTTATCGGAGTCACTTTATTCTACCTATTAGTGCCGCCGATGATTTCGGAAATAGGCAGAATGAACGACTTGCTAGTGACTTACCTCACCAATGGAGCCGGTAACAATGTGCCTAAGAATCTTTCTGAATTTATCCACGAGAACATTGATCTTCAGGCGTTGAACCGTGTATTAAGTGAAGAGAATATCCTGGCGGCAATCAAGGATACCGTCCCCAGAGTGTGGACTTTGCTTGCAGAATCTCTCAACATTCTATTCAGCATCCTTGCCTCTTTCATTATATTATTATATGTAATCTTTATATTATTGGATTACGAAGCGATAGCTGAAGGATGGTTGCATCTGCTACCCAATAAATACCGTACGTTTGCCTCCAACCTGGTTCACGACGTACAGGATGGTATGAACAGATATTTCCGTGGACAGGCTTTGGTTGCTTTCTGCGTAGGTATTCTTTTCAGCATCGGTTTCCTGATTATCGATTTCCCCATGGCTATCGCTCTGGGACTTTTCATCGGAGCATTGAATATGGTTCCCTACTTGCAAATCATTGGTTTCCTTCCCACCATTTTATTGGCAATCCTCAAAGCTGCCGACACCGGACAGAACTTCTGGATTATCATTGCATGTGCATTAGCCGTCTTTGCAATCGTACAAATCATACAGGATACCTTCCTTGTCCCCAAAATCATGGGAAAGATTACCGGACTGAATCCTGCCATCATCCTTTTATCTCTTTCTATCTGGGGTTCATTAATGGGAATGCTCGGCATGATTATCGCCTTGCCACTAACAACTTTGATGCTCTCCTACTACCAACGCTTTATTATCAACAAAGAAAAAATAAAATATGATGAAGTAGAAACTACTGATAATCAAGAAACAAGCCACAACGAGGAAAAATAATTGAAACTTTTTTCTACGTAATGCTTGCAAATTAAATAAAAGTAACTACCTTTGCACCTGCAATCAGGAAATAACTGATTCGCAAATAAGGATTGATTCGCTAGCTCAGCAGGTAGAGCACAACACTTTTAATGTTGGGGTCCTGGGTTCGAGCCCCAGGCGGATCACTGAAAACAAAAGAAAAATCAAGCAAATCCCTGATAATCAGACATTATCAGGGATTTCTTTTTTCTGGCAGATAGCAGAAAATAGCCGTTTCAAGCATATTGTTGGTGTGCAAATCGTGGTACATAAATCAGGCTGAAAAAAGTCCCACGATTTAGCTTCTTTCTCACTGATTCATAGCATTTTGCATGGTCGTACTTTGGAAGAGAATACATAGTTTTGTAACTCTAAAAACGATGTAAAAATGGCTAGAAAAACCTTCAATGTGCTATTCTTTATCAAGAAAGCCAGATTATTAAAGAATGGAGAAGCACCCGTGTGCATGAGAATTACTGTAAACGGCTGTATGGTAGATGTTTTAGTAAAAAGAAGCTGTCCTGTAAATCTATGGAATCAGACAAAAGAAAACTCCAAAGGAAAAGATCGTATGTCGGTGGAACTGAACCACTACTTGGAAATCACACGCTCTCGCATACACCAAATTTATAGAGAACTGGAATCCACAGGTAAGACTATTACAGTCGATCTTATGAGAAAGCTATATTATGGGGTGGATGAAGATAGTAAAACGCTATTGCAAGTATTCAGAGAGCATAACGAACAAAGCCGTAAGCTAATCGGTAAGGACTTCGTTAGTAAGACCGTTCAACGGTATGAAACCACTACCCGATATTTAGAGGAATTCATAAAGAAAGAATATCAATTATCTGATATTGCCCTAAACAACTTGGAAGCCAACTTTATTTCTAAGTTCGATGCTTTTTTGAAAATTGAAAAAGGTTGTGCGCAGAATTCAGCTATCACCCGATTGAAGAACTTGAAGAAGATTATCCGTATTGCTTTGGAAAACGACTGGATAAAGAAAGATCCGTTTGCTTACTATCGCTTCAAACTGGAAGAAACCGATCCTGAGTTCCTGACGATGGACGAGATTAAAATTATTCTTGCAAAAGAATTCACGATTAAGCGAGTAGAACAGGTACGTGACGTTTTTATCTTTTGCATTTTTACTGGATTGGCGTTCAGCGATGTGAAAGATTTATCACCCGAACACTTGGTAAAAGACAACAAAGGGGAGCTTTGGATAAGAAAGAACCGCCAAAAGACAAAAATCATGTGCAACATTCCTGTGCTGCCTGTAGCAGCTTCTATACTTGATAAATATAAGGATGTGGCAGAGTGTACCGGAAAACTTTTACCTGTATTGTGTAATCAACGCATGAACAGTTATTTGAAAGAAATTGCCGATGTGTGCGGAATTCATAAAAATCTTAGCACTCATACGGCCAGACATAGCTATGCCACTTCCGTGTGCCTTGCAAATGGCGTAAGTATGGAAAATGTAGCCAAGATGTTAGGTCATGCAGATACCAGCGTGACGAAACACTACGCACGGGTACTGGATCAGAATATTCTAAAGGATATGCAGAAAGTGAATAGCTGCTTGTCGGAATTGGCTATATAAATAAGGCAGTAGCCAATATAGAAAAAAGGATTGGGAATAATGAACTTCATTTTCTCAACCCTTTTCTTTTAAAGTAAGTTTTCCAGAACCCAATATGAAGCATTGACAAAGGTAATTTCCGTATTTAGCCTGTTCAAGTCCAAGCCTTCGGTTTAGATAAAAATCTTCCTCTCATTGCATTTCGAGCGTATTTTTATCTAAAGACTTGCACAGACTAAATACTTCACTGGAAAAGTCAATGATTCAAATTAAATTCCGAAAAACAATGTTTTTGTGAGTGGCAGATTATTCTTTCCAACTTTCAAAATAATGCTTTTGGAGCAGTTTATCAATATCACTTTGCCGATAGATGATTTTACCTTTTATCTGGATAAAGGGGATTAAGCCTGTATCTCGCCATTCTTGCAGGGTTCGCAGGCTGACATTCAGTTTTTTAGAAACCTCATGATTGGAAAGAAAACGTTCTCCGTTCAGGTGGGGCTTATAGTGCTTGACAATTGATTCAATACCGCTTAGCATTGAGTCGAGCGAAGAAATAAATTCTTTGACTTGTGGTGTATCTTTATTTATTAATTCCATGATTGAAAGATTGTTTTATTGAAATATTGATTTTAAGATGGCTAGATAGCGAATCAGTTAGAGATTAACTGGTCGATTGATTAGTTACGCAGATAGTCACCCAATGACGAAAGGTTTAGCACATCTTTCGCTGGATCATAATCTATGTAAATCCGTTTAGGAGCAGGAGCAATAAAATACTGGCTACCGTCTTTCTGTATTTCATAAGTAGAGGGTGAAGCCTGTTTGGTGGTTTCCGATACATATATAATAGAAAGAAGATACTCTTTGTCGTTCCGATAGATGATAACCGTAGGATTCAGATTAACACTTTCCCATGTGCCGACAATGGAAAACAAGTTGAAGGACGGATAATATTCTTTAGTTCTTTTCATAAGGCTTGATTTGTTTGGGTGACTGATTTTGTGTTTCACTGTCCGCAATAATTCTTTCAATATCGGAAGACTTATAATAAATCTTGCTCCCTATTTGAGAATAAGCCAGTCGCCCACTACTTCGGTAATATTGCAGCGTTCGCTTGCTCAAGCCTAACAACAGGCACACTTCCTGACTATCCAGCCAGTTTTCTACTTTTTGAGAATGACTGCTGCACAAACTCTCTATCCGTTTGGCAAACTCCGTGAAGCTCTCGCAGACATACGAAAATGTTCTTTTTTCGATGGTTACTACTTCCATACATTTAATTTTTAATGGTTAATAAAACGTGTTGATTCTATTTTCATCGGCAAATGAAAGAAGAATCAAGAGCCGTTTTCTAAACTGTCCGAGAGTGGTATAAAAAGACTGTTTATGGCAAAATGACACATGAATAATTTATTAGTCATAATACTCTTGCGGCACAACTATCAAAATGAATCCGAGTTAATTAATGGCGACAAGCTAAATAGATAAAAGGTAGAATGACAGAAAAGAGAAGTTTTATATGATACATTTTTAGCATATTCGATTAATCATTACTAAAATGGGAATCATGAAAAGATTAAAGTAGTTTTTACACATGATTTATAACCTGCGTATTAATAATAGCCATGGAAAGAGGTCAGAATAAGAATAACAAGAGGATACGGTAGAGGCAATACACGTACTTATGACTATGGTTTGGCGTGAAGTGGCTCTGCTGATAGTTACATACCCTTTTTTGTATCCCTACAAATAGGGATTGTTTTATAGAAAATACCCATTTGTATGGATTGTTTTATTTTTGAAATACAACGTACTTTGTATTCTAATAACAGGAACTACGTTCTGACCTATGCAAACAACAAAAGAATATACACATAAATTATTGTTGGAAACAGCAAGGAGAGCCTTTTTCAAGAAGGGCTTTAAGGCTGTGTCTATGCGTGAAATATCCAAATTGTCGGGTATCGGTCTGAGCAACATCTACAATTATTATCCTTGTAAGGACGATTTGTTGGCTGACGTGTTGCATCCGCTTTTGGAGGCGATGAACAGTATGCTGGAAGATCATAATCGCCCGGAGGCCTTTTCTTTGGATGTCTTTACCTCCGAAGAATATCATCGCTCATCCATGAAGGAGGTAATGAACATCGTAAGACGGTATCGTGAAGAATTTAAGTTACTTTTTTCATCTATCCAAGACTCTCGTTTCAATGATTATTGGGAACAATGGATTAAAAGAAGTACAGTAATGGGTATAGAATATATGGAAGGTATGAAAAAGCTCTACCCTGATCTGCATACCGATATTTCTCTATTCTTTATGCACTTCACCTGCTCATGGTGGGTTAATATGATGAAAGAGGTGGTGCAACATGAAGAGCTTTCCAGTGAAGAAATTGAATGTTTTATTGGTGAGTATATCCGCTTTAGCACAGGAGGCTGGAAAAGGCTCATGAATGTAAAAATAGAAAGATGAAAACAAATAGAAACATCCACACATCCTCCTGCCTACAATGCAACCCTTGTGGAAGCGGTTGTACAATTGTGGACAATCGGATTTCTTTCGTATTCGATTCGGAAAAGAAGCACTTTAGCCATCTTCTGTTCGACCCGACACCCGTTGCTTGCATGGGCAGATGCGGCAGGTCTTGTCAAGCAGGATTTCGCTTGGTGCAGGAGGCTAAATACCGCACCACTTCGGTAGAACAACTAAAAACAATCAATATATGAGTATCACCAACATCATCTGTAACGGCGAAATAACGCTTGTGCAAGGAGTAAACGGACTTTTCCTCTGCGAGGAATCGTGGGTAACACAAAGCAGAAAATCTGCTCTGCCCAGAGAGGCTTTGAACAAAGAGACTATTAGAATTAAAAAAGAATGCATCGATATTGAACGTCCAGAGACTGATTTTCCAGACTTAACTTAGTAACAGATGTATGAAACATCCCATTTTTAATAATAATAATTCATCGTATCAAGCGAGTCGCCTGCAAAGAGCGACTCGCTTTGTTTTTGAACAAAATAGATTTTCGTTCTCTTTTGAAGTACTAACTCCCAATCTGTCATAGCCATGTCACAACAAGTATTTGTTCCATTTCTTCTGACACTGTTTGCCGGTATATCCACCGGCATAGGCAGTGCCATTGCTTTTTTCGCCAAACGCACCAACACGTCGTTTCTTTCTCTATCGCTGGGCTTTTCGGCGGGAGTCATGATTTATGTATCGTTTGTCGAACTGTTTACCTCTTCTGTGCAAACACTTGTGGAGATGCACGGCAAATCAGAAGGAACGTTTTATGCCACGCTCTCTTTCTTCGGGGGTATCGTGTTGATATTGCTCATCGACAAGCTAATTCCTCGCTACGAGAATCCGCATGAAATGCACCGGGTGGAAGAAATGAGTGAAAAAGCGAAAATACAATTAGACGTGAAGCCCAAATTGCTACGTGTTGGCATGGTAACAGCCTTGGTGCTGGCTATCCACAATTTCCCGGAGGGTATGGTTACGTTTCTTGCTGCCCTAAAGGATGTGAACATTGCCATACCCATTGCCATCGCCATTGCCATACACAACATACCGGAGGGTATTTCGGTATCCGTTCCTGTTTTTTACGCTACAGGCAACCGCAAGAAAGCCTTTTGGTTCTCGTTTTTGTCTGGATTGGCAGAGCCGGTGGGAGCCGTCATAGGCTATCTCGTGCTGGCTCCGTTCCTCGACGACAATGTGTTCGGCATCATCTTCGGCATGATTGCTGGCATCATGGTATTTATCTCGCTCGATGAGCTGTTACCCGCAGCAGAAGAATACGGTAAGCACCACCATGCCATCTACGGTTTGGTGGTAGGCATGGCGGTCATGGCACTAAGCCTGCTGATGCTGGGTTAGCAAGAAGAAGTAATATAGAAACAATAAATAAAAAACAGAAAAAGATATGCATACATCTCACACTTACCACTGTCATGAGCACGATGCTCACAAAGAGCATACTCACGGGCGTATATTTTTTAGGTATCGCGCACAGCAAATAATAGACATATCATATTAGTAAGAAAAGACTTAAAAACAAAGAATAATTATGAGCATAATAAAAAACATCTTTCAAAACTTCCGCAAACCCAAGAATAGCTTTATGGGCAGGTGCATTGTGAAAATGATGAACCAAGGGCATAACCGGATTTCTCTTTGGTGCATTGACAACTTCGTAAAACTTTCCGGTGGCGAAACGGTGCTCGATATCGGTTGTGGCGGTGGGCAAAACGTAGCTAATTTCATCAAACGAACTCATGGATTAGTTTGCGGCATGGATTATTCACCCACGTGCGTGGACATTGCGAGTCGCAAGAACAAGGCGGCTATCAGTCAGGGACGAGCATCTATAGTAGAGGCGAATGTTTCAAACATTCCTTTTGACGATAACCGCTTCGATATTGTAACCGCTTTCGAAACTATCTACTTTTGGAATGATATAGTGGAAAACTTCAAGGAAGTATTGCGTGTATTGAAACCCGAAGGAAGGTTCTACATCTGCAACGAGGCATGCAGCGAGGAAGGCAATGAAAAGTGGGTGAGGAATATCGACCTGCGCATTTACTCACCCATAGAAATACAAAGAATGCTGGAACAAGCGGGATTTATAAATGTGACCTACGACATCTCGCCGGAGAGCCAATCGCAACGAATATGCGTGCAAGCGACAAAACAACCGATGATGAAACCAATAGACAGATGAGCATCAATAAATATACCCCGATACATCGGGTTCTGACTACCTATCCGCAGTTGATTCATCGACTGGTGAAACGAGACAGTCGTTATGTTTCTTTAATCAATCCTGTATCAACTTGTACGTTGGGGCATTGCACTACTATTGAGAGCATTGCCTTTACAGTAGGAGACGATATGGAGACTCTTCTCACATACCTCAAAGGAGAAATGGAACGAGAAGATATACAGTTCAAATATTGAAAATTACTACTAATAACTGCCCGAAAGGGCACAAAACAATATCGATTTATGCTTATACTTTATAACAAAGCAGCCCGCAAAAATCTTTCCAAGCCGAAGGAAGCTGCCAAATGGTATCCCGTGCTACGTTCTACGGGTATGTTGAAAGAACGTGAAGTGCCCAAACTCATTGCTGACAAAACGACACTCAACCCCAAAGAGGCGATCGCCAGAATAGAGTTTAAGGATGTTGAGGTACTTACACAAAAAGTAACCGAAGGAAACTCTTCAGGTACAACACCTATAGTCGTTTCCACGCCGGAAGCTCCCGATCCCAGCATTTAAGGAGAAACCAACAATCATATAAATAAACAATGAAACAGAAAGTACTATTTTCTCTATTGATACTGATGCTCATGAGCATCAGTGTATCCGCCCAAACAGGTGGGGGGGCGGATTGCGGGCGTGGTCATCGACAACACTGACGAAGATCCACTGCCCGGAGCAACCCTCTTTATTGAGGAACTGAAAAAGGGCGATGTAACCAACAAATATGGCGAGTTCTCTTTTTCAGACATTCCTTTCGGTACTTATACATTCACCGTGAAGTTTATGGGCTATCAAACAGCAGTCCAAAAAGTAACCGTAAGTAAAGAGAATGTAAAGAAAACTATTATCCGCCTGAAAGCCGAAGTCAAATCGCTGGACGAAGTGGTGGTGATGGGCAAAAGTGAAGCCCGCAAGATTCGGGAGCAAGCCATGCCGGTAACGGTTTACAGTATGAGCCAGTTACAAGGTACAGTAAATAGCGTAGAAGATATTCTGACTAAGACCGTAGGCGTAACCATTCGTTCGCAGGGAGCAGTAGGCAGTGCCTCGCGTATCTCTGTTCGCGGCTTGGAAGGCAAGCGTATTGGATTCTTTATAGACGAAGTACCGATGAACGATAATTCCGATTTCATCGACATCAACGATATACCCATCGACATGATTGACCGCATTGAAATATATAAAGGTGTGGTTCCAGCCAAGTTCGGTGGATCTGCCGTGGGGGGTGCTGTAAATATCGTGATTAAAGAGTATCCACCTCGTTACTTGGATGCTTCGTATTCGTTCGGTAGCTTCAATACACATAAAGCAAGTAGCGTCTTCAAGCGGAATCTGGTCAAACAAGGAATAGAGTTGGGGGCAGCGTTGTTATACACCCATTCTGATAATGACTATCGTATGGAATTGCCTCAGAACAAAGGTAAGTTCATAAAACGCGACCATGACAAATTCAACCAATCGGGGGGAGGGATATCGATGAAAGCCCGTAAATGGTGGTTCGATCAGATGGAGTTTGAACTTGAATTTATCCGAAACAGCAAGCAGATACAAGGCGTGGTAGAGAACATACGCTCTGCCGAAAGTAGTGCCGGAGCTTACAACTTCGCCATTGATTTACAGAAAGACAATTTCCTACTCAATGGACTTGACTTCAGTAGCGGCACGGGCTATGCCTATTCTCAATACAACTTTGTGGATACAGCTAGGCTTCGCTACGACTGGGATATGAATCCTTATCCGCCTGTTTCGGCTTACGGAGGAGAAATAGGAGTTTTACCCTCTGACATGAAAATGCGTAAGCATACCGTGGGAAATAAGACCAATCTCAATTACATCATCAATGACCGGCACTCCATCAACCTCAACTCATTATTCAAATGGGCATTGGGGAAGCCCTCCGATCCGTTGTTGGATAAAGCGGTGGGGCGACAGATAAACTTCGACTCACACATGACGAGCTGGGTATTAGGCTTGGGTTACGACTATAAATCCCCCAATGACAAATTCCTCAACTCGCTGACGGGTAAGTATTATTACTATTCCATGAATACGAAAATAGGAGATGTTTGGAATTCCGTACCCAAAGAAGTGGATATGCAGCAGCACGATTGGGGTGTAAGTGAAGCCTTGCGCTACCGCTTCACCAAAGAGTTGTTGGGGAAAGCCTCCGTAAGCTATGATGTACGACTACCGACAGATGCCGAACTCATTGGCGACGGCTTCCTTATTGCTCCTTCGGGCGACTTGAAACCCGAAAGAGGAACTAACGCTAACATCGGATTGATGTACGATAAAAAGATTGGTTCCGGATTGTTGCAGGTGGAGGTAAACGGATTCTTCTCTTACCTGCAAGATATGATACGCTATACGCGCAACTTCGTACAGGGCAGATACACTAATTTCGGTGAGATGCGTACCTTCGGTGTAGAGGCAGAAGTCAAAGCAGATGTTACACGCTGGCTTTACGGATATGTAAATGCCACGTTTCAAGACCTTCGCGATACACGTAAGTACGAACCAACGAGTAACGTTCTCAATCCGTCGAAGGGATTGCGTATGCCTAATATTCCCTATTTCTTAGCAAATGCGGGGGTAGAGTTTCACAAAGAGAATCTCTTCGGAGGGAAAGGTCAGAATGTAAGACTATTTACCGATGCTTCATTCGTAGAAGAGTATTTCTTCGATTTCGAAGTAAGTCAATATCAAGAGAAACGCATTCCGCGCTCTTTCAAGCTCGACTTGGGATTAGAATACTCCATCATGAACGGTGGGCTTACCTTCTCGGCAAAAGCATCCAACCTTACGAATGCCCGCCTGTTCAGCGAGTTTAATTACCCGCTTCCCGGCAGAGCCTTTACCGCACGTATCAGGTACGTGCTGAAATAAAGCTAATCACAATTCAATATATTATTCAACAATAAAATAAAAAGTAAAATGAAAAAGAGAATCAACGGAGTATTACTCCTCCTAATGAGTATCACTATGCTGTTTTCAGCTTGTAGCAAAGACCCGGAAACGAAACCAATCACGACCGATCCGGAAGTAAAAGTTGGCGATATACTTGTTTACACCATGCTTATGAATCCCGGTGGACAGACCGGGTCAGGTTGGATGCAGTTAGCAGATGGAGTGTCTCCCAAGAAACTGACAAACAAAAATGCCGTGCAAGTCGGTTACGGAATGATGCCAGTGTGCAACGGTAATGATGTGTACACTTTTCCTGCGTTCGGAGCACAAGGTGATGAAAATGTAGTAACAAAATGGGGGCGTTCGGGAACTAAACTCACCAAAACGGCAACCATGCCTATTCCCCTTAATTCTGTTCCAAGACACATCTCTTTTGTTAATGCAACAAAAGCCTATCTGATATCACTTATCGGCAAGTTATTTATATTCAACCCTCAAACGATGGAACTAACTGGTGAGATTGATCTGTCCTCTTACGCTGCACCGGGATTGGCCGTACCGATGTTTGGATCTCCGTTTGTGCATAATGGACGTTTGTATGTAACACTGAATCAGACAGACATGACATTCCAACCGGCTACCGAACCTCAGATAGAACTCGCGGTAATCAACACTCAAACGGACAAGGTGGAGCGTGTCATCTATGAAAAGGCGAGTGGTATCGGTATCGGGGCTTATACCTATGGGCAACAAACCTTTATCGATGAAAAAGGCGATATGTATCTGATGTGCACGGGCGCATACGGCATGAATCCTAAGTACAAGACCGGTATCTTGCGCATCAAGAAAGGCGAAACCGAATTTGACCCTACCTATAATTGGGTGTTGAACGATCAAACAATCGAAGGCGAATCGGGCAAAACCGTTTGGCTGCTTCAATCACAATACGCCGGCAACGGAAAAATGTATGCCACGATGGATATTCCTTCTTATTGGGCAAACCCAACATCTCCCAACTGGTTCACGGATAAATCGCTCATCAGTGTAGAGATGGATATTTACAATAAAACGGTAAAAAAACTTCCGATACCGATGACGTCAAGCTTTGGAGGAGCAGTGGAGAAATACAAGAATCTTATCGTGTTTGCTATTAATGGCAGAAATGATGTGGGCTTTTATACGCATAATCCTGCAACCGGCGAAACAAGCTCGGATGCCGTAGTAAAGGTAGATGGAGCTCCTGCATATTTCCATTGGTTTGAAAACTAAGTAATAATCAATCACTCAGAAGAGGCAAAGGTGAGAGTTGAATTATCGGCCTTTCCTTTGCTCTCATTTTTTAGCCCAAACATTTATTAATCTTGTTTCTCTATTCAGAAATGGCTATTCAAGGGTTTCAATATCACACACAATAAATAAAATTTCGTATGCCAATAAACGATTTCATTCAATTTCACTTCGGTTGGCTCAATGCATGGATACCTTCGTTTGCATTGGTGCTGATACAACTTTTGTATATGATTCTTTACCGAGAAGGTGGCAAACGTGCCGTAGATACATCTTGGTATACCTCTAAGGACAAGCGGTACGCCACTTTAAGCTTTGTGTTTCAGGGAACATTGCTTTTGGTGTCGCTCTTTGTCCCTCTCCGCATAGGTACACTGCTATTCACGGTGGGGTGCGTCTTGTTTGCCTTTGCACTTGTCGGATTTATGGCAGCCTTTCATGCTTATGCCTCTACGCCTAAAGGAGAAACTGTCGTACGAGGCGTTTACCGCCTGTCGCGCAATCCGATGTACTTCTTCTATGAAGTGGGAGCATTGGCGGTTTGCATTGCCTCGGCATCGTTGTGGTTGCTGCTTGCCACAATTCCTTTGATCCTCGTCACGCATGGCGTTATCTTGGGTGAAGAGCGATACTGCATGACCACTTATGGGGAAGACTATGCGCGGTACAAAGCGAGAACTCCCAGATACTTCTTACTCAAATAGCAACCTTATGAACAATCTCTCTCAAATACTCAATTCCGCCACGATGGGGCAGCCCCGTCGCTTGCGTCCGCTGATAGGCTGGACGGTTGCGGAGTACTTTTTTCGTGGCGCACCGTATGGGGCAATGCTGCTCGTGGTGTGGGAGGTATTCAAACCTCTGCAAAATCCCGGCACACCGCTCAACCTCGTGAACATAGGTTGGGCGTGCCTAATGCTCCTAATTTCTCTCGTTTGCCTTTGGCTCATTAGCAAAAAGGCATACCTTGTAGCCTATAAAGACGGCTACGACATTTGTTGCGATGGTCGTTTGGAAGTGGTCAATCACCTGCGCCAACTGCCGATGAGTTTCTTCAATAGTCGTGATCCCGGCGACATCGGGGCATACATTGTCAGCGACTATAACAACGTGGAGATGCTCACTACTCACCTTATCGGTCAGTTCTTTGGCGGGCTGGCGATGCCCATCGTCGCTTTGGTTTCGCTCTCATTCTTCAACTGGCAATTAGCTTTGGCGGCAGCAGCTGTCATTCCATTGGCATACCCCATGATGTGGCTCACCAATCACTTTGTGGCAACCTTGGGCAAGAGGCATCAAAAAATAAAGACCAATGCCGCTTCGCGCATGATCGAGTATATACAAGGTATCCGCCTGATTAAGGCTTTCAACCTGAGCGGCAATAAGTTTGAACGCTTGGAACGAGCTTTCCGTGATCTAAAGCGGGAGAGCATCCGTTTGGAAGCGGCTCCCGCACCCAGCATCACGCTGGCTTCCACTCTGCTCAATGGCGGCCTGGTTCTTATTATGCTACTTGGCTTCTCGATGTTGTTAAATGCCAAAGTCTCCATGCCCGTTTACATCATGTTCCTGCTGGCAGGATCGGCTATCTATGCCCCACTCATCAACGCCTTGACCTTTATCGCCCTCATCAACTACATGAAGCTGGGAGCCGAACGCATTGATGCTCTTTGCAAAACGCCCGTACTTCCGGAGGGTATAATAGAAGATGTTGTCAACTCAGAGATAGAGTTCCGTCACGTCAGCTTCAGCTATAATGCCGATATTCCCGTACTTCGGGATGTATCGCTTACCATTCCCGAAAAGGAACTGACCGCTTTTGTGGGACCATCGGGTTCGGGCAAAACGACATTGACACGACTCATTGCCCGTTTCTGGGATGTAAGCGAGGGGGAAATCCTATTTGGCGGACGAAACATCAAAGACTACACCGTGCATACACTGATGCAACAAGTTTCCATCGTCTTTCAGGATGTGTATCTCTTCAACGATACCATTTATAACAACATCCGCGTGGGACGTGAGACAGCTACCCGCGAAGAGATAGAAGTTGCCGCACGCAAGGCGCAATGCCACAACTTCATCACCGCTATGCCTGATGGCTACGAAACGATGGTGGGTGAAGGAGGTAGCACACTATCCGGTGGAGAGAAACAGCGTATCTCTATTGCCCGTGCCATTTTGAAAGATGCGCCCATCGTGTTGCTTGACGAGGCAACCGCTTCGCTCGATCCCGAAAACGAGGTTCACATCCAAGATGCTATCAACGACTTGGTGAAAGAAAAGACTGTAGTCATCATCGCTCATCGCTTGGGCACGGTGATAGGTGCCAATAATATTGTAGTGATAGACCAAGGACGGGTGGTGCAGCAAGGCAAGCATCAAGCTCTTTTGGCAGAGGAAGGACTGTATCGCAATCTTTGGGAGGAACAACAACGGGTAAAAGGATGGAAGTTCAAACAATCGAATAAACAGTAAGGCTATGGATACAAATAAACGCAAGACCGGGCTGGCACGGTTGATAGAAATAGCCGGCACTAAACGTCGGCTGCTCATCGGGGCGATGTTGTTGGCAGTTATCACCGCCATCGTGCAGTTTGTGCCGATCATAGCGGTGTACAATATTCTCATCGAGTTGGCAGAGCATGCGCTTGATCCCTCATTGATTGACAAGGCATACATCTGGCTGTGGAGCTATATCGCCTTGGGAGCTTTCTTCGCTTTCGGAGTGCTCACGTTTGCTTCCCTCATGCTCTCGCACATTGCCGCTTTCAACATTCTGTATGAAATACGAATGCAGCTAGTACAAAAAATGGTTCGTTTGCCCTTGGGGTTCTTTTCCCGCCGGGCTTCGGGAGAACTGAAGAAAATAATGAGCGACGACGTGGAGCGCATCGAACTGTTTATTGCCCACCATATCCCTGACATCGTAACTGCCCTACTTTTTCCGCTGATTCTCGTCAGCTATATGTTTGCCGTAGACTGGCGGTTGGCTATCGTAGTATTGGCTGTGCTGGCGATGGCATTCTATGTGATGGGAAGAATGTACACCGGCAAAAAAATCCGGGAGGTTTCCAAACGGTATGTGGAGACCTTAGGCAGAATGAATGCTAGTATTGTGGAATATATTCGCGGTATTCAGGTGGTGAAGACCTTCACCGAATCGACTAATGCCTATCGCAAACTCAATGACGACATCAAGGAGTACCGCAAATTTGCCAACGAGGTAAACGTACAATACCAACCCACATATGTAGGTTTCCTTACCATACTCTCTTCGGCACTGCTCTTCATCATTCCCGTGGCAGTGTGGCTGCTTGTGGGGAGTGCCTCGTATGCCACTTTCGTGCCGGTGCTACTCATGTTCCTGTTTTTCGGCATGGCTGTTTTCTTTCCCGTGCTTAAACTCTTGTGGATAGGCAGCTTTCTGAATCAGAACAACATGGGTGTACAGAAGATTGATGACATTCTCTATATGGACGAAATCGAAGAGCCTGACATTCCCCGACACCCCAAAGACGCTTCAGTGGAATTTCGCAACGTCTCTTTTGCCTACGACACCACGCCGATACTCAAAGCGATATCTTTCATCTCCCATCCCGGTACGATAACTGCATTAGTCGGTCCTTCGGGAGCCGGTAAAAGTACCGTTGCTATGCTTGCCGCCCGCTTTTGGGACGTTCAAAGCGGAGAAATCTTAATAGGAGGAGTGCCAGTCAAAGAGATTCCCACTTCGGTATTGATGGACAACGTCGCTTTTGTCTTTCAGGATAATATGCTCTTCTTCGATACCATCGAGGAGAATATCCGTATGGGTAACAAGACTGCAACCTTTGAGGAAGTGGCACGGGCTGCCTGTGCCGCTCAATGCCATGAGTTTATAGAATCCTTGCCCAATGGTTATCAGACATTGGTAGGCGAAGGAGGCATCTACCTCTCTGGTGGTGAAGCACAACGCATAGCCTTGGCTCGCGCCATATTAAAAGACTCCCCTATTATCTTGCTGGACGAAGCCACCGCCTTTGCCGACCCCGAAAACGAAGGTAAGATTCTGGCAGCATTCTCTCATCTCATCAAAGGAAAGACGGTATTGGTCATCGCTCACCGATTGTCTACAATCACCAATGCCGACCGAATTCTGTATGTAGATAAGGGTGTGATAGCCGAGCAGGGAACACATGAGCAGCTACTTGCTCTTAAAGGAGAATACGCTCGTATGTGGGAAACCTACAACCGAGCAAAGAGGTGGACGATTGGTGGAAAAAATAACCGTAAATTATAAATACAACAAAATATAACCGGTATGAAAAAACTCATTCTAACCGCTGGCTACGGGAGAATTGTATCAACGCAATCCTCAGCAAAGCAACGCAATTTATCAATATGTAAATGTATTAATTATGAAAGACTTATCAGATTTGAGATTTTTCCGACTATTATCGGAACACTCACAGAAAGAGTTTGCCGTAAATGATTTTACGGCCGCATTGCAAGAACTTGCCAATCACTTAGTAAGTATTGCTATAAAGGAACAGGACTACGCTGTATTATTACGTTACTTCTCTTTTGGACTAAACAGGCTCAAGTCGTATCGAGTACAATTTGAGCAGGGGGAAAAACGCCTTGTCATTGCTTATTGATGAAGCGATAGGACTTGTAAATACGGAAATCCGCATACTCAATATGCAAATTAAATATCCGGTTCAATTCCAAAACTGGAAGAATAAACTTCCACTCTCGCCGCTCTACCTTACAGACGAAACCTATCTTATTGAGATTATGGAGATAGTTAGTGGATTGTTCCTATCTAAAAGAGTGGTAACGCGCAGTGGTACAGAAGCACCACTTACAGAAATCGGAAGAGCCTTTGAATACCTTTTCAATATTAAATTGGGCGATGTGCATAAGAAGCATGAAAGTGTCGTTAGTCGTAAACCATCAAAAATAACCGAATTTTTAGATACGCTTCGTAAAGCCATTAATGAAGAAAGCAAAAAGAAAGGCTATCTATAAATCAACTATTTAACAACTATTTATAGGGGTGTACCAGTGGTACACCCCTAACTTATTTTCATCCATTTGCCGAACTTTGCTTCATCAATCGATTGAAACCAATAATGTTAAACTTAAAAATGAAGCAAAATGTATATAGACAACGAAAACTTCGACAAGTGGATGGAACGGCTATCAAAAAAACTATCCGAAATCGGACAAGACCTAAAATCCCTTATCAATACCGACAAAATATTAGATCCTAACGACAAGATATTGGATAATCAGGATCTAGCTTTCCTGCTGAAAGTATCTTTCCGAACCCTGCAACGCTATCGGGCAAGTGGTAAACTTCCTTACTTTATGATAAGTCATAAAACCTATTATCGTGCTGCTGATATTCGGGTATTTATTCAAGAAAATGCCGACTGTAAGACATACGAACGGTTCAAAAAGGAAAACCAACTCGATAAGCAAACTGAGGCAAACCAAGGTGGGTAATATTACCGCCTGATGAAGAACTATCGCTCCCCATTTAGCAGAAACTGCCTCACCTATTGGTTTAGCCCGTTTCGCTAAATCGAGCAAGAGGGAACTGGACAAGTCCTGTTCTTCCCTCTTGCCCTGCGGGGCAAAGCCTTCGGCTTTAGCGTGTTACAAGAACACGCTGTAATGACACCTATAATAAGCATTTTCTTTGTAATGCTTATTATCAGGTATTTATCTATTCATATTTCTATAAAAAAGTAATTACCATGCCAAACAGCAATCGAAAAACAATATTCACTACCATTTCCATAGACAAGGAAACGGCAGCTTTGGTAGAAAAGCTATGCAAACGCTATTCACTGAAAAAGAGTGAAGTTGTAAAGTTGGCGTTCGGGTATATAGATAAGGCACATATCAACCCATCCGAAGCACCTGAATCTGTAAAATCAGAACTGGCGAAAATAAATAAAAGACAGGATGAGATTATCCGTTTCATCCGTCACTACGAGGAAGAACAACTAAATCCTATGATACGAGCAACAAATTCTATCGCTTTACGTTTCGATACTACCAGCAAAACTTTAGAAGCTCTTATTCTCTCGCAACTGGAAACTAGTCAAGAGAAACAAACAGCCGTACTTAAAAAGCTAAGTGAACAATTTTGCAATCATGCCGACGTGATTAACAACCAGTCCAAGCAAATTAACGCACTTTACCAGATACACCAACGGAATTATAAAAAGCTACTTCACCTAATACAACTCTATTCGGAACTTTCTGCTTGTGGTGTGATGGATAGCAAAAGAAAAGAGAATCTGAAAGCTGAAATCAGCAATCTGATAAACACATAAAGCTATGCACATTGATTTTGCCTCACCATCTAACGGTACATATAATAATGCTAGCAGTAGCCGACAGTTGGCTAATTATTTAGAGCATGAAGATTTGGAACGCATGGAAAAAGGTATTTACACCGAAGGCTTTTTCAATCTAACAGATGATAATATCTATAAGTCAAAGGTGATAAAGGATATAGATACCAATATAGGGCAACTTCTGAAAACAGATGCTAAATTTTATGCTATTCATGTCAGTCCATCAGAAAAGGAACTCCTTGCAATGGGTAATAGCGAACAAGAACAAGCCCAAGCTATGAAGCGGTATATCCGGGAGGTATTTATTCCAGAATATGCCAAAAACTTCAATAAAGAACTATCTGCTTCGGACATTAAATTCTATGGTAAGATTCATTTTGATCGTAGTCGTTCTAAAAACAAACAGAATATGCATTGCCATTTGATTGTAAGCCGGAAAGACCAAGCCAATAAAAAGAAGTTATCCCCACTAACCAATCATAAGGATACCAAGAACGGAGTAATCAAAGGTGGATTTGACCGGGTAAACCTATTCCAACAGGCAGAACAGGGTTTTGATAAGCTATTCGACTACAACCGCCAACAATCGGAATCATTTAACTACCACAATACAATGAAGAATAGTTCTATACCTAAACAAATTGAATTACAGGAACAAAAAATCTATGGCGAAAAAAAGAAAGAAACATTTCAATCCGATGAAAAATATAACAAGATTTTTTGCAATCTTGCTAGTAAACAGGACAACAAATACCCTTATAATCTGCAAAATAGTAATGATTCTCTTTTGTCTATTTTCTCATTGGGAGATGGCAACAATTACAATACTACATTGGCAGAAGAATTACAAGCACAGAAACACAAGAAGAAAAAGAAAAAAGAGATAAGACGATGATTGAATATGATGAAGTAAGACACGATATGGACTGCTACCTGATGGAGTAACCTTGAACCTCAATTATTAAATAAGTCCAAAGACTTTTTTTGCAAGAAAGTCTTTGGACTCAATATTTAAGATAAAAGCCTTCTTATTTCAGCTTCCCATCCAGAACGATGTTCGATTCGTTTCTTAACAAGACTATTCTGAATTATCTCTGCTTTAGTTAGCTGAGAAAATTGTTCCCAATCATCTTCAAAAACATACGTTGCGTTCCCATAAATTACATTCTCCATTATAAATAGATTTTTAGATGGAAACTTAAATACCAAATATCCTCTAAAACCACCAGCCCCATAAACTAGCCCAGAAGGTCTAAAACGGAGAATCGTATCAATATTATGTTCTTGAACTTTTGCTTTTCCGGTTCTATTACTGGACAAGTTTCCAGCTAACTGAGCTAATCTATCCCAAGGGTAGTCTCCTTCTGGAAGAATACGCCAATTAACCCTTGTAGTTGGAATTGATGATATCGCTGGAAGCAAATTTTCAGTAAGGATCTCACAAGAGCCAAATAACTCTAAAAACAAATTAATAACATGCTTAATTTTAGATACACTCAAATCATCCCTATGCAATAAAGGCGATGTAACATATAAGTCACCAGAAATATCTACAATTTTCAATTCTATTGAGGGAGCTGGAATATCTTCTCTCTGATACCTTTTATAAGGAACATCTACATAATGATAATCACCATGCCAGTCTTTTATACAAACTTCTCTATATTTAGTTTCCATAGGTAAGTCTCTCCTTTTTATGAAACTACCATTAGCATTTAGCCGAGAAACAGCACCTAAAGCGCGAGGTAAAATCTGTTCTCCACTAATGAGTGGAATAGAAAAGCCAAGAAGATTTAATTTATCAGCATTTATTTCACTTGCTTTTTTTGATACAAAAAAGTTGTCATTATCATGAATCCCAATCAGATAACTATCAATATTCCTAATACGTACTTTATCTATCATATTCTAACCTCTTGGAGGAAAAGGATCGTTACCATAACTATCTTTTTGTCTAATACGACCATCTTTTCCGTGAATTACTAACTCCGACTGCTCTTTCCGTGCAATCGTACGGGCAATTTCTATTGCTTCTCTTTGAGTTTGGGTAATTCTTGTCTTTCTACTATTACCCTCACCTCTTACAGCCCACTGATCACCAGAAGGCACAACATGTTGATTTTTCTTCATAAAAATCAAAGTAAAATTATTACTAAACAATAAGTAAACGAGGGTTGTTATAGCATAAAAACATCAAAAGGACTTTGGAATTGCCGATTTTTGTTTTAGCTTTGCACGTGAAATAACGGGATTTCTTAAAAGTGACTACCTTCTAAGGAAGTTACTACAACCCACAAAAGCAAATTCTGAAATAGAGAGCAGCCGCCAAGTAGCTCTCTTTTCTTTTTTATAGTCGTTAATTGCTATTTACTATACCATATCTTCATCTTTTAGTTTATTCCAGTTTAAAGTGTTCACATTAGCAAAAAAAGGTATTGCACCATATTTGCCTTGCAGATAGCTCTTACGGATATCTACTCGTGGTTTAAAGTTTGCCAATGATGTTAATCGAGTAGAGCCATCTCTTTCTTTTTCAACAAACCAAACCTCATCTGTACGAATAAAATCTACATCTAGCAAATGGGACTCGTGTGTCGTACAAATTAGTTGAGTATTATTGGCATTAGAAAGTTGCGAAAAATAATACTCAAATATTTTTTGAGACATTATAGGATGCATACTACGATCAATTTCATCAATTAAATAGACAGCAGAATTGAATTGAAGATCAATAAGCATTGGAATAAAATCCAACAATCGAATAGAACCATCAGATTCTTCATCCATATCAAAAACAACATCCTCATCTTGACTATTCTTGTGTACAGTCATTTGTTTGTATATCTTAGTTTGACCTTCTTTATCCGTTTCGAAGAAATATACAGATTGTTGATCGGAAGAAGCAACACAACAGTTTTCATCCGGTTTAGCTTCTGATAGTATTTGTGATATTAGCTTTTTAGGTAAATCTGTTTCTTCCTTATTAGTTGCTACTTTTTTAAGATCAGAAATACCTGTATTAAAGAAATGCAACAACCTTTTAGTCACATTAGAAAACTCATCATCTTTTTCCAGTCGAAAGGACAAACCCCGAAAACGAGTTTCTGGAAAAATAATTTTCAAATTATCATCAAACCAGTTATAAACATTACTAATCGCAATTATACCTTTTCCATTTCTTTTATGGTATTCGGACAAAAAACTTTTATCTATTGGCGTTCCTTCTGATAGAAATTTTACAAATTGCTTAGATTCTTCATTTCCTTCAATCTCTCCAAAGAAGTAATTAACATAATCTACCTCTTGTATACGCTCAAATATTTTTTTCTTTGCCCGACTACTAATTTGATACAACCACTCCTTCTTAATCCCTCTGATATTAAATATCACCCCATACGAGTAATACAAAGAATCTGCCTTAATCTCAATTTCCAATTTAGAATCCACCTTTTTTTCAGGTGCCAGCTTAAATACATCCCAATTATTTCTAGGGAATCTTCCTAATGCAATGTTTTTCAAAATATTCACACAGCGAATCATATTGGATTTGCCAGAAGCATTAGCTCCATAAATAATAGATGATCTCAAAACCGATATATCATCTCTTTTTTCGGCTCTATATACATGTGCCGGAAGAGATGTACCTTTCCCTGCAATGAAACTAATTTCGGTTTCAGAATTGAAAGATAGTATATTTTCAAATTTTGCTCTCAGTATCATTCTTGTCTTTATTTTCAATTTTGATGCAAACATACGACACAAAATGCAAATAAACAAGAAATTTCGTCTTTTTCTTTAGAAAAATCACCAACGACTGATATTTAGACATGGAAGCGATTGAAAAAGTGAAAGGATATTAGGAGTGTGTATAATATTAAAGATATATGTGTTTTTTCAACCAATTGTTTCGGTAGTATTCAAATGGCAAGCAAAACTATGAGAAATTACTATAATAAAAACGCCCTTATCGGTACTGGCAGTTATACAAAACAACTTCTATTTTTGCAAATTCAAAAATAAAAAATTATCTTTGCCCTCAGTATTCTCCATGAGCAAACTACCGCAAAAGCACGTAGTAAATCAGTGGGTTAAATCATGGGATATGCTTGAAGCTAAAAATATAAAATTTTAAATATCAGCGTGGTAACTCTATTAGGAGAATCCCAGGCGGATCACCAAAAACAAGATTAAGCCTCTGATTTTCAGGGGCTTTTCTTCTTATCCAAAGGCCTTATTCCCATTCTACTCTCCATTAAATATGAACAACAGAAAAAATTATATAGTCTACCTACAACAATCAGCCATGAAGCAGGAATGTCAAGACCCGAAGTAGAGGTACAAAAAAAAATTATACAGACTTACTCGACAGACAGAAACTGATTACTGAAGATAACCATTCCTCAGCCAATAAAAAGAAAAGCAATACACGCCACAACTTATTTTGCACAACTTGTTTGGAAAATAAAATATTTTTTCCTTACCTTTGTATTAGGATTTATTTCAAATCTTAATAAAAATAGAGCGTTAAGGCATTATCCAAGTTCAGGAAATCCCCAATTTCAAGACAACAACTGGATAATACATTGGACGCTCCACGTACTATTTATATATTAAAGTGTTATATATATAGGCGTGGGGCTTTGTGTATTATATGTTGTTGAGTATGGGGATACTTCTGAACGGTAATACCAAAGTTCCCACGCTTAACTTTATATATAAACACAGCTCCAGGGAACAGAGTTGACTAGAAGATAAACATTATGAAAGCAACTTGTTCTAAAAGTAAGACGACTGTCTCGACCGGTTTCTGTTCTTCGTTTGTTACTGTCTTTAGTGAAATTCTTATTCTGTTTATTTCCATTCCTGTTTTTTTCAAGACACACAATCACTATCTTACAAATTACATGCCAACATATTTTTCTGAGACCTTCCTCCATGATAGCCAATAATAGCGGTTCCTCTCACCATACAGAAAAAGACCTTTGGTTACAAGTTCTCGCTTTGGCAAAGGAAATACAGGACTGTAAGTCTTATCTGTATCCTAAGACCTTGGAATCTATATATGATAATATTGTAAGAATAGAAAAATTGTTGGATATTTTATTGATTATCACTCGTGGAAGTGACAAATAGACATTATTATTCCGCCTTATGCGACAATTTGTCCAATGCAGTAAAAATGTCGCATCATTAAACTATCGTTAAAAGTTTCATTTTTATAGATTACCTCTATGAAATGGAATTTTTATATACCAAGAAACGTACGCAATCAGTTATGTAACCTTAATGTTCAGAATAATGATAGATAAACGAATAGAAAGTACCATGAATGAATTGATCAACGCAGAAATATGGTCAACCAACTTATACCTGTCTTTACAGGTTTATTTTGAAAGTGAACAACTCCCGATACTGAGCTCCTGGCTAAATACCCAGGCTCAGGATAATATGAACAAAGTCTATCAAATGATGAGCTGGATATATCATAATGGAGGATGCGTTGCAATTAATGAGATAAAACGGGATGTGCAAAATGGCAAGCTCCAGTAAGTGCCTTAAACGAATTGATTGAACATGAACGATATATGTCCCGCCTAGTCTCCATACTCCTCATACTATGCCGAAACGTGGATGCGTCCTCTAATTCTTTCATCAACAGGCTGTATTCAGACCGAATATATCTAAGTACGGCCCTTTTGGAATTATTACGTATTCTTGCCCAAGAAAATGTGCGGAGACTACCTTATTTCTAACAGTATGTCCCTCCATTTAACATCTCATAATATTAAAGATTATATAACCTTGTATGGTCTACTTTTTGCAACATAATAAACAATAATAAAATAGATCATGAATATTTTATTAATAGGATAACCCGGTTTTATCGACATTTTGGGACAAGTTTATGCTTGTTTCAAGATAAGAGAGAATATTAAATTATTATTAACTCTAAAAATTTAAATCATTATGAGTGAGAAATTACAAAATGCTTTGAATGAACAAATCACAGCAGAATTATGGTCTGCCAACTTGTATCTGTCTATGTCTTTCTATCTAAAAAAAGAAGGTTTTTCAGGTATGGCCAACTGGATGCGGAAACAATCTGCAAAAGAAGTGGGACATGCGTGCACCATTGCCGAGTATATGGTTAAACGTGAGGCGACACCGAAAGTAGACAAAGTGGATGTAGTTCCACAAGGATGGGGAAATTCTTTGGAAGTTTTTGAACATGCCTTGGAACATGAAAAGCATATCTCCAAGTTGATTGACGAATTGGTATACTTAGCTTCAGAAGAAAAGGATAATGCCACACAGGATTTTCTGTGGAAATTTGTCCGGGAACAAGTAGAGGAAGAAGCCGGTGTACAGAATATTGTAAACCTGTTAAAGAAAGCCGGAGATAGTGGTATCCTTTTCATAGATGCTAAATTGGATGGATGCAAATAATAAACCTGAATAGTTAAAAGATAAATGATATGAGCAAAACAGTAGATATATTAGGTGGGCAGGCTGAATACTACCTAAACCATACATGCAAGACAATAGATAAACAACTGATTCATATTCCGGGTCCGGATATAGTAGATAAGGTATGGATAAATTCGGACAGAAACATTCGGACATTGGAGAGTTTGCAAACTTTATATGGACATGGACGTTTAGCGAATACCGGCTATGTATCCATCCTACCTGTAGACCAGGGTATAGAGCATTCTGCTGGGGCATCTTTCGCTCCCAATCCACTTTATTTTGATCCGGAGAACATCGTAAAATTGGCTATTGAAGGAGGATGTAATGCCGTAGCATCTACATTCGGCGTATTAGGCGCCGTAGCACGGAAATACGCCCATAAAATTCCATTCATCGTCAAATTGAATCATAACGAACTGCTTACTTATCCGAATAGCTATGACCAAGTAATGTTCGGTACAATAAAAGAAGCATGGAATATGGGCGCCATAGCAGTTGGAGCCACTATTTATTTCGGTTCGGAGCAAAGTCGCCGCCAAATAGTGGAAGTATCGCAAGCTTTTGAATATGCTCATGAACTGGGAATGGCTACCATTTTATGGTGTTATTTGAGAAACAGCGGTTTTAAGAAAGACGGAACCGACTATCACGCTGCAGCCGACCTGACAGGCCAAGCCAACCATATCGGAGTAACGATCAAGGCTGACATCGTAAAACAAAAACTTCCGTCCAATAATGGTGGCTTCAAAGCCATCGGCTTCGGAAAAACAAATGAGCGCATGTATACAGAGCTGACAACTGACCACCCGATAGACCTTTGCCGTTATCAGGTAGCTAACGGCTATATGGGACGCGTCGGACTAATCAACTCGGGTGGTGAATCTCATGGAGAATCCGACCTGCATGATGCTGTTGTTACAGCAGTAGTGAACAAACGTGCTGGCGGTATGGGGTTGATTAGTGGTCGGAAAGCCTTCCAAAAACCAATGAAAGATGGGGTCCAGCTATTGAGCACCATACAGGATGTATATTTGGATTCTTCAATAACCATTGCATAAAGACAGGTCGTCCATGAAAAGAATAGTATTATTACGTCATGGTGAGAGCCTATGGAACCAAGAAAACCGCTTCACCGGGTGGACAGATGTTGATTTAAGTGAAAAAGGCGTTGTAGAAGCCTGCAAAGCAGGCGATACATTACGAGAAGCCGGATTTTCTTTTGAGATTGCCTACACTTCTTACTTAAAACGTGCTATAAAAACGCTGGACTACGTTCTGGACCGCCTGAATGAGAGCTGGATTCCCGTCGAAAAGACATGGAGGTTGAATGAGAAACATTACGGCATACTTCAGGGACTTAACAAAAGTGAGACGGCTGCCCAATATGGTGAAGAACAAGTACACACCTGGCGGAGAAGTTATGATATAGCTCCTGCAGCATTGGGAGAGGACGATTCGCGCAATCCGAGTAAAGACATACGTTATGCAGATGTCCCGGATATGGAACTTCCACGTACGGAATCCTTGAAAGATGCCATTGAGCGTGTAATGCCTTATTGGAAATGCATCATCTTTCCCACATTGACATGTAAGGATAACCTGCTGGTAGTTGCCCATGGCAACAGCCTGCGTGGAATCATCAAGCATCTCAAGGAAATATCCGATACAGACATTTCCAACCTGAACCTGCCTACAGCAGTTCCTTACGTTTTTGAATTCGACAACCGGCTGGCTCTTGTCAAAGACTATTTTCTCGGTGATCCGGAAGAGATACGTAAACGGACGGAAGCTGTAGCAAAACAAGGAATGACTAAACAATAAAAGTTCTGTCAAGCAGCCAGACATATTTTCTAAACTTTAATTATTAACTAAAAAAGGAGGTAAAAATGGTACCTACAAAAATGAACCAGAATTGGTTACCAAGTATTTTTAATGATTTCTTTAACAATGAGTGGATGATGAAGGCAAATGCAACAGCCCCCGCTATTAATGTAATTGAAAATGAAAAGGACTATAAAATCCAATTGGCAGCTCCGGGAATGACAAAAAATGACTTCACCGTTAATGTGGATGAAAACAACAATCTAGTAATCTGCATGGAAAAGAAGGAAGAGAAGAATGAGGAGAAAAAAGACAAAAAATACCTACGCCGTGAATTCTCTTATTCCAAATTCCAACAAAGTATCATACTGCCGGACAATGTTGAAAAAGATAAGATTACAGCCAAGGTAGAACATGGGATTCTGTCTATAGATATTCCCAAAACAGTGGACAAAGAAGTTCAGAAGATAACCAGAACTATTGATATCAAATAAGATATCTTAGCTAAACTTTACCCAAGGCGTTCCTTATATTTAGGGGGATGCCTTGATATAAACCTTTGAACCTCAAATCACTATAATGAAAACATTCAATTTTGATGAAGCATTAATAGCTCTGCAAAGTGATCTGCTAGGTTTTGCATATAAATTGACAGCTGACAAACACGATGCTGAGGATTTATTGCAGGAAACAATGTTGAAAGCTCTGGATAATAAGGATAAATTTGATCCTGGAACAAATTTTAAAGGCTGGATGTATATCATTATGCGTAACGCTTTTATAAATAACTACCGGATAAAAAAAAGCCAGGGAGACTTATATATATTATCCGAACCCGACTATCATTTCCTGCTAAGAGATGACTCTTTTGCTTTCATAGACAATAGTCAAGATGCCAAGGAGATAAGGGCAGCCCTTAAAACACTACCTAAAGAACATTACAACGCTTTTATGTTGTATATATCCGGATTCAAATATCGGGAAATAGCTCAAGAAACAGGAGTGTCGCTAGGTACAATAAAAAGCCGTATCTTTCATAGTAGGAAAAAATTAAAGCAGTTACTTTCTGATTTTGTCTAATAATTGTATAAAAATGAATTATGAATAACAAGTATATTGGAATCCTGACTTCCGGAGGGGATGCGTCAGGAATGAATGCAGCGATCCGCGCCGTAACCCGTACCGCCATCTTCAACGGCTTTAAAATAAAGGGAATTTATAGGGGATACGAAGGACTGATTGCCGGTGAAGTAAAGGAACTCACAACAGAAGACGTGAGCAGTATTATTCAAAGGGGAGGTACTATACTGAAAACAGCGCGTTCCGAAGCTTTTACCACTCCGGAAGGACGTAAGAAAGCCTATGAAGTTATACAAAAAGAAAATATCAGTGCACTGATTATTATCGGTGGAGACGGTTCTCTGACGGGAGCCCGTATCTTTGCCGAAGAGTATAACGTGACATGTATAGGACTACCCGGTACGATTGACAATGATTTATATGGTACTGATTTCACCATAGGATACGACACGGCATTAAATACAATTGTTGAATGTGTAGATAAAATAAGAGACACCGCAACCTCACACGACCGCATTTTCTTTGTCGAGGTGATGGGACGTGATGCGGGCTTCCTGGCCCAGAACAGTGCGATTGCTTCAGGGGCTGAAGCTGCCATTATTCCGGAGGACAAAACGGATGTGGACCAGCTGGAGACATTTATCGGACGTGGATTCAGAAAAACAAAAAACAGCAGTATCGTCATTGTGACCGAAAGTCCCCAAAATAAAAATGGAGGTGCCATGTACTATGCCGACCGGGTAAAAAAGGAATATCCTGAATATGATGTAAGAGTTTCCATTCTGGGACATCTGCAACGCGGTGGGGCTCCAAGTGCCAACGACCGTATACTGGCAAGCCGATTAGGAGAAGCAGCCATCCAGGCTCTGATGGAAGACCAACAGAATGTGATGATAGGCATACGGAACAATGAAATTGTCTATGTTCCTTTTGCACAAGCAATCAAAAATGACAAGCCTATTGACAAAAGCCTGATTCGGGTACTTAACGAGCTGTCCATATAAAGTTATTAATTCACCACTGCTTGGAAAGACACTCCGGGAGGCAGACATACCGGACTGTATCATCATCGGGAAACTACAAAGTTTTATCCGGTATGGATAATGCCCTATTATAAAATAAACAAGGAAATATAAACTATTTAATGTACAATGTTATGGAATATCCAAGTTATAATGTAAACACTCCTCAATGGAGGGAAATTACAGTCGGTTCACATCTTCCCATGGAATTGGGAAAACTTGCGGAAATAGCACGTAATCTATGGTGGACATGGAATGATGACGCCAAAAGTATGTATTGCGACCTAGATCCGGAGCTTTGGGAAGAAACGGAGCAAAATCCGATATTGTTCCTGGAGCGGATGAATTATGAGAAGCTGGTAACACTGGCACATGATGAGTTTTTTATCCGCAAGATGAATACCGTCTATACTGCTTTCAAGGAATACATTAATGTAGTTCCAGATCATAAACGTCCGTCAGTAGCCTATTTCAGTATGGAATACGGCTTAGACAAGGTCCTCAAAATATATTCCGGTGGTCTTGGAATACTTGCGGGCGATTACCTGAAAGAGGCATCAGACAGCAACGTTGACCTTTGTGCCGTAGGACTGTTGTACCGTTATGGCTACTTTGACCAGTCTCTTTCCATGGACGGGCAGCAGATTGCCAATTATGAAGCACAGAATTTCGGACAGCTCCCAATCGAAAAAGTGATGCAACCAGATGGAAAACAGCTGGTAATCCACATTCCCTACGCCGACAGCTTTATTGTACATGCCAATGTCTGGAGAGTCAATGTAGGAAGAATCCCCCTTTATCTACTGGACACGGACAATGAACTCAATAGCGAGTTTGACCGTCCAATTACCCACCATCTGTATGGCGGTGACTGGGAGAACCGGCTGAAACAGGAGATTTTACTCGGTATAGGCGGCATGATGACACTGAAAGCTTTGGGTATAGAAAAAGACGTATATCACTGCAATGAAGGCCATGCCGCATTAATCAACATTCAGCGGTTATGTGATTATATAGCCGGTGGTCTGGATTTCGGCCAAGCGATGGAATTAGTACGCGCTTCTTCTCTTTATACCGTACATACACCTGTACCCGCCGGCCATGATTATTTTGACGAGGGACTTTTCAACAAATACATGAAAGGGTATCCCGACAAACTGGGCATAACCTGGAATAACCTGATGGATCTCGGACGCCATAATCCGGGAGACAAAGGAGAACGTTTCTGTATGTCTGTATTCGCCTGTAAAACCAGCCAGGAAGTAAACGGAGTCAGCCTGTTGCATAAAACTGTGTCACAGGAAATGTTCGCTCCTATCTGGAAAGGCTACTTCCCGGAAGAGAATCATGTGGGCTATGTGACTAATGGCGTACATTTCCCTACTTGGTGCGCCACCGAATGGGAAAAGCTTTTCAAAGACAATTTTGATGAGAGCTTTATTCATGACCAGTCCAATCAAAAAATCTGGGAAGCTGTCTACGACATTCCGGACGAAGAAATATGGAATACCCGCCTGAAACTAAAAACCAAACTGATAGATTATATCAAAAGAAAATGCAGCAAAGACTGGCTTAGAAGCCAGATCGATCCGTCATTAACCATTTCCATTTTTGAGAAGTTTAACCCGAATGCCCTTCTGATTGGTTTCGGACGACGTTTTGCTACATATAAAAGGGCGCATCTTTTGTTTACCGATATCGACCGCCTGGCTAAAATAGTGAACAATCCGAAATATCCGGTACAATTCATCTTTACAGGGAAGGCTCATCCCAGTGACGGTGCCGGCCAGGGACTAATCAGGCAGATTGTGGAAATATCCCGGCGTCCTGAATTCCTAGGTAAAATCATATTTCTTGAAAACTATGATATGGATCTGGCAAGACATCTTATCGCAGGGGTGGATATCTGGCTGAACACTCCCACACGTCTGGCCGAAGCCTCAGGCACATCAGGGGAAAAGGCACTGATGAACGGTGTACTTAATTTCTCAGTGTTGGATGGTTGGTGGTATGAAGGCTATTGTAAGGATGCAGGATGGGCGCTGACCGACAAAAGTATCTACCAGAATGAACAATATCAGAACCAGCTGGACGCCGAAGCAATTTACTATCTATTGGAGCATGACATTCTTCCTGCATATTATGAACATGGAGATAAGGAGTATTCGGAAAACTGGATTAAGTACATCAAGAATTCAATCGCACAAATAGCTCCCCGTTTTACCATGAAAAGGCAACTGGACGATTACTATGAGAAATTCTATATCAAACTGTCGGAGCATTTCCACATTCTCTCTGCTGACAATAATGCAAAAGCCAAAATGATATCTGACTGGAAAACCGCTGTCCGAAACAGGTGGGATTCCATTGAAATCAAATCCATAAAAGCCGGAAACGGGTTGGATGCGACAATCGAAGCCGGAAAGGAATATGAAGTAACAGTTGTTGTCGATGAGAAAGGTCTGGATGATGCAATTGGAATTGAATTGGTCATTATTCAGCATGAAAGTGGTCAAGATCATATCTATGAAGTCATACCTCTTCCACTAGTTTCCAAAGACGGGAATCTATATACCTTCAAGGGGACATCTCAAATTTTTAATGCCGGAAGTTTCAAACAGGCTTTCCGCATGTATCCCAAAAATAATCTATTACCACATAGACAAGATTTTTGTTACGTCCGATGGTTTTAAAAAAAAGGGAGGTGTGTCATAATGAATAATAAAACGCAAATTATCGCAGAAATAATTTCATAAATCGTTGATTAATATATAAATATAATTGAAATAATCTGCGATAATTTGCGTTAATCTGCGTTTTGACACACTCCGCTTTTATACATGACAAGTTTCAAAGGTTATTCAATAAAAGATAAAGAACAATGAAACCGAACATTATTCTTATGAATTTCACTCATGTCTATGAGCAGGAAAGATTTATAAACGACATCCATTTCCAGTGGATAGATTGTACCGACCTAAACGGAACCAACTGCTACTGTGATGCAGAAGCAGCCAAAGTCATTAGACAAAGAATGGCCCCCTACTTACCTGAAGGAATACATTTCATTGATTCCGGTAACTATCATTATATCAGTAAATTTTGGACGGATAAAATAAAGACCCCATTCTCACTAGTTGTCTTTGATCATCATCCAGATATGCAACCTTCCTTATTTGACAATCTAATGTCATGCGGATGTTGGGTGAAAAAAGTATTGGATACAAATCCTTATCTTCAAAAAGTATGTATCGTCGGTGCTGCTGAAAAGTTGATCAAAGCACTGCATCCCAATTATGGAGAAAAATTAAAGTTTTATAGCGAAACAGAACTTTCTCACGAAGAAGGATGGAACAGATTCTCTCATGAACATCTGAATGAGCCTGTCTATATATCAGTGGACAAAGATGTATTGGACATAAAATCAGCAGTAACCAATTGGGATCAGGGTTCCCTATCACTGACCGAATTGGAGAAACTCCTCTCCATCATTCTAAAAAAAGAAGAAATTATCGGAGTAGATATCTGCGGTGAATGTTCCAGTTCTTTGGATGTTTTCCAAAAAAACAGAGAACTTTCAATTAACAGTAAGGCCAATAAGGAACTATTAAATCTATTCCTGTCCAATCAAAACGAGATTCATCCCCTATAAGTAAATCATTAACATAGTCATGAATATTATGCTTAGCACAATAATTAGTGAATTGACCGTACATGATAATTCCACATCTCTTTACACTTTTCTAATTCTCCATCTCTTGATATTGCTATTTTCAATAGAAGGTTGTACTTTTGTCATCATTTTATCAGTCAATCTTTTATACAAATGGTCTTTATACACAATTTATTACTTATTCTGGGACGTGGAATAGGACAAGTGATGTTTCAGAATAATGCGTTATCCGGATTATTCATGCTAATTGGAATATTTCTAAACTCATGGCAAATGGGAATACTAGCAGTCTGCGGTAATATAATAAGTACACTGACAGCCCATTTTTCGGGATATAAGTATGATGATATTAAAAATGGATTATACGGATTTAATGGAACTTTAGTAGGTATAGCAGTTGGCGTATTTCTACAATTATCGGTAGGAAGTTTAATCATGTTGATTATCGCTTCGGCCCTTTCCACATGGATTGCCTATTTTTTTAATCAGCAACGTTTAATTCCTGGCTTTACTGCTCCTTTCATTCTTGCTGTATGGGGAATGTTGGGAGTTTGCAGCTGGCTTATACCAGATTTACTATCAGTTTCCTATACGGTTATTGATACCACACAGAATATTAATTATTTCCAAGCCTTCTGCTTAGGTATAGGGCAAGTCATGTTTCAGGGAAATACAATTCTATCCGGATTATGTTTCCTTATAGGCATTTTGATTAATTCTCGAAAGGCAAGTCTCTATACTATCTTGGGAGCACTTCTTCCTATTCCCCTAGCCATTTTACTTGAAGTGGATGCTACAGACTTAAATGCCGGATTAATGGGCTATAATGGGGTATTATGTGCAATAGCTTTAGGAGGAACGGGCTGGGAAAGTGGCGTATGGGCAGGATGCTCTGTCTTACTGTCCACCGTATTACAGATTCTAGGAATGAGTTTGGGTATCACTACCTTAACCGCTCCCTTTGTTATATCTGTATGGATCATACTAATGATACAAAAAGTAATAAGAACGCAGAATAACTAAATTAGTCTTCAAATAAAAGTTTGTGATATTTTTTTTCAAAGAAAAAGATAAAAGATATCATCTTGTCACCCGAAATATTTGCTTTTGTATTATGAATACTACACCATAATGCAGTAAACTTAAAAATAGCATCCAAACTCCTTGAATTAAAAAGAGTTTGGATACCTCAACATTTACAGTAAAAAATATTATTTATAAAGTCTCAATCAGATCTTAGTTATGCTTACAACATAAAGGTGATAACTACCCATATAAACAACAGACAGAAGTGTATCACATAATTATGATAACATCATCTCATATCTTTTCACCCACAATCAGCAACAGTTTTTCATTTTCCCCTCTTAAAAACTTTATTTCTTCTTTCAACCAATCTATTTCCTTGTTTTTTGAGGAAATCAATTCAGCTATCATTGTATCAGGAATATAACTACTACTGATAAAATTCAATATCTTGGAGATATTTATTTCTTCTCTTTTTTTAAAGTTTCAAATTGTTCCTTTTGTTTATCCAACAGCTTTTCGAAAATCTCAATTACCTGTTCAACAGGAAAACTATTAAAGGTCTGATTATTGCCTGTATTACTGACAGCACTTTTAACACCACAATTCTCGTAGAAGTTATTCGTATTATACAGGATTGTCTCTTCATTAAAACTCTTCAGCCCATCTACAGTAACGCCTAGTGCTGAAGCAATCTCACCTAACCGTTCATCGTCAAACTTCTCTGTTTGTTCTATTTTCGAAACAGCCTGTTTCGTTATACCTAACAAATCACCGAGTTCCGCTTGAGTCATTCCCCGAAGCCGACGCACCCGTTCAATTTTTCTTCCCAGATGAATTGTATTTGTGTACTTTTCCGTTTCCATATTCCAGTCTGTTGATTATTTTCCCTGCTTTATGCACTCTCTTAGAATCTCTATTTTCTCTTGTTCACTTTTCAACAAGCGTTCATACAGTTCAACCACCTTTTCAATAGGATTAATCTGTTGGTTATGAGCATAAACAGTAGCAATTGCTCCCGGAGAAATGGTAGCATCTTTATAATTATTAATATTACAAATGGCTTTTTCAACATCAAAATCCTTGATGACATCAGTAGATATTCCCAAGACTTCAGCTATTTTTGTCAACAGTCCGTCTTCTATTTCATCTTGTTTCTCTATTTTCGAGATCTCCTGCTGACTAACACCCAGATCAGAAGCCAACGCTTCCTGTTTCATACCCAGATACACACGGATTCTTTGCAGATTGCGACCGACATGCCTTTGATTCACCTTGTCTTTTACTTTAATATCCATATCATTGTTGCTTTAGTAAATACATTGAGACAAAGATAATGAAAATAAAATTCGCAACTACATATCGCCCTTTGAAAAAGACAGCTTTCTATCTGTTTCTCTTTTAAATATAACCTAATTAGATCTATTTTATCCCAGTCTTTATCATTTTATCTACTTCTAAAACTTTACTACCGTAAAGTTTACGACGGGTAAAGGTTTAATCAACAACAATATTACTTTATAAAATCAAATATACAACAGGTAGTAAGAAACAACTCAGTTCTGATAAAAGTCAACTCTATATTTTTCAATCCCCAGTTCTATATGCATAATTTTGCCCTGTCAGTTTTTAGCTGACATGAATCGTGGCGCCACATTTAAAACAGTGCAGAAGGATGTGCAATTGACATTCTGAACAATCATCATTAAACCAATAAAATCTAATAGCCTATGGGGTAAGTAAAGTCGTTACAATCGAGACATAGCTTTAAATCGGCCGAAAATTTAGCTATCCAAAAACAAATTAGTAAACATACAATTAAACAAAAAGCATGAAATCATTTTCTGATAAAACAAACATAGGGTGGAATAATTCCCTAAAGACTGTTTATAGAATGAATTTTTACCTATTATTCCTATTAATAGGTTCATTATCGATACTTGGATCAACACGGGCTTATTGCCAACAGAGCAGAACGATCTCGGGTATAGTGAAAAACTCTCAAGGAGAGACGATTATCGGAGCGAATATCGTTGAAAAAGGTACCAGCAACGGGACGATTACGAATGTAGACGGACTGTTCACACTGCACGTATCGCCCAATGCAATATTAAAGGTATCTTATATGGGATACACGGAGCAGGAAGTCAATACACGCAACAAGAACAAGCTGGAAATCATACTGACGGAAGATGCCAGACTGATTGATGAAGTAGTGGTGGTAGGATACGGATCGGTCAAAAAACGGGATTTGACGGGGGCAGTAACCTCCGTCAAAAGTGCGGAAGTACTGGCCGCTCCTACCAATAATGTGATGGAAGCCCTTCAAGGCAAGATACCCGGAATGGATATCACCAAAACTTCGGGACAGGTAGGAGGTGATGTCACTATCCTGTTACGTGGTTCACGATCTATTTATGGCAGCAACGAACCATTGTTTATTATCGATGGAATCCCCGGCAGCTATAGCCAGGTCAGCCCGTCGGATATTGAGAGTGTAGATGTATTGAAAGATGCTTCTTCCACCGCCATTTATGGTTCCGCAGGAGCAAACGGCGTTGTCATTATCACCACCAAAAGAGGAAAAGAGGGGAAAGCTACCGTAAACTTCGATGCTTATTACGGATTCAGCGGTTCACCCAACTACAGGCATGGGATGACGCGGGATGAATGGGTCACCTACCAACGGGAAGCATATAAATATAAAAACGGTGACTATCCCACCGATATGTCCGCCCTACTGGGAAAACAGGATTTTATAGATGCATACAACGATGGCAAATGGATAGACTGGATAGATGAAGTGTCGGGCAACACGGCTACCACACAGAAATACAGTCTTTCGGTCAGCAGTGGCACTGAAAAGACAAAATTATTTGCTTCAACTTCTTACAACCGGGAGGAAGGTTTACTTAATAACGAAAATCTGAACAGATATTCGTTACGCCTCAACCTGGATCAGCAGATATTTTCGTGGGCAAAGGTGGGCTTTACCTCCAATTTAGTCTACCGGGACTTGAACTCCGGTGTAAAAAACACATTCACCAAATCTCTCTCCGCCATCCCGTTGGGTGATGCATCTACCGAAAAAGGGGAGATCAATCACGAATACATCACGGGACAATATTCCCCAATGAGTGATTTCATAGAGAATCAGTATGTAGACAACACACGTTCCACCTACCTGAACGTGAGTGGCTATGTCGAACTAACTCCCGTCAAAGACCTGACTTTTACCAGTCGTGTCAATGGTACGTTGAATCACTCACGCCGCGGGCAATACTGGGGAGAGAAGTGCAATGCCAACCGTCCGTCTTATGCAGGTTCACCGCATGCTTCCATCACCAACAACAATGCCTGGAATTACACTTGGGAAAATATTCTCGCATACAACACAACCATCGCCAAAGACCATAATCTGGGAGGTTCACTGATTACTTCCTGGAATAAGAACCAGTCGGAAAGTAGCATGGCTGCCTCCAGCGGTCAAATGGTAGATCAATGGTCTTTCTGGCGACTGACATCGGGCACTTCCCAACATGTAGAATCCGACTTCGCACAGACGCAGAAAATGTCTTTTGCCTTCCGTCTGAACTATTCATACAAGGGTAAATACCTATTTAACTTCTCTACCCGTTGGGACGGTGTTTCACAATTTTCTACCGGACATAAATGGGATGCTTTCCCCGCAGGTGCACTGGCGTGGAGAATATCAGACGAGGCATTTATGGAAAAGACACGTAGTTGGCTAGACAACCTGAAGTTGAGAGTGAGCTACGGTATCACGGGTAACTCGGGAGGAACCACCGCATACAGTACCACAACACAAGCATACGTATATGCCGCTTCGGGAATTTCCATTAATGGGAAGATTGTTCCTTTCACGCAATACTCCGGTACCTACGGTAGTTCCGATCTCGGCTGGGAGAAGTCATACAACTGGAATGTGGGGTTGGATTTCGGTATCCTAAACGGTCGCATTGACGGATCGGTAGAATGGTTCAAGACAACCACCAAAGGATTATTATTCAAACGTACATTGCCCATCACCAGCGGTCTGACCGGATGGGGATCGCCTCTGGCTATCTGGCAGAACATCGCCCAGACCAGTAACCAAGGCGTGGAAGCAACGATCACTTCGCACAACATACGGAATAAAGATTTCACCTGGAATACCACTTTATCCGTCACCTGGAACAAGGAACAAATAGACGATCTGCCTGACGGTGATCTGATCGCCGAAAACCTGTTTGTCGGTGAACCGATTAAAGCTATTTACGGATATAAATATACCGGAATTTGGGGAACCGATACTCCACAGGAAACATTGGATGCCTACGGCGTAAAACCCGGATTCATCAAGATAGAAACCTTAGACCAGAAAGGCGATGAAGGTGTGCATAAATACAGTACGGAAGACCGGCAAATTCTAGGACATTCCAATCCGGACTGGATCATCGGATTCAGCAATTCCTTCACCTACAAGAATTTTGATTTATCCGTCTTTGCCATGGCGCGTTACGGACAGACAATCAACAGTGACCTGCTCGGTTATTATACCGCCGAACAGAGCGTAACCAAGAACCAACTGGCAGGCGTAGACTACTGGACAGAGGATAATCAAGGAGCCTATTTCCCCCGTCCCGGAACGGGAGACGAACAAAAAACCGTATATCCTTCATTAAGAGTGCGCGACGGCTCCTTCATTAAGATTAAAAATATCACGCTGGGATATACACTACCCGTCAATATTTCCCGCAAAGTTTTAATGGAGAAATGCCGTATTTATGCCACAGCCTACAATCCGTTCATCTTTGTAAAAGATAAGCAGTTGAAAGATACTGATCCCGAAACCAACGGTTCGGATGCATTTCCTACCTACCGGCAATTTGTTTTTGGCGTTAATTTGACATTCTAACAAAAGATTATAATCATGAAAAGGATATATATAAAATTCATATTTTGCAGTGTGCTGTTCTCGGCCTTATCTCTACATTCCTGCACCTTGGAGGAATACAACCCGGGCGCATTTACCAAAGAGGCTTTGGCTACTTCCATCGATGGATATGAAACCCTGATTAACCAGTGTTATTTTGCTATGGAAAGGTTTTACTACGGTTCTGCGGACTGGATGTCACTGACTGAAGGCGACACCGATCTTTGGACGTATAAAGCCAACGAATCAACAAGTTACACACAGTGGTTCTGGTTTTTCGCAGGAACATCACCCAATACGACTTACACCAATAATTGGTGGAACGGGACATACGACGGTGTGGGAGCCTGTAACGAAGCTATCGCATTAGGAGACAAACCTCCCTACACCACGGAAGAGGAGCGGAATGCCAAGATTGCGGAAGCCCGTTTTCTTAGAGCTGTCTATTATTTCAATGCAGTGGAACAATTCGGAGCAGTGACGATGCTCACAGAACCGATAACAGCGGAAACACTGACTTACTCCCCCACCCGCACCGATCCGATGACTATCTATCAGGAAGTAATCCTGCCCGATTTAAGATTCGCATCCGAATGGTTGCCAACAGGTACGCATGCAACTACTACCACCCCGACGAAGAAAGCCGCTCTCGGTTTTCTGGCTAAAGCCTGCTTGCAGACGTACGAATATGGAAGCACCGAATATTTGCAGGAAGCTCTGGATACAGCCAAGAAATTGATTACCGATTGCGAAACCGGCGGTGGGAAATACAATACGTATATGTATCCATCGTATAGCGAAGTGTTTAAAGAGAGCAATAACTGGGAAAACAAGGAAGCTCTCTGGAAACATCGCTGGTATGCAGGAGCAGACGGTCACGGATCAAGCAACGGAAATTACAAGCTAAATCGCAACGATGAGTATTTCTTATGCAATATCAATAAGTTCGGTGCTCGTGAAGATAATCAGGAAACACGTCTTACTTGGGAAGGCTCAATTACCGGTATCTTTATGCCCACACAGCATTTATTGAGTTTATATGTACAGAAAGACGGAACATTGGACCCCAGATTTCATGAATCGTTCACTACAGAGTGGAACGCGAACAAGAATTACACGTGGGATGAAAGTGCCGTCCACATGTATGACAAGGAAGAAACCGTCATTGGCAAAGCTCTGAATAAAGGTGATTTAGCCATTAAATTCATCATGCCGCAGGACATCGATTATGCGACAGAGAAACAAAAAGAACACATTTCTGATTATTTGCTAATTGATTATCATCATGTATATAGTGATGACAATAATAATGTGAACATGAATTATGCTTATACAAACGTCACTGGCAATTACAAAAATGACGGCACAAATGAGAACCAATTCCGCTACTATTATCCATCACTGAATAAGCATAACAGCAGCAATTATTATGTAGCCAATGCTTCCAAACAGAGAAACGGTAATCTGAATGCAACGTTTATCATGCGCATGGCAGAAGTTTATTTGATTGCGGCAGAAGCTGATATTTACCTGAATGGTGGTGCGAATGCAGCCGGTTATATCAACAAGGTTCGTGAACGTGCCGGAGCAAATCCGCTTACAGGGAGTATTACAGTACGAGATATCTTAGACGAAAGAGGCCGTGAACTTTGCGGAGAATATTGCCGCTTCTACGACTTGAAACGGACAGGAATGTTTAAGAACTCGGAGTATCTGGAGAATACTCATCCGGACTTAGCACAATTCTTTCACCCGAATTATGCATTACGTCCCATTTCAACTACATTTACTGCAACAATCACCAATGGCAGCGAGTATCAAAATCCGGGATATTAAGTAGGAATTTCAATATGTACAGGTATTATGGAATCAATCTTGGCACCTGTACATTAATTATATATTAAGAAATGCTCCCTATCTCGTTTTGAGATGGGGAACATACTTTTCAAATATGAGAAAAACAAGATATAGATTAATTATATCGAAAACTGTTTGCTAGTCAGAATAAAGTCTCTACCTTTACAAAGGATAACCATGTCACTTATTAGTGGCTATTTAAAACCGCTTATGCCTGTTGAAAATGAAAACAGCTATCATATATTATTCAAAACATGGAACTACCGAGCGAGTAACACACCTTATCGGAGAAAAGTTGACTAATAAAGTTGACTACATCTCATTAAAAGAGTGTCCGAGACCTGATATTCGAACTTACGATCGAATAATTCTCGGAACAGCCATTTATGCGGGCTCTCCAAACCGAAAAATTACTCAATTCTGTCACAATAATCAACTGTTATTAGAGCAAAAAGTAATAGGGTTATTCATCTGTTGTATGAACGAAGAGCAAGAAGCGGAAGAAATGAATAAGGCTTTCCCGGAGTTCTTGCAGAGATTATCGATTCCCAAAGCCATTTTAGGTGGCGAGTTTCAGTTTGACAAAATGAATTTCATCGAAAGATTTTTGACGAAGAAAATAGCGAAAGTAAATTCTTCCGTTTCGAAGCTGAGATATGATGCTATAAATGAGTTTACAAGTCAGATAAAAGATAATCATTTATGGTAACTTCTTGAGTTATCTATTGAGCAACTTTGTATTCAAATAATAAATAGAATGGCCGTATAAGAAAACTTCTTTCAAAAGAAGTTTTCTTATCTATTTAAGACAATACCTATAATCGCAATCTTTTACTTTTACGAATCCATTACTTAACAATGTTCTTATGGATAAAACATTAGCCTCATCAGGGTCAGCCAATATCTCTTTCCCTCCTATTTCGGCAATTTCCCCGATCAGCTTCTTTACAATAATCTTCCCGATGCCCTTACCCAAATATTCCTCTTCGCCTATGAGATAACCTATTTCAAAGACTGTCTCTTTCTCATCGACAGTTTTTCCGTAATGTTCCGGTATATATTCTTTTTCAAAATAACAATCCAAGTATAAACAAAAGCCAATGGCTTTATCATTATAATAAACAATGAAATGTTTCATATAATGATATTGGGTATTTCTATTATTTACCTCATCCAACCAAGCCATTTTATGTTCTTCTCCGTCAGGGCAGAACCATTTATAAATATATTCTTTAGCCAACCATTTACTGAAAATGTCTACATCCTTATCACGCAAAGGCTTTATTGTGATCTTATCATTCTTAATATCCATACTTTTTTGTGGTGAGACGCCAGCCTCTTTTATAAACTCCATAAATCCAACTATCTGAAATACAAAGATATAATTTTCAATACAATAAAGAAGAACTAAAGGATATTTATAAAGCAACTCATGTCCACAGATATCACAACAAGAAAACGAATGACCAAGTATAAAGAATCTAAAACAAACACAAATGTCGAAATCATACGTTGGGAATCGTACATGATTACTTATATTTGCGTTATCGAGCAACTTATTAAGAACCGGATGATATGTTAAAACGGATTAAATTTCAAATTCTGTAGAAGTGTACATCCCAATAAAATACTAAAAAGGCAAGAACATGAAACTTTGGAAATATAGTGGAACACTTTTAACAGCAACAGGAATCATTCATACCATTTATGCGCTATTTCTTGGAAAAGAAGCTTTTACGGAAATACTTAACAATGGATTAATAGACTCTATTGGAGAAAATCATAACCTGGGCTTTGCTTTCTGGTTCCTAATCTGCGGAATAATACTTATTCTTTGGGGAGAGACACTTCAATACTATATCAGAAAAGAGCAAAAACCGGCACCTTTATTTTTAGGTTACTTCATTCTACTGTTCACCATAATCGGTTGCATAGTCGAACCAATATCCGGTTTCTGGCTTTTCTTACCGCAAGCACTTATTATTATTTATTCAAACATGAAAAAGCAGTGAGAAGCATCATCCATAGCGAACTCAAAACCGAGTGCAGTGCTTAAATGCAACTTATTAAAATCCCATAGCATCTTTCACTAAAACCATTTCTTTATGAGAGGTCAACTTCTCTAATAAAAGCAATGCAACCCCGTATGATGTTTGAGGACAATAAGAAGTTATGATATTATCATCCACCACGATGGGAGAATTTACGATAGTTGCTCCAAATCCCTGAAGCACTTTCTGTTTATGAGCACCCCTAAGATGATAAGTTGTTGCTTTCCGACCGTTCAACACTCCACTTTTCCCAACAGGCAAAGCTCCCACGCAGACTGTTGCGATCCATTTCTTTTGCGAGTCAAACAGTCGTATCAATTCCAGAAGTTGTTCATTATATGCCTCCTCATAGAATCCGAATTCTTCAAATCCGCCGGGTATCGCAAGCGCGTCATATTCATCTGCAGACACTTCATCCATGACTTTATCCACCAAAACAGGAACATTGAAAGAACTAATCACTTTTTGATTCAAGCCACAGGTCACAACATCTATTTTACAATCAAAATCCGTCTTTGCCCATCCCATAACATCTATAAAAGCACTAAACTCAATCGTTTCAAACCCTTTAGCAAGGAATACCAATAATTTCATAATCAAATTAGTTATATATTAATAATATAAGAAACAGCATTGCACTAAAAAGAATGTGAACTAAAATCACCTTCATTCTTTCCTATAATCCCCTCTTTACCTCACCTTTTGCAGCCTCCCAACCAATCATTGCAGTCTTGCGAATCTCTCCCCAATGGTAATTTCCCAACTCACCGGAAGCACGAATGACCCGATGACACGGAATAAGGAAAGCTACGGGATTCTCACCGACAGCCGTTCCAACAGCCCGGCAAGCTCTCGGATTATTGATTCCTACGGCTATATCTCCGTAAGTAGTCAAGCCACCGACAGGAATTTTCAGTAAGGTTTCCCATACCTTTAGTTGAAAGTCAGTACCTTTCAGATGCAATTTTATTTCTTTGAGTTTACTCCAGTCCTGCGTGAAGATAAATAAAGCATTTTGCTGCACTTCATCCACAATCGAGGTAAACTTTGCATTAGGAAACTTCTTCCGTAAAGAGTTAAAAGCCGCGTCATGTTCGTCTGCAAACTCCATACAACAAATACCTTTATCGGTAGACGCAATGAAGATTTCACCGAAAGGACTTTTGGCAAAACTGTAATTGATAGAAAGACTTTCACCTCCGTTTTTATATTCGCCCGGCGTCATCCCTTCTATATTTACAAACAAGTCATACAATCTGCCCGTACCGGAAAGCCCTGTTTCCTGTGCCGCATCGAATAAAGACGCATGAGTTTCATTCAAGATTCTCTTGGCATATTCAATACTAGTATATTGCAAGAACTTCTTAGGGCTAATTCCCGCCCACTCCGTAAACATACGTTGGAAATGCGCTGTACTCAACGCCACCTCCCCGGCAATCTCATCCAATCCCGGTTGCCTTTTAAAATTCTCCCTTATATACCCGATTGCCTGCGCAATACGTGCATAGTCAAGCGTTTTTTGCTCATTCATAACAGAGGTTTGCCATTTAATTCCAAATCCAGCAACCGCTTTTTAGCAGGAAGCCCGCCACCATATCCCACAAGAGAGTGGTTGCTGCCGATGACACGATGGCACGGAGCAAAAATAGAAATAGCGTTCGCCCCGTTAGCGGCAGCAACAGCACGGACAGCTTTCGGCAAATCGAGTTGTTTTGCCAGCTCACCGTATGACACAGTCGAACCGTATGGAATCTCCAACAACTTATACCATACACTCTTCTGAAACTCCGTACCAACAAAAAGCAAAGGCACCTCAAACACAGTCCGCTCGCCATTGAAATATTCATCCAACTGGCTCATCGCCTCCAGTATCACATCTGATGTACTTTTCTCATAACCAGCTTTCAGCACTTTCCGCAATCTCCTGTCTACGATATCCCTATGACTTTCAGCCGCCCAGTCACAAAGACAAAGCTTATCCTCAAACGAGCCAAGCATCAAATCACCACAAGGAGAATGATAACGCTGTATCTTAATTACATTCGTTTTATCTTCCATACTTCCAAAGATACGTTTATTATATTTACAGTTGAAATAACAGCTAATAATATTTTCGTTTTTACACTCGCACTCTCATTTCCAATGCCGCAAAATTACTACACGCATCACTGATAAACGACCCGAAAATTGCTGTTTTTACGTAGAAAAGACAATCCCCCTCCCACTCCTCCATACAATCAATCGTTCTCAATATACTTTATCACCCGGCAAGGACTGCCGACCGCCACACAATTCTTTACCATCCGATTCAATATCCAATTATTTTTTATACATGATTTACTCTCACACCCTCACACTTTCCCTGCATCCCCCTATTCATCATCCTTTCAGTGATGAGGGTAAGAGTGAGGGTAGGTGAGGGTAACTTTTTACCCTCACCCTGTCTCGTCCTGATTGGGTTGACAAAGCCCCCTTTCACACCACCTTTATCAATTACTCCACTTTCATCAAATGATAAAGCGTCCCTTTACGAGACTTACGACAAGGAATATTCAGTTTTTGAAGTGCACGCCCAAACTGTCCTACCTTATTAATAGCCAGTTTATCCCGTGTTTTCGTCTGTAAATAACTCAAAATCTGCATGGCAGTCAGCCATTCGCCTTCCATTTCCTCTTCTACGGGATTAAGATAGCAGTGGAACAGCTGTTCCAGCGGACTCGCCTGTTCAAACTCACGGTTAGTCTGTTTTAATATGTTTTCATCCTCATCATTCAGCCAATAACGTTCACCTTTATAAATAGCCTCCATCGCTTGAGCATAAAGCTGCTTGTAATTAATCGTAACATTCGTATTAATAGGAGCCGTCACCTCAATGCAAATAAAACGGCGGCTACCGCTAGGATCGGTAAGCAAATCTTTCTGATTGCTGGTACCGATAAAAGAAGCATAACGCCTCATTTCCCGAATCGTATTACCGTATGGTTTGCGCAGATTCGCCACAGGCTTCTGCAACAAATGCTTCAAGAACCCCTGCTGACTGACATTAATCTGATCGAACTCATCAATATTTATCAGAAAAAAACGTCCCAAATAGCGTTCCGCCTCCTGTTTACTTTTAAAATCAATACTGTCCGTATAGCCGAAACGCAACTCCGGCGGCAGAATAATGCGACAGAATGTAGACTTACGATACCCCTGCGAACCAACCAGCAAAGGCGAAGTATTATTACCATGCTGCCGATCGACTCCCCTCCAATGCGCCACCATACTAAGAAACCAGCGGTAAAATAATTCCTGCCAATGCGGATTATCACAAGGCAACAGACCAGCCAATGCACGGATACGGTCCTTCCCGTCCCAGCGACCTGTCTCATAAAGATATTCCTCCACAGGATTATACAAAGGAACACATTCCGAATTCAGAAAACGATCCACATCACGGTCCCACGCACTGATGCCTTCCTTCAAAGCATTGATCGCAATACTGTTGCGCACCCGTTTATCCACCGGCTTAAAGCAAAAGTGAACAGAATCGCGCTGCCGATATTCCAAATCGTCCTGCACCGTATTGTAACGGAATTCATACCGACGTTTCATAAACTCTTCCAACAGAAAAGCCGTCTCCTGCTCTTTACTGATACTGCTTTTCTTGCCGAATCCCTTACATTCCTGATAAAGATTATGCAATATCGAACGGATCACCTGCTCTTCTTCTTCGCGATAATAATGAATCATCGTCTGCCGTATCGCTTCCTCTTCGGGAAGCCCCGCTTTGAAACAATGCTCGGCAAGGCGAACCAATAAAGGCTGCAAGTCGTCCCCACGTTTCCAATCCTCCATTTCCTGAAGTGCCCTGTTCAAGGCCGCTTCATAAATCTTCGTGAATGTTTGCGCCGACTCATATCCCGGCTGCAACCGCAATAACGGATTTTTCTCTCCCAGTTTCCGCTGACGGAAAGTCTCTTCTCCCGGCATCGTAAGCGGTTGTTCCAGGCAGAACGGCACCGCATCCGGATTATAATAAGGAGATTCGTCCAGCGTCATACGGCATCTCTGTGCCAAAACCGGTTCTTTCAAGTCAATATCGAAAGGCAACATCGGCTGATAACATTTCACAGCCAGCCAATAAGCATGAACATGAAATAATTCCGCCTCCGCTTCCTTGGTCGGCAATCCTCCGTCATCCGGCAAAGCGAAGCGCACCCATATCTTCACACTACGCCCGCTCGAACCACCAAAAGCAGCAAAAGTCTGTGGCAAAAGCGCCGCTTGTCGCTTCACAAATTCCACTTCCGAGCCGCTCGCCAGCCTACTCACTTCCAACTGTACCAATCCGTTATACCGCTTCATCTTCCGTTCGCCCTCTTTGGTACGGGTATATTCCACAGCAGAATAGATGTATGGCAATTTATCAATATGTTCGTATCGGGCATACGTACCTTCCAGCAATGGTATGATTCCCCGCAAAGCCGTGATATGCCCCGCCTTTGTTTCCGTTTTCATCTTGTCGAATAATGTGCCTGCCTCACAAACGCTAAGAGTCTCTTTTCCGCTCCCGTTGTCTTGTCTGATTAAAGTAATTTTCATCCTATTTTTGTCTATTTTTTCTACAATTACATCTACCTATTTAATTCCTGTAAAGATACGCTTTTATCTTCCGGTAAACAAGCATTTTATCCGATAAATACCTGCATATTATTTGCATTTGCCTTATTATTTATGTATCTTTGCTTAATAGTTGTCAAGGGCTCACCCGTGTGAACAAACAGGCTATCAATTGTAAATAAAAACGTCTACAGACGTAAACAGCCTTGTTCACATGGGTGAGCCCTTGCAAAGCATTAGAGCTTAACAAAAGAAACATTAAGCATTAATGTATTACTATCTAAGAGAATACATAACAAGAACAGTTCATTTAAAACAAATATAGAGCTATGGCAATATTATTCGATTGGTATGAAGACCCGAAGCCTTCAAACAAACAGCAGGGAGAAAACGGAAACACCCTGCATCCGCGCATCAAATACAACGGTTCCACAGGGACCGACGTACTGCGCCGACGTATTCAAGAACGTTGTTCACTGACAGAAACAGACGTCACAGCCGTACTTGATGCGCTTTCGCACATCATGGGACAGGAATTGGCGGAAGGACGCCAAGTTCATCTGGACGGCATCGGTTATTTCCATCCCTGCCTGACAACCACGGAACCTGTAACGGTAGACACAAAACGGAAAGTGACCAAAGTGAAGCTAAAGGCCATTCAGTTTCGTGCCGACCAGACATTGAAAAACGAGTTCGGTGTGCTTAAAGTGAAAAGCCTCAAAGGAGGACTGGATTTCACCCAACTGACAAACGAAGAAATTGACCTGCAACTGACTCAGTACTTCCGTACTCATCCATTTATACGAAGACATGACTTCCAATATCTTTGCGGAATGGCAAGAAGTACAGCCATGCGACATATCCGACGTCTGCGCGACGAGGGTAAATTGAAAAATATGGGTGGAGCCATGCAGCCGATTTATGTGCCGGGAAGTGGATATTATGGTAAGAATAAAGAAGTTAGTGTGAAAACGGAATAAGATTGGTCAACTCAAATCAGGACGAGACAGAGTGAGAGTAAAAAGTTACCCTCACCTACTCTCACCTTTACCCTCACACCTGTAACCCCGATGAATAAATGGATTGAGCACAAAGGGTGAGGGTGTGAGGGTAAAACGTCACCAACATTTATTTGAAAACATTCTTAATGCGAGCAACTATTATACAAGAGCACCTCCATACCGTTCCATATTTTACCGGGGAATCTTAACCATTTCAACCGGCTGCTCCTGTATCTTATCCAACGGTTGTGATTGATATTTTACCTTTGAGAAATCAATAGCTTTTAAGTCAATGCAACGTATCGAATTGTTATAAGCTGTTTTATAATAAACCTTCCGGTTCGTGAGGTCGATAGCTGAGGTCCATTGCGTAGCACTGGGAATATCCGGAATATCACCCTGTGAATGTTCTATACCAATAGGAATATCAAAATTATTAAGCAAGTGGAAACATTGCTGCACGGTATCAAAGCCTGTGGCACGTTGCGGAGCTGTCCCCCGGTAAAAGGCCGCACGCACAAACCGCGAAGGAGGCGTGGCATCACCCGGAATGCCGAGAAAACCGGAGTTGCCACCAGTAGGTTGCAACGTAATACCGCTCAATTTTTGCACGGAAGCGTCACCCGGATGAAGATTGACGTAATTGTTCAAATTTGTAAGTTGCCATTCAAAACCGGGGGCATTCGTCAATACTCCTACTTCATTCTCATAAAAATGCGGCACACCACCTACAATTTCCAACACAACCTGACGCCCCGACGGTTCACCGATACGCCAATGTACTACCGCTGTCTTTTCCAATCCTACAACACATACAGAAGAAAGGGCTGCCTTCACCTCGTCGATAGTGGAAAACTGCGACAACAGCCACTCCGTCACTTGAAGGTCTGCCAGTGTCCGCTGGTTCTGTGCAGCATCATACGTTTTATATCCCCCATAATGAGGAAAGAAAAATAGTCCGGCCGAAAGTCCGGCCTCATTGATTCCTTCGGCAATAAATTCTTTTTGTACAACAGCCAGACCAACCACTCCATATTTTGCCGTAAACGTTAGTCCGTTGACACCTGTAGGAGTGAATGACGTGAGCTGTTGACCACGTGGAATAATCACATACTCGCTTTGCAACACACCGCGCGCCCATTCAATCGTACGGGCTTGCACATAACTGCCGTCACGGGATGTCAGCGAGATTCCCGTACAAGCTACAGCCTGAAAAGTGCTGCCACATACGGCAGCAATCCCTAGCAATAAGTTCTTTGTCATCTTCATCATTATTTATATATTTATTCGCTAAAAACTCAATACTGTATAAAGACAACAAAATATAGGTTATTTTAGTTGCAGACACCTCTCTCAAGAAAACTATTGTTTTTTGTTCGTCCCGTACTTTGCGGAACAATATACGTAGTTTGCTTCAATATGCAATCTCTTTTTTTTGGTTAAGCACCGGGAACATACGGATGAGTGAACCAGAAGCACGACCCTTCCCCCTCACGGGATTCGACTCCAATCTTTCCGCCCATCCTATTGACCAGGCTTTGACAGATGGATAATCCCAATCCGGCACCTTGTACAAATGAGTCTAATTTTACAAAACGATTAAATATTTCATGTTTTTGTTCATCGGGAATCCCTTTGCCCGTATCCGTTACACAAAAACGCACCTGACTCTCATCTTCCAATGAATAGGAAAGTGTGATTGAGCCTTTAGTCGTAAACTTCAAGGCATTAGTCAGAAAATTAGAGAGTACTTGCATGATTCGGTTTTTATCAGCATCAATCACAATCTGCGGTGAATTTTCATCAAACCGCAGTTCGACCGCAGTGTCACGTTTTTTGTGTGAGAAGGTAGCAATCACTTCCCGGCAAAGTTGTGGTACATCCACCCGTCCCATAACAAGATCTATCATACCGGCTTCGATTTTGGAGATGTCCAGAATGTCGGAAATAAGGTTGAGCAACAGCTCATTGTTCTCCTGCACTAAAGACATATATACATGACGCAGCTCCGCCTCATCGGTTTCGGCAAGCAGACTGGAAAAACCGACGATGGCATTCAAAGGAGTACGTATTTCATGGCTCATATTGGCAAGGAATGCTGATTTGAGCCTGTCCGATTCTTCCGCTTTTTCTTTAGCTTGAATCAGCTCTAGTTCCACCTGTTTGCGGGTGGTGATATCGGTAGCCAGTTCCATGATTGCCCAACGTCCGTCGAGCCATTTTATTGCCATGCTCTGGATGGTATACCAACGTTTGGTGACCGGATTGTAGTCTTCCCAAAAATGAACGCCTGTAAACTTACGGTTGGCATCGAGCAACTTCGGCTTCGGGCAGTGTTTACACCCATTTTCCAGACCTGCATTCAACATTCTCCAACATTCCGCATTTTCCGGAACTTCTCCTGCTTCTTCCCTGAAAGGCTTATTGGCAAAAATCACTTTCAACGTATCGTAATCACTCACAAAAATATTGGCATTGATATTGTCCAATACCTTTTGCATGGTTCGCTGCGACTGTTGCAGCGATGTTTCAACTTGCCAGCGTTTAGTAGCAGTAGATACAATTTGCGATATCTGGCTCATCAGTTCCACATCTTTTTCATCCCATTGTTTGTTCCAGCAAAAGTTGAACGAAAGAAAGCCGAAATGTACTCCCAATTGTGACAGGGGAAAAACAGCAATGGCTTTTACGCCTTGCACTTCGAGCATTTGAGTAATAAAGGGATCAAGCGAATAAATATCGGACGTACAAATGATATGGTTTTCTTCCAGCATGTCGAACCAGGGTTTTCCCGCTTCAATGGTCATACTCCGCAAGTAATCGATAGCGGGTTCTATACCGTCGTTGCACCATTCGTTGGTGCAGCCATACGTAACTCCGTCGAGGTGGTTTTCCCATGTCGCCAAACGGTCGACACCAGTATAACGGCCAATTTCGGCCAGTGCCATATTCATAGCAGTAGGTATATCCGGTTCCAATTGCAGAATTTGCAGTACCTTGATAAATAATGCCTGCCGCCGGTTGGTTGCTTCGAGATTCTCCTGAATAGCGATCAAGTCTTTAGATTTCTCTTCAACCATCTGTTCGAGGCTGGTACGGTACTGTTCCAGTTCCATACCGCCCCCTTGAGGTTCAGAATCAGTGGATTTCATGTTTAATAGATAACAGTAAATAGAATTTTAGTTTAGTTTCGAATCCGGACGAGATGCGTCCCACATTCTGCAAATATATACATTTATTTTAGAAACCAAACTTTTTCCCATCAAAACGACTTCTTATAAATGCCTAATAATCGCAGAATTACGAAAGCATATATTACATAATCGACCTCGTCAATTCCAAACTTCCTCAATATTATACCGGATGGAATCTTTTCAACAATATATGACTTACACTGAAAAAGTCCTTATTACACTTTTCCATCTATTAAAACTAAATCCTATTCGTCTGATTATATCAGTTTCAACCCTACGATTGAAATAATCAGAGTCGTCATAAAAAACAAACGACCCAAAGTTGCCGGTTCATGAAAGAACAGGATACCGTTCAATACGGTTCCCACCGCTCCTATCCCCGTCCAAACAGGATATGCAGTGCCAATAGGCAATGTTTGCGCAGCCTTTGCCAGCAGGAACATGCTTAAGATTACAGAGATTACAAATCCCGCTCCCCACAAATAAAAATCGGTGCCTGTCGCTCCTTTAATCTTGCCTAGGCAAAAGGTAAAACCAACCTCAAACAGTCCGGCAATAATCAATATAATCCAATTCATATCCTTCTATTTTAATATTAGATTGCAAAATTAACAAGATGCCCGGAGCTTTCACTTTACATTTGATAAGAAACGCCGGTGTAAGAGTATCATCAATTCTTCTTTTCCTAATATAACTTTTTGTATTTTTGCAGAATAATGATTCAATGCGATATGGATATACACGAGATTATAAACAGGATATATCGGATGCCGGAGGCTTCAGCGGATAAGGTGGTCAAACATCTGTCAAAAGTCACATATCCCAAAGGTTATCATATATTGGAGGCTGGCAAGACTGAAACGAATATCTTTTTCATCGAGAAAGGGATTGCCAGAGCTTATATTCCCGTAGACGGAAAAGAGGTAACGTTCTGGATTGGGAAAGAAGGGTCAACCATTGTCTCATTGAAAAGCTATGTAAATAATCAACAGGGGTATGAGTCAATGGAACTGATGGAAAACTCGGTGTTGTATCTATTAAAGCGCAAAGACTTACACGAATTATTCAAGGAAGATATCCATATTGCCAACTGGGGGCGCAAGTTTGCCGAATCAGAGTTCCTGCAAACAGAGGAAAGACTTATTTCTCTCTTATTCACCACCGCGTCCGAACGGTATATGAAGCTGATACAAAATAATCCGGAGCTATTACAGAGAACACCATTGGAATGTCTTGCTTCTTATCTGGGAATAACTCCGGTAAGTTTAAGCCGGATAAGGGCGAAATTGAAACGGGTACTTTGAGATAGAAACATATTTTTCAAAAGCGAACAGAAAGTGATATATTTGTGTTTTGAATGAATCAAAAGAGAGAAGTCATGAATATCGAAGATTATAGAGAATATTGCCTGTCAGTCAAAGGAGCAACAGAATGTATGCCGTTTGATGAACATACTTTGGTTTTCAAGGTTATGGATAAAATGTTCACTTTTGCTACATTACGTCCTAAAAACGGAAGATTCTGGGCGGATATGAAATGTAATCCTGATAAATCAGAAGAGCTCATAGAACAATACGAAGACATTTTTTGGGGACCTTTTTCGGATAAGAAACATTGGATAACCGTTTACTTGGAAGGAGATGTTCCCGATAAACTCATAAAGGAGTTGATTAGCCACTCGGTAGAAGAAGTTATAAAGAAGTTACCCAAGAAAAAACAAGAGGAATACAAGAACATGATTTAGGATTCGAAAAATAGACATATCCGGCACTACTATTATTGCTAAAAGTAGAGCCGGATAAAATCACTATACACCCCAAAACGCACACACGGATAAAATCATCGTATATTTAAAAACGTATGTCCCAGGAACACTTGCATTCTTCATTCCGGCAATCATGAATCTGGAGAAAAAATAAATGGACGAATTTTATTAACTAATGCTTTTTTAGAAGCATTTTTTTAGGTTATTTTGCGGAACAAATATCACGAACTCGTCAAATTATGGATTGGATTGGCCTTGATTTAACATTCCCTATCACCGACCCTACATGGATATTTCTCCTTGTACTCTTGATTATATTGTTTGCTCCGATATTATTGAATAAACTGCGCATCCCTCATATTATCGGGATGATCTTGGCAGGACTGGCTATTGGCGAACATGGATTTAATATCCTGGTACGAGACAGCAGCTTTCAGTTATTCGGGAAAGTCGGACTCTATTACATCATGTTCCTGGCTGGTCTGGAAATGAATATGGGAGATTTCAAAGAGACGCGAAACAAAGCATTAGTGCTCGGTTTACTGGCTTTTATCGTTCCCATCGGGATTGGATTCGTGGCCAATGTATCTTATCTGAAATATGGTGTAATCACCTCTATATTATTAGCCAGCATGTATGCCTCCCATACGCTCGTGGCCTACCCCATCGTCACCCGCTTCGGCATATCACGCCATCGTAGCGTAAGTATTGCCGTAGGAGGAACGGCCGTAACAGATACACTCACGCTGCTGGTACTGGCTGTTATAGGCGGACTGTTCAAAGGAGAAACCGGAGGATTGTTTTGGATTTGGCTGGTGGTAAAAGTAATCTTTCTAGGGGCACTGATCATTTATTTCTTTCCGCGCATCGGTCGTTGGTTCTTTCACCGGTACAATGACAACGTGATGCAATTTATTTTCGTACTTGCGATGGTCTTTCTAGGAGCAGGGTTGATGGAGCTTGTTGGTATGGAAGGTATCTTGGGAGCTTTCCTCGCAGGATTGGTACTTAACCGGCTCATCCCCCACGTCTCTCCATTGATGGATCATTTAGAGTTCGTTGGTAATGCACTTTTTATTCCTTATTTCCTTATCGGAGTGGGAATGTTAATCAACTTACGTGTTATTTTCGGAGAGGGGGATGCCTTAAAAGTTGCCGCCGTGATGATAATCATGGCGCTGACAGGCAAATGGATTGCTTGCTGGCTCACTCAAAAGATATATAAGATGTCTGTTCTTGAACGAAATCTGATGTATGGTTTGAGTAATGCACAGGCGGCAGCCACATTGGCGGCTGTGTTAGTTGGATACAACATTATTCTGCCCACCGGCGAACGTTTATTGAATGATGATGTACTGAACGGAACAGTCTTGCTTATCCTGGTCACTTGCGTAGTGAGTTCACTGATTACCGAGCGGACAGCCAGAAAAATGGCGATGGATGATTCACAACCTGAAAATGAATCGTCAAAAGAAACAGAGAAGATTTTAATATCCATAGCCAACCCGGACACTATCGAGGACATGGTGAATCTTTCTCTAGTCATACGTGACCCCAAATTGAAAGACAATCTCCTGGCATTAAATGTTATCAACGACGATAATAACTCTGATAATCTACGAATTCGAAGCAAACATTATCTGGAAAAAGCCGAAATGACAGCAACGGAAGCAAATGTACCACTCAAAAAGGTCACCCGGTATGATTTGAATATAGCTTCCGGTATTATCCATTCAGTCAAGGAGAATGAGATTACGAGTATTATCACCGGCCTGCACCGCAAGAAAAACATCACAGATTCATACTTTGGAATACTTGCCGAACACTTATTGAACGGATTAAACTGTGAAATAATTATCTCTAAATTTCTGATACCGGTCCATACAATCAAACGGATTGTCGTTGCCATCCCTCCTAAAGCCGAATATGAATCCGGTTTTCCTCATTGGATGGAGCACTTTTGTCGCATGGGGAGCACTCTTGGATGCCGCGTACACTTCTTTGCCAATGAAAAGACTACCATCCGCCTACAAGCGTGGATAAAGAAAAGGCATAAACAGACGCTTACCGATTTCTCTCTCTTAGAAGACTGGAATGACCTGCTGGTATTGACAGGACAGGTAAGTTACGATCATTTATTGGTTATTATCAGTGCACGACCAGGAACTCTTTCGTATGACAGTTCTTTTGAGAAGTTACCGAGACAGCTCGGGAAATATTTCTCCAACAATAGCTTTATCGTGCTGTATCCCAATCAGTCGGGAGAGCCATTGGATACGTCTTTCTTCTCTAAGCTATATACTGATACCGAAACCCGACATTACGAAAAGGTCGGTAAATGGTTTTACAGGTGGTTTAAGAAAGAGGGATAAAATTAGAATTGAAAAGTTCCGTTTAATTTATAAATATCGACACATTTATCTATATTTGTACCATTAGCAATTTTGCTATAAACACCTAAAGGAAAAGAATGGTATGTCAAACGTCGATTTTTCCAAAATAACAGAAGGAATCTATCATGTGATAGAAACTGAAGAGAAAATACTAACCGGGCTACAAAATGATACGATCACGTTGAAACGTAATAAACAAAATCGTACCATCAAACAGATTCTCGGACATTTGATTGATTCGGCATCAAACAATCACCAACGCATGGTCAGATTGCAATACAGTAAAGATTTGCTTTTCTTTCCCGATTACCGTCAGGATAATGATCTGTGGATAGCATTACAAGATTACCAAAATGAAGATTGGAATAACCTGATTCAACTATGGAAGTTTTTTAACCTGCATATCATTCAGGTTATAAAATCTGTAGACCAGACAAAACTGAATAGCTACTGGTGTGATTTTGAAGGAACAAAGGTTACGCTACAAGACATGATAGAAGGTTATCTAAGTCATTTACACCTGCATATTCATGAAATCCATGAATTAATGAATGCCTAAAAAGGATAGCGGTTGCAGTTCTTTTATGTTCTATAAATATTAAGATGTACCCACATGGCAACTTACACTCATTTCGCAAAACAACCCGATGTACTGAAACATCTGATACTCTGTGAAGTTCTTAGAAATGAAGCCCCACAAGTATATGTAGAAACCAATTCCGCATGTGCCATCTACTCCATGACACAAACCCCGGAGCAGCAATATGGTATCTATCATTTCCTAGAGAAAGCAGATGATGACAAATCTCTAAAAGATTCCATTTATTACCAACTGGAAAGTACAGAAATGGCAAAAGGAAATTATCTGGGTTCTCCTGCCCTGGCAATGAATGTATTAGGAAAGCAAGCAAAAAGGTTCGTATTCTTCGATTTAGAAAAGAGTGCGCTGGAGAATGTAGACATTTATGCCAAACAAATCGGATTAAGTACATCCGTAGAAATACATCATACCGACTCCCTGAAAGGCACAATAGAACTGTTGCCTTCACTTCCCGCATCCTCTTTCATCCATATCGATCCTTACGAAATAGACAAGAAAGGAGATTCAGGAGTAACCTATCTCGATATCCTGATACAGGCTACTCAATTAAGTATGAAGTGTTTATTATGGTATGGATTCATGACCGGAGATGATAAAGAATCTTTGGACAACTATATTGTATCCAGTCTGGAAAAGGCAGGTATCAAGGATTACATAGGTGTAGAGCTTACCATGAATTCAATAAGAAAAGACAATATATTATGTAATCCGGGCATTTTGGGAAGTGGTATTTTGGCTACAAATGTATCACAAATCTCCAAAGATACCATTCTTGATTACAGTAACAAACTGGTTGATATATACAAAGATGCTAAATACAAAGATTATGATGGAAGTTTATATATTCAGCATCTTTGATATCCACTTATTAATTTAATTACCTAGAACATTACTCTACAAACAGAGCGTCAGAAAGCCGGAGCTTTTAAAATCAGTTTCCGGCCTTTTGGCTATAAATTAACTTATTTCTTTGGCTGATTGTCCACAAACCATCTATTAGCCGTACATTTTTCGTATCGTCATCTTCCACGTTCCATGCATAACCTCCTGAAGGCAGGCCACGTCTCTCCAATATTTCATTGGGCTGATTATTGGAAAAGAAAAGTTCCAGTTGCGTAGAGTCAGGACTAAACACAATAAAGGCAGAAGCATTACTATCGTCCACCGATTCCGTGCGGATTCCTTTCTCAAACAAGCGGATACAGTCTTTTTGCACTTCACACCATACATATCCGGCAGAACCGATACAGCCATGTTCATCCCGATCACCTCCCACAATCGGAGATTGCGGATACTGAACTAATTTAGAAGCCGGCATTCCCGGTGTATATATTCCGGTATAGAACACTTCCAGCGTATCATTCAGAAGCAAACCGTTGACTTCATCTTTATTTGCATCCATCGTACTGAACGAAAGAGTATCATTCTTATCTGTAACAATCGTTACCGTGTTCATGGTTGCATCACTAACGATTCCTTTTGAGCTTGCCACTTTTGACGAGCAACCTGCCATGAGGCAGAGCGTACCTACTGCTAATAATATTGTTTTCATTTTCTTTAATTGGGGTTTTGTTTTTAAATCAATGCAAAGATAAAGGTTATACAGCCAATATTTCGCTTTTACAAAATAAATTAATTTCCGGGCAGATTGTTCACCAGCTACACACAAAATGCCTATATTGGACAACGATCTATTAGAAAATCAGCCTACCTTTGTGATATGGATAATCAAAAGTAAATACAGAATACCATGAAAGAAACTTTGCAGATTCCCACTCCTGAAACACTGGAAGCCTTGATAGGTAAGGAACTTTATGATATATGGACTTCACTTTGCCAGCTTATCGAGCAAAAGTACAATATGGAACAACTATGGAACCATGGAGGAAAAAAATGGACATACGAATATAAATATCGCAAAGGCGGAAAAACGCTGTGTGCCCTATACGCCAAAGAACAAACGATTGGCTTCTTGGTCATTTTAGGTAAAGATGAGCGTGCCAAATTTGAATCTCTGCGAGAAGTATTCTCCAATGAGACTCAAAAGATATACGATGAGACGACTACTTTCCACGATGGGAAGTGGCTTATGTTCGAATTGAAAGACACTTATTTATTTAATGATATGGAGCGACTGCTATCCATCAAACGAAAACCCAACCGATGATTGAATCAGATATAAATAAAAGGTATTGTCAAAGTTGCGGGATGCCTCTCCGCTTTGATATAGAGAAATATCTGGGTACTAACTCCGACGGTTCCCGAAGTGACGAATATTGCTACTACTGCCTGAAAGATGGAAAATATATCGTCGACATTCCGATGTCGGAAATGATTAATATCTGGATAAAATACACCGACAAGTACAATGAATATGCAGATACCGCTTATTCGCCGGAGGAACTTAGGCGAATACTCAACGAACGGTTACCCAAACTGAACCGATGGAAACAGAAGCTGGAAACCAGTAATATCCATCACCAAAAGATTCAGGATATAGTCGTTTACATCAATAATCATTTATTCGATAGTTTAGATGCAGATATACTTAGTACGATAAGCGGACTTTCCAAATATCACTTCAGAAGAGTGTTTCAAACCGTTGCCGGAGAAAATATTGGAAGCTACATACAACGTTTGCGTCTCGAACATATAGCACATCTGTTAGTATCCACCGACTTTACATTAAATCAGATTTCGGAGCAGACAAACTATCAAACTAAATTCAGTCTGGCAAAAGCCTTCAAAAAACATTTTGGAGTGTCAACTTCTCAATATAGGGAGAAGTATAAGCCGATGTATGACGAACAGCATGCGGTTATCACTCCTGAAATCCGGTCGATTCTGCCGATGAAAGTATTTTGTATCGAGGTGGGTGAAAAGTATAAGGATGAACTCCGATACAAGTTAATATGGGATAGGCTCACCAACTATGCGAGGCAGCACAATGAAGAAAAGTCGAATGATAAGTTTGTCAGCCTTAGTATGGACGATCCGTCCATCACCCCAATGGATAAATGTCGCTTCTATCTCGGGATAATAATCGATAACAAAGAAAATGATTCCCAGCCGGGAGTGATGGAAGTTCCCGGTGGTCGTTATGCTGTATTCAGGCATATCGGCGACTACTCTTTATTGCATAAATTCTACCGGACTATTTATGAAGAGTGGTTCCCGGAAAGTAAATATCGTCCTCAAAGCACCTTTAGCTTTGAAATGTATATGAACCGCCCTGCCTCCACCCTTAAAACAGAACTAATTACCGACATCTATATTCCGGTCATCAAGAAATAATTAATTATCAACCCTCTAAAAACAATGTATTATGGGAAAAATTTCAGAAATCATGCTATTGAAGCAACCGGAACAATCCGCTTTGGCTGTTGAAGTACAAACAGATATGAACGGAATGTCGGAAGCTATCGGGAAGAATTTTGTAAAAATAGACTCTTTATTTAAGGAACAGGGTGAAGTCACTACCGACATCCCCTACGTTGAATATCCCAACTTTGAAAGTCTGACGGAACACAATATCAAAATGATTATCGGTCTAAAGTCATCCAAAGAATTACAAGGTGAATGGGATATACGATCTATAACGATACCGGAAAGAAAAATAGTTTCCTGTTTGCATAGAGGAACTTACAGTGAATTGGCTGTCCTGTACAACGAGATGATGGAATGGATAAAAACCAACGGTTACAAACCTTCGGGAACATCCATTGAATATTATTACAGCAATCCTAACGTACCCGAAGAAGAACAGGTGACGAGAATAGAAATGCCACTATTATGAATGTTTTCTTCATCTAGTTATTTCTTTCTTCCTATCAATAACCATCGAAAACACAGCCTTACGCTCAATCTCCGGGAAAGGAAGAAGCAGACTTAAAAAAAATAGCCAATGCTTTGTACATTGGCTGTTTCTAATCTGTACGCAAAATATTCCCCTGTATTTTCCCCAGAATCTTGGGGAACTGCCAAAAGAACAACAAAGTACAGCAAATTGCCGCAGTGGCATCAGATATAGCTTCAGCTGCATATACACCGGTTACTCCCATATAATGCGGTAATATCAATGCTAATGGAATCAGTAGAATCGCTTTACGCAACAAAGCAATAAAAATAGATATTTTTGCTTGTCCCAAGGCTACAAACATATTCTGACAGGCTCGCTGTAATCCAAAGATAGTCATACCGCCCAAGAAAACAGGCATTGTCCAGCGGACTGTTTCTATCAATTTTTCATCACTAGTAAAAGCAGATGCTACAATCGTAGGAAACAAGATCATAAGTAGCATTAATAACAGGTTAAATGAAAACATGGTTATCATCACAATACGAAAACAGTCTTTCACACGTTGTTTATCACCATGACCATAATTATAACTGATAATCGGAACAAATCCCAGCGCAAAACCGGTTAACGGAACACTTGCAAACTGCATCGCACTTTGCAAGATAGTTAATGCGCTGACATAAATATCTCCAAAATTTTTCAGACTACTATTCAATACAAAACCAACCAGGCTCTCCGTACTTGCCATTATAAATGGAGATATTCCCAAAGCTAACATGGCGAATACAATCTTCCGGCTCAACCGCATATTACGCTTTTCCAAAGGTAAGGAAGCACGACGGGAAAAGAGAAAACTCAATACCCACGCCGCACTACATGCTTGAGACAATACGGTAGCCAAAGCAGCTCCTTTCACTCCCATATCAAACCAGAAAATGAAAATAGGATCAAGAATAATATTCAATAAGGCACCGATCAAAACGGAGTACATGGCAATAGCCGGCCGTCCCTGTGCATTAATAAAGCTATTCAGTCCTGTAGATATTTCAACGAAAACAGTTCCTAATAAATAGATGGAAAGATAATCAACCGCATATTCCAACGTATTTTCCGAAGCACCCGTAAAAAGCAAAATCGGTTCCATAAAGGTATATGCGATGAACGAAGTGAACAAGGTGAATAGTATTAATAAGACAAAACCATTCCCCAAAATTTTTCCGGCACGCAGACGATCGCCCTGTCCCAGTGCCATGGCTGCCAATGGCGCGCCCCCTCCTCCTACAATCGCCGAGAAAGAAGAAATCAGTATAACAAGAGAAGTCGTCACTCCTACCCCAGCCAACGCATCAGTACCAATACCCGGAATATGTCCGATATAAATACGGTCGACCATGCTATACAGCAAATTGACGAATTGGGCTATTACTGCGGGAAGCGCCATTTTAAAAACGAGCGGCAACATACGCTCTGTACCTAGCCGTGCTTCATACTTATTTATCATTCCAAACTTCTTTTTCTAAAATCAGTTGCAAAGTTATAAGAAAAACAGGCTCCCGATTTAAAACCGTTGGATAAAATAAATAGAATAGATACCTTTTATCCACCCGGGATAACTAATCGTACCTGCCAGGTAATCATTCAGTTCATCATACAGCTTTTCCAATTCATTTATATCAGCAAAAGTTCCGGGTTCTATTATAAATTTCATATATGCATTGTTTATCTTTTCATTAGTTCTTCTATCTTTCCACCTGTAATATAAGGTATACATTCGGAGATCTTTTCGACGCTCCAATCCCACCATTGCAATTCTTGCAATCGGGCAATCGTTTGCTCATCAAAACGTTTCCGAATCTCCCTGGCTGGCGTTCCGCCTACTATTGTATAAGGAGGAACATCTTTAGTAACCACTGCCCGCGACGCAATGACTGCTCCATTCCCGATATGTACTCCTGCCATAATAACAGCTTCATATCCAATCCATACATCATTACCTATTACTATATCCCCTTTATTATCCCAGGCGGAAGTTACATCTCCCTTATCTAAATTCCATTCCTCAAAAAAGATAGGAAACGTATAATTGGATAAAGAATTCAATGTGTGGTTTGCACTATTGAAAAGAAACTTAGCTCCACAGGCTATGGAGCAGAATTTTCCTATTATCAAGCGGTCTTTATTAATCGGATAATGATATAAGACATTGTTCTTCTCAAAAAGCACCGGATCATTTACAAAGTCATTGTATATTGTATAATCACCTACGATAATAGCAGGATTCTTAATCACCGTATTCAGGTAAATAGTCTGAAAATCATTAGAACGAGGATATATGTTCGAATTCATTGTAATGGCTTCTTTTATATAGTTTATTGAATAGAATAAAAAAAATAACTTGTGACTTACGTTAAATCACAAACAGTTGTAGCAGCAGAACTCTCTATTGTTACAATCCATATGGGCGAAGCTATTTACAAAGTTGCCATTTCATTGTGTCAGCAAAACAGGATTTATATTACATAGCAAATATACAAGATAAATTTCAGACTATCACACAAAGGACTAAATATGTATCCCATATTGATGCTTCACTTCCGCCATCACAAATGTACTTTCCAGTGATCCCAAACTATCAATCGTTCCCAACACATTCAGAATAAACTCCTGATAGTATTTCATATTGGGAGCGTGAATCTTCAACAGATAATCATAACTTCCTGATATGTTATAACATTCGGTTACTTCAGGAATGTCCTGTATGATCCGTGTAAACTCTGCCGCTATATCCCTGTTCAGACGTCTAAGCTTCACACTGCAAAACACGACAAATCCCTGATTCAGTTTTTCCGCATCCAATACGGCAATATACTTCTTTATATAACCTCCATTCTCCAACCGTTTAAGACGTTCAAAAACAGGAGTTGAAGAAAGACTCACTCGCGCAGCCAACTCTTTCGTTGTCAATCGGGCATTCTCTTGCAAAGTACGGAGTATTTGCAAATCTACTTTATCCAGTTTATCAAAAGTATCCATAAGAAAAATATTCTTCTAAAAGGTAATTTCCAAGAATAACGCAGTTGTATTATTCCATATAACGGCACAAAAATAGCATTATTTTCTACATTTCAGCCATATCTTGTTCGATATATCTTCATCTCATAACTTTGCAAGAAAATAAAGAAAGAATATAAACTTTAAAAATATACGATTATGGCAACAAAGAAATTACACTTCGAGACTTTACAGGTTCATGTAGGACAAGAACAAGCAGACCCGGCAACAGATGCCCGCGCAGTACCTATTTACCAGACCACCTCTTATGTATTTCACAACTCCGCCCATGCAGCCGCACGTTTTGGTCTGCAGGACCCAGGAAACATCTACGGCCGTCTGACCAACTCCACTCAAGGAGTCTTTGAACAACGCGTTGCCGCCCTTGAAGGAGGAGTAGCAGGGCTGGCAGTCGCTTCGGGTGCCGCTGCCATCACTTATGCTTTTGAGAATATCACTCGTGCAGGCGATCATATTGTAGCATCCAAAACTATTTACGGAGGAAGCTACAACCTACTGGCTCATACCTTGCCCAGCTATGGCATCACAACAACATTCGTTGATCCAAGCGATTTGTCGAACTTTGAAAAAGCTATTCAGGAAAATACGAAAGCTGTATTTATCGAAACCCTCGGAAATCCGAACTCAAATATCATTGATATAGAAGCAGTAGCAGAAATAGCCCACCGCCACAAAATACCTTTGATTATTGACAACACATTCGGAACTCCGTATTTAATCCGCCCCATCGAACACGGAGCAGATATCGTAGTACATTCCGCAACAAAGTTCATTGGCGGACACGGTTCCTCATTGGGAGGGGTCATTGTAGATTCAGGTAAATTCGACTGGGTAGCCTCCGGCAAATTCCCACAACTGACCGAACCCGATCCATGCTATCATGGCGTACGCTTCGTCGATGCAGCCGGTCCGGCTGCCTATGCAATCCGCATCCGTGCCATTTTGCTGCGCGACACAGGAGCTACCATCAGTCCATTCAACGCTTTTATCCTGTTACAAGGTCTGGAAACTCTTTCCTTACGTGTAGAGCGTCATGTAGAAAATGCATTGAAGGTAGTGAATTTCTTAAACAATCACCCGAAAGTGAAGAAAGTGAATCACCCGTCATTATCCAACCATCCTGACCATGCACTATATCAACGTTATTTCCCGAATGGCGCCGGTTCTATCTTCACTTTCGAGGTAAAAGGCGGACAAGACGAGGCACACCGTTTCATCGACAGCCTGGAGATTTTCTCCCTGCTTGCCAATGTGGCTGACGTGAAATCATTGGTGATCCACCCGGCGAGCACTACCCATTCACAACTCAATGCACAGGAGCTAGCCGAACAGGAAATTTATCCGGGCACCGTACGCCTATCCATCGGAACAGAACATATTGATGACCTGATTGCGGATTTGGATCAGGCACTTGCCAAAATCTAACATTCAATCATTGAACTTTCCATGACTGCGGAATGTTATATCTGTAATAACATTAAAAACATTGCAGTCATGGAAAAACATTTAATACACAGCAACGAACTGCATCTGATAGACGCAGAGAAAATCCATCAAGCCGTAGAAAAGATGGTGGAATCACTCGATTTAGCCGCGGGATCAACTACTAACTTCGATCTCTATCAGGTTGTGGAAAACTACTTTAAAGATCTCGAGAAAAGGAGAAAAATTAATCATGTACTGGGAATCAAAGAAGATAGATATGAACTAGCTGAAGATTTCGGCATAAAATAAAAGAAAGAAATTTATTCAATCACACCAGACAAGTTTTCCAAAAAATAAGGGAGTTTCACTTAATGTGAGACTCCCTCGTTTTTTGTAATAATCAGCGTAGAATAATTAATTTCCCTGATGTACTGTAAGTTGTGGGAAAGGGAAGTTGATACCTTTTTCATTGAAGGTTTCGTAAATCGCTTTATTTATATCGAAATAAACACCCCAGTAATCTCCGCTATTTACCCATACACGTGCCACTACATTCACACTGCTGGCGTCCAACGCATGAAGAGCCACAAAGGGAACCGGCTCATTCAGGATGCGTTTATCAGCAGCAAGAATCTCATAAACGATTTTCTGTACTTTCTCATAATCTTCTCCATAATCTATACCAATAATCCATTCTACACGGCGGGTTTCCTGATGACTGTAGTTGGTCACTATTCCACTGCTCAATGAACCATTGGGAATATAAATCAGTTTGTTGTCCGCGGTAGTAAGGATGGTATGGAATATCTGAATTTCTTTTACCGTGCCAGCTGAACCTTGCTGTGTTTCTATCCAATCGCCAACTTTATAAGGTCTGAACAAAAGAATAACCAATCCCCCGGCAAAGTTCTGCAGATTGCCGGATAAAGCCATACCGACAGCAACACCGGCAGAAGCCAATAAAGCTGCGAACGAAGTGGTTTCAACCCCTAGAGCGCCAACGACAGAAATGATTAACAGAATCGTCAACAGAATATTGACCAGACTTTTAACGAAAGTTTTGATACTTACATCCACTTTTCGTTTATCCATCAGGCGTCTGATAAACTTGTTGAGCAGCGAGATGAGGAAACGTCCGACGACAAAGACAAGGATCGCAATCAATATACGTTCTCCGGCACGAATACCGAAGTCTATCAGTTGTTGAGTAATCAGCGAAAGTTTATCTAAGCCGTCAGCATTGGCAATCGCCTCTTTTATTAATTCATCTGCAGCCACTTGCACAGAGTCCGCAGCTTGTGTTGCTTGCAATAATAGTAGCATAATTAAAATGTATATTAAATGAATAAATTGTTGTTTTGTTATTTCAACAATTTACAAAGTTATATTGTTTCTCGTAAATAAAAAAGTTTTTTAATAATCGAGATTATTATTCCTTTTATTTCCTACACTTTATTGCATACAACTTCATTTATATCAGTTATCATCTAAGATCTGATTTATTTTGTAAATCAAAAAACCATAATATTCCTTCATGTCCGGAGAAGCAGATGAAATACGGCTACTCAAAAGATTTCTTATTTTTAATAGCATATCCCAATAAACTGAGGCGTCTTGATGTGAGTTCACTGGTACTATATCCTGCGCCTGCCAACCCATTACGAAAGAATTAGCCTCATTAAAAATATCCATTTTAAAACTATCTCCCCGTAAAGCTTGCTGACGTCCGGCATTCTTAGCCGTACCTCCACCCATATTTTTCGATATATTCTTTACTAAATAATCAATAAAGGCATTTTGATACAGCATCTCCGTATTCGTCAGTACTCTGTTTTGCAACACTCCTTTCCAAACAATAGAATGAATATCATCCATATAGTTTTTTACAGAGTATTCTCCGTCGGATTTCTCCGAGCATAATGCCACATAACGGATTCTGTCGAATAATAACTGAAAAATGTATTTGCGTGTCTTATCTACGATCAAATCCTGTAATTCCAAACTGGATTTAACTTCAGCATTTGTCAGCCAGTCCAAATCCATCGACATTTTCACCAGATAATTCAATGCTTTCTGTTGCATTTCCTTAGATACCGGAAAGCTTATTCCTTCCTTTCCTTCATCCAGATAAAGTCCACCTATCCAGAATGATAATTCCATTGCTCTATTGGTAAATAGCTTTATCAAACTTGCATATAGTTCTGCACGCCGACTTATATCATAATCCTCTTTTGCATACCACTTCATAAAGTTTGCAATTGAAATTTTCAAATTTTGAATCTGATAATCTGCTGCTTTAAACGGATCATCACCGAGATCCCAATATAATGCAGTCGGATCATATAGGGCATAAAACTCCTGTCTTGGCCCATAATGATACTCATGAGCAGTATAAGCATCTTCTACCCATTTATTTAAAGTAACGAGTTCCTTCTCCGGCTTATCAGCAACAACAGGAGCATACAAATAACGAATTGGGAAATAGTCATACGGACCAATTCCCGGTTGCACTAACACAGCACCCTTTTCAACATCCTCCGGCTGGGCAATATAATTACACATTATGTTATCCATAACAGAAGCAGTCAATCCGTGCTGACGCGTAAATTCAGCACTTCGGAGCGAGTCTACCGGGTAATGATAAGAAGCCCCCATATTATCTGTAAGTCCCAAACAACGACCTACTTGCTGTGCAATACCGACTTTTAACAATTCTCCCATCTGCTTTTCCGAAAGTGTCAATGTTCTGGCCGTCGGATCAGAAGCCATAGTCTGCGTACAACGACCGCTATATAACAAAGAAAGAAAATTATGATGGATGTAAACTGAAGCATTCAGTATTTCGCCGGTACGAGGGTCTGTGTGCATAGAAGTCTGTGCCATATACATCCAATCCGGTGCATAACAAATAGAAGAATGACGGATGTTGGAAGAAGAAAAGTCTGTTCCTTTCGGCCATTCTTTAGCCTGAACAGCATTTAAATAGCCAATCTTCTCAAAACTTTTATTCCATTCTTCTACTCCTTCCTTGATATAAGGTTTCCAAGAATCCGGCATTAACGTATCGATATAAAATACTATCGGCTTTTTAGGTTCTACCTTTTCTCCCCTTTTAAACGCAGCTTTGTCCGAAGGCTCCAAACGCCAACGTTTTACTAAATGAGTGCTTTTCAAAGGAGACATCTCATCTACATACTGCTTACGGACTAGAAATGCCGTATTCACTTTTTGATTAGCATATCGGATATCCATCGGCGTTTCCGGAAGTAATACCAACATTCGTGCTGCAGTAACCGTCACCGGTACATTTCGTTGCATAGTAATTGTTCCGAAAGCAGTATAATCCACATCATATCCCAATACACAGGTTACCGAAATATTATCCGGATAACTATGAATATCCTTTAAAAAAGAACGTGAAGTGTCACATCTGAATTTCCGGGTTACCATTCCATACATTGAATTAGGTGCATAAGACGAAAAAGGATTCGAGTAATCCGAATGTTCCAAAAATAAAGGAGCCAGGTTAACCAGAACCGAAGAACTGTCTTTTGCAAAAGCTTCTATCTTAAAAGATTTATAGACACCTCCCGAAGCAGACTTCAACAAAGAAGATGCTACTCCTTCTTTTCCCGTTTCCTCACGCATTAAAGGTTGGTTAGTCATCATTCTTGCTTCCAACTTTTTGCCATTTCTCACAAAACGGAACATGACTTCCGGAGAAGTGAACTGCCCGACTACTCCTTCTCCATTGTCACTGATATTAATAATCGAAGAGGCTAAAAGCATTTCTTTCTCCAATAACCTGACTGGAAACTCTACCAGAACTTTATCTTTAGTCCGGTGCATGATCATTAACCCCGTCGAATCAGAAGCAACACAATCTTTTAAATGATTCTCATATCCTTTGATTTCCGTTTTTGCCGACTTCTCCTTTTTTTTACGTGCACAAGCATCCTGTACAGTAAAGAGCAACAATAGAGACAACAAAGAGAAATATATAATTTTCCTATTCATACACCTATTTTAAAGATTGAGATATTTTATAAACCAACAGACGATAATGAGTGCGATTCTCATCACTACCGGCAGACATTCGATTTTTAGCCAACCGCTCAATCTTCCGTAACATAGAATAATAATGATGTTCCATCGACTCTACAGGGATAGTAACAGAAACAGTATCTTCAAATCCCATAACTTCTTTAGGATCATTGAAATGATTCAATGGTCCATCATACAAATAAGTGGGAGCAACAATACCTTCAGGCAAAGGTATTCGTTCATCCGTCAACATTCTCCCTGATGTTCCGGCAGCACTTCCTTTCTTGACTGTTTTGATTCCATTCATTAAATAGGATACGAACTTTAGCTGCATATTTTTCTCAGAAGCCGAAAGTACATTTTTTTTATCCGGGACCATAAACATATAATAGTATAGATCATCCATATAATCCAGCTGCGTATAAGGATTCTGCTCCATCTTATCCCCACAAATTGCCACCGAAGGGAAACGTTTTAGCACATAGTCAATAATCAGGTTCTCTATCACACTGCTCAAATTCGAATGAAGAGGCAATATTTTTTGTAGAGCCGGTTCATCTATCCATGAACAATCAAGAGCCTGCTCCCAAAGAAATTTTAACGACTCCCTCTGCTTCTCCTTTGTCACAGGAACGTATGAAGGGAACGGATCGCCTTCATAATGTTCATTTACATAAATACCGCCAATATTAAATAATACATTATTAATATAACGTATATACTGACCGATAATCTCGTTATAAATTTCTTTTCGGAAGTCACCTTCTACATCGTCTTTAATCCACTCGTTCATCTGAGACAAAATATATTTCAGATTCATGACTCCGTAAGAGGAAGCTTTCACCGGATCGTCCCCCAGATCTTCTTCAAAAGAACTTGGGTCGATACGAGTACGAATCTGTTGTCTGCCATAACGATAGGCCGGGTCGGGCAACTTCTCACTAATCCATTGCCTCAAAATAGGAATTTCTTCCTCACTGGATTTGGCTGACATAATAGGAGAATATAACCACTTTACTGAAAAATAATCATATATCCCCAAATCAGGAGGGGTCAAACGAACTCCTTTTTCTTTATCTCCCGGTTGTGCCACATAATTATTGCGTGCATAGTCCATAATTGAATAAGTAGTTCCATACTTATTGGTAAAAGAGGCAGAGCGTAATGAATCCACAGGAATCGAAGAAGACGCGGCCATGTTATGCATAAAAGCAAACGTATGTCCTACTTCGTGAGCCACCACATAACTGATACAATCACCCAATATATCTGTAGGAAGTTGTTTCCGGCGAACATCCGTGTCCGCCTGTGCCGTCTGTACAAAACGCCAGTTACGTACCAGCCCTACTAAATTATGGTACAAATAAACAGATGCATTCAAAATTTCCCCCGTACGCGGATCACTCCAAGAAGGTCCCATAGCATTGGCTATAAAAGAAGGAGAATATCTCACACAACTATATTTTATATTATCCGGATCAAATTCAGGGTCATCTAATGGAAAGTCTTTCACACAAATTGCATTCTTAAAACCGATCTTCTCAAAAGCATCATTCCATCTTAAAATTCCACGACGAATATATTTTTTCCAAAAATTAGGGAAAGCATTGTCTATATAATATATAATCGGCTTCTTAGGTTCCACCAATTCCCCTTTCTCATATTTTTCTGCATCTACAGGCTCTAAACGCCATCTTAATGCATAATAAACATTCTCAACGCGTTGACTCTCATTGCTGAATTTAACTTTAGGAGTATAAAAGATATTGATACGAGAATCCGCATAACGAGGACGCATCGGTTTCTCCGGCAGTAAAATAATACTACGTGTCAACACCGCTGTAAAAGGCATCTGCTTAATATATGTCACTCCCATACTCGATACAGTAACATTGTAAGTCAAAGAAGAACGAATACTTAAATTATCATCGAATGATTTGATTGACATAATAGATGAATCCTCCTTTCTGAACTCCTTGCTGACAGTGTATGCTGCCATAATAGGAGAAAATGGGGAAAAGGGATTCATATTGTCCCGATTTGCCAATAAAAAATCTGTCATATCAAAAACCACAGCTGTACTGTCCGGTGAATATGCTTTTATATTAAAGTTCTTCAGAATTGCCGGTCGGGTACTTTCTGATATTCTCTGCTGTAGATTGCTATCATGTGACATATAATCATCAGATACTTCACATAAGCTAATCAACGAGTCTGTTTTTATAAATGTAATATGCAAAGGAGCATACGGTTTTTCACCAACACTTCCAAAACGATTATCTGTAGTCTCACTAATAGTAGAGCCTAACAACATATCCTTTTCCAACAAATTCAAAGGTAATTCAAAATAGACGCGGTCATCCATTTTATGAAGTGTTATCATACCTTTTACTGTTTCACACTTTTTGCCACGAAACAGTTTCTCATAAGGAGTAGCTTTCTTCACCTGTTCCGATTTTGCCTTTTTCTTTTTCCAAGGAAACTTAGCATGCCCTTCATTAGAAAACATAACTAACAACGAAAGACCCACTAGAGTCAATAAACGTATTTTCATTTGAATAAATTATTAACGATACATTTTTGACGGACTTCCATAACGGTAAATCACGTCTACCACTTCTCCAATATTATTTACTTCGTGAAGTTTCTTTGCTTCACCACCCATAATAGTCGATTCATCTACAGCGTATACGACAAAACCGTCCTTCATTCCAACTCCTAAAGTCATACTTTCATAATTCAATTGAAGATCTGTAATTTCACTATTACAAATAGTATAAGGTATTACACGCTGAGTACTTTTCTCATAATAATACAATTCATTATTAATGGCTCCACCTGAAAAGAACAAATAACTTCCTGAAGCATCCTTTGAACAATAAAACTTAGATTTATCTGTCAAATAGTCGCCACCGTCAGAGAAACTAAAATCTGTTTCATTCTTTATTATTACCTTACCCTGCCAATCATATTCCAAATCGAATGTCTTCACCGAATAGTTTCCATCCGCATCTTGCAACACTAATACATAACCACAAAGATAATCCGTATAAGGATCTGGAAGATAAGCATCTGCATATATTAACTTTTTACCTTCCAATCCATTGATCGGAACATCATCTATTGCACCCGTATAGTAACTATAAAGGCTACTCAAACTGAGGAAACGATGATTCTTCTCATCATACATCAATACATGTCGTGTTTTATAAAAATTGGCTTGTACCATTCGTGTTATTTTCATTCCCATGTTATAATGCACGGGAATACTACTGTAAGGTGCCGAATGGAACCCCGCATTATCAGGATTCTTCAACAAACGAATATATATTTGTCCGTTAGCTGTCAACAGAACATCTGTATAATAAAGATAAGCAGCATCTGTCACAACAAAATCTTCAGGCACTCCTTCGGTAAATTCCTGTGTAGTATATAAAACTTTCATCATCGAATTCCCCTCCAATTCCAATGGACCTTTTGCATCCTGATTGACAACCAGAATTTCCGGATTAGTTTTCTTACCGGAATAATGTTCTACTAATTTATATGGTTGACTGCCTAGTTCCTCGCCATTTACCTTCTCATAAATATTTAAATAATCCACATACTCATCATTATCGTCACGAACTTGTGTTAATATAGCCTTATGATTCAAATCTGACAAAATAGCCCATCCTGTTTTATAAGAAGATTTAGCTACCAGTTGCAGATTTTTCATTGTTCTAATCTTACTGTCTTTATGGATGACTGAGTACAAAACATAATAAGTAATAGCTTCTTTGGGTACAAATGAGAGTATCTGTTCGTTACACACAACCTCACCATTTAGCTCCCATTCAAATTCATAATTAGAGACATCATCTCCCTCGCTAAAAGACAGATTAGGTTCAATATGCGTTTCTTCTCCAATGACCCCGTCATATATAGACTCACTAAAAGTTATCTTCACCGTGGGAGTTTGTAAGTAGTCATAAGAGCCTTTATCATCTACACAAGAGTAAAAGGTCATCAACCCACTCAATAAATAAATAAGATATCTTGCTTTCATAATCATATCGTTTTTAAATTATCCTACTACCGGAACAGACATATACGATCCATCTTCATCCTGCACCGGATTTCCCTCATCTTCTTTTTTTATGAGATAGTACTTGAACTGGCGAGCCAAAGACCATCTTTCAGATTCTGACAGCTCCGTCAGATCTCCCACTCCTGTAACTTCCATGAAAAGCCTGAACTTAGTTTCTGTATATTTTCCTAATAAGCTTTCTGTTACAACATCATCCCACCAAAGAGGTTGAGATATTAAAGAGCTAAAACGAACGACTTTACGAGTATATATATTTTGTCCGGGTTTTAAAACATCATTCTCCACAATGTCAATCACAAGCCGGACTTCTTTTGTATCCAACAATGCCGTTTTCTTCAACAAAAAATACCCAGTTTCTTCCAAAACATCTTTCCGAAAAACCATCTCATTCTCCAATTCATACGAATCCGGTTCAGCTGTTGTCAGTTCCTTATTAACCCTCAGACTAACATAAGCATCATTTGCCAACGGTAATCCTATCAATCGCATATTGAGAGGTACCTTTATTTCCTCTTGTGTCCCATAGAAGAAAAAAGAATAAGTCAAGGAATCTTTATACTCTTCCACAAACTGCACATAGTTACCGGAATCCCATATCCGGATTTCGTCCTTTTCACAAGCAACCAACAAAAAGAAGGTTGCTATCAATAATGAATATATCTTTTTCATTTTGTTTATCTCCATAAATTAATAGATTATCTCACTTTCCGGTATCGGCATTACATATCTGCCATCCATTTGTATTACTTGTGTTCCCGTGGTGACAGGCATATTCCAGCGTTTAAAGAAATAAAACATCTGTCCCTCCGCCAAGAATTCTTTCTTGTATTCTGCTACCAACTCATTATAATAGTCTTTCGATGCTGTGCCTGAAATATCTCGTTTCGCTCCACGTGCTTTTCTAACTACCGACAAATAAGAGAGAGCCTCCGACAGGCTTGTCTTAGAACTAGCCTCACTCAAGATATAATACATTTCACTTAACCGAATCATCGGTATCAGCTTATACTGAATGGTGACACTCTGGTTCGTTGAATTCGTATTTATCCATTTCATTGATGTTTTACCAGTTTTACCGTCAGAGGTCGCTAAAGAAGTACGATAGTCGTCCGCATCCAGTTCAAACAAAGCATCGTAATTCTTCAGAGTCATTAATAAACTATTATTAGCAGATTTAAAATTATCAATACGCTCCAATAACTCCCGGTCGTAAAAAGCCAGGAATGTGTCTTCATACAATTTGACATATTTATATTTATCCGTAGCTTTCGCATAATCGTAAGGATCTGTAAAATAAAACCATTTTCGACGAGTTACGAAATCATCTATTACATGCTTGGCATACTTAGCAGCATTGTTCCAATCATTATCATACAAATATACACGAGCTAAAAGCGCATTAATAGCCACATAATTCATACGAATTCCTCTTTGACCAAAAAAGTCACCACCTGTAGCCTTATTCGTACCTCCCATCCGGTAATCCGGCATTGCCATTGTTGACGTATTGACAATCGTATCATGCTTTGCAACCAGCTGACGAGCCTCAAGTAAATCTTCTTCTACTTTCTTCAGTATTTCCTTTGTTGAAAGATTCGGTTCATATTTAGATGGATATACAGTAAAGTATGGAATCCGCTTGCTTTCATCACCGGACTCTACCGAAGGAGCAAATAAACGTAAAATGTCAAAATGCATCATGGCTCGCAATGCTTTAGCCTCCCCGATAATCAGATTCCTTTCAAGTGCTCCCTCACGAAAAGCAGTCGAATCTTTTGCTTCTGCTTCTGATATCAACTTATTGCAATTAGCAATTACATTATATCCTTTTGACCAAACTGATTCCAGCACCGCTTTGATCTCCGTTTCTCCGTATTCATATTCCATAGCGCTACCATATGCTTTAGATTTGGCGATATCGTTATCTGCATATGTTTGAGAAAGAACACTGGCAAGCCCCCAAGACAACTCGCGCCCATACAGTTCGGAAGACGACATAGCAATATAAATTCCGTTTAACGCATTTCTGAATCCATCTCCACTTTCAAACAATTTCTCGCTTGATACCTGATCAGAAGGATCAATATCCAGCCAATCATTACAAGCGCTTAATGACAGCAACAAGGTAACACCTATTATAGCAAAATTATATTTTTTCATATCCGTTGTTTTTAGAAACCTAAATTTAAAGAGAAAGTAAATGTACGTGCATAAGGATAAGAGAGACCTCTTTCTTGATGAATAGAAGAAATACGAGCAATATTATTCATATTAAATTGTACACGCAACATACTGAGATTGATAGGAGCAAGCAACTTATTGCTAAACTCATAGGCCAAAGTAAATGAATTAAATTCGAGTGTATTATTATCCTGCACGAAACGAGAAGTCGGTCGTGTCGTTTGGTAACGGTCTTTTATTGATTTCAGCATAGTTACATCTCCCGGCTGTTTCCATCTGTCAGTCAATACCCGTTTATCTGCATTGACTTCGTAAATATTCACATTTTCGACCTTGTTTACCAACGTGCTATTATACAGCTGCCCGCCACATTCGTATTTGAAAGTAGCATACATAGTGAATTGCTTATAACGTAGATTTACACCAAAAGCTCCTTGTGCAGTAGGTTCCGTATCGCCTATGATCACCTGATCCGATGAATTCCAATCGGAAGTAATTGTTCCATCTTTCTTCAGAAAAGTCTCTTGACCATCCGAAGGATTAATACCTAATGACTGCATTCCCCAAATGGAAGTCAACGAACCGCCCTCTGTATATTTCATAAAAGGTTTACTATACTTAGAATCCTGCATGGTACCTATATTCTTATCATAATCGGCAAAGTATGTGTCTACACGATCATTATAAGCCTTTAATGATTCTGAGATCTTTAATATTTTATTCTTATTATGTGCCAGGTTACCAAACAAAGTTACTGTCCAATCTCTATTTTTGAATACATCGGCTCTGATATCCAACTCAATACCACGATTCTGTACCTCTCCGAGATTATCACGATATACGGTGAAACCTGTTGATGAAGGAAGAGTAACATCCGTAATCAAATCGACCGTTTTCTTGTTATACCAAGAGAATCTGAATAAAACCGCATCGTTGAGCAATGATATATCCGTACCGATATCAAAAGTGTTAGTACGTTCCCATTTCAAGTTTTCATTCCCCATGTAATAAAGTAATACACCGGCTCCGGTTCCATATTTATCCGATAAGATCTGATAAGTGTTCTTTGCTGCATAAGCCGGAAAATTGACTTTACCAATCTGACCATAAGAACCGCGAATCTTGAATTGGCTAAATAATGTCTGCTGTTTCATAAACGGATAATTATGAATATTCAATCCGGCTCCAAACGACCAGAAAGGAGCGAATTTCTTTTTCGAGCCAAATTCCGAAGAACCATCCATACGGAAAGAGGCATCCATCAGATAAATGTTATCATACGTATAGTTGGTAGAAAGGAATGTACCCATTAATCGGGTATGATTATCCGAAAACGAAGGCTTGGTAGCGATTTCATCCGCATAATTCGGAGAGTCCAGCTTACCGGAAGGAAATCCACGATACAGCGCACTCTCCGATTCATCCTTGGTTTCACGTATATTCAAACCTAAAGAAAAATTCATGTGATTACGGTTTACTGTCTGTACATAATTTGCCAATAAGTTAGCATTCCAATAAATACTTTGCGAACGGCCGGACAATAATTCTCCTTTAGGATCACTATCCGCATAATTGACATATTTACCGCTTCCCGGATCTGTAAATTGCCTGGATTCATCATCACGTTTTGTTACGGAGAACTGTGCTTTCAACTGAAAGACATCCGCCAGATGATAATTTAGGCTTAGGTTGTTAGTCAAGTCCGTATAAGACGAACGATCATAACTGCTCAACATGGTAGCATCATACAAAGGATTACGGAGATTCGAAGTTCCCGTATGCCAAGTAGTCAGATATTCCACGTAATTACCTTCTTCATCTTTAAATGAGTCATAGGGTTGCCTGGAAGTATAATCAGAAAAAGTCCCATACGGAGAATTCTCCGACTTTACAGAGTTGAATGTCACATAATTCTTGATTTGCAGATTGTTAATACGATAATCGATGTAAAATCCTCCTCCCGCACGCTTTCGATATGAACCTTTCATTACTCCATTCTGAATGTCATAGTTCATCTCAGCACCGAAACGGATATCATTAACGCCTCCCTCTATATAAAGACTGTGTTTGTGATTAAAACCGTTTCGTAACGGCTGTGCAATCCAATCGGTATCAATACCCTTTAATATATTATTCTGTTTTGCCAGATACTCTTTCTGTAAGTTCAGGGCTGTACTGGGCGAGTCGCTTTCATAAAGTCCGGCCAGACGTTCAGCCTCAAGTTTCTCACTGGCATTCATCAGATTATAGTCAGATATGTCCGGAGCTGTGAGTTCTGCAGAGAAATTATAGTTCACACGCAATCTGCCGGGAACCGGTGCTTTCGTTTCAATCACAATCACCCCATTTGCCGCACGTGAACCATATATGGCAGTAGCGGCCGCATCTTTTAAAATCGTAATCCGTTCTATACGGTTAGGGTCAAAGTCATACACTTTCGACACAGATACCTCAAAACCATCCATAATAAAAATAGGAGTGTTCGGATTATTTGAAAGAGCGGATTGGGAAACTGCATCCTTATCCAATTCCATGACTCCGACACCGGAACGTCCACGGATATAAAACTCCGGCAAACTATTGGGATCTGACCCCATTTCATTATTAACCGCTATCCGTAAAGAAGGATCGTACACTTGCAATACATCAATCATATTACGTGTAGACACTTTCAATAAGTCATCTTTTGTGACGGTTACCGCATTTCCGGTAAAACTTGTACGTTTCACACTCGAATAACCATTCACGACCACTTCATTCAAACTATTCGAGTTTTCTTCCAAAAAGATCTGTAAAGGTTTATTAGCAACGACCTTTACAGATTTGTTCTTGTAGCCTATATATGATGCAACAACCTCCTTTGTATCTGCCGGAACTTCCAATGAGAAATCTCCATCCAAAGTAGCCGCTGTCCCCACCGTGCGCTTATCATTCTTCATAATAAAAACGGTAGCTCCTGCTAACGGAGATCCATCTTTACTATCCATTACTTTTCCTGTAAGTTTGATCTTCTTCTCCTTTTTTCTCAGATGGATAACAAATACTCCGTTTTGTTTTTGGGCAACCAAGTTAGTACCACTTAAACAAGCAGTTAATGCAACTTCCGGTGTCACATTATCCACGTTTACCGTAATATCAGTTACTGACTTCACATCTTCATCACTATACATGAGATTCAGATTTGATTGCCGTTTAATCTCATTAATGGCCTCAAGCAAGGATACATGATTCAAATGTAAACTAACAGAGTGTTCCTGCGCCAAAATTGGAAAGGTCGTAAACAGCAACCAGCATGCAAATGCCATTCTTAACGCTATCGCCTGTATAACTGCCAGACTATAGCCTGTTTTAGAAAGCTCTTTCATCATTAAAAATTAAAGTTAGTATTTATATTTATGAAGTTTAATCGATATAAACAGTACGCCCTTTGACAGAGAAACTCACTTTTTCTGTAAGTTCTATCATACGTACAAAGTCTACAAAATCTTTAGAACGCGGCAACTCTCCGCTGAACAGTGTATGCCTTCTTTCTTCTGAAACCCATACTATCCGGATGTCATACCAGCGTGCTGCTTCTTCCATAATCTGTTCCAAAGTAGAACTGCGGAAAACAAACATATCATCCTTCCAGGATACGACTTCCTGTACATTGGCAGTTACTACATCTATCTCTTGATTGTCTGTAACAACAGCAGTCTCACCCGGATGAAGCTCTATAATATCCTCTGTTTCATGGGATGAAACCAACACTTTTCCCTGTACCAGTGTGGTTACCAACTTCTTTTCTTCCCGGTAACTCCTCAGATTAAAAGAAGTACCTTTTACCTCCACCCGGCCATAATCGGTTTCAATAATAAACGGCCAACTATCGTGATGCGACACCTCAAAATACATTTCTCCGCTTGCTTTCACAATTCGTTGATCAGAAGCAAAAGCAGATGGATAGTATAACTCCGAATCAGAATTTACCCAAACTTTAGTTCCATCGCAAAGAGTTATGTCATACTTACCATTTCTTGGAACAAACAGTTTATTTTTCCTCTTTGTATCTGTTCCTTTTTTATTGTCAAGAATATGAATACCTGCTTCATCTCTAATAGCATAATTTTCTCCTACCAATGCCAGACGTATACGGGAGTTCAAATAATATTCGCTCCCATCAACCAAAGATAGTATAGCTTTGGAGTCTCCCGCTCTAATAGCGGTCAGATCATCTTGATACTCGAATTGATGAACATCAGATTGAATAATCCAAAGAGCACCTGCAGACAATAGCAAGGCAAAAACGGCAGCACAAGAAACGACCTTTACTAATAATGCCCGTTTCTTCTTTTTGGCAATGCCAGTCTTAATACTTTTCCAGATTCTTTCCGAGCTTTCATATTCTTTTTCTTTCACGATAGACCGTGCTCTAAAATACTCAGCATCCTGATATTTCTGATATAATCTCCGGTTTCTGTCTGAAGCATTACGCCATACATCTAATTCATTGCGTTCCTCTTCAGATTCTTTTCCTTTAATAGATTTTACGATTAGCGCAGCAATGCGATAAATGTCATTATATCCCATAATCTTGTCGTTATTTACTTAAAGACACACGAGCTGGAGAAATTAGTCGCTTCGTGGTTACTTTTTTTTCAAGAAATTATTCTTTTGTCAGTTACCCGGCCCAAAAGTTATGATTTAGATAAGAACAACCAGACTGTATGCCCGACATGAAAGTTTCTTTTTCAAGCTACTCTTAGCTCGTTTCTTGTACGCATTTACCGCATTCCGAGTAACTCCCATTATTTGCGCTATTTCATCTGCATGTTTGCCCTCCAGACTAAGTTCGATCACTTTACGATAAGATTCCGGGAGTTCTGTTATCGCTTTACTCAACTCAATAAAAACTTCTTCATCCAGCATGACTTCTTCAAAAGCCTCATCCGTGATTTTCTCAATGCAGCGCTGCTCCATTGCCTGCGAACGAATATAATTAAAGCAACCATACTTTACTGCTGAATAAAGATAATCTTTCACTGATTCAATCTTATCCAACTCCTTCCGCTTCTCCCATAATTTTAGAAACACATCTTGAATAATGTCTTCAGCAGCTGTACGAGGAACAAAATGACTAGCTACAACTAAGAGGGAAAGATGGTATCTTTCAAAAAGAAGTTCGAAGTTTTCTTCATTCTTCTTATTTTTTCCCCACTCAATTGGTTGGATAATCATAGGCTTATAATAAAACGAAGGAATAGTAATTAGTTCCAAATATATCTTATGGCTGGACAAAGTTATACTATTTTTCCAATAAAACATATATTTTTTGTTTTCTTCGGGCAAAAACCGTATTTTTGTAACCGATTCACTGGTAGGGGTGCCTTAACATGACGGGCTGAGAACATACCCATAGAATCTGATCCGGGTAATGCCGGCGTAGAGAACTAATTAGTAAGCAAGATGAAAAAAATTGTATGGATGGCCATCGCCTTATCGGGCGTAGGCATCACTGTTCATGCACAGACGAGTGTAAAGGATAGTATGAGAGTAGTAAACCTGCAAGAAGTGCAGGTAGTATCCACGCGTGCCACCGCCAAAACTCCCGTGGCATTCACCAATATAGGCAAAGCGGAATTGAAGAAGGTTAACTTCGGACAGGACATCCCTTATCTGTTAAGCATGACTCCTTCTACACTGACCACATCGGATGCAGGAGCAGGTATCGGCTACACGACTCTTCGCGTGCGCGGAACCGACGGTACACGTATCAACATCACGGTAAACGGCATACCGATGAACGATGCTGAAAGCCATAATCTGTTCTGGGTAAATATGCCCGACTTTTCTTCCTCCGTAAAAGATATGCAAGTGCAACGCGGCGCAGGTACGTCTACCAATGGGGCAGGTGCCTTCGGAGCCAGCGTTAATATGCAGACTGAAGGTGCATCCATGAAGCCGTATGCCGAATTCAACGGTTCATACGGTTCATTCAACACGCACAAGGAAACGGTGAAAGTGGGAACTGGTTTGCTCAATAATCATTGGACGTTTGACGCCCGTCTTTCCAACATCGGTACGGACGGATACATAGACCGCGCTTCGGTAGACCTGAATTCTTACTACCTGCAAGGAGGCTACTTTGCAGAAAACACATCTGTGAAGCTGATTGCATTTGCCGGAAAAGAAAAGACATATCACGCCTGGGGATACGCAACCAAAAAGGAAATGGAGGATTTCGGCAGACGCTACAACCCCTGTGGCGAGATGTACACCGATGCCAACGGCAACAAGCATTTTTATGACGACCAAACGGATAATTATCTGCAAAAGAATTATCAACTTCTCTTCAATCACACTTTCTCAACGGCTTGGAACCTAAACGTTGCCTTACATTATACCAAAGGTGACGGCTATTACGAAGAGTACAAAGACGGCAGATCCCTTATAGAATATGGCCTGAAACCATTCACAATTGATGGAACCGAAATAACCAAAAGTGATTTAGTCCGTCAGAAGAAAATGGACAACAAATTCGGCGGCGGCGTTTTTTCTCTCAATTATACAGTCAACAGGCTGAATGCGTCTCTAGGAGGTGGTTTGAATCAATACCGGGGCAATAACTTCGGAAGAGTTCCTTGGGTGAAGAATTATGTGGGCACTCTATCTCCCGACCATGAATATTACCGCAATAAATCCAAAAAGACCGATGGCAATATTTATCTGAAAGCAAACTACGATCTTACCAGAGGATTAAGCGCGTATGCCGATCTTCAGTATCGACACATCGACTATACCATTGACGGCAACAATGATAAATATGACTGGAGCAAAAATGCCCTGCGTCCACTGGCAGTAGACAAGAAGTTCGATTTCTTTAACCCGAAAGTCGGATTAAACTGGAACATCACGTCCAACCATCGCGTTTATGCCTCTTTCTCGGTTGCTCAAAAGGAACCGACCAGAAACAATTATACGGATGGCGATCCGGATTCGTATCCCAAAGCAGAAAAATTACTCGACTATGAAGCGGGATATACTTTCGCCAACCAATGGCTGACAGCAGGTGCAAACTTCTACTACATGGATTATACCGACCAACTGGTTCTGACCGGAGCTTTAAATGACATCGGTGAAGCACTGACCGAAAACGTGCCGGACAGTTATCGTATGGGAGTCGAGCTAATGCTGGGAATCAAACCGTGTAAATGGTTTCAATGGGATATAAACGCTACATGGAGCAAAAACCGCATCCAGGATTTTGTAGAAAGCCTGCCGGGCTACCATTATAATGAAAACGGCAGTTCTACTTCCCTCCCGACTGTTCAGATCAAGCATAAAGACACTCACATCGCTTTCTCACCTGACTTTCTATTTAATAACCGTTTCTCATTCAATTATAAGGGATTCGAAGCGGCTCTGCAATCGCAGTTCGTAAGCAAGCAGTATATGACAAATGCGGAAGTAGAAGAATTGACTCTTGATAAATATTTTGTCAGTAACCTCAATCTGGCGTACTCCTTCCGTCCCAAGAAGGTGTTGAAAGAAGTCACGGTAGGGTTCACTGTGTACAATCTGTTTAATGAAAAATATGAAAACAACGGTTGGGCCTCGAGCGACTACACCGATACGGTGGAGAATCGGGGAAACTATGCCGGATATGCAGCGCAGGCAGGAACAAACGTTATGGGACATGTTTCTTTCCGCTTTTAATACCACAGGGCTATGGAATTGAATTTTCTGGAAATATTCGGTACGATTGTCGGGCTAGTCTACCTTTGGTTGGAGTACCGGGCAAGTATCTACCTTTGGATAGCAGGTATCGTGATGCCTGCCATCTATATCTTCGTATATTACAAAGCAGGACTGTATGCCGATTTCGGTATCAATATCTACTATCTGATAGCTGCCATCTATGGTTGGTTCTTCTGGATGTGGGGACACAGAAAGAAAAAAAGTCAGCAGTCAGCAGATGCTTCAATCGGTGACAAACCCAAAGACCTTCCTATCGTGCATACTCCATGGAAATGTTACTTACCTCTTTTTCTGGTATTTATTGTTGCATTTATCGGCATTGCGTGGATACTGATCGAATATACGGACAGCAACGTGCCCTGGCTGGATAGTTTTACTACGGCATTGAGCATTGTCGGCATGTGGATGCTGGCGCGTAAATACGTCGAGCAATGGTTTGCCTGGATTCTTGTGGATATTGTCTGCTGCGGACTTTATATCTATAAAGACCTTTATTTTACTTCTGCTTTATACGGACTTTACTCCATTATAGCTATCTTTGGCTACTTTAAATGGAAAAAATTAATGAGCGTACAATGATAAGTGAACACTATACTCCCGAAGCCGTCATACTTGCCAACGGCGAATATCCTACGCATGTGCTTCCCCTGAAAATACTGGAAGAGGCTAAATTCGTGGTTTGTTGCGATGGAGCAGCCAACGAATATATCTTACGTGGACATACTCCCGATATTATTATTGGCGACGGAGACTCTCTTTCGCCGGAAAACAAAACACGCTTTTCGGACATTATTCACCATATTGCCGATCAGGAAACAAACGACCAAACCAAGGCTGTCCACTTCCTGCAAGAAAAAGGCTACCAGAGAATAGCCATCGTCGGTGCTACCGGAAAACGGGAAGACCACACATTAGGAAATATCAGTTTGCTGCTGGATTATATGAAAAGCGGTATGGAAGTACGAACCGTTACGGATTACGGAGTATTTATTCCGGCAAGCGGCACGCAGACTTTCGTTTCTCACACAGGCCAGCAAATTTCCATTATCAATTTCGGAGCGAAAGGATTGAAAGGGGAAGGATTGGTTTATCCGCTTAGCGACTTTACGAATTGGTGGCAAGGAACTCTTAATGAAGCTACAAGCAATCGTTTTACCATTCAATGCACGGGAGAGTATTTAGTGTTTCTAGCTTCTATGTAAACCGATATTAATTCTCAAACATTCTCATCACTATGAGAAAAAATTCTCACTGCGACGAGAAAAAATACTCATAGTAATGAGAACTTTTTCTCATTGCGGTGAGAATCTTTCTTTCATTTCAATAGACTGTCAACGCCTCATAGATCACTGTATAACAACCTATTAAGACCGACTACAATGAAAGTAAATAGCTCTTGAAATCTGCAAATTCTTTCGTCATTTGCAAACTCTTCTTCTCGCCTTTCATAAATTCCTGCAACTTGGCAGGTATCTCTACTGATTCACCGATAATGCTTTCCACTGTTTCAAGGAACTTGGCCGGATGAGCCGTTTCAAGGAATACACCCGTTTCGCCTTCTTGCAAGCCTTCTACCAATGCACGATATCCGCAAGCTCCGTGAGGATCGAGGAGATAATGATGTTCTTTCCAAGTTTCTTTCACCGTTTCACGGATCTGTTCGTCGGTATAAGTTGTTCCTGAAATTTCGGCAGAGATAGCAGCGTGCGAACCATTATACAAATCAAGTACACGGGCAAAGTTGCTAGGATCTCCCACGTCCATGGCGTTAGCAATTGTTGCAATAGACGGACGGGGATTGTATTTACCTGTTTGCAGATATTGATAGAAAATATCGTTGCGGTTGTTGGCAGCAATAAAACGCTTCACAGGCAATCCCATTTTCTTTCCGAATAATCCTGCGGTGATATTTCCGAAGTTTCCGCTAGGTACGCAGATGACGGCATTATCCGCTTTTCCGGCACGCTTCAGTTGAGCGTATGCATAGAAATAATAAAATGCTTGCGGCAGGAAACGGGCTACATTGATGGAATTGGCAGAAGTCAATGATAGATGTTCATTCAGTTCCTTATCCATGAAAGCAGCTTTTACCAATGCCTGGCAATCATCAAACGTTCCGTCCACTTCGAGCGCAGTGATGTTCTGTCCCAGTGTAGTGAATTGCTTTTCCTGTATTTCGCTGACTTTTCCTTTCGGATAGAGCACATATACATGAATACCGTCCACACCCAGAAAACCGTTAGCCACAGCACTTCCCGTATCACCGGAAGTGGCTACCAGTACATTTACATTCTTTTGTCCTTCCTTCTTAATGAAGTATCCCAGCAGACGTGCCATGAAACGACCGCCTACATCTTTGAAGGCTAGTGTCGGTCCGTGGAAAAGTTCGAGCGAGTAGATGTTATCCGCTACTTTCACCAAAGGTACATCAAAACTTAAGGTATCATATACAATCTGTTTCAGAGTGTCGGCAGGAATATCCTCACCGAAGAAAGCATCGGCTACACGGTAAGCTATTTCCTGAAAAGACAACGTATCAATTGTATCGTAAAACTCTTGTGGAAGAGGCTTGATAGACATAGGCATAAACAACCCTTTATCGGCTGCAAGACCTTTTACAACTGCTTCCTGTAAAGAAGCCACCGGCGCTTGTTTATTCGTACTATAATATTTCATGGAATGATATTTTTAGTGCTCACCACAGATTACACAGATTTACACAGATATTTTCTCTATTATTACATAATACAAAAGTCTCTTATCACTTTAAATCTGTGCGAATCTGTGTAATCTGTGGTGAACATTATTTCATAAATTCTTTAATAAACTCGTCTTCTTTCAACACACCGTAACTACCATTGCAGGCAGATACTTCGTCGTAAGTTTGCACCTCGTCCGGCTCAATTCCCGGATACCAGATAAGGAACGGGATAGGATCGGAAGTGTGCGTGCGAAGTTCGCAGGGAGTAGGATGGTCAGGCAATACGGCTATTGCTACCGGTTCATCCCAATCTTTCACTGCTTCGTAGATAGGTCCTACGGCACGTTTATCCAGATTCTCGATAGTGAGAAGTTTCAAGTCGATGTCTCCTTCGTGTCCGGCCTCATCGCTGGCTTCGATATGAAGATAGACAAAGTCATCGGTTTTCAAGGCTTCCAATGCAGCAGCCACTTTATTTTCATAATTCGTATTATACAGGCCGGTTGCCCCTTCTACCGCAATACGACGTAATCCGGCATAATAACCGATTCCGTTTATCAGATCGACTGCCGAAATCACCGCACCTTTTTTCACTTGCGGGAAAGTTTCGGAGAAAGTAGTCATCTGCGGACGATAACCGGGGCTCCAGGGCCAAATACTATTGGCGGGGTCTTTACCTTCAGATATACGTTTCAGATTCAACGGATGATTCTTCAACAGTTCCTGTGATTTTAGAATCAGGTCGTTAATCAGGTCTGCCGTTTCTTGTGCTTCCGGGGTCAATGGTTTCACCATCAATGGGCGGAAAGGTTTCAAAGGAACATCGTGCGGAGGAGTACAGTCCAGTTCTTTATTTCCTCCCTTGATAACCAATAGATGACGGTACTGGACTCCTGTGTGGAACCGTACGCGGTCATTGCCTAGTTTCTCTTGCAGGTATTGAATCAATACGTCCGCTTCTTCTGTAGATATGTGTCCGGAGGAGTGATTCTTCAGAATTTTTCCTTCCACACAAATCAGGTTACAACGCATTGCCATCTCGCCCGGTTTCAAATCCACGCCGATACTGGCAGCTTCCAGCGGTCCACGACCTTCGTACACTTTCGGAAGATTATATCCCAACACTGACATGTTGGCTACTTCACTACCCGGATGGAAACCTTCCGCCACGGTAATCAGGCGGCCGTTACGCCCCATTCGGGCTAACTGATCCATATATGGCGTCTTCGCATATTGCAGGAGCGTCTTGTCCCCTAATGACTTCACTGGCCAGTCGGCCATTCCGTCTCCCAATATAATGATATGCTTCATTTCTTTTGAAAATTAAGAATGAAGAATGATGAATGAAGAATTGGCTGCACCATTACGCTGCATAGTAATTCTTCATTCTTCATTTTTAGTTCTTCATTTAATTAAACGTTTGCGATGCTCATGATGTCGGCAAATACTCCGGCAGCTGTTACTCCGGCGCCGGCGCCGTATCCCTGAATCATCATCGGATATTCTTTATAGCGTTCTGTAGTAAGCAGGATAATGTTGTTGCTGCCTTCCAAGCCGTAGAACGGGTGGTTGGCGCCTACTTCCTGTAAGCCGACAGAGGCTTTTCCGTTCTCCAGTTTGGCAACGAAACGCCAGTGTTTATTTTCTTTCTCCAATACCTGACGGCGGGCTTCAAAGTCTGCGTCGAGACTTGGAACACGTTTCCAGAAATCTTCCAGAGAACCTTCAAAGAAGTCATTGGGGACAAAGAGGTTCTTTTCAACATCTTCCTGTTCCAGACGGTATCCGGCTTCACGTGCCAGAATCACCAATTTACGGATGACGTCTTTTCCACTCAAGTCGATACGCGGGTCCGGTTCGGAGTAGCGTTCTTCCTGTGCCATTTTGATGGTACGGCTGAAAGGAATATCGGCGCTGATCTTATTAAAGATGTAGTTCAGTGTGCCTGAAAGCACTGCTTCAATCTTCAGAATCTTGTCGCCGCTATGAATCAGGTCGTTGATCGTGTTAATAATCGGAAGACCTGCACCTACGTTTGTTTCGAACAGATATTTCACACCACGTTGGCGGGCAATTGTTTTCAGTTCACGATAGTTTTCGTAAGCGGAAGAAGCGGCAATCTTGTTGGCTGCTACCACAGAGATATTGTGTTGCAGGAAATCTTTGTAAAGCGATGCGATATCGGCGCTGGCCGTACAGTCTACAAAAACGGAGTTAAAGATGTTCATTCCGATAATCTCGTCGCGGATGGTTTGCAGACTACTGTCTTTACCCTTTTCCAACAGTTCCTGACGGAAATTAGAAAGGTCGAAACCTTCACGGCTGAACATTGCTTTGGCAGCATCAATGATACCTACCACATGGAGTTTCAATCCGTTTTCCATCATGAGTTTCTGCTGTTGGCAACGAATCTGTTCTACGAGGCTGCCGCCTACTGTACCGACACCGCAGATAAAGAGGTTCAGTACCTGATATTCGGAGAGGAAGAAAGAGTCGTGAATGACATTCAGGGATTTACGCAAAGATTTGGAATCGACCACAAAAGAGATGTTTGTTTCCGAAGCTCCCTGTGCACAGGCAATTACGTTAATACCGTTGCGTCCCAGCGTACCGAAAAGTTTACCGGCGATACCCGGGGTATGTTTCATATTCTCGCCTACGATAGCAACAGTAGCTAAATCTCTTTCCGCAAGAATCGGAGAAATCTCGCCCATCTCTATTTCTTTCGCAAATTCCTCGTTCAGCACTTCACAAGCCAGGTCGGCATCGGCATTACGCACACCGATAGAAGTACTGTTTTCCGATGAAGCCTGCGACACGAGGAATACGCTGATTCCGTTCTTAGCCAATGCTTTAAAGATGCGGTAGTTTACACCGATCACACCCACCATACCGAGTCCCTGAACAGTAATCAGGCTGGTGTCGTTGATGGAGGAAATACCTTTGATAGCCTTGCTCTGCGGGTTGGAAACTTCTTGTTTGATAACCGTTCCCACTCCGTCCGGATTGAAGGTATTCTTTATTAGAATAGGAATATTCTTGTGACATACGGGATAGATAGTCGGCGGATAAACCACCTTTGCACCGAAGTTACAAAGTTCGGTCGCTTCTACATAACTCAATTCCGTAATGGTATAAGCAGTTGAAATGACACGCGGGTCAGCCGTCATAAACCCGTCTACATCCGTCCAGATTTCCAGACTTGCCGCATCCAGAGCCGCAGCAATAATGGCAGCCGTATAGTCCGAGCCACCACGTCCGAGGTTCGTCACATCTCCTGTCGTTTTATCCGAAGAGATGAATCCCGGCACCAGTGACACTTTAGGGATAGACTGGAAAGCCTCTTTCACCAACTTATTAGTCAGGTCAGTATCCAACGTGTGTTTACTATGTTTTCTTTCGGTCTTGATAAAAGTGCGCGAATCGAACCATTTTGCTCCGTCAATCAGTTCGGTAACGATGATGGATGAAAGGCGTTCACCATAGCTGACGATTGTATCCGAGGTCTTAGCAGAAAGGTCTCTAATCAGATAAATTCCCTGGAAGATGTCCTTCAACTCGTTCAGCAGTTCGCCAATCTGACGTTGCAACGACACTTGCTTTTCTCCGGCAGGAATCACCTCCTTAATCATCTCCACATGACGGTAAACGATTTCGCGGAACTCACCCTCGTATGCTGAATCTCCTGCTGCCGCCATCTTTGATGTATTTATCAATTTGTCAGTGATGCCTCCCAATGCGGAAACAACTACAATTACCGGCTCACTTGCCGACTCTACAATTCTCTTTACGCTTAAAATGCTGTTCACGGAACCTACGGACGTCCCGCCGAATTTCATTACTTTCATGAAGATACTTATTTAAATGCAATGTCCTGCAGTTTACTTTTTACAGAACGATTGGTTGTTTACGAATAAAATTGAAATTGAATTTTGCCTGCTTATACAAGCGTGAATCACGTAGATACACAAAAACTATCCATTAACCCCTAAGGGTCATGGTACACATGGATGTGACTGTATGTGGATAGTACTTCATCATAGTCCTTGTTTCTACTCTTGTTTTTGATAAGTGTCGCAAAAGTAATAATAAAAACGTTCAATCTATCACTTTTTTCGGTTTTTTTCTGATAAAAAGAATCTTCCGTCTTCTATTCGTCCTGTCATTCGCCTTTACTTTTATGACATTTTGCTACTTATATATCAAATATATTATTATATTTGCGAAAACAATCGCACAAAATCAGCTTATGAATCCATTAAATACTTCCGTATTGCTAATATACACCGGTGGAACAATTGGCATGATCGAGAATGCCGCGACGGGTGCTCTGGAGAACTTTAACTTCGAGCAACTGCAAAAGTATATCCCCGAACTGCAAAAGTTCAACTTCCCGATTGACACCTATCAGTTTGATCCTCCAATGGATTCGTCGGACATGGAACCGGATATGTGGCGGAAGCTGGTACGCATCATTCATGAAAATTACGACCGCTACCACGGCTTCGTCATCCTGCACGGAACGGATACAATGGCTTACACTGCTTCCGCATTAAGTTTTATGCTCGAAGGACTCGATAAACCTGTTATCCTCACAGGTTCACAACTTCCCATAGGTGTACTTCGCACGGACGGAAAGGAAAACCTGATGACCAGCATCGAGATTGCCGTCGCACAAAACAAGGAAGGGAGGGCGCTCGTACCGGAAGTGTGCATCTTCTTTGAAAATCATCTGATGCGGGGAAACCGCACGACCAAGATGAATGCGGAAAACTTCAACGCGTTCCGTTCTTTCAATTATCCGGTATTGGCGGAAGCCGGAATCCATATCAAATATAATAATGTGCAGATTCACGTAAATGGTGAAGAGCGGGAATTGAAGCCTCATTATCTGCTAGATACCAATGTTGTGGTACTGAAACTCTTCCCGGGCATCCAGGAAAATGTGATTGCCGCCATTCTGGGGATTGACGGATTGAAGGCTGTCGTGCTCGAAACATACGGTTCGGGAAATGCTCCCCGGAAGGAATGGTTCATACGTCGGCTTTGTCAGGCCAGCGAACGTGGAATTGTGATTGTCAACGTGACGCAATGCAGCGCAGGAATGGTAGAGATGGAACGTTATGAAACGGGCTACCAGTTGTTGCAGGCAGGTGTTGTCTCCGGATATGACAGTACGACGGAATCTGCTGTGACGAAATTAATGTTCTTACTGGGACATGGATATACAGCGGACGAGGTGCGCGACCGGATGAACCGTTCGATGGCAGGAGAGATAACTCTGTAAATTCCCTGTTTGTTTTACGCATTGAACAGATTTTATCTGAATTTGTTTTGCGCGTTGAACAAATTATGCCTATTTTTGTATTCCATAGAAAACAAATAAAGATATGGATACACTAATCAGAAGATACAAAAGGTTATTAACAGCTACTTCCACAACCTATATCAGAAGCCTGATGAATACAATCAATTGGGATAACCGTCTGATTGCTATCCGGGGAGCTCGCGGAGTTGGGAAAACAACTTTAATGCTTCAATACTTAAAACTTCATTATGCCAATGATAGCCAAAGTGCCTTATATACAAGTTTAGATAGTCTGTATTTCACACAGCATTCTCTTAGCGAACTCGCCGAACAGTTTTACCTGAAAGGAGGTAAATGCCTGTTTTTGGATGAAGTGCACAAATATCCGTCATGGAGCAAGGAAATTAAAAATATATATGATGAGTTTCCTGAACTGAAAATAGTATTCACCGGGTCATCCTTACTCCAACTGCTGAATGCGGAGGCCGACTTGTCTCGTCGATGCATATCATATAATATGCAAGGGCTATCCTACCGTGAATATCTGAATTTATACCATCAGATTGACATCCGCCCTTATACGCTGGAAGAGATATTGGACAATAGTGATGGAATTTGTAATGAAGTGAATTCCCAATGCCGTCCCCTCGCCTATTTTGAAGACTATTTGAAACATGGATACTATCCTTTTTATTTGGAAGGAAATGCGGAATACTACACACGTATCGAAAATATAGCCAACCTGATACTCGAAATCGAACTTCCCCAGCAATGCGGAGTGGACATCAGTAACGTGCGAAAACTAAAAAGTCTGCTGGGAATCCTCTCCTCCGAAGTGCCTTTTATGGTGGACATCACTAAACTCTCTGCTATGGCAGAACTTTCACGTACTACTATTTTGGCCTATTTACAGTATCTGGACAGAGCTAAATTAATCCACCTTCTTTATTCGGATAATGACTCTATCAAAAAGTTACAAAAACCGGATAAGATTTATATGGAAAATACTAACCTGCTTTATGCATTGACCTTTAAAGATGTAAACAAAGGAACATTGAGAGAGGTGTTCATGGTAAACCAACTCGCCTATCAACATCGTGTGGAATATTGCACGCGTAGCGCAGACTATACGATAGACAGTAAATATACGATAGAAGTTGGCGGGAAAAGCAAAGACGGGAAACAGATAGCTAACAGTAAACAAGCATTTATTGCCGCAGATGATATTGAATATTCGGCCGGAAATAAGATTCCACTCTGGGCATTCGGATTTTTATATTAAAGAAAGAGAATATGGCAAAAGAGAAAACCGTATATGTATGCAGTAATTGCGGACAGGATTCACCGAAATGGGTGGGTAAATGTCCGTCGTGTGGAGAATGGAATACGTATGTTGAAGAAATCGTACGGAAAGAACCTACCAACCGCCGTCCGGTGTCGGGCATTGAAACACAGAAACCCAAACCACTGGCACTTAGCGATATTGAAGCGGACGACGAGCCACGCATCAATATGCACGATGATGAATTGAATCGCGTATTGGGTGGCGGACTTGTGCCGGGTTCTCTTGTCCTGATAGGCGGTGAGCCGGGAATCGGTAAATCCACGCTCGTCATGCAGACCGTACTGCACATGCCGGAAAAGAAAATCCTTTATGTGTCCGGTGAAGAAAGTGCACGACAGCTTAAACTCCGTGCCGATCGTCTCTCTGATACTTCCAGCGATTGCCTGATTGTTTGTGAGACTTCGCTCGAACAAATTTATGTGCATATCAAGAATACGAATCCCGATTTAGTGATTATTGACTCTATACAGACTATTTCCACCGAGAGTATCGAATCATCTCCTGGAAGTATTGCGCAAGTCAGAGAGTGTTCGGCATCTATTCTTCGTTTCGCGAAAGAAACGCATACTCCTGTGTTGCTGATCGGTCATATCAATAAGGAAGGAAGTATTGCAGGACCTAAAGTGCTGGAACATATCGTAGATACCGTTCTTCAATTTGAAGGCGATCAGCATTATATGTATCGTATTCTGCGCAGTATCAAGAATCGTTTCGGCAGTACGGCAGAGTTAGGTATTTATGAAATGCGTCAGGATGGGTTGCGCCAGGTGAATAATCCTTCCGAGCTTTTGCTTAGTCAGGATCATGAGGGAATGAGTGGAGTAGCTATTGCTTCCGCTATCGAAGGAATCCGCCCGTTCTTGATCGAGACACAGGCTTTAGTCAGTTCTGCTGTTTATGGAAATCCTCAACGTTCGGCAACCGGTTTTGATTTAAGAAGAATGAATATGCTGCTGGCTGTTCTCGAAAAGCGTGTCGGATTCAAGTTGGCACAGAAAGATGTGTTCCTGAATATTGCCGGAGGACTGAAGGTGAATGACCCGGCTATCGACTTGCCGGTTATCAGTGCCATCCTTTCGTCCAATATGGACGCAGCCATTGAGCCGGAAGTTTGCATGGCGGGAGAAATCGGACTGTCGGGAGAGATACGTCCTGTGAATCGAATAGAGCAACGTATTGGTGAAGCCGAGAAATTGGGTTTTAAACGGTTCTTGTTGCCAAAATATAATTTGCAAGGGATTGACACTAAGAAATTGAAGATCGAGTTAGTTCCGGTGAGAAAGGTAGAAGAAGCATTCAGAGCTCTATTCGGATAGGGCACTGATAAATAGTCACTGATAAATAAATGATCCGCTTTATCAATTTTATAGTCAAAAATAATATCAACAATAACTAAATGATACAAGAATACCAACTCCGCATCCTTCCCGAAATCGCAGCAAACGAACAGAAACTAAAAGAATATCTTTCTAAAGAAAAAGGTTTGAACCTGCGTGACATCACTGCTACCCGAATCTTGAAACGGAGCATCGATGCACGGCAGCGGACTATCTTTGTCAATCTGAAGGTACGAGCTTATATCCGTGAGATGCCTAAAGATGATGAATACGAGCATACTATATATAATAAGGTAGAGGGAAAGCCGCAAGTGATTGTCGTGGGCGCAGGTCCCGGCGGACTATTTGCAGCCCTGCGCCTCATCGAACTGGGGTTACGTCCCGTTGTTATCGAACGCGGAAAAGACGTACGCGAGCGGAAAAAAGATTTAGCACAAATCAGCAGGGAACACACGGTTGACCCGGAATCAAATTACAGTTTTGGCGAAGGCGGTGCAGGAGCTTATTCGGATGGGAAACTCTACACCCGGAGCAAAAAGAGAGGGAATATAGATAAGATATTGAACGTGTTCTGCCAGCATGGGGCTTCTACGGCGATATTAGTAGACGCGCATCCGCATATCGGGACAGACAAGTTGCCACGTGTCATTGAAAATATGCGGAATACCATCATCGAGTGTGGCGGAGAAGTACATTTCCAGACACGAATGGAGGCACTGATTATCGAGAATGACGAAGTAAAAGGTATCGAAACAAATACAGGAAAGACTTTTCTCGGACCTGTGATACTGGCAACCGGACATTCGGCGAGAGATGTATATCGTTGGCTGGCTGCGAATCATGTGGCGATTGAAGCGAAAGGCATTGCAGTCGGTGTCCGTTTGGAGCATCCGGCAATGTTGATCGATCAGATACAATATCATAATAAGGAGGGACGAGGCAAGTATCTGCCTGCCGCAGAATATAGCTTCGTCACGCAAGTTGAAGGCAGAGGAGTGTATAGCTTCTGTATGTGCCCCGGCGGTTTCATTGTTCCTGCTGCCAGCGGACCGGAGCAAGTGGTAGTGAACGGAATGTCTCCTTCTAATCGTGGCTCGCGATGGAGCAATTCGGGCATGGTGGTGGAAGTGCAACCGGAGGATTTAATAAGTGGAGAGTGGAGAGTGGAGAATGGAGAGTTAGCTGCGCAACGAAATGAACAGCTACTGGCTCTTAACCCATCTCTAAACAACTCTCAACTCTCAACTCTCAATTCTCAACTTCTTCCCCTTTACTTTCAGGAAGAACAGGAACGTCAATGCTGGTTGCAAGGAGGCAGAAGGCAGACAGCACCGGCACAGCGTATGCTGGACTTTACCCGCAAGAAGTTGAGTTACGACTTACCCGAATCTTCTTACAGTCCGGGATTGATTTCTTCTCCGCTTCATTTCTGGATGCCGGAGTTTATCAGCAAAAGATTATCTCTCGGTTTCCAGCAATTCGGACGTTACAGTCATGGCTTCCTCACTAATGAAGCGGTGATGATCGGCATAGAGACACGTACTTCTTCGCCTGTCCGCATCGTACGCGATAAAGAGACATTGCAACATACAACCGTTCGCGGATTATTCCCTTGCGGAGAAGGTGCAGGCTATGCCGGAGGGATTGTTTCTGCCGGAGTGGATGGAGAACGGTGTGCGGAAGCCGTAGCCAATTATTTCAATCGTTAACTAAAACTACATGAAAATGAATCATCAACCCGAAATAGCCATTGTAGAAGCAAACACCCTGACCAGTCTCGGCCTGAAAGGAATCCTGGAGGAAATGATTCCTATGGCAACCATACGTACCTTCCATCAATTCAGTGAACTGATGGACGATACGCCGGATATGTATGCCCATTATTTCATTTCCGCACAGATTTATGTGGAGCACAATGCCTTCTTTCTCCCCCGGAAACGAAAAACAATTGTATTGGCAAGCGACAGTCCGCAATTCCAACTGTCCGGCGTGCCTGTACTCAACATCCATGAATCCGAGGAAGAGTTGGTGAAAAACATATTGAAACTCCACCAACACGCCCACCACAACGGTTATCCGGTGAAAGATATGCCATCCATGCCTCCGGCGCAGCCTCATCAGGAAATTCTATCTTCCCGTGAAATAGAAGTGCTCGTACTGATAACCAAAGGATTAATCAACAAAGAAATAGCAGATAAACTGAATATCAGCCTGACCACCGTCATCACTCACCGGAAAAATATCACAGAGAAATTAGGTATCAAGTCCGTCTCCGGACTGACTATTTATGCGGTAATGAACGGGTATATAGAAGCGGACCGAATCTGATTCACCACAGAGGACACAGAGGATAAAAAGGATAAAGAAGGTAAAGAGAAAAACTTTCCACACTTTTTCCCAAAAACACTCAAACAGTCTGTATCAGAAAATGAGTGAAGATGTTACCTTCACTATACCCTCTGTGTCCTCTGCGTCCTCTGTGGTGAAAATTGTGGTGAAAACTATGGTGAAACAAATCCTAATAAATGAGGATTGACCATTGTCTATATTTGCCGTTACTTTGCAGCAGATAAATGAACAGCAGATGAAGAGAAAAAATTTTATGATTGCCCTCACGCTCCTGACGACAGGTACAGCATGGGCAGAAGATTTCCCGAAAGACTCACTAAAAATAGTAGACATCGAAGAAGTGGTAGTGATTGCCACTCCGAAAGAGAATCGTAAGTTGCGTGAATTACCGGTGGCAGCCACTGTTTTATCGCAAGATAATATGCGCGCCAATCAGGTGAACTCTGTGAAAAACCTGACAGGCATCGTCCCCAATCTGTTTATCCCCGATTATGGTTCCAAACTGACCACTTCCATTTATATCCGTGGAATCGGCTCACGTATCAACACTCCGTCCGTAGGACTTTATGTAGACAACATCCCTTATATCGACAAATCCGCTTTCGACTTCAACTATGCTGATATCGAACGTATTGATATTCTCCGCGGACCACAAGGCACTCTCTACGGGCGTAATACGATGGGAGGACTTATCAAAGTGCACACAAAATCGCCTTTCACTTATCAAGGTACTGATATCCGCATGGGAGCAGCGACCTACAATAATTATAATGTGTCACTCACCCACTATCACCGGACATCCGACCGCTTCGCCTTTTCTACCGGAGGTTTCTACGAACACACAGGTGGCTTCTTTGAAAATTCGGCAAGAAACAACGAAAAGGTAGACAAGAGCAATGCCGGTGGCGGACGTTTCCGTGGTATTTACCTGCCTAGTTCGAACCTGAAAATAGATATGGCCCTTAGCTATGAATATAGCGATCAGGGCGGATATCCGTATTACTATACCGGGATTACCCCCAGTGCGATAGCTAAAGCGAAAGAAAATGGTAAGGAAATGACAGAAGACCGGGCAGATTATATCGGTAAGATTTCATATAACGACCGCAGCAGTTACCGCCGTGGATTGCTCAACTCCGGTGTTAACATCGAATATCAAGCCAACAACTTTATATTAAGTGCCGTGACAGGTTATCAGAACCTGAACGACCGCATGTTTCTCGATCAGGATTTCACAGAAAGAGATATTTTCAATATTGAGCAAAAGCAACGTGCAAACACCATTTCGGAAGAGATTGTGTTGAAAGCCAAACCCGGAAAAAGATGGCAGTGGGCTACGGGCGCTTTCGGATTCTATCAATGGCTGCATACTACGGGACCTGTCTTGTTTAAAGAAGAAGGAGTGAAGTCGGTCATTGAAAACAACGCCAATGCAGCTTTTGAAGAAGTATCTGCCAAACCCGGAGCTCCCACCATGGGAATGACTGTGCACAACCCGACCTTAAGCGTAGGAGGAACTTTCGACACCCCGACTCTTAGCGGTGCACTTTATCATCAGTCTACTTTCAACAACTTGTTCATAGAAGGGCTATCCGTTACGGCCGGCCTCCGGCTCGATTACGAGAAAATCAGTATGAAGTATAATTCTCTTAGCACTCCTATTGATTTTGGTTTTGATTTTCACTTAGCTATGGGACCCAACCAAATAAACTTGTCTGATCAGAATATGAAAGCCCCGGCCTCTTTCGTTGGCAAGCTCTCTACTGATTATGTACAGCTCCTACCCAAATTTGCTATTCAATATGAATGGAAGAATCAAAATAATGTGTATGCCACCGTCACCCGGGGCTATCGTTCAGGAGGATATAACATCCAGATGTTCTCTGACTTATCACAAACAGAATTGAAAAATTCGATGATGAATGCCATCAAAGAAAGTCCGACAATAGGGCAAGATGCCACCTGGGGAAAAACCATCATTAATATGATGAACCAAATGGTGCCTGCAAAAGAGATTGATGTAAAAGCATCCACTACTTACAAACCCGAATATTCGTGGAACTACGAAGCAGGTAGCCACCTTACTTTATGGGAAGGCAGACTTTGGGCCGACGTCGCAGCATTCTACATGGATACCCGCGACCAACAACTCTCCCAATTTGCGGAAAGTGGTCTGGGACGTATCACGATCAATGCAGGAAAAAGTCGTAGTTATGGTGCAGAAGCAGCCCTTCGTGCCAGTGTGACAAAAGAACTTAGCCTGAATGTCAGTTACGGATATACGTATGCCACCTTTACGGATTATGTAATCACCGAAGAGCAAAAAGACGGCACTTTTAAAGTGACCGCAGATTATAATGGCAAATATGTTCCCTTCGTCCCCAAACATACCTTAAACATCGGAGGAGAATATGCCATCACCTGCAGTCCGCGCTCTATCTTTGACCGGGTTGTATTCCAAGCTAATTATAACGCTGCCGGACGTATCTACTGGACTGAACAAAACGATGTCAGCCAATCTTTCTATGGCACACTCAACTGGAGAACGAATCTGGAAATCGGTGACGCAATGATTAGTTTCTGGGCACGCAACTTCTTGAATAAAGAATATGCCGCCTTCTATTTCGAAACAATGAACAAAGGTTTTATGCAGAAAGGACGCCCAATGCAATTTGGGGTAGATCTCCGCTGCCGATTCTAATCATTTTCACTCATAGAGATATTATTTAGTCATTTTATTGTCAGCTAAAGATTTTATCCATATAGAACAATGATTATCAATTCATTGACACCTGACAATAAGTGCTGACAATAACCCAAAAACAGGCTGACAATAAAAGATTCGGACTTTTATTGTCAGCCTGTCTCTTATAGATTGATGGCATGGAATACGTGATAGAAGAACGTATGCCTCTATGAAGTATGCATTATAAAGCCGTTATACTTAATTAATCCAATAGGCATTGTTCTCTTAACCCTACGCTATCTTTACCTTTCCATGGCTGTGGTAGCTTCTCTTCACGGCCGTGGAGAGATCTCGTCACGGCTGTGGGAAGAAGTCACCACGGCCGTGGGAAGGTAAAGATAGCGGTACCTTCACACAACTATACCGGCATCTTAACGGAACTATACCGGTACTCTGGCATTACTTTACCTACAGTTTCCTATTGGTTTGCTTATATCTAAGATTATCTTGTCCACATCTAATACACTTCAACTACACTCCATCACGATTAAGCTAGTTTCTCTGTTCCATCAGGTACACGCGTCATCTGATAAGCGATACGCTCTGTCCCATTCTTTACATAAATGATGCCACAGCGTTGAAAACCATACTTCGTCAATATATGCTGCATGACTTTATTGTCCCGATGAGTATCTACCCGGAGATTGGGCCAACGTTCGAAACACCAGTTCAAGCAAGTTTCCGATACCCCTTTCCGTTTTCCATTCGTTGCCAGCCGATGAATCACTCCATAAGGTTCATTATTGAGCCACGCACCCTCATAGATTTGTTGATAAGTAGGGTCATCACCCAAGATGAAACAAAAAGTCCCCAAGATTTCTCCCTGTTCATCTATGCAGACAAAGCTATGTCCATCCTCAATTTCCTGACGAATCAATACTTCAGAAGGATAACCGTCAATCCATTGAGTAGTATTTCCGGTTGCACGCATAAAGGCACGGGCATAGTCATAAATCTCCATCACTAAAGGGAGATCTTTTATTTCGGTAGATCTGATTTCCATCATTTGAAAAGTTATTCAAGAATAAAACAGATAATAAAATTACTCATTGATTGCTCCACAATGGGGGCATACACCTTTTTGCTTCAACTTTTCCCCACAACGCCCACAACGATACTTATACCCAATGTTCCGATGGACTTTCTTCGCAAAAACCAGCATAAAAAAGGCAAGGAACAGATAACCGATATAAATATGTGTCATCAGGATAAAGAAGAAATAGCAGAAAATACAGCAAGACATCAACCCCAGCAGATAAAAGATAGCTGCAGCGGGAGTCAACTGTCGGAACAAATCATCCAGCACCGCCAAAGCGACTATCAAAAACAGCCAAATACTCAACAAGAAGACAGAGAGAATAAAAGGAACTTTGAACGGCGACAAAGTAGGATTGAAATAAAAATGCTCCCACGTTTCCGGCACAAAGACCTGCATCGATTCGTAAATCGTTGCACTGAAAGCCATCAACAAACAGAGAAATAACGGATAAACACTATCTATATCATTAAAATAGACCATCTGCAACTGCTTTCGACGAAAAGCACGAAACAGATATACACCGACGAATAAAGCGAAGATGATAATGAAATAAGAAGCATGTGTATCACTGAAAAGATGAATGGCCTGCGAAATACTATCAGTCGGCACAAATGACTTCTTGAGTTCTTTTTCACGTATCCAGCCCTGTTCATCCTGTGTGTGAGCCAGCTTCACCCAAACACTGTCTACACTATCGGCAGGGTGAACCGCAAACTCTGCCACCACTACCCTATCCCCTTTATTCAACTGAATAAAAGTATCTTTTATCGGAAGACATTCCAAAGAGATGGAATCATCGACTACTTCCAAGTTTGTATTCCATGTATAATGCCGTTCGTACAAGTAAGTCAACGAGTCTTTCGTCTTCTTCGACAGTTCTTCCGAATCCAAAGCCGGTGCTTTATAATAACAAGATGAGAGCAAAAGTAAACATAGTAGGAGGTTCATCACTGTTTTCATCACTATTTTCACCACAGAGGACGCAGAGGACACAGAGGATAAAAAGGATAAAGAGGGTAAAAAGGGGAAAGAAGGTAAAGAGAAAAACTTTCTACACTTTTTCCAAAAAACACTCAAACAGTCTGTATCAGAAGAATGAGTGAAGATGTTACCTCCACTATATCCTCTGTGTCCTCTACGTCCTCTGTGGTGAAAACTGTGGTGAAAATTGTGAATAATGATTCTCATTGAGCCGCTTTTACTTTCATTTGACAATTCTTACAATCAAATTCCAGACGAAAACGTTTGCCGTCATTTGACACCAGGTAATAGGGTTCTTTATAAGGTGAACGTACCCGTTGATGGATGGGACACCATCCCATACTGTAACGCAAACAATGTTTGCAGAACATCAGTACCGCATCTTCCACCGCTTCTTTTTCGTAAGCCGCTGCTACCTGTTGAACCCCATGCTCCTGATAGAAAGAGGCTGCACGAGTATTCATGACATTCCCCAAATAGGTTAGCGTCGTTTGTGGAAAAGCATGATTGGTTGACTTCCATACCGACAATTCCTGACGGTAATTGATTCGACGGGCAGTTATTAACCGGTCGATTGCCTGCCGGCGGAAATCGGCTAATACCGAAGCCGGCAGAAACCAGTTGTCGGTAAAAGAGATTTCTATTTCTTTTGCTTCGAAAGGCGTATTCCCCAATTTGGACAGTTGCGTTTTCAGGTTGTCCGTCTGCGAAGTCCGGGCCGGCTCTTTCTCACGTGGAAGGGTGATTGTGACGCTATTATCATCTTCGTCAGTCAATGTCAAAGAGAAACCGGAATGATGGTCGGCAAGCAACATTCGCACTGCGATTTTCCTTTCGGCAGACTTACGGGAAAGCACTCGTTCAAATTCTTGGTCGAAATTACGATATAATGTGGTACGAGGCTTGATGCGAGGCATTTCCTGTGGATATAGTTTGTTGCTGTCCACCCGGTTGATGCGGAATCCCTGTAAACGTCCCTGTTCGTCGATATAACAAACACCGTCTCCATTGTTAAAGGATTTAAGTCCCGCAACCGTCAGATAATTGCCGCGAATCTCCTTCACAGTCCCCATCTCCTCGCCCAACGACTTGGGAGTGTCGAAAGAGAAAATCTCTTTGTCACGTCCATGCAGGAAATAATGTGTGAATCCACGGCTGAAACTCTTATCCAGTTGCGGCTTAAACTCGAAATTGCACGTACCCGAAGAAGCCCTTACATATTCCGGACGACGGGCAAAGATGGCATCCAGCTTCTGACGATAAGCGGCCGTTACATTCTTCACGTAAGAAACGTCTTTCAGTCGCCCTTCTATCTTGAACGAGGAAGCTCCGGCATCCAGCAATTGCTCCAGTTCGTCACTTTGATTCATATCTTTCAGGGAAAGCAGATGTTTGTCTTTGACAATCACTTTCCCGTCCGCGTCTACCAGACTAAAAGGTAACCGGCAGAATTGCGCACATTCTCCCCGGTTGGCACTACGACCGAAACAGGCTTGGCTGACATAGCACTGCCCGCTATAGCTGACACAAAGTGCCCCATGTACGAATACCTCTAAAGGCACTTCCGGACAATTTTCGTGTATCTTTTTTATTTCACGCAACGATAGTTCCCGCGCCAGGACTACTTGCCGGAAACCCGCCTTCCAAAGGAATTTTACTTTTTCCGGTGTACGGTTGTCCATTTGTGTACTGGCATGAAGCGGTATCGGAGGAAGATTCAACTTCGTGATCCCCATGTCCTGCACAATCAGCGCGTCTACGCCAATCCGATAAAGTGCATGAATCATCCCCTCCGTCTCTTTCAACTCTTCTTCTTTCAGAATCGTATTGACCGTGACATAAATACGTGCATGATACAAATGGGCATGCTGCACCAATGCTTCAATATCTTCCAATGAGTTCACAGCCGCCGCACGGGCACCGAACTTCGGAGCACCGATATATACAGCATCTGCCCCATGATTGATAGCTTCAATGCCACATTCCAGATTTTTCGCCGGAGCGAGAAGTTCTATTTTACGCTGCTTTATCATTGAATATCGTTGATGTTGTAAGGTGTTTCCTGATAAACGAAGTAGTTCAGCCAATTGGAGAACAACAAATTGGCATGAGCACGCCAACGTACCAACGGGCCTTTTTCAGGATCATTGTCTATATAATAATTGCGGGGCATCTCTATCGGCAAGCCTTTATCGAGATCGCGACGGTATTCCGTGTCCAGTGTCAGCGGAGAATATTCGGAGTGTCCCGTGACAAAGAATTCACGACCGCCCCGTGCCATTGCCATATAGACACCGGCATCTTCCGATTCGGAAAGCAACGTCAGTTCCGGAACTTTCAGAATGTCTTCCCTGCGTACTTCTGTATGACGGCTATGCGGCACATAGAAACAATCATCAAAACCACGGAAGATGGAGTGGAAAGGTTCCAATACCCGATGTTCAAAGATACCGAACATCTTCTCTTTCAACGGATATTTAGGAACTCCATAATGATGATACAATCCGGCCTGCGCAGCCCAGCATATATATAAGGTAGAAGTGACATGCGTACGTGCCCAATCAAAGATTTCCGTAATCTCATCCCAATAGGTCACCTCCTCGAAGTCCATCTGTTCTACAGGAGCTCCGGTGATAATCATACCATCATACTTCTCGTGACGCATCTGGTCGAAATCCGTATAGAACGTTTTCATGTGTTCTATCGGCGTATTCTTTGACGTGTGGCTCTTGATCTTCATAAATGAAATCTCCACCTGAAGAGGTGTATTGGAGAGTAAGCGCACCAAGTCTGTTTCCGTTGTAATTTTCAACGGCATCAGATTCAGAATCACAATCCGTAGCGGACGAATATCCTGTTGCGTAGCGCGGGAAGTGTCGATCACAAAAATATTCTCTTCCTTCAAAAGCTCTATCGCAGGTAGTTTATCGGGTAAATTTAAAGGCATAATCGCTATATATTAGTAATTTGAGTGCAAAAATACGAAAAATATAGCAGATTATAGGGAGGTAGCTTATTTAGAAGACGTACAAATTAAGTCAATTTAAACATAGAAGCATAACAACCAATCAATAAAAGCCTTATTTTTGCCGGAGAAATTAGTACTAATAATTTAAATCTTAGAAAAATGGCATACGTAATTAGTGACGATTGTATTGCTTGCGGAACTTGCATTGACGAGTGTCCGGTAGAAGCTATCTCTGAAGGTGATATCTATTCTATCAACCCAGATGTATGTACTGACTGTGGTACTTGTGCAGACGTTTGTCCGTCTGAAGCAATTCACCCGGCTGAATAATACAAGTTACAAAAAGAGTATAGGCTGCTTTCTATGGAAGGCAGCCTTTTTTATTGCTCTTTCTTCACCACAGACTACACAGATTAATTCACAATCAAACGGATAGAAAAATACAAAGAAGTTCCTTAAACAAAAAATCACCCTTACTGCATACTGTAGTAAGGATGATTTTATTAATCTAATATTTTTCAGACAAACAATCTCTTTTCAATCTGTGTCAATCTGTGTAATCTGTGGTGAACTCTTATTTCAACTTAGCCAATGCTTCTTTGATACGACGGATAGCCTCTACGATATTTTCATCGCTTGTAGCATAACTCATACGGATACATTCAGGAGCACCGAAAGAGGCACCACCTACACAAGCCACGTGAGCTTCTTCAAGCAAGTACATTGCCAAATCATCCGAATCTGCAATCTTACGTTCGCCGTTACTCTTTCCAAAGAAAGCATCGCATTTCGGGAACAGATAGAAAGCACCTTGCGGAACGTTTACCTCAAATCCCGGAACTTCCTTAGCCAACTTCACAATCAGGTCACGACGGCGTTGGAATGCTTTCTGCATTTCTTTTACCGGTTCTTGTGTTCCTGTATATGCCACTTCAGCAGCTTTTTGAGAAACAGAACAAGGACCTGAAGTGTACTGACCTTGCAACTTGTTGCAAGCTTTTACAATCCATTCCGGACCGGCAATGAAACCGATTCTCCATCCTGTCATAGCGTAAGCCTTGGATACACCGTTTACAATCACTGTACGTTCCTTCATTTCTGGGAATTGAGCGATACTCTGATGTGCACCAATATAATTGATATGTTCATAAATCTCGTCAGCGATTACTATCACCTGCGGATGTTTAGCCAATACTGCTGACAATCCGGCCAATTCTTCTTTTGTATATACAGAACCTGTCGGATTAGACGGAGAACAAAGAATCAATGCTTTCGTCTTCGGAGTGATGGCTGCTTCCAGCTGTTCCGGAGTAATCTTGAAATCTTGTTCGATACCTGCCGAAACAATTACGGGAGTACCTTCTGCCATTTTCACCATTTCCGGGTAGCTTACCCAGTAAGGAGCCGGCACGATGACTTCGTCACCCGGATTTACCAATACAAGGATGGTATTACAAACAGATTGTTTGGCACCATTGGCACACGAAATTTGAGCGGCTGTATATTCCAGACCGTTTTCTTTTTTCAGTTTCTCAACAATAGCATTGCGCAAAGCCGGATAACCCGGTACCGGAGAGTAACGAGAAAAGTTATCATCTATGGCTTTTTTCGCAGCTTCTTTGATGTGGTCAGGAGTATTAAAATCCGGTTCTCCTACACTTAAGTTAATAACATCAACACCCTGTGCCTTGAGCTCGTTGCTCTTTTGCGACATGGCAAGCGTCGCCGATGGCGACAAGCTGTTCAAACGATCTGATAATTGATTCATTTTGTATCTATTTTATTGTTGTTGAGTGAAAATCGTTGCAAAATAAGCGATAATATTTGATATATGAAAACAAATTGGCAATTTACTTATTAAAATGTAAAGTATGCCCCATTCTTTCTTTCTTTGTTCTCAAGTATCGTTCATTATACGGATTAGGAACTGTTTCAACAGGTACATTTTCTACTATCTCCAATCCGTATGCTTCCAAACCAACACGTTTCACCGGATTATTTGTCAAAAGTCTCATTTTGTGTACTCCCAGTTCACGAAGGATTTGTGCGCCTACTCCGTAATCACGTTCGTCGGCAAGGTGTCCCAAACAAATATTCGCGTCAACGGTATCCATACCGTCTTCCTGCAGCTTATAGGCTTTCATCTTTTCCATCAGACCGATGCCACGTCCTTCCTGATTGAGATAAACCACCACACCTTTTCCTTCTTTTTCGATCATTTCCATCGCTTTATGCAGCTGCTCGCCACAGTCACAACGTTGTGAGCCAAGGATATCTCCAGTAGCGCAAGAGGAATGGACACGTACCAAGATCGGTTCGTCTTCACTCCATGTTCCTTTAAATATAGCCATGTGCTCCAATCCGTTTGATTTCTGGCGGAAAGGAATCAGACGGAACTTTCCGTGTTCGGTAGGCATATTTACTTCTACTCCTTTTTCTACAATGGATTCCTGTTTCAGGCGATAAACGATCAGGTCATGGATAGAAATCAGCTTCAGTCCGTGTTCGTCTGCCATCTGACGGAGTTCGGGCAAACGTGCCATTGTTCCGTCTTCACTCATGATTTCCATCAAGGCACCTGCGGGGTAAAGTCCTGCCAGACGAGCCATATCAATCGTAGCTTCTGTATGTCCGGCACGGCGAAGTACTCCTTTTTCTTGCGCATACAACGGATTAATGTGTCCGGGACGCCCGAAAGTAGCCGGTGTAGAAGTCGGATCGGCCAACGCCTGAATAGTAGCGGCACGGTCGGAAGCGGAAACACCTGTTGTACAGCCTTCCAGTTTGTCAATAGTAACCGTAAAAGGAGTTCCCAACACGGAAGTATTATCACTTACCTGATGCGGTAAATCCAACTCCTTGCAACGAGACACTGTGACAGGTGCACAAAGTACGCCACGTGCATGTTTCAACATGAAATTTACTTTTTCGGGAGTTATCTTTTCAGCTGCAATAATCAAGTCGCCTTCGTTTTCGCGGTCTTCATCATCCACTACTATGACAAACTTGCCTTCTTTGAAGTCGGCAATCGCATCTTCTATTCTATCCATTTTAATAGTCTCTTTCATAACACTTATTTATTGATTTTCTGTATGATGAATTGAATTTGTTCATTGTTCTTTATAATCCGTTCCATATCCTTAGCCAGACGAACGCGGAACGCCCAGATGCGGAAATAGAAAAATAAACCGATAGGGAAAATGACTCCGGCTACCAGATTCAACCAATATATATGGAACGGGCGCACATGAGCAGAAACGGAAATAACCGGATAATTGTTTAATGCACCGATCAAAGTGGCAGATTTCGTATTGGACATTTCTTCAACCAACGCTTCCAGCTTTTCATTGATTGCCATCACCTCGTTATCATCCTCACTCGCCATCCACAACTTAAAGTAATTCGGTGCTTTTTCCAATCGTTTCCTGGCGGCATACGCTTTACACTCTGCCGAAAGTTGTTCCAAATCACCCGTCAGACGTGCGTAATCAGGATCATGAATAATCACTTCTTTCTTAAATATATGGCGCACACTACGAATTCCCACAATCTTTTTAAACCAGTTGATATAAGCATCTGCATTAAGCACCACAGAGTCTTTATTCGATTTATAAGTAAGGAAAATTCCTAACGGGGCAAGGACTGCGCTACTTGTCCACATCCCCATCCAAACAATCCACTTACCGTCGCGGGCCATTTTATATCCTGTATTATCAATGATATAATAAATGATAAACACCAACACTGATACGATGACCGGCATTCCCAAACCTCCTTTACGGATAATACCGCCCAACGGAGCTCCAATAAAGAAGAACAGCAGACAAGAAAGTGAAATCGTTATCTTCTTATGCCATTCCGTCTTATGTTTTCGAATACTATAATCATTGTTCTCCATCGTGAATTTCTTAAACCCAAGATCGTTAGCCACGTTCTCCGCACGACTGACAGCAGAAGAAATCACCTTCTGTTTCTGCGTTAAAGAGGCTACTTCGTAAAGGCTGTCTACATTATATTCATGAATATCCGCCTTTTCTATTTTGACCGTATCTTCTTTTGTCAATCCATAAGAAGGACGGAAATTTCCTTCTGCCACTTCCCTGTAATACTGTCGTCCGATACTGTCTCCCACAACCGTCATCGAGTCAATGGAACTCTGCAACTGCGCCATGTCCTTAGCACTGGACTGCTTACCCATAATCTCACCGTCAACCATATTGAAATCGGAATTAAACTCAATAATGGTATGTTTTTCCCTGAATTCCTCGCGTCGGTAAGGTACATTCTCCGATTTCATACTTTGAGCTTTCAGATTCTCAAATAAATCTCCGCTATACAAATGCAGCCAAAGATGCTGTTTATCCGCGGTCATCTCCAAACGCCCGGAATCAGCATATATAATACGTGCTTTCTCAAAGCCGTCTTTCATACTATAAATCAGCACATCATATAGCATACCGGTCTTCCGGTTCTTCTTAGCTACCTTTAAATTATAGTCCTTGATTTCAGAATAGAAAACTCCTTCCGGAATGTCCAACTCCGGAGATTTTTGTTTCATCGAAAGGATCAGGGTTCCCAATTTAGCCTGGGCGATAGGACCTACTACATTTTGGAAATAGAATGAGACACCGACAAGTCCGCAAACGAAGAAAGCAAGCGGACGCATGATTTTAAGGAGAGAAATACCTGCGGCTTTCATCGCGAGCAATTCATAACGCTCGCCAAAGTTACCGAAAGTAATCAAAGAAGCCAGTAGCACTGCCAATGGCAACGATACCGGCACTAATGTTAATGCGGAATAAAAGAAGAATTGAGCCATTACGCTCATCTCCAATCCCTTTCCGACCAATTCGTCTACATATCTCCACAAGAACTGCATCATGAATATGAACAGACAGATGAAGAATGTACCAATAAAGAGCATCAAAAAACTCTTTACGATGAATATATCTAATTTCTTTATGCGTAGCATCTTAATAGGTTCGTGCAATTAGGATGCAAAATTAGCACAAAAAAAGGAGCATCGAAAATTTTTAGTTGAAAGTTAACTAAAAACCACAAGTTCTTCTTAATTTAGCTACTTGTGACTCCCACAATTCTTTCATATCATCCACTTCATCCGGCTCTGCGAAATCAGTAATTTCCAGCACATAATCACTAGTCAGCTCATTATAAGTCATCTTGATTTCAAAATAATCGCGTTCGTTTTCATCATCCTGCCAACGGAAGCGGATAAAAGAGAAAGAGCGAATGGCAATAATCTCTGCTTTCCTCTGTTCTGTCTTCCCCCAATGAAACTCTACTATTTTATCGTCAGAAATAACTTTGTCGGCAAACCAGTCCTCCAACCCGGTCGGTGTACTAATAGCTCCCCAAAGAATATTTTTAGACGTTGCATTCAACAAATACTCCAAATGAATCTTTTCCTTTTTCATAGCAATTTCGAATTGTTTTTACGTGTGCCAAGATAAATACTTTTTTCTAAATACGCCGCATAAATCAGACACTTTATTTAATTATTCTTTCATTATCGGACCTCAAACTCCCTGTTTATAGGGAAAATCAAACCCTTTCTTAAAGAAAAAACACAAAAAAGTTATGAATTGTTTTGGAGATTATAAAAAATCATCTATCTTTGCACCCGCAATCGAGAAACGATGGCGGGATAGCTCAGCTGGTTAGAGCGCATGATTCATAATCATGAGGTCCCCGGTTCAATCCCGGGTCCCGCTACTTGATAAGAATAAGGCATTTGAGAGGCTTCCACTCTTGGGTGCCTTTTTCTTTTTTAGCTCCGGTTTGCGCTATGGTTTGCGCCAGCGTCAAATTCAATGTAACATGGTTCAACAAATTTTATCTCTACAAAGATACTATTTTACTTTCAAATTTTAATTGAAAAGATTAATAATACAATTGCACGACATTGCTATTCTATAAAAAAACTGCAAATGAATTTCTTCAAATGCTGCCTTCTATTCTACTTTCTAACTAACAAAGTTGATGAAAGTCAAACAAAATCATCTTTAATCCAACTCTCTACAATTGCAAATTTTGACATCTAAGCTCCATATTTCAAATAAATTATAGTCATATATCCTCCTCATATATATTAAAAAAACGCCATCCTTCCTGTATCTTATATCTATTACTAAATCCTTTTGGCACATATAGATTCATACTTCGTTTATTACTTCCATGCCAATGTTTTTCTAAAACTGAAGGAGGATTCTTGCTTTTACAATATATTGTACGCAAATTTAAACTTTCTTTAAATGCATTATGTTGAATTGAAGCCACATTTTCAGATAAAGTTATTTCTTCGAGATTAGCACAATGCCCAAAAGCACTATGCCCAATGTAAGTTATATTATCACCGATATAAAGCTTTACCAATCCAGAGCAACTATCAAAACTATAGTTTCCTATATACCTTAAACTTTTGGGAAATACTAAAAATGACAATCCTGTACATAATATAAAAGCATTATCCCCAATTTCCGACAGTCTACTAGGCAGTACAATAAAAGAAATATTGGAACAATATTCAAAATCTCCATAATCAATAACCTGTAGATTTTGTCCTAATTGTACAAATTTTAAGTTTTTACATTTACTAAATGTAAATTTACCTAAATCCTCTAATCCATCACCAACAACAGCAGTAGTCAAATTTGGAGAATCTGCAAAAACACTATGCCCTATCGTTCTCACTGTATCAGGTATCGTTACAGTAGCCAAGCCCGTACAATGAAAAGCAAAACTTTCTATCGAATCTACAGTTTTAGGAAAGCTGATTGATTGTAGTTTTTTACAACATTCAAATGCCGCTCTTCCAATAATTCTAATAGATTCAGGCAGTACAACAGAAACTATATTCATGCTTTTAAATGCAGCCTCTGGAATCGAACCAAATTGTTTAGACTTCGCATCAAAGATTATGGTATTCCTTAGATTGATAAAAACCAAGTTCTCCATTTTCCTAATAATATCAAAATCTTCAAAACAAAGTATTCCCTCTATTTTTAAATTATGAATTATCGGAAATATATCTGATTTTATATATTTAGTTAGTTTATTTGTAGGTATACTCCATTCCAAATTTACATAAACAATAAAACCATCTATATCCCAATTCTGCTCTATCAAGTCTCTGGTTTCTTTTTCATTTGTGGCAAAGCCGAATATACCTTCATAGCCATCTCTATCGTATCTAATCAATTCGTTTTGAATTAGACCTAGACTTTGTTGTGATGGGACTATCCCATTATTTTTTAAATAGTTTAAGGCAGAAGAGATTACCTCTCTCCTACCTTCAACTGAATCTGGTTCTAAATTGTCCGGAAAGTTTTCGATAGCTGCATCATAAGCAGCACCGATTTCCACTAATTCGGAAATAGCTCTATACCTCATATCTTTCTATTTATCTAAAAACAATATTACAAATTTTTTATTATATTGTAGCATTAAAACATACTCGCAAATATACATTCAATTCTAAAATATACCATTCTTCTATTATGTTTATTGGCATTACTAGCCCTATTTTATCATTTATATAAAATTGATAACAAAGAAATATTATAGGTTAATAGAAAAGTTTGCTGTTTATATTTAAAACAGCAAATGAATTTCTTCAAATGCTGTTTTCCAATATGTTTTTTACTCCATGGTTATTAAAGCTGATAAATCGTAAAATTCACCAAGATTCTTCGCATAATATACTCCCTTTACAGTAGCCATTTTATTTGGATATGGTATTATACCAACTCGTTCTAAATCTAATCTGTCTGCATCAAAGCAAGTATCAATAGTTGAGTTACCTGTTCGCAATGTTGTAGTATGAAGTTCACAAGCCTTAGACAATAACTCAAATTCATTATCGGTTAGTCCTTTTAGTAATGTGTGCCTAATCCCATTAATCATATTAGCGGCTCTTTTTCCATGTTCAACATCATAACTATTATCTATTCTGCATTTATCATGCAGATAAGCAAACAACCTAACAACCGTAATATTTACTTCTGATGTGGCAAGTATTATTCCGTTACGTTCCACTCTTTGCCAATGTGGTAAACCATGAGTTTCCCCAAGCTCCCAATCTTTTAAAGCAAATTGTTTGATTGCTTCTATATCTAAAGAAGCTAACTCTTGAATAGCTAACCTTTCTTTAAATTCTGAAAGATGCTTACTATGATTACCCTTTCTTCTACGAAACCACTTAAACATACAAAGATTGATTTAGTTGTGATAAAGATAAGAATTATTTCAGTAGATTATATGGAAAACGATTAATACTCATACCAATTATTTCTTCTGCATGCTTCTTTATAAAATTCATATATTCCAATTTCACTGTTACAATAACATCACGTTCATAAGTTTTTTTACAAGTAGCTTTACTGTAAAAACATCTACCACTCTTAGTATTGCCTTCAATAGTATAACTATGGTCTGTAATATCTTTCTTGACAATTCTATTACCTTGTTCTACTTCTGTATCAATCATTATATCAAACCATTCATGAAGCGAATAATCATCTTTAAAAACATCGAAGTAAGTAGCATACACATTCAAACAGATTGTACTATCTTCATTTACAAAATGATTGCCATTGCCTAAATCCGATTCTTTTCCATGTGTAAAGCTAGAGGGATATACCAAGAAATAATCAAAGGTCCTATTCCAATAAAACCTTGTATCATCATATTCGTATATCCCATTTCTGTAATCAATCAGTTTCACATCTTTTACTCCTAATAAAGAATCTACCCATTACAAATACTTTGCTTCCGATATTTCTAAAGTAGGATGATTGTCATATATAGATAAGCTATCAGTAATCAGTGTATCAGTATTCTTATTACCAATACATAATAGTAGTATAACTATGCATAAATATTTCCTAATCAATAACAACCACATTTATTCCACAAGTCATTCAATTCTTGTTCTAATTCTGTATCATTAGTTAGATTATATGCAATCTGAATGTCTTCACAAGCTACCTTTTTCTCATTCAAGTAGATACGACAGATAGCCCTATTATAATACGCCATTGCATCTCGTTTAAAATCATCTGTACCCAATGCTTTAGTCCAATCAGATTCAGCTTTATCCCACATATTCATATCCATATAAATAAATGCCCGTTGAGTATAATTATCTGGCTGTGCATTATTCAAATTTATCGCTTTTGTTATATCTTGCAAAGCTTCTTCATTCCTTTTTTGAGACCTATATAGGTGACAACGGTTTATATACCCTATTGGATTATTAGGATGATATTCTATTGCTTGACTGAAATAAGATTCTGCATCTCTATTGTTATCAACAACATAAGATATTATACCTAAGGCATTTAGAGATTGAATATCTTCGGCTTTCTCATTTAATATACTTGTAAATATATCAATAGCTTCATTAAAGTTTCCTTCATGCATAGTAGAATAAGCATATTCTTTTTGATAACTATCCATATCAACAGTAAAATTTGATTTGTATTTATCTAAATCAATATTTCTAAATTGCCATCCTCTTGAGGTATTTCCATAAGTAATACTAATTTTATGCAAAGTCGATTTGATTGGTGGAAAAAACACTTTGAACTTATAATTAGAAGCCAAAGATACTTTTGTCCCATTCATTTTATCTACTCCTATCGTTGATGAAGTAACATAATATTTACTATTGTTATCTAAGTCATGAATAAGAAAACCGTCATCGCCTTTATCTATCTCGCACCATATATACATTTCCCCCATAGATAGATTCAGATTCGTATATGAAAGATATGCGATTGTTACATCATCTTTAAATTCTATAGCATTCAAAACCACTTCACTATTCCTTTCATTAGGTATATTCAAGATAATAAAATTTTCTTTATTGTTAAATTTGGGATTAAAGCGATTAAAATCATTACTCGTCAATGCAGTAAGTCTTTCTTTATTTATAGATACCCCAAAATTAAGATTTTGCCCTCCTGTACGATTAAATGTCGCAACAGCAAACACTTCACCTTTTTCATTCAATAATGCACTACCACTGCTTCCTGGAGAAATAGGTGCAGTTACCTGTATAATATCACCATGTTGTTTATCATTCCTTAATGACGCCACAATTCCATCAGAAACACTTTTCTCTAATCCTAAAGGACTACTTATATTATAAACTCTATCTCCTTGTTCTATGCCTTTAGTAGCAAATTCTAAATAAGGAAATTTTTGATTAGATAGAGCTATTATCGAAAACTTAATAATATCCCATTTTTTATCAGAAGCCAATACCTTATCTATTTCGTACTCTTTCCCATCGCTAGTTTTAAGCATTGCTTTTACAGCACCATCCAACACGTGGTAATTTGTTATCCCTGTACCATCACTATCAATAAAGAAGCCAGAGCCACTACCTAATGGAGCTCCGTATTCATCGTAAGTATAGATTATAAATGTTGCACTCTCTGTATCATGTATAATATCCTTCAGATTCTTTTGGCATGAACTAAAGAATGCTAATATAACACCAAGTATCAAAAATATATTCTTATTCATATTTATTCAATTTTAAAATTAGGATTCTTTTGTAATGTTCTCCGTTTATTTGGTGTATTTGAATTCTTTGATTTAGGTGTATGCGTTTTCACATTTTTATCTCGTTGTATAATATCCATGTTCCCTTGAATCTCTGTTGTGTAATGCAGGATTTTATTATCTGTTGAGATTTGTACAAAAGCCATATTAGTATATTCTCGTTGACCTATTGCAACTAGTGCAACACCTGTTTTATTATCATAAGAATTTTGATAGTACCATTTTGCATAACTAATTTTATCTATATTCCCATCATTAGTTCTTGCTCTCTCATAGTCTTCAACAATCAGTTTTCCCCACGATTGGCTGTTATGTAAAGGATGTACATTAGCCAAACAAAGCTCACCGTTATCTAAGTATAACGTTAAATACGCCTTTCTGCTCTTAATAATAGAAGTAATGTCTCTGTCATTTTCGTAAGCGTTAATAATACTAAGTCGACACAATTCCCGTTGATTAGTATTATTGCTTTTTAATTGAACTCCAAAGAAATGCCAAGACCCTGTGTCTCCTTCAAGTATATCCAATTCTTCTGTGTTTTCAGGTATAGCCTCAAAAATTGCAGAAAATTCAATTTCTTGCCCTGGGTGACATACTGTTTGTCCATCTTTATTGGCTATTCCATTAGTAAATAAAAGTTTATATTTCATATTCTTCACCTTTAAATACATAGAGTCGTTTCCATCTTTAGGGAGTGATAAATAGATATAACGTGAATTACTCTCATTAGACTTGTACAGGAAATCCACTTGTGTATGTGCACTCAATATCGTTATTTTCTTTATAAAAATATTATTTTGCGATGTATGTCTTACGTTAGGAAATACAATATCTTTAGAATATGAATAGGTACATTGCCATATTGCTAATATGAATGTTATGACTGGCAGAATTTTTCTCATAAATATAAAAATTGGTATTCTTTAATAGAAATGGATTACGATTGTTTTTCAAAATTGGCAACATTGCTTAATAAGCCTTGCTACAGTAGGTATAATTATATATTTGTTTCCATATTATTCAACACATTTATGTACCCTGTTCCCTTTGGATAGCATTATACAATAAAAAAGGTGTGGGAACTATATTTGTTTTATCCTTAGATTAGGTCTTCGCATTACCTTTAGCATGGATAAAACAATAGCAACCCACACCAGTTTGATAATATCTAAAGCCTTATAAAACATATAAGATAGGTATATATCAAATGATGTGGTGCTATTGCTATCATCTTCATGCTAAAAATTAAAGTTGCGAAGTTTAATCTAAGAAGATAATTTCAATAACACCTTTCGTAATATGTCCTTTCAGTCCCAACACATTAGGCATCTGAAATTGCCACAAAGTTACGAAAAGCGTTTGTAATAGCAAGAACTATTGTT